>Ga0268291_1005_pt1 | contig 446325 bp, 400 predicted proteins | sample MetcocultureBM_FD_191347 | JGI IMG/M metagenome (GOLD analysis project Ga0268291, IMG submission 191347) | Soil microbial communities from Anza Borrego Desert, Southern California, United States - Methanotrophic co-culture BM | ecosystem: Environmental > Terrestrial > Soil > Desert | place: USA... | reverse complement strand
TCCTCCACCGAGATCACGCCGTCACCGCCGACCTTCTCGATCGCATCCGCCACCAGCTCGCCGATGGAGATGTCGTTGTGCGCCGAGATCGTGGCGACCTGGACCTTTTCCGCCCTGGTCTTCACCGGTTTCGCCATGGCATGCAGGGCGGCGATGGCAGCCTGTGTCCCGCGATCGAGGCCGCGTTTGAGATCGATCGCGCTCGCGCCGGCGACGACGTTCCGGACGCCGTCTGCAAGGATGGCATGGGCCAGGATGGTCGACGTGCTGGTGCCGTCGCCAACGACATCGCCGGTCTTCTCGGCGGCCTGCCGCAGCACCTGGGCGCCCAGGTTCTCTTCTGCGTCCTTGAGATCGAATTCCTTGGCAATGGTGACCCCATCGTTGCACACGATGGGCGCGCCCCACGACTTCTGGATCAGGACGGATTTCGACTTCGGGCCGAGCGTGACGCGCACGGCATCGGCGAGAAGGGACGCGCCGCGCAAGACTTTCTCACGAGCCGCCGAGTGAAACAGGACCTGCTTGTGCGCCATTTCTCATGTCCTCTGCTTTGCTGCCGCTGCCCACGCGATTTTGCGGGCCAGTTTGGACGAGTGAGCTGCGGCCGGATTGATCTTCGTCAACGTGCGCATGCCGGCGTCGAAGCCCCAGGAGCTGTCGACAGGCCGTCGATCGATGCTAACGCGACAATGTTTTGAGACCGCGCGCATTTTGCCGGCAGGGCGTTGACTTGGCGCAATCTGAAACCGGGGTGGTGCGGTATTGAGTTCGGCGGAATTCGCAGCAGCGCAGAGCCATGGTCGAGCAAACACTACCTCTTCCGAAGCAGGAGCATACGGGTCGGTTCTCCGCCGCGTCGGCGTGGTCGGGAGTCCTCGCCCACAAATGGTTCGTGCTCGCGATCCTCGTTCTGCTCGCCCTTGGTGCCTGGCAGGGCGTCCGCATCCTGTTCGGACCTGCCGTCGTGGTCGACCAGGTCGCGCGCGGGCGATTGATCGAGACCGTGGTGGCGAGCGGACATGTCGAGACACCGTACCGCGTCGAGATCGGCAGCCAGATTACCGGCACGGTTGCGGACGTGCTGGTGCAGGAGGGCGAGAAGGTCAGCAAGGGGCAGCCGCTGATCTCGCTGGAGGCACGGGAACTCAAAGCGAGCGTGATCCAGGCGCAGGGGGCGGTAGCCCAGGCCGAAGCCCGGATCAGGCAGCTCGAAGAGCTGACGCTGCCTTCCGCGAAGGAGGCGCTGACCCAGGCGCAAGCGACGCTTCTGAACGCCCAGCAGACCTATGACCGCACGGCGCAGCTCGAACGCAACGGTTACGCGACCAAGGCAGCCTTGGATGACGCGCAGAAGACGCTCGACGTCGCGCGCGCCGTGAAGCGCGCGGCGGAGTTCCAGGTCTATACCGCAAGCCCGGGCGGCAGCGACTATGTCATGGCGCAAACGCAGCTCAACCAGGCGCGCGCCAATCTGGACACGGCGGATTCCCGCCTGGGCTATGCGACGATCGTGGCCCCTCGCGACGGCGTCCTCATCACCCGGAACGTCGAGCGAGGCACCGTGGTGCAGGCGGGGAAAGCGCTCCTGGTGCTGGCGCCGTCAGGTGACCTGCAGCTGGTCTTGCAGATCGACGAGCGCAATCTCGGCAAGCTCGCGCTCGGACAGAGCGCGCTTGCCTCCGCGGATGCCTACCCGGACCGGCGTTTCGCCGCCAAGGTCTCCTACATCAATCCGGGCATCGACATTTCCCGCGCGACTGTCCAGGTGAAGCTGACGGTGGTGGAGCCATCCGACGACCTGCGCCAGGACATGACCGTCTCGGTCGACATCGAGGTTGCCGCGAAAGACAATGCGAAGGTGCTTCCCGTCCGCTCGGTCCATGACATCCTTTCCGGACAGCCCTGGGTCCTGACCGTGGAGGGCGGTCGTGCGGTCAAGCGTCCGGTGAAGCTCGGCCTGCGCGGCAACAGCAACATCGAGATCGTCGAAGGGCTCGAAGGCGGTGATGTCGCGATTCCGCAAAGCTCCGGCGTCGTGACCGGGCAGCGCGTGCGGCCCGTCCTGCCATGAATCGCTGGCTTCCCTTCGAGTGGATCGCTGCCGTGCGCTTCCTGCGTGAGGGCAGATTGCAGACCGCCTTCATCATCGGCGGCATTTCGATCGGGGTTGGCGTCATTGTCTTCATGTCGGCGATGCTTGCGGGCATGGAGGCGAATTTCATCAAGCGCGTGCTGACGTCGCAGCCGCAGATCCAGCTCCTCACGCCGGATCAGGTCGCGCGCCCGTTGCGCAACGCCGCCGGCGAGATCGAGGACGCGGTGGTGCAGCGGCCGAGCCAGCGGGTGATCTCGATCGACCAGTGGCCGAAGATCAGGGCCCAGATGCTGGCGATGCCCGAAGTCACCGCGGTCTCGCCCACCATCACCGGATCCGCGCTGGCGATCCGCGGCGACGCCAGCCGGGCGGTGACGCTGACCGGAATCGAGCCGGACACCTATTTCAACATCGTCAAGGTGCCGGACTACATCGTCGCCGGCAGCGCGCGGCTGACCAGCGAGGACATCATCATCGGCACCGAGCTCGCCAAGAATCTCGGCGCCACCGTGGGCGACAAGCTGAACCTCCAGGCGGCAAGCTCCGCCAACCGGGTGCTGACGATCTCCGGCCTGGTCGATTTCGGCAACAAGGGCGCCAATCAGCGGGTGGCCTTCATCGCACTGCGGACGGGACAGTCTCTGCTCGGCATGATCGGCGGCGTCACCACCATCGACATGACGATCAAGGACATCTACGCGGCCGAAACCATCGCCAGGCGGATCCAGGCTGCGACGGCCGTCGAGGCCGATAGCTGGATCGCCACCAACGCGCAGTTCTACACCGCGGTCCAGGCGCAGATCTACACGAACACCTTGATCCGTGTGTTCGTTGGCCTGTCTGTGGCCTTTGGCATTGCCGCGGTGCTCATCGTGTCTGTGATCCAGCGCTCCAAGGAGATCGGCATCCTCAGGGCAATGGGCACCTCGCGCGGCCAGATCCTGCGGGTGTTCCTGCTCCAGGGCGGTCTGCTCGGCTTTGTCGGCTCGCTGTTCGGCGCGGCGATGGGCGCGTCTGCGCTGATCTATTGGCACGCTGTCGCCCGCCAGGCGGATGGAAGCGAGTTCTTTCCGTTGATCCTGGAGCGAAACCTCTTCATCTATACGGCGGTGCTCGCCACGGTCACCGGCCTGTTGGCTGCGACAGCGCCGGCGGTGCGCGCCGCGAAACTCGATCCGGTGGTAGCGATCCGTGGCTGAGGAAATCCTGAGGCTCGAGCGCGTCTGCAAGACCTACAATGTGGGCCTGCCATCGGAGGCCGAGGTACTGCACGACATCGATCTCGAGCTCGGCCATGGCGAGTTTCTGGCTTTGATGGGTCCGTCGGGCTCCGGCAAGAGCACGCTGCTCAACATCGTCGGTCTGCTCGATCGGCCGACGTCCGGCCGGCTCCTCATCAAGGGGCGCGACACCGGGCTGCTGGATGACGACGAACTCACGCATCTCAGAGGTCACACCATCGGCTTCGTGTTTCAGCATCATTTGCTGATCTCTGCCTTCACCGCGCGCGAAAACATCATGATGCCGATGCTCGCGGATCGCGGATTTCCGAGCGCGGAGATCGCGGCCCGGGCCGATCATCTCCTTGCCGAGGTCGGTCTCGAGAGATTCGGAAACAATCTCGCCAACAACATGTCGGGCGGCCAGCAGCAGCGGGTGGCGGTGGCCAGGGCGCTCGCGATGAATCCGGATCTCGTGCTGGCGGACGAGCCGACCGGAAATCTGGATTCGAAGTCGGCCGATGCCGTCTTCGAGCTGATGCGACGGGTCAATCGGGAGAGCGGCACGAGCTTCCTGCTCGTCACACATAATCTGGACCTCGCGCGCCGCTGCGACCGTATCATCGAGGTGGTCGACGGCCGGATTGCGCATTGAACGCTGGGACTCCGGCGCAAGCGTCATGTGCTGTCAGCCCTGTCGAGCTCATCGGCCCGGTCGTGTGGGACCGCGGTGTTGACCTGAATCAAGCAGAGGTCGCCGTTCCCTCGTTACCATTCACGGCGCAGCCGACGGTGATGGGAGAAGCAGAGTGGAGTCCGATCAAGGTTCACGGAAGCAGAGCATGGTCATGGCCGCTGTCTTGGCGGGCGGCCTGCTGCTCGTCATGCTGCAGTTCGGGCTCGCGACGTACAGTTCAATCGAAACCATTCCCTACAGCCAATTCGAGCAGCTGCTGGCGCAGGACAAGATCGCCGAGGTGTCCGTCGGCTCGGATATGATTCAGGGAAAATTGAAAGAGCCGCTTCCGAGCGGAAAATCTGCATTCATCACGGCGCGAGTCGACATGGCTCTGGCCGAGAAGCTCGCGGCAAAAGGCGTGAGCGTGACCGGCGTTCCCAGTGGCGGTCTGCTGCAGAGCCTGCTGTCCTGGATCCTTCCGGTCATCGTTTTCTTCGTGATCTGGTTCTGGATCGGCCGCCGCATGGGAGGCGGCCAGGGCCTGGGCGGGTTGATGGCGATCGGCAAGTCCCGCGCAAAGGTCTATGTCGAAAAGGACATCAAGGTCACCTTCGCGGATGTCGCCGGAGTGGACGAGGCGAAGTTCGAGCTCCAGGAAGTCGTTTCATTCCTCAAGGACCCCACGAGCTATGGCCGATTGGGGGCGCATGTCCCCAAGGGAATATTGCTGGTCGGACCGCCGGGGACGGGAAAGACGCTGCTGGCGCGCGCCGTGGCGGGAGAGGCCGGCGTTCCGTTCTTCTCGATCTCGGGCTCGGAATTCGTTGAGATGTTCGTCGGTGTCGGCGCAGCGCGCGTCCGGGATCTGTTCGAGCAAGCCCGAAAGGCGGCACCGTGCATCATCTTCGTCGACGAGCTCGACGCGCTGGGACGCAGCCGCGGGCCGCTGTCGTTCGGAGGTTACGACGAGAAGGAGCAGACCCTCAACCAGCTGCTGTCCGAGCTCGACGGCTTCGACCCGAGCGCCGGTGTCATCCTGCTGGCGGCGACCAATCGCCCCGAGATCCTGGACCCCGCACTGCTGCGCGCGGGCCGGTTCGACCGCCAGGTTCTGGTTGACCGGCCGGACAAGAACGGGCGCGTCGCCATTCTCAAGGTCCACGTCCGCAAGATCCGTATGGGCAAAGACGTTGACCTCGACAAGGTGGCGGGACTCACCACCGGCTTCACCGGCGCCGACCTCGCAAACCTCATCAACGAAGCCGCGATCGCCGCGACCAGACGGAGCGGTGAGGAGGTCACGTTCGACGATTTCGTCACGGCGATCGAGCGGATCGTGGCTGGCATCGAGAAGAAGAGCAGGGTGCTCAGCAAGGACGAACGGCGCAGGGTCGCCTATCATGAGATGGGCCATGCCCTCGTTGCGGCCAGCCTGCCCGGCGTCGACCCGGTGCAGAAGGTCTCGATCATTCCGCGCGGGATCGGCGCATTGGGATACACCATCCAGCGTCCGACCGAGGACAGGTTCCTGCTGACGATCGAGGAACTCAAGAACCGCATCGCGGTGCTGATGGGGGGACGCGCATCGGAGCGTCTGATCTTCGACGGTGCGATCTCCACCGGTGCCGCCGACGATCTTCAGCGTGCGACCGAAGTCGCGATCGAAATGGTGACCAAGTACGGCATGGACGAGACGGTGGGGCAACGCACCTATGCGCCCAAGCCGCAAGCGTTTCTCGGGGCGGCCCAGGACAAGATCGTCGGGGCGGCCGAGGCAACCGGCCGCGAGATCGATCTCGCCGTCCGCAACCTGATCGAGGAGGGCGACCGCCGGGCCCGGGACATCCTCCAGCGGCGGCGTGGCGACCTCGATGCCGGTGTCGAGCTGTTGATCGCCAACGAAACGGTGACGTCCGAGCAGTTCGCGCCGCTGCTGGGCCAACGCAGCGGGGAGAGCAAGCCGGTCGCCGCGTGATCGCGGCACGCATCAAAGGCCGCGGCTCGCTTTGCAGCAGCGCGCATCAAGCCCGCCGACTCGATCAAGAGCCGCGCGAGTTGATCTTCCGGCGCAGGCGATGACACGCATCTTCGAGGAGAGTTTGAAGATTCTCGATGTTCACCAGGTGCTCCTCTGCCTGTCGCCGATCTGGCGTTCCGAACGCAAAGCCGTCGCGTAGATGCGCTACGGTCTCTACGCGCTTGCGTCCGGCTGCGGCTCGATTCTCGAAGAACTCGAGTTGCTCCAGATCATGGCCGAGCCCGTCCGCTTCGGAGATCAGCAACTTGGTGATCGCGCTTCGGCGGTCAGGCATGAGGTCGGCGCCGTTCAACAGCGCGATGTAATGGTCGACATTCGCCCGAGCGATGTAGTGATGCATGGCGCACTCCACCGTCACACAACCCTATATTACCACCGTAAGGGCAGCCGACGAGAGATGACCGCCTTTGGGTGGGTGGGCCATCGGGTATTATAGTAGCGCGGACGAGAGCGGTAAACCAGATTATCCGTGATCTTCCTGAAGGGCGATCCAAGTCGCGAAACAGATGTCGCGGCAGTCGGGCTTGATCCCGATCAAGCTCGGGCTTCGCGGACTCGTTAGGATTATCTCGCGTAACAAGACCCACGGTTACGCCCCCATAGTCGCCGCCGAGGTCCATCCCACCGCATTTCGGCGGCTCTTTTTCTTCCAATGATTATGAATGAGCCGATGCCCACCTACTATTTCGATATCAAGGACGGCGTGCCCGTCCGCGACAAGGCAGGATTGGAACTCGTGAGTGATGGCGCAGCCATCGCACACAGCAAGGATCTCGCCGACAAGGTGCGCAGAGAGAAACCGAAAGGGCATCCCGAGCTCCAGATCGTCGTCATCGAAGAGAGCGGCCGGGAAGTTCACCGCGAACAGATATATTTGACGCGACCTGAGCACCGGTAAAGGGATGTAGCGCAGCTCGCTCCCTGCCGCAGTCTGATCGCTCACATCGCGGAATTCGGCCGCCTCATTGATCTGGCGCAAAGCCTTGGGCCAATCGGCTTGTAGCTTAAATCAAAAGCGCCGGGTCGAAGTGACGGTGTCCCTCGCCCAACAGGTGCTGAACGGAAGGTGCCTGGGAGGGGTGATCACTGTGAAGCGGCACCACGTCAAGCAGACCGTATCGTTTCAGGACCGCCTTTCGGCGTGGGCCGAACAGCTCCGTGAGCAGGCCGCCAAACTGAAGCATGGCCGCGAGCGGGACGACCTGCTTGCTAAGGTTCGCCAGGCTGATGTCGCAGCTCACCTCGACAAATGGGTCAACTCTCGCGGTCTTCAGCCACCGAAGTAGGTTGCTTTGCCTCCAGCTGGATGCAGGCCAGGCGCGCTGTCGCCTTCACGCACGGCATCGAACCAGGTTGATCGTCTCGGGTGTCAAGCCTCTGGGATTGCGAGGCGCTTGGCGGCGTTCGCCGAGACCAGATAGGCCGCCGCGATGGCAATGATCGCAGCAAGCAATCCTCCCGAAAGCGCGGTAAAGCCGAACAGCCCGCGCCACGGACCAAGCGCAAGCGCCAGCCCGGCGAGAAGGGCGCCGACCGACGTCGCGATCAGGATGTTGTGGGGCCGGTTCGCGCGCCATGGCATGCGGCGAGACCGGATGACGAAGATGACCAGGATCTGGGTGAAGATCGATTCCACGAACCACCCGGTTCGAAACAGTGTTGCATCCGCCTCGAACACCTCGAGGAGAACGACGAAGGTGATCGCATCGAACAGGGAGGACGCCATTCCCATGATGATGGAGAAACGCAGGATGCCGGCCATGTTCCACGTTTCGGGCTGGGCCACGTCTTCGCGGTCGACCTCGTCGAACGGGATTCCGATTTCGGAGAGATCGTAGATCAGATTGTTCAGCAGGATCTGCAGCGGCAGCAACGGCAGGAATGGAAGAACGATCGACGCCAGGGCCATCGAAAGCATGTTGCCGAAATTCGAGCTCGTTCCCATTCGGACATATTTCAGGATGTTGGCAAAGGTTCTGCGGCCCTCGCGCACGCCGGCCGCAAGCACTGACAGGTCGGGAGTCACCAGGATGATGTCGGCGGCTGCGCGGGCGACCTCGGTCGCGCCCGTGACGGATATGCCGACATGTGCTGCGTGGATCGCCGGCGCGTCATTGACGCCGTCTCCCATGAAACCGACGACGTGATTGCGGCGTCGGAGTGCGGCAATGATCCGCCGCTTCTGGTCGGGGTCGATCCGGGCAAACAGATCGACGTCATCGACCCGGGTGACGAGTGCGGCATCGCTGAGCTCTGAGATCTCGGCTCCGGTCATGACCCGTTCCGAAGGGAGACCGACCGCTCGCGCGACATGGGAGACCACGGCGTCATGGTCACCCGAGAGGATCTTGATCGTCACGCCGAGCGAGGTGAGCGCTTCGATCGCCGAGGCCGCATCCCGCTTCGGCGGATCGGCGAAGACACAGAAGCCGAGCATGGTCAGATTGGTCTCGTCACCGACGGCGATCGTCCGTTGCCCGGCCGGAATGGACCTGATCGCGACGGCAAGAAGCCGGAAGCCGTCGCGGGCATATCGAGCCTGGATGTCCGCCATTTTCTGTTGCCATGCGGCGTCGAGCGGATGGGCCTGGCCATCGATCTCCACGGCAGCGCAGCTGGCCAGGATGGATTCCGGAGCCCCCTTTGCGATCAGCGTGTGCTCGTCGTGCCGAGCGGCGAGGACGGACAAGCATCTCCGCTCGAAGTCGAACGGGACTTCCGAGAGCCGGACCCAGCCGTCCGCGTCATCGCGGCCCGCTGACAGGATCGCGTCGTCGAGGGGGCTTCGGACGCCGGCCTGGAACGTGCTGTTCAGGCGCGCGAAGCTCAGCACGCGGTCGCTGGGCCGATCCTGCGGATCGATATGCGCCTCCAGCGTGATCCTGGCTTCCGTCAACGTGCCGGTCTTGTCGACGCAAAGCGTGTCCATCGCGCCCAGGTCGTGAATGGCGGACAGTCGCTTGACGATGACCTTTCGCCGCGCCATGCGCAGCGCGCCGCGGGCGAGGGTGACCGTCATCACCATGGGCAGCAGCTCGGGTGTCAGCCCGACGGCGAGTGCGACCGCGAAGAGGAAGGACTCCATTGCGGGACGATGCGCGACGAGATGAGTCATCAGCACGAAGAGGGTGAGAAAGAGCGTCAGTCGAAGGATCAGAACGCCGAGCCTTCGGACGCCCTCCTCGAGAGCCGTCGGCGGTGCGTCGGCGGCCATTGCGGCGGCGATCGCGCCGAAGCGCGTCCGGCCTCCGGTCCACACGACCAGCATCCTGCCGCTTCCGCCCACGGTGCTGGTTCCCGCAAAAAGGGCGTTCGTGGCGTCTGCCGGCAATGCCGCCGCGCAAGGAGCGTCCGTCTTGAAGGCCGGAAACGGCTCGCCCGTCATCAGGGCTTCATTGACATGCAATTCCTGGGCATCGAGGACGATGCCATCGGCCGGTATCAGATCGCCGATGCGGAGCTTCACGACGTCCCCGGGGACGAGAGCCGTCACCGAAACGGTCGTGTCGCTGCCGTCCCTGATGACGTCGGCCTGAATGGCGACGGATTCCCGCAGCGCTTCGGCCGTCCGCTCGGCGCGATGCTCCTGAACGATATCGAGCGTGATGGACAGGGACAGCACCGTCGCGATGATGGCAAAACTGCCGAAGTCGCCGCTCAGCCCGGATACGAGCGCAGCCGCCAGCAGCATCGCAATCAAGGGATTCCAGAGGCGTTGGCCGAGCTTGCGCAGGGCAGACCGGGTTTGGGAGGCGTCGGCGCGGTTTGCTCCGAAGATTGCCAGCCTTCGTTTCGCTTCGGTTTGTGTCAGGCCTTCCGGACCTGAGCCGAGCGCGCGGCAGAGTTCGTCCTTTGGCGTTTGCCAGAACTCGGCAGCCAAAGCTTCCGCCGGAATGGATTGCGCGATCATTGGAAGGGCTCGCCGGTCACTGACATCTGGGCCTGGCGAGGGTAAGAGGCTGCCCGATCCCCGGGTTGATGCAGCTCAACCCGGTTTCGGGTGACACAGCCCGTGCATTGCTAATAGACGGATACAGCACGACCTGCGTCTGCGTGAGCACCGTCCTGATGCGGCCGATCGATAGCGGCGAGGGCGGCCTGTTCCTGCGACAGGCGCCACTCGATGTAGTTGCGCTCGACATCGGTGAGATGCGTCTTCAGCAGGCGATGATAGCGCTCGATATTCCTGCTGTGGGCGCGACTGAGCGCGAAGCTGGCTGCCGGCATGTCACCTCCTCGTGCTGACGTTCAGAGCTGCGCGCCGCTTCAGCGCATCATTTCTTCCGGCTGTTCGCCGATGGCGAGAATATCTGGTTGGCAGGTGGTTGCCCGCCGGTCGGAACGGCGATGGTCACGAAGCCGCGGCCCATCGCGGTGTGGCAGGCGTTGCAGCCGTCGGTCAGCGCGCGCATGGAAGCGACGAACTTGCGATCATCTCCCGCCGCGATCGCGTCGGCGACCGAGACCAGCGGCTCCCTCATCGTGGTCACATTGCTGATGGGCACCGCCGGATAGAAGACGGCTGCTTCGGCCAGGCTATTCGTCAGCTGCCTGAGCTCATACGCGGCCAAGTCCCAGTTCTTCGCCTTGCCTGCATACCACAGCTTGAGATGCTCGAGCTGCGCCATGCCCATGACCTCGACGAGGCGAGGGACCTCCTGTTTCGCGCTCGCGGACGGCGGAAAGTCGGATTGAGCAATCGCGGATGTGACCGCACCCGCCGAAATCACGAAAACCACGCACCAATGTCTTAGCGTCATCCGAGCATTCCCTGTCAGTTTCGCCCTTTACTATCAGGCTCCCGTTCCAGGCCCTTGCGCTGAATCAAGCTTTCGCGTTCCCGCCGCCGGATCTCGTCAGGGAGAGGCGCAGCGAACAGGGCGAGAGAAGCAGCGGACGGTGAATTCGAAATTGGTGCCTCGGCGCGAAGCGCCCGAGCGGGATCAATTCAGCCTTCCAAGAAGTCTGCGGATGATCTTCCTCAAATTGTCGGCGTACTCGTCGATGACCTGGCGCCTCTCGGCCGATGGCGAAAGTCGACGATCATCGCCTTCGTCCGCTGACGGAGTATCCGCCCGGGATCCCCCGCGGATGATGGAGGCAGGGGGCTTTGTCGGCTTCACGGGAATCCTGCCCTCTGGATAAAGCTGTGCGCACTGCTCAGGATAGGAACCAGTTCCATCTGCCTGATCCCGTTCACCCGCGCCGGGCTCAACGCCCCGGGGCCGTCGGATCGCATTTGGGGCAGCATCCGTCGGCGGCTGCTCCGAGCTGACGGCCAATCTCCATCCTGAGGGATTCTTTCTCCCATTTCGTGCCGTCACTTCTGGCCATTCGCTTCACGCGTTCGAAGGCGTGGCTCTCGGCAGCGTCATCTCCGATGCGGACGATCACGTCGCGGTGGAAGGGACAAACAGTCGTCGCGCGGGTCGTCTCCAGTGCGTGGCGCACGACCGCGGCGAGATCGTCGGTGTGAGTGTCGGTAAGCATGTCGGCTCTCCTGCTAGCGTACTCCTTTGCCCGGACGATCCCAAGGGTTCGACGAAAATCGGCCCCGGGCTCCACGGGAGCGCCGAGGCCGATTGTTCGCTTGGTTCTTCCATTCAGAGTCCGAGCTCGTCCAACAAACCCGCGTTGCCGACTTTCGTTCCATCGAACTCTCCGGCGGAGCCGCGCTGCGGCCTGCTCCATGCTCGCGGTTTTCTGCACCTGTCTATGGAGGCGCCGCCCGGAATGCCTGGGAATCCGAACTTCGCTTCCTCCGGCAACGGTACCTCAGCAAGCGTTCCCGATGCCGATATAACGCTACAATCGGGGTCGCCAACATGTCTTGATCCAGCTCAAAGGCGCGATCAGGCGTTCATGTCCCTGAGGTGCTGACGATTGCGCGGCGCGATCTGCCTGGCACCGGAAAAGCCGAGAATGCCTCCGCTGTGGAGTGGGATAGTCCCCGCGTGAATCCGTTCAGGACAGTTGCCTAAGTATTGGCCCGCAATTTCAATGCCGGAGCGGCGGGCGCATATCGTCAATATGGAGCGCAACATCATCTTCAAGTGCCCGCGCACCGGCATGACCGTGCAGCACTGGCTTCCCGGCGCAATGTCGGGAGCCGCGGACACGCACGTCTCCGTCCGATGTCCCGCTTGCGGCTCGCTGCACTTCGTCAACATCGCCACTGGCAAGATGTTGAGCGAAGGGCGTCGTCCGGCGTCGAACGACTACGGCTCCAGCCGGTCTTGGCGCCCAGCCTGATCCCTCACATGCTTGACGCGCTGAGAGTCGCGCCCGCGCTCCGATGCGCCGGGATAACGCGATCACTCCACCCGCCAGAGCCGCCGTTCCGCGTCCCCGTCGCTGCGCTGTCCACCGCGCTCACCCGGCGCATGCTCTGTACGATCCGCCTGACCTCCCCAGCATCGCGCAGCGGCGAAGGAGACTACCAGCTTCTTCTCCGCTGCCGACAGGCTCTTGAAACGCGCAGCTTCCATTCCAATTTGGTCCACGCACGTTCCGATTTGGCTGCACGCATGCTTGACTTTTGGAATGAATGACTATCGTGACCTTGTCGGCGCGGCTCTTGCGCTGCTATGTGCCGGCCTGATGTTGGTGGCCGGCCATATCTTGCTCGAATGGCGCGCCAGGCATGCCGATCCCGGCATAGGGATCGTGGCGCCCAGGAGCGAAGGCACGCCATCGCCGCTCATCTCGAACGGTTCGCCGCCAGACCGGAGGATGATCGAGCTCCCGGCCGGGATCAGGCGGAAGCGCGCTGCGTGAAGCCGCCTTGTGCCAGGGCGCGTGTTGAACGCCGGCGCGAACCCTAGATGGCGCGCAGCGCTTCCTTGGGCATCTCGCGGATCAGCACATCGATATCACTCTGCTCGAGTGTCTCCTTCTCCAAGAGCTTCTTCGCGGCGCGGTCCAGGATCGGCCGCCGTGTGCTCAGGATGCCCTGAGTGCGCTGGAAGACCTGGTCGACGATGGCTTTCACCTCGCGGTCGACTGCGGCCGCAGTCTCTTCCGCATAGTCGCGCTCGCGAACCGGATAGGGGCGGTCGGCGCCGGCAAGGAAATTGCCGGGATCACGCTCATAGGCGACGCTGCCCAGTCTCTCGGACATGCCGTAGCGCGTCACCATGCTGCGGGCGATGTCGGTCACGCGGCGCAGATCGTCGGCTGCGCCGGTCGACAAGTGCCCGAACACGATCAGCTCCGCGGCGCGGCCGCCGAGCAGCACCGCCATCTTGTTCTCCAGCTCTTCCTTCGTCATCAGGAACCGGTCTTCGATCGGTCGCTGGATGGTGTAGCCGAGCGCGCCCACGCCGCGCGGGATGATCGAGACCTTGTGCACTGGATCGGTCCCCGGCAGTGAGAGCGCGACGAGGGCGTGCCCCATCTCGTGATAGGCGACGATCTCGCGTTCCTTGGCGTTGAGCAGGCGGTTGCGCTTTTCGAGGCCCGCGACCATGCGCTCGACTGCATTGTTGAAGTCACTCATGCTCACCGCCTCGGCAGCGCGACGTGTCGCCAGAAGCGCCGCTTCGTTGACGAGATTGGCAAGGTCCGCGCCGGTAAAACCCGGGGTGAGTGCGGCAACGGCGTCTGCATCGACACCGTCCGCCAGCCGCACCTTCTTCATGTGCACCTTGAGGATCTCGATGCGGCCCCTCTTGTCGGGTCGGTCGACCAGCACCTGCCGGTCGAAGCGGCCGGCACGGAGCAGGGCAGGGTCAAGGATTTCCGGCCGGTTGGTGGCGGCGAGGATGACGAGCCCGGAGCGCGAATCGAAACCGTCGAGCTCGACCAGCAGCTGGTTGAGCGTTTGCTCCTTCTCATCGTGGCCGCCGGCGAAAGGGCCGATGCCGCGGGCGCGGCCAAGCGCATCGAGCTCATCGATGAAAATGATGGCCGGCGCCTTTTGGTGGGCCTGCTGAAACAGGTCCCGCACACGCGCGGCGCCGACGCCGACGAACATCTCGACGAACTCCGAGCCCGAGATCGAGAAGAACGGCACTCTGGCCTCGCCGGCGACGGCCTTGGCAAGGAGGGTTTTGCCTGTGCCCGGAGGTCCCACCAGCAGCACGCCTTTCGGCATACGGCCGCCGAGCCGGCCATAATCGGTCGGGTTCTTCAGGAAATCGACGACCTCGCGAAGCTCGTCTTTGGCTTCGTCGACGCCGGCGACATCGGCAAAGGTGACGCCGGTATCGGATTCGACATACACCTTGGCCTTGCTCTTGCCGATCGCCATCAGCCCGCCGCCGATCCCGCCGCCCTCGGCCATGCGGCGGCCGATGTACCACCAGATGCCGAAGAACAGCAGCACGGGCATGACCCACGACAACAGGTCGCGCAGAAACGTGCTCTCGATCTGCCCGGTGAAGCGGACGTTGTATTTCTCCAGTTCCTGCGCGACGTCCTGGTCGACGCGCGTGGTGACGAATTGCTTCTGGCCGCCAGGCAGCGGCTCCTTCAGTGTGCCCTGCAGGGTGCGGTCGGAGATGCCGACGGTATCGACTTTCCCCTGGCGCAACAATTGTTGGTATTCACTGTAGGGGATCACCGCGATTTGGTGCGCCGCGGAGATCAGATACTGAATCAAGAAGACCGCGAAGATCGCCGCGACAGCATATCCGAGATTGAAACGGACATTCTTGTTCATGCGAGAACCAGATCCGATCGTGTTACGCGGCCGGGCTACGTCGAAGCGCATTGTTGCGCGCCCGTTCGGGCCCGGCACGCGTCCGGAACTGCATCCTATCCACAGAACTTCTCCCGCTGCCTTCTGTTCCGGGCAGACCATCGGGCTCGGGTTGGAGGCACTCGCATTCGCAAGGGCCGTGTTCAGGCGATCGGGATGTGAGGCAGCGACAATGCCCGGCTGCAGGCCGGGGCCTTATTCTCGGCTTACCAGGGATACCAATAGGGGTATGCCGCCGGATAATAGCGGACGGTCCGATAGTATCGCGGTCCGTAGTAATATGCCGGTGGACCATAGACCGGCGCATAGTAGACCGGAGGTGCGGTCGCCGCCGCCAGTGCTCCGGTGAACAGGCCGAGCGCCACGGCCGGACCTATCCCTGGACCACCCCAGTGATGATGGCCCCGCCAGTGGGCCGAGGCCGGCGCAACCGTTCCAATGAGGAGCGTTGCTGCCGCGGCGATTGCAAGAGCAAGCTTTCTCATGTGCCTTCCCTCGAACATATGCCCGCGCAAGCGACGGGCTTTTCCTAACCTCAGCATCAGTGTTGATATCGCCGGACCTGCGGGTTCGGCTGTGTTTGACTTAGAATTGCTCGCGTCGACTTCAAGTCTCCGTGCTTGGCTCGACGCGTGCCTCCCGCATCGGCATTTTGCGGCGGCCGGTGTGTCGCGGCGGCAACAGCCGATCCTTTTCCGTCGATTGTAACCGGCTGGCGGCTCGCGCGCCCTTGGCGAAGTGCGCCGCGGTTCCAACATAGGCACGGACCACGCGCCGGGGGCGGTGCAGTGGCGGGACGGCTGCCGACAGCGAGTGACCAACCATGCGCGTATTCGTTCGAATCGCGATCCTTCTATCCGCCATCTGGTGTCTTGCCGACCCGAATGCAGCCTCGGCACACGCCATCATCGTGTCGTCATCGCCGGCGGCCGGTGCGACCGTCTCGGGGGACGCCGTCGCGATCAGCCTGCATTTCAACAGCAGGATCGATCGCGCCCGTTCCAAGCTGACGCTGCTGGCGCCGAACGGCGCCACGCAGGCGCTGACGCCCGCGGCCAATGCGCCGGCCGACGAGCTCAAGGCCGAGGCGACGCGGCTTTCCGGCGGCGCATGGCGCCTGCGCTGGCAGGTGCTGAGCGTCGACGGGCACATCACGCGCGGCGACATTCCGTTCATCGTTCATTGACCTCGCCTTGTACCTGTTTCTCGACATCTTCGGCTATCTGTCGGTCGTTCTGCGCGGCCTGATCCTGATCGCCCAAGCCTTCACGCTCGGCGGTCTTGCCTTTCAGATGCTGTTGTGGTGGCCGCTGCAGCCGCAGCTGTCGGTGTTCGGTCTCACGATCGAGGAGAAATGCCTGACGGTGCTGAAGGTCAGCGCCTTCGCCTGGGCGCTCCTCACCATCGCTTCGCTAGGTCTCAATGCCGCCGCGCTGGTCGGGACGCTTCAGGTGTCGTGGCGCGAGGCGATCAGTGCCGATTTCGCCCGGGCCGGCCTCGTCATTGCGGCGAGCGCATTCGGCCTTGCCGTGCTGGCAAATGGACGCGCGCAGGGTCTGCGATCCCTGGCACTCCTCGCGCTTGCGCTGCTCGCGCTCGCGATGCAGACCCGGCTGACCCACGCGGCGAGCCGGCCGGTCCTCAGCTGGCCGCTGCTCCTGTCCGATGCCGGCCACATGCTGGGCGCCGCGATCTGGATCGGCGGGCTCCCCTATTTCCTGATCGCGCTGAACGGCTGCAAGGTGCCCTCCGACTGGCGCCTCATCGCACGGCGCTACTCGCTGATGTCGATGGCCGCAGTCGCGGCCATCGTCGGCGGCGGCCTCGTCATGGCCTTCGATTACATCGGCTCGATCGAGGCGATCTACGGCACCGCCTATGGCGTCATGCTCCTCGCCAAGATCGGGTTGCTGCTGATGCTGCTCGCGCTTGGCGCGGGCAATTATCTCTTGGTCGAGCGGCTGCGGCGCGACCCCGCAACGCCGATCCTCCGCCTCAAGCGCTTCGCCGAGGTCGAGGTCGGCATCGGTCTCACCGTTCTGCTCGCGGCTGCGTCGCTGACGTCGCTGCCGCCCGGCGTCGATCTGCCGCGCGACCGACTGAGCTGGCAGGAGATCGCCGAGCGCGCCGCGCCGCAATGGCCGCCGCGCCTGACCAGCCCGGACTACGACAAGCTGACCATCGCGCAACTCCAGGCCAGGATCACCCTGGCCGATGCCGGCCGCAGCAGCGCACCGGCCGCCTACGTTCCCGGCGAAGGCACGATCCTGCCGCGCAACGCCGAGGACATCGCCTGGTCCGAGTACAATCATCACTGGGCCGGCGTCTTCGTGGTGCTGATCGGCCTGCTCGCCTTGATCGAGCGGTTTCGCTGGGGCCGCTGGGCGAGGCATTGGCCGCTGCTGTTTCTCGGCATGGCGGCCTTCCTGCTCCTCCGCGCCGACGAGCAGGCCTGGCCGCTCGGGCCGGCCGGATTCTTCGAATCGCTGCGCGATCCCGAGGTGGCGCAGCACCGCATCTTCGTGGTGCTGATCGCAGTATTCGGACTGTTCGAATGGCGCGTGCGGCTGCGCGGCGACAAGGCCGGACGCGCGGCCTTGGTGTTCCCCCTGACGACCGCGCTCGGCGGCGCGCTCCTGCTCACGCATTCCCATGCCATCGCCAACATCAAGGACCAGCTCCTGATCGAGATGAGCCACACGCCGCTTGCGCTGTGCGGGATCGCCGCGGGCTGGGCGCGCTGGCTCGAATTGCGGCTCGACGGCCGCGTCCGCGGCGTCGCGGCGTGGATCTGGCCGGTCGCCTTCGTCCTGGTCGGGCTCGTCCTGCTGGACTACCGCGAGGCCTGAGCGCCGGCGCCATCTTGCCGCGGCGATCATTCCCTGTAATTCTTAAGCAAAACACCGGGGAAGAAGCCGATGCGAGGAGTCTTGGAGGGCGTGCGCGTGCTCGATTTCGGGCGCTATATCGCCGGGCCCTATTGCGCGACATTGCTGGCCGAGTTCGGGGCCGAGGTCATCCGGGTCGAGAAGCGCGACGGCAGCGAGGATCGTTTCGTGGCGCCGGTGGGTGAAGGCGGCGAAGGCGCGCTGTTTCTCCAGGTCAATCGCAACAAGAAGTGCATCACGCTCGATCCGATGAAGGCGGAAGGGCAGGAGGTGATGCGCCGCCTGGTCGCGACCGCGGACGTCGTGGTCGCCAATCTGCCGCCGCAGACCCTGCGCGCGATGAAGCTCGATTATGAGTCGCTGAAGGCGATCAAGCCGGACATCATCCTGACCACGGCGACCGCGTTCGGCGGGCCGGGGCCGTGGTCCGACCGCGTCGGTTTCGACGGCGTCGGGCAGGTGATGTCGGGATCGGTGTACATGACCGGCGCTGGCGATCCGCCGTACCGGGCCGCGGTGAACTGGGTCGATTTCGGCACCGCGCTGCACTGCGCGTTCGGCACGCTCGCCGCCCTGATCGAGCGCGGCAAATCCGGGCGCGGGCAGATCGTGGAGGGCGCGCTGCTCGCAACCGCGTTGTCCTTCACCAATGCGACGCTGATCGAGCAGGCCGTCATCGACGTCAACCGCGTGCCGACCGGCAATCTCGGCCAGACCGCGGCTCCCGCCGACATCTACCGCACCCGGGACGGCTGGGTGCTGTGCCAGGTGACGGGTCATCCGCTGTTCAAGCGCTGGGCCAGGCTGATGGACGAGGAGGAGGTGTGGCTGAACGATCCGCGCTTTGCCGACGATATCAGCCGCGGCAACAACGGCCGCATCATCAGCGAGCGGATGGCGCGCTGGTGCGCCGAGCGCACCACGCAGGAGGCCGTCGATGCGCTGGGCCAGGCGATGATTCCGACCGGCCCCGTGCTCTCACCGCAACAGGCGCTGGATCATCCGCACATTCGCGCCGCCGGCTTCATGCAGGACGTCGATTATCCGGGCCTGCCGAAGCAGGCGCCGGTCGCCCGCGCCGCGGTGCGGCTGTCGGAAACGCCGGGCGAAATCGTGAGCCGCCCGCCGACGCTCGGCGAGCACACCGATCTCGTTCTCGCCGAACTCGGCTATGACAGCGCAACGATCGCAGCGCTCCGGCAAGGCGGCATCATCTAGAGCGGAATGGTTTTAGGTTGAATCGATTACCACGGGCTCGGTGCGACCTCTCCCGCTTGCGGGAGAGGTCGGCGCGTCCGGGCGATGCGAAGCATCGTCCCGCGCGCCGGGTGAGGGCTTTCTCCTCTTGGGGATTGTCCCATTGCGAAAGCACCCTCTCCCCAACCCTCTCCCGCAAGCGGGAGAGGGAGCGCACCTCCATCGTTGCGCGATCAAGCCTCATTCCATCGCGCTTTGGGCGTCACAGCAGCTGCTTCAACGCCTTTGCATCGGCCGGCGCCGCGCTCTTCTGGTCGTTGTCGAAATAGACGTAGACGTCGCAGCCCTGCCGCTTCCAGGACTTGATGCGCTTCGCCCATTGCCCCAGCGTGGTCTTGGTGTAGTGCCCGTGATAGCGCCCGCCGGGGCCGTGTCCGCGCACATAGACGAAATCCGCCGTGCGCTTCCACGGCGCCGGCGCATCGTGATGGTCGGACAGGCACAGCGAGATATTCTCGTCGGCCAGCATCCGCAGGATGCGCGGTTGATACCAGCTCGGATGACGAAACTCGAAACTGTAGCGCCGCTTGCGCGACAGCAGCTTGAAGAAGGAGGCGAGCCTGTCCGCGTTCGCCTCGAATTGCGGCGGCAGCTGGAACAGGATGGGGCCGGCCTTGCCGCCGAGCCCGGAGATGCGGTCCTCCAGGAGCTCGAGGCTGTTGACGGAGCGGTCGGACAGCCGCTTCCAGTGCGTGATGAATTTGGACGCCTTCCAGGCGAACACGAAGTCGCGGCCGGTCTGCTCGCGCCATCCCGTCACCGCCTCCGGCGTCGGCGTGCGGTAGAACACCCCGTTCAGCTCCGTGGTGTCGAACTGCCCGGCGTAGTAGCGCAGCTGCTCCTTCAGCGTCACGCCCTCCGGAAAGAACGGGCCGCGCCAGGAGGCGTAATGCCAGCCGGAAGTTCCGATCAGAACGCGCGCCATGTCTTACGTGCCATCCCTTGCCATGTGCCGGGAGGGAACGCCCGTGCCGCCGATACGTTGCTCGTCGGATTGATCTACGCAGGACCGGAACAGAGTTAGTTCGAGGCCAGCGCCGCCTTGGCCACTTCGGCCATCCAGCCGGACGCGACGGGCAGGATTGCGTCGTTGAAATCATAGCGCGGACCGTGCAGCTCCGCGCCGTCACGCAACTCGCCATTGCCGATCCAGACGAAGGCGCCCGGCCGCTGCTGCAAATAGTGGGCAAAATCCTCGCCGGCCATGCTCGGCGCGAGGTCGCGCCGCACGGGCGCCTGCACCTTCTCCGCGGCGATGCGCGCGAGCTCCGCCTCATCAGGCGTGTTGATCACGACACCCACGCCCCAGACGATCTCGGGCGTGACCTTGACGCCGAAGCTGGTCGCAATGCCGGCGCAGCTGCGCTCGATACCATCGAGGATGACGTCCTTGACCGCCTCGCGATGGTAGCGCAGCGTGCCGCGGAGGGTGACGCGCCCGGCGATCTGGTTCGGCGCGGTGCCGCCTTCGATCGTGCAGAGCGACAGCACGGCGGTGTCGAGCGGATCGACGCTACGCGAGACGATCGATTGCAGCGCCACGATCAAATGACCGGCCGCCACGACAGGATCGCGCGTCAGATGCGGCATGCCGGCGTGCCCGGCATGTCCCTCGATGGTGATGGTGATGCGCCCGCCGGAAGCCATGACGACGCCGTCGTGCACCGCGATGGTGCCGGCGGCAAGGCCCGGCCAGTTGTGGAAGCCGAATATCCGCTCCATCGGAAAGCGGTCGAACAGCCCGGCCGCGACCATCGCGCGCGAGCCACCAAAGCCCTCCTCCGCCGGCTGGAAGATGAAATCGACCGTGCCGCTCCAGCTGCTGTCGGCGGCAAGCAGCGCGGCCGCGCCCAGCAGCGCGGCGGTGTGCCCGTCATGGCCGCATGCATGCATCACACCGGGAGTCTTTGAAGCATAGGGCAGGCCGGTGTCCTCGGTGATCGGCAGCGCATCCATGTCGGCGCGCAGCCCGACGCGGCTCCGTGCGTGGCCGCGCGTCAACGTCGCGACGATGCCGTGCCCGCCGATATCGGCCTCGAAGGGAATGCCAAGCTCGGCGAGCTTGTCTTGCACGAAAGCGGCGGTGGCTTGTTCCTGGAGCGACAGCTCCGGGTGCGCATGAAGGTGCCGGCGCCACGCGGTCAGTTTCTGGTGCAGTTCGGGTGTCAAGCGGGTGTCTCTCGCAGGGTGTCGATTACTGCCACCATAACGGATTGTCGGGCTGACGCATCCTGCGCCAGCGAATGGCTCGCGTGCAGCCACATCGTCATGGCCGGGCTTGACCCGGCCATCCACGTCTTCCTCTCGGCACAAAGAACGTGGATGCCCGGGACAAGCCCGGGCACGACGGCGTGCTCTACCCCGCCAGCTTCGCCAGCCCCGCCCAGTCGAAGTTGATGCCATGCCCCGGCCTATCAGGCGCGCGCGCAAGTCCGTCCTTCAGCACCAGCGGATGCTCGATATGTTTGTCGAGCCCGAAGCCGTGCGCCTCCAGATAGGAGCGGTTCGGGCAGGCCGCGAGCAGATGCACGGTGATGTCGTGCGCGCCGTGGCTGGTGACGGGCAGGTTGAACGCTTCCGCGAGCCGCGCGATCTTCATGAAGGTGCTGACGCCGCCGCAGTTGGTGACGTCGGGCTCGGGATAGGACACCGCGCCTGAGGCGATGTAGTTCTTGAACTCCCACAGTGAGCGCAGATTCTCGCCCGCCGCGATCGGCACGCCGCCGGCCTGCATGATGCGCACATGGCCCGCGACGTCGTCGGGAATGATCGGCTCCTCAAGCCAGGTGAGGTCATAGGGAACGAAGGCGCGGGCGGCGCGGATCGCCTCCTCGACCGTCCATTTCATGTTGGCGTCCACCATCAGCGGAAAACCGTCGCCGAGATGCTGCCGCATCGCGGAGACCTTCGCGACGTCGGATTTCAGGTCGGGCCGGCCGACCTTCATCTTGATGGCCCGAAAGCCCTTGGCGAGATTGCCGTCGGTCTGCTTGAGCAGGGCATCGACGGAAAGGTCGAGGTCGATGCCGCCGGCATAGCATGGCACGCCCGCATCGAAGCCGCCGAGCAATTGGTACAGCGGCAGCTTGGCGCGCCGCGCCTTCAGATCCCACAGCGCGATGTCGAGCGCCGAAAGCGCCAGCACCGCCGGCCCGCCGCGCCCGCCATAATGCAGCGCCCACCAGACATGATGCCAGAGCGCCTCGGTATCGTCGGCCTCGCGTCCCTCGACCAGCGGCGGGATCTCGCGCTTGAGAATGTCGGCGACCGCGCCGCCATTGCGTCCCACCGTATAGGTGTAGCCGACGCCCTCGGCACCGTCGGCATCGCGAATCCGGCAGGTGATCAGCTCGAACGCCGCGATCTCGCCATGGGTGGAGTCGGACAGCGTGACGGGGAGGGGAATCCGGTAGAGTCCGGTCTCGGTGTTCGCGATGCGCGGCATGGTGCCTCCCTTTTGTTCTTGTTTCGTAGGGTGGGTTAGCCGAAGGCGTAACCCGCCATTCTTCATATCCGCGGAAGCAGAAGAGGTGGGTTACGCCCCGTGACTGCGCTTTGCGCAGCCCAGGGCTAACCCACCCTCCAGACGCAACTCACCGCATCGTCGCGAGTTGCACCGCCAGCGCGCAGGCGCGGTCATATTCGTCGAGATTGATCCATTCGTCGACCGTGTGCGCCTCGTTCTGCCCTGCGCCGAACGTCACGGTCGGAATGCCGTGGCGGACCATCCAGTTGGCATCTAGGCCGCCATTGGCCGTGCGCACGTTCGGCGTGCCGCCGACCGCGGACACGGCCTCGACCGCGCGCTTGATCACGGGCTGGCTGTCCTTCATGCGGAACGGGTAATAATCGGTCTCCGCCTTGAACTTCACCTTGCCGGACTTGCCCTGCGCGCTGGTCACCTTCTTGGCCGCCTTCTCGAACGCGGCCTTGTAGGCCTTGGTGATCTCCTTGAAGAACTTGCCGTCATGGCTGCGGCTTTCGCCGCGCACATGCACGTAGTCGGTGACGACATTGGTGGCATCGCCCGCCGGGCGGCCTTCGCCGCCGGTGACCGGGCCGACATTGCTGGTGCCCTGCCGCTTGCCCTTCACCACCTTGCCGAACCAGCCGCCGGCCTTCACGTCCGCAAGCGCGAGCGCCATGATCATGGTCGCGGAGATACCGCGCTCCGGCGCGACACCGGCGTGCGAAGCGCGGCCGAAGATCTCGACGCTCCAGCGGTCGGCGCCGACCGCGCCGATGACGACGTTCGAGGCGGCGCCGCCGTCATAGTTGAACGCCATCACGGGCGAGCCGAGTTCGTCCAGCTTGACGTGGCGCGCGCCATAGAGCCCGCTCTCCTCGCGCACGCAGAACAGCAGCGTGATCGGCGGGTGATCGAGCTTCTGCCTGGCGAGCTCGGCGGCCAGCGTCACCAGCACGCCGCAGCCGCAGCGGTTGTCGCCGCCGAGCGCGGTCCTCGCTTCGTTGACGATCTTGCGTCCCGATTTCTTCGGCTTCGCACCGGCGCAGAGCGGCACGGTGTCCATGTGGGTCATGAACATGATGCGCGGCTGGTTGTGCAGCGCGCCGCGGCCGGGCAGGTCGACGATGAGGTTGCCGGTCTCGGTCGGCACCGGAATGCGGGTATTGGCATCGTCGAGCCGGATCGCCTTCGCCGGCACGCCGGCCTCCTTCAGCGCGGCGGCAAGCTCGCGCCCGATCGCCGCCTCCTGTCCGGTCACGCCCTCGACGGCGAGGAAGCGCATGAGGCGGTCGGTGGCGGCCTTGGTGTCGACGGGCATGAGTGATTCCTTTGGCGAGCGGGGTGCGTCATCCTATGGGCCCCGCGAGGTGTAAGCCAAGAAGATCAGCACACCGAGCGCCAGCATGGCAGCCATGAACAGCAGCACCGCCGGCAAGCCCGCGAGCGCCGCCACCGCGCCGGTCACCGACTGCATCAGCGCCGCGCCGAGGAAGAAGGCGAGGTTGACGGCGGCGAGCGCCTTGCCCGCGACTTGCGCGTCCACCAGCTGCCTGGACATGCCGAACAGCAGCGGCTGGGCGGAGGTCGCAAGCCCGATCAGCACGAACAGCACGAGGTCGTATTGCGGCGGCATCATGGGCAGGCCGAACAGTGTGGAGACCGCATGATGCGGCGCGCCGAACGCCATCAGCGCCAGCAGCACCGCCCCGGCCATATGCGAGCCCGCCACCAGCGCGCGGCGGCGACCGAGCCTGCGGTCGATCATGCCGATGCACAGGGGGCCCGCGATCATCGCCAGCGTGAACGCGCCGAGCTGGTTGCCGGCCTCGACCCGCGAGAGTCCCTTGGCGTCCATCAGCCACGGCCCGCCCCACAGGCCGCGCAGCACCAGCGAAGTTGCCAGCGACACCAGCGCCAGCGCGATCAGCCCGCGCAGCGGGCGCGAGAGGCCGAGCCTGAGCACTTCGATCATCTGCGTCAGCGGCGAGGCCTCGTCCTTGTGCTCGGCCGGCTGGTGTGGGACCAGCGCGAACACCGCAAGCGCCACCGCGATTCCGCCGATCGCCGACATCCAGAATCCGGCGCGCCAGCCGTAGGCGTCCACCACGAAAGCGAGCGGGCTCGACGACAGCAGCATGCCGATATTGCCGATCGAGAGGATCGCGCCCGACCACAGCCCGAAGCGGGCCGTCGACAATTGCTTGGCCGCCAGCGTCATCGGGCACATCAGCATGCCCGAGGTGGCAACGCCCAGCAGCAGCTGCCCGACGGCAAAGCTTTCCGGCCCCGTCGCAAACCCCGACGCGACCGCGCCGAACACGGTCCCCGCGAGCAGGCTCAGCGACACCGGCCGCACGCCGAACCGGTCCATCGCCGCCCCGACCGGGATCTGCGCCGCCGCAAAGGCGAAAGGATAGATCGACGTGAGGCTCGCCAGCGCCTGCGGCTCGATATGGAAATCCGCCGCCATCAGATCGAGGCTCACGGCCGGAATGGTGCGCAGCAAGGTCGAGAGCATGTGGCCGCAGGCAAGCGCCACCAGCGCGAAGATCAGCGCGCGGGTGGCGGTGCCCGCGTCGTTGGCGGCTTTGGTCATGAGCGTTTCGTCCCGGCAAGGGTTTTGGCCGGGTTACACGATTTTGCGGGAGGCCGCCAATGGCGAAAGGTGTAGCGTCGGCGCGGGGGCCGCCTGACCTGACGTCAGGGCTTTTGAGGCGGCGGCATCAAGCCCCGAACGAGGTAATAGAGACTGCAGACGCAGGGAACAGCCAGCGTCGCCCACGAAAGCGGCCACCAGATGCCGCCTTCGCCGATCAAGGCGGCCAGCAGGCCGAGCAGCGTCACGAGCGCCAGCAACGCGGGGATCATCCACAGTGTTCGCCTCGACGTCATCGGGCGAACCCCGTCGAGGCCGCTCGCATGTCGGCCGCGGCCGCGCGGCTTGTCCGCCATCTCGCGAGCCAGAGATAGAGGCCGCTGGCCAGGATGACGATGGTGACGATATCGAGCACGGCCCAGATGATTTTGAGCGGCAGGCCGCCGTAATCGCCGAAATGCAGCGGCTGCGACACGAACAACGCGGTCGCGTACCACGGCATGTCGCGCACCGCGACGACCTCGCCGCTGGCTGCATCGATGATGGCCGGCTTGAGAATGCGGCTCGTGAGCGGCGTATCCCCGGTCAGGAACGCCGCGTAGTGGGTTGGCGTTGAAAACGGGCTGCCGGGAAAGGCGAGCGTCGTGACAGTCATCCCCGGTACGGCCGCGCGGACATTGGCGAGCACCAGATCAACCGGAGCTTTGCGATCGCCCTGCGCTTGCCCGCGGTTTTGCGCGGCCATCTCAAGCAACTGGTTGGACTGCCACATCAGCTCGATCGGCCCCGCCAGCGTATTGATCACTCCCGTCAGCGTGACGATGCCGGACCAGGCCAGCGTGATGATGCCGAGCAGATTGTGCAGGTCGAGCCAGCGCAGCCGGTTGCTGTGCCGCTTGCGTATCTCGCCGAATCTGAGGCGCCGCGCGAACGGCCCGTACAGCACCATGCCCGAAAGGATCGAAACGGTCAGCACCAGCCCCATGCCGCCGAGGAATAGCGTGCCCTTGATGCCGGCAAACAAATCGACATGGAGCCGAAGCATGACGTAGAGGAAACCTTCGTTGGGCTGATCGACGCTGAGTGCCTTGCCGGTCCTGATGTCGAACACCTTGTAGAAGAAGGTGTCAGGAGCGGACGTCATGCTGGCGGCCGTCGGCACTTTCACCATCGGCTTGTCGCGATCGTAGAACAGATAAGGCACTACCTCACCCGGCCGCTCGGCGAGTGCCTCGGCGATCATCTTGTCCACTGACGCGCGGACGCCGGGTTCGACGACCTCGTCGATCGCCGGATTCGGTCCCAGCTCCTCGTGAAAGATGAGCGGCAGCCCCGTGAGACACAGCAGCAGCGCAAAGATCGTGCAGATCAAGCTGCTCCACTTGTGAATCCAGGACCACCATCGCAGCCGTTTCGCCGTCATGGCCGGCACAACATCATGCGATCACCACCTGTAGCGCAGGCCCGCCAGCACGAGGCGGCCATTTCCGAACTGGCAGTAGAAATTGGAGCTGCAGCTGGTGTAGTAGCTCTTGTCGAACAGGTTGGTGACGTTGAGCGTGACCTCCGCGCCCTTCCAGGCTCGCACGAGATTGGCAAGATCGTATCGCACGGCGGCATCGAACACGACGTATCCCGGCGACACCAGGCTGTTGATGTCGTCGCCATAGCTCGGGCCGACCGAACGCACGCCGCCGCCGATGGTCAGGCCGGCAAGGCCGCCGGTAAGAAAGCTGTAGTTGGCCCAGAGCGATTCGAAATGCGTCGGCACGGCTTGCGGGCGCTTGCCGATCGCTGTGAGATCGGTCGATTTCGTCACCTTGGTGTCGAGGAAGGTCGAGGCCGCGATGATCTCGATGTTCTCGGTCAGCTTGCCGCGCGCCTCCAGCTCGACACCGCGCGAGCGGATCTCGCCCTGCTGCACGCTGAAGCCCGGTATGGCGGACGGCGTCAGCGTGTTCTGCTGGCGCAGGTCGAACACTGCCGCCGCCGTGAACAGCATGTCGGCGAAGGCCGGCTTGTACTTCAGGCCGCCCTCATACTGCTCCCCCGTCGTGGGAACGAAGGGCAGGCCGTCGGCACCGACGCCGATGGTCGGCTCGAACGACGTCGAATAGCTGACATAGGGAGCAAGGCCGTTGTCGAACAGATAGAGCAGGCCGGCGCGATAGGTTTGCTTGTCGCTCTCCTGCGACGTTTTCGTCGCGGAGATACGGTTGTCGTTGCTCTGCTCGGTCCAGTCGTGCCTTGTGCCGAGCGTCAGGCGGAAGCCGCCGAACTTCATCTGGTCCTGGACGTAGAGTCCGGTCTGCGACAGCGACTGGTCGTTGTTGATGAACGGGAACAGCGTTCCCACCGGCTGGTAGTAGGCGGGGTTCACGACATCGAGCGACGTCGCACCGCCGAATTGGTAGAGCCACGAGCTGTGCGAATTCTGCTGGTCCCAGCCGGCGAGCACGGTGTGTTCGACAGCCGATGTCCGGAAGTCGAAGCGCAGGCGGTTGTCGGCGGCGATGCCGTCGGCGCTCTCGATCGACCGGATCGCCGCGCGGGGGATGGTCCCGGCCGCGGTCAGCGGGCCCGCCATCTGCAGCGACTGGAAATCGGTGTCGACCTTGGAGTATCGCAGGGCCGAGTGGAAGCTCACGACGTCGTTCAGGCGGCGGTCGAACACATATCCGACGCCCGATTGCTCGCGCTCGAAACGATCGAAGCCGGGATCGCCGATGTTCAGGTTGCGATTGAGGTACGGCCGGTACGCTGCCGGCGCCAGCGACTGCGGATAGAGCGAGTTGAAATAGCCGCCCTTCGGATCGCGCTGGTAGAAGCCGGACACCGTCAGCTGCGTATCGGCATCCGGGCGCCACGTAATCGCCGGCGCTACGCCGAAGCGCTGCTCGTCCACGTCGTCGTAACGCGTGCCGGACATCCGGCCGATCGCGCTGATGCTGTAGAGCCATTGATGCGCGGCATCCAATGCGCCCTGGCTGGTGATGCCGCCCTGGACGCGGCCGTGGCTGCCGCCTTCGATGCGCGCTTCGTTATAGGAAATGTCGCTCGGCTGGCGGCTGACCAGATTGACGAGACCGCCGGGGCTGATCTGCCCGTACAGGACGGCCGAGGGGCCCTTGATGACCTCGATGCGATCGAGCAGGAACGCGTCGATCGACGTGACCGCAAAAGCCTGGCCGCGCGGCAGCTTCAATCCGTCGAGGAAGCTGACGAAATTGGTGGAGGTGCCGAAGCCGCCGATGCCGCGCAGGAACACGCTGTCATAGCGGGTGGTCGCGTCGCGCTCGGAGAGGACGCCTGCCGTGTATTGCAGGGCATTGCCGACGGTCTGCGGATTTTGCGCGTCGATCTGCCGGCGAGTCACCGTGGTGACGGATTGCGGCGTTTCCAGCACCGGCGTGGAGGTCTTCGTTGCCGTCGACTGGCTGGTTGCAACCATCTGGTCGCGCGTGTCTTGTCGGGCCGTCGCCGATGCAGCCGCGGCGGGCGTGGCCCTCGCCGGCGCGTCGGAGCTCGTCCTCGACCGGTTGCTGCGCCGTGTCGCGCTCTGCTGTCGCTGCGATGTCACGTTCCGGGCCGTCCGCTGCGCCTGCGGCGCGTCCACCGTCACCGGCGGCAGCGCGGTGTTCTGCGCAAATGTCGGCCCGTCCAGCGCAAGAAAGGCAGTCGAGCCAAGCAGCAGTGCCGCACCTTGCAGAACCCGCTGCGATCCCCCCGTCATTCCCATCGTCAAAACCCCACCCCAAATCCGGCGGGCAGGGTTAAAACAAAACGGGACGATAGTGTCCAGTTATGAGGTTGGCTTTTTCGAGTATTTAGAACTATTAAAAGTCCAGAAGCGATTCCGGATCGCGCAGGGGAAGGCATGAAGCAGGCAGTCAAGACCGGCAAGCGCACGAAGAGGCGCATCGGCGAAGGTCGTGGCGGGCGACCGACCAAGGCAGAGGCGCAGGCGATCGAGGACCGGATCCTTGCGGTGGCCGCGGATCTATTCGCCCGGGATGGCTATGCCGCGACATCCATGGAGCGAGTCGTCTCGGAGTGCGGCGCAGGCAAGGACACCATCTACCGGCGCTATCCGTCGAAGCGCGCAATTTTCGATGCAGTCCTCGACCGAAGCCGTGGGCGCATCATGGCGCGCCTCGGCGACCTTCAGGTGAGGCAGTCGAGCCAGGACAGCCTCGCGCAGCTCAAGGAGCTGACGAGCCTCCTGCTCGACATCAATCTCGATCCGGAACTGGTTGCCTTCAAGAGGATCGCCGCCAGCGAAAGCCTAGTTGCCGCCGGCAGTCATGCCGCGCCGGAGCCGGATGCCATCATGTCTCTGCTGCGAACATTGGTGACGAAGGCCCAGGCGGATCGGCACATCGTTCCGGGCGATGTCAATTTCCTGACCGATTTTCTCATCAACAGCATCATCGTGGGCCCGACCACGCTGGCGATGTTCGGATACAAGCCGCTCGCCTCGCCCAGGGAGCGGAAGCTGTATTTCGAGAAGGCGTGGAAATTATTCTTGGGGGGAGCTGCCGGTCGGCGGGACGGGTGAGGGCTGCCGTGTTGCCGGCGGCGGGCCGGACTTGATGTGCTGCCGCGGCCGCAGCAGGACGCGACTTCGGAGATCAGGTCATCTCTTTCAGCAATTGCTGCGCCTCATCCAGCAGAGAATCGATACGTTTTCGTTCCTGAATCGCATCCCTGGTAAACAGCCCGTGCTTCCATGCATTCCGGTTTCCTCCTGGCGCTCCCGATCGCCGCGCTCCGCCGTGCATGCGACATCGCTGCTTACCCTTGATGGCCGGTGCGCGGCAGCTAGTCCCATTGCGGGTCATCGCGCCGCAGCGAAGGCTTGACTGCATCGACGCCGTGTTGCGGGCGTGGTCGCCGGTCATCGGTTCGCTGCTTGCATTGCGTCCGAGTTTGCGTCCGAGACAAGTACGCTCGCATGCTGCGTGACGTTGCCGACGATCGCCCGTCCGCCGTCCTGCACCGACAGGTTCTGCACCGTAATCGCGCGCTCGTCGCTGTTGCGGTGGCGGTTCAGCGCTTCGACCTGGGCGGCGAAGGTGCGGGAGAGCCGGGTCAACGCGCGGGCGATGCCCTCCTGCTGCGCGAGATCGTCGGTGCAGGCGAGCCGGCAGGCGCAGCGCATCGCGGCCATGTGCACCGACACCATCTGGGCCACCAGCAGGGCCTCGATGGAATCCTTCGGCGCGATGCTCCTGATCGTCGAGATCATGAAGGCGAGATTGGCCTCATCCGGCGTCTGGCCGACCACGCTGGCCTTGACCAATTGCCTCAAGATGCCGTGCATCGCATCGCGGTCGGCGGCGCCGAGCGCCTCGGCCAGCAGCCGCTCGCCGGCCTGCGAGTCGGGATGGCTGATCGCGATACGCCGCTTGTAGAGCTTGACGCGCGGGGTCACGGCGGGGGCGCTGCGATCGTTTGCCGCGAGCGGCGAAGTGATGGGACGCGAGAGGGCTGTCGTCATGTGCTGTGGTCCTTCTGGCGGCGCAGGCGCGAACGGCCGTTCGCTGCTGCGCGCGAACGCGGATTTCGGGATGTCGATGAAGGGTTTGGGCGCAACCACGTCGGGACGGCTGCGATGGGCAGGCCGTGATGCTCACGCGTGTTGCGATGATGCCATTATGCCACTGTTTTGCCCGACGCGGCAGAATTTATTTTGTAAATCCGAAAAATTTCCACGGCCCTGCGCAAGCCTTTGTTCTGAAAGGGGCGGCCTACTGTGCATGGGGTTGTTTTCGCGCTTTTGTTTTGGAATCGGCGCGTACGTGCCGTGCGACGGAATGCCGGCGCCCGAACGCGATTGCGAAATCCGGCGTGGCCGCTATTCATGATCCTCGAATGCGTCGCACCAACAAACATGCACAAGCGGCGCTGTGAGGCCTGGGAGAGAACGAATGCAACGAACGGTCCGCCTGCTGGCAGTCATCGCCGGATTGTGCGCCTCTGCGGCGTCGACGCAGGCCCTGGCTCAGAAATACCCGGTGCGGCCGGTCAAGGTCATGGTCGGCTTCAGCGCGGGCGGCCCGGTCGATGTGGTCGCGCGCATCGTCGGCGATCGCCTGAGCAACAAGCTCGGACAGCCCTTCGTCGTCGAGAACCGCGCCGGGGCCAACGGCATGATCGCCGCCGAAGGCGTCGCGCGTGCGGACGCGGACGGCTACACCATGCTCGCCTGCAACTCGTCCACGATCACGCTGAACAAGACGCTGTTCAAGGAAGCCCGCTACGACCCGCAGGGAGACTTCGCGCCGCTGACGACCGTCGTCTCGGCGCCGCTCGTGCTCGTCGTCAATCCCGAGAATCCCAAGACGGCCAACATCAAGACCGTCGCCGATCTCGTCGCCGCGGCCAAGGCCGCGCCGGGCGCGCTCGCCTACGGTTCGGGCGGCAACGGCAATCTCGCACATCTTGCCATGGAGCTGCTCGGCCAGAAGGCCGGCATCAAGATGATCCACGTGCCCTATCGCGGCGGTTCGGCCGCCGAGGTCGGCATCCTCGCGCAGGAGGTGCTGGCGGTGTTCGACCCGCTCTCCGCCGTGCCGCTGGTCAAGGCCGGCAAGCTGCGCGCGCTCGCGGTGTCGTCGGCCGAGCGGTTGCCGGCGCTGCCTGACGTGCCGACCGTCGCGGAAGCCGGCTATCCCGGCTTCGACATCTCGTTCTGGGTCGGCTTCTTCATGCCGAAGGCGACGCCGGCGCCGATCCTGGAGACGCTGCACCGGGAGATCGTCACTGCCGCCAAGGATCCCGCGGTTGCGGAGAAGCTCGGCTCGCAGGGCGTCGTCAGCGTGCTCAGCCCCGTCGACTACGCCGCGAAGATCGCGAAGGAGACGAAGGAGCTCGCCGAAGTCGTCGCGGCCGCGAACATCAAGGCGGAGTAGGCGCGAGGCACTAGCCGCCGATCAGCTGCGCCAGCCGGTCAAGCAGCGGACGTTGTCCGGCGTTGATCTTCTGCTGCGCCGCTTCGAGCGTGAACCATGCGGCGCGGTCGACCTCCGGGAACGTCTGCCGTTTGCCGCTGCGCGGCGGCCATTCCATCTCGAACGTGTTGCTGCGAATGCTGGCCGTGTCGATGTCGAGCTCGGCCGCGAACGCGGTGACAACCTTTCCGCCGCGTTGCTTGACCTGACCCAGCGCGATCAGCGGCACCGTCACCTCGAGGCCGAGCTCCTCTGCAAACTCCCGTCGCGCGGCGGCTTCCGCATCCTCTGCGTCCGCGTACTCGCCCTTCGGAATCGACCACGCGCCGAGATCCTTGTTGCGCCAGAACGGCCCGCCGGGATGAACGAGGAGCACCTCGATCATCCGATGCTTTCGATAGGCGATGATCCCGGCGCTCCTCGATGGCATGGCAGGTTCCGTGCAGCAGCGCTCCGGCTTTCTCTCCGGAAACGTGGAGCCGCGCAAGCGGGCTCCGATCACGAGCCGGGTGGCCGATCGCCCGATGCGAAGCGAACGGCGCGCGCCTTTGCGCTCTTGCCGGCGGCGCGTGCCGCGATCATGCTGCGTCCCTTGCGGTGGGCCGCGGCCTTGTTCCGTTGCCGGGTTGCAAACCGCTTATGCGCGCGGTTCGTCGTCGCCCGAGCGGCGATCTGCTCGGCCTTGCGAATGATGCTCGCGACCGAAGCCGTCAGGTTGACCGGAACCCAGGCGACGTCCTTGGCCTTGGAGAGACTGCCGATGCCTTCGCACGGCGCTTCACGCGGCAGGTCGATCCGGATCGCGAGTGCTTCGGAGCGTTCGATCCAGTCCTCGGCCTTGGTGCCGGTGATGATGCGGACATAGTCGCGCGTCTCGCGCGGCAGCCCGCTCTCTCGGGCCAGCCATTTCTGGATGCGGCCGGGACCTGCGTTGTAGGCGGCTGCGGCAAGGCCGAGATTGCCGAAATCGTCGCGAAGTTTGCGCAGAAATTTTGCCGACGCCGGCAGCGCCTTCATCGGATCGAAGGGATCGTCGAGCCCGACCTCCGCGGCCGTCTCCGGCATGAATTGCGCGACGCCCTGCGCGCCGGCATGGCTGACCTCGTTGGACTTGAAGCGGCTCTCCTGCCAGATCAGGCGCGCGAAGAACGGCACGGGAATGCCGCTGGCCTCGGCGGCTTCACGAAGCGCGTGACAGAATTGTTCGGTTGGTGAATCCGGTGCCCGTACCGCCGGCTCGACGGCGCGCGGCGGCTCGATCACCTGCTCGATCACCTGCTCATGGGCAGCGTGCGCGTTCGCGAGCTCGATGGCCTGCACGCTGGCGACGAAGAGTTCGACCACCGGAACAAGTCGCGAGGCATGAATGTTCTGAAGAATGGTGGTGTGGGACGATGATGCTTGCCGGGATGTCGACGGATCGAGGTCGCACATCAGAATCAGGAATGCGGCGCAAGCCGCGACGACAAATCGCATTTGCGGAGACAACCTCGAACTGTGGGATGAACGGTCGGCGACGCGCCGGCGACAAGGAGTTCTTAACCGTCCGATTGCGGCAAAGCTGCGATCTCGTCGGTTCCTTCGGTGCTAATACGGTGTTCCCGAAGTGAAACTCCCGCGACTCTCGGCCGCTTGCGAGGGGGATGTGCGATGACGATGCGATCGATGCTTTGCGCGGTGATTTTCGCTGTGGCTCATCGGCAAGGTCTTCGCGGAGCAGAACGGTATCGCGTCCGACTAGAGCAATAGCCCCGGAAGTGGGACAAGCTGACAGCAGCGAGCGAGGGTCGCATCGCTGACCAATTGGGACGCTCGCGTGATCGGCGAGAACGTCAAGCGCGGCACGCGGCCCACAGCGAGGCGCGCCTCGAACTAGTCCTTGGGGAAATCCTTGCGCATCGCGATCTCGGCGGCATCGCCGGGCGACAGCACGGTCTGCTGGAACGCCGGTTGTGGCGTCGTCATGATGTCGTAGAGTGAGATGCCTTTGATCGGCTTGCCCATGAGCTCGCGGACGCATTCGGCGAGCGTGCCGTTGTAGACGAGATAGGGCGGGCCCCGATCCTTCAGCCTCTCGCCCTTCAGCGACGGCCACTTCTTCAATTCGGCCGGCGCGTCATAGGCGATGGGCGATTCCTCTTTGAACATGCCTATGGTCCCGGCGACTTGGATTGCCGGGAATCCTAGCGCCGCCGGGGTAAACACCCGTTAAAGAATTAGTTCAAATCAGCCGGCAACGAAGGCGAGCAGGGTGCCGTTGGCCTTGGCCGGCGGCACGCAGATCGCATCGCCGCTTCGGACGGCGGCTGAACCCAGCGCCTTCGCGGTTGCCGCGAGATCGCCGCTGAACAGCACCAGCGCTGCACCGCCGCGCTCGGAGAGACCGGTCAGCGGCACGCCGGGATAGCGTTTGCCGAGCTGGTCCAGCGTCAGATAGACGAAGTCGGCGCGATCGCCGCCGGAAGGTACTGTGACCGCGCCGTCCGCCTCAGTTTTCGGCGCGCGGTCGATGAGCCGGCCGAGATGCGCGGCTTCCTGCGCCGGCTCGGGCGTTGCGATCAGCGCCTGCTTGATCCGCCTCGCCGCATTGGCGTGCTGCATCAGTTCGGGAATCCACACGGTCTCGCGCGTCTTGTGCTGGCATGCGAAGATGCGCACGCCGCCGGGCGCTTCCGCGGTCGGCCACATGAAGGTGCGGAATTTCGCCGCCGAGATCGTGCCGTCAGGCAGCGTCACCGGCCGCTCGAAATCGGTCGGGCCGATCGGCGCCAGGCCCCGCGCGCGGATCTCCTCCGCGCCGGCGGCGGAATCGACTGCAGTGAACGCGATGCGCTCGATGCCCTCTCCCTGCCTGTCGAGGAACGCGCGCGCCGGCGCGTTCTGCTCGGTCGCGGCGAGCACGCCGAGCAGCTCCATATAATCAGGGTCGAACATGATGGTGTAGTTGCCGGTGCCCATATGCGCGCTGTGGGTGCCGCGCGGCGACACCGTGAAGCCGAGTTGCCGGTAGGTCTCGGCGGCCTTGTCGAGGTCCTTCACCATGACCACGGCGTGGTCGATACCGATGACGTTCTTGAGGGCCACTGTTCTTTCCCCGATTGCCAACTGATCTTGCGCCGCGCGTCGGCGGCCATGGTCCTGTCTACGCTGGTTAGGCGGTCAAGTCATTTTCATTTCAGCAGGGGAAGCGGAAATTCATTCCGCCGAATGGTCTGGCCGCGCAAGACGGCGCGTCAGCGCGCCTGCGCGATATAGGCGGCGAGGACGGCGCGCTCCTCGCTGGTCATCTCGGTGATGTTGCCCGGCGGCATCGCGTTCGACCAGGCCGCGACACGGCCGATCAGGCGGATGTTGCGATGGATGTGCTCGGGCGCGTCGAGCAGGATGCCCTTCGGGGCGGTCACGATGCCGGCCCAGACCGGTTCGGCTGCGTGGCACATGCTGCAGCGGGTCATCACGATCTCCTCGACATTGGCGAGCGTCGGCTGCGCCGGCAGCGTGCTTGTCTTGACATCGCGCGGGCCGGCCGCGGAGAGGAACAAGATCGCGACCACGCCGACTGCCGCCACGCCCCACGCCCACCACGGCGATTTGCGCCCCGCGTGTCGCTCGTTGAAGAAGTGGCGGATCACCGGGCCGAGCGCCAGAATGATCGCGACGATGATCCAGTTGAAGCGCGTGGCGTAGAGCAGGGGATAGTGGTTACTGATCATCAGCACGACGACGGGGAGCGTCAGATAGTTGTTGTGGACCGAACGCTCCTTGCTCGCCTTGCCGAGCTTCGGATCGGGCGCCTCGCCTGCGATCAGGCTGGCCACGATCTTCTTCTGGTTCGGGATGATCAGCGCGAAGACGTTGGCGACCATGATCGTGCCGATGATCGCCCCGATCTGGTTGAAGGCGCCGCGGCCGCTCAGCACGTGGGTGAAGGCGTAGGTCAGCGCGACCAAGAACAGATAGCCGCCGATGGCGAAGGGCAATTCGTGCTGCGCAAGCCCGCTGCGACAGGCGGCTTCATAAAGCAGCCACGCCAGCGCGAGGCTGCAGAAGCTGAACAGCCCGGCCTGGAAGGGCGTGATGTCGAGGATCGCCTTGTCGACCAGGAACAGGTCGGCCTCGAGATAATACACCACCACCATCAGCGCGAAGCCGGACAGCCAGGTGGTGTAAGCTTCCCATTTGAACCAGGTCAGCTCGTCCGGCATCCGGCTTGGGGCCACCAGATACTTCATGATCCGGTAGAAGCCGCCGCCATGAACTTGCCAGGCCTCGCCCTGCACGCCATCGGGCAGATCGCCTGTCAGGTTGCTCCTGGACCTGAGGCTGAGGTCGAGGGCGATGAAATAGAAGGAACTTCCGATCCAGGCGATCGCCGCCACGACGTGCAGCCAGCGCAGCAGGAGGCTCGCCCATTCCGATATCACGGATCCCCACATGATCTTCCCATCAGTCGCGACGGCGATGTCGCAGCTTTCATGGCTGCAACCGCACCCTTACAATGTGTCGCATCTATCTGCGGTATTTTCCAGTACGGTGGGTGCACCTGATGCACATCGTGCGGGCATGAGCTGACGTCGAATGCGGCGGGCGTTTGACCTGCCGCAGAACGTTTGCCGATGAACGGCGTTGACGCCCGGTACGTACAGGTGGGGAGGAAGACGACGTGAAGAACAGGATGTCGTTCGTGGTAATATCCGCGGGGCTGCTGGTCGCGGTTGCGGCCGGCGCGCAGGCCGAGCCGGTGTTGCAGGGCAAGGACGCCTATGGCGACTGGCGGGCCGACAAGCCCGGCACCGTCAGGTTGATCCAGCCGCAGGATCTGGTCAGGCCCGGCGCCACGCGCTCGGTTGCGAGTTCCGCGCGCGTAGTCCCACGTCCGCAAGAAGCCTCGCTCCAGGTGCCGGCCGGCTTCAAGATCGAGCTGTTCGCCGAAGGCCTGCGCGCGCCGCGCATCATACGCGTGGCCCCGAACGGCGACGTCTTCGTCGCGGAGACACGGGCCGGTAACATCCGCGTGTTGCGCGCGGGGGAGGGCGGCAAGGTCGCGACCAACGAGGTATTCGCCAGCGGACTGCGGCAGCCGTTCGGCATTGCCTTCTTTCCGAACGGCGACAATCCGCAATGGGTCTATATCGCCAACACCGACAGTGTCGTCCGCTTTCCCTATCAGGCCGGCGATCTCAAGGCGCGCGGCAAGGCGGAGACGATCGTGGCAAGCCTGCCGCATGACGGCGGCCATTCCACGCGCGACATCGCCTTCACGCTCGACAACAAGCGCATGCTGATCTCGGTCGGTTCGCTCAGCAACGTCGCCGAAGGCATGGGCACGCCGCCGGGCGGAATGGAGGCGTGGTCGAGAACGCAACCGCTCGGCGCGGCCTGGGCGAGCGAGACCGAGCGCGCCACCGTGCTGGCCTTCAACCCTGACGGCAAGGAGCGGAAGATCTACGCCACCGGCCTCCGCAACTGCGTCGGCCTCGCAATCCAGCCGCAGACCGGTCTGCCCTGGTGCTCGACCAACGAGCGCGACGGCCTCGGCGACGACCTCGTCCCCGATTACGTGACCAGCGTGAAGGAGGGCGCGTTCTACGGCTGGCCCTGGTTCTATGTCGGCAGCAATGAAGACCCGCGCCATGCCGGCGCGCGGCCGGACCTGAAGGACAAGGTGACGGTGCCCGACGTGCTCATCCAGCCACATTCGGCCTCGCTCGGCATGACCTTCTACCAGGGCGCGCAGTTTCCGAGCGAATATCAAGGCGACGCCTTCGCCGCCGAGCACGGCTCCTGGAACAGATCGAAGCGCACCGGCTACAAGGTGATCCGCATCAAGATGAAGGACGGCAAGCCGACCGGCGAATACGAGGATTTCGTCACGGGGTTTGTGGTGAGCGACTCTGAGGTGTGGGGCCGTCCGGTCGGCGTCGCCGTGGCGAAGGATGGATCGCTGCTGATCTCGGAGGATGGGAATGGGACGATCTGGCGGGTGACGCATTCGCGGTGAGCGAACATGCTTCGCCTCTCCCCGCAAGGGCAGGGCAATCGCATATGGTATCACTCGCGAGCTGGGCGCGCGCCTCGTCCTTCGAGACGACGCGCTTCGCGGTCTCCTCAGGATGAGGCTAAGTGGCATCGGTGCAAGCTGAAACTGCTGCCGCGCACTCCGTCCTCATCCTGAGGGCCCGCCAAAGGCGGGCGTCTCGAAGGATGGCCGCAGGGAAAAGCTCTCATCTGCGATAGCCCTGCCGCAGGCGGGGGGAGGAAGAAGTAAGACCTACCCCCGCCTCACGCTTGCGCCGCCGTCCACCGGCAGTGTCACACCCGTGATGAAATTCGCCTCCTCGCTCGCCAAGAACAGCGCGGCGTTGGCGACGTCCCATCCGGTGCCCATCTTCCTGCGCAGCGGCACCTTGCTGTCGCGTTCGGCTTCGACCTCGGCGCGGGTCTTGTGCCATTCGCGGGCGCGGGTGTCGACGGCCATCGGCGTGTTCATCAGGCCGGGCAGGATGACGTTGGCGCGGATGCCGTACTCGGCGTTCTGATACGCCAGCTGCTCGGTGAAGGCGATCATCGCCGATTTCGTCGCCTTGTAGGCGACATAAGGATACGTTGTGATCGCGGCCATCGAGGAGATGTTGATGATCGCGCCGCCTCTCTGCGCGCGCATGATCGGGATCACTTCTTTCGCGGCGAGTATGCAGCTCTTCAGATTGATGGCGACGACGCGGTCGAACGCCTCCTCGGTCAGTTGCAGCAGCTCGGCGTCGCCGCCGGACAGGCTGACGCCGACATTGTTGTGCAGCACGTCGATCCGGCCCCAGCGCGATTGCGCGTCGGCCACCATCGCCTTGATGTCGGCCGCCTTGGTCACGTCGGCCTTGAAGGCCGCGGCGGTGCCAAGTTTCGCGGCGATCATCGCCACCGTTTCCTGCGCCGACTCCAGATGATGGTCGACGCACAAGACCTTCGCGCCTTCGCGCGCGAAGGTGAGCGCGGTGGCGCGGCCGTTGCCCATGCCTTCGCCGGGACTTTGCCCGGCCCCGACGACGATCGCGACCTTGTCCTTCAACCGCATCTCGGTTCACTCCCCGGCACGGGCACCATTCGCCCCTTATTTTCGTGCAGATTAGCAATCGCCCCGACCGGAGAGAAGGGCGTGGCTCCTGCGTGCATGTCATTGACATCACATGGAATTGCATGTCGCGGCCAGCCTGTCGCGCATGACTGAGTCTTGCGGTGCAGGAACTGTTCCGAGGACGCAGCGTTTGCTGCCGGAGCCTTTCCCGCGCTAGGCTCGCTCCCGGGGGCTCTCAACCGCCAGTGGCTTGCCGATGAATCTGCTCGATCCGCAAGGGCCCGTGGCTGCGGGCAACAGCACCATCCTGGTCGATTCCGTCTTCATCATGCTCGTGATCGTGGTGCCCACCATCATCGCGATCCTCGGCTTCGCTTTCTGGTTTCGCGCCTCGAACCCGAGAGCGCGCTACCAGCCTGGCTTCGTCTATTCCGGCCGCGTGGAAATGGTGGTGTGGTCGATCCCTGCACTCACGGTCATCCTGCTCGGCGGTGTCGCCTGGATCGGTTCGCACCAGCTCGATCCGGCCGCGCCCGTGCCGGGCACCGGAAGCCCGGTGCGGATCCAGGCCGTGTCGCTCGACTGGAAATGGCTGTTCATCTATCCGGACCAGCGCATCGCCACCATCAACACGTTGACGGTGCCCGCGGGTGCCGAGCTGAATTTCCAGCTGACATCGTCGAGCGTGATGAATACGTTCTTCATCCCGCAGCTTGGCAGCATGATCTACACCATGAACGGCATGGTGACGAAGCTCAACCTGCGCGCCGACAATGAAGGCAAGCTCCAGGGCCTGTCCGCGCATTTTTCCGGCGATGGGTTCCCCGACATGATGTTCGACGTCAACGTCGTCTCGCCGCTCGCCTTTCCGGAATGGGTGGCGAATACCGCGAAGACGGACGCGGTGTTGAATGCGGACAGCTACAAGAAACTGATGCAGCAGGGTATCGAGAAGGGCCGACCTGTCTACCGCCTGGACGATCCGCGGCTGTTCGACCTGATCGCGAGCCAGCACATTCCGCCGGGGCCGGGGCCGGAGCTCGCATCCGAAGCAGGCCGGTCGCACAGTGGAGGGCATGATGCTCGGTAAGCTCGATTGGTCGGCCATTCCGCTTGATCAACCGATTCCGCTCGTCGCCGGCGCGGTGGTGCTGGTCGCAATCCTCGGCGTCCTGACGTGGGTCGTGGTGAGGGGACATCTGCCCTATCTCTGGAGCGAATGGATCACCAGCGTCGATCACAAGCGCATCGGCGTCATGTACATCCTGCTCGCCTCGGTGATGCTGCTGCGCGGCGGCAGCGACGCCATCATGATGCGGATCCAGCAGGCGGTGGCCTATCAGTCGCAGGGCTATCTGCCGCCGGAGCACTACAACCAGATCTTCTCCGCGCACGGCACCATCATGATCTTCTTCGTGGCGATGCCGTTCGTGATCGGGCTGATGAACCTCGTCGTGCCGCTCCAGCTCGGCGTGCGCGACGTCGCATTTCCGACGCTCAATTCGGTCGGCTTCTGGCTGACCGCGACCGGGGCGCTGCTGGTCAACGTCTCGCTCGTGGTCGGGGAGTTCGCGCGCACCGGCTGGCTCGCCTTTCCGCCGCTGTCGGGGCTGGTCTACTCGCCCGGTGTCGGCGTCGACTATTACGCTTGGTCGTTGCAGATCTCCGGCGTCGGGACGCTGGTCGCCGGCATCAATCTCGTTACGACCGTGCTGAAGCTGCGCACGAAGGGCATGAACTATCTGCGCATGCCGATGTTCTGCTGGACCACGCTGGCCTCGAACCTTCTCATCGTCGCGGCCTTTCCGATCCTCACCGCCACGCTCGCGATGCTGCTGCTGGACCGTTACCTTGGCTTCCACTTCTTCACCAACGAGGCCGGCGGCAACGTCATGATGTTCATGAACCTGATCTGGGCCTGGGGCCATCCCGAGGTCTACATCCTGGTGCTGCCAGCGTTCGGCATCTTCTCGGAGGTGGTCTCGACCTTCTCCGGCAAGGCGCTGTTCGGCTATCGCTCCATGGTGCTGGCGACCATGGCAATCTGCGTCGTCTCGTTCATGGTCTGGCTGCACCACTTCTTCACGATGGGGGCGGGGCCCGACGTCAATGCCATCTTCGGCATCGCCAGCATGATCATTGCGATACCGACCGGCGTGAAGATCTACAACTGGCTGTTCACGATGTATGGCGGCCGCATCCGTTTCGCGACGCCGATGTTGTGGTCGGTCGGCTTCATGGTCACCTTCATCATCGGCGGATTGACAGGCGTCCTCGTCGCGGTGCCGCCGGCCGACTTCATGCTCCACAACAGCATGTTCCTGGTCGCGCATTTCCACAACGTCATCATCGGTGGCGTGCTCTTCGGCGCCTTCGCCGGCCTGGAATACTGGTTTCCGAAGGCATTCGGTTTCCGCCTCGACGAGCGCTGGGGCAAGGCCGCATTCTGGTTCACCTTCATCGGCTTCTACGTCACCTTCATGCCGCTCTACATCGCCGGCATGCTCGGCATGACCCGTCGCCTGCAGCATTACGACGTCGCGGCCTGGCGGCCCTGGATGATCGTCGCGGCAGTCGGCGTGGCCGTGCTGACGATCGGCGTGATCTGCCAGATCGTGCAGCTCGTGGTCAGCATCCGCAATCGCGAGGCGTTGCGCGATCGCACCGGCGATCCCTGGGACGGGCGTTCGCTGGAATGGGCGACCTCGTCGCCGCCGCCTGTATTCAACTTCGCCTTCAATCCCGATGTGCGCGGCGAGGACGCCTATTGGGAGATGAAGGTCCACGCCCGGCAGCAGTCGCTCGCGCACGAACAGCCGCAATACCAGGACATCGAGATGCCCCGCAATTCGCCGACCGGCTTCGTCTGCGCATTCTTCGCCACCATCATGGGCTTCGCGCTGATCTGGCACATCTGGTGGATGGTGATCCTGGGCGGTATCGGCGCGTTCGCGACCTTCGTCGTGTTCGCCTGGCGCGACCATGACGAATACGTCATCCCGGCCGAGGAGGTCGCCCGCATCGACCGCAGCAACATCGAGGAACGGCGCAACCTCGTCAGCATGGCGGGAGCGGTCTGATGGCGATGACCACGACTGCCGACCACGCCCGGGCCGATCCCCATCACATCGGCGTCGTCATCGAGCATCCCGGGCCTGCGCCGAAGCGGATCGTGACCGCCTACGGCTTCTGGGTCTTCCTGCTCTCCGACATCGTGATGTTCTCCTGCTTCTTCGCGGCCTATGCGGTGCTGTCCGGCCAGACCGCCGGTGGCCCGAAGGGCGCGGAGATCTTCGATCAGAGGAATGTCGCGATCGAGACGGTCTGCCTGCTGCTCTCGAGCTTCACCTGCGGAATGGCCAGCATCGCCGCCGACGTGCGCAACCGGTTGTGGTTCTATCTCGGCATGACCGTCACCTGCGTGCTCGGGCTCATATTCCTCGTGCTCGAGTTCCGCGAATTTGCCGATCTCATTGCGCGCGGCTATGGTCCGTCGCGCAGTGCGTTCCTGACCGCCTTCTTCTCCCTGGTCGGTTGCCACGGCCTGCATGTCTCAGCCGGCGTGCTGTGGCTCCTCACCATGATGGCACAGGTGTTCGCAAAGGGCTTTCGCGCCGACATTCTGCGCCGGATGATGTGTTTTGCGCTGTTCTGGCATGCGCTCGACATCATCTGGGTCGCAGTGTTCTCGGTCGTCTACCTGCTCGGAGGTGCGCCATGAGTGAGCAGACGCATGGGATGGTCAAGCACGACCTCGCACCGGGTGAGGAAGAGCAGCATAGTGTCGGCACGAGGGTCGTCGGATACGTGGTCGGCCTCGTGCTCGCGCTGCTGCTTACGGCGACCTCGTTCTTCATCGCCGGCACCGATCTGGTCTGGCAGCCCTCGATTCCGGTCGCGCTGATCGTGCTTGCGATCGCACAGATGGGTGTGCATCTCGTGTTTTTCCTGCACATCACCACGGGGCCCGACAATACCAATAACGTGCTGGCGCTCGCCTTCGGGCTGCTGGTCGTCTTCCTGGTGGTGGGCGGGACGGTCTGGATCATGGCGCATCTCAACGCGAACATGCCGCCGATGGACCAGATCATGCGGATGCAGTGATCACGCGCAACGATCGCAAAAAAGGCGTCACGGTGCATCCGGAGCGCTGACGTTCCTGCGGCGTCATGGCTCGTCCCGGGCACGACGCCTCGGCTTGCAGAGCGGTGCACAGAAAAGAACGGCCGCTTGCTCGTGACAAGCGGCCAAGTCTAGGGAGGAAACGCCCGAGCAAAGACAATCGGGCCGGAGCCGGATTGTTGCCAAGGAAACGCTCGCGCAAGGCGCTCGCGTAGGCATACAAATGCAGCAACTGCCGACGAAGTTCAATCCCGGATCAATACGTAGTCGGAATACTACTCACAGGTGCGGAACCCGCCCGTTCACTTTGACCGGCGGCAATTATAGGCCTTGCGGAAGCCGGCGGCCTGGGCGTCGTCCTCCGAGCAGAACCAGCGGTCGGGTCTGGTGGTCGCGGGATAGCTAGGGCAGCCGCGCAAATGATAGATGCCGATATTGCCGGTGACGCGGGCGCGCACCGCAAGCTTGCCCTTGATGCTGCAGCTGGGCGGCATCGTCAGTTCCTCCGGGAACAGCACGGCGCGAATCTCCTTGTCGCGGTCGGGCCGGCAGGCGGCGCCCAGGAGTGTGCCGTCCTTCTTGCCGGCGCGAAAATCTTGCGGTGCAACAAAGCAGCCCTTCCAGATCCCGGCGGCGGCTGTCTTGGCTTCGGCGGCGGCGGGCTTGACGTTGGCCTTGATCGGCTCCCGGGCGACGGCAAAGCCGAGCCTGACCAGCTGTTCGTTCAGGGTCGACTTGTCGCCCTCGGCCGTGCAGATCGCGCGGTGTCGCTTGCCGAAGCTCTTTTCCGGCCCGACATCGTCGCAGCGCACCACGCGTCCCTTGATCAGCTTCGTGAGCTGATCCCGGGCCTCGATGCCGCAGGTCCAGGCATCGGCGTGATCGTCGATGCAGACCTGGTCCAACTCGGGCGCGTCGACGCCGTCCAGCCGATATGTCACGTCGCCAAGCTGGATGGAGTTGCCGTCGCGGGCCGTCGCGGCGCCGGTCCGCGCCGAGGCAGGGGAGGAGGCGCCCAGAAATCCGGACAAGGCGAAAAACGAAATGAGCGCAAAAGCGCGGGCGCTGGCAATGTAATTTCGGAAGGACATACGGTCTCGCTATCGATGGGCTCGTGCGTCCCGTTCCTAGCATCGGGATGTGGCGATACCAATGGTCTGCACCCCGCGAAGCGCGACATTCCGGCCTCGCGGCTTTACTAGGCCGTCGCTCTGACCCTATCGTTCGCCGGCCTCGCTAGCCGCGAAAGGCCGAATCGCCCGGGAAGCGGCGAGGGGGAGGAAAAGCTTGCGATGAAAGATCCCGTGGACGTCCTGATCATCGGCGCCGGCGCTTCAGGCGCGGCGGTGGCGTGGTCGCTGGCCGAGACCAAGATGCACATCCTCTGCCTTGAGCAGGGCGGCTGGATGAATCCGGCGGAATATCCCAGCACCGGCCGGGATTGGGAGGCCAAATTCTACGGAGAATGGTCGTCGAGCCCCAACGTCCGCGGCCGGCCCGAGGACTACCCGATCAACGACGACAACTCCCCGATCAAGGTCGTCAACTACAATGCGGTCGGCGGCTCGACGGTGATGTACACCGCGCATTGGCCGCGGCTGCATCCCTCCGATTTCAAGGTGAAGACGCTGGACGGCGTCGCCGACGACTGGCCGATCGATTACGACGCGCTGACCCCGTTCTTCGAAGAGAACGACCGCATGATGGGGACATCCGGCCTGTCAGGCGATCCACTCTCGCCGCTGACGCATCCGCCGATGCCGCAACAGCCGATGGGCCTGTCCGGCGCCGTCATCGCCAAGGCCATGAACGAGCTCGGCTGGCACTGGTGGCCCTCGGACACCACGGTCGCGACGATGGACTACGAGGGCCGGGCGCGCTGCATCAATCTCGGCCATTGCACGCCGGCCTGCGCGCAGGGCGCAAAGTCGTCCACCGACATTACCTATTGGCCCCACGCGATCCGCGCCGGCGTCGAGTTGCGCACCCATTGCCGGGTGCGGGAGATCAGCACCGACGAGAACGGCATGGCTTCGGGCGTGGTCTACTACGACAAGGACGGCGTCGAGCAGTTTCAGCCGGCGCATGTCGTCATCATTGCCTGCAACGGCGTCGGCACGCCGCGGCTGCTCTTGAACTCGGCCTCGGGGCGCTTTCCGAACGGGCTTGCAAATTCGTCAGGCCTCGTCGGCAAGAACCTGATGTTCCATCCCTATGCGCAGATCTACGGATTCGTGAAGGAGCCGACCGATAGCAATCGCGCGCCGCCGACCTGCCTGTGGAGCAAGGAGTTCTACGACACCGACCTGTCGCGCGGCTTCGTGCGCGGCTACGGCATCCAGTTCGGCCGCGGCGCGGGGCCGGTGTTCGAGGCGGTCGCGAGCGAGCAAAAAGGCATTCTGCCATGGGGCGCCGACCATCATCGCGTATTCCGTAAGCTCAACGGTCATCGGCTCGCGGTGTCGGCAATCTGCGAGGACCTGCCAGAGGAGCACAACCGCGTCACGCTCGATCCCGTGCTGAAGGACAGTCACGGCATCCCCGCGCCGAAGGTCGACTATACGATCAGCGAGAACAGCCGGAAAATGATGGAGCACGGGCTGGCGCGCGGCCGCGAGATTCTCGAGACCGCCGGCGCGACCGACATCTGCATCAACAATCCGATCCCCTGGGGCGGCTGGCATCTGCTCGGCACCGCGCGGATGGGCACCGACCCTGAACTTTCCGTGGTCAACGAATGGGGCCGCGCGCACGACGTGAAGAACCTCTTCATCGTCGACGGCAGCATCTTCGTCACCTCGGGCGGCGTGAACCCGACGTCCACCATCCAGGCCCTCGCGCTGTACATCGCCGACCAGATGAAGCAGCGCCTCGCCAATTTGTTCGATTGACAATGATTGCATTCAAACGCAGCCGCGCGCTCCCTGCACCTCTCCCGCTTGCGGGAGAGGTCGGCACGTCCGGGCGATGCGAAGCATCGTCCCGCGTGCCGGGTGAGGGCTCTCTCCTCTTGGGGAATCCCTCTGTGGAGATACCCTCTCCCCAACACTCCCCCGCAAGCGGGGAGGGAGCGCACCGGCAACTTGGCCGCAACGTTTCGATGCGAGGAACGCCATGACTGATCAACTCACCCTCACGCCGCGGCAGCGCGATGACCTCCGCACCATCGCCGCGATGATCATTCCTCCGAGCGAGGAATATCGCGTTCCAGGCGCCGATGACGACATCATCCAGGCCGACATAATCGCAACGCTCGGCCGCGACACCAAACAGGTCGTGACGGCGCTGGATCACCTGTCGCGGCTCGCCGGCATGCCGCTCGCCGAGCTCGATGCCGCCAGGCGCGATGCGGTGGCGCAGGAGTTTCGCAAGAGCGGCGTCGCCGCCGCAACGCTCGTCCGCGTGGTCCTGCAATGCTACTACCGCGACGACCGCGTGCTCGGTTCGCTGGGGCTCGAGCTCCGCGCGCCATTCCCCAAGGGCCATGTGCTTCCCGACGGCGACTGGTCACTGCTCGACCCGGTCAAGGCCAGAGGCGGCTCGCTGAGGCGGACGTCCTAGCCATCTGGGCAGTCCAGCCCTGCGCTCCAGGCGGGCACCTTGCGCGGCAGGACAGAGGCCACCATCTGTGTGAGCCTCAAGGACTCTTGCCATGCTGGACTTCACCTCAGACATCGTCGATGACGCCCCGTCATCGCGAACGACGACATCTGCCCCTGTCGACGACCGGGCCCTGCTGGATGCCTATTCCAATGCCGTGATCGACGTGACCGACCGCGTCGGTCCCGCGGTCGTGCGCGTCGAGACCGGGCCGAAGGTGCCGAACGGCCGCGAGCGCGGCGGGCTCGGCTCGGGTATCGTGATCTCGCCTGATGGACTCGTGCTCACCAACAGCCATGTGGTCGGCTCCTCCAAGGAGATTCGGCTGCGCGACGTCGAGGGCCACGTCGGCGACGCCCAGGTGCTCGGCGTTGACCCCGACACCGATCTTGCCCTGCTGCGCGCCAATGGCGCGCGCCACTTGCCCTATGCCGCGCTCGGCAACTCCAAGACGTTGCGGCGCGGCCAGCTCGTGATCGCGATCGGCAATCCGCTCGGCTTCGAATCGACCGTGACCGCCGGCGTGGTCTCCGCGCTCGGACGGTCGATCCGCTCGGTCAGCGGGCGCACCATCGAGGACGTGATCCAGACCGATGCCGCGCTCAATCCCGGCAATTCGGGTGGCCCGCTGGTGTCGTCGAATGCCGAGGTGATCGGCATCAACACCGCCATCATCAACGGCGCGCAAGGGATCTGCTTTGCGGTCGCCAGCAACACCGCGCAATTCGTGCTGTCTGAGATCATTCGCCACGGCTACGTCCGCCGCGCCTATATAGGCGTTGCCGGGCAGACGGCACCGGTCCCGCGGCGGCATGCGGTGCTGGCCGGCGTCGAGAACAAGATGGGCGCGCTCTTGATGCAGATCGAGCCGGATGGACCCGCGGCCAAGGCGGGCCTGCTCCCCGGCGACGTCGTGATCAGGCTCGACGGCGTCGAGATCAACGGCGTCGACGATCTGATCCGCGTGCTCGATCGCGACCGGATCGGCCGGCGGCTCGCCATGGACGTATTGCGGCTCGGCCGCCTGCGGGCGATCGACATCGATCCGATCGAACGCAAACCGGCGCGCTGAACCGGGCAGACGGAGATTTCCGTCTAACCGCCTCCACTGCTGTCATGCCCGCGACGGCGGGCATCCAGTACGCCGCGGCTCATCGATTCAACCACAACCGTCTCGGCGTACTGGATCGCCCGGTCGAGCCGGGCGACGACACTGAATGTGTGGCGAGCGCGTCTCCACAATGCCGGTGGTGACAGCGGTTCGTCCTTCGCTACTCCGCAGCGGCCGCAAAGCGGCTGTTCTCGAGCTCTGCTTCCAGCCGCGCCGTCTCGGCCGCCGCCAGCTTGATGTTGGCTTCCTTGACATGGCCGAAGCCGCGGATGGTCTGCGGCACGCGCGCAAGCCGCGCCAGCAGCGGGATCTGTGCCGCTTGCAGCCCGACGATCCGCTGATCGATCATCGCCAGATAATCCGCGATCAGCTTCCGCTCGGTCCGGCGCTCCTCGGTGCGGCCGAACGGATCGAGCAGGCCGCCGCGCAGGAACTTGAGCTTGGCGAGAATGCGGAAGGCTTGGATCATCCAGCCGCCGAACTCCTGCTTCTGCAGATGTCCCGTCACCTTGTCGCGCTTCGCGAAGATCGGCGGGGCAAGGTGGTACTTCAGCGTGAAATCGCCGTCGAACTTCTCTGACACTTTCCTGGCAAAGCTGCCGTCAGTGTAGAGACGGGCGACTTCATATTCGTCCTTGTAGGACATCAGCTTGAACAGGTTCTTTACGACCGCTTCGGTGAGCTCGGTTGACCCCGGCGAAGCCGCGCTCTCCGCCTTGCGCACCTTGGCGACGGCTGCGAGGTAGCGGTCGGCATAGGCCTTGTCCTGATAGAAGGTCAGGAATTCCGCGCGCGTCGCGATGATGTCGTCGAGCGATTTCGCTGGCGCCGACGCACGGGCCTTGAACTGCAGCACGCTGCGCACCCGCGACATGTCATGGGCGGCGAGGCGGCCCCAGGTGAAGGCGAGCTTGTTCATCTCGATCGCGGCGCCGTTGATCTCGATGGCGCGCAGCAGGGCCTCCAGCGACAGCGGGATCGCGCCCTTCTGGAAGGCGAAGCCGAGCATGAAGGGATTGGTCGCGATGCTGTCGCCCATCAGCGCCGAAGCAATGCCGGTGGCGTCGATGATGTCGAGGTTGTTGTCGCCGACGGCGTCGCGCAGCACGGTCTGCATCGTGCCCATCTCGAAATCGAGATCGGGATTTTGCACGAAGCTCGCGGTCGGCTGCAAATCGGCGTTGATATAGGCCTTCGTCACGCCGCGTTCGGCGCGGCTCAGCGCACTTGGACCGGCCGAGACGATCATGTCGCAGCCGAGGATGACGTCGGCGCCGCCCGGGGTTATGCGGACCGCCGAGATGTCCTCCGGCTTCGGCGCGATGCGGACATGGCTCATCACCGCGCCGTTCTTCTGCGACAGGCCGGTGAAGTCCAGCGCCGAGCAGCCGCGGCCGTCGACATGGGCGGCCATGCCGAGCAGCGCGCCGATGGTGATGACGCCGGTGCCGCCGATGCCGGTGACGAGGATGTTGTAGGGACCGTCGAGCTCACGCACGGGCGGCAGCGGCAGGTCGGCGAACAATTGGCCGGAGTCCACCGCGGAGGTTTTCATGCGCTTGAGGCTGCCGCCATGCACGGTGACGAAGCTCGGACAAAAGCCCTCGACGCAGGAAAAGTCCTTGTTGCAGTTCGACTGGTCGATTTGGCGCTTGCGGCCGAACTCGGTCTCCAGCGGCTGCACCGAGACGCAGTTCGAGGCCTGCGAGCAGTCGCCGCAGCCTTCGCAGACGAGTTCGTTGATGAAGGCGCGCTTGGCGGGATCGGGATAGAGCCCGCGCTTGCGACGGCGGCGCTTTTCCGCAGCGCAGGTCTGGTCGTAGATGATCACCGTGAGGCCCTTGATGTCGCGCAGCTCGCGCTGCACGGCGTCGAGCTCGCGGCGATGATGGATCGTGGCGCCCTGCGGGAAGTAGTTGCCTTGCGGGTATTTGCTCGGATCGTCTGAGACGATCGCGAGCCGCTTGACGCCCTCGGCCCAGACCTGATGGGCGATCTGCGCGACGTTGAAGGCGCCTTCGGCCGGCTGGCCGCCGGTCATCGCGACGGCGTCGTTGTAGAGGATCTTGTAGGTGATGTTGATGCCGGCGGCTGAGGCGGCGCGGAGCGCCAGAAGACCGGAGTGTGTGTAGGTGCCGTCGCCGAGGTTCTGAAAAATGTGCTGCTCGCTGGTGAAGGGCGACTGGCCGATCCAGTTCACGCCCTCGGCGCCCATATGCGAGATCAGGTCTGTGCGGCGGGTCGGCATGCTCAGGGCCATGCCGTGGCAGCCGATGCCGGCCATGGCGCGGCTGCCCTCCGGCACGCGCGTCGAGGTGTTGTGCGGGCAGCCCGAGCAGAAGAACGGCGTGCGCGCGAGCTTGATCTGCGCGCTGGTGGTGACGGGATTGTCGAACGCTTCGAGCCGCGCGAGGCGCTGTTCCAGCACCGGGCTGTGATGGCCGAGCTTGCGCAGGCGCGCCACCAGCGCGCCGGCGACAATGGTCGGCGTCAACTCGCCCTCGCTCGGCAACAGCGGTGCGCCGCGCTCGTCGCGCTTGCCCGTGACGGTCGGGCGCCTGGACGCATCGATATTGTAGAGGATGCGCATCAGCTGGTCTTCGATGAAGCCGCGCTTCTCCTCGACCACCAGCACGTCCTGAAGGCCTTCGGCAAAACGCCTGGCGCCGCTTTCCTCGAGCGGCCAGGTCAGCGCGACCTTGTAGATGCGCAAGCCCAGATCCTGCGCGTCCTTGTCCGTAATGCCCAGATCGGCGAGGGCCTGGCGCAGGTCGAGATAGGCCTTGCCGGTCGCGACGATGCCGAGCCGCGCCGGCTTGGAATCGAGCACGATGCGGTCGAGCTGGTTGGCGCGGGCGAAGGCCTGCACGGCGGCCATCTTCGGGCCGAACAGGCGCTTCTCGGCTTCGAGCGGCGGATCGGGCCAGCGGATGTTGAGGCCGCCGGGCGGCATCTCGAAATCGTCGGGCAGCTTGATCTGGATGCGTTCGGGATCGCTGTAGATCGACGCCGAGCTCTCCACGGTCTCGCTGATCGCCTTGAAGCCGACCCAGCAGCCGGAGAAGCGCGACAGCGCGACGCCGTAGAGGCCGAGATCGAGATAGTCCTGCAGCGTCGCGGGATTGATCACGGGAATCATCGCCGCCGCGAACACCTGCTCGCTCTGATGCGCCAGCGTCGAGGACTGACAGCCGTGGTCGTCGCCGGCAAGCGCGAGCACGCCGCCGTTCAGCGAGGTGCCGGCTGCATTGGCATGCTTGAGGGCATCCACCGAGCGGTCGACACCGGGGCCCTTGCCGTACCAGATGCCGAACACGCCATCGACCTTGGCGCCAGGAAACAGGCCGACCTGCTGGCTGCCCCACACCGCGGTTGCCGCGAGATCCTCGTTCAGGCCGGGAACGAAGGCGATGTCATGCTGCTGGAGGTGTGCCTTCGCCCGCCACAACGCATGGTCGTACATGCCGAGCGGGGAACCGCGATAGCCCGAGATGAAGCCGCCGGTGTTGAGCCCCTGGAGCCGGTCGCGTTCGCGCTGCAACATCGGCAGTCGAACCAGAGCCTGGGTGCCGGACAGAAAGATCCGCTTCGATTCGAGCCGGTATTTGTCGTCCAGCTCGACCTGCATCAGCGTCATTTCGGGCGTCCTTGTCTTTCGTTCGGCGTGGAGTTTGCGCTGCGGGAGGGGAGTGCGGCGGCGCGACGCGAATTGTGACAGTCAAGAGTATGTGTGGGTGAAGTCAATATCGCTGGCAGCATCCGTGGCGCTCCTGCTAGTCATGGCTGCCCTGTGGAGAACATCATGGCTGCAAATGCATTCGACACTGAGATCGCCGAGACCGCTGAGGCGCTGATCGGGCCGTGGCGCCAGCCGCGCCAGATGCTGCAAACGCAAACCTACGACGCGCATGCCTCGATCCACGACGACGCGACCGCCCAGAAGCTCGGCTTCAAGGGCGGCACCATCGAAGGGCCGACCCATTTCAGCCAGTTCGCACCGCTCGGCGAACGGCTCTGGGGTCGTGGCTGGTTCGAGACAGGCTGCCTGTCCGCGCATTATCGCAGCGTCTGCTACGAAGGTGAGGAGGTGCAGGCGATCCTGTCGAAGCCATTGCCCGGCACGAGCCAGTGCCAGATTCAGATGGTCAAGCGCGACGGCACCGAGGTGCTGCGCGGTACGGCCTCGGCCGGCGGTGCGCCGGTTGCTACCGCGCTCGAGACGCGCCTTGGCGAGCTCAAGCCGCTTACCGATCCCGTGATCCTGCGCGATGTGAAGGTGGCGCAGACCGGCAAGCGGCAACCGGTACGCATGGCCTTCGATCAGAACATGGGCGACCTCTATCCGTTCTCACTCCGGCAGAAGCTCGCCGTCATCACCGAGAACTCGCCCTACTACTCGAGCGCGGATAGTCCCTGGGGCAGGCCCATCATCCCGATGGAGATGCTGAGCGTGCTGTTCCAGTACCGCTCCAAGGACGATCCGTTGCCGGCCAAGGGCCCGGCTGTCGGCCTGTTCGCCGACCAGGAGATCCGCCTCGTGAAGGGCCCGCTCTTCGTTGGCGAAGAGTACGAAGTCGAGCGCGAGGTGGTCGCGCTCTCCGGCAGTCGCCGCACCGAAAGCGCTTGGGTGAAAACGCGCGTGTTCGACAGGGCGGGCGCAATGGTGGCGACCATGCTGCTGAACATGGCGACGCTGAAGGACTCGTATGCGCCGTATGAGAGCGAGTACCGGCAGCTGTATGGGGCGGGGCGGTAGGGGCAAGGCGTCGCCACACACCTGCGTCGTCATTCCGGGTGACGCGTAGCGTCGAGCCCGGAATCCATTTCACCTCAGGTACTGCGGCCCGATGGATTCCGGGCTCGCGACTGCGTCGCGCCCCGGAATGACGGCTGGTGAAAGTCCCGCCACCGCTTAAGCATTGAGCAAATGCACGCCGTAAAAGCGCCGCGCAGCGAATGAGCACACGCGCACTTAAGCTCGTAACATTTTGACAGGGCAGATAATTTCTCGAAGATCTCCTTCCAATCGCAATTGTACACAATGGCACGGCGCTTGCAGAACTCCTGGCCAAGAGAGTTCTCGCGAGGCCTGCGTCATGTTGAACTCAGCCAAGCCGATAAAGGGCGTCGTCAGCGCCGAGCCCGAGCCGATCACGGTCGACTGGCCCGCCACCGCGCTTCTCATCATCGACATGCAGCGCGACTTCATGGAGCCCGGTGGCTTCGGTGAAACGCTCGGCAACGACGTCAGCCAGCTTGCACGCGCGGTGAAGCCGATCGGCGCGGTGCTGGCGGCGGCGCGCGACACCGGCATGCTGGTCATCCACACCCGCGAGGGGCATCTGCCTGATCTCTCCGACGCCCCGCCGGCGAAGGTCGAGCGCGGCGCGCCGAGCCTTCGCATCGGCGATCCCGGTCCGATGGGGCGCATCCTCATTCGCGGCGAGGCCGGCCACGACATCATTCCCGAGCTCTATCCGCTCGACGGCGAAATCGTGATCGACAAGCCGGGCAAGGGGGCGTTCTACGCGACCGAGCTCGGCGACGTCCTTGGGAAATACGGCATCGAGAATTTGCTGGTGTGCGGCGTCACCACAGAAGTGTGCGTCAACACCACCGTGCGCGAGGCCAATGATCGCGGCTATCGCTGCGTCGTCATCTCCGACGGCTGCGCATCCTACTTCCCCGAGTTTCACGAGATGGGCCTGAAGATGATCAAGGCCCAGGGCGGCATCTTCGGCTGGGTCGCGAGCTCAGCCGCAGTCCTGGAGGCGATGAGGATTTCGACCACATAGGGGTATGACCATGAGCACATTGACGGGGACGGCCGGCAAATCTGAAATCGATACGTCCGGATTCAAGCCGGCGCTATGGACATCGGGCGACTGGAACGCGTTTTTCGGCTTCGGCACCAACATCCTCGTCAACATGCTGGTGCTCACGGGCCTGTTGCGCTTCGTGCTGAAGATGCCTGATAGCCTCGTGTTCGGCCGCATCCTGCCCGCCCTCGGGCTGATGATGTGCCTGTCCACCTTCTATTATGCGTATCTCGCGTACCGGCTCGCGCAGAAGACCGGCCGCAACGACGTCTGCGCGCTGCCCTCCGGCGTCAGCGTGCCGCACATGTTCATCGTCACCTTCGTGATCATGCTGCCGATCACGCTGAAGACCGGCGACCCGCTCAAGGGCTGGTCGGCCGGCCTCGTCTGGGTGTTCTTCCAGAGTTTCATTCTCATGATCGGCGGCTTCATCGCGCCGTTCATCCGCAGGATCACGCCGCGCGCAGCGCTGCTCGGCACGCTTGCCGGTGTCTCCGTCACCTTCATCTCGATGCGGCCGGCGCTGGAGATGTACATGACGCCGCAGATTGGTCTGGTCTGCTTCGCCATCATCCTGGTGAGCTGGTTCGGCGGTGTGAAGTATTGGCGCGGCATTCCCGCCGGTCTCGTCGCCATTGCCGTCGGCATGGTCATCGCCTGGGGCTCGAACCTGTTCGGGCTCGGCCTTGGCGGTCTGAGCATCTCCGGCGTTGGCGCTGCCTTCGCCAATTTCGGCTTCTCGGTGCCGATCCCGGCGATAGGCTATGTCTTCTCCGGCTTCGAGTTCCTCGGCATCATCCTCGTCACCGCCATTCCGTTCGGCATCTACGACCTCGTCGAGGCCATGGACAATGTCGAGAGCGCGGAAGCGGCCGGCGACGACTATCCGACCACGCGTGTGCTGACCGCGGACGGCGTCGTCAGCCTGGTCGGCTGCCTGATGGGTAATCCCTTCATCAACGCCGTCTATATCGGCCACCCCGGCTGGAAGGCGATGGGCGGCCGGATCGGCTACTCCGCAGCGACCGGCATCATGGTGGTCGTGCTGTCCTGGTTCGGCATCATCTCGGTGCTGCTGGCACTCGTGCCCGTCGTCGCGATCTCGCCGATCCTGCTCTATATCGGCATGCTGATCGGTGCGCAGGCGTTCCAGACCACGCCGGTCAAGCACGCGCCCGCCATCGTGCTGGCGCTGACGCCGCATCTGGCCGCCTGGGCCAAGCTCCAGATCGACACCATGCTCGGCTCCACCATGAACGCGGCGGCAACCGTCGGCGGCCTGGCGGCCGACAAGGCCGATGCAGTCAAGGCCGCCGCGATCGCCGCGCTGCCGCAGCAGGGCGTATTCTATCATGGGCTTGAGGTGATGGGCGGCGGCTCCATCCTCGGCGGCCTCATCCTCGGCGCGATCGGTGTCTTCATCATCGAGCGCGACTTCGAGAAGGCGTCGGCCTTTGCGCTGGTCGGGGCGGTGCTGACTTATTTCGGCTTCATGCATGGCGAGGCCGTCGGCATCGGCGGCGGCTTTGGCGTGACGCCCGCGGTCGCGCTGGCCTACGCTGTGATGGCCGCCGGCCTGTTCGCCGCCGCCAAGCTCGGCGCTAGCGAGCCCTACGCCGCGCATCCGGAGATGTCGGCCGCGCCGGCGGAGTAGGCGCGGCTTTCAATTCGGCGGAGCGGCCGGGCAATGGCCCGGCCGCTCCTGTTTCAGGGACGCACCGCCGGCGTCTCCATCGGCAGGCCACGCGCCCGCGACATCAGATAGAGCTCGAGCGCGACCAACTCGGGCGAACCGTAATCATAGGCCTGGGCGCGGACGCCCGTCATGCAGCTCCGCAGCCGCCGCTCAAGCGATCCCAGGGTTTGCCACTCCAGACGGTAGAGTGGATAGCCGGTCGGTTGTCCCTGCGTGATCGGCGCGCCCGCAAGGCGCTTGTCGAAATTGTCGTCATGGCAGTTGGTGCAAGCGAGGTTGAGCTGGCCCTCGCGCTGCATGAAGAGCGCGCGGCCCTGCGCGACAAAGGGTTTGGCTTGCGGATCGTCACCGGCCGTGATCAGGATGCCGCGCGACTGGTGGGCGACAAAAGCGGATAATGCGAGCAGGTCGCGGCTCTCGTAGGGCAGCGGCACCGCCTGCTGATGATCGGCGCGGCAAAGATTGATCCGCTGATCGAGCGTGACGGGACGGCCGAGGGACTTGTCGAAGGCGGGGTAGCGCGCCGCGACGCCCTTCATGCTGCTGCGTGCATCGCCATGACAATCGGTGCAGGCCCTGTTGGCGCTGCCGGTCTTCTTCGCCCAGAGCGCTTCGCCGTCGAGCACGAACAGCATGCCGGGATTGGTGGTGTCGTCGTCCTGCATGGCGCGCGTGTCCGGGCCCATGAAGGTGTAGCCGGAGCGGCGTGCATCGGGTGGGATTTCACCGGCGAGCAGGGCAGGAGCTGCGGTGAACAAGGTTGCCACCGCTATCGCGCGCCAGGAGATCATTCGACCGTGATCGATGCCGACGCGGTTGTCGAATAGCCGTTATCTCCGATCCATTCGAACTCGAATTTGCCGCTGTCCTTCGCGACCGTGAAGAACGACAAGTACGGGTTCGCCGCGATCGCCGGAAACAGATCGGCGCGAAAAATCTCCGTGCCGTTGTAGCGACATGCAAAGCTCGTGATGATGTCGCGCGGCACCAGCTTGCCATCGGCGGTGTGGCGGAAGCCGGTCTCCATGATGTGCGAGGTCAGCGTGCGGATCTCGATGATGTCGCCGCGTTTGGCTTTCGAGGGAACGTTGATGAGGGCGGCCATCAGTTCGTCTCCTCGGTGCAGGCGGCCAACGTCACGACGACGTCCGCGGCAACCTGCCAGAACGTGTCGTCGGAGAGATGCGCGATCGCGACGACCTTCTGGGTATCGGCGAGCCGGATCCGGGTCGAGACCTGGGCTCGGCCGGAGGAGGGGCCGAGATAGAAATTGCCGATGTTCGGCTGCGGGTTCTTTTCGTTGAAGACGTGGATGCTCTTGACGTGGTCATCGGCCGTCATCGGGCTTGCAACGCTCACCGTCATCGGCACCGTGTTGCCGTTCTCGACCAGCGGCGGAATGTCGAGCTTCACCCTGCCGTTGCGAATCTGTGCTTCGCCGACGACGTTGCGGATCGCGGTGTTGAGCATTGCCGGCGTTGCTTCGATCGGCCGCAGCGTGACGATCGGGATGGTCCCGGCGACCGTCACGCCGCCGGCGAGGCTCAGGAATTGTCGTCGCGTGGTTGGCATGACCCTAGTCCCGAAGCGTTGCAAGAAAAGCCACGATGTCCTCGATCTCCGCAGCCGACAATATCGGCTTGCCGGCGAAATTGCGTCCGACGCGGACGAGGCCGTCGGTGCGATAATAGGACGGCATGATGGTCTCCGGGTTGAAACGCGAGGCATCGACCAGTCGAAGCCGCAGCTGGCTCACCGACCACCGGTTCCCGGCGCCGGTGAGATCAGGCCCGAGATCACCCTGGAACCGCGCTTCCGGGAATGGGCCGGAATGGCAGAGAATGCAGGTCGTGGTGCGCGCGAGCACCAGAGCGCGGCCGCGCGCGGCATCGCCGGCGGAGCCTGTGAGCGAGTCCGGAATGCCGTCGTTGACGATTGTGTAGGGCAGGAGCTCTTCGGCTCTCGCGCCGGCGGCAAGTGCAGGGCTTAGCGCGATCACCGCAGCGACAATCGAAGGAATGTGAGACCAGAGATCGAGCCGCGGCCTCCTCTTGCCTCTCCCGCTTGCGGGAGAGGTCGGCGCGCAGCGCCGGGTGAGGGTTCTTTCCTCTGGGGGAGTCTTCGCTGTTGAGACACCCTCTCCGCAACCCTCCCCCGCAGGCGGGGGAGGGGGCGCACTGTGGTCGTGGCGGCAGGCCCGTTCCATCATTGCTCTAGCCAAACGTCTCCGCCGTGATGGCCTGAAACCAGCGCTCGGCTTCAGTCGCCTGGCGCGCGCGCAATTCGCGAGGCGCATCGACCGGGCTGGTCGCGCTGCCCTCGACCTCGGCGAAGATGTCGCCCCTGGGCTGGTAGTTTCCGGCGAGCGAGAAACCGTAGCCGGGCGCGACGGTGCTGTAGCAGACCCCTGTGAGTCGTGGCGCCTCCGGTGTGCGACCCGCGAGCAGGCTGACGATCGCGGCGGCGCAGGCCTTGCCCTGCGCGCTTGCAGCGGAGGCCGATTTTGGGATGCCGCCGCCAAGGCAGGCGTCGCCGATGACGTGGACGTTCGGGACGAGTTTCGACTCGAACGTGACGGGATCGATCGGGCACCAGCCGGTCGCATCCGCAACACCCGCGAGCCCGGCGATGCGGCCGGCGCGTTGCGGTGGGATGACGTTGGCGACATCAGGGGTGTAGTTGCCGAATTCGGTGACGATGGTTCTGGTCGCGGCATCGATTGAGGTGACGCGGCCGCCTTGCGACAGTGCGACGCGTTCGATCATGTCGCCGTAGAGCTCCTTCCATGCCTGTTCGAACAGCCGCTGCAGGGAGAAAGTGTCCTTGGCATCGAGGATCAGAACTTTCGAGCGCGGCTTCTTCGTCTTCAGGTAATGCGCGATCAGGCCTGCGCGCTCGTAAGGCGCGGGCGGGCAACGAGAGGGATTGGCCGGGATTGCGATGGCGACGGTGCCGCCATCCGGCATCGCTTCGAGTTGCTTGCGCAGCAAAAGCGTTTGCGCACCGGCCTTCCAGGCGTGCGGCATCGTCTCCGATGCGGCCTCGTCGTGGCCGGGCAGGGCTTCGGGATGGAAGTCGATGCCGGGCGAGAGCACGAGCCGGTCATAGCCAAATGCGGTGCCATCGCCCGTGGTCACACGACGCTTTTGCGCGTCAATGGCCGTTGCAGCCTGGGCGACGACGGTGATGCCGGCGGCGCCGAGCCTGTTATAGCCGAACTGCTGCGCCTCGATCTCGCGCAGGCCCGCGATCACCTCGTTGCTGAAGGGGCAGGAGATGTAGGTCTTGTTTGGCTCGATCAGGGTGACCTGCAATCTGGCGTCGGCGCGCTTGAGAGCGCGGGCGCAGGCCGCGCCGCCAAAGCCGCCGCCGACCACGACGACGCGGCCCGCCGATTGCGCGCGCAGGATCGAAGGTGCGGCGAGCGATGTGGCCGTGACGGCGATGCCGAGGACGGCATTCCGCCGTGTCACCGGCGCATTCATGAAGCTTGTCCGGAAAATGCTGCGGCGGCCGGCATGGCCGCCGCGAGTCGTTGTTAGAGCATGATCTTTTCCGGAAAACCGCTTCGCACTTTGCGCTAACGCGGCCCTTCGGGTCCGGATCATGCTTTACGCGAACGTGATGTTCTGGTCCCGCAGCGGCACCGAGCGGATGCGCTTGCCGGTCGCGGCGAAGTACGCATTGAGCACGGCCGGCGCTGCGACGCCGATGGTCGGCTCGCCGACACCGCCCCAGAACCCCCCGCTCGGCACCATCACCGATTCCACCTTCGGCATCTCGTTGATGCGCATCGAGTTGTAGGTGTCGAAGTTGGTCTGCTCGATCTTGCCGTCCTTGACGGTGCAGCCGCCATAGAACAGCGCGGAGAGGCCATAGACGAAGGAGCCGGCGATCTGCCGCTCCACCTGCGCCGGATTGACGATGTAGCCGGGATCGGTGGAGGCGACGATGCGATGCACCTTGATCTTGCTGCCGTCGGTCACCGAGATCTCGGCGGCGCCGGCGACATAGCTGCCGTAGCCCATGACCTGCGCGATGCCGCGATAGACACCCTGCGGCGCCGGCGTGTCCCAGCCGATTTTCTCGGCCACGGCATTGAGCACCGCGAGGTGCTTGGGATGATTGCCCATCAGCTTGCGACGAAATTCGAGCGGGTCCTGGCCTGCGGCCTGAGCCAGCTCATCCATGAAGCATTCCATGTAGATCGCATTGTGATTGACGTTGACGCCGCGCCAGAAGCCCGGCGGAACGTGCGGGTTGCGCATCGCATGCTCGATCAACAGGTTCGGCACCGAATAGCCGAACGCGGCGTCTCCGGACCGGGCGACGCCCTGGAACGCGACGGGATCCATGCCGTTCTGCAGCGCCTCGGGGCGAAGCGAGAACAGGATCGACTGGCCGGACAGGCGGTAGTGCAGCGCGACCAGATTGTTGTTGGCGTCGAACGCGCCGGTCATCTTGCACTGGGTGATCGGGTGATACCTGCCCTGTGCCATGTCCTCTTCGCGCGACCACAACAGCTTGATCGGCGTGCCCGGCATCTGCCTGGCGATCATGACCGCCTGGCGCACATAGTCGGTCTGACCGCGCCGGCCGAAGCCGCCGCCTGGCATCACCTTGTGCACGTCGCACTTCTCGGCCGGCAGGCCGGAAGCCTCCAGCACGGCGGCGAAGGCCGCCTCGCCATTCTGCGTGCCGCACCAGACCTCGCATTTGTCCGCCGTGTAGATCGCGGTGGCGTTCATCGGCTCCATGGTGGCGTGGTTCTGGTAGGGATAGCTGTAGACGGCCTCGACCTTTTTCGCGGCGCCGGCGATCGCCGCCTTCGCATCACCGTTCTTGTTGCCGACATAGGCCGGCTGCGCGTCGTCGAGTCCCTCGGCCAGCCACTTCGCAATCGACGCACTGGAGACCTTGGCATTGTCGCCCTCGTCCCAGACGATCGGCAGCGCCTCCAGTGCGGTCTTGGCGTGCCACCATGTGTCGGCAACGACGGCGACCGCGGTATCGCCGACCTTGACCACCTTCTTGACGCCTTTCATGCCGGCGATCTTGGTTTCGTCGAAGCTCTTCAGCTTGCCGCCGAACACGGGGCAGTCCTTGATCGCGGCGTTCAGCATGCCCGGCAGCTTGACGTCGACGCCGTAGATCATGGCGCCGGTGGTCTTGTCGACGGTGTCGAGCCGCTTCACACCCTTGCCGATCAGCTTCCAGTCCTTCGGATCCTTCAGCTTGACGTCCGCTGGCGGCGTCAGCTTCGCCGCAGCCTCGGCGACCTTGCCGTAGGTCGTGGTCCGGCCCGAACGTGTATGGGTGATGACGCTGTTCGCGGCCGTGCACTCGGAGGCCGGCACTTTCCACGCATCGGCGGCCGCCTGGATCAGCATCACGCGCGCGGTGGCGCCACCCTTGCGGACATAGTCCTGCGAAGAACGGATGCCGCGGCTGCCGCCGGTCGAGAAATCGCCCCAGACGCGCTTGCGCGCGACGCTCTGGCCCGGGGTCGGATATTCGGTCGTGACCTTGGTCCAGTCGCATTCGAGCTCCTCGGCGACGAGCTGGGCGAGACCGGTGAGCGAGCCCTGGCCCATCTCGGAGCGGGCGATGCGGATCACCACGGTGTCGTCGGGCCTGACCACGACCCAGGCGCCGATCTCGGGCGAGCCGTCGGCGGCGCGCACCACGGCGGGGCCGAAGGGAAGGTCGAGGCCGATGGCGAGGCCGGCGCCGACCGCGGCCGTGCCGATGACGAAGGCGCGGCGATTGAGCCGCGGCGAGACATGCTTGTTCATGTGGGGATTTCCTTACGCGCTTGCGATCGTGTGGATCGCCTCGCGCACCTGCTGGAAGGTGCCGCAGCGGCAGATGTTGGTGATGGCTTCGTCGATGTCGGCGTCGGTCGGCTTCGGCTTCTCGTTCAGCAGCGCCGCCACCGCCATGATCATGCCGCTCTGGCAATAGCCGCATTGCGGCACGTCCTGGGCGATCCAGGCTTCCTGGACCTTGTGCAGGGAATCGGCGGATGCGAGCCCTTCGATCGTGGTGATCTTCTTGCCCTCGGCCTCGCTGACCGAGATCCCGCAGGAGCGCATCGCCACGCCGTCCATGTGGACCGTGCAGGCGCCGCATTGTGCAATGCCGCAACCATATTTGGTCCCGGTCAGGCCGGCGTTCTCGCGGATCGCCCAGAGCAGCGGCGTATCCGGCTCGACGTCGAGAGTGAAGGTTTTTCCGTTGATTGTTAGGTTTGCCATCGCAAGTCCCCTGATTGGCCCAATCCACCGATCGAACTCAGGGGCGCAATCTGTCCGGCAAACTGGAACTGTTCAAATCAACAGTCCGAGGGCTAGCCGGGAGGCATCGCCCGGCGCGCGAGAGTATGGACCGCGGCGCTGTTTTGCCTCATCCCTTCGTCGATCGATTCGGGTTGACGTCTGCTCCATGGGCGCCAATCCGTGGCTTCAGGCGACGACCGGCCGTCAAGGCCGGTTCCAGGCCCGGGTCGCGCCCCGCACAGCGGCGACAGTTTGTCCCTTTTGCCGGGATGCAAGACGCCTGCGCTCTGGTACACTGAGCCGAAGCAAAAGGAGTTCCATGAACGTGCCGAGTCCCTGCAACGTGCTGATGCTCTACCCGCTGTTCTCGGCAGAGTCCTTCTGGAGCTTTGGCGAATCCTGCAAAGTGATGGGCGTCAAGCGCCCTGCCGCCCCCTTGGGCCTGATTACCGTTGCCGCGATGTTGCCCGAGAGCTGGACGGTCCGGCTGATCGATTGCAACACTGCGCCGCTCGGCGACGATGATCTCGCCTGGGCCGACGTCGTGTTCACCGGCGGAATGATGCCGCAGCAGGCCGACACGCTGCGCCTGATCGAGCTGTGTCGCGCCGCCGGCAAGCCGGTCGTGGTCGGCGGTCCGGATCCCACCTCGAGCCCCCACCTCTATGAGCGGGCCGACTTCCGGGTGCTCGGCGAGGCCGAGAGCGTCATCGACGAATTCATCGCGGCCTGGGAGAGCGGCGCACGTTCGGGCACCTTCACCGCGCCGAAGTTCCAGGCCGACGTCACCAAGACGCCGGTGCCGCGCTTCGACCTGCTCAAGTTCGAGGACTATCTCTATCTCGGTGTGCAGTATTCGCGCGGCTGTCCCTTCACCTGCGAATTCTGCGACATCATCGAGCTCTACGGGCGCGTGCCGCGGACCAAGACGGTCGAGCAGATGTTCGTCGAGCTCGAAACGCTCTACCGGATGGGCTACCGCGGCCATCTCGACTTCGTCGACGACAATTTCATCGGCAACAAGAAGTCGCTGCGGCAATTCCTGCCGAAGCTCGCCGAATGGCAGCGCACGCACGGCTATCCTTTCGAATTCTCCACGGAAGCCTCGGTCAACCTCGCCGACGATCCGGAGCTGCTGGAGCTGATGGGGGCGGCCAATTTCTTCGGTATCTTCGTCGGCATCGAAAGTCCGGACCCGGCGACGCTGGTCGCGATGCGGAAGAAGCAGAACACGCGGCGCAACATCGCCGAGAGCATCCACAAGATCTACGCCGCCGGCATGCTCGTCACCGCGGGCTTCATCGTCGGCTTCGACAACGAGAAGGTCTCGATGGCGGAGGCCATGATCGAATTCATCGAGGAGGCCGCGATTCCCGTCGCCATGGTCGGCCTGCTCTATGCCTTGCCGAACACGCAGCTCACGCGCCGCCTCGAGCGCGAAGGCCGGCTGCATCCGGGCCATGATGTGGCGCCGACCATCGGCGCCGATCAGTGCACGGCCGGCATCAATTTCGATCCCGTCCGCCCGTTGCGCGACATCCTGTTGGACTATAGGCGGGTGCTGGAGCACACCTACAGCCCGGCGGCCTATGCAGGACGGGTCGACCGCCTGATGACGCTGCTCGACCGATCCAGGCAGCGCCCCGAACTGGCCGAAGGAGATATCCGCGCCAGACTCGGGGCGATGGAGACGGTGCACAAGGTGGTCTCCGCCCTTCCCGAGGCACGGGGGCCGCTGTGGCAGACCTTCATGAATTGCGCCAAGCGTGACACCTCGTCCGCACGCATCGCCGTGCAGATGATCGCGGCCTATGCGCATCTCGGACCGTTCTCGCGCAAGGTGATCGCGGCTATCGACGAGCGTCTGGCCGCGTTGGGCGAGCACATGCCCAATCCCGTCGTAGAAATGGACGCGACCGAGATTCGACATCTGGCCTGAGATCCGGAGGGCCTACGGGGGCCGCGGGGCGCTTCGATGCGCCGCCGGGCGGGCCTTCCGGCAATCAAAGTGGCTGTCATGTGCGAGATCCCGGCTTGACAGCCGAACAACCTCAAGCTGATCGTCATCAGGACGACACCGGGCCTGCCATGATTTCGGTGCGCCGCTGCGTCATTGCGGGATTGGCTTTAGCGGGGTTGAGCCATGTTCAGGAAGGTGATCCGCTGGTCGATTGCATTGATTGTCGTGGCGGTTCTGGCCTTTGCGTATCTGCCTTCCTTCATCACCGATTCCATCTACAAGAACGTCGACGACATCACCGACGGCGAGATGCCCGCCACGGTCACCGCCTTTCAATCGGGGCCGGACGTCGTCAGCACCATCGGCGGCAGCGGCGAGGGCTTGAACTGCAGCCTGCCGCCCTGGGCCAACATATTGTTCGATGGCGGAAAGGATTCCAGCCAGAAGCGCCATCTCGTCCTGCAACGCTTCAGGCAGGCCTGCGTCTTTCACGACCTGTGCTATCGCCACGGCCTTGCGACCTACGGCTATAACCAGAACGATTGCGATCGCATTCTACAGAACGCGGCTTTTCGGCTGTGCGTCTACATACGAAACAGCAGTCAGGAAAGCAGCGCGGCGCGCTGTCAGACCGATTCCAAGATGGTTCTGGCCGGTGTGAGTCTGGGAGGATATGACGCCTATCGCGGCTGGGACCGATCGACCTATTTCGAATTCGATTCGGATCCGTCGCGGTCGAACGGATTTCAGGTCAGCCGCGTGGTCGATCATCCATTCAAGGCGATCCTACCTGCCAAATACGCAGATGACCCCGATCAGGTCATTCTCATGTTCGAGAACCTTCGCTCCAATCTGGCCGTGACGTGCATCACCTGCGCGACGGTTCCCGTTCTCGAGTGGACCACCGATCCCAACGCCGTCAGCGCCGAACTGCGCGCGGTCGGGGTGACGCGGTTGCCGGACGTGCTGCTCAAGCGCGTGCCCATGCTGACCGAAACCATGCCGGTCTGGTTGCCGCCACGCCGGCGGCACGCGGCGCCCCATCTCCTGGTCGATGGAGCGGGCAAGAACCATCTGATCTGGATGAGCCGGAATAACTCGGAGAACAGCATATCCTGTGTCGTCAGCGCCGATGCGGCGCGACTCCTCACCAATACCTTGCCGACCCGGGATCTCTGCTCGGTCGATGCGGGTCCATCGCTGACCCGCGTGGAAGTCGACATGTTCGCGACCTCTCCGCTTCCGATGGAGGTACCCGGAAGTTCGGATCTCATCTATGCGACCTCGGCCAGCCCACAGAAGACGACAGAGCACCATCTGAGCTTCTGTTCGCGCTCTGCGTCCCGGAAGGTCGAGGAGACCGACCATGACGATCGGTCCAAATGCGTCACCTTCCCCGAAACGGAGGTCCGCAACGGCGCGGCGCTCGGCGCATTTCAGAACTTTCCGCTGGTTCGCCCCGGGCAGCAGATCTATTTCGCGCGGGACATCGCGCTGCAGACGGACTCGCTGCTGACCGCCGCCCGGCAGCGCGCCTTCGGCAATAGCTTTTCGCCCGAAGGCGCCCTGCTCGTGATCGACGTTGCACCGCCGCTCGTCGCAAAAGGACCCCTCTCGGCCAGGCTGAAGAAGATCGTTCGGTTCGACATCGACGATCGCTTCGATCCGATGATGCCGATCACGCGCAAGGTGGACGACCTGCGCTTCCTGAGCCTCGAGGCGACGAAGTCGAACGTGCACCTTCGCATGATCGATTTCGCCAAGGACAAGCCCTCCGTCGGCAATGTGCAACTGATGATGGGCAACGGCGAGGTGGAACTGGATCGCTCCTGGGCGGAGAGGCCCGTGCTGGTGCTGGAGACCAGGGACGCGCGACCCAGAACCAAGCTGGTGTTCTCGCGCGGAGAAGTTGCGGTCCAAGCGGGCAAGCCCGTCACGTCCGACGCGACGACGGAAGCGTTGACGCTGCAGACATTGGTTTTCGAACGCGATGCCGCGGCGCCTTCGAATATGCCCTTCGTGAAATCGGCCGGAGCGGCGTGCCAGGTCGTGTACGAGTTCGCACCGAACCACACCGACTGGCCGTGCTACCGCGCGTTCGATCCCGAACGTACGATGCGGGCGTCGCCGGCGACGCGGATGCAGGCCTCCCAGATGCTGGTCGGGCGGTTCACCCGAGCCGGCGGCCATGGCATCGCATTTCCCGATCTCTGCCTGAAATCAGAGCCGATCATTCTGGCGCCGCAAGGAAGCACGTTTGTGCCCGTGAGCGAGACCGCGGGTTGGACAGGGCCGCCAAGGCTGACACGGACGGTCAAATGCGAGCCGCTCGATACGGCGGCAGTCGTGAGCCGTCCGATCGCGCAGAAGGTGCCGTGAGGCCAGCCGGAAAAGCGTGCCAACGGTCTACTTCACGGCGAGCCGCAGGAAGCTCATCACGCTGCCGAGCGCGGCGAAGCCTGCGCCAAGCGCCAGCGCCAGTGTCGCGCCGTCATGACCCGCGAGCGCGAAGCAGGCCGCGGCGAGCGCCGCGCCGGTCGTCTGTCCCGTCAGGCGCGCAGTGGCGACGATGCCCGAGGCGCTGCCGCTGCGGTGCGGCGGCGCGCTCGACATCACCGCCTTCATGTTCGGCGCCTGGAAGAAGCCGAACCCCATGCCGCAGATCACCATGCGCCAGATGATGTCGGCGATCGCAGGATTGGCCGGCAGCATGGCGAGCAGCGCCATGCCGAGGCCGAGCAGCACGAGGCCGATGCCGCCGAGCAGGCCGACGGCATAGCGGTCGGAGAGGCGTCCCGCGATCGGCGCCATGATGCCGACCACCAGCGGCCAGGGCGTCATGAAGAAGCCGGTCTCGACCTGTGAACGCCCGAGCACGTCCTCGAAGTAGAACGGCAGCGAGACGAAGGCGAGGCCCTGCACCGCGAAGGAGCACACCGCAGTCGCCGCCGACAGCGCGAACATCGGCCGGCTGAACAGGTCGATCGGCAGCATCGGCGCGGGATGGCCGGCATGGCGGCGGGTCAGGATGAAGCCGAGCGCGAGGGCGGTGACCAGCTCGATGCCCACGACCACCGGCGACAAATTGTGCGCGGCGCTGCCGATGCCGGTGATGAACAGGCCGAGGCAGGCGACGGCGAGGGTCGCGCCGAGAAAGTCGAAGCCGTGATCGGCGCGCGGGGTCTTCGGCAGCATCGCAAAGCCGATGCCGATCGCGACCAGGCCGAACGGGATGTTGACGGCGAACAGCCAGGGCCACGGGCCGATCGCCAGGATGGCGGAGGCGATCGAGGGACCGAAGGTGAAGGCGGTCGCGACCACCAGCGCGTTGTGGCCGAAGCCGCGGCCCTGCATCCGTCCGGGATAGACGAAGCGCACCAGCGCGGTGTTGACGCTCATGATGCCGCTCGCGCCGAGCCCTTGCAGCGTGCGCGCGACGAGCAGGCTGTCCAGCGACCACGCCACCGCGCAGAGCAGCGAGGCGATGGTGAACAGGATCAGGCCGCCGAGATAGATGCGCTGGTGTCCGACGATCTCGCCGAGCGCGCCCAGCGGCAGCAGCGTCGCGACCAGCGCGATCTGGTAGACGTTGACGACCCAGACCGACTGCTCCGGCGTGACGTGCAGATCGGCGGCGATGGCGGGCAGGGCGATGTTGGCGATCGCGGTGTCGAGCGAGGCCATCGCCAGCGCGGTGAAGATCGCAGCGATGGCCCAGCGCCGCTGGCCGGCCGGCAGGCCATCGGACATGGTGTGATCGGGCTCGCGCGTGGCGGCCGGTAACGTGATTGTCATTGCCTCGTTGTCGTTGCGTTCGCGCGTTGCTCCGGCGCCGGAGCTGGGGCCTCTCGGCATGTACTACGGCCGGGCCGCCTGCCACAGGCACAAGCGCGCATGCTGTGTATGCGCGAAGGTTGGGCGCTGATGCCATCCACCGGCGTATGATCGCGGCGGCTGTTGCAATCTCAGGAGAGCGCCATGCACATCGTCGTGTTGCCCGGTGACGGCATCGGACCGGAGATCACGACCGCGACAACGGGCGTGCTGCGGGCAGCCTCCGAGCGCTTCCAGCTCAATCTGCGGCTGGAGGAGCACGCGGTCGGTCACGTGAGCTTGAGGCTATCAGGCACCACCGTGCGCCCCGAGCTGCTCGACATCGTCCGCACGGCCGATGGCCTGATCCTGGGGCCGACCGCGACCTTCGACTTCAAGGACGAGGCGCATGGCGAGATCAATCCGTCGCGCCACTTCCGCAAGAGCCTCGATCTCTACGCCAATGTCAGGCCCGCGCGCACCTATGCCGGGCGGCCCGGCCGCCTCGGCGAGTTCGACCTCGTCGTGGTGCGCGAGAACACCGAAGGATTCTACGCCGACCGCAACATGGAGCAGGGCAATGGCGAGATGCTGGTCACGCCTGACGTCGTGATCTCGCTGCGAAGGATCACGCGGGCGTGCTGCGAGCGCATCGCGCACGCCGCCTGCCGGCTCGCGATGAAGCGGCGCAAGCATCTGACCATCGTGCACAAGGCCAATGTGCTCAAGATCGGGGACGGCATGTTCCTGGACATCTGCCGCGCGGCGGCAAGGACATATCCCGGTCTCGTGGTCGACGACATTCTGGTCGATGCCATGATGGCGCATGTGGTGCGCAATCCCGATCGCTTCGACGTCATCGTCGCGACCAACATGTTCGGCGACATCCTGTCGGATCTCACGGCGGAACTCTCCGGCAGCCTGGGCCTCGGCGGCTCGCTCAATGTCGGCGACCGCCATGCCATGGCGCAGGCCGCGCACGGTTCGGCGCCCGACATTGCGGGGCAGGACGTCGCCAATCCGGTGTCGTTGATCCTGTCGTCGGCCTTGCTGCTGGCCTGGCATGGCGAGAACAGCGGCGCCGTGCGCTATGAGGAGGCTGCGCGCGCGATCGAGGCAGCGGCGGCGAAGGCGATCGGCGAGGGCAGGGCCACGCGCGACGTCGGCGGCAGGCTCGGCACCATCGCGGCGGGGGCTGCGATTGCGGAGATCCTGCAGGGAGGGTGAGGAGGTCTCGCGGAATTTTTTTTCGGTGGGCTCAAGACAAAATCGCGAAAACAACCCCATGCACAGTAGAAGGCCCTTGATCGACAAGGGATTTTTCGAGGAGCCTCGCGACGACATCCGTGACCTCGATCACGTTGATCCGTCGGGCAAAACACTGGCATGATGCTACGTGCCAGCGGTCGTGAACGAGGGCGCATTCTCACGATGCGTGATGTCCGGCCTCACGCCATTTGGCGGCGCGCCGTCTCGCCTTGAGGCAGATCAATACTCACCCCGCAGGGCCGCCAGACCATCCATCAACGCATCAATGGAAGGCGGCGTCGATATGGCGGCTTTGCTCAGGGAAATCCGGGACACCCCTTTGCTCTGGATGCTGGTCTTTGTACCCATCGTGCTGGTGGCCGATGCGGCTGCGCCGCACTCCCACACGCTGCTCTTCGTGCTGGCCGTGCTTGCGATCGTGCCGCTGGCGGCGCTGCTCAGCCACGCCACAGAAGCGGTCGCTGCCAAGACCGGCGATGCCGTGGGCGGACTGCTCAATGCAACGCTCGGCAATCTGACGGAGTTGATCATCGCCATCACGGCGCTGCGGGCGGGCCAGTACATGCTGGTGAAGGCCTCGATTGCGGGCGCGATCGTGACCAACGCGATATTCATGCTCGGCGCCTGCCTGCTGATCGGCGGCATGCGCTACCATGTGCAGGAGTATAACCGCGCCGGCGCGCGGCTCTCGTCCGGCTTGTTGTTGATGGCAACGGTCGCGCTGCTGGCGCCTTCGGCCGTCGCCGACCTCGAACATCTGCCGCAGGGCGGAGGCGTCCTTCACAAGCTGAGCGTCGGCATTTCGATGCTCCTCATCGTCGCTTACGCGCTGGGCCTGTGGTTCTCGCTCGGGACACACAAGGAATTGTTCGCAAGCGCCGATCACGGTGAGCACGAGGAGGCGCACTGGCCGATCGGGGTTGCCGTCGGAACGCTGCTGGTCGTCACCGTGCTGGTCGCGCTGGTGAGCGAGATCTTCGTGGAATCGGTGCAGAAGGCGGCGGAAACCTTCGGAATGAGTCCGGCCTTCGTCGGCTTCATCATCGTTTCGCTGGTCGGTGCGGCCGCCGAATTCGCGGTGGCGTTTGCCGCGGCGCGCAAGGACCGGCTCGACATGGTCGTCAGCATTGCGCTCGGCAGCGCCTCGCAGATCGCGCTATTCGTTGCACCTGCACTGGTGCTGCTGAGCTACGTCGTGGGACCGACGCCGATGAACCTTCAGTTCTGGCCGGGCGCCGTCACAATGGTGATGATTGCAACTGTTACGGCGACCTTCATCACCACAAGCGGTCGCTCGGCATGGTTCGTCGGCGCCTTGATGATCTTCATCTACGCCGTGTTTGCCCTGACCCTGTATGTCGTCCCGCCGGCGGGTCAGGAATGAGGTGCTGCCTGTCGGCACGGGCGTGAATTGGCCTGTCGGGGAATGGCGGCGCGCGGCAAGCCATCCTCCGAAGAGGCGAATGCGTTCCCGCTAATAGGCCCAGTAGCTGCCGGAGGGCGAGCAATTGTCGCCGCCATAGCCATAGTTGCCGCCGCCATAACCGTAATACGATGCGGCCGGGGAGCTGTAGCCGTAGGCCGGATAACCGTCATAGTAGCCACCGCCACCGTAGTACCCGCCATCGCCGCGGTAATAGGCGCTCCGCGCAATCGCGCCGCCGACGACGGCGCCGGCAACCGCACCATAACCGAGCCCGCGATAACCGTAGCCGCGATAACCCCAGCCGCCGCGATAGCCCCAACCACCACCGCGATAGCCGTAGCCGCCGCCGCGCCAGCCGCCAACCCATCGCACTTCAGTGGTGTCCGATCGACCATCGATTTCATCGTCGAAAGATGCGTCGGGATCGCCCCGGCCTGGGCGACTGTGCCTGATAGCAGCGCTCCGGCTCCGGCTGATGGCGCTGCTCAGCCTTCAGCGCCCATCGTCTTCAACGCCCAGGTTCAAAGTCCAAGGCGTTGCAGCACCAGTTCGTTCGATTGGGCGGGCAAGGACGGCAGCCGCCGCTTCAGTTCGGCGAAGGCTCTATCCGTGATGTCGAGCGTGTTGTCGATGTCGTCCGTCGTCAGGGCGGCGTTGAAGAACATGTTGTGATAGGGGTGAAGGTAGGCCCCGGATCGAACTGCAAAGCCGGCCCAGAAGTAACCCTTCCGCATGTCTGGATCGTCGTCGAACAGGATTTGCGGCATCTGCGACGGTCCGGTCTGGCGAACCCCGATGCCGTGTGCGGAGGCCTGCGCCGCAATGCCGGCGCGCAGCCGCGTGGAATTGGCGACGATCCGTTCGAGATAATCGGTTGTCCGGATCTCCCGCAGGGTCGCGATTGCCGCCGCCATCGGCACGGCGGAGAACCAGAAGGATCCCGTGACGTAGATGCTCGACGCTGCGCTGCGGGCCTTCTCCGAGCCGAGAAGGGCCGAGATCGGATAGCCGTTGGCGAGCACCTTGCCCCATGCGCTGAGATCGGGCTGAACCCCGTGTACCGACCAGCTGCAGTCGCGCGAGAGGCGAAAGCCGGTGCGTACCTCGTCGAGGATCAGCAAAGCATCCGCATCATCGCAAAGCTTCCTCAGTCCAAGCGCATATTCGGCCGAGGGCGCGTACTGGTCGTTGAACGTCTCGTGACGGAATGGCGTCGCGAAGACGCCGGCGACGTCGCCGGCGGCCTTGCGAAACGCCTCCGTCGCACTGTCGAGGTCGTTGTAGTCGAAATAGATGATGTGGGCACGGTCCTCCGCTGTGATGCCCTTCATGTTGGGAGTATTCCAGGGGGCGGCGCCGTGATAGGTGCCCTTCGCGACGAGAATTTTGCGGCGATCCCGATAGGCCCGTGCCGTCACCATCGCCATCGAGGTCGCATCGCTGCCGTTCTTGCAGAACATGGCCCAGGCCGCATGCCCGATCATCGATACGAGGTCTTCCGCAAGCACGACCATCGCTTCGGACGGGCCGGTCATGGTGTCTCCCATCGCGGCCTGGGCCCGTGCGGCTTCCTCGATGGCGCGGTGCCGGTAGCCGAGCAGATTGGGACCGAACGCACACATGTAGTCGACGTAGCGGTTGTGATCGCAGTCCCAGAGATAGGCTCCCTCGGCTCGCGAGAAGAATTGCGGAAAGTCCTCCGAAAGAAGGGCGACCGATTCGTGACCATACATGCCCTTCGGGATCACCTGCCGTGCGCGTTCGCGCAGTTCGGAGTCCTTCGAATTTCTCATCATGGATTGTCCTGCCGGATTTGTGGCCGCGCGTCAGCTCGGCATCGCGATGTCGGGACGACGCTGTCTCCACGGCATTGCAGCCTCGAAGGCGGCGGCTGCCTGCAGGACGCTAAGATCGTCGAAGCGACGGCTGACGATCTGCAGGCCCACGGGCAGGCCGGCGCGGGTCATGCCGCAGGGCACGCTCGCGGCCGGGTGGCTCGACATGTTGAAGGGGTAGAGGAATTCCGCCCATTCAAGCCAATCCCAATCGTGCTCGGGCCAATGTTCCGGCCTGACCCGCTCGACGGGAAAGGCCGCAACCGAGGCGACCGGCGTGATGAGATAATCCCAATCCTCGAGGAAGGTCGATATCTCGGCGACGTAGGCGTATTTGCGCTCGCGCATGTCCATGAATTCGGTCGCCGAGTAATTGGCGCCCTCGCGGATGCAGGCGACTAAGTCGCTGTCCATCTGGCTCTCCCATTGCGGCAGCAGGCCGGCCCTTCGTCCCCACAGGACCGCCCAGAAGAACCGCCCGAGTTCCGGTCCCTTCGGGCCCCATGGCGGCGTCACGATCTCGACCTCGGCCTGAAGCTCGTCGGCAAAGACCTTGGCCGCCGACGCGACGATCGCTGCGATCTCGTCGTCGACGCGGGCATGGCCGAGGTCGGGGCTGAAGGCGATACGCTTGCCCTTCATCGAGCTCTTCAGCTTCGCGAAGTAGGCATCGGGCGCCGCTTCGCAGGAAGTGTGGTCGAGCGGATGCGGGCCGGCCATTGTCTCCAGCATCAGCGCGGCATCGGCGACGGTCCGCGTCATCGGGCCGATATAGGTGGCGTAGTCGTTGTTGGAGACCGGCGCGTAGGGGACCCGGCCAAAGGTCGGCTTCAAGCCGAATACGCCACAGAAATGCGACGGCATCCGGATCGAGCCGGCTCCATCCGAGCCGAGGTGCAGCGGTCCGTAGCCGGCCGCTGCACCTGCGCCTGCGCCTGCAGACGAGGCGCCGGCATTGAAGCCGCGTTTCCATGGATTGTGCGTCACGCCCGTCACCGGATTGCGGCTGATGCCGGACCAGCCGAATTCGGACATCGTGGTCTTGCCGAGAATGATCGCGCCGGCATCGCGCAGGCGCGCCACGACGATGTTATCCTCGCGAGCAACGGGGCCCTTCAGCGCATGCGTGCAGGTCGCCGTTTCGTAGCCGGCGACGCCGAAGGCGTCCTTGATCGTGACCGGAATTCCTTCGAGAGGGCGAGCCTCTCCGCTGCGCAGGCGCCGCTCGGAGTCCCGTGCTGCCGCCAATGCGTCGTCTCTCATCACCACGGAAAATGCGTTGATCGCCGGCTCGAGCGCCGCGATCCGGTCGAGGATCCCCGATACGGCCTCTACCGGCGAGAGCTCGCGGCGTTCAAAGCGCGCCTTCAGTTCCAGCGCGGTTGCGTAACCCAGTTCGGCGTGCAAGTCGTTCATGTTTTCGGCCATCCACCGAGGTGTTGATTGCATGGGTCGAGGTGTGATCGACGGGCCCCGAGGATCAGGCCTTCTTCACACCGTAGAACTGGGAGAAGCCCAAGGGAATGCCGCTGAGCTTCTGGGAGTACGCGGCCGGCTGCGCAAAGTAGCCGAGCGGCAGATACGGGGTGTCCTGCATGGCCTGCGCCTGGATTTCCCGAACCAGCCGCTGTCTTTCCTTGTCGTCCTCGGCCGACAGAAATGCGAGGCGCAGGGCCTCGATCTTCTCGCTGCTCGGCCAGCCGAAGGTGCCGGCCTTGCCGATACCCCTGAGATAGGAGTGAGCGGCAGGATTGATCGCGGACGCGCCGGGGACGTAATTGCACCATGCGCTCCAGCCGCCCTGGTCGAGCGGGCGTTGCGACGCAATACGCTGCAACACGGTGCCCCAGTCGGACACCTGGTAGTCGACCTCGAGGCCGATCTTGCGGAACATGTCGGCGGCGACCAGGCTCATGGAATTGAGGGCGTGGAGGTCGGTCGGGACGACGAAGACGATACGCTCGCCCTTGTAGCCCGCCGCCTGTAGATCGCGCTTGGCCTTGGCGTAGTCCGGCGCGCCCGCGAAGACGTCCATGCCGGCATCGTTTGCGAAGGGGGAGGCGGGCAGGAAGAAGCCGACATTGTCCTTCCAGAAATTGCCATTGGTGCCCATGACGGCCGTCATGAATTCCGTCTGGCTGATGGCCGACAGGATGGCGCGACGGATTGCGGGATTGTCAAAGGGGGGAACGAGATGATTGAGCCTGATCATCGCGAGATAGCCGCCGGTGTCCTTGACCTCGACCTTGATGTTGCCTCGCTTGGCGAGCAGCGGCAACAAGTCCGGAGTCGGTTGCTCCCACCAGTCGACTTCGCCGACCTGAAGGGCGGCCGCAGCCGTCGCAGCATCCGGCAGAACGCGCCAGATCACGCGGTCGAGATGGACGGTCTTGGGGCCGGCCATGAAGCTGGCGGTGCCTGACGCTCGCGGGACGTAACCGTCAAACCGCTTGTAGACGACCTGGGATCCGACGATGCGTTCGTCCGGCACGAACTGGAACGGTCCGCTGCCGATCATCTCCTTGACCTGCTCCGTGCCCGGCGTGAGCGCAAGGCGCTCGGGCATGACGGGGCACACGCTCGATGGCTTGCCCAGCGCATAGGCCAGCAAAGGAAAAGGCTTCTTCAAGTCGAAGACGATCGTATTGTCGGACGTTGCGGAGAGTTCAGCGGTGGCGCTGCGAAGATCTCCACCGAAGACGTCTCGGCTCCACCAGCGCTTGATGCTGGCCACGGCGTCCCGCGCCAGGACCCGTTCGCCGTCGTGAAACTTCAATCCCTCGCGCAGCGTCAATGTCCAGCGCAGGCCGTCGCGGTCGATCTCGTGACCAGCCACCATCTGCGGCTGTGCTTCGAAGCGTTCGTCGACGCCGTAGAGCGTGTCGAACACCATCAGTGCATGGTTGCGGGTCACGAGCCCCGTCGTCTGCACGGGATCGAGCAAAGTGAGATCGGATTGCGGAACGAAGGTCAGGACCTTCTCACCCGCCGCCGACGCGAGGCGAGGCGCTGCAACTGTGGCCGTTGCCGTGGCGGTTGCGGCTTTCAAGAAGTCTCGGCGGTTCATGGCACTCCTTTCAGGGGAAACGGAGATCAGGCGGCGGACCTCACCATGCGCGGGATGATAATGATATAAATTTCGATTATAAAGCGGAGTCTTTGGGCGCGTCCTCCAGGGAAAGATCCCTGCATTTTCACGATCATACGTAAATATGAGCAAAAATTGGTCAGCGAGCCGCCCACGGCGGAAGCGGGGAGCGGCGGCGGCTCGAGAGATAGCAGAATTTTATATGATTAGAGGAGGGGTCAGGGGGCGCGCCGATCGACGACTTCCGGCAGGTAGCATCGCAAATATGCGATGGAGCATCTGATCGATTCCTCGAGATATTCCGGGGTGATGGATCGATGGAGGCTGTAGGACAGCGCCCAGATTCCGTCCACGAGCGCGATCGACACCGCGACCCATTTCTCCAGATCCGGTACCTTGGGCATGTCGAACGTCGCACGCAGATAGGCGGTACGCTGCTTTGCGAGATGGGCGTTGCCGCTGAGATCCGTGTTTCTCACCTCGACACTGACACCTGCGCCCATGAAAAGGCGCAGCGCTGCAGGATTGCGGTTCAGATGCGCCGCGCCGGCCTTCTGGCTGTTGGCGATGTAGTGCTGCCAGGTCTGGGGACGAGGATGAACCGGGCCCGCGGCGCGTGCCGCGATCTCGGCGTGGTAGCGTTGCGCCAAGGCTACAAAGGCGGCGCCTCGGTTCGGAAAGAAGTGATAGACCGAGGCGAGAGGCACATCTGCTCGCTCGGCGATTTGAGCGAGACTGATATCCTCGTCGAGCCGTTCGGCGAGCAGGTCTGCGGTGGCATCGAGCAGAAGCTGAAGCCGCTCGCGACCGCGCTTGCGCATCGGCGAACGACGTCCAGCACCCAATTCTTTGCCGTTCCCCAAACTGTTCGCCATCACGCACAGAGATTCAGACGAAGCACGGCGCGAAATACTGAAATGCACTGCGCTCTTCGACAGCCGGGCGTGTACCGGTCATCGTAATTATCACCAACCCCTTGGCCAGATCAACCGGCGCTGCCGACGTGAAGCCGTCGCATCGCGTCGGCCGCGGGGCGTCGCAGTCGTACCCTCCCTAAAACTGATATCTCCGCAATCCCCCATCCACCGGGATCACCGTGCCCGTGATGTAGCGCGCCACCGGTGAGGCCAGAAACACCGCGAGGGCCGCGAGATCTTCCGGTTCGCCCCAATAGCCCACCGGGATTTCCTCCTCGGCAAAACGCTCGCGATAATCCGGCGCGTAGTTGCGGCGGATCTGTTCGCTCATGATGCGGCCGGGCGGGATGCAGTTGATGGTGATGCCGTGCGCGCCGATCTCGCGCGACAGGCCCTTGGCCCAGGCGTGCACCGCGGCCTTGGCGGCGAAGGCGGCGTTGAGGCCTTCCGGCTCGGACTTGCCGGTGATGTTGACGATGCGGCCCCATTTGCGTTCGATCATCTGCGGCAGCAGCGCGTGCGCGATGCGGCGATAGCTGGTGAAGTTCAGCGCGATCGCCTCGTCCCACTTGCTGTCGGGCGCATCGACGGGGAGGGGACGGCTGCCGCCGGCATTGTTGACGAGGATGTCGACATGGCCGAGCTCCTTCAGCGCGAAGGCCGCAATGTTCTCGGCGGCGTCCTTGGCCATCACGTCCTGCTCGAACGGCGTGATCAATCCGCCGCCGACGTCTTTCGCCAGTTCGGCCAGCAGGTCGGTACGGCGCGCCACGCCGATGACGCGCACACCTTCGGCTGCGAGGCCCTTGGCGATGGCGCGGCCGATGCCGATACTCGCGCCGGTGACGACAGCGGTTTTCGATTTGAGCCCGAGGTCCATGGTCGCACGCTCTCTTGGTTGCTTTGCGTTTTGCCGTTCGTTTCCTGCCCCGCCCCGCGTGCGGCGATTTGCCGAACCGAGACGAGCAGTGGTAACCAGGAGCCTCGGCGAAGGAAACACGAAAAAGAAAAGGCTGACATGATGGTCTGGGATCCGCAGCAATATCTGAAGTTCTCCGGCCATCGGCTCCGGCCCGCCGTCGACCTCCTGATGCGGATTCCGGATTTTGCCCCGCGCGCGATCGCCGATCTCGGCGCCGGCGCCGGCAACGTGACGAAGCTGATCAGGGAGCGCTGGCCGGATGCGCGCGTGACCGGCGTCGAGGGATCGGCCGAGATGGTTGCCGCGGGGCGGAAGGCCGCGCCGGACGTGGAATGGTCGCATGAGGATCTCGGCCATTGGAGACCCGCCGGGCAGTACGACCTGATCTATTCCAATGCCGCACTGCACTGGCTGCCCGATCATGCGGCACTGTTTCCGTCGCTGATGGAGAATGTGGCGCCTGGGGGCATCTTAGCGGTGCAGATGCCGCGCAACTTCGCCGCGCCTTCGCATGTGCTGATCGGCGAGACCGCGCTGGACGGTCCGTGGCGGTCCAAGGTGGAGCATCTCGTCACCCCGCCGCCGGTCGAAGGGCCGGCCTTCTATCACGATCTGCTTGCGCCGATGTCGGCCAACATCGACGTCTGGGAAACCGAATATCTCCAGGTGCTCGAGGGCGAGAACCCCGTGAAGGAATGGACCAAGGGGACCTGGCTGACGCGCTATCTCGACGTCTTGCAAGGCGAGGAGAAGATCGCGTTCGAAGCCGCCTATGGGATGCGCGTCGCAAAGGCCTATCCGAAGAATGCCGCGGGGCAGACGCTGTTCCCGTTCCGCCGCCTCTTCATGGTCGCCCAGCGCAAAGGCTAATTGCGGTGCCGCATTGCGGCATAAGCGCTCGTTCCCTCTGGACTGGCGCGGACACCGGGTTGCGCATGCAGCGGTCCTCAAGTTAGCTTGGCTGCGGCAAACAGGGCTTGGGTCCAGTTGTTCGGGTAGCGGATTGCTGCCAGGACTGACCTGAAAAACAAGAAGAACCCGGTTTCCGAGTTGTTGGGAGGTACGTTCATGCGCAAGCTGCTTGCCGCGGTCGCCGCCGCGGCTGTTTTCTTGGCTCCCGCCATCGCCCAAGCCCAGAGTCCCATCGTCATCAAGTTCAGCCACGTGGTCGCCAACGACACCCCGAAGGGCAAGGGTGCGCTGAAATTCAAGGAGCTCGCCGAGAAATACACCGAGGGCAAGGTCAAGGTCGAAGTCTACCCGAACTCCACGCTCTACAAGGACAAGGAGGAGATCGAGGCGCTGCAGCTCGGCTCGGTGCAGATGCTTGCGCCCTCGACGGCGAAATTCGCGCCGCTCGGCATCAAGGAGTTCGAGGCGCTCGACCTGCCCTGGCTGTTCAGGGACGACCAGACCTATGCCAGCGCGATGAAGGGCACGATCGGCAAGTGGCTGTTCCAGAAGCTCGAGGCCAAGGGCATCACCGGGCTCGCCTATTGGGACAACGGCTTCCACATGCTGTCCGCCAACCGTCCCTTGCTGAAGCCGACCGATTTCCAGGGGCTGAAATTCCGCATCTCCGGATCGAAGGTCGCCGACCAGTATCTCCGCATCATGGGCTCGATCCCGCAGATCATGGCGTTCTCGGAAGTTTACCAGGCCTTGCAGACCGGCGTGGTTGACGGCTGCGAGAACACGGCGTCAAACTACCTCACGCAGAAGTTCTACGAGGTGCAGAAGGACATCACCGTATCCTATCACGCGCATCTGCAATATGCTGTCATCGTCAATTCGAAGTTCTGGTCAGGTCTTCCGCCCGATATCCGCACCAAGCTGGACAAGGCGATGACGGAGGCGACCGACTACACCAACTCGATCGCGCGGCAGGAGAACGAGGACGCGCTGGCCGAGATCAAGAAGACGGGGAAGACCAATCTGCATTATCTCACCGACGCCGACCGCAAGGCCTGGCAGGAGGCGATGCAGCCGACGTATAAATGGGCAAAAGGGCGGGTCGGGCCGGAGGTGCTCGATCTCCTCGCCAAGGAACTCGACGTCAAGATGAACTGACGGGCTGCGCCCCAACAAGAACAATACCAACGGTCGGGGGTGATCGCACTCCCGGCCGTTGCGCTTGAACGATCCAATCCGGGGGGACCAAGTTGCTGCGCGCGCTGAATCGTTTTCTCGATCATCTCGAGGAGTGGCTGATCGCGACGATGATCGCGGCTGCGACATCGCTCATCTTCGTCGCCGTGCTGCACCGCTACGGTGCCGGGCTGTCGATCGACATCGCCAAATGGGCGGAAGCGCGAAATCTCGCCTTCCTTGCCGTGCCGGCGCGAGCGGTGTTCGTGTGGCTTGCCGCGCTCGACCTGTCCTGGGCACAGGAACTCTGCATCTACATGTTCATCTGGATGGCGAAGTTCGGCGCCGCCTACGGCGTGCGCACGGGCATCCATGTCGGCGTCGACGTGCTCGTCAACCTGCTTCCCGGCGGATCGCGCCGGCGCGTCATCACCTTCGGTCTGTTGTGCGGTGCGCTTTTCACCGCCATCGTCGGCTATTTCGGGGCCGTCTTCGTCGGCCACATGTGGCAGAGCGGCCAGCAATCCAACGATCTCGAAGCGCCGATGTGGATGGTGTATCTCACGATCCCGCTCGGCTCCGGCCTGATGTGCTTCCGCTTCCTGCAGGTCGCCTGGTCGTTCTACCGCACCGGCGAGCTGCCGCATCACGACATGGCGGGCGTCGAGGGTGTCGAGGCGGATCCGGTGCATCCGGCGCCGGTCACGCCGAGCCAGGTCGTCCGCGACGAGCGCAGCCCGCTCGGCTGGATCCTGATGCTGCTGCCGGTCCTGATCGTCGCGATCTGCTTTGCCCATGCAGGCCATCTCATCACGCTGCCGCAGGGCGTGCGCGTCGCCATCGTGTTCGCGCTGCTGCTCTCGCTGATGCTGACGGGCATGCCGATCTCGATCGCGCTGGGTCTGACCGTGCTCAGCTTCATGTTCACGCTGACCGACGTGCGAACGGAATCGGTGGCGCTGAAGCTGTTCACCGGCATCGAGAATTTCGAGATCATGGCGATCCCGTTCTTCATCCTCGCCGGCAGCTTCCTGACCCATGGCGGCGTGGCGCGGCGGATGATCACCTTCGCAACCTCGCTGGTCGGCCATTGGTACGGCGGTCTGGCTCTGTCGGGCGTGGTCGCCTGCGCGCTGTTTGCCGCGATCTCCGGCTCCTCGCCGGCGACCGTCGTGGCGATCGGCTCGGTGATCCTTCCCGCGATGGTCGCGCAAGGCTTTCCGAAGCGGTTCGGCGCGGGCGTGATCACGACGTCGGGCTCGCTCGGCATTCTCATCCCGCCGTCGATCCCGATGGTGCTCTACGCCGTGTCCACCAACAGCTCGGTCGGCAAGCTGTTCATCGCCGGCATCGTGCCGGGGCTTGCGCTCGCCTCGCTGCTCGGCGCAACGACGTTCTACCGGGCCTGGCGCAACGACTATCCGCGGATGCGCAAGGCCACCTTCCGCGAGCGTCTCGATGCGTTCCGCAAGTCGATCTGGGGCATCCTGCTGATCGTGATCGTGATCGGCGGCATCTACAGCGGCCTGTTCACGCCGACCGAAGCTGCCGCCGTCAGCGCGGTCTACGCCTTCATCGTCGCCGTGTTCATCTACAAGGATCTCAGGCTGCGCGACGTTCCGCGCGTGTTGCTGTCATCGGCGAATCTCTCCGCGATGCTGCTCTACATCATCACCAACGCCGTGCTGTTCTCGTTCCTGATGACCTACGAGAACGTGCCGCAGGCGCTGGCGCAATGGATGATCGACCAGGGCCTGGGGTGGATCGGCTTCCTGCTGCTCGTCAACCTGCTGCTGCTGATAGCGGGCAACGTGATGGAGCCGTCCTCGATCATCCTGATCATGGCGCCGATCCTGTTTCCGGTCGCGGTCAAGCTCGGCATCGATCCGATTCATTTCGGCATCCTGATGACGGTCAACATGGAGGTCGGGCTGTGCCATCCGCCCGTCGGCCTCAACCTCTACGTCGCCTCCGGCATCGCCAAGATGGGGATCACCGAGCTCACGGTCGCGGTGTGGCCGTGGCTGCTGACCATGCTGGGATTCCTCGTCGTGGTGACGTATTGGCCCGGCCTGTCGCTCTGGCTGCCCCGCTTGCTGGGCATGTAGTGGCGCGAGCGGCACGAATGCACCCTCTCCCCGGTCGGAACACCCCCTGTGGGAGAGGGTACATCGCAACGAAGCGGCGAGCCGGGTGAGGGGTCTCTCTCCTCACGAACAGTATTGCGAATGGAAAGAACCCCTCATCCGGCGCTTCGCGCCACCTTCTCCCACAAGGGCAGAAGGGAAGAGAACTCCGTCTTGGAGGAACGAGCATGACCGAACTCAGCAACGGGCCGAAGGACGCATCGCCGTCCGTCATCGCGCAGCAAACGGTGATGCTGAACGCCTTGCCGTTTTCCGACACACGCGACTTCGACGACGCCGCGCGCGGCTTCCTCGGCACGATCGAGAATGCAACGATCACGAATCCGCAAGGGCGGACGGTCTGGAGCCTCGAGCCCTATGGCTTCCTGTCCGCCGAGCAGGCACCGCCCACGGTCAATCCGAGCCTGTGGCGCCAGTCTCGCCTCAACATGCAGCATGGCCTGTTCGAGGTCGTGCCCGGCGTCTACCAGGTGCGCGGACTCGACATCGCCAACATGACGCTGATCGAGGGTGACAGCGGCGTCATCGTCGTGGATACGCTGACCTCGATCGAAGGCGCCCGCGCCGCGCTCGATCTCTACTTCAAGCACCGCGGCACGCGACCGGTCGCGGCGATCATCTTCACCCATACCCACACCGACCATTGGGGCGGCGCGCGCGGCGTGCTGGCGGACGATGCGCTCGCCACCGGCGGCGTGCCGATCATCGCGCCGAACCTGTTCATGGAGCACGCCGTCTCCGAGAACATCATCGCAGGACCCGCGATGCTGCGCCGGGCGCAGTATCAGTTCGGCCCCCTTCTCGCCAAGGGCGCGCGCGGGCAGGTCGATTGCGGCCTCGGCAAGTCGATGGCGGCTGGCTCCGTCGCGCTGCTGCGCCCCACGGACCTGATCATGGCGACCGGCGATACGCGCGTGATCGACGGCGTCGCATTCGAATTCCAGATGGCGCCGAACAGCGAAGCGCCGGCGGAGATGCACTTCTTCGTTCCGCGCTACAAGCTGTTGAACCTCGCGGAGAACTGCACGCACAATTTCCACAATCTGCTGCCGTTCCGCGGCGCCGACGTGCGGGACGCGCTGGCCTGGTCGAAATATCTCGGCGAAGCCTTGCAGCTCTGGGACGGCAAGGCCGAGGCGATGTGTGGCCAGCACCATTGGCCGGTGTGGGGGGCTGAGCGCATCGGCACGATGATCCGGCAGCAGCGCGACCTCTACAAGTTCGCGCATGACCAGACCATCCGCCTGATGAACCACGGCCTGACCGCGGCCGAAATCGCCGAGACGATCCAACTGCCGAAGAGCCTGGAAGGCGCCTGGCACGGTCGCGGCTATTACGGCCACATCCGGCACAATGTGAAGGCGATCTACCAGAAATATCTCGGCTGGTACGATGCCAATCCGGTCAATCTCGATCCGCTGCCGCCGGTCGAGTCGGGCAGGAAGTATGTCGAGTACATGGGCGGCGCGGACGCCATCCTGGCGCGGGCGCGCACCGATTTCGACCAGGGGGAATTTCGCTTCGTCGCGCAGGTGCTCGGCCATCTCGTCTTTGCCGAGCCTGATCATGCGGCGGCGCGCGCACTCCTGGCCGATACGCTGGAGCAGCTCGGTTATGCCGCCGAGAGCGCGACCTGGCGCAACGCCTATCTGTTCGGCGCACAGGAATTGCGCCAGGGCATGCCAAAGGTGCCGGCGCGCCCGCCGATGCCGCGCGAGACGCTGGCGGCGCTGCGCACGGAGCAGCTTTGGGACGTGCTCGGCATCCGCCTCAACGGTCCCAAGGCGGAAGGCAAGCACATCGTCCTGAACTGGCGCTTTTCCGACACCGGCGAGACCTTCGTGCTCAATCTGGAGAACTGCGCGCTCACTTACACCGAGGGCGCGCAGGCGGAAAACGCGGACGCCAGCTTCACGCTCGCGCGCGCAACGCTCGATGAGGTGATCGCGAAGCTGACAAGCTTTCCGGAGGCGGTTGCTGCAGGCAAGGTCAAGCTCGCGGGCAATCCGATGAAGCTTGCCGAGCTGATGGGACTGATGGACGAATTCCCGCGGATGTTCGAGATCGTGGAGCCGAAGCGTGCAGTGGTGGTGTAGGGGGCTCGTGCCCCGGACGCAGCGCAGCGCTTCTTCAGCGGTGCGCTGCAGAGCCGGGGCCCATGTTTCCGCGAGCATCTCCGACCGCGTGGGTCCCGGCTCTGCGCCGCAACGCTTAGGAGCGTTGCAGCGCGTCCGGGACACGAGAGTGGTAAGTGCCTCCGCACTACTCCGCGCTGCTCACCAGCTTGATCCGCGGCGTCCGTGCCTCGGTCAGGCTGCGATAGGCCGCAAGATAGTCCAGCGCCATGCGCCGCGCGGTGAAGCGGGTCTCGAACTGCTTGCGGATCGCGGCGCGGTCGAGTTGCGGCAGGCGTTTCACCACACCGGCGGCGCTGATCACGTCCTCGACGATGAAGCCGGTCAGCCCATCGTCGATGATCTCCGGAACCGAGCCGCGGTTGAAGGCAACCACCGGCGTCCCACAGGCCATGGATTCGATCATGACGAGGCCGAACGGCTCCGGCCAGTCGATCGGCAGCAGGAGGCCGAGCGCGCCGCTCAGGAAGTCCGACTTCTCGTGATCGCTGATCTCGCCGATGAACTCGATCAGCGGATTGTTCTCGATCATCGGCCGGATCAGCTCGTCGTAATAATCCTGGTCGGCGCGATCGACCTTGGCCGCGATCTTGAGCGGAATGCCGCAATGGGTCGCGATCTTGATGGCGCGGTCGACGCCTTTTTCCGGCGCGATGCGGCCGAGCACGGCGAGATATTCCTGTTTCGCCGGCTTCGGCGTCAGCAGGGTCTCCGGCAGGCCGTGGTGGATGGTCGTCACCCAGTTCGCCTGCGGCACCGGCCGCCGCTGCGCGTTGGAGATCGAGATGACGGGCATCTTGGAGAAGGTTTTGAAGACCGGCTGATGCTCCGGCAGGTCGAGCCGGCCGTGCAGCGTGGTCACGAATGGCGTCGGCTGCCGGTGGAACAGCGACCACGGATAATAGTCGAGATGGAAATGGAGGAAGTCGAACTCCTCGTCGTCACATTTCTGCCGCACCCGCTCCAGCAGCACCATGTGCAGCGCATTGGGATCGCGCACGGAACCGTCGAGACGGAGCGCCTTCGGCCACAATGCATCCAGCTTGCCTGATGTCTGCGAGTCGCCGCTGGCGAACAATGTCACGTCGTGTCCAAGGGCTACCAGCTCCTCCGTCAACCAATGCACCACCCGCTCGGTGCCGCCATACAGCTTGGGTGGAACAGCCTCCGTCAACGGAGCTACCTGCGCGATGCGCATCTCACCATCTCCTCTGCGATCATGAACGTTGGAAGCCCCCGCGTGTCGGCACCGGCTATGCCAGCCAAGGGAACGTTCCCGCACTTGCGAAGTTCCTTTCTTCAAACGTTACATATTCGACACGTCGAGGGACCGTCGCGATGCTGCCACCAGATCTTCGCACATCGCCCGCATCCGCATGTCGTGATGACGTTGCCCGGGAACCGAGGCGAAGCGGTCGATGTTCACTCGGCCAGTAACGAAAACGAAAATCAGCATAACGGGGCGATAGCCATATGGATCAGCTTTCTGGATACGCGCGCAGGCCATTTGCCTTTGTCTTGCGCTATCTCCGGCGTCGTCTCGCCTCGCATCTGGTGATCCTGGCCGCCGTCGTGGCGGCAGTTGCCTGCTCAGTGGGCACCCAGTACGGCGTCAAATCCCTGGTCGACAGCCTGTCCGCCGGACCGGGGCAGGGCGGCAGCGTATGGCTGGCATTCATTCTGCTCATGTCGCTGATTGCGGCCGACAACTTCCTGTGGCGGATCGCCAGCTGGACGGCGAGCTTCACCTTCGTGCGTGTCACGGGTGATTTACGGCGTGACATATTTCGTCATCTGACCGGACATGCACCGAGCTACTTCTCGGACCGGATGCCCGGCATGCTGACAAGCCGCATCACGGCGACGTCGAATGCGGTGTTCACCGTCGAGAATATGTTCGTCTGGAACGTGTTACCGCCGTGCATTGCCACAATTGCGGCAATTGCCCTGATTGGAACCGTCAGTCCCTACATGGCCCTCGGCCTGGTCGTGATCGCCGGCGGCATGGTGGTTGCGATGTTCCATCTGGCAGCCGCCGGTAAGCCGCTGCATGACGATTTCGCCGACAAGGCCGCGGTGGTCGACGGCGAGATGATCGATGTCATCAGCAACATGCCCCTTGTCCGTGCCTTCTGCGGCATCGGCCACGAGCATGAGCGGTTCGACGCGACGGTGAACCGGGAGCTCACCGCGCGAAGCCGCAGCCTGCGTTATCTGGAAAAGCTGCGGCTGTTGCATGCCGCCATCACCGTGCTTCTGACGATCGCGCTGATGGCCTGGGCAATCACGCTGTGGCAGAAGGGTCAGGCGACGACCGGCGATGTCGTGCTGGTCTGTACGCTCGGCATCTCCATTCTGAGCGCCACGCGCGATCTTGCGGTGGCGCTGGTCGATGTCACCCAGCACGTCGCACGCCTGACCGAGGCGATCGCCACGCTGCTGGTGCCGCACGAATTGCGCGACCACCCCGAGGCCGAGCCTCTGGTGAAGAGCGGCGCTGCAATCGCGTTCAACAACGTCACCTTCGGCTATCCCGGCGGCGAGAAGATCTTCGAGCGGTTCAGCCTGCGCCTCCAGCCAGGCCAGCGCGTCGGCCTCGTCGGGCATTCCGGCGGCGGCAAGTCGACCCTGTTCACGCTGCTCCAGCGCTTCTACGACGTCGACGAGGGCAGCGTCACCATCGATGGCCAAGACATCTCCAAGGTGACGCAGCTGAGCCTGCGCGAGGCGATCTCCGTCGTGCCCCAGGACATTTCCTTGTTTCATCGCTCCATTCGCGAGAACATCCGCTACGGCCGGCCGAATGCGACCGACGACGAAGTGCTGCGCGCGGCGATCGCTGCGCGCTGCGACTTCGTCGAGAGCCTGCCTGACGGCCTCGACACCATGGTCGGCGACCGCGGTGTCAAGATGTCCGGCGGCCAGCGCCAGCGCATCGCCATCGCGCGTGCCTTCCTGAAGGATGCGCCCATCCTGCTGCTGGACGAGGCGACTGCCGCGCTCGACAGCGAGTCCGAGGAGGCGATCCGCGAGGCGCTGTCGCGCCTGATGCGCGGCCGCACCGTGATAGCGATCGCCCATCGGCTGGCGACGCTGCGTAATTTCGACCGCGTGGTGGTGCTGAGAAATGGTAAGATCATCGAGGACGGCTCGCCCGAGCGTCTGATGCAGGGCCACGGGCCGTATCGTGAGCTGGTCACGCAGGAAATGAGCCGGCTCGCGCAAGCTGCCGCGTAAACCAATAGTCGCGTTCTCGAGTCGGTTGCGTTCTGAAACAGGCGCAGGGGAGCAGCTCATGTCGGCCGAAGCCGTCACCCAATTCGTCTCCGTGACGCGGACCTCGGAACAGGTCGCGGAACAACCCTTCTATATTCCGATGACGGGGCCGTCGGCACGGCCGCGGCGTTCGCTCAAGCACGATGACACTTTCATCGTGCTCGACAGCCATGGCGACATCGGCGCATCCGCCGGCGGGCCGGACGGCCTGTTCCATCACGATACGCGCTACCTCGCGCGGCTCGAGCTCGTGCTCGACGATCTCCAGCCGCTGCTGCTCGGCTCGAACCTGCGCGACGACAATTCGGCGTTGACCGTCGATCTCACCAATCCGGACATCTACCGGCAGGGCAGCCTCGTTCTCCAGAAGGACCTGCTGCACATCGTGCGCACGGTCTTCCTGTGGCGCGGCACGGCCTATCAGCGCATCGGCGTGCAGAACCATGGCGACCGGCGCGCCTGCGTCGACCTGACGCTGCTGTTCGGCAACGACTTCGCCGATCTGTTCGAGGTCCGCGGCGAGCGGCGGCCGCGCCGCGGGATCGGAACCAGCCGGCTGCTCGGGCCGACCCACGTCCTGTTCGAATATCGCGGCCTCGACGAGGCCGAACGTACCACCGGACTGCATTTCGATCCGCGTCCGACGCGGCTCTCGGCCAATGCCGCGACCTGGGAGCTCGACCTGGAGCCGCACCAGGCCAAATCGCTGTTCGTGGCCGTGTCCTGCAACCGGCCGGTGACGGAAAAGCCGGTACGGTTCTTCCCGGGCCTGCTGGCGCACCGCCGCGAGATGCGGCAGTCGACCATGGGCGCGGCCAGCATCGAGACCTCCAACAACATCTTCAACGAGGTGCTGTGCCAGGCCATGGCCGACCTCAACATGCTGATGACCGAGACGCCGCAGGGGCGTTACCCCTATGCCGGCATCCCCTGGTACTCGACGACCTTCGGCCGCGACGGCCTCATCACGGCGCTCCAGATGCTCTGGATCGATCCGCGCGTCGCCAAGGGGGTCCTGCGCCGGCTCGCGCATTTCCAGGCCAGGGCGATCGACCCGCTCGCGGATGCTGCGCCCGGAAAGATCCTGCACGAGATGCGCGGCGGCGAGATGGCGGCGCTCGGGGAGGTGCCGTTCGCGCATTATTACGGCAGCGTCGATTCGACCGCGCTGTTCGTGCTGCTCGCGGGAAGCTATTTCGAGCGCACCGGCGACGAGGCTACGCTGATCGAGCTGTGGCCGGCGATCGAGGCGGGGCTGGCCTGGATCGACGGCCCTGGTGATCCCGACCAGGATGGGTTCGTCGAATATCAGCGCGCGACCGAGAAGGGGCTGGCGAACCAGGGCTGGAAGGATTCCTACGACGCGATCTTCCATGCCGACGGCCAGCTTGCTGAGGGCAATATCGCGCTCGCGGAGGTCCAGGGCTACGTTTTTGCTGCGAAGCAGCTCGCGGCGCGTTGCGCGCTGCGGCTCGGCAAGCCGGACCGCGCGCGCAAGCTCGAGGCCGAAGCCAGAGCACTCGCCGAGCGCTTCGAGGAGGCGTTCTGGTGCGAGGAGCTCGGCACCTATGCGCTCGCGCTCGACGGCGAGGAGCGGCCCTGCAAGGTGCGGACCTCGAACGCCGGGCAGGTCCTGTTTAGCGGCATGATCCGTGAGGATCGCGCCCGCCTCGTCGCCGCCGATCTGATGGGGCCGCATTTCTTCTCGGGCTGGGGCATTCGCACCGTCGCGCAGGGCGAGGTGCGCTACAATCCGATGTCCTATCATGACGGGTCGATCTGGCCGCACGACAATGCGCTGATTGCGCTCGGGCTCGCGCGCTACGGCCTCAAGCATTCAGTGGCGCATGTCTTCAAGGGGCTGTTCGATGCCGCGACCTATATGGACCTGCGCCGGTTGCCCGAATTGTTCTGCGGCTTCCGGCGCGAGAAGCGGCGCGGCCCGACGCTCTACCCGGTCGCCTGCGCGCCGCAGGCCTGGGCCAGCGCGACGCCGTTCACGCTGCTGGAGGCGGCGCTCGGCCTCGAGTTCGACGTGGCGCGCGGCGAGATTCGCCTGCGCAATCCGCATCTGCCGGCGTTCCTCAACGAGGTGATCCTGCGCGATCTGCGCCTCGGCGAATCCAGCGTCGATCTTCGCGTCAGCCGCCACGGCGACGACGTGGCGCTGGAGGTGCTGCGCACACGCGGCCAGATCCAGGTCTCGATCGTGCTGGCGCGCTAGCGGTGCATCGTGAGGAGGGTGTCATGCGTGCGACCGGAGCGTTGATCCTGAGCGTGGCGATCGTGACCGGCCTGACGGTCGCACCATTGCGCGCCGCGGAGGATCAGCCCGCAGGCCGGAATGAAGCGAACGTGCCGCCGACGGCACCGCCGGTCTCGACCGTTCCGGTGACGCCCAAGGATGCCGCGCCGCCACCCTCGGTGACCATCATCGGCGCGAGCGAGGCCCACGGCGTGCTCGGCCGCGACGTTCGCAGCGCCGCCGGCGAGGACATGGGCCGTATCGTCGACGTCATCGTCGATCGCACCGGCCATGTGCGGGCCGCGGCGATTGATTTCGGCGGCTTTCTCGGCGTCGGCAGCCGCAAGATCGTGGTGGACTGGAACGCGCTGCGCTTCGGCAAGATCGCCAACAAGAAGGACAGCATCACGCTGGAATTGACCAAGGCGCAGGTCGCGGCCGCGCCGGAATACAAGGAGGACACGCCGATCGTCGTGCTCGGCGCGTCCGGCAGCCTTCAGCCGCTGCAAGCGATCCAGTGAGGTGCCGGGAGGGCTCATCGCCTGTGCTGTTGTCGAGGAAGCCGAACCATGCGGAGCACGGCGCCCGCGCCGAGCAGGACAAGGTCGCCGCGCCGTCGGCCGCGGCTATTCCGGCGCCCTCGCGCCAGAGCCTGCGCGGCCTCGACTGGTTCATCTTCTTCCTCGCCGACGTGCAGACCGGCTTCGGCCCCTTCATCGCGGTCTACCTCACGACGCAGAAATGGACCCAGGTCGAGATCGGCCTCGTGCTGTCAATCGGCGGCATCGTCGCGTTGATCGGGCAGATGCCGGGCGGCGCGATCATCGACGCCGCGAAGTCGGAGCGCCTGGTCGCCGCCCTCGCGATCGCGACCATCGGCGTCTGCGCGCTTGCCTATGCCGCCATGCCGATCTTTCCGGTCGTGGTTGCCGCCGCGACCTTGCACGCGGCGGCGAGCTGCGTGCTCGGGCCGGCGATCGCCGCGATCAGCCTTGGCCTCGTCGGCCCGCTCGCGATCGGCGAGCGGCTCGGCCGCAACGCGCGCTTCGCCTCGCTGGGCAATGGCGTCGCGGCGGCGGTGATGGGCACCGCGGGCTATCTCCTGTCGAGCCGCTCCGTGTTCCTGGTCACTTTCCTGCTCGCGATCCCGACCCTGATCGCGCTCTCGCGCATCCGCGAGAACGAGGTCGACATCAGGCGCTGTCACGGCGAGATGCCGCCTGAAGCCGCGGACCGCGGCGATACCAACGTCTGGCACCTGATCCGGCAGCGTCCGTTCATCGTCTTCGCGCTCAGCGTGCTGTTGTTGCAGCTCGCGAACGCCGCGATGATGCCGCTGATGGCGAGCGCGGTGACGGCGCGGTCGAGCCAATGGGCGACCGTGCTCGTCGCCGCCTGCATCATCGTGCCGCAGGCGATCGTGGCGCTGCTGTCGCCGACGGTCGGGCGCAAGGCGCAAGCGTGGGGCCGGCGTCCGCTGCTCCTGATCGGATTCGGCGCGTTGACGATTCGCGGACTGCTGTTTGCGACCGTGCGCGATCCCTACCTGCTGGTGCTGGTGCAGGTGTTCGACGGCTTCACCGCGGCGGTGTTTGCGGTCATGATTCCGCTGATCGTGGCCGACGTCGCCTTCGGCAGCGGTCATTTCAACCTGGCGCAGGGGATCGTGGGGACTGCGACCGGCATCGGCGCATCGCTGAGCACGGTGCTCGGCGGCTATGTCAGCGATAAGTTCGGCAATGCCACCGCATTCATCGGGCTGTCCGGCGTCGCCGCGACGGGGCTGCTTCTGATCCTGGTGATGATGCCGGAAACCCGGCGCACGGCCTGATCGCGGCAAAGGAGAAGGCCGGCCGAATCGGATTCGGCCGGCCAAGTCACGGGGGGAGAAAACCGATCAGGCGTCGAGATTGTGCAGGCGCTGGCGGTTGCGCAGCACGATCTGGCGGGCGCCGGAGAAACCGAGAATGCCCTGGGCGTGAAGCTGCGACAGTGCGCGCGACACGGTTTCGAGGGTGAGGCCGAGATAGTCGCCGATATCGCGGCGGCACATCGGCAGCGCCATCATGCCGGCAACGGCGAGGCGGCGGTCCATTTCGAGCAGGAAGGTCGCAACACGCTCCATCGCGGTCTTGCGGCCCAGGAGCAGCATGTGGTCCTCGGCATGACGAAGCTCACCGGCGGTCATCGTCCAGAGCTTGCGGGCAACCTGCACGTCGGTGCCGGCGGCCTTCTCGAGGCTCGCGCGCTTCACGAGGCGGACGGTGGTGTCGATGATGGCTTCCGCGGCGAGGCGGTGAGTGGGACCGGATTCGAGGCCGAACACGTCGCCGGCGAGATGGAAGGCGCCGATCTGACGGCGGCCGTCGGAGAGAAGCTTGTAGCTGCGCACCGCGCCGGTGACCACCTGATAGACGTATTCGGACGCCTCGTCCTCGCCGTAGATCTCCTCGTCCTTGCCGTAGGAGAACTCGGTGGCGACCAGGCCGACGTGGCCCGTGATCGCGCCGAACTGGTCGGTTACGGGGTGGGCAGGGGCAATCTTGCCACCGATTTGGGTGTTGATCGCCTGGGTGTTGATTGTCTGGGTCAGCATCTGCGCCATCTCCGTTGTGATGGCGCTTTCCTACGCGGTATCGGGGGCTTCGAAAATTTCGAGCGATATCTTAAGGAGGGTGCCTTACGTAGAATCCCGTAGGTCAGGCGCGGGTGCGGTCCTGGATGGCGCGGCGGATGCACTTGACCAGGTTTTCGTCGAGTAGCGGCTTCAAAACAACGTCCTTGATGCCCGCCGTCGCCGCCCTGGCCGAGATGTTCTCGTCGGGATAGCCGGTGATCAGGACCACAGGCGCGTCGCGGTCGGATTTGCGCAAGCGGCCGGTTAGCTCGATGCCATTGATGTCTGGCATCTTGTAGTCGATGACGTAGCAGTCCGGTCCGGGCGCGCTGACATTGAGCAGCGCCGTGCCGCTCCTGAAGGTCCGCACGGCGAAGCCGTCGGTCTCCAGCAGGAACCGCAGGGATCCCAATACGGCGGCATCGTCGTCGACCACAAAGACGGTGGGCTGTGGGGAGGACGACGTCCACGCACGATGTGAGCTGACCTCGATCATGCTTTCCGGTTAGCATGGCCCCGAAAAGGCGCTTTGACTTGCCTCAATCGTTGAGCATGCCGGCGCGCATCGCCAGGCGGACCAGTTCTGAAAGGCTGCTCGCCTGCATCTTGGTCATGACGTTGGCCCGGTAGACCTCGATGGTGCGCGGGCTGATGTCGTATTCGCGGGCGATCAGCTTGTTGGAGAGGCCCGCGACCAGCCCCTCCATGACCTGGCGCTCCCTGGGACTCAAGGACGCGACGCGGGCGGCGATGTCCTGCGCGACGGCTTCGTTCTTGGCGGCGGGCTCGGCCTGGCGGATCGCCGAATCGATCATGGCGGTGAGACGGTCGTCATCGAAAGGTTTTTCCAGGAAATCGACTGCGCCGAGCTTCATGGCTTCGACCGCGAGCGGCACGTCGCCGTGACCGGTCATGATCACGATCGGGAAGGGGCTTTGCTGCGCCTTCATCCGCTTCAGCAGCTCGATTCCGTCGAGGCCGGGCATGCGCACGTCGGAGACCACGCAGCCGAAATCGAGGCCCGGCAGGGCTTCGAGAAAGGCCAGGGCATCGTCGAACAGGGTGACGCCGAAACCGGCGGAATCCAGCAGGAAATTCAACGAGTCCCGCATCGCTGCATCGTCGTCGATGACGTAGACATGTCCCTTGGTCGTCATGATTCAGCTCTCGTCGGTTGCCGGCAAGGTGAAGCGGAATGTCGCTCCACCCGCCGCGTTGCTCTCGGCCCACATGCGGCCGCCGTGAGCCTCGATGATCGAACGGCTGATGGACAGTCCCACGCCCATGCCGGTGTCCTTGGTGGTGAAGAAGGTCTGGAACAGGTTCGGAATGACGTCGTCCCGGAAGCCCGAGCCGGTGTCGGAAACCTCAACCTCGATCATGTCGTCAGCGACGCGAGCGTTGGCGACGACGAGCTCGCGCCGCGGCGACTGCGCCATTGCTTCCAGCGCATTGCGGAACAGATTGACCAGCACCTGCTGGATCTGCACCCGGTCGGCAAGGACGAGATCGGCGTCAGGATCGAGGCTGAAGCGGAGCTGCACGTTCTGCTCGCGCGCGCCGGCGAGCCCGAGTGCGCCGGCTTCCTCGATCAGCTTCGACAGGCTCTCGACCCGCTTTTCCGATTCGCCGCGGGAGACGAAGTCGCGCAGCCGGCGGATGATCTGGCCGGCACGCAAGGCCTGCTCCGCCGCCCGATCGAGCGCGCTTTCGACCTTCGCCGAGTTGGGATCGCTGCTGCCGGCGAGGAGGCGCCGCGATCCCTTCATGTAGTTGCTGATCGCCGCCAGCGGCTGGTTGAGTTCGTGGGCGAGCGCGGAAGCCATTTCGCCCATTGCGGTCAGCCGCGACACATGCACGAGCTCGGCTTGCAGTTCCTGGAGCCGCGCCTGGGTCCGCTGGTGCTCGGTGAGGTCCCGCACGAAGCCGGTGAAATGGGGCTCGCCCGCGCGTTGCGTCTGCCCGACGGAGAGATGCATCGGGAAGGTCGTGCCGTCGCGGCGCTTGCCCGTCACAATCCGGCCGATGCCGATAATGTGCGGATCGCTCGTCCTGAGGTAGCGCGCAAGATAGCCGTCATGACGCGACTGATCGGGCTCCGGCATGAGAATGCTCACGTTTCGGCCGATGGCTTCCTGCTTGCTGTAGCCGAACAGCCGCTCCGCGGCGCTGCTGAAGAGCTGCATGATGCCGCGCGAATCGATGACGATCATGGCGTCGGGCACCGTTTCGAGAATCGAGCGAAGATGATTCTCCTGGGAGCGCAGGGCCTCCTCGAGCTGCTTTTCCTCGTTGATGTCGAGGAATATCCCGCTGAGATGACGTGGCGTGCCCGAATCGTCCCGGATCACGCCGGCCCTGGCCCGGATCCATTGACCGTCTCCGGACGCGGTGCCGAGCTTGAAGGACAGATCAAGCTCCCCGCCGCCTTCCGAGGTGCGCCCGATCGCCCTCAGGAAATTGTCCCGGTCGCTCGGCTCGAGCAGGGACAGAAAGAGATCGTAGCTGACGGCCCGATCCCGCTCGAGGCCAAACAGCCGCTTGGCCATCTCCGACCATTCAAGCTCGCGCGTCTTCAGATCGAGGTCCCAGGTGCCCACCCCGAATCCCTCGATGCGGCCCCGGAAATGCTCGCCACGAACCTCGTCTGCCGGATGGGTCACGCGGTTCGGCGCCAAGCTCTGCTCCTGTTCTCAGCGGGCAGGCAGGATGCCTTTACCGCTACGGCAATTTCGCCCAAGGCTCGCCCAGAGGCAAGCGCGGACGTTGAATTCGCGGCCGTATCTCTCATCGAACAGCGAGAGAGCCAGAAAACGCCCGTTTGATCTATCTCATCCTGCCGCGCGGCAGCAGGCTTACGATTTGAGAAAGTTTGGTGATGCTGGAGATACCCGATGACATACGCGACCGTCATGGTCAGCTTGGCGCTCGATCAGCCCAACGAAGCGCGTCTTCAGGTCGCGGGGGAACTCGCCGAGCGCTTCGAGGCTGCCATCGTCGGGGTCGCCGCAGCGCAGTTCGCGCCGCCGCTCTATTTCACCGACGGCACCGAGGCGCAGGCGCTGATCGACGAGGGCGAAGCTTCGGTCAAGCGGCGGTTGGCCGACCTTGAAGCACAATTCCGCGCAGCGACGAAGAATCGCGGCGGACACGTCGAGTGGCGCAGCGCAATGGATTTTCCGACGCGATTCGTGCTGGCGCAGGCGCGTTGCGCCGACATCGTCGTCAGCGGAGGGCGGAGCCCGGCCTTCTCCGATGCTTTCTCGCTCGCGAGCCCCAAGGATCTGGTGCTGCAGGCCGGCCGTCCGCTTCTCGTCGTCCCCGATCGGGCCAACTGGCTCGACCTGCGCAACGTGCTGGTGGCGTGGAAGGACACGCCGGAGGCGCGGCGGGCGGTGGCGGCCGCGCTGCCGTTGCTGCGCAAGGCGAGGGACGTCACCATCGTTGGAATTCCAGAGCAGGACGACGACCGCTCGGCCGTGATGGCCGGCGTCATCGACGTCGCCGCCTGGCTCGGCCGTCACGGCGTCACCGCGACCGCGCGCGTCTCGGAGGCCGCAAGAGACGAAAGCCCGGCGGCGCATCTGGAGAAGGTCGCCGGCGACGTCGGTGCCGGCCTGATCGTCGCGGGCGCCTATGGTCATTCGAGATTTCGTGAGCTGATCCTCGGGGGCGTCACCCAGTATCTGGTCACGCAAACCGCCCGGAGCGTGCTGCTGTCGCACTGACCGCCGCCCAGTCAGTATCGAACGAGGAGGACGCGTCATGTACAAATTTCTTGAACAGACTGTCGACGGCTACATGACGCGCAACGTCAAAACGGTGCAGCGCAGCCTCGATTTGTTCCAGCTCAGCGAGATGTTCGAGACCGACGATTTCAACTCCTATCCGGTCGAAGACGACGGGCAGGTGGTCGGCATCGTCACCAAATTCGACATCCTGAAGTGCTTCGCCTTCACGCCGACCCAGATGTTGCCGCGCTATGATGACCTGATGAGACGCAAGATCGGCGACGTCATGACTCCCGAGTTCATCTATGTCGGCCCCGACACGCGGCTGACACGCGTGCTCCAGATCATGGTCGAGCACCGCATCAGGAGCATCATCGTGCTCGACGGTGCACAGAAGCTGGTCGGCATCATCGCCCGTGAGGACGTCATCGCGGCGCTCAAGGCGACGGCGCGGGACTGACGTCTGGATCCTTCGGTCCACCTCCGTGATTTCACGGAGGTGGAACCTTCGCTAGCCGCCTCATCCTTCGAGACGGCGCTTACGCGCCTCCTCAGGACTAATCGGCGCCGGCGCGTCATGAAAACGTTGCCACCCACTCAGTCCTCATCCTGAGGAGCCCGCCCCAAGCGGGCGTCTCGAAGGATGGCCGCAGGGACAAACTCTCGCATGCGATGCGTGCGCGCGGGAAGAATTGGCGGCGCATTGCCTCACATTAACAGAAATCCATCCAGCTTGATTTCAATCAATTCCCCGAGAGGATGAATGTGATTTCTGGCGTTGTGTTCTTTCAGAGAGAATCCGCATGAGCCAGCCCTCCATCCCCAAATCCATGACCATCGGTGAAAGCGGCTTGGCTGTCGTGTTCGCAGTCACCGCTTTTCTTTGCGTGATCGCCTCGGCCAAGGCGCTCGATGCGCCCTTCGCCTTTCACGCCGCGCTCAGCGCGGCGGCGAGCCTGGCTGCGGTGTTCTTCATCGTCAACCGCTACTTCGAACGGCCGGCGGCGTTGCCGCCCCAGGAAATCAACGGCCGCCCGAACTACAACATGGGGCCGATCAAGTTCTCCGCCTTCATGGCGATGTTCTGGGGCATTGCCGGATTCCTCGTCGGCCTCATCATCGCCTCGCAGCTGGCCTGGCCCGCGCTGAACTTCGACCTGCCCTGGATCAGCTTCGGCCGCCTGCGGCCGCTGCACACCTCCGCCGTGATCTTCGCCTTCGGCGGCAACGTCTTGGTCGCGACCTCCTTCTACGTGGTGCAGAAGTCCTGCCGCGCGCGCCTCGCCGGCGACCTCGCGCCGTGGTTCGTCGTGCTGGGCTACAACTTCTTCATTCTGATCGCCGGTACGGGCTATCTGCTCGGCGTCACCCAGTCGAAGGAATATGCCGAGCCGGAATGGTACGCCGATCTGTGGCTGACCATCGTCTGGGTCGTCTATCTGCTGGTCTTCCTTGCCACCATCTTCAAGCGCAAGGAGCCCCACATCTTCGTCGCGAACTGGTTCTATCTCGCCTTCATCGTGACGATCGCGGTCCTGCATCTCGGCAACAACCCCGCGCTCCCGGTCTCGGTGTTCGGCTCGAAGTCCTACGTCGCCTGGGGCGGCATCCAGGACGCCATGTTCCAGTGGTGGTACGGCCACAACGCGGTCGGCTTCTTCCTGACCGCCGGCTTCCTCGCCATCATGTACTACTTCATCCCGAAGCGGGCCGAGCGGCCGATCTATTCCTACCGGCTCTCGATCATCCACTTCTGGGCGTTGATCTTCCTCTACATCTGGGCTGGCCCGCACCATCTGCACTACACGGCGCTGCCCGACTGGACGCAGACGCTGGGCATGACCTTCTCGATCATGCTGTGGATGCCCTCCTGGGGCGGTATGATCAACGGCCTGATGACACTGTCGGGCGCCTGGGACAAGCTGCGCACCGATCCCGTGCTGCGCATGCTCGTGGTCTCCGTCGCCTTCTACGGCATGTCGACCTTCGAAGGCCCGATGATGTCGATCAAGGTGGTCAACTCGCTCAGCCACTACACCGACTGGACCATCGGTCACGTGCACTCCGGCGCGCTCGGCTGGGTCGGCTTCGTCTCCTTCGGCGCACTCTACTGCCTGGTGCCGTGGGCCTGGAATCGCAAGGGCCTCTACAGCCTGAAGCTCGTCAACTGGCACTTCTGGATCGCGACCCTCGGCATCGTTCTCTACATCTCGGCGATGTGGGTGTCCGGCATCCTCCAGGGCCTGATGTGGCGCGCCTACACCTCGCTCGGCTTCCTCGAATATTCCTTCATCGAGACCGTCGAGGCGATGCATCCCTTCTACATCATCCGCGCCGCCGGCGGCGGCCTGTTCCTGATCGGCGCGCTGATCATGGCCTACAATCTCTGGATGACGGTTCGCGTCGGCGAACAGGAAGCCCAGATGCCCGTCGCTCTTCAGCCGGCGGAATGAGGAGCTAAAGAAATGTCGTTCTGGACACGCCACCAAATCTTCGAAAAGAACTCGATCATCCTGGTCGTCGGCATCCTGCTGGTGATCGCGATCGGCGGTCTCGTCGAGATCACGCCGCTGTTCTACCTCAAGAGCACGATCGAGAAGGTCGACGGGGTCAGGCCCTACACGCCGCTGGAGCTCGCCGGACGCAACGTCTACGTCCGCGAGGGCTGCTACCTCTGCCATTCGCAGATGGTCCGGCCGCTGCGTGACGAGGTCGAGCGCTACGGCCACTTCTCGCTCGCCGCCGAGAGCATGTTCGACCATCCGTTCCAGTGGGGCTCCAAGCGCACCGGTCCGGACCTCGCCCGCGTCGGCGCCAAATATTCCGACGACTGGCACGTGACCCATCTGACCAACCCGCGCGCGATCGTGCCGCAGTCGGTGATGCCGGGCTATCCGTTCCTCAGCAGGGCCGAGGTCGACCCGGACGCGATCGCTGGCGACATGCGCACGCTCAGGACGGTCGGCGTCCCCTACAGCGACGAGCAGATCGCCAACGCCGCCGTCGACCTGAAGGCTCAGGCCGATCCGGACAACGCCGGCACCGATGCCTTCGGCAAGCGCTACGCCAAGGCCGTCGTGCGCAATTTCGACGGCAAGACCGGCACGCCGACGGAGATGGACGCGCTGATCGCGTACCTGCAGATGCTCGGCACGCTGGTCGACTTCAAGATCTACAACGAGAAAGCCAATCTTCGCTGAGAAGGCATGAACGATGAAAGCCATCCTGACCGTCCATAATCTTGCGTCCGATCTCGTGACGACGATCTGGACACCGGTGTTCGTCGCGATCTTTCTCGCGATCGTCGCCTACGCATTCTGGCCCCGTAATAAGGCTGTGTTCGACAAAGCGGCGCACCTGCCGTTGCGGGAGGAGTAGAGAACCATGACCGATCATTCTAGCGACATCGATTCCGTCTCCGGCAAGTCCACGACCGGACACGAGTGGGACGGCATCAAGGAGCTCAATACGCCGCTGCCGCGCTGGTGGGTGATCACCTTCTATCTCACCATCGTCTGGTCGATCGGCTACTGGATCGTCTATCCGGCCTGGCCGCTGATCTCCAGCAACACCACCGGCGTGTTCGGCTACTCCTCGCGCGCCGACGTCGCGGTCGAGCTCGCCAACCTCGAGAAGATCCGCGGTGACAAGATGGCGGCGCTGGGAGCGGCCTCGCTCGCCGACATCGAGAAGGACCCGGCGCTGCTGGCGCTCGCCCGCGCCAAGGGCAAGACCGTGTTCGGCGACAATTGCGCGCCGTGTCACGGCTCCGGTGCCGCCGGCGCCAAGGGCTATCCCAACCTGAACGACGACGACTGGCTGTGGGGCGGCACGCTCGACCAGATCATGCAGACCATCCAGTTCGGCGCACGGTCCGGCCATGCCAAGACGCATGAGGGCCAGATGCTCGCCTTCGGCAAGGACGGTGTGCTGAAAGGCGACGAGATCGTCACGGTCGCCAATTACGTGCGGTCGCTGTCGGGCCTTTCCACCCGCAACGGCTATGACGCCGCCAAGGGCCAGAAGATCTTTGCGGAGAATTGCGCCGCCTGTCACGGCGATGCCGGCAAGGGTAACCAGGAGCTCGGCGCACCGAACCTGACCGACAAGATCTGGCTCTACGGCTCCGACGAGGCGAGCCTGATCGAGACCATCAGCCAGGGCCGCGCCGGCGTGATGCCGGCCTGGGAAGGCCGGCTCGATCCCGCCACCATCAAGGCGATGGCGGTCTATGTCCACTCGCTCGGCGGCGGCAAATAGCCGATCCGCGACCGACGACTTCCGGCGGGGGCGAAGAAAAGCGCCCCCGTTTGCGTTGGATCAAGGGCGTTTCCGGCGCCGGGTCTAGGTTTAATCGCACCTCTTGAAAGATTCAGCGATGAACAAGGCCGTCAATCCGAACGAACTCAAGCCAGCGGACGACAGCGGGCCACTCTATGCGGCCCGCAAGAAGGTCTACCCGCAGAGCGTCTCGGGCACGTTTCGGCGGATCAAATGGAGCCTGATGGCGGTCTGCCTCGGCGTCTACTATTTCCTGCCGTTCGTACGGTGGAATCGCGGCCTCGGCGCCCCCAGCCAGGCGGTGCTGATCGATCTTCCCAACAGCCGCTTCTATTTCTTCTTCATCGAGCTGTGGCCGCAGGAGGTCTACTACTTCACCGGCCTGTTGATCGTCGCCGCGGTGGCGCTGTTCCTGATGAATTCGGTCGGCGGCCGCATCTGGTGCGGCTATCTCTGCCCGCAGACGGTGTGGACCGACCTGTTCTACGCCGTCGAACGTCTGGTCGAGGGCGACCGGCGCGAGCGCATGAAGAAGGACAAATCGTCCGATCCGCTGAAGCTCGAGCGCATCTCCGAGATCGTGCTCAAGCATTCGATCTGGATCTTGATCGCGTGGTGGACCGGCGGCGCCTGGGTGCTCTATTTCAGCGACGCGCCGACGCTGGTGAAGGAGCTCGTCACCTTCCAGGCGCCGATGATCGCCTATGTCTGGATCGGCATTCTCACCGCGACGACCTACGTCCTCGCCGGCTTCATGCGCGAGCAGGTCTGCACCTATATGTGCCCGTGGCCGCGGATTCAGGCCGCGCTCACGGATGAATGGGCGCTCAACGTCACCTATCGCTACGACCGCGGCGAGAAGCGTACCTCCGTCAAGAAGGCCGCCGAGCTGCGCGCGCTCGGCCAGCAGGTCGGCGATTGCGTCGACTGCTATCAATGCGTCGCGGTCTGCCCGACCGGCATCGACATCCGCAACGGACCGCAGCTCGAATGCATCCAGTGCGGGCTCTGCATCGACGCCTGCGACAACGTGATGGCGAAGATCGGCCGGCCGAAGCGCCTGATCGGCTACGACAACGACATCAACATCCACCGCCGCCAGGAAGGCAAGGCGCCGATCTACCGCATCGTCCGCGCCCGCACCGTCGTCTACAGCGCGATCATCGCGGCGGTCGGCGGCATCATGATCTACACGCTCGCGACCCGCAGCCTGCTCGACGTCAACGTGCTGCACGACCGCAATCCGGTCGCGGTCAAGCTCAGCGACGGCTCGATCCGCAACGCCTACACGGTGCGGCTGCTCAACAAGAGCGGCTATGACCGCGTGATCGCGATCGACGCTGACGGGCCGGTCAATTCGACCGTTCACGTCGTCGGCGTCGATTCGGTGACCCCGGATCGGCCGATGATCGTGATCCCGCGCGACTCGACGAGCGAGCTCCGCCTTCTCGTCACCGCGCCGGCCGACAACAACCCGGAGAAGTCGATTCCGGTCAGCTTCCACGTCACGGACATCGGACTCGGCGTCGTCGCGTCCGCCACCGATAATTTCGTCTCGCCCTAAGGATCAGGAGACTGCCATGGCTTCCAAGCCTCTGACCGGAACCAAGGTCTTGCTGATGCTGGTCGCCTTCTTCGGCGTCGTGATCGGGGTCAACGGGACCATGATGAAGCTCGCGATCGCGACGCTGCCCGGCACCGACGTCGACAGCCCCTACGCCGCTGGCCTCGTCTATGACCGCGAGATCTCGGCGGCGCAGGACCAGGCCGCGCGCAAATGGAAGGTCAACGCCCATATCGAGCGCCGCAGCGACGGCGGCGCCTCGGTCCAGGTCGAAGCCCGCGATGCCGGCGGCCAGCCGATCTCCGGGCTCAAGTTCGGCGGCCGGTTGGAGCGGCCGACCGACAAGCGTGCCGACCTCGCCGTCGAGCTCACCGAATCCGGCATCGGTCTCTATCGCGGCAGTGCAGAGTCCGTCGCGCCGGGCCAATGGGACCTGGTGATCGAGGGCGAGGCGCGGGGAACACGCGTGTTCCTGTCGCGCAACCGCGTGATCCTGAACTGAAGGACTTCGTCATGCACGTCACGCGGGATTTCTCGCACTACGTCCGAAGCGCGGGTGAGGGCATTCAGCACATCGATCTCGCGGTCGAAGGCGTTCACTGCGCCGGGTGCATGGCCAAGATCGAACGCGGCCTGTCCGCCATTCCGGACGTCACGCTGGCGCGCGTGAACCTCACCGACCGCCGCGTCGCGCTGGAATGGAAGGCGGGCACGCTCGAGCCCGGCCGTTTCATCGATCGCCTCGAGGAGCTCGGCTACAAGGCCTATCCGTTCGAGACCGAAAGCGCTGAGGAGGCCGAGGTCGCCGAATCGCGTTTCCTGCTGCGGTGCCTCGGCGTCGCGGCATTCGCCACCATGAACGTGATGATGCTGTCGATCCCGGTGTGGTCGGGCAACGTCTCGGACATGCTGCCGGAGCAGCGCGACTTCTTCCACTGGCTGTCGGCGCTGATCGCGCTGCCGGCGGCGGCCTATGCCGGCCAGCCGTTCTTCCGCTCGGCCTGGCGCGCGCTGTCGGCGAAGACCACCAACATGGACGTGCCGATCTCGATCGGTGTGATCCTGGCGCTCGGCATGTCCGTGGTCGAGACCATCCACCACGCCGAGCACGCCTATTTCGACGCCGCGATCATGCTGCTGACCTTCCTCCTGGTCGGCCGCTTCCTCGACCAGAACATGCGGCGGCGGACCCGCGCGGTCGCCGGCAATCTCGCCGCGCTGAAGGCGGAGACGGCTGCGAAGTTCGTGGGCCCCGGCGAAATCTCGCAAGTGCCGGTAGCTGCCATCCATCCCGGCGACATCGTGCTGCTGCGGCCGGGCGAGCGCTGCGCGGTCGATGGCACCGTGATCGAGGGACGTTCCGAGATCGACCAGAGCCTGATCACCGGCGAGACGCTCTATGTCACGGCGGAGCAGGGCACGCCGGTCTATGCGGGATCGATGAACATCTCGGGCACGCTGCGGGTGCGGGTCTCGGCCGCCTCGGAGGCGACGCTGCTCGCTGAGATCACGCGGCTGCTCGACAACGCGCTGCAGGCGCGCTCGCGTTACATGCGGCTCGCCGACCGCGCCTCGCGGCTGTACGCGCCGGTGGTGCATGCCACCGCGCTTCTGACCATCCTCGGCTGGGTCATCGCCGGCGCGAGCTGGCACGACGCGATCGTCACCGGCGTTGCCGTCCTCATCATTACCTGCCCCTGTGCGCTGGGCCTTGCCATTCCGACCGTGCAGACGATCGCCTCCGGCGCGATGTTCAAGTCCGGGGTGCTGCTGAATTCCGGCGACGCGATCGAGCGGCTGGCGGAAGCCGACCACGTCATCTTCGACAAGACCGGCACGCTGACGCTGCCCGATCTCGAAGTGATGAATGCGGCCGACATCCCCGCCGACATCTTCGAGCTCGCGGGCCGGCTCGGGCTGTCGAGCCATCATCCGGTCGCCGCCGCCGTCGCTCAGGCTGCCGGTGCGAAGTCTCCGATCGTCGGCGCGGTCGAGGAACCCGGGCAGGGCGTCCGCGCTACCGTGGACGGCGTCGAGCTTCGCCTCGGCCGTCCGTCCTACTGCGGTGCCGAGGCGCTGGTCGGCGGTGCCACGCTCGATCCCGAAGCCTCCGTCGTCGCCTTCAGCAAGGGCAGCGAGAAATTCGTCCTCTCGGTGCGCCAGGGCCTGCGTCCGGATGCGCAGGCCGTGGTCGCGGCCCTGAAGGCGCGCAACATCGGCATCGAGATCCTGTCCGGCGACCGCGAGCCGGCGGTCAAGGCTGCGGCGCATGCGCTCGCCATTCCCGAATGGCGCGCCGGCGTCACGCCGGCCGGCAAGATCGCGCGGATAGAGGAGCTGAAGCAGCGCGGCGCCAAGGTGCTGATGGTCGGCGACGGCATGAACGATGCGCCGTCATTGGCGGCTGCCCATGTGTCGATGTCGCCGATCTCGGCCGCGCATCTCAGCCAAGCCACCGCCGATCTCGTCTTCCTCGGCCGGCCGCTCGCCCCAGTGGTTGCCGCGATCGATGCTTCGCGCAAGGCGCTGCACCTGATGCGGCAGAACCTCTGGCTTGCGATCGGCTACAACGTGCTTGCCGTTCCGGTCGCGATCAGCGGCATCGTGACGCCCCTGATTGCTGCAGCGGCCATGAGCGGATCCTCGATCCTGGTCATGCTGAATTCGCTGCGTGCCCGCAGCGCCTCGCGGGAGATCGTGTGATGGAGATCCTGGTCATCCTGGTGCCGCTGGCTTTGATGCTCGGAGGTGCCGGTCTCGTCGCCTTCCTCTGGTCGCTGCGCAGCGGCCAATACGACGATCTCGACGGCGCCGCCTGGCGCGCGATCGCCGACGACGAGCCGCCGCAGGAGGCCCCGGTCGAGCGTTAGCGCTTCAGGTCGAAGGTGAGCAGGGCCGCCAGCGCGAGCGCCACGCCCACACCGGCGACGCAGGCCTGCCAGCCCAAGGCATCGAACAGCCGGCCGAGCACGGCCGTGCCGACGAGCCCGCCGCAGAAATAACATGCAAGATAAGTCCCGCTGGCGATGCCGCGGTTGTCGGTTGCGGCCTGTCCGACGAAGCCGGTCGCGGCGGCCTGCGCGAAGAATGTGCCGACGCCGACCAGAACCATGCCGGCGAGCACCGTGCCCAGATGCGGAGCCAGCATCAAGGGCAGACCCAGCCCGGCGACAGCGAGCGCGCTCCAGATCGTGGGCCGCGTTCCCAGCCACGCGGCCACCTTGCCGGCCAGCAGCGTCGTGACGACCGACGGCAGGAAGACGAAATAGACGAGGCCCAGATCCATCATGCCCAGCGACAGCGGTGGCTGCACCAGCACGAAATTGACGAAGGTGAAGATGCCGATGAAGGCGAACAGGATGCAGAAGCCGATGCCGAAAGCGGCGCGCAGCCGCCGATCGCGCCAGTGCGCGATGGTGGCGGAGACCGGCGAAGCCGCCGGCATCATCGCATGCATCGGCCGCACGCGCTGGATGGTGAAATAGACCAGTAACGCGCCGGCCAGGTTCAGCGCTGCGAAGAAGTAGAAGTTCCAGGCGAGTCCGAGGCTATCGGCCACGGCCGCCGAGATCAGCCGGCCGACAAGGTTGGTGGCGACATTGCCGGTGATGTAGGCGGCAAACGCACTGCCGGCGTCCTTGGCACTGCATTGCTCGCCGAGATAAGCGAGGGTGAGCGCGAAGGCGGCCGCCATGCACAGGCCCTGCGCGACGCGCAGGACGGTGAAGACGGCAAGATTTGGCGCGGACGCCAGCAGGCCGGTGGGAATCGCAAGAAGTGCCAGGCTGAGCAGGATGCCCGTTCGCCGGTCGATATGCGGGCTGAAGAAGCCGACGACGAGACCTGCGACCGCCATGCCGAAGGTGCTGGCATTGACGGCAAAGCCCATCGCTGCGGGCGTGACGCCGTAGTGCCGCGTCAACGAGGGCAGGATCGCCTGCGTCGCGAAAAGGTCGACGACGGTCAGGAAGGCGGTGAGGCCGATCACGAGCGAGCGAAGCGCGAGACCAGGGGAATGCGCCTCGTTCGTCATCACGTCCGGTTCGATGGGAGCGGAAAGATCGGTCATGGCCTGATTTTCCTGTGAGGAATGTGGCGCCCGGTACGCCGGCGGCATGGGGGATCCCGGGCGCCACACCCGGTAACGAGTGCTGGGGCTGGGGCGCTCGTTACATGTGATTATCGTGGAGATCCTTGCGGACGTCGCCGACGTAGAGGATGACCGTCTCCTTGCCGAGATTCTTCCACCAATGCGAGGTGCCGTAGACTTCGGGGCGGATGTCGCCGACCTTGTGCACGATCGGATCGACGCAATTGGAGGCGTATTCGACGATCTCGCCCTGCTGCACGAAGATCAGGGCGGGGCGGTCGTCATGGCTGTGCCAGGGCACAATGCCGCCGGGCGCGATGGTCAGCCTGCGGAAGCGCAGCTCTCGGCCCTCGATACGGGCAGGCTGCTTGCCGAGATCGATTGCGCCGAGCGTGACGTCGGTGACGCCGACGGCCTTGTGGTCGACCATCTGCTGTGCGTTCGGCTTGATCTTGCCGGCTGGGCATTCGCCGGCGACTACCGGCTGCGCCGAGAGGGTCAGCGCGCCGACGATTGCAAGGCCTGGCCAGGTCAGGCGCGACAGAGCGTGGCTCGTGAACATGGGGAGGTCTCCTGTGTTGGCCGCAACCTCGCTGGTCGCCGGCTGTGGCAGGAGTTTCTTCGAGCCACGGCCCGTCCTGAAATGCCCTTTCGCTCTCGGTGCGATAGCGCGGCGCTATGCCGATAGGCGACGGCTATCGAACCGATTGTGGATCGGCATTTCCGCTTGCGCGGCTTCCACCGTTCGATGGCGAAGCGCCCGATTGGCGGGCGTTCACGTCAATCCGGAGGAGCATCCCATGACAAGACTGTCCAAGACCCTGATCGCCACCGCCGCGTTTGCGGTCATCGCCACATCGGCCCTCTCGGAGGCCACCTGGGATTTCAAGGCCGGCATGGCCTATATCTATGGTGGGCCCGGCAAGATGTCGGCGATGGCGATGGCGCCGGCCGAAAAGAACCACGAGGCCATGATGAAGCACGCGAAGAAGGTGCCCGACAACACGGTCTTCTTCATGGACAACGGCACGCTGTACTCTGCCTCGGGGCGGCTCGATCCCACCGGCAACTTCTACGTGAACTGAACCGATCCTGGCAGCGCGGCCGCCCCTTGCGGGCGGCCGAACCGGGAAACTACTATTCGCCCAGGGAATGCCGGAGCAGAAAGATGACGTCTCTCTCGCCAGCCGACGCCGAACAGCTCAGGCTCGCCTTCCAGCGCTGCCGCGACATGGACGGTACGCTGAACGAACAGCTCCGTGCCTATGCCGATGCCAGCCGCGAGGTCTTCCCGGCCTATGGCGAGGCGGTCGATCGGCTGGTGGCGCGATTGGACGGAAACGGCGGTGGCGCGACGGCGCCGCGCCCGGGCGATCCGATGCCGCCGTTCATGCTGCCCGACGAGGGCGGGCGTCTCATCGCGCTGCCCGCGCTGCTGGCGCGCGGCCCGCTCGCCGTGATGTTCTTCCGCGGCCATTGGTGTCCCTATTGCCGGCTCAATGTCCGCGCCGTGGTCCAGGCGCTCGATCGCATCAGGGCGATGGGAGCGCAGGTGGTCGCGATCATGCCGGAGACGCAGGAATATACCGGGCAGCTCAAGGCCGAATCCGGCGCGCCGTTTCCGATTTTGACCGATCTCGACAACGGCTACGCGCTGTCGCTCAATCTCGCGATCTGGCTCGGCACCGAGATTCAGCAGCTGCTGTCCTATCAGGACATGGCGAAATTCCACGGCAATGACGGCTGGATGCTGCCGATCCCGGCCGTGTTCGTCGTCGGCCGCGACGGCATCGTGAAGGCTCGTTTCGTCGATCCGGATTTCCGCAAGCGCATGGAGATCGACGATCTGGTTGAGGCGCTGGAGAACGCGAGCCGGGAGAACTAGTCTAGGTCTGCGCGGGCGGGCTGCTCGTCTTTCTCCCCTTGTTGTCGAACAGATACATGATGCTCTTGCAAGCAGTGAGATGCACATTGAAGTGCCCTCTCCCACAAGGGGCGAGGGCGCAGCAATGCGCATCTCGCTTGGTGCGAGAATGCTTCCCCAGCTACCCCGCGATCTCCCGCCAGTCTGCGCCGCGCAGCATGCGCATCACGGCATTGCCTACGGCCGTGCGCTGCCGGCCGGCGACCCCATAGAGGTTGACGGTACGGCGGGCATCCAGCCCCGCGACTGCGGCGCGCGTCAGCCGCTCAGGCACGGGCGAGGTGTGCGGCACCATGGCGACGCCGATGTCGGCTTCGACCAGCTCGATCAGATCGCGCTCGTTCGAGACCTCATGGCCATGTTCGATGTCGACGCCGTGTTCGCGCAGGCTCTCGGAGATGCGGCGCGCGTGCTCGCAGAAGGTGCGGCTCAGCAGCTGCTCGGATCGCAAATCTTCCAGATCGACGCTGGCGCGGCCGGCCAGGCGGTGTCCGTCGCCGACCACGAGCTCGAAATTCTCGGTGAACAGCGGCCAGACGTCGAGCCGGTCCCAGGCCTCGTCGATCTCCGCGGCGATGCCGAGCTCGGCTTCGCCCTTCTTCAGGAAATCGCCGACCTCCCGGTTCGAGCCGCGCAGAAAGCGGAATTCGAGCCGGTTGAACTGCCGCTTGATCTCGTTGAGATGCGGAATGAGCAGGGCGAGGTCGATCGAATGCGTCAGCGCAATGCGGAGCGCACCGATCTCGCCGCTCCTGAACGAGGAGGCGAGCGAGCGTGCGCCGGCGGCGGCGTCATAGCACTGCTTCAGAAGCGGATGCATGCGTTGACCGAGCTCGGTCAATTGCGCCGCCGGCCGTTCGCGGCGGAACAGGTCGCCGCCGAGCTCGGCCTCGAGCTGCTTGATCGCGCGCGTCAGCGACGGCTGCGTGACGTTGCACTCCTCGGCCGCGCGCGTGAAGTTCAAGAGCTGCGCCACCGCGAGGAAATAGCGGACCTGGTGCATTTCCATGGATCGGCTCCGAGCGAGAATGAACTCGATCTTATCGGATCGGCCGGCGAATGACATCCCGCCCGTAATAGCGCGCGCCTATGGATTCGGAAGCCAGCCGGTATTTCCGCTTGGGCGGGCGATGCTCCAGCTTCTGCGCAGGCTGGAAGCCAGCCATTGCCAATGGAGACCGCGTCATGAACATACCGGTGAAGCCGCAGACATCTCAACCTGCCCGCGCGCTGGCGGGCAAGGTGGCGCTGGTCACGGGCTCGACCAGCGGAATCGGCCTCGGCATCGCGCGTGCGCTGGCCGCGGCCGGCGCCGACATCGTGCTGAACGGGCTTGGCGTCGCCAGCGAGATCGGCCGGACCCGCGAGCAGATCGCCGCCGAGTTCGGCGTCAAGGCGAGTTACTCGCCCGCCGACATGACGAAGCCCAAATCGATCGCCGAGATGATCGCGGCCACCATCGCCCAGTCGGGCCGGCTCGACATTCTCGTCAACAATGCCGGCATCCAGCATGTCGCGCCGCTCGACCAGTTTCCAGTCGAAAAATGGGATCAGATTCTCGCGATCAATCTGACCGCGGCGTTCCACACGACGCGGCTCGCACTGCCGGCGATGCGGCGGAACGGCTTTGGCCGGATCATCAATGTCGCCTCCGCGCACGGTCTGGTCGGCTCGCCATTCAAGGCGGCCTATGTCGCCGCCAAGCACGGCATCGTCGGACTCACGAAAGTCACCGCGCTCGAGACTGCGGAGGAGGGCATCACCTGCAATGCGGTCTGCCCGGGCTACGTCTATACGCCGCTGGTCGAGGCGCAGATCGACGGGCAGGCCAAGGCGCACGGCATCTCCCGCGACGAGGTGATCCGCGACGTGCTTCTGGCACAGCAGCCGAACAAGCGTTTTGCGACAGTCGAAGAGCTCGGCGCGCTCACGGTGTTCCTGTCGACAGACTCGGCCGCGTTCATCACGGGCGTCGCGCTGCCTGTCGACGGCGGCTGGACCGCGCACTAACATGAGCCGGCGTAACAAGCCGCAGTCGGCAGCGAATAACCGGGCAGTGCAGGCTGATCAGGAGCGACCCATGAATGGCACGCAGACCAACATACAGCGCAAGGATATCCCGGGTCAGGTCGTGCTGGTGCTTCAGGGCGGCGGCGCGCTCGGCTCGTACCAGGCGGGCGTCTACCAGGCGCTGCACGAGGCCGGCATAGAGCCGGACTGGGTCATCGGCACCTCGATCGGCGCCATCAATGCGAGCCTGATCGCGGGCAACGCGCCGGCGCAAAGGCTCGCGCGCTTGAGGGAGTTCTGGAAACGGATGGAGCAGCAGCCGGTATGGGACTGGCGTGCCGCATTTCCCGGCTTCAACGAAAAGCTGGCCTATTGGTCGACCGTCACCCACGGCATTCCAGGCTTCTTCCGCCCCAATCCGCTGGCGCATGCCGGAGATTCCTATCCGCTGGGTCCCGATCACGCCGGCTATTACTCGACCGTTCCGCTGCAGAAGACGCTGAGTGAGCTCGTCGATTTCGATCTGGCCAATCGCTGCGCGCCGCGCCTGACGGTCGGTGCGGCTCATGTCGGCACGAGCGAAATGCGCTATTTCGACAGCCGCGACGGCGAGCTGACGGTAAGGCATGTGATGGCTTCGGGCGCGCTGCCGCCGGCTTTCCCGGCCGTGCGCATCGACGGCGAACTCTATTGGGACGGCGGCATCCTGTCGAACACGCCGACGGAAGCGGTGTTCGACGACAATCCACGCAAGGATTCGCTGATCTTCTCCGTGCATCTGTGGAATCCCGTCGGGCCCGAGCCGACCACGATGGCCGAGGTGCTGAACCGGCACAAGGACGTGCAATATTCCAGCCGCATCGCGAGCCAGATCGTGCGACAGCAGCAGGCCCATCGCCTGCGCCATGTGATCAACCAGCTTGCGGCACGGCTACCCGAGAGCGAACGCAACGACCCCGCCGTGCGTGAGCTGACGAGCTACGGTTGTCCGACCCGCATGCATGTGGTGCGGCTGCTGACGCCGCAACTCGAGCGCGAGACGCATACCAAGGACATCGATTTCAGTCCGTCCGGGATCACGCGGCGCTGGCATGCCGGCTATGCTCATACGAAGGCGGTGCTGGCGCGCAAGCCGTGGATCGGCGAGTTCGATCCGCTCGCCGGCGTGGTGCTGCACGAGCACATGGACGAGATGCCGATGGCGGCGGAATAGGGGCGGCGTCTCTCTTCATCGAATTGCCACGAGCCTTGCGGATCGTCGGTGTTGGCCCGCAGTCGAAAGTTCTCGCAAGTGGTGTCCGGGAGCGATCTGGAACTGTCCCTCGATCAGGTCCGTGCTCGCGCGGCGGGCCCGGTTGCCGGCGTGTTCGGCCCTGACACCGTCACCTGGCGGATCGACCGCGAGGCCGTGATCTTTCTCGGCGCGGGCCGCGCGCTGTTGCTGCAACTGGCCCACCCCTGGGTCGCCGCGGCGATCGCCGAGCATTCCAAGACCTTTGCCGATCCGATCGGCCGCTTCCATCGCACATTCGGCATCGTGTTCGCCATGGTGTTCGGCTCGCTCGACCGGGCGCTGTTGTCGTCGCGGCAGCTGCGCCGGCGCCACGACATGATCGTCGGCGAGATGCCCGAGACCGTCGGCCCGTTCGCGGCAGGCTCGCGTTACTGCGCCAATGACATTCCGTCGCTACGCTGGATCCACGCCACGCTGGTCGAGACCGCGTTGATGGCGCATGACCTCGTTCTGGCACCGCCCACTCTGGAAGAGCGCGAGTGCTACTGGGCCGAAAGCCGGATGTTCGGTGCCCTGTTCGGGCTGACAGGGAATGACCTGCCGGCGGACTGGACCGGCTTCGCCGATTACGCCGCGGCGATGTCGCAGTCGGAGACGCTGACGGTCAGCACGGCGGCACGCGAGATCGCCACGCAGATCTTCGCGGGCGCGCGTCCCTGGTTGCGGCCACCGCGATGGTACCGCGCCCTCACGGTGAGGATGCTGCCCGAGCGCTTGCGCGCCGGATTCGGGTTTGAGCTTGACGAGGGGGATATCAGGGCCGCCGACAACGCACTGAGTTGGATCAGGCGCGTCTATCCGAGATTGCCTGACAGGCTGCGCTATGTCGGCCCCTACCAGGAGGCGCAGGCGCGGCTGCGCGGCGAGACGCAGCCCGACTGGATGATCCGCTGTCTCAACCGCGCCTGGATCGGCCGGCCGCAGATGGACGTACGCGGGAAGTAGGGTCTTGGAAGTCGGTTATTCGCGCAGTTCACGGACCGCCGTCATTCCTCGGTCATTCCGGGGCGCGCGGAGCGCGAGCCCGGAATCCGTTTCTCAGAGCATTCCGGCCGCACGATGGATTCCGGGCTCGCGCCAAGCGGCGCGCCCCGGAATGACAGCGGCGCCTCACACCGACGCCAGCTTCCGGTACAGTGCGCTGTAGCTGCCGGCCGAGATGCTCCAGGAGAACGATCGTCCCATGGCGCTGCGGCGCATGGTATCGAGCTGGTCTTGCGCCATGAAGGCCGAGAAGGCCCGGCGGACGCCGCCGAGGAAGGACTCGTGCGAGGGCTTCGAAAACAGGAATCCGGTCTCGCCGTCAGTGATGGTCTCGGCGAGGCCGCCGGTCTGGTGCCCGATCGGCAGCGAGCCGAAGCGCTGAGCATACATCTGGCTGAGGCCGCACGGCTCGAAGCGCGACGGCATCAGCGTGAAGTCGCTGCCGGCGAAGATGCGCCGCGCCTGCGCGTCGTTGAAGCCGATCGCGACGCCGATGGCGTCGGGGCGGCGGCGATGCGCGTCGATCAGGGCCTGCTCGAGCGCCGGCTCGCCGGAGCCGGTGACCACGATCTGCCCGCCGGCGTCGACGATCTCGTCGGCTGCCGACAGCACGAGGTCGATGCCCTTCTGGTGTACGAGCCGCGCGACGATGCCGAACATCGGGCCGCGCGAGACCGCTAAGCCGAACTGCTTGCGCACGTAATCCGCATTGGCCCTCTTGCCGACCCAGTCGCCGGCGCCGAACTGCTGGGCGAGCTGGGCGCAGGAGCGCGGGTCCCAGCTCTCGTCGATGCCGTTGAGGATGCCGGTGAGCTCGGCCGCATCCGAGCGCAGGCGAAGCAGGCCTTCGAGGCCGCAGCCGAATTCGGCCGTGGTGATCTCCCGCGCATAGGTGCCGCTGACGGTGGTGAGGTGCGAGGCGTAGACCAGCCCGGCCTTGAGGAAGGAGACCTGGTCGTAGAACTCGACGCCGTCGATGTGGAAGGAGCTCTCCGGTGCGCCGATCCGCCGCAGCGAGTCCTTCGGGAAGAGGCCCTGATAGGCGAGGTTGTGAATAGTCAGGATCGACGGCAGCTTGGCGCCGCGCCAGGCGAGGTACGCCGGCACGAGCGAGGCCGGCCAGTCATTGGCATGGATCAGGTCCGCTGCCCAATTCTTGTCCAGCTTGCCCATGGCGAGCTCAGCCGCCGCCGAGGCAAAGCGCGCGAAGCGGATGTCGTTGTCGGGCCAGTCGCGTCCGGCCTCGTCGCCATAGGGATTGCCGGGCCGGTCGTAGAGCTGTGAGCACAACAGCACATAGACCGGCAACCCGTCCTTGGTAGCGGCCCGGCCGAGCGAGCAGGCCGGCATCTCCGCAAATGCAGGGCAGCGGCCGACGATCTGAATATGCGTGAGTTGCTCGATGATGTCGCGATAGCCGGGCAGCATGATCCGGATATCGGCGAAGGAGCGAAGTGCACGGGGAAGAGCGGCGGAAACGGCGCCCAGTCCGCCAACGCGGATGAAGTCATCCATCTCAGTGGTGACGAACAAGACCCTCAAGAACAGCCGCCCTCTTCCGATCCCGCTTGCTGCTATGCAAGAACGGGTCCAGTTGTCCTGGAATTTCCAAGCCCGCCCACGCGACGCGTCCGTGCGGTAACCACTTTCCTACTCGGCCGCCGCCCTCTAGGGTCGCCGCATCAACAACAAAGCACTTCGTTGGTTCCTAAGAGACCCAAGGCGTGAGCAGGCATGCAGTTATCAGATAAGCATGAGGGGACGTTGACAAAGGTCATGGCAGGTTTGCGGGTCCTGGATTTCTCGACCACCATCGCCGGCCCCCATTGCACGCGGATGTTCGCCGACATGGGCGCCGAGGTCATCAAGATCGAGACCGACGGCGGAGAGACGATGCGGACCCGGCCACCGCTGCGCAAGGGGTGTAGCACCGTGTTCGGCCAGCTCAATGTCGGCAAGAAGAGCGTGGTGCTCGACCTCAAGTCCGAGGACGGCAGGGAGGCGGTCCACCGGCTGGTCGGGACGGCCGACATTCTGGTGGAGAATTTCCGCCCGGGCGTGATGCACCGGCTGCGGCTCGACTACGACAGGCTGTATCAGGTCAATCCGAGGCTGATCTACTGCTCGATCTCCGGCTACGGCCAGACCGGCCCCTCGGCCGAGCTGCCGGCCTACGCGCCCGTGATCCATGCGGCCTCCGGCTACGACATGGCGCATCTGGCCTACCAGCCGGGCCGCAACCGTCCCGATTATTGCGGCATCTACCATGCCGACGTCGTCACCGGCGTCTACGGCTTCGGCGCGATCGCCTCGGCGCTCTATCAGCGCACGGTCACCGGGCTTGGCCAGCACATCGACGTCTCCATGCTGGAATCGATGCTGACCTTGACCGTGATCGAACTGCAGAGCGCGCAATTCGCGGTGAAGCCGCCGCCGCGCCCGATGTTCGGCCCGACCGAGACGGGAAACGGCTATGTCATGATCACGGTCGCCAGCGAGAAGACGTTTCAGGGATTGATGGGCGTGATCGGACGCCCCGAATGGATCTCCGATCCCCGCTTCGCCACCTACGCCGCGCGCCGCGAGAACTGGGCGGACTTGATGGATGGCGTCGAAGTCTGGTCGCGCCAGCTCACGACCGACGCATGCCTCCTTGCGCTCGGTGCGGCCGGCGTGCCGGCCTCGGCCTATCGCACTGTGTCCGAAGCGCTGGCCGATCCGCAGCTCGCGCATCGGCGGGCGCTTTCCGAAGTGCAGGACGAGGGTGGCTCCTTCCGGGTGCTCAATTTGCCGTTCCGGATGTCCGGTGCCGATACCACACCGGGCGAGACGGTCGCCGCGCTTGGCGAGCACACGGATGCGCTGCGCGACGAGCTCGGCCTCGCAGGCGATGGGAAAATTCCGCCAGGCAAAACAGCCGCGACATATTGAGCAACATCGCCGCCGCGTGAGGCGTTGAACTCCCGTGCGTTCCTCTTGCGGTGGCGAGCATTTGTCGCCAATCTCGCCCTCAAGTCGTTCAGCGATCCGAAACATCGGACGCGGGATCCCGGGAGGAACCATGACGAACATTGCTGCCGCAGTGCGCAAGCACGTGCCGATTTTTCTCGTTGCGGCGTTTGCGCTGGCCGGGCCCGCCCAGGCGCAGAAGCCGGGAGGCAGCATCACGGTCGGCCAGGAGCTGGATATCCCGGGCTTCGATCCCCTCAAGGTCGGCGTCTACGACACCTCGACCTTCACCGCGGCCGCCGCGATCTTCGACACGCTGACCACCCTCGACGACAAGGGCGAGGCCGCGCCAAAGCTTGCGGTGTCCTGGACTCATTCCGACGATTACATGACCTGGACCTTCAAGCTGCGCGAGGGCGTGAAATTCCACGACGGCACGCCGTTCAATGCGCAGGCCTTCAAGGAGAATTTCGACCGGCAGAAGGATCCCGCCAACAAGTGCCGCTGCGCCTTCTACATCACCAACGTCAAGGAGGTGCTGGCGCCGGACGACTACACCCTCGTCTACAAGCTCACCGACCCCTCGGTGAACCTGCCGGCGGTGATCACGATCCAGAGCCAGAATAACGCGATCCACTCGCCGACGGCCTGGAAGACCAAGGGCGACGACTACAACCGCAATCCCGTCGGCACCGGTCCCTACATCCTGAAGTCCTGGACCGCCGGCGATCGCATGGTGCTGGAGAAGAACCCAAACTACTGGGACAAGGGGCGGCCGTATCTCGACCGCATCGTCCTGAAGCCGTTGCCTGACGCGCAGTCGCGCTTCGCCTCGCTGCAATCGGGCGAGGCCGACATCATCTGGGACGACGAGAACGACGCCGACAACATCATGAAGGCGCAGAAGGACCCCAAGCTCACCGTGCACACCTACAAGGGCTCGGGCGCGCAGGTCTACGCCTTCAACACCAAGGTTGCGCCGTTCGACGACGTGCGCGTGCGCCAGGCGCTGGTGATGGCGATCGATCGTCCGAAGATGTCGCAGGCCATCAGCAACGGCCTCAGCCGGCCAGCGAGCAATCCTTACGGCGACGGCTCCTGGGTCAAGTGCAAGGACGACGGCGCGCTGCCGTTCGACGTCGAAAAAGCCAAGGCGCTGATCAAGGATTACGGCAAGCCGGTCGAGTTCAAGATGCTGGTGACGGCAACGCCGCGCGGCCGCATGATCGGCCAGGTGCTCCAGCAGTTCTGGAAGCGCGTCGGCGCCAACATGGAAATCGAGCAGGTCGACCAGGCCACCATTCCGTCGCGTGCCTTCACCCGCCAGTTCCAGCTGACGCCGTGGCGCATCGTCGATCTCGCCGATCCCGATCCGCAGATGTACGCGAACTTCCGCAGCGGCAGCCCGCTGGCGCTCTCCGGCTTCTCAAATCCCGAGCTCGACAAGCTTCTGGACCACGCGCGCGTCACTGCCGATCTCGGCCAACGTACCGAGGATTACTGCGCCATCAGCCGCCTGATCAACAAGGACGCGATCTGGTTCTGGACCTTCCAGAATACCTATTACGCGCTGTCCAGCGCCAAGCTGAAGGGTTTCCCGAAGATGTACAACGGCGTGATCGACGTCTCGAGGACCTGGCTGGAATGATGGCGCGATGCTGAACTTCATCGTTCGGCGGCTGCTCGCTTTGCTGCCGGTGCTGCTCGCCGTCTCGCTGCTGACGTTCCTGATCGCCGCGCTGCTGCCGGGCGATCTGGCACTCGTCATCCTCGGCGATCAGGCAACGCCGGAGAATGTCGCGGCGCTGCGTCGTGACATGGGGCTGGATCAGCCGCTGTGGTGGCGTTACCTGAGCTGGCTCGGCCACGTGTTGCAGGGCGATCTCGGCCGTTCGTTTCGCACCGGGCAGACGGTGCTGCAGGCGGTCGCCGAGCGCATTCCGGTCTCGCTGCAGCTGATGCTGATGGCCGAGTTCATCGGCCTCCTGATCGGTGTGCCAGTCGCGATCGCCTGTGCCGCGCGCGCCGGCGGCGCGTTCGACCGCTTCATGACCGGCAGCGCCTTCGCCTTGCTGTCGATGCCGTCTTTTCTCACCGCGATCCTGCTGATCTATCTGTTCGCGGTCGAGCTGCGCTGGCTGCCGGCCACCGGCTATGTGCCTTTCACCGAAGCGCCGCTGGCGAATCTGCGCTTCTTCGTGCTGCCCGCCCTGACGCTGGCGCTGGCGGAATGGCCGGGCATCATGCGCGTGCTGCGCTCCGACATGATCGCGACCTTGCAGGAGGATTATATCGCGCTCGCAAAGGCAAAGGGCCTCAAGCCATCCCGCATCCTGTTCGTTCATGCGCTCAAGCCTTCGTCGCTGACCCTGGTGACGGTGACAGGCATCAATATCGGCCGGCTGCTCGGCGGCACGCTGATCGTGGAATCGATCTTCGCGCTGCCCGGCATCGGCCGGCTGCTGGTCGGGGCGATCTACACCCGCGATCTCGTCATTCTCCAGGGCGTGGTGCTGCTGGTCGCCTGCGGCTTCGTCATCGTCAATTTCATCGTCGACATGCTCTACGCCGTGCTCGACCCGAGGATCCGCCATGGCCACGCTTGAGCTGTCCATTCAGGACGAGGCAGCGTCCGTACCCGTTCGCGGCGGGCGCAGGCTCGGTTTCCTGTTCTGGCTCGCGAGCGGCTGGGTCGCGATCATCCTGTCGCTCGCCATTCTTGCGCCGCTGCTGCCGCTGCAGAACCCTGTCGACATGGACATGCTGGAGCGCCGCGCGCCGTTCTCGACCGAGCACTGGCTCGGCACCGACGGGCTCGGCCGCGACGAGCTGGCCCGGCTGATCTTCGGTGCGCGGGTGTCGCTGACCGTCGGGCTGATCGCGCCGATGATCGGCCTCGTCGTCGGCGGCGCGCTCGGGCTGCTCGCCGGCTATTTCCGCGGCAGGTTCGAGACGCTGGTGGTCGGCAGCATGGACGTGCTGCTCGCCTTTCCGCCGCTGATCTTCGCGCTTGCCGTGACGGCCTATCTCGGCCAGTCCATTCCCAATCTCACCTTGATCCTCGGCGTGCTCGGCATTCCCGCCTTCATGCGCGTGGCGCGCGCTGCGACGCTGACCCTGGCGCGGCGCGAGTTCGTGATCGCGGCCGAGGCGCTCGGCGCCAGCCACGCACGTATCCTCCTGCGCGAGCTGCTGCCCAACGTGATCCTGCCGCTGCTCGCCTTTTTCCTGCTTGGCGTTGCCGTCACCATCGTTGTCGAGGGCGCGCTGTCCTTCCTCGGTCTCGGCGTGCCGCCGCCGATGGCGAGCTGGGGCAGCATGATCGGCGAGGGCCGCGAAAGCCTCGACGTCGCGCCGCGGCTGGCGTTCCTGCCGGCGGCGGCCCTGTTTGTGACCGTGCTGGCGTTCAACCTGGTCGGCGACACCTTGCGGGCGCTGACCGATCCGCGGCAGGGGGCACTGTGAGCGCGCCGCTGCTGACGATCGAGGACGTCGCGGTCGAGCTGCCGACCCCGCGCGGCAATTTGCGCGCCGTGGATCATGTCGATCTGTCGCTGGAGGCCGGCCGCACGCTCGGCATCGTCGGCGAATCCGGCTGCGGCAAGACCATGCTGTCGCGCGCAGTGCTTCAGCTGCTGCCGAAGAAGGCCCGGCTCACGGGCCGCGTGATGTTCGATGGTCAGGACCTGGTGCGGCTCGCGCCTGAAAGGCTGCGTCGACTGCGCGGGCGCGATCTCGCGGTCGTCTTCCAGGATCCCATGACTTCGCTCAATCCGGTGCTGACCATCGGCACGCAATTGATGGAGACGATCCAGGAGCATCTGGAGCTGGATGCTCCGGCGGCGCGCAAGCGCAGCATCGAGCTGCTGGCGGCCGTCGGCATTCCCGCGCCGGAGCAGCGGCTTGCGCAATATCCGCATCAATGTTCCGGCGGCATGCGCCAGCGCATCGCGATCGCGATCGCATTGTCCTGCGAGCCGAAACTGCTGATCGCGGACGAGCCCACCACCGCGCTCGACGTCACCATCCAGGCGCAGATTCTCGATCTGCTCGCGCGCGAGCAGCGCCGCCGGCACATGGCCATGATCATCATCACCCATGATCTCGGTGTCGTCGCCGGCCGTGCCGACGAGGTCGCGGTGATGTATGCGGGCCGGGTGGTGGAGCGCGCGCCGACACAGGCGTTGTTCAGGTGCATGCACATGCCCTACACCGAGGCGCTGCTGGCCGCGATCCCGAAGCTGGAGACCGCGCCGCATACGCCGCTGCCGGCCATCTCCGGCCGACCGCCCGACCCGACACGCCCGCTTCGCGGCTGCTCCTTTGCGCCGCGCTGTCGCTATGCCGCGGCACGCTGTCACGAGGTCAAGCCGGAGTTGAAAGGCGCCGAGATGCCCGGGCACCTCTATGCCTGCTTCCATCCGATCCGAATGACGGAAAGGATCGGCGCATGATGCAGCTTGCCGTGCGCCCCGAGCCGCTTCTGAATGTCGACAATCTCGTCGTCGAATATGGTCTCGGCAACAAGACGGTGCACGCCGTCTCCGGTGTCAGCCTCAAGGTCGCACGCGGCGAGACGCTGGGCTTGGTCGGCGAATCCGGCTGCGGCAAGTCGACGCTGGGACGCGCGGTACTGCAGTTGCGCCGCGCCAAATCAGGTCGCGTGCTGTTCGACGGCGAGGACCTCACCGCGATGGAGGGCGAGGCGCTGCGAAAGATGCGCCGCCGCGTGCAGCTGATCTTCCAGGATCCGATTGCTTCCCTCAATCCGCGCCGTCGCATCGGCGACATCGTGGCCGAGCCGCTGATCATCGCCGGCGTCAAGGATGCCGCCGAGCGCAAGCGGCGCGTGAATGAGGTGCTGTCGGCGGTCGGGCTCGATCCTGATCTCGTGGCAGGCCGCCTGCCGCACGAATTCTCCGGCGGCCAGTGCCAGCGCATCTGCATCGCACGAGCACTGGTGCTCAACCCGGAGTTCATCGTCTGCGACGAGCCGGTCTCGGCGCTCGACGTCTCCATCCGCGCGCAGATCCTCAACCTGCTGGAGGAGATGAAGGCGCGCTTCGGGCTGACGCTGCTGTTCATCGCGCATGATCTGGCGGTGGTCAAAGCGGTCAGCGACCGCGTCGCGGTGATGTATCTCGGCCGGCTCTGCGAAGTCGGGCCGTCGGAGCAATTGTTCGCAAGGCCGGCGCATCCCTACACCGGCCTGTTGTTGCAGGCGATCCCGGTGCCCGATCCGGACGTTCGTCCCGCCGAGAGCGTGGCGACCGGAGAGCCGCCATCACCGATTGCGCCGCCGTCCGGCTGCCGCTTCCGCACCCGCTGCCCACGCGCCGACCAGCGATGCAGCGCGGAGATACCGGAGTTGCGCGAGATCGCACCCGGCCAGTTCGCGGCTTGCCATCATCCGCTGGCCTGAACTAAGACCGCTCGCGGGTTTGTCTCGTCTCGCCGGTCATGGCATGCTGCGCTGAGAACGAGAAGCATTCCGGGAGGACGCCAATGAAGAGTTTCAAGGTTGCCGATTTCAAGGCGCCGCTGCAGGAGGTCGATGAGGCGACTCCGCAGCCATCGGGCACGCAGGTGTTGATCAAGGTGAAGGCGGCCGGCGTCTGCCACAGTGATCTCCACATCTGGGAAGGCGGTTACGATCTCGGCCATGGCCGCAAGCCGTTGTCACTGAAGGACCGCGGCATCAACCTGCCGCTCACGATGGGCCACGAGACCGTCGGTGAAATCCTGGCGTTCGGTCCCGACGTGAAGCCGACCGATCAGGGCGAGCTGAAAATCGGCGATGTCGGGCTGGTCTATCCCTGGATCGGCTGCGGCAAGTGCCCCACATGCCTGGCCGGTGACGAGAACATGTGCCTGACGCCGCGCTCGCTCGGCGTCTATTGCGACGGCGGCTATTCCGACCACATGCTGGTGCCGCATCCGCGTTACCTGCTCAATCTGAGAGGGCTCGACCCGGCGACGACAGCGCCTTATGCCTGCTCGGGCGTCACCACCTATAGCGCGCTGAAGAAGGTCGAGCAGCATTTCGACACGCCGATCGTGATGTTCGGCGCCGGCGGCCTCGGCCTGATGGCGCTGTCACTGCTCAAGGCCATGGGCGGCAAGGGTGCGATCATGGTCGATATCGACGCGAAGAAGCGCGAGGCTGCCGAGAAGGCGGGCGCGCTGGCGACCGTCGATCCCAAGGCGCCGGATGCGCTCGAGCAGCTTGCGAAGAAGGCAGGCGGCCCGATCCGCGCGGTGATCGATCTGGTCGGCAATGCCGCGACGACGCAGCTCGGCTTCGACTGCCTGACCAAGGGCGGCAAGCTCGTCATCGTCGGCCTGTTCGGCGGTGGCGCGACCTGGGCGCTGCCGCTGATACCGATCAAGGCGGTGACGATCCAGGGCAGCTACGTCGGCAATCTGCGCGAGACGCAGGAACTGCTCGAGCTCGTGCGAACGAAGAAGGTGCCGCCGATCCCGGTGACGCGGCAACCGCTCGCCAAGGCCAATGACGCGCTGGTGCAGTTGCAGCAGGGCGCTGTGGTCGGCCGCACGGTGCTGACGCCGTAGTTTCTTCCGTCATTCCGGGGCGGTCCGCAGGACCGAACTACGGTGCGCAATTGCGCACCTGAGAATCTCGAGATCCCGGGTTCGGCTCTTCGAGCCGCCCCGGGATGATGCATCCCTCCAGGAACCCCATGTCCGCAAACAACGCCTTCCACATTGCCGTGCTCGCCGGTGACGGCATCGGTCCCGAAGTCATGGCGCCGGCGCTCGAGGTGCTGCGTAGGGTCGGCGAAAAATCCGGCCTGCGCTTCCGGTTCACCGAGGCGCCGGCCGGGGCCAACAATTATCTCGCCACCGGCAAGTCGATGCCGGATACCACGATCAAGCTGTGCGAGGAGGCGGATGCGATTCTGCTCGGGGCCTGCGGGCTGCCGTCGGTGCGCTATCCTGATAATACCGAGATCGCGCCGCAGATCGAGCTGCGCTTCATCTTCGATCTCTATGCCGGCGTGCGTCCGGCGCGGCTCATTCCGGGCGTGCCGAGCCCGATCGTCGGCGCCGACCAGCGTGGCATCGATCTCGTCGTCATCCGGGAATCCACCGAAGGCCTGTTCGCCTCGATGGGCAAGGGCGTCGTCACCCATGAGGACGCGCGCGAGACCATGGTGATCACCCGCAAGACGTCCGAGCGCCTGTTCGAGTTCTCGTTCCGCCTGGCCGAGCGGCGCAAGGCGCGGGGCAAGCCGGGAATGCTCACCTGCGTCGACAAGGCGAACGTGTTCAAGGCGTTTGCCTTCTTCCGCGGCATCTTCGACGAGATCGCCAGGAAGCATCCCGAGGTGAAGACCGACCGCCTCTATGTCGATGCCTGCTCGGCGATGCTGGTGAAGCGTCCCTGGGATTTCGACGTGATGGTGATGGAGAACATGTTCGGCGACATCGTCTCTGACATCACCGCCAGCCTGATCGGCGGCCTCGGCATGGCGCCCTCGGCCGACATCGGCGACAAGTACGCGGTGTTCCAGCCGTGCCACGGCACCGCGCCCGACATCATGGGACAGGGCAAGGCCAATCCGACCGGCATGATCCTGTCTGCGGCGATGATGCTGGACTGGCTCGCCGACAAGCACGGCGTCGAGAGCGCGGCCGAGGCGGGCGAGACCATCGAGCGCGCGGTGGACCAGGTCTATGCCGGCGGCATCAAGCCGATGGAATTCGGCGGCAGCAACGGCACGGCGGATATTACGAAGGCCGTGCTCGCGGCGCTGTAGTCGAAGAAAGGGGCCCTCACGGGCCCCTTCGCGTTCACCAGCGGTGCCAGTGGCGGTGACGCCAGCCCCACGGACGCGAGCCGTAGAAGCGCGGGCCGCCGTAATAGCCGTAGGCGCGATAATAATTCGGGCGCCACCAGCAGCGGCCCCAGGGGTTACACACCCAACGCACCTGCTCGACGTCGGCGGACGGACCGCTTGCAATCCTGTCGGCCTGCGGGATGCCGTTGGGCATCGCTGCGAGGGCCGGTCCCGACGCGAGGGCCACACCGCCGATGGCGGCCAGACCAAGAACAGCAGATCTGAGTTTCATCGCAATCTCCCTCGTTGGTGGCGGGAGAACTTGCGCGACATCAAGTGGTTGCGGTTGCGTAAAATTGCACGAGGAATTTAATCTACCTGAACGCCGGTTCAGCTTCAGCGACCCCTAAACTTCGGCTTGCGCTTCTCCATGAAGGCCTGCCGGCCCTCGCGGAAATCCTCCGAGTCCATGCAGGCATTGCCGATCGCCTTGATCGCCTCCATGTCGCGTCGGCTCTCGTCTTTCAGCACCTCTGCGATGGTGATCTTCGCCGCCTTGATCGCGAGCGGGGCGTTTTGCGCGATCGTCGCGGCGATTGCCATGGTTTCGCCCCAGAGCTCGTCCGCCGGGAACAGGCGCTCGACGAGGCCGATGCGTAGCGCTTCGGCTGAATCGATCCGCATGCCCGTGTACATCAGAAGCCGCGCCCAGGACGGGCCGACCAGCGACACCAGATGCCGCAAGCCGTCATAGCCGTAGGCGATGCCGAGCCTGGCTGCGGGAATGCCGAACTGGCTGCCGTGCGAGGCGAGGCGGATGTCGGCGAGCATCGCGACCTGCATGCCGCCGCCAAGGCAATAGCCGTCGATGCAGGCGATGGTCGGCTTGGGATAGTCGGCGAGCAGCGCGCGCTGGGCGGCGCTGCGCCTGGCGTACTCCTCCGACGCCGCCGCATTGTGCCTGACCTTCTCGAACTGGCTGATGTCGGCGCCCGAGACGAACGCCTTGCCCCCGGCGCCGCGCAGGATCACGACGCGCACGGTGTCGTCGTCGCGCAAGGCTGTCAGCGCCTCGCCAAATCCCTCCCACATCTCCAGCGACATCGCGTTGCGCTTGTCGGGATTGTTGAAGGTGACCACGCCGACACCATCGGCCGAGTGCTTGAGGATCTTGCCGTCGGCGTAAGGAGTTCCGGTCGTGCTGGAAATGTCGGGCATCGCGCGCTCGCTTTTCGGTGGCCGAGCAATGTGCGGCGTCGCCGCTGCCGTGGTCAACCGGCGCAGGGGAGGAGAGCTTGCATCCGCCTGTGCTGGGATTGCATGGCGCGCGAAGTTCGGCAAATGGCGGCAAGCCGCCAAAGGGCGGCCGGGCCGCCCGAAACAGGCCGCCCGCATGCGCGCGGGCACAGAGATATCTCGTCGGATCTCGTCCAATCCGGCCGCGCATCTGCGGCGCGGCGGATTGAACATCGGCCGTAAAGGCCAGGCCGACGATCGGCCTCAGCTCTCGTTCGCCGCGATCGATTCCATCAGCGAGACGAGCTGACGCTGCACCGTCTGATCCTTGATCTTGCTGTAGGCACGCAGCAGGCGGAGGCTGAAGGCGGAGTCGAGGAAGAGCAGGCTCTCGACTTCGCGGGCCTTGTTGTCGCCGTCGTAGAAGAAGGTCACGGGCACATCGAGGGCGGAGGCGATCTGCTGAAGCCGGGCCGCGCCGACGCGATTGACGCCCTTCTCGTACTTCTGAACTTGCTGGAAGCTCACACCCAGCTTCTCGCCGAGTTCGGCCTGCGAGATCTTCATCTCGACGCGCCGCAGACGGATCCGCTTGCCAAGCTCGATGTCCGGCTTGCCGGCACTGCGCTGCTTCATTCTTTTGGCCGCTGCTTTCATCTCTGTTCTCACCTTTGTTCTTCGGTTGAAAATCCCCCGAAGAGCTGGGTCAGGGGTTCGCCCATATACGAGTCCTTGAATTCGTGCGGGTGCACGAACTCTTCCTTAAACCACGGGAAGCGAGCCGGATTGAAAGCGTCGATCAGCCAGTCAATCATGTGCCGCACGCGCGGAATGCGGCCGCTACCAGGATGGTAGGACAGCCAGATATCCAGCGGTCGGTTCAGCTCGACCTCCAGTGGAATCAACTTCCCGCCGAGCGCAATGGCGTAGCTCGGGAATACGCCGATGCCGGCGCCATTCGCGACCGCCCAGTAGTTGGCGCTCGAGACGTTGGTCTTCATGACCAGGAGGTCACGTTCCGAAACGCCCGGGAAGAAGCTCTCGAATGTTTCCTTGGCGGCAAGCTGGTCGGCGAATTGCAGCACCAGGCGGTGCTTGATCAATTCCGCCGCCGAGCGCGGCGCGCCATGCTTTGCGATGTATTTCTCGGAGGCCCAGAACATCAGATGCATGCGGCCGAGCCGCACCAGCTTGACGTCGAGCGCAGAGGGACGCGACAGATGGATGGCGACATCGGCCTCGTGGCGGGAGACGTCGGCCGAGCGCATCGCGCAATGCAGGTCGACCAGGATCTTCGGATAGGCCTGCTGGAATTCGACCAGCCGCGGGGCGAGCCAGAACGTCCCGAGGCCTTCGGTGACGGCGACGCGGACCTCGCCGGACAGGACGTTGGCGGTCGAATCGCTGGTTCGCAGCACGTCGAAGGCGGCGGCCTCCATCCGCTCGACGGCGGAGACCACCATCGCACCTTCGTCGGTCAGATGGGTGCCGTGAACGTCGCGGGTGAACAGGGTGGTGCCGGTCTGACGCTCGAAATCATCGATCCGGCGGCGGACGGCGTTGATCGACAGCGACAGGCGTTCGGCTGCCGAGCGGAAACTTCCGCATCGGACGACTTCCAGGAAAATGCGGGCCGCATCCCAATCGGAGAGGCCGCTGATATTTGTCTTTAGGCGTTCTTCCAGCGGAACGCCCCTTTCCGCCAAGGAGTGCATACAATTCCCTTTGGGAAGCTAAACTGGCAGAATCTGACGCAAACCACAACCACGACGGGTTGGGGAATGACGAGTTTTGAACGTCATCCTTATCAACTTGTGGGCGGTATTGGGGTGCGGTATTGGGGTGGGATTGGGCAGGCTATCGCCCGTTGAGGGGAATGTGGCGTGAGTTCCGTTGCGAGCCGTGAAATGGCTGCGGGATGGCCGGCGCTGTCCGTGATGGAAATTCATGCGCGAAGGCGGATGCCGTCTCACGCGATGGATCAATCGCACCGCGCAAGACGTTTGCTCCCGGACCAGTTCGGCGATTGCCAATGCTGCTGCGGGGCGACTGCGGCCAGAACCGCGGTCTCACCACAGAAACACACTGAAATCAGGTTCGGAGGCGCAGTAGCCTCGTGCTATCTTTGGTCGTCCATGCGGGCCAAAGGGGGCGCCACAAATACGTCTCGCAGGCCGAATTAACGGAAAGAGCGCAAGTGTCGCATTCAGACGAACAGTTGCAGGCGGTGCTGGGAACGCTCGAGGAGTGCCGCAGGGCTCTCAACGAGTGCAACAACCGTGAGTCGGCCGAGATGCTGTCCATCGTCATCCTCGACGTGCGGATGAAGCTGAAAGGAATTGACAGTGCCGATCTCAAGGCGCTGTGCGACGAAATGCTGCGGAGCGCTGCGAGCGAGCCGCCGACCCCTTCCAAGCAGACGCAGGACCAGCCCCGGCGTCCGCTGCTCCGCGTGGTGAAGTAGCCGCGCCGCCGAATCTCGCTTTTTGGCGAGGTTTGTGCGCGTCCCGATGCCGCATCTGTGATCACGGATGGCATCGGGAGGAGCCTTGGTTTTCGTGCGCCTCTGTTGCGCATTCTCAGCCATCGGCTACACCAGAGCCGGTTCGGCTCCGGCCGGGCGCATTCCCTTGCGCGCCGTACCGGTGCCTGAGATGGCTTCGACTGCATCATGCAAAATGTTTCGATCCCGGCGGCGCTGATTGCCGGCCTCGTCAGCTTCCTCTCGCCCTGCGTCCTGCCTCTGGTTCCGCCCTATCTGGTCTACCTGACGGGCGCCACGATCGAGCATGTTGAGAGCGACGAGCCGGCCGCGGCCTCCAAGCGCGCGATCATGATGTCGGCGCTTCTGTTCGTGCTCGGCTTTTCCACGGTGTTCGTGGCGCTCGGCGCCAGCGCTTCGCTGGTCGGCGGGCTGATCCGAGCCTGGTCGGCGGAGCTGTCGATTCTCGCCGGCATCGTCATCATCATCATGGGCCTGCACTTCCTCGGCCTGACGCGCATCGGCCTCTTGATGCGCGAGGGGCGGCTGCCGATCCCCAAGCCGGTCGGCCTCTGGGGCGCCTATATCATGGGCCTCGCTTTCGCATTCGGCTGGACGCCCTGTATCGGCCCGATCCTTGCCGCGATCCTCTCGATCGCCGCGGCCGAAGCCACGGTGACGAAGGGCGCCGGCCTGCTCGCGGTCTATTCCGCGGGCCTCGGCATTCCCTTCCTGATCGCCGCGCTGATGATCGAGCAGTTCTCCGCGCTGTTCGCGCGCATGAAGGGCCACCTCGTCAATGTCGAGCGCGCCATGGGCGTCTTGATGGTGATCACCGGCATCGGCTTTCTCACCGGCGCGGTCTCGAATGTGAGCATCTGGCTGCTTGAGACGTTTCCGGCGCTGCAGACGATTGGTTAAAGCATGATCCGGAAAAGTGCGAAGCGGTTTTCCGGAAAGATCATGCACAGACTACAACCTAAAGCGCGATGACGATTCATCCAAATCTCATCGCGCTTTAGGGCGCGGAGACCGGGTTTTCACGGACAAAAAAGTAGAGGAACCGCTGAAATCCGTCAGGCATGCTGTCACGGAACGACGATGCCAAACCTTTCCAGTCCCGAGGCGTTGCATCGGGGGACAACTCGCATGGTGGAGATCACGTGAACAAGACACTGCGCATAGAACCCTTGTCGGACAACGCTGCTTTGGTTGCCTGGCAGTTTTTGGGACAGCCGTTGCAGGAGTGGCCGAGCTGGGTTCAGTCGAATTGCTCGCTGCAGAAGGATGCCGATGGAAAATTCGAGCTTCGGCACGAGCGGCGCAGCGGCACCCAGATCGTCTATCTCGGCGAGTGGCTGGTGAGAGATCTCGATGGGGGCGTGGACTTCTACACGGACGCCGAGATCTGGTCGCGGTTCGCAGCCAAACGCTGACGCGCAAAGAAGATTGAGCCGGCGCGTCGATCGCGCCTTAGTCTTTCCTGCTCGAGCTCCAGGCAATCAAAAGCCTGTGTCGTTGGTGGGGCAAAAAGCCTCGCCGGTGGGACTCACCGACAGAATGCAATCTGTAGTAATATTTCATTGTACTACACCCTGAGGGGCAATTCTTCTGAACATATACTGAAACGAGAATTTTAGACCAAGCGACATCTTCGGCGCCCCTCTCCCTTAAGCATTCTGAAGCAGGAGCAAGCGATGGGAACCGACGTGAATGTTCATCCCGGTCATGGCAAGGCCGGACGTCAGCCGACGCGACAATTTCTGGATACGCTTTCCGGACACGACGATCCGGGCATGTTTGGTCGGATGTTTCCGACCCTGGAGCCGCTGGCTGTCGACGACGGTCCGCTGCATGAGCTCGCCGACGCGATGAAGGATCCCGCCCCCGGCGACGCCGCGGGAAACAATCTCAAAGTCCCCGCCGGCTTCACCTATCTCGGGCAATTCATCGACCATGACATCACGCTCGATCTGACCTCCTTCGGCGAGAAGGAAGCCGACCCGACGGCGGTGACGAATTTTCGTACGCCCGCACTCGATCTCGACAGCATCTACGGTCTCGGTCCCGACGGAAGCCGCCATTTGTACGCGCGCAATTCGGCGAGCGATAGCGGCAAGACACCGGGTCCCAAGCTGCTGATCGGCAAGACCGTCAACGTCGACGCCATCACCGGCGATCATCGCAACGACCTGCCGCGCAATCCGGAGGGGTTTGCGCTGATCGGCGATCACCGCAACGACGAGAACCTTCTCGTCGCGCAAACCCATCTTGCGATGCTGAAGTTTCACAACAAGGTCTGCGATCAGCTCGCGGCGTCCGGCAAGCCGGCGGGCGAGATCTTCGAGGAAGCGCGCCGCATCGTGACCTGGCACTACCAATGGATGGTCCTGCACGATTTCGTGGAGCGGATCACCGAGAAGGGCATCGTCGCAAAGATCCTCGAGCAGGGTCGGCGCTTCTACCGCTTCAAGAAGATTCCCTACATGCCCGTCGAGTTCTCAGGGGCGGTCTATCGTCTCGGCCACAGCATGGTGCGCCAGGTCTATAGCCACAACAGGATCTTCACGCCCGGCCCGGGCGGTATTCCTGCAACTCTCGATTTGCTGTTCAGATTCACCGGTCTTTCGGGAGGAATCATCGGCGACCTGGCGCCGAACCCGATAACGCCGCCGCTCCCGCTTCCGGTGCTTTCGAGCAACTGGATCATCGATTGGCGCCGCTACTTCCAAGTGCTGCCGAACAATCCTGCGGGCGTGACGCTCAATCCGTCGCGCAAGATCGATCCTTTCATCGTGCCGCAACTCCACACACTGCCCGGTGACGGCGGCAGTCTGCCGTTCCGCAATCTCAAGCGCGGCGTGTTGCTGGGATTGCCGTCGGGGCAGGACGTCGCCAAGGCCATGAAGATCAAGAATCCACTGTCTCCGGAAGAAATCTCCAAGGGGAGCGACGGTGCCGTGGCGAAGAAGCATGGCCTGCACCAGCACACCCCGCTCTGGTACTACATCCTCAAGGAGGCGGAGCAACGAGGCAACGGTGAACGGCTCGGGCCGGTCGGCGCGACGCTGCTCGCCGAGGTCTTCATCGGCCTCGTCCACGGCGATCACCAGTCGTACCTGTGGCTCAAGGGCAAGACCTGGAAGCCGACGCTTCCATCGCAAGTGCCGGGCGAATTCACGATGGCCGATCTCTTGCGTTTCGTCGGGGATATCAGCCCGATCGACGGCATTACGACGGTCTAGATCTCCCGCCCGGCGATCGCCGCGCGCATCGATGCAGTCGGGCCTGGAACGTTTCCGTCCTTGCTGGCGATGGCCCAGACCGGCGCGCATGGCGCGCCGGTCTGGGCGTGCAGGACGCTCGTGTTGCGCTTGCGCCATGGATCAGGGCGCCTCGTCCAGCGTGCAGATCACCGTGCAGACCACGCCGCGCGGCAGGAAGTCGACGGTTGCCTCACCGTCGAGCTGGTCGCGCGCGCTACGCTCGATCAGGCGCGAGCCGAAGCCGCGCTGCACCGGCGCCGTCACCGGCGGCCCGCCGGTCTCGGTCCATATCAGCCGCAGTCGCGGCTTCGGCGTATCAGCGATGACTTCCCAGTCCAGCGTCACCCGGCCGGTCTCGTTGGACAGCGCGCCGTATTTCGCGGCGTTGGTGGCGATCTCGTGCACAATCATCGACAGCACCACGGCGAGCCGCGGCGACAGCGGCACGGCCGGGCCGGCCATGCGGATGCGGTCGTGATTGCTCATCCGGAACGGCTGGAGCGCGCGGGTGATCACGTCCCGGAGTTCCGAGCCCGCCCATTTCTCCTGGCTCAGGAGATTATGCGCTTCGGCCAGCGCGCCGAGCCGTCCCCCGAACTTGGTCCGCTCGTCCCGACTTGCGCTGCGGAAGGTCTGCACCGCGATCGCCTGCATCAGGGCCAGCGTGTTCTTGACGCGATGGTTGAGCTCCTCGATCAGGAGATCGTGCAGCATCTCGCCGCGTGCGATCGTGGTCGCCATCCTGACTGCAAAGGTGAGGCCGACCAACAGCAGGATGCCGCCGATCAGGCTCGTGATCGCGATGTCGCGCCAGAGCGGCGCGATCAGCGAGCTCTCGCTGACGCCGGCCACGACCGTCCAGCCGGTCAGCTGCGATCTGGTGAAGGCGGAGGATAGCGCGACGCCGTCGAGCGAAACGGTCGAAAGCGCGGCCTCGGGCGTGTGCGACATCGCATCGTAGAGTGCGCCGGAAGCCTGCTTGCCGAACGTCTCGGCAGGGTTGGGTGTACGCGCGAACACGCGAGCCTTGGTATCCAGCAGCGACACCGTCCATTGATCGTTTGGCCGCTGCTGCTCGACCAGTTTCTGGAATATCGCGATCGGCGGACTGAAGGAGAGCGCATAGGCCACTTCGCCATTGCGAAGCACGGGAACTTCCACGGTCACGATCGGCCGTTTCTCGGTCGAACCGACGAACAGGTCGGAATATTGCGGCGCCTTGCTTGCAAACACCCGCTCGACGATCTCTCGATTGTTGCGCGGCGGCAGGCTCGCTGTTTCCGTCGTCACGGTCGAAAACAGCTGCCGGCCGGATCCGTCGGCCAGCAGCAGGACGCTGTCGCCGCCATACTGGCTCGTGAATTCGACCGCCAGCCGGCGGAAGCCGTCGAAATCTCCGCTTTGCAGGGAATCGCTGAGCGCGAGCACCTGCAAGCCGCCCGTCATCCGCTGCACCTCGGAGTCGAGTACGAGGCGCATGCTTCGCACGGTCTCCAGCACCCGGCGCGTTGCCTCGCTGCGATCCTGGCGATAGTTGGAATAGGCGAGGCCGACGGCAAAGACGATCAGCGGCAACATCGTTCCCGCGACCAGGAGGGCGAGCCGGACCGGCAGGGTAAGCTTTGACAAGCGTGGGCGTCCCGGTTCCAGCGCAGCGGCGCCGGATCATGATTTTGGGAGGACCATAAGGGCAGTACTTGCCCGGTGCCACGATTTTCACGGCCGGAGCGATCCCGCGAAAGACGCTGCGACGCAGTCTGGAGTGGCGTCAGATCATCGCGATCGCGGCAGTGCAGCAGGCGGCACCGGCGGAGCTCTGCGACGAAGAGGACGTCCAGCCCAAGCGAAATGACTTCCGTCCCGCCGTAGTTTTTCATACGCTCCATGAATGCAAGCCGCATAGCGGCTGCGCTCACGCCCCGGCGACAGGGGCGGAGCCTCAAAGGGAGGGGAGACGGATGAAGCGAAGGTCATTTCTCGCTGGTATCGGTGCGACCACTGCAGCGGCTACGCTCGGCATGCCGTCGATCCTCAGGGCGCAAGCCCCGATCACGCTGAACGGCGCGGTCCAGTTCAATGACGACCATGCCTTCAACCGGGCGCTGATCCGGTTCGAGGAGCTGGTGAAGAAATACTACGGCAAGCCCGTCAATTTCACCCTGCACAAGAACTCCTCGCTCGGCCTCGAGAAGCAGTATTTCGAGTACATGTCGCAGGGCAAAGCTGTCGATTACGGCATCGTCTCCCCGGCTCACATGTCGACCTTCGCCAAGGCGGCCCCGTTCATCGATGCGCCCTTCGTGTTCAAGGGCATCGATCACATGAACAAGGTCGTCGAAGCCAACATCCTGGCGCCGATCGCCGACGAGGTCGCCGCCAAGGCCGAGGTCGTTCTGATCGGTTATGCCGGCGGCGGCATCCGCAACATCTTCGCCAACAAGCCGCTCAAGAATCTTGCCGACCTCAAGGGGCTCAAGGTCCGAGTGCAGGGCGCGCCGATCTGGTCGAAGACCTTTGCGGCCGTCGGCATGAGCCCGACCGTGATCGCCTACAACGAAATCTACAACGCGATCCAGAACGGGGTGATCTCGGCCGGCGAGAACGAGGCGGCCGGCGTCGAGGCGATGAAGTTCTACGAAGTGGCCCCGCATCTCAACCTGACCCAGCACGCCGTGTCGATCCGGCCGATCTGCTTCTCGGTGAAGACGCTGAAGACCTTGCCGAAGGATTTGCAGGACGCGATCATGAAGGCCGGCAAGGAGGCCGGCGACTACGGCCGCCAGCTGGAGTCGAGCGAAGAGGTCGTCAAGCTCGACACGCTCGAGAAGGCCGGCAAGCTCAAGCGCGTTCCGTTCGAAGAGCGCGACGCCATGAAGAAGCTCGCCGATCCCGTGATGGCCACCTACGCCAAGGAGATCGGCGCAGAAGCCATTTTCGAGAAGATCAACGTCGTCTGAGATCCTTGCGTCCGCCAGCGATCGGCCGGGCAGGCCCCCGCTTCCTGCCCGGACGTGGCGGATGAGCGCCGTACGGAGCCCCAATGTCCGACATGCACGTCCCGCCCACACCGTCGCTGTGGCGTCGCGCCACTGCGGCCTATGCGAAGTTGCTCGAATTCCTGCTGGCCGCCTGCGTCGGCATCATCGTTGTTCCGGTCACGCTGCAAATCATCTCGCGCTACACGCCGTTCATTCCGTCCTACATCTGGACCGAGGAAATGGCGCGCTTCCTGTTCATCTGGACGATCATGATCGGTGCCATGGTGGGAATCCGGGAGGCGCAGCATTTCGAGGTCGATGTGTGGCCCGACCTGTCGCGGCGGTCGGAGGCCGCGGTGCGGATCCTCGCGCGACTCGGCGTGCTGGCGCTGGCGCTGGTGTTCGTAACCGCCGGCATCGAGTTCACCCGTTTTGCCTGGAACAGAACGTCGGAATTGGCCGATCTGCCGCTCTGGCTGATCCATGTCGCCTGGCCGGTGGCCGGTCTGACGTGGATCGTCTTTGCGGGTGAACAGATCATCGATGAACTGCGCGTTCTGGCCGGGGCACAGAGATGAGCGGCACCGTCCTTTCTGCCGGACAGGCTGCGATGCTGCTGTTCGGGGTCTTCATCGGCCTGCTCATCGCGCGCGTGCCGGTCGCTTTCGCGCTCGGCCTTGCCTGCGTGCCGATCCTGCTGATCGAGCCGCACCTGTCGCTGATGACGCTCGCGCAGGAGACCTTCAATGCGTACAATTCATTCATACTGCTGGCGGTGCCGTTCTTCCTGTTGACGGCGAACCTGATGAGCATCGGCGGCATCACCGATCGCCTCGTGACGCTCTCGCGCTCGATGGTCGGGCACTGGCCGGGATCCCTGGCACAGATCAACGTCGTGCTGTCGGTGTTCTTTGCCGGCATCTCGGGCTCCTCCACCGCCGATGCGGCGAGCCAGTCCAAGATCTTCATCGATGCGCAGAACAAGGAGGGCTACGACCTTTCGTTCTCCATCGCCATCACCGCGGTGTCGGCGGTGCTTGCAGTGATCATTCCGCCGTCGATCCTGATGATCGTGTGGGGTGGGCTGATCTCGACCTCGATTGCGGCGATGTATCTGGCCGGCATCGTGCCGGGCCTGCTGATCGCGGGCGCGCAGATGGTGACGGTGCACATCTATGCCGTGCGCCGGGGCTACCCCACCTATCCGAAATCGACCTGGGTCGAGATGGGATCCGCCATCTGGCGGTCGATACCGGCGCTGATGACGCCGTTCATCGTCGTCGGCGGCATTCTGCTCGGCTGGTTCACAGCGACCGAGTCCGCCTGCGTCGCGGTGCTCTATTCCGCGGCGCTCTCGACGTTCTTCTACCGCGAGACGGGCCTGCGCGAATTGTACAAGGCCTTGCTCGACACCGGGCGCCTTGCCGGCGTGGCGCTGTTCTGTGTCGGCACCGCAAGTGCGTTCGGCTGGCTGCTCGCCTACTACAAGATCCCGCAAGAGCTGCTGGCCAACGTCTCGACCTGGGGCATGGGCGCTGTTGCGGCCGGTTTCTTCATCTCCTTCTGCTTTCTGGTCGTGGGCTGCTTCCTCGACGCCATCCCGGCGATCATCATCGTCGGCACCGTGCTGGAGCCGCTCGCCAAGTCGGTCGATCTCCATCCGGTCCAGTTCGCGATCATCTCCATCGTATCGCTCGCCTTCGGACTGGTGACGCCACCCTACGGCCTGTGTCTGATGATCGCCTGCTCGATCGCCGGCGTGCGGCTGCGCTATGCCCTGAAGGACACGGTGATCATGCTGATCCCGATGCTGCTCGTGCTGGCCGCTGTCATCGTCTGGCCCAGCGTATCGCTGTTCCTGCCGCGTCTGATCGTGCCGGAGATGCTGAAATGAGCGCCTGCAAATGAGCTTCTGAATGCGATCCCGCGGCGGGCGGCCGCGGGATCGGCCGCGATTGGTTACAGATTGCTCTCGGTGATGGCGGCGTAGACCATGCTGCGCAGCTCGCGGCGGATCGGATAGGCGCTCGACGGCAGCACCTGCGTCATGAAGATCGTGATCAGCTCCTCGGCCGGATCGATCCAGAACGAGGTCGTGGCCGCGCCGCCCCAATTGTACTCGCCCGGGCTGCCGGCAATCAGCGTCTCGGCCGGGCGCATGGTGACGGCGAAGCCGAGGCCGAAGCCGATGCCGTTATAGGTGGCTTCGGAGAACAGCGAGCGCGACACCTCCGGCAGCGCGCGTCCGCCCGGGATGTGGTTCGTCGTCATCAGCGCCAGCGTCTTCGGCCCGATCAGCCTGACGCCGCCAACCGCCCCACCGTTGAGCAGCGCGCGGCAGAAAGTGAGATAATCGGCGACCGTGGAGCAGAGGCCGCCGCCTCCGGATACGAAGGAGGGCGGTGACAGGAACGAGCTCGTCGTCGGATCGTCCTGAAGAGTGAGGCCCTCGCGGCGTTGTCCGGCATGGAAGGTCATGCCGCCGCCGGGGTCCGCGGAGTAGCAGGCGGCGAAGCGATGCGCCTTCGAGGCCGGCACTTGGAAATCGGTGTCGGTCATGCCGAGCGGATCGAGAATCCGCTGCTTGAGAAACTGCTCGAAAGGCATCCCCGAGATCTTGCCGACGAGGTAGCCGATCACGTCGGTTGAGACGGAGTAGTTCCAGGATTCGCCCGGCGAGAATTCGAGCGGGATCTTTGCCAATCCCTCGATCATGGTCTGGAGCGTGCCTGACTTCTCGACCTCACCGATCTTCTCGCTGCGATAGGCGGCATCGACATTGGAGCGCTGCTGGAAGCCGTAGGTGAGGCCGGAGGTGTGGCGCAGCAGGTCGACGATCAGCATCGGCCGGGAGGGCGGCCGGGTCAGGAAGGCCGGGTAGGTGCCGGCGACGAAGACGCCGAGATCCTTCCATTCCGGAATGTACTTGGCGACGGGCTCGTCGATCGCGACGAGGCCCTGCTCGACCAGCATCATGAAGGCGACGCTGGTGAGCGGCTTGGTCATGGAATAGATCCGGTAGATCGTGTCGTCCTTCACCGGCGCCTTGCGTTCGACGTCGGCAAAGCCCTGCACCGAGCTGTGAGCGATCTTGCCACGGCGGTAGACGAGAAGCTGGGTCCCCGGGAAGCGGCCGGCATCGATGTACCGGTTCTTCAGATGGGCATCGACGCGGTCGAGCGCGGCCTTGGACATGCCGACGGATTCGGGCGAGGCGGGGGTGGGGGCGAGCATCAGTTCCTCCGGGGCGTTTTGTCGGAAAGTTGATACCGAAATGGCGGCCCCATTCCAAGTCGGTTGCGCTTAACGCGGCCGGGCCGACTGGTGTAGGCTCGGCTTCGGAACGCCTCCAGGGAGCCCGCCCGGGCCAGCGAGAAAAACGCGAGGGCAACGCATCATGACGCAGTTCAACGAGACCGAACTCACCGAAGCCGTCGTTCGGAGCTTCGACCAGACGCCTGATACGCGCGCAAAATTCCTGCTGCAGGAATTGGTGAAGTCGCTGCACGATTACGTGAGCAAGTCCGGCCTGACCTTCGAGGAATGGGAATACGCCATCGATTTCCTGACCCGGACGGGGCAGAAATGCACCGACACGCGCCAGGAGTTCATCCTGTTGTCCGACGTGCTCGGCGTCTCCATGCTGGTCGACGCCGTCAACCACCGCGACCGCGAGGGCGCGACCCAAACGACAGTGCTCGGTCCGTTCTATGTCGGCGAGCACAAGGTGACCGCGCATGGCACCGACATCTCGCCGAACAACGAGACCGGCGAACGGATGTTCGTGCAAAGCCGCGTCACCGATCTCAAGGGCAAGCCGCTCGCGGGCGTTCCCGTCGATGTCTGGCATGCCGACGATGACGGCTTCTACGACTCCCAGAAACCGAACTATGACGAGGTCGGTGCCTCGGCACGGGCGCGCTTCATCACGGACAGCGACGGCCGCTTCTTCTTCCGCACTATCCTGCCGTGCAGCTACCCGATCCCGACCGACGGGCCGGTCGGCGAGATGATCGTGCAGACGGGTCGCCACCCGATGCGCCCGGCGCATGTGCACTTCCTGGTCAATGCGAAGGGCCATGAACCGCTGATCACCCACGTCTTTATCGGCGGCGACAAATATCTGGACTCGGACGTCGTGTTCGGCGTCAAGGACGACCTCGTCGCCAAGGTCGAGCCGCGCAACGATGCTGCGATGCCTGACGGCACCAAGACGAGCGGGCGTTGGCACCTGATGAGCTACGAATTCCACCTCAAGCCGGGCGGCGGCATGGCGCCGAAGCCGCTGGGGGTGAAGGCGACCGAGCCGGCGTGAGGCGGATCCGTTGTTCTAGCGCAGCTTTCTCCACGACCGCCGTCGCCGTCCCGTCGAGCCGGGCGTGCTCGTGGGTTGCGCTCATGATGAAACGTGCATCGATGAACTCGTAGTCATCGTCCGTCGTCAGCAGGAAGGTGTCGCCGGCCTGCTGCTGACGCTCTTGCAGATCCTGATTGAATTGCTGCACAAGCTTTGTGCGTCGCACAAGCAATGTGCAGGTCGCAAATTTCGCATGCGGAACCGCTCTGCGACAGTCTGTCGCTTACGATGTAATATATTGATTTGTTTACTATTTTCATGGCGTCGGGCTTGGCATGAAGCTTGAATAGTTCCAGCCGACGCCATTGAAGCCGTCCCGCGAGAATTCTCATCCGATTTGCTGACGCCACCAGACGGGGGTCATCCCCGTCGCGTTTGCATGCGCCAAATTCGGCGCCACCGGACGGACGGGCTGCTCGCGCACACAGCCGCAAATCATTCCGCAAAGACGCAAAGGACGACACAGCCTATGACCAAGCGCATTCGCCGGCCCTCCGAGACTGGCATCAACCGCCGTCAATTGTTGAAGGCCACCGGCGCGACCGCCGCACTTCTCGCTGCCGCAAAAATGAATTTCCCCGCCGGCGCCTTCGCGCAGGACGCAGGCCCTGAGGTCAAGGGTGCCAAGCTCGGCTTCATCGCACTCACCGACGCAACGCCGCTGTTCGTTGCCAAGGAGAAGGGCTTCTTCGCCAAATATGGCATGCCCGATGTCGAGGTGCAGAAGCAGGCCTCGTGGGGCACCACGCGCGACAACCTCGTGCTCGGCTCAGAAGGCAACGGCATCGACGGCGCGCACATTCTGACCCCGATGCCGTACCTGATCTCGGCCGGCAAGGTGACGCAGAACAACCAGCCGACGCCGATGTACATCCTGGCGCGCCTCAACCTGAACGGTCAGTGCATCTCGGTCGCCAAGGAATATGCCGATCTCAAGATCGGCGTGGATACCGCGCCCTTCAAGCCGGCACTCGAGAAGAAGAAGACGTCAGGCAAAGCGGTGAAGGCGGCGATGACCTTTCCCGGCGGCACACATGACCTCTGGATTCGCTATTGGCTCGCCGCTGGCGGCATCGATCCGGACAAGGATATCGAAACCATCGTGGTTCCGCCGGCACAGATGGTGGCCAATATGAAAGTTGGCACCATGGACTGCTTCTGCGTCTGCGAGCCGTGGAATCTGCAGCTCATCCACCAGAACATCGGCTACACCGCGATCACCACCGGTGAGCTCTGGGACAAGCATCCCGAAAAGTCGTTCGGCATGCGCGCGGCCTGGGTCGACAAATATCCGAAGGCAGCGAAGGCGCTGCTAATGGCAGTGATGGAAGCGCAGCAATGGGCCGAGAAGATGGAAAACCGCGAGGAAGCCGCGGTGATCTGCGCCAAGCGTCAATGGATCAATTGCCCGGTCGAGGACATCACCGACCGCATGAAGGGCAAGTTCGACTACGGCACAGGTCGCGTCGTCGACAACTCACCGCAGCAGATGCGCTTCTGGAAGGATCATGCCTCCTATCCGTTCCAGAGCCACGATCTCTGGTTCATGACCGAGGACATCCGCTGGGGCAAATACGAAGCCGGCTTCGACACCAAGGCGCTGATTGCCAAGGTCAACCGCGAGGACCTCTGGAAGGACGCGGCCAAGACCCTCGGAGTTTCGGCCTCGGACATCCCGACCTCCACCTCGCGCGGCAAGGAGACCTTCTTCGACGGCAAGGTGTTCGATCCGGAAAATCCGGCCGCCTATCTGAAGTCGCTCGCGATCAAGCGCGTCGAAGTCTGATGGAGCCAGCGGCCGCCTTCGGGCGGCCGCATCGTCCCTTGGAGCCGGAGAGATATTGCGATGAACATGACTGCCACCAAGATCGAGGTTGAGACCGCGACGCCCGCCGCAACGGTTGCGCCAGTCGTCGCGCTGACGCCGAAGCGTCCCCCGCGAACTGAGGTTTACGCTCGCATGGTCCGGGAGACGGCCGTGCGCGTGATTCCGCCGCTGGTCGTGATCACGCTGCTGACGCTGATATGGGAGCTGATCTGCCGCCGCGCCGGCTCGGCGCTGCCGCCGCCGTCGAAAGTTTTCAGTGATACCAAGGAGCTGATCTTCGATCCGTTCTTCGACAACGGAGGCATCGACAAGGGGCTGTTCTGGCATCTGTCCGCCAGCCTCCAGCGCGTAGCCTTCGGCTACTCGCTGTCGGCCATTGCCGGCATCGGGCTCGGCGTGCTGGTCGGGCAGTCGGTCTGGGCGATGCGCGGGCTCGATCCGCTCTTCCAGGTGCTGCGCACGATTCCGCCGCTGGCCTGGCTGCCGCTCTCGCTCGCGGCCTTCCGCGACGGCCAGCCTTCGGCGATCTTCGTCATCTTCATCACGTCGATCTGGCCGATCATCATCAACACCGCGGTCGGCATCCGCAACATCCCGCAGGACTATCGCAACGTCGCCGCGGTGGTGCAGCTCAATCCGCTCGAATTCTTCGCAAAGATCATGATCCCGGCGGCGGCGCCCTACATCTTCACCGGCCTTCGCATCGGCATCGGCCTGTCGTGGCTTGCGATCGTCGCGGCGGAAATGCTGATCGGCGGCGTCGGCATCGGCTTCTTCATCTGGGACGCCTGGAACTCCTCGCATATCAGCGAGATCATCCTGGCGCTGTTCTATGTCGGCATCATCGGCTTCGTGCTGGATCGCCTGATCGCGGGGCTCGGCAAGTTCGTCACCCACGGTACCGCGCAGAACTGAGGAGAGGGGACATGACCGCTTATCTGAAGCTCGACCACATCGACAAGGCCTTCACCCGCGGCGCCGCCACCACGGAGGTGCTGAAGGACATCAACCTCACGATCGAGAAGGGCGAGTACGTTTCGATCATCGGCCATTCCGGCTGCGGCAAGTCGACCCTGCTCAACATCATCGCAGGGCTGACCGGCGCCACCACGGGCGGCGTGCTGCTGGAAAACCGCGAGGTGAACTCGCCGGGGCCCGACCGCGCCGTGGTGTTCCAGAACCACAGCCTGCTGCCGTGGCTGACCGTCTACGAGAACGTCAGGCTCGGCGTCGACAAGGTCTTTGCCAGGACCAAGTCCCGTGCCGAGCGCGACGCCTGGGTGATGCACAATCTCAACCTGGTGCAGATGGCCCATGCCAGGGACAAGCGTCCTTCGGAGATCTCCGGCGGCATGAAGCAGCGCGTCGGCATCGCGCGGGCGCTCGCCATGGAACCGAAGGTGCTGCTGCTGGACGAGCCGTTCGGCGCGCTCGACGCGCTGACCCGCGCGCATTTGCAGGACTCGGTGATGGCGCTGCATCAAAAGCTCGGCAACACCATCCTGATGATCACCCACGACGTCGACGAAGCCGTGTTGCTGTCCGACCGCATCGTGATGATGACGAACGGTCCGAGCGCGCGCATCGGCGAGGTGCTGGAGGTGCCGCTGGCGCGGCCGCGCAAGCGGCTCGAACTCGCGACCAACACCACCTATCTGAAGTGCCGCCAGCGCGTGCTCGAATTCCTCTACGAGCGCCACCGCTTCGTCGAGGCCGCGTAAACGAAGAGTTCAGCGCGACGACACGTGCGCGCCCAAATAATCGTCACCTCGCTCAATCCTTGTGCGTCGCACAAGGATTGAGCGAATCGCAAACCAAGCGTGCGAATAAGCGCTGCGAACGTTTCGGGCGAGACGAACAACATCCTGAAATCCCTGCGTTTCCAGCATGCGCGCAACTGGCACGGAAATTGAAGCGCATTTGCGCGACGCCAACGACGACGTCCCTCAACATCATCAATCAGCATCGTGAACTCGCCACCGGGGTGAAGCCTCGGAGCGCGCCTCCCTGTCTGGAGGCTGAGCCTGCAACGACGCAGCGGTGAGACTGGAAGGGATATGCAATGACGAAGAGTCCCACTTGGATTTCTGACTGGCGCCCCGAGGATGAGGCGTTCTGGAACACGACCGGCAAGACGATCGCGCGGCGCAACCTGATCTGGTCGATCGTAGCCGAACATATCGGCTTCTCGGTCTGGCTGATCTGGAGCATCGTCACGACCAAGCTGCCGCAGGCCGGCTTCCACTACACCACCGACCAGCTGTTCCAACTGGTCGCCGTGCCGGGGCTGATCGGCGCCTTGATGCGCTTTCCCTATACCTTCGCGGTGACGACGTTCGGCGGCCGCAACTGGACCATCTTCAGCGCGGCGATCCTGTTCATTCCGACCTTGTCGCTCGCCTATTTCGTGAGCCAGCCCGACACGCCGTTCTGGCTGATGCTGCTGGTCGCCTCGACCGCGGGTCTCGGCGGCGGCAATTTCGCCTCCAGCATGACCAACATCTCCTTCTTCTTCCCCGACCGAATGAAGGGATGGGCGCTCGGCCTCAACGCGGCCGGCGGCAATATCGGTGTCTCCAGCGTGCAGCTCTTGACCCCGATCCTGATGACGTTCGCTATCTTCAACCTGTTCCAGGCAACGCCCGTCGACGGCATCTTCCTGCAGAATGCCGGACTCATGTGGGTGCTGCCGATCGCGATCGCGGTGTTCGGCGCGGTGTTCTTCATGAACAATCTCACCACGGCGAAATCGTCGGTGAAGAACCAGCTTGCGGTCGTCAAGCGCAAGCACACCTGGATCATGGCGTATCTCTACATCGGCACGTTCGGGTCCTTCATCGGCTATTCCGCGGCGTTTCCGCTTCTGATCAAGACGCAATTCCCCACCGTGACGATCTCGATCGCCTTCCTCGGCCCGCTGGTCGGCTCGCTGTCGCGTCCGCTCGGCGGCTGGCTCGCAGACCGGGTCGGCGGCTCCATCATCACCTTCTGGAACTTCATCGCGATGGCGGGCGCCACGGTCGGCGTGCTCTACTTCGTCGGGCAGAAGGATTTCATCGGCTTCTTGTCGATGTTCCTGATCCTGTTCGTGACGACGGGCATCGGCAACGGCTCGACCTACCGCATGATCCCCTCGATCTTCCGCGAGGAGAACCTGTTCAAGGTGCGCGGCAAGGGCGATGGCGCACGTGCGGCCGCGCTGAAGACCGCGAGCATCGAAAGCGGCGCTGCTGTCGGCTTCATCGGCGCGATCGGTGCCGTCGGCGGCTATCTGATCCCGAGCGGTTTCGGCAAGTCGATCGCCATGACCGGAGGGCCGCAGCTCGCGCTCGCGATCTACCTCGCCTTTTATGCCTCCTGCCTCGCTCTGACCTGGTGGTTCTACCTACGTCGCAGCCCGCAGGGTGAAGGCGCGCCAAGCCTCGCCGAAGCGCGGGTCTGAGCGTGATCACTTGGCACGAATGTCGCTTCTCCCCGTACGCGGGGAGGAGTCTCTCTGATGACGTTTGACCCATGAACTTTTTCCGCAATGGCGCGGACGAAGGCAGACCGAAACAGACAGGAGAACATCATGACGCCAGAGCAGATCGCCCTCATTCAGCAGAGTTTCGCCAAGGTCGCGCCGATATCGGAGCAGGCCGCGGTGTTGTTCTACGATCGCCTGTTCGAGGTGGCGCCGTCCGTGCGTGCGATGTTTCCCGGGGACATGACCGAGCAGCGCAAGAAGCTGATGGGCATGCTCGCCGCCGTGGTCGGCGGCCTGTCGAACCTGGAGTCGATTCTTCCCGCGGCCTCCGCCCTCGCCAAGCGTCACGTCGCCTACGGCGCCAAGGCCGAGCACTACCCTGTGGTCGGCGCGACCTTGCTGTGGACCCTGGAGAAGGGTCTTGGCGAAGCCTGGACGCCCGAGCTCGCCACGGCCTGGACCGACGCCTACGGCGTGCTGTCCGGCTACATGATATCCGAGGCCTATGGCGCACAAGCGCAGGCCGCCGAATAGGAGATGCCTCGTGAGTGAACCGCTGGTCATCGTCGGTAACGGTATGGCGGCCGCGCGTCTGGTCGACGAGCTCGCGAAGACCGCGCTCGGCCGCTACGCCGTGGCCGTGATCGGCGAAGAGCCGCGGCTCGCTTACAACCGCGTGTTGCTCTCCTCCGTGCTGGCCGGCGAGACCGGCTCGCACGAGATCGAGCTGCGGCCGGCCGACTGGTGGCGCCATCGCGGCGTCACGGTGCGCTACGGCTATCGCGTCACCGAGATCGACACCGGCCGCCGCGAGCTGAAGATCGAAGGCGAGGAGAGCATGGAATACTCCAAGCTCGTCCTCGCCACGGGATCGACGCCGCTGCGGCTCAACGTGCCGGGGGCCGATCTCGCCGGCGTGCACACCTTTCGCGACACCCGCGACGTCGACCTGCTGCTGACGCTGGCCGCGGCGAAGAAGCGCGTCGTGGTGGTCGGCGGCGGCCTGCTCGGGCTCGAGGCGGCCTACGGCCTTGCCAAGGCCGGTGCCCCCGTTACGCTGCTGCATCTGATGGACCGGCTGATGGAGCGCCAGCTCGATCCGCCCGCCGCCGACCTGCTCAAGACGCTGGTCGAGCGCAAGGGCATCCGCATCCTGCTCAACGCCAGCACGAAGTGCATTCATGGCGACGGTCAGGTCGAGGCCGTCGAGCTCGCCGACGGCAGCCGCATCGAGGCCGACGCCGTGATTTTCGCGGCCGGAATCAAGCCGAACGTCGTGCTGGCGAAAGAGGCGGGGATCACGGTCAATCGCGGCGTCGTCGTCAACGACGTGATGCAGACCTCCTCGTCCGACATCTTCGCGCTCGGCGAATGCGCCGAGCATCGCGGCACCTGCTATGGCCTTGTCGAACCCGCTTATGAGCAGGCGCGCGTGCTGGCGAGGCATCTTTCCGGCCGCCCCGCCGCCTATCAGGGCAGCGTGGTCTCGACCAATCTGAAGGTCTCCGGCGTCAGCGTGTTCTCCGCCGGCGACTTCATGGGCGGGGAGAGCAGCGAGAGCCTCGTGCTGTCGGACCGCAGCCGCGGCACCTACAAGAAGCTCGTGATCGCCGACGGCCGGCTCACCGGCGCCGTGCTGATCGGCGATACCGTCGATGCGCTCTGGTACCTCGAGCTGATCCGCAATCGCGACAAGGTTGCGGCGATCCGCACCGACATGATGTTCGGCCGCGCGCTGGCGCACCCCTCCAAGGCTGCTTGACAAGGCTGTTTGACGATGACGGCGATCGATCCCGCGCTCCGCACCACCAAGACGACGTGCCCCTATTGCGGCGTCGGCTGCGGCGTGCTCGCGACGCCCGACGGCAAGGGCGGTGCGGCGATCGCGGGCGATCCCGATCATCCCGCCAATTTCGGCCGGCTGTGCTCCAAGGGCTCGGCGCTCGGCGAGACCGTCGGCCCCGAAGGTCGGCTGCTGTATCCGATGATCCGCTGCAAGGGCGTGCTCGAGCGGGTCGCCTGGAGCGATGCGCTCGACCACGTCGCCCATCGCATGAAGCACATCGTGGCGCGCGACGGCGCGGACGCAGTCGCCTTCTATCTCTCCGGCCAGCTCCTCACCGAGGACTATTACGTTGCCAACAAGCTGATGAAGGGGTTTGTCGGAACGGCGAATGTCGACACCAATTCGCGGCTCTGCATGTCCTCCTCGGTCGCGGGCCATCGCCGCGCCTTCGGCGCCGACACCGTGCCCGGCTGCTACGAGGATCTCGACCAGGCCGACCTGCTCGTCTTCGTCGGCTCGAATGCGGCCTGGTGCCATCCCGTGCTGTTCCAGCGCATGTTGAAGAATCGGCAGGAGCGCGGCGCGCGCATGGTCGTGATCGACCCGCGCCGTACCGACACCGCCGGTGATGTCGATCTCTTCCTCGGTCTCAAGCCCGGCACCGACACGGCGCTGTTCTCCGGCCTCCTCGTGCATCTGGCCGACAATGGTGCGTTGGATCGGGACTACATCGCGCAGAACACCAGCGGATACGACGACGCGCTGGCGCGTGCGCGCAACATCGCCGGCAGTGTCACTGCGACGGCGCTTGCCACGGGCCTCTCCGAGCAGGACGTCGCCACCTTCTTCAGGATGTTCCGTGACACCGAGAAGGTCGTCACGCTCTATTCGCAAGGGGTCAACCAGTCGGCGCAGGGCACCGACAAGGTCAACGCCATCCTGAATTGCCATCTTGCGACGGGGCGCATCGGCAAGCCCGGTGCCTCGCCGTTCTCGCTCACCGGCCAGCCCAACGCGATGGGCGGTCGTGAGGTCGGCGGCCTCGCCAATATGCTTGCCGCCCATATGGGTTTCACGCCGCCCGACATCGATCGCGTCAGGCGGTTCTGGAAGGCGCCGCGCATCGCCACCCATGAGGGGCTGAAGGCGGTGCAATTGTTCGAGGCCATCAACCGCGGCGAGATCAAGGCGCTCTGGGTGATGGGTACCAACCCCGCGGTGTCGCTGCCCGATGCCGACATGGTCCGCGATGCCCTGAAGAAGCTCGAGCTGTTCGTGGTCTCCGAGAACGTGCTCTCCAACGACACCGTCGCGGCCGGCCCGCATGTGTTGCTGCCGGCGCTGGCCTGGGGCGAGAAGTCGGGCACCGTGACCAATTCCGAGCGGCGTATCTCGCGCCAGCGCGCCTTCCTGCCTGCGCCCGGCGAGGCGCGCCCCGATTGGTGGATTCTCAGCGAGATCGCAAAACGTTTCGGTTTCGGCGACAGCTTCAACTACAAATCCGCCGCCGACATCTTTCGCGAGCATGCCGCACTCTCGGCCTTCGAGAACAATGGCAGCCGCGATTTCGATATCGGCGCGCTGAGTTCGGTGTCCGACGAAGCGTTCGACGCCTTGGAGCCGGTGCAATGGCCCGCGCGCGAGGGGCAGACGCCCGGCGAGCGCTTCTTTGCGAGCGGCGGGTTCTTCACCAATGACGGCAAGGGCCGCTTCGTCGCGCCGGAAGTGCCGGCGCTGCGCGCCGAGACCGGACCGTCGCGCCCCCTGCGGCTCAACACCGGGCGCATCCGCGACCAGTGGCACACCATGACACGCACGGGGCTCAGCCAGCGGCTGGGCGCGCATTTGCCGGAGCCCTTCGTCGAGATTCATCCCGATGACGCCAGCAAATACGGCATCGCCCATGACAGCTATGCCCGCATCACCACCGATTATGGCAAGTGCATCCTGAAGGCCGTCGTCAGCGACCGGCAGCAGCGCGGCACCCTGTTCGTGCCGATCCACTGGAGCGCGATGAACACCTCGCACGGCCGCGTCGGCGCGCTGGTGCAGTCCTTCACCGATCCGTTCTCGGGCCAGCCGGAGGCCAAGGCGACGCCGGCGGCGATCGCTCCTAACGAATTCGTCTTCCGCGGCTTCGCGCTGTCGCGAAACCAGATCGACCTGCCGGAGAACCTGTTGTGGACCCGCGTCACGGTCGCCGGCGGCTTCGGCTATCTCTTCGCGGACAACGGCGATCTTTCGCGCTGGCCCGCCTGGCTCGAGAACGTCGCGGGCGAGGACGTTGCCGAGTACCGCGACTTCGGCGGCGGGGTCTATCGCGCCGCCTCGTTCGCGGGCGAGCGCATCGAGACCTGCCTGTTCGTCGGACCCGCTCACGACGCCGGCGATTGGGAGGTGGTGAAAAGCGCATTCGCCGCCGACCAGGTGACCGACGAGCAGCGCCGTATGCTGCTGTCCGGCAAGTCGATAGAGGGCGCCGCTTCGACCGGCCCGATCGTCTGCGCCTGCTTCGGCGTCGGCCGCGGCACCATCTGCGACACCATCGCTGGCGGTGCACGCACCGCCGCCGAGATCGGCGCCAGGCTCAAGGCCGGCACCAATTGCGGCTCCTGCATCCCCGAGCTGAAGCGGTTGATCGCGACGACGGAAGTGCCTGCACAGCAGGCGAAGGTCGCGAGCGCGGCGGGGTAGGGAGGACGTTCTCAGTCGCTGCAGACTCCGTTGTCATCGCCCGGCTTGACCGGGCGATCCAGTATTCCAGAGACAGCGAGAGATACGGAGAAGCCGCGGCGTACTGGATTCCCCGCTTTCGCGGGGAATGACAGTGAGGGCGGGGCGCCCATGCCCCCGCGCCAATCGACGCGCCCTCGATTGTGCCCTATGCTGCCGCGCTCCCCTCAACAAACACAACAACAATCATGTACCTGGAAACGCCGCCGCGCCTGATCGAGACCGCGATCTTCTCCGCCATGCCCGACAAGTTCCGCCGCAAGGGCGAGCGGACCGATTGGGCCGACGCCAACCGGCCGGGCATTGCCACCGACAGCTTCATCGAAGGTCCTTCATTCGACAAGGATGGCAACCTCTACATCGTCGACATTCCCTTCGGCCGCATCTTTCGTATCGCGCGTGACGGCGAGTGGTCGCAGGTCATCGAATACGAGGGCTGGCCGAACGGGCTGAAGATCGCATCCGACGGCTGCATCCTGGTCGCCGACTACATGCACGGCCTCATGGAACTCGATGCAAAGGCCGGGCGGATCAAGCCGGTGCTGACGGCGCGCAATTCGGAATCGTTCCGCGGCTGCAACGATCTCCACCTCGCCAGCAACGGCGACGTCTATTTCACCGATCAGGGCCAGACCGGCCTGCACGACCCCAGCGGTCGGGTCTATCGACTTGCGTCGAACGGCCGGCTCGATTGCCTGATCGACACCGGCATCAGTCCGAATGGCCTCGTGCTCGACCCGACCGAGACCGTGCTGTTCGTCGCGATGACGCGCGACAACGCGGTGTGGCGGTTGCCGTTCATGAAGGACGGCAGCGTGTCCAAGGTCGGCCGTTTCTGCTCGCTGTTCGGCACCAGCGGTCCTGACGGCATGACCATGGATGCCAAAGGCCGCCTGTTCGTCGGTCATGCCTCGCTCGGCCATGTCTTCGTGTTCGCGCCGAACGGGGAACTGATCGCGCGGATCAAGTCGTGCGCCGGGCCGAACTGCACCAATGTCGCGATCGGTGGTGAAAACAAGGATCGGCTCTATATCACGGAGTCTGCGACCGGCAGCGTGCTGGTAGCGGATATCGGCGGGCTCTAGTTTCTTCGCCTCTCCCCGCCTGCGGGGAGAGGCCGGAATTTGCGAGTGCAAATTCCGGGTGAGGGGGAGTCTCCGCGAGTCCAACTGCCAGCGAATCTGCGGAAGCAGCCCCTCACCCCGACCCTCTCCCCGTAAGAACGGGGAGAGGGAGGAAAGACAGCGGAGATCGGAGCGACCATGAACACACATCCCTTCGGCCGGACCGGCGCCAACGTCTCCGTGATCGGGCAGGGCACCTGGTATCTCGACCACGGCGATCGCAAGCGCGCGATCGCGGCGCTTCAGCGCGGGCTCGATCTCGGCATGACCCATATCGACACCGCCGAGATGTACGGCGATGCCGAGCTCGTCATTGCGGATGCGATTGCGGGCCGTCGCGATGAAGTGTTTCTCGTTTCAAAAGTGCTGCCGAGCAACGCCTCGCGCCGCGGCACCATCACCGCCTGCGAGCGTTCGCTGAAGCGACTGAAGACCGACCGGCTCGACTGCTATCTCTTGCACTGGCGCGGCTCCTATCCGCTCGAGGACACCGTCGCTGCGTTCGAGGAGCTGGTGAAATCAGGCAAGATCAAATCCTGGGGCGTCTCCAATTTCGATGCCGACGATCTCGACGAGATTCTCGAAGTCGCAGGCGAGGGCCGGATCGCCTGCAACCAGGTGCTCTATCACCTGAAAGAACGCGCGATCGAGCATGCGGTGATCCCGTGGTGCGAACGGCACAATGTCGCCGTCGTCGCCTACTCGCCGTTCGGCCATGACGATTTCCCGGCGAGCAGCAGCAAGGGCGGCGCGGTGCTCGCGCGCATCGCGGAGACGCGTCGCGCGACACCGCGTCAGGTCGCGCTGAGCTTTCTCACCCGTGCGACTACGGTGTTCGCGATACCGAAGGCCTCGTCTGCGGAACATGCCGCCGAGAATGCGGCGGCAGGCGACCTCGTGCTGACGAAGGACGAGATTGCCGCGCTGGACGCGGCGTTTCCCCGCGGGCCGAAGCCGCGTAGCCTTCCCATGCTGTAGTGCACAATTGGCAATATTAACGGAGCATTGACGCGCGCGGCGGCCCGCGCATATCGGCATCCTGTTTTCGGAAGTTGTGAACGGGGCGCATTTGTCGTTTTTTACGGCCGTTCTCGATTCGCATTTTGCCCGGGTTCCAGCCGTGACACCGCCGCCCGCCGCAGCCGCAAGGCTCGACAGTATTCCCATGCCCGCACCGGAGAAGAAGCAGCAGGCTCGCCGCGCGCCTGCGCGCGTCGATCATCCATTCAAGGGCATTGCGCTGATCCTGCTCTCGACGGTGTTTCTCGGCTGCTCCGACGTCACTGCGAAATATCTCTCGACCAGCCTGCCGTCGATCGAGATCACTTGGATCCGCTTCCTCACCTTCACGCTGCTGTTCACGCCGGTGATGCTGCCGGCCTCGCCGTTCTTTGCGATGCGGACCAAGCGTCCCGGCCTGCACGTGATGCGCGGGGCGGCGCTGCTCGGTTCCTCGCTGTTCTTCATCACGGGTCTCGGCTTCCTGCCGATCGCGGAGGCATCGGCCACCGGCTTCGTTGCGCCGCTGTTCGTCACTGCGCTCTCGATCGTCTTCCTCGGCGAGAAGGTCGGCATGCGCCGCTGGCTCGCGACCGCGCTCGGCCTCATTGGCGTGCTGATCATTCTGCGTCCGGGCACCAGCGCATTTCACCCCGCCGCAGTCTTTCCGTTGGTCTCAGCCGCGTGCTGGGCCGGCACGCTGATCCTGACGCGCATGATGAGCGGGCGGGAAGCCGTCGTCACCACCATGGCCTATTCCTCGCTGACGGGCCTTGCGATCCTGACCGCGCTGGTGCCGTTCGTCTGGGTTACGCCATCCTGGACCGCGATCGCGCTCGGCATCTTCATCGGCGTCGCCTCGACCGCGGGCCAGTGGATCGTCGTGCTCGCCTATCGCTACGGTGACGCCTCGGTGCTGGCGCCGTTCTCCTACACGCAGCTGCTCTGGGTCAGCATTCTGGGCTTCTTCATCTTCGGCGAAGTGCCCGATGTCTTCACCATCACCGGCGCGGCCTTCATCGTCGCCAGCGGCCTCTACATCGCCCATCGCGAGCGTGTCCGCCGCGCCCAGCTCCTGGTGCTGGAGGAGCGTTCCCCGAACGCCTGACGCAAGTTCGCTCCTCGTGCTTTGTGGTATCAGCGCTCCAAACAATATGGGAGGAGCCGGATGCGGGCCGCGATTTTCAGGAACGGAGAGATCGTCGTCGACCGGATCGCCGAGCCGAAGCCGGGGCCCGGCCAGGTGCTGGTCAGGACGCTCGCCTGCGGCATCTGCGGCTCCGACCTGCACGCGCGCCAGCACGCCCATCGCATGGTGGAGATGGCACGGAAGGTCGGGCGCAAGCCGATGGACCTCTCCCGTGACGTCGTGTTCGGCCACGAGTTCTGCTGCGAAATCGTCGACTACGGCACCGGCACCGAACGCAAGCTCAAGCCCGGCACCCGCGTCTGCTCGCTGCCGGCGCTGCTGACGCCTGAGGGCATCGAGGGCATCGGCTATTCCAACGACAATGTCGGCGGCTATGCCGAGGCGATGCTGCTCAGCGAAGCGCTGCTGCTTGAGGTGCCCAACGGGCTTGCGCCCGAGCATGCCGCGCTCACCGAGCCGCTGGCGGTCGGCGTCCACGCCGTGGCGAAAGCCAATATCAGCGGCGGCGAGGTGCCGCTCGTGATCGGCTGCGGCCCGGTCGGCCTCGCGGTGATCGCCGCGCTGAAACTTAGGGGCCTGCATCCGATCGTCGCCGCGGACTATTCGCCGGCCCGGCGCGCGCTCGCGGCGAAGCTGGGCGCGGACGTCGTCGTCGATCCCAAGGTATCGCAGCCCTATGCGACCTGGGCCGAGCACGCGCAGATGTCGGAGGCGGAGAAGGCGGCACGGCCGCCGTTTCGGGCCATGCTGCCGGCGCTGAAGCCCGCGGTCATCTTCGAATGTGTCGGCGTGCCCGGCCTGCTGCAACAGGTGTTCGAAGGCGCGCCGCGCGATGCACGCATCGTCGTGGTCGGCGTCTGCATGGAAGCCGACAGAAGCGAGCCCATGCTCGGCATCATGAAGGAGCTGAGCGTCCAGTACGTGCTCGGCTACACGCCGGACGAATTCGCAAGCTCATTGCGCCTGATCGCGGAAGGGCAGGTGGATGCGGCCGCGATGGTGACGGCCGAAGTCGGCATCGACGGAGTCGCCAAAGCATTTGCCGATCTCGCCAATCCCGAGATGCATACCAAGATCATCGTGCAGCCGTGGCGATAGCAACTTGGCAGGGTGCTGTAGGGTGGGTTAGCCCTGCGACTGCGCGAAGCGCAGTTCGCACGGCGTAACCCGCCACTTCTCTTGCGGCGGAGACAGAAGAGGTGGGTTACGCCGAGCAAATGCGCTGCGCGCATCAGCCCGTCTAACCCACCCTACGAGATCTCCCTCAATATTTCGCCGGCACGTACATCTCCGGCGGGACCGGCCCTCGCTGATAGTCGGGATTGCGCACGCGCGGCGGCAGCGTCACCGGAGCCCGCACGACCTCCTGGTACGGTATCTGAGTCAATAGATGTGCGATGCAGTTGAGCCGGGCGCGCTTCTTGTCCACGGCATCGACGATCCACCACGGGCTATCCGGCAGGTGCGTGTGCTCCAGCATCGTCTCCTTGGCCTTGGTGTAAGCCTCCCAGCGACTGCGTGACTCCACGTCCATCGGGCTCAGCTTCCACTGCTTCAGGGGATCCTTGATGCGCATCGTGAAGCGGAATTGCTGCTCGTCGTCGGTGATCGAGAACCAGTATTTGACCAGGATGATGCCGGAGCGGATCAGCATGCGCTCGAACTCCGGCACCGTCTTGAAGAACTCCTGATATTCGTCCTCCGAGCAGAAGCCCATCACGCGCTCGACGCCGGCGCGGTTGTACCAGCTACGGTCGAACAGCACGATCTCGCCGCCGGCCGGCAGGTGCGCGACGTAGCGTTGGAAGTACCATTGCGTGCGCTCGCGCTCGTTCGGCGCCGGAAGCGCCGCGACGCGGCAGATGCGCGGATTGAGGCGCTGGGTGATGCGCTTGATCACGCCGCCCTTGCCGGCGGCGTCGCGGCCCTCGAAGAGCACCACGACCTTCTTCCTCTCGCTCTGCACCCAGTCCTGGAACTTGACGAGTTCGCCCTGAAGGCGAAGCAGTTCCCGGAAATAGAGCCTGCGATCGACCGTCGGTTTCAGCGTTCCGGTCTCGTCGAGGAGCTCGTCGAGACGGGCATCATCCAGCTCCATCTCCAGTTCCTCGTCGAGATCGTCGGCCATTTCCTGGATGATGCGCTCGCGCTTGGAGATCTCGGATTTGCGATCGGCTGCGGTCATGGGTGCTTCTCTCGGCTCGAATACCAGTCACAACGACCATCGGCGGGGTTTGTTGCGACCATGTGACAACGTGGGATCCCGCTGACGCAGGTCACACCGGCAGCGCGATCGAATATTTCACCTGGCTGAGCGCGAAACTCGACTCGATCGAGGCGATGCCATCGAGTCGGGTCAGCTTGGTCTTGAGGAACGTCTCGTAGGAGGCGAGGTCGGCCGCCACCACGCGGAGCAGATAGTCGCGGTTGCCGGTCATCAGATAGCACTCCAGGACCTCGTCCCATTTCGAGATCGCGCGGGCGAAGCGGTTGAGATCCTCCTCCTTCTGCCGCGCCAGCTTGATCGAGATGAAGACGCTGACATGCAGCCCCAGCGCCTTCTGGTCCACTGTCGCGATATAGCGCGAGATCACGCCGCGCTCCTCCAGCAGCTTGACCCGGCGGTGGCAGGGCGAGACCGAGAGTCCGACCTTGTCGGCGAGCTCCTGCATGGTCATCCGGCTGTCGTTCTGGAGATGGCCGAGGATTTTCCGGTCGATGGCGTCGAGCTCTGGCATTGGGATGGAACCTGGGTCAGGAGGCGTCTGATTGGTAAAATATCCCAATATCGGCCGGTATGGCGCGAAAAATTGAGAAGTTTGGCGCGGCCCGCGGGCGTATGATCAGTGCTTATTTCCCGGAGCATCGCCATGCCCGTTGACCCCGCTCGCCTCGACACCCTGACAGCGCTCGCCCGCAAGGCACTGTGGCTGTCGTCCTGGACCATCCACCACGCCAACCACATCCGTTCCAATGCGGACGGCCTCAAGGTCGGCGGCCACCAGGCTTCCTCCGCCTCGCTCGCGACCATCATGTCCGCGCTGTACTTCCACGTGCTGCGGCCGGAGGATCGCGTGGCGGTGAAGCCGCATGCGAGCCCGGTGTTCCACGCCATCCAGTATCTGTTCGGCCGCCAGACCCGCGAGAAGCTGGAGAATTTTCGCGGCTTCAAGGGCGCGCAGTCCTATCCGTCGCGCACCAAGGACGTCGACGACGTCGATTTCTCCACCGGCTCGGTCGGCCTTGGCGTCGCGCAGACGCTGTTCTCTTCGCTGGTGCAGGACTACGTCAAGGCGCGCGGCTGGATGAAGGACCGCCGCGAAGGGCGGATGATCGCCCTCGTCGGCGACGCCGAGATGGACGAGGGCAACATCTTCGAGGCGCTCGCGGAGGGCTGGAAGCACGGCCTGCGCAACACCTGGTGGGTGGTCGACTATAACCGCCAGTCGCTCGATGCCGTCGTGCGCGAAGGTCTTTGGGAAAAGTTCGAGACCATGTTCCGCAATTTCGGCTGGGACGTGGTGATCGTGAAATATGGCCGCCTGATGCGCGAGGCGTTCGCGGAGCCAGGCGGCGAAGCCTTGAAGCGCTGGATCGACAACTGCCCGAACGCGCTTTACGCGGCACTGTGCTTTCAGGGCGGCGCGGCCTTCCGCAAGCATCTGCACGACGAGATCGGCGACCAGGGCCCCATCACCAAGTTAATCGACAGGCGCAGCGACGAGGAACTGCTCGCGCTGATGTCGAATCTCGGCGGCCATGACATGGCGAGCATGCTGGAGGCGTTCGACTCCATTGATCACGATCGCCCGGTCTGCTTCATCGCCTACACCATCAAGGGCGTCGGCCTGCCTTTCCAGGGCCACAAGGACAACCATGCCGGCCTGATGACCGTCGCGCAGATGGAGAAGTACCGCGACAGCCAGAACATCCGGCCCGGACACGAATGGGACAAGTTCGAAGGGCTGACGCAGGATGCGGCCGAACTCGAAGCGTTCCTTGCACGGGTGCCGTTCAACCAGGACGGCCGCCGGCTGACGGCTCCCGTCGTCGAGGTGCCCCAGCAGCTCGCCTTCAAGCCGTCGCCACAGATGTCGACCCAGCAGGGCTTTGGCCTCGTGCTCAACGAGATCGCGCGCAGCGACGGCGAACTGGCGAGGCGCATCGTTACGACCTCGCCCGACGTCACCGTCTCGACCAATCTCGGCCCATGGGTCAACCGCCGCGGCCTGTTCGCACGTGCCGAAAAGGCGGACTTATTCCGCAGCGAGAAAATTCCCTCGACCTACAACTGGGACGCCTCGCCCAGGGGTCAGCATCTCGAGCTCGGTATTGCCGAGATGAACCTGTTCATCATGCTCTCCGCGCTCGGCCTGTCGCACCAGATCAACGGCGAGCGGCTGCTGCCGGTCGGCACGCTCTACGATCCCTTCATCGAACGCGGCCTCGATGCGCTGAACTATGCCTGCTACCAGGATGCCCGCTTCATGGTGGCGGCGACGCCGTCCGGCATCACGCTCGCGCCGGAGGGCGGCGCGCACCAGTCGATCGCGACGCCCTTGATCGGCATGGCGCAGGACGGGCTCGCCTCGTTCGAGCCGGCCTTCGTCGACGAGCTCGCCGTGATCATGGCTTTCGGTTTTGAGCACATGCAGCGCGAGGCGGGCGAGGGCGGCTCGGTCTATTTGCGGCTTTCCACGCGCAGTATCGAGCAGGCGCAGCGGATCATGACGCCGGAGCTGAGGCAGGGCATCACCGACGGTGCTTATTGGTTGCGCAAGCCGGGCCCGAATGCCGAAGTCGTGATCGCCTATACCGGCGCAGTCGCGCCGGAAGCGATCGAGGCCACCGGCTTCATCGGCGAGAGCCGCCGCGACATCGGCCTGCTCGCGATCACCTCGGCGGACCGCCTGCATGCCGGTTGGACCGCAGCGCGGAAATTGCGGCGCGACCGCCGCGGCGTGCAGCATCTCAGCCACATCGAAAAGCTGCTGGCGCCGCTGCCGCGCGACTGCGGCATCGTGACCGTAATCGACGGCCATCCTGCCGCGCTCGGCTGGCTCGGCAGCGTCCGCGGCCATCGCGTCGAGGCGCTCGGCGTCGAGCAGTTCGGCCAGACCGGCAGCATCGCGGACCTTTATCGGCACTACGGCATCGATGCCAACGCCATCATCGATGCGGCCGAAAGCCTCACCACCGGTGCGCCGGTGCTGCACCGGAAGATGGCGGTGTAGTCGAGGTAACCACGTCGACATTCCGGGGAGACGCGTAGCGTCGAGCCCGGAATCCATCGGGCTTCAGCGCAGGTGGTGAGATGGATTCCGGGCTCGCGACTTTGTCGCGCCCCGGAATGACGGCGGGACTACCTTGCCACGTTCCCGCCATCGGCTCATATAGCCTCCGCTCGCCGCAACGCTGGCCCCGCATATGGCGGGTTCAATTGCCGGCGCTTTCGTGCAAGGATGCCTGCCGAAACGCCCCCTCCAAGCCCCAAGAAGAGGTTAATGATGGTCAATCGCATGCAATTCTACATCGACGGCGCCTGGGTCGATCCCGCCGTCAAGAAGTCCACCGCCGTGGTCAATCCGGCGACGGAAGAGGCGATGTACGAGGTTGCGCTGGGCTCCAAGGCCGACGTGGACAAGGCCGTCGCCGCCGCCAAGCGCGCCTTTGCCACCTTCTCCCAGACCAGCCGCGACGAGCGCGTCGCGCTGCTGTCGAAGGTTATCGAAGTCTACAAGGGCCGTCTCAAGGAGATCGGCGCTGCTGTCTCCGACGAGATGGGCGCGCCGCTGCCGATGGCGGAAAAGCTCCAGGCCGGCGCCGGCCTCGGCCATCTCATGACCACGCTCGACGTGCTCAAGAACTATCATTTCGAGGAGCCGGTCGGCACCGCCATGGTGCTGCGCGAGCCGATCGGCGTGGTCGGCATGATCACGCCCTGGAACTGGCCGCTGAACCAGATCGCCTGCAAGGTCGCGCCCGCGCTCGCCGCCGGCTGCACCATGATCCTGAAGCCCAGCGAGTTCACGCCGACCTCGGCGCTGATCTTCGCCGAGATCCTGCATGAAGCCGGCGTGCCCAAGGGCGTGTTCAACCTCGTCAACGGTCTTGGCCCCGAGGTCGGCGCCGCCATGAGCGAGCATCCTGATATCGACATGATCTCGTTCACCGGCTCGACCCGCGCCGGCATCGACGTGGCCAAGCGCGCCGCGCCCACCGTGAAGCGCGTCAGCCAGGAGCTGGGCGGCAAGTCGCCGAACGTCATCCTCGAAGGCGCCGACCTCACGAAGGCAGTGACCGGCGGCGTGATGCACATGTTCAACAACTCCGGCCAGTCCTGCAACGCGCCCTCGCGCATGATCGTGCCGCTGTCGAAGATGAAGGAAGTCGCCGCGATCGCGAAGGCCGCGGCCGACAAGACTAAGGCCGGCGATCCCCGCGCCGAAGGCACCACCATCGGCCCCGTCGTCAACCGCGGTCAGTGGGACAAGATCCAGGGCCTGATCAAGAAGGGCATCGACGAGGGCGCTACCCTCGTCGCCGGCGGCCCGGGCCTGCCCGAGGGTGTCAACAAGGGCTTCTATGTCCGTCCGACCATCTTCGCCGACGTCACGCCCGACATGACGATCGCGCGCGAAGAGATCTTCGGACCGGTGCTGACCATCATCGGTGCCAAGGACGAGGCCGACGCGGTGCAGATCGCCAACGACACGCCCTATGGCCTCGCGGGCTACGTCACGGGTCCGACGGTCGAGGACGCCAAGCGCGTCGGCCGCCAGATCCGCGCCGGCAACGTCAACCTGCAGGGCGTGCCCAACGACCGAACCGCGCCGTTCGGCGGCTACAAGCAGTCCGGCAACGGCCGCGAGTGGGGCAAGTTCGGCCTCGAGGACTTCCTCGAAGTGAAGGCCGTCGCGGGCTTCAACGCGGCGTAAGTTCGAGCGGTTGGAAAGAATGACGCCGGAGCGGGAGGCCGCTCCGGCGTTTTTGTTTTGCGGAGTTCGTAGGGTGGATTAGCGAAGCGTAATCCACCATGTCGCCGTGGAGACCAAAGAGGTGGGTTACGCCTTCGGCTAACCCACCCTACGATTTCGAACTATCCCCCCACCGCGCCTTGCGTGTTCACATACAGCGCATAGATCGACTGGCTCGCCGCCATGAACAGGCGGTTGCGCTTGAGGCCGCCAAAGCAGAGATTGGCGCAGCGCTCGGGCAGCGCGATGCGGCCGATCATGACGCCGTCGGGCGCGAACACCACGACGCCGTCGAGCTCGGGATCGCCCATGCCCCAGCCGCACCAGAGATTGCCGTCGATGTCGCAGCGCATGCCGTCGGGCGTGCCGGGACCTGCATCGATGTGGACGCGCTTGTTGGAAATCGTGGTGCCGTCGGCCGAAACGTCATAGGCGAGGATCTTGCGGTTCGGTACCCCGCGCGATTCCACGACGTAGAGGATCTTCTCGTCCGGCGAGAAGCACAGCCCGTTCGGCCCGAGCACGCCCTCGGCCAAGATGGTTGCCTTTCCGGTTGCGGGATCGAGCCGATAGACATTCGGCTCGATCTCGGGCTCCGCGGTGTAGCCCTCGTAATTGCCGAGCAGGCCGAAGGTGGGATCGGTGAACCAGATCGAGCCGTCCGACTTAACAACGACGTCGTTCGGCGAGTTCAGCCGCTTGCCGTCGAACGAGTCGATCAGCACGGTGATGCTGCCGTCATACTCGGTGCGGACAACGCGCCGCCCGCCATGCTCGCAGGTGATGAGCCGCCCCTGCCGGTCGCGGGTGTTGCCATTGGCGAAGTTCGAGGGCTTGCGGAACACGCTGACTGCGCCGGTCTCCTCCTCCCATTTGAGGATGCGCTGGTTCGGGATGTCGCTGCACAGCAGATAGCGCCCGTCGCCGAACCACACGGGACCCTCGGCCCAGCGCAGGCCGGTCGTCAGCCGCTCCACCGCCGACAATTTCAACCAGTATTTTTCGAAGCGGGGATCGAGTGCCTTGATCGCGGGATCAGGGTAATAGGTCGCCGGCCGCCAGCCTTGATTTTGGGACGATGCATCGTTCATGTGCGGGTCTCGTCGTTGCGTTCCCTCTGTCCAAGTCTGCTAGCATCAGATATCCATGGCCGCAAATCGGTTGCCACGGACGAGGTCAGACATGCCGCGCATCTTGATGACGGGAGCTTCGGGCGGAATCGGAACGCGACTGCGGAAACTCTTGCCGCCGATCTATCCGGACCTGCTGCTTTCCGACATCAGGCCGCCGGCGGATCTCGGCGCAGATGAAAAATTCAAGATGGCCGACCTCGCCGATCTCGCGCAATGCGAGGCCATGTGCGAGGGCGTCGACGGCATTCTCCACTTCGGCGGCTATTCGGTCGAAGGCACCTGGGATCAAATTCACCAGGCCAACATCATCGGCTGCTACAATCTGTTCGAGGCCGCGTATCGCAAGGGCGTCAAGCGCGTGGTGTTCGCCTCGTCGAACCACGCCGTCGGCTTCTATCCGCGCCACCACAAGATCGGCACGGACGTCACTGCGCGGCCCGACAGCCGCTACGGCGTCAGCAAGGTGTTCGGCGAGGCCGTCGGCGCGCTCTATGCCGACAAGCATGGCCTAAAGGTGACTTGCCTGCGCATCGGCAATTTCGGCGACATGCCGCTCGACCAGCGCCGGCTCGCAATCTGGCTCAAGCCCGACGACCTCGTGCAGCTCTGCCGCATCGGGCTCGAACATCCCGACATCCATTTCGAGGTCTTCTACGGCGCCTCTTTCAACGAGCGCGCCTGGTGGGACAATCACCGCGCCTACGAGCTCGGCTATCGCCCGACCGGCCGCGCCGAGGATTTCCGTGAGCACGCGATGGCGGAGCAGGCCAAGCTCAAGCCGGATCCCGTCGGCGATTATTTCCAGGGCGGCACGTTCTGCAGCATGGAGTTCGATGCCGACCCAGGCCGCGTGATCGACTGGACCAAGCGGTAGAAGCGGCTCACCTGCCGAGCGTCAACAGCGGCTTGCCTGTCTCGACAATATAGGTCGCAAGCTCCGCCGCGTTGCCGCTGCCGACGTTCGTCACCGCATGATGTACGCCGTGAGGAATGAGCAGCACGTCGCCGGCCTTCAGGATCACGGGCGGCCTGCCGTCGAGCCGATATTCCAGCTCGCCTTCGATCATATAGACGAGCTCTTCGCCAGGGTGACTGTGCCTGACGGCGACAACGCCCGGAGGAAAATCGACGCGGACCTGGACGACCTCGCGTCCGGGGACGCTCAGAGCTTCCTTCATGAGATGTGTGCGCTTGATGTCTCCCAGCCGTGGCTCTTCGGATCGGGCGGCGAGCGAAGTCAGGCTGGTTGTGGCGATCAGCGCCGCCGCAACGATGATTCCATATCTCTTCATGTGAATGACCTTTCGGTTGTGCGCGACGTTGCGCTTGTGTCGATCAGGCGGCGGCCGCTGCCGCGGGTGTTGCACGAAAGCTGATGGCCATGCGGTTGTAGGCGTTCATCAGGCTGATCGCGATCGTGAGGTCCACGAGCTCACGCTCCTCGAATACGGCGCGTGCGGCCCGGTATGCCTCGTCAGGGACGCCGGTTTCGGCAACCCGTGTCACCGTTTCCGCCCATGCCAGGGCGGCGCGCTCGCGTTCGTCGAAGAGATTGCCGGCCTCGCGCCAGGCCTGCAGCAACGCGATCTTCTCGACCTTCTCTCCCTTCTTGAGCAGGTCGCGCGTGTGCATGTCGAGACAGTAGGCGCAATTGTTGATCTGCGAGATCCGCAGATAGACCAGCTCGATCAGCGTGGCGGACAGGCGGCTCTGCAGGATGTAGCCGTAGACGCCGCCGAGCGCCTTGATGCCTGCCGGCGCGATCTGGTTGTAGTCGAGACGCTTACTCATGGTCTTCTCCTTGATGAGTGGCCGGTTTCTTGGCCGGCATTGACGACGAACACCGCTTGTGTGCGCCTGTTCACCTGCGGATGACGGCCTTCAGCGAGTCCGTGAACACCCAGAAGGAAGCAGCCAACAGGCCGACGTCCTTCAGCAGGAACTGTCCCGGAGCGACGGTGATCGCGGGCGCCCCGAGCTCCGGCACGATGACGCCAGGCGTCGAGATCATGAAGCTCAGCGTCGTGACGAACAGCCCGGCCGAGAGAAGTCCGCCGGCTGTGGAATAGATCGGGCTTGCCAACCGAAGCGCGATCAAAGACCCGATGCTCAGTTCGACGAAGCCGAGAAAGGTGGAGAAGCCGCGGACCGAAAACAGCGCGTAGAACCAGCGCAACAACGGGCTGTTCTCCACCAGCGGAACCAGCCCCTGCGCTTCGTAATCGGTGAACTTCATCCCGCCGAACCAGGCGTAGATGAGTGCAAGCGACGCATAGAGGCCGATCCGGCTGACCGGTTCGGCGTAGGCGAGCAGGCGTTCAGACTGTTCGCGCCAACTGATGGTGCGGCGCAGGGCGATGGATGAGGTGGACGAGTGGCTGATGATGCGTGACATGGTTGTCTCCGTTTTGATGCTGGGTATCGCTCACGCATTCACGTGCGTGTGCAGGTTGTAGCGAGGGGCGGGAATGGCGCTCGAGAGCTTGTTCGTCATGGCGAGCCGCGTGCTCTCGTGTCGATCCCATGCGGACTGGTCGGCCAGCGCCGGGATCGTCACGACCTCGCCGAGGTCGAGACCGGCGAGGGCCGCGTCGACCATGTCGCCGGCCGACATGACGATCTCTGGCGGCAGCTGGTGAACCGGCGTGCCCGCGACATCCCAAAACTCCGTCGCAGTGGCACCCGGCAGCACGGCCTGAATGCGGATGCTCTTGCCGGCGAGTTCGTGAACGAGTGACTGGGTGAAGGCGAGCACGAACGCTTTCGAGCCGCCGTAGACGCCGTTCAGCAGTTCCGGCGCGATCGCGGCGATGGAGGCGATGTTGATGATTGTGCCGTGGCCGCGGTCGATGAATCCGGGGACAGTCGCGTAGGTCAGGCGCGTCAGCGCGCCGACGTTGAGGCGGATCATGTCCTCCATCTTGTCGATGTCGGAGGCGATCAGCGGGGCTGAGGCGCCGACGCCGGCGTTGTTGACCAGCACCGAGATGCCGGGCTCGGTTCTGAGGAGTTGCTCGACATGGCGCAGATCGGACGGGGAGGTGAGATCGGCTTGCAACGTCTCTACCTTGCCGCCGCTTTCGTTGGCGAGCCTGCGCGCCAGCGATGCGAGCCGCTGCCTGTTGCGCGCAACGAGGATGAGGTCGTGACCGCGCTTCGCCAGGCGGTCGGCGTAGATCGCGCCGATTCCGGTCGAAGCGCCGGTGATGAGGGCAGTGCCTTTTCTGGTCTGGGTCATTTTCGTCTCTCCGTTTCGGTGCGGAGAGGAATAGGCACTTCCGGAAATGACGGGTATCTGGCAAATTCGGGATCTATCCTTCCAGAATATGGAAGTCACAGATGGATCGTCTCGAAAGCATGTCGGTGGTTTTAGCGGTGGCGGAGGCCGGCAGCCTGTCCGCCGCCGCACGCCGCCAGAAGGTGCCGCTGGCAACGGTGAGCCGGAAGGTGTCGGAGCTCGAGGAGCACCTGCGCACCAAGCTGTTTCACCGATCGAGCCGCGTCCTCGTTCCCACCGATGCCGGGCGCTCCTACATCGCCGCGGCCAAGCGAATTCTTGCCGATCTCGCCGAAACCGAGCGCGTTGCCTCCGGCGAATACACCACGCCGCGTGGAGATCTGAGCATCACGACGCTGGTCGCGCTCGGTCGCCTCTGCTTACAGCCGATCCTTGCCGAGTTCCTTGCGGCGTTTCCGGAAGTGGACGTTCAGCTCATCTTGCAGGACCGGACGCTCAATCTTCTGGACGAGCACATTGACGTCGCGCTTCGCGTCGGCGATCTCGCCGACAGCGGCCTGATCGCCGTACGGGTGGGGGACATTCAACGCGTCGCCTGCGCAAGCCCGTCCTATCTGAAGCTGCGGGGAACGCCGAAGGCTCCCGATGATCTCTCCGCCCACGACTGCATCAGCTATCCTGCGCTACAATCACCGGGCACATGGCGATTCAAACGAGGGCAGACCGAATATGCTGTCCCGGTGCGGTCGCGCTTCATCGCAAGCAACCTGGAATCGGCCATCGATGCCGCACGCGCAGGCATCGGGATCACCGTCGTGTTCTCCTATCTGGCGTCGGATGCGCTGAGGTCTGGAGAGCTCGTTGCGCTCCTGCAGGACTTTCAGCCGCCGCCGCAGCCGGTCAACTTCGTCTATTCGCCCAACCGCTTCATGCCGGCCAAACTGCGAGCCTTTCTCGATTTTGCAGTACCGCGCCTGAGGGCGCGCTTGGCCGACATGCCCCGGGATGTGGCGTCGCGGAAGCAACGGGCGTGACTGTGTCGGGCGCGGACATCAGAAATGCAGGTTGATCCTCAGCAGCGCCTGGTGCCGTTCGAATTGCTCGAGGTTGAGGCTGCGGTTGTCGCCGAGTGCTTTGCCCGCGACCTGCATCTGCCAGGTGCCGGAGATGCCGACTTCCTTCGAGATGCTGTAGGAGAAGGTCGGGCCGGCGAAGATGGCATCGCCCAGGAAGCGGTCGAGTGCGCCGCCGTCATAGGCCCGCGCGTAGCGGACGCCGAGGCCGAACAAGAGTTCGGGCTGCACTGCGTACGAGATCGCCGCCTGGAGCTGCATCTCGGAATCGTTTCGCCAGAGATTGGTCAGGGTCTCGCGGGTTCCGCCGGTCCCGTACCAGACGTTGAAGGCCGCAAACAGCCTGTCCTTGATCAGCTCGCGGTCGAACAGCGCGGCAAACTCCGCGCCATATTGCGCGATATGCATGCCGGTGGCGTCGTCGATCCGGCTCCAGCCGGGCTGTGCATGGAGAGTGAGCCCGAACGGCGCGACGGCACGATCGACCAGCTTGTAGCGCAGTTCGAGCGCGGCGCCGCTGAAAGCGACATCGCGATGATCGGCAAGTCCCGGAACGCCGCTGATGTGCTGTCCGCTCAGCGCAAATCCGGGCGCGATCCGGAAATTGTCCGAGACCGTGTACTTGATCTGATTGAGATTGGCCCAGGCCGCGTAGCTGCCGGAGCGCTTGCCGAACGCGCCGACATTCTCGAACTCGATCTCGATTTCGCCGGGCTTGCCGATGTCGGAGCCCATGCTGAAGCCGAAAATGTGCTCGGTGTCGATCTCCGCGTGGGCTGACGGCAGGTTCTGCGCAGGCTTCGAGGCGGCGTGGCTGAGCGGGTCGCGAGCCGCGCCATTTGCGCGCTTGTCGTCGGCGAAGGCCGAGCCACAGCTTGCCAGCTGACTCCCCAGGATCGCTGCCGCCGCTGCGGCGCGCGGAAAACTCGATATTCCAGACACGAACAACTCACCCCTAAGCCGAGACTCGCCGGTGGACGCAAGGTCTCTCGGGGCATGCACCCGATCCATGCAAATGCAAGTCATTCGCAATAATTCCACGAAGGTGCCGCCGACGCAATTATTGCGACTCGTTCTTAGTTGCGTTCAAATGTCGCGGCTAGGGCGGATCTCCGGCGCAATCGCCGGGGTGGGAGCGGGGCGTGCTGGCCGGAGGCATTTGACCGGGCCGCCGGCAAGAGGCTGCGACCGTACCTCCGCCGGGCCAGTCAATGTTATCGAAATCAACCTCTGGCGATGTCCCGGCTTATCTTCTGCAATCGTGCAAAGGCGGCCCACGCGTTTGGATACTGGGCGTCTCTCGAATCGATCGTGAGCAGCGCGCGGCAGGCCTCGTTGATGTCGTCCGCTGAAGGGCGCATGGAGATGTCGCCCGATGACTCCGCCCGCTTCCAGCGGTCCTCGACCTCTTTCGCCAGGGCCAGTGCTTCCGACGGGGTTCGCTTCCGGGTTGGCTTCGCCAATGCGTGGTCCGGAGGGAATGTGGGCCAGGCGGTGGGAGGCCGATCGGCTCGCCAGTCGCCTTCCTTGGCGGCCTCGCGCTTCGCGGGCGGACTTGCCTGTCCACCTGCAACATCAGGCGGAACGGTCCGGCCGGCCAACTCGCGGATCTGCTGCTCCATTGTCCCGCCAGACGACGATCCTCCCGCCGAGGGCGCAGGCGCTGTCAGGACGGGCGCAATCGACGTCTGCACGTCGGGGGCAATCTTCTGAACGGTCTTGACGACCGCCGACGCGCCGGGTGACAGAGCCGGCCGCTGTTGCGCGACCTTGTCGTCCTCGGTGGGGCAGGGCCGGTATCCCGAACGCTGACGTGTAATGCGTCCGTCATCATCGATGCGGGCAAAATCAATGGCCACAGTGTAGACGAAAGCGGCGTCGATGACCTGGCCGGACTTGTCCCTTGCCTTGACACCGCCGCAAACATACCTCGCCGCGCCGGCTTCGACTGAACGCAACGCGCCGAATGTGGCCGTCCCTGGATCGATCAGCGCATGTCGAACGGCTGCGCGAGCTTTCATGTGTTCGGTCGAGAGCGCGCTGATCAGGACGTCAGGGTTGATCAAATCGGGCTGGTAGTACCACACATACTCGACGGCAAAAAAAGCTGCGCCGAAAGCGGCCGCGATCAGGACACCGGGTACATTCATGGGATTTCTCCGGGCACTGGAACCCGGCATGGTTGTTATTCATTTCGAAAACCATTTGCGCTAGAGTCTTCTAACAAGTCGTTAATCGGTTGTGCGCTCGAGGAGCATCTACCAAACGATAGTACTCGGGGCGGGATGAGGTCCGCAGGATCCTTTTGCGCGCCTTGTTGACAATGCGGGGCGAGGCGGTACCACCATGGCAAAATGGACGGAGCGACCTGATGACGAGTGGCTTGCGCAAGGGTTTGACGAGCTATGGCGATGCCGGCTTCTCGCTGTTCCTGCGCAAGGCGTTCATCAAGGCCATGGGCTATTCCGACGACGCGCTGGAGCGCCCGATCGTCGGCATCACCAACACCTATAGCGACTACAATCCCTGCCACGGCAACGTCCCTGACATCATCGAAGCCGCCAAGCGCGGCGTGATGTTGTCCGGCGCGATGCCGTTCGTGTTCCCGACCATCTCGATCGCCGAGAGCTTTGCGCATCCGACCTCGATGTACCTGCGCAATCTGATGGCGATGGACACCGAGGAGATGATCCGCGCCCAGCCGATGGATTCGGTGATCGTGATCGGCGGCTGCGACAAGACGCTGCCGGCGCAGGTGATGGCGGCGATCAGCGCCGATTTGCCCACGGTGGTCATTCCGGTAGGTCCCATGGTGGTCGGTCATCACAAGGGCGAGGTGCTGGGCGCCTGCACCGATTGCCGCCGTCTCTGGGCCAAATATCGCGCCGGCGACATGGACGACGTCGAGATCGAGGCCGTGAACGGGCGCCTCGCGCCGTCGGTCGGCACCTGCATGGTGATGGGCACGGCCTCGACCATGGCCTGCATGATCGAAGCCATGGGCCTGTCGCTACCGATGAGCGCAACGATCCCGGCGCCGCACGCCGAGCGTTTCCGTCTCGCCGAGGCGAGCGGCAAGGTGGCCGCCGAGATGGCGAAGACGAAGGGGCCCAAGCCCAGCGAGTTGCTGACGCCTGCGTCTTTCAGGAATGCGCAGGTCGTGCTCCAGGCGATCGGCGGCTCGACCAACGGCCTGATCCATCTGACCGCGATGGCGCATCGCTCGCCGCACCGGCTCGATCTCGCAGCGTTCGACCGGATCGGCCGCGAAGTGCCGGTGCTGGTCGACCTCAAGCCGTCCGGCGAGCATTACATGGAGCACTTCCACCACGCCGGCGGCGTGCCGAAGTTGCTGGCGCAGCTCGGCGATCTCATCGATCTCGATGCCAGGACCATCTCGGGCCAGACGTTGCGCGAGATCGCGGCGAATGCCGAGGACGTGCCGGGCCAGGATGCCATCCGCGCGCGCAATAATCCGATCAAGAAGGAAGGCGGCCTCGCCATCCTGCACGGCAATCTCGCCCCGCGCGGCGCCGTCATCAAGCAATCGGCCGCGAGTCCAAAGCTGCTGCAGCACACCGGGCGCGCGGTGGTGTTCGAATCCGTCGAGGACATGACCTTGCGGGTCGACGATCCCGATCTCGATGTGAACTCCGACGACGTGCTGGTGCTGCGCAATGCCGGCCCGAAGGGCGCGCCGGGCATGCCGGAAGCCGGCTATCTGCCGATCCCGAAGAAGCTCGCGCGCGGCGGCACCAAGGACATGGTGCGCATCTCGGATGCGCGCATGAGCGGCACCGCGTTCGGCACCATCGTGCTGCATATCACGCCGGAATCCGCCGTCGGCGGGCCGCTGGCGCTGGTGCAGAACGGCGACATGATCCGCCTCGACGTCGAAAAGCGCAGCATCGAGCTGCTGGTCGATGCCGCCGAGCTGGAGCGGCGCCGCGCCGCGCTGAAGCCGGCCGCCGTCCCCGGGGAAATGCGGCGCGGCTACGCCTGGCTGTTCAACGAGACCATCATGCAGGCCGACGAGGGCTGCGACTTCGACTTCATGCAGAGGACCGGGAAACAGACGGAGAAGCATTGATCGGCCGCGCGAACGAACGCTCGGATCGGCTGCTTCAAATTGCCGGCGGAGACAGGCTGCATCTGTCCTAGGTAACGACCTGCTCGATCCGCCACTGCGCGTCTTCGTGCAGGTAGCGGAACGGCGTGCCGTGGCTGTTCTTGAAATAGCTGCCACATAGTGCGTTTGCCATGGCTTGCATCACGGCGTCGTGGCAGACGAATAGGAGATTGTCGTCGGGATGGCGCGCGAGCCACCCCGAGACGCAGGCCAGCGACCGTCCGGCCATGGCGTCCCAGCTTTCGCCGTCGGCCGGCAGGATCGACACGAGACCCGTCGCGGATTTGACGCCGTGCTTGATCATGAGGTCGCGGACGGGGAGGCCTTCAAAGCTGCCGAAATCGAACTCGATGATGCCGTCGTCTATCGCGAGCGGCACCGCGATCACGTCCGCGATGATCTCGGCCGTCCGCGCCGCGCGTACCAGGGGGCTTGCGACGATGCGGCTGATGCCGAGGCCGCGCAGCGCGTGCGCGGCCTCGCGCGCTTGTCGCAGGCCATCGTCGTTCAGCGGATTGTCGGTGCGGCCCTGGAATCGCCCCTCGCGATTCCAGTCGGTCGCACCGTGACGGAGGCCGTAGAACGTGCGCGCGGGCTTCGTCACTTCGACTTGCTCGTGAACTTCTTCACGGCGGAGCGGAACGCCTCCGTGTTCATCGCCATGATGATCTTGTGCTCCTCGGCATCCAGCTGCTGCTTCACCGGCGTGGTTGCGGCCTGATAGACCAGCTGCTTGGTGCCGGCGATCGCGGCCGGCGGGTTCTGCGCCAGCCGTTCGGCAAGCTGCCGCGTCGCCGCCTTCAGCTCGGTTGCGGGAACGGTCTTGGCGACCAGGCCCCATTCATAGGCCTGCTGCGCGGTAAAATTGTCCTCGGCGAGAAAAATCTGCAGCGCGCGGCGGGAGCCCACCGTGCCGACGATGCCGACCGTCGAGCCGCCGTCCGGCGACACTCCGATCTTGGCATAGGCGGGCGTGAACCTGGCGTCATCAGCGGCGATGCAGAGATCCGTGACGAAGGCGAGGCCCATGCCGGCGCCGGCGGCCGAGCCGTGCACGCTGGACAGCGAGATCTTCGGCATGCGCCTGACGATCTCGATGAAGGTATGGTAGTGCTTGAGCAGCTCGCCGACGACGGGCGTCACCGTGCCGGCTTCGGCGGCGGCTCCGATCGTCTGCAGATCGCCGCCGGCGCAGAACGCGCGGCCTTCGCCCTCGAGGACAACGACGCGGATGTCGTCCGCGCCTTCGATATAGGCCGCGAGCTGTTCGAGCTTCTGGGCAATCGCAAGGTTGATCGCGTTGAACGCAGCAGGGCGGTTCAGCGTGATGGTCGCGATCGGGCCGTCGATCCGCAGCAGGGCGGGATCATCGGGTTTTGAGACGGGAGCGGTCATTTGGGAAATCCCCGGCAGGAGGTCGAGGCTCGAACTAAATCGCAGAAGGCGAGGGGTGACAATCCCCGGCCGCCGCTCTTGCGCCGGGCGGAACGATCGGCTCAAATGGCGCTGCCTTCGTCAAGGGACGGACATGAGCGCCGGCTCCTCCTAAGGCCAGCAACCAGAATCAGCGAGAGAGGAGACGGCATGGGTTACGCTCGTGTCTTCCGGAAATGGGCTGTCCAATGACGGGCGGTCCGGTGATCATCGTCGGCGCCGGCCATGGCGGCTACCAGGTCGCGGCATCGCTGCGCCAGGCCGGCTTTTCGGAGCGCATCTGCCTGATCAACGACGAGGCGCATCTGCCCTATCAGCGGCCGCCGCTGTCGAAGGCCTACATCAAGGGCTCGGCGGGGCCGGAGAGCCTGATGTTCCGGCCGGAGAAGTTTTATCAGGACCAGAAGATCGACCTGATCGGGGGCCGCGCCGCCTCGATCGACCGCGCGGGGCACAAGGTGCATCTCGAATCCGGCGAGACGCTGGCTTACGGCCACCTCGTGCTGGCGACCGGCGCGCGCAATCGCCTGCTCGACCTGCCCAATGCCAACCTTCCGGACGTGAAATATTTGCGAATCCTCGACGACAGCGAGGCACTGCGCAAGATCATGCCGTCGAAGACACGCGCCGTGATCATCGGCGCCGGCTTCATCGGCCTCGAATTCGCCGCGACCGCCCGCATCAAGGGCCTCGAGGTCGACGTGCTCGAGCTCGCCCCGCGCGTGATGGCGCGCGCGGTGACATCAGAGGTTTCGGAGTATTTTCAGGAACGCCACCGCGAAGCCGGCATCCGCATCCATCTCGGCGTGCAGGCCACCTCGATCGAGGCGGAGGGCGGCAAGGTCACCGGCGTCTCCTTGAGCGACGGACGGCATCTGCCCGCCGACCTCGTCGTGGTCGGCGTCGGCGTGCTGCCGAACATCGAGCTTGCGGCGGAGGCGGGGCTGCCGGTCGCCGCCGGCATCATCGTCGACGAATATCTTGCGACCGCCGATCCCGACATTTCAGCCATCGGCGATTGCGCACTGTTCGCAAGCCCGCGCTTCGGCGGATCGCTGCGGCTGGAATCGGTGCAGAACGCCACCGACCAGGCCCGCTGCCTTGCGGCGCGCCTGACCGGTGACAACAAGCCGTACGACAGCCATCCCTGGTTCTGGAGCGACCAGGGCGACGACAAGCTCCAGATCTCGGGTCTTACCACCGGCTACGACCGCGTCGTGCTGCGCGGCAGTCCCGCCAGCAAGGCGTTCTCGGCGTTCTGCTATCAAGGCGACAAATTACTCGGTATCGAATCCATAAACCGCGCCGGCGACCACATGTTCGGACGCCGGTTGCAGAGCATGGATCGTTCGATCACGCCGGAGCAGGCCGCGGACGAGAGCTTCGACCTCAAGAGCGCGCTGGCGTAAGCGCTACAACACCGCGGCCACGTCCGCTGCCGTTGGCATCGACGGCCCCGCGCCCATGCGCTGCACGCTGATCGAGGCGGCGTCGTTGGCGAAGGCGAGGGCGATGCGCAAGGATGCGCCCTCGGCCAGTTGCGCCGCCAGCGCGCCGACGAAGCAATCGCCGGCGCCGGTGGTGTCGACCGCCTTCACCGCACGGCCGGCCACGGCAATCTCCTCGCGGCCCGCCAGTGCGAGCACGCCGCGCCTGCCGAGCGTGACGCAGATGCTCTGGTTCTCGCGGGCCTGAAGTTCTCGCGCGACGTCGATGATGTGCGCGGCCGCGTCGCTCTCGGACAGTTCCACGCCGGCGAGGAAGCCAAGCTCGGTCTCGTTCAATACGAGGATGTCGACCAGCGAGAGCAACTCGCTGGGAATCTTCTGCGCCGGCGCCGGGTTGAGCAGCGTCGTCGCTCCAGCCGCACGCGCGCGTCGAAAAAAGGCAGCAATCGCCGGCAGCGGAATCTCGAACTGGCTGACCGCGACGTCGCCTTTCAGCAGCGGCACCACCTCGACGTCCTCAGGCCCGACCAGCCCGTTCGCCCCGGGAACGACGACGATGGTGTTGTCGGCCTCCGCCACCGTGATGATCGCGGTGCCGGTGTGCGCCTCCGCCGTCTCCACGAGATAGCCGAGATCGATGCCCTGATCGCCGAGAAAGGCCTTCAGCTCGGCCCCGAACGAATCCTTCCCCAGCCGCCCGATCAGCGTGGTTCCCACGCCGAGCCGCGCCGCCGCGACCGCCTGGTTGGCACCCTTGCCGCCCGGAAAATACAGCACCTGGCGGCCGGCGACGGTCTCGCCGACCTTCGGATGGCGATCGGCGGTCGCCACCACATCCATGTTGATGCTGCCGGCGACGAAGACGCGCCCCATCCTGATCCCTGCGACTGTTAGACCCTGACCTCGAACTCGTGCCTGACCTTGGCGATGTCGACGAGTGTCGGCAGGCCGGCCTCGTTTCCGAGGCGCTGGATCTTGAAGGTCGAGGCGGCGCGCGCGAAATCGAAATGCTCGCGCCAGCTCTTTCCGGGATGGGCGAGGTAGGAATAGACATAGGCACCGTGGAAGACGTCGCCGGCGCCGTTGGTGTCGATGACGCGCTCGCGCGGGATCGGCATCGCCGGCATCACCTGCACCGTTCCTGTCTCGTCGTACCAGAAGAGGCCCTTCTCGCCCATGGTGACGCCGCCGATCCTGCAGCCGCGGCCCTTGAGGTAGTCGAGCATCTTCTCCGGCGTGAGGTCCATCTGCTCGCACAGCCGCTCGGCGACGATCGCGACGTCGATATATTCGAGCAGCTCATGCGTGTTGGTGCGCAGGCCGCCGCCATCGAGCGAGGTCAGGATGCCAGCCTCGCGGCACACCTTGGCGTAGTGGATCGCGGCGTCCGGCTGGTGGCCGTCGACATGCAGCGCGCGGCAGCCGCCGAGGTTGAGCATCGGGAAGGGGTGGATGTGCTCGTCGTCGCGGCAGCGGACGATGGCGCGCTTGCCGTCCTTGGGCATGATGAAGGAGAGCGAGGACTGGTTGACCTTGCGCCCGTGCAGCGAGATGCCGTACTTGGCGCACATGTCCTGGAACATGCGCCCCAGCCAGTCATTGGCCGCCGTGGCGATGAGATCGGGCACGATGCCGAGCTTGGCGCAGCAGAAGGCCGCCGTCACCGCATTGCCGCCGAAGGAGACCGCGTAGTCCGAGGCCACGTGCTTCTCGTCGCCGGTGGGCATGTGGTCGGTGATGAAGACGACGTCGATATAGGTCTGTCCGATGAAGAGAGCCTGCATTGCTTGTCCGTGATGCGCTTGTGGTCCCGGCCGGCGGGATTACTCTAGCACCGGTTCCGCTCCGGAGGGACGCTGAAATTATTCGCAAAACTGCCGCCCGAAGCGCTTGAGGTCAGCATGGTGCCGGAATACGACCATGTCGGCCCAATGCCAAGCCCGGACAAACGCCGTCTGTCGGTCCGTGGGTTCCAAGTCGATCAAAAGGGTGCAGGATGATCACCGGCCTCGATCACATCGTCGTTCTCGTGAGCGATATCGGTGCGGCCAAGGCGGCCTATCAGACGCTGCTCGCCCGCGCGCCGGCCTGGCAGAACTCCGGCGAGGGCGCTGACCGGGTGCTGTTCACCCTCGACAACATGACGATCGAACTGATGGCGCCGAGCGGCTTCAGCGTCACCGCCGACCGCATGCGCGCACTGCTCGAGGACCAGGAGGGCATGCTCGCCAGCCTGTGCTTTCGTGTCGCGGACATCGGCAAGATGCACCGGCGGCTGGACCGCGTGGCCCTGAGGCCGGACCCGGTCGCGGAGGTCGAAAGCGGCGATACGGTCACCGGCGCGGTGCTGCACTGGAAACGCACGCGGGCTGCCACCGAGCTCACGCGCGGCGTGCGCATGTTCTTCCTTGAGCTTGCCGACGAGCGTCCCAAATCGGTCGCGACCGACATTGCCCCGATCGACGCGCTCGACCACGTCGTCGTCACGACCGAGGATTCCGATCGTGCCGCCGCGCTCTACGGTGCGCGGCTCGGACTTGACCTGGCGCTCGACCGCTCCCACCAGGATTGGGGCCAGCTGATGTTCTTCCGCTGCGGCGATCTCATCGTCGAGGTGGTGCGCCGGCCGGTTGCGGGCAGCGATGCCGCGCACGACCGCCTCTGGGGCCTCAGCTGGCGCGTCGCCGACATCGACGCCACCCGCGCCCGCCTGATCGCTGCCGGTCTCGACGTCAGCGAAGTCCGCAACGGCCGCAAGCCGGGGACCAGGATCATGACGGTGCGGAATGGCACCTGCGGGATTCAGACCGTGCTCTTGGAGCGCTCGCCGAAGCCGGTGGAGTAACCGCCGTCATTCCGGGGCGTCGCGAAGCGACGAGCCCGGAATCCATTCCGCCACCGACTCTGCCGCTCAATGGATTCCGGGCTCGCGCCAAGAGGCGCGCCCCGGAATGACGATCGTTCTCAAACGTCCGTTCGCGTGTTACACGCCATATCCAGACCACCCAGCGAGCACCCCTTTTGGCGAAGGCAAAGCGAACTCTGAAATGGCAGCGCGATCCCGAGGGGATGCGGCTGCGCATTCTCGAAGCCGCCAAGCAGGAGTTTTCCGCCCATGGGCTCGCCGGCGCGCGCGTCGACCGCATTGCGGCGAAGGCCGGCGCGAACAAGCGCATGCTGTACTATCACGTCGGCAACAAGGACGAGCTCTATCTCGCCGTGCTCGAAGGCGCCTATGACAAGATCCGCAGCGAGGAGCGCGGGCTCGATCTCGAGCATCTCGATCCGCCCGAGGCCATCCGCCGCCTGATCGAGTTCACCTGGAATTACTTCCTGCGCAATCCGGAGTTCCTGTCGCTGCTCCAGACCGAGAACCTTGCGCGCGCAAAGCACCTGAAGAAATCGACCAAGGTCAAGTCGATGCACTCGCCCTTCGTCGAGATGATCCGCACCGTGGTGCGCCGCGGCGTCGACAGCGGGGATTTCCAGGTCGCGGTCGATCCGGTGCAGCTCTACATCTCGATCGCGGCGCTGAGCTTCTTCTATCTCTCCAACTCGGCAACGCTTAGCGTGATCTTCGGCCGCGACCTGCTGGACAAGAAGGCCAAGGACGAGCGGCTGGCGCACATGGTCGGCCTGGTCCTGGCCGCGCTGACGGGGCAATCCGCGGCGCTGTTCGCGCTTGCGAAGCCGGCGAAGTCGCGCAGCGCGGTGGTGCAGACGGTTTAGCGCTCCATTCTCCCTGCTGTCATTCCGGGGCGGTCCGTAGGGCCGAACCCGGAATCTCGAGATTCCGGGTCGATGCTTCGCATCGCCCGGAATGACGACGATTTTTGGGGGGCGGAACCGCCGCAAAACGCCACAGGGAAAGCTCTGGACAGTATTTATCCAACGGGTTAATTTCTCCCCACAACCAAGAAGACTGCCGGGAGTGAAAATTGGCCGAGCCCAAGCCGCAAAACGCCGTTTCCAAGCTGCTGAATGCGGCCTGGGTTCGGCCGTTCCTGTTCCTGGTCTTCATCGTCGTCGCCTGGGATCTCGCGATCCGAATCTTCAGGATTCCCGCCTACCAGATCCCGGCGCCGCTCGATGTCGTCGCCGTGCTGCGCACCGAATGGCCGGAGCTGCTGCGCCAGTCCTGGCCGACCACCTACGCGACCGTCTGCGGCTTCCTGCTGTCGGCACTGTTCGGCATTCCCGTCGCGATGCTGATCGCAGGCTCGAAGACGGTGGAGAGCTACGTCTATCCGCTGCTGGTGTTTTCGCAATCCGTGCCGAAGATCGCGATCGCGCCGCTGTTCGTGGTCTGGTTCGGTTTCGGCATCATTCCCAAGGTGATCTCGGCGTTCCTGCTCGGCTTCTTTCCGGTCGTCGTCTCCGCGGTCCAGGGCTTCAAGTCGGTCGACCCCGACATGGTCGATCTCGCCCGTGCCATGCAGGGCAGCCGTTTCCAGGTGTTTCGCGCGGTGAACCTGCCGCATGCGCTGCCGGCGATCTTCTCCGGCCTCAAAGTGTCGGTGACGCTCGCCGTGGTCGGCGCCGTCGTCGGCGAGTTCGTCGGCTCCAATTCCGGCATCGGCTACGTCATGCAGCGCTCGATCGGCACCTTCGACCTGCCGACGATGTTCGCGGCGCTGGTGATCCTGGCGCTGCTCGGCGTGGTCCTGTTCTGGATCGTGGACCGCATCGAGAAGCTGGTCATTCCCTGGCATGTCAGCCAGCGTGAGGACGTGATCTTTGCATCCTGACTAAAAAACGAACGGCCACCAACGGCCGACGCAACCAACGGGAAGGGAGAGAAACGATGAAGCGGTGGATTGGAGCTGCATCCGTGGCACTGATGGCGTTCGCGGCCATGCCGGCGCAGGCAGCCGACAAGGTCGTGCTGATGCTGAACTGGTACGTCTATGGCGAGCATGCGCCGTTCTATTACGGCAAGGCCAAGGGCATTTATGCCGCTGAAGGCATCGACCTCGAGATCCAGGAAGGCCGCGGCTCGGCTGCGACCACGCAGGCCGTTGCCGCCAAGACCGCGGACTTCGGCTATGTCGACGTCCCCACCATGATGCGCGCCGCGATCAAGGGCGCGCCCGTGGTTGCGACCGGCGTGCTGCTCCAGACCAGCCCGATGTCTGCGATGGGCTTCGCCGACAAGAACATCAGGAAGCCCGAGGACATCAAGGGCAAGACGGTGGCGATCACGCCGGCGGACTCGATGACGCAGATCTGGCCGCTGTTCCTGAAGAAGACCGGCCTGAAGGAGAGCGACTTCAAGACCGTGGCCGGCGACGGCCAGACCAAGCTCAATGCCGTCATCAACGGCCAGGCCGACCTTTTGCTCGGCTACGTCATGGACCAGTCGATGAAGATCAAGGACGCCACCGGCAAGGACGTCTATCCGATCAAGTTCGCCGACTACGGCATCAACATGGTGTCGTCCGGCATCATCGCCAACACCGACTATGTGAAGGCCAACGCCGATCTCGTCCGCCGCTTCATGTCGGCGACGACGAAAGCGGTCGAAGCCGCCGAGAAGGAGCCGAAGGCCGCGGCACAGGCGATCCTCGATGCCAACCCCAAGGGCGGCAAGATCGACACGCTGACGCAGGGCTTTGAGCTGACCATCCCGCTCTACCGGACCGCGGAGACCAAGGGCAAGCGGCCGTTCCAGGTCACCGACCAGAACATGACTGATACGGTCAATCTGATGGTCGAATATGGCGGTCTCGACGCCAAGGCCAAGGAGAACCCGAAGGCCTTCTACACCAACGACTACCTGCCGAAGAGCGGCTCGTGAGCAATCAATCTTCACTGTCGTCCCTGCGAACGCAGGGACCCATAACCACCGGCCTTGATGGTTACGGAAGGTCTCAACCCGCGTGGCCGAACGCTCCGGCGCGGCGTATGGGTCCCTGCGTTCGCAGGGACGACGCGTGGAGAGGGTTATGATGAACCCTGCGACCAAGCCAGTCGATATCAACCAGCCGGCCGCGCATCTGAGACTGGTGAACGACCGGGCCGGCGATGCGTCGGGCATCAAGCTGTCGGGCGTATCCAAGACCTACCGGACCCGCGACGGCGACGTGCCGTCGCTGCGGCCGCTCGACTTCCACATCAATGACGGCGAGTTCTTCGTCGTGGTCGGTCCCTCCGGCTGCGGCAAGTCCACGCTGCTGAAGCTGATCTCGGGCCTGCTGCCGCCGACGACGGGCGAGATCCTGGTCGAGGGCCAAAGGGTGACGGCGCCGCACGGCAATGTCGGCATCGTCTTCCAGAACGCGCTGCTTCTGCCATGGCGCAACATCCTGTCCAACGTGATGCTGCCGATCGACATGAAGCGGCTGCCTCGGCAAAAATATCTCGAACGCGCCAAGGCGCTCCTGAAGCTGGTCGGGCTCGAAGGTTTCGAGAAGAAGCTGCCCTGGCAGCTCTCCGGCGGCATGCAGCAGCGGGCCTCGATCTGCCGCGCGCTGGTGCACGATCCCAGGATCATGCTGATGGACGAGCCGTTCGGCGCGCTCGACGCGCTGACGCGCGAGCGCATGAATGTCGAATTGATGCGGATCCAGCGCGAGACGAAGAAGACGGTGCTGCTGATCACGCATTCGATTCCGGAGGCCGTGTTTCTCGCCGACCGCGTCCTGGTCATGACCGAGCGCCCCGGCGCGGTCGCCGCGATCTACGACGTGCCGCTGCCGCGTCCACGCTCGCTCGACGTGATGGCCGATCCTGTCTTCACCGAACTCGTGCAGCGCATCCGCAAGCACTTCTTCTCGCAGGGTGCGTTGGATTAGCTATCATGGCGTTTTTCGAGGGAGCCACGTGCACGCTGCGCTCCCTCCCCCGCCTGCGGGGGAGGGTTGGGGAGAGGGTGTCTCCGCATTGGGACAGTCTCCAAGAGGAAAGAACCCTTACCCGGCACTTCGTGCCGACCTCTCCCGCAAGCGGGAGAGGCAAGTCGCCCGCGGCCCCGGCGCTCACACCAAATTCATCGCGTTTCGTTGTAGCACCATGTCCCCCCGCCTGAAGCTGCGAGACATTGCCTTCTTCGAACGTCCCGTGCAATTCGCGCGGCCGTTCCGCTTCGGCGCGATCACGATCAACGCGACGCCGCAGCTGTTCGTGCGGGCCGAGATCGAGGTCGAGGGCAGGGGGAGCGCGGTCGGCGCCAGCGCCGAGCTGCTGGTGCCGAAATGGTTCGACAAGCGACCGGAATTGTCGCCGGCGCAGACGGTGGACGAGTTGCGTCGCTCGCTGGAGATCGCACGTGGGCTCTATCTGGCGCACACCGGCTACCTGAGCGCTTTCGATCTGCATGCCCAGTGCATCGGGGCCCAGGTCGCGACCTGTGCGAAGAAGAACATTCCACCGCTCGCAGCAAGCTATGGCCCGGCCGAGATCGACAAGGCGATCGTCGATGCGCTGCTGCGCGCCGCCGAGACCAATTTCTTCGACGGGATGGCCGGCAACATCGCGGGTATCGATGCGCGGCTTTCTCCTGATTTGAGCGAGAGGGACATCAGGATGTTCCTCACCGGCCGGGTGCCGCTCGAGCGTGTTGCGATCAGGCATACCGTCGGCCTTGATGATGTCGTGGAAGGCGAGGGCGGCGTTGCCGATCCGCGCGAGAATACCGGCGCGCGCTACTTCAAGCTCAAGCTGTCCGGCGATCCGGATGCCGACGCGGCGCGGCTTGCCCGGATCGGCAAGGAACTCGATACGTTGGGGCATGACTACAAGGTGACGCTCGACGCCAACGAGCAGTACTCCGACCTTGCGGCGTTGCGGGCTCTGATCGACCGGCTCGATCATGACGCCGCGCTGCGCCGGATCGCGGCGCGATTGCTTTATGTCGAACAGCCAATGCCGCGCGACATCACCCGGCAATCGCCGCTGGGCGCACTGGCAGATCGCGGTTTCATCATCGACGAAGCCGACGATTCCTACGATGCATTCCCGGCCGCCCGGGCTCTCGGCTATCGCGGCATCTCCTCGAAATCCTGCAAGGGCCTCTACAAATCCATCGTCAACGCGACGCGCGCGGCGAAATGGAGCGCGGAGGGCGAGGCCTTCTTCGTGACCGGCGAGGATCTCACCTGCCAGGCCGGTCTCGCCGTGCAGCAGGACCTCGCGCTCGGCGCCTTCATCGGCGTCACCCACGCCGAGCGCAACGGCCATCACTATGTCGACGGCTTTGGCGACACGCCAACTCTTGAGGCGCAAACCTTCGCCGCCGCGCACCCCGATCTCTATGCCGATGCCGGGCAGGGCATCCGCCTCTCCGTTCACGACGGCGATCTCCTGACGGGATCGCTTCACACAGCAGGCTTTGCCACCGCGGTCCATCCGGACTGGTCGGCGCTGCGCCCGCTCGAACAGCCAAATTCACTTCAGGAGCAGTTAGCATGACCACCCAACGCCTCGGCCTCATCATGAACGGCGTCACCGGCCGCATGGGGCTCAACCAGCATCTGATCCGCTCGATCGTCGCCATCCGCGACCAGGGCGGCGTCCGCCTGAAGAACGGCGATCGCGTGATGCCCGATCCGATCCTGGTCGGCCGCAGCGCCGAGAAGGTCGAGGCGCTGGCCAAGCGCTACAACATCACGCGCTGGACCACCGACCTCGACGCCGCGCTCGCCGACAAGAACGACACCATGTTCTTCGACGCCGCGACGACGCAGGCGCGCCCCGGTCTGCTGACGCAGGCCATCAACGCCGGCAAGCATGTCTATTGCGAGAAGCCGATCGCGACGAACTTCGAGGAGGCGCTGGAGGTCGTCAAGCTTGCGAACGCCAAGGGCGTCAAGCACGGCACGGTGCAGGACAAGCTGTTCCTGCCGGGTCTGAAGAAGATCGCCTTCCTGCGCGACTCCGGTTTCTTCGGCCGCATCCTCTCGGTGCGCGGCGAGTTCGGCTATTGGGTGTTCGAAGGCGGCTGGCAGGAGGCGCAGCGGCCATCCTGGAACTACCGCGACGAGGACGGTGGCGGCATCATCCTGGACATGGTCTGCCACTGGCGCTACGTGCTCGACAACCTCTTCGGCAACGTCCAGAGCGTGAGCTGCATCGGCAACACCGACATTCCCGAGCGTTTCGACGAGCAGGGCAAGAAGTACAAGGCGACGGCGGACGATTCCGCCTACGCGACGTTCCAGCTCGAAGGCGGCATCATCGCCCACATCAACATGTCCTGGGTTACGCGCGTCTATCGCGACGACCTCGTCACCTTCCAGGTTGACGGCACCCACGGCTCGGCGGTCGCAGGCCTCACCGACTGCATGATCCAGGCGCGGCAGGCGACGCCTCGTCCGGTGTGGAATCCCGACGAGAAGCGGCTGCACGATTTCTACGGCGACTGGCAGAAGCTGCCCGACAACGTCACCTACGACAACGGCTTCAAGGAACAGTGGGAGATGTTCATCCGCCACGTCTACGAGGACGCGCCCTACAAGTTCACGCTGCTCGAAGGCGCCAAGGGCGTGCAGCTCGCCGAATGCGCGCTGAAGAGCTGGAAGGAGCGCCGCTGGATCGACGTCTCCCCGATCAAGGTGTGAGGAGGGACACATGAACAAGCCCGTCCAGCCGATATCGTCATTGTCGCTCAAGCTGCCGAAGGCCGATCGCTCGATCGAGACCTACCGGTTAGCTGCCTCGCGCACGTTTCCCGCAAAGCTCGAGGGGCCGCTGAACCGCATCGCCTTCTCGGCCGTGCATACGGTGGCCGATCCCTTCGCCGACAACGATCCCTGGCTGTCCGCCGCCGTCGACTGGGACAAGACCATCGCCTTCCGCGAGCACGTCTGGGACCTCGGCCTCGGCGTTGCCGAAGCCATGGACACCGCGCAGCGCGGCATGGGGCTGGACTGGCCGACCTCGCTGGAGCTGATCACGCGTTCGGTTGCTGCCGCCAAGCGCCGCAACGCGCTGGTGTTCTCCGGCGCCGGCACCGACCATCTCGCCGTCGAGGATGCCAGGAGCCTCGATGACGTGATCCGCGCCTATGAGGAGCAGATCTCCGCAGTCGAGAAGGTGGGGGGGCGCATCATCCTGATGGCGTCGCGCGCGCTCGCCAAGCTCGGCCGCAACGCCGACGACTATGCCAAGGTCTATGACCGCGTGCTCTCGCAAGTCCGCGAGCCCGTCATCATCCACTGGCTCGGCGACATGTTCGATCCGGCTCTCACGGGCTATTGGGGCACCCAGGATCTCGACAAGGCAATGGATACGGCGGTCGCCATCATCAATGGCAACGCCGCCAAGGTGGACGGCGTCAAGGTTTCGCTGCTCGACAAGCAGCGTGAGATCGACATGCGCCGGCGTCTCGACAAGCGGATCAGGATGTACACCGGGGACGATTTCAACTACGCGGAGCTGGTCGCCGGCGACGAACAGGGCTTTTCGCATGCGCTGCTCGGCATTTTCGATGCCATTGCGCCTGCGGCGTCCTACGCGCTGTCGCGGCTGGCGGCCGGCGACGAAGCCGGCTTCCACGACGTGCTGGGTCCGACCGTGCCGCTCTCGCGTCACATCTTCAAGGCGCCGACGCGGTTCTACAAGACTGGCGTCGTGTTCATGGCCTATCTCAACGGCCACCAGGATCATTTCACCATGGTCGGCGGACAGGAAAGCGCGCGCTCGATGCTGCATCTGGCCGAGCTGTTCCGCCTCGCTGATCAAGCCGGCCTGCTCGCCAACCCTGAACTCGCGACGCGGCAGATGAAAACCGTGCTCGCCACCCACGGTATCGAACCCTGATGCGCGACTTTTCGTCCGATCATCGCTGGCTGTCGCTGAACACGGCGACCGTCCGCAAGCAGGGCGACCTCGTCGCGATCGTCGAGGCCTGTGCCAGGCACGGCATCCGCGCCATCGATCCCTGGCGCGACCAGGTCGCATCCGTCGGTCTCGACCGCGCCGCGCGGGTGGTGCGCGATGCCGGGCTCGAACTGTCAGGCTATTGCCGCGGCGGCATGTTCACCTCCGATAGCTCGCGCCGGGGTGAGGTGCGTGACGACAACCGCCGCTGCGTTGATGAGGCCAAGGCCCTGGGCGCGCCCTGCATCGTCCTCGTCGTCGGCGGCCTGCCGCAATATTCGAGGCCGGGCAGCGAGGCCTCGAAGGACATCGCGGCGGCGCGCGGGCGGGTCGAGGAAGCGCTCGCCGAGATGCTCGACTACGCGAGGCAGGCAAAGCTGCCGCTGGCGATCGAGCCGTTGCATCCGGCCTACGCCGCCGACCGAGCCTGCGTGAACACCACGAAACAGGCGCTCGACATCTGCGACCGGCTCGACCCCGGCCGCAGCGGCATGCTCGGCGTCGCGCTCGACGTCTATCACATCTGGTGGGACCCGGAGCTGATGGGCCAGATCGCGCGCGCCGGCCAAGATCGCCTGCTCGCCTTCCATGTCTGCGACTGGCTGGTGCCCACCAAGGACATCCTCAACGACCGCGGCATGATGGGCGACGGCGTCATCGACATCAGATCGGTGCGTCAAGCAGTCGAGGCGCAGGGCTTTGCCGGCTATTCGGAGATCGAGATTTTCTCGAACGACTGGTGGGCTAAGCCGATGGACGAGGTGCTACGCACCTGTATCGCGCGGCATAAGGCGGTGGTCTAGGTCGCCGGCGTCCGCCCTCAGGGGCTTGCGAGTTATTGCAGGGTATCGAAGCCCTGATGCTCCGAATTTACGCCTGATTTCGGCGGCAGAACAGGTATGGTCGGACTGCTGCCTCGCTCGACCCGGTCCCGAATGATCCGAGGCGGACGTTGGCATTTCTATGGGGTAACGCCGGTTTTTGGGAGGGGAGACGGACGTCAAGGCTGGTCTAAGGACCACCTCGTGGTTCGGCGCTCCAGGTTGCAAAACATTGGCCGGACAACGAGATGCTAGCCATCTGCTCGATGATGGTCGCGCGGGTCAGCCAAATGTTGTAGGGTTCCGCGATCGCGCGCGTCACTGCTCGGAAGGTGTCCGGGTACTTGGTCCTTTGGAATGACAAGGTGCGCATGAATCAGGCAGAGCAAGCGACAGAGGTGCCGTCCATCGCATCGTCGATGATTACGAGGCGGCTTGCTGCCATAGCCTTTGCCGATGTCGCCGGCTTTTCCCGGCTGCTGGGTCTGAGGGACGTCGATACCGTCATGCGCTGGAAAGCGTTGCGGACCGATATCATGGAACCTCACATGGCTCGCCACGGCGGACGGGTCGCCGAGATCGCAGGCGACGCCGTGCTGGTCGAATTTCCGAGCGTCGTGAACGCGGTGCGTTGGGCTGCCGACGTTCAGCGGATTCAGGAGCGCACCGTCGGCGACAAGGATCCATTCGCGCTGCATCTTCGCATCGCCATCAACGTCGACGATATCATTGACGAAGATGGAATATTGCAGGGGGACGGCGTCAACATTGCGTCTCGTATCCACCAGGCCGCGGAGCCCGGCCAAATAGTCGTCACGGCGGCGGTCCGCGACTATGTCATGAATCGACTACCACTTAAATTTCATCACCTCGGCGCGCCTGTGATGAAAAATATCATGCGAACCGTTCATGTCTATTCCGTTCAATGGACGGAGGGAGACGGGGATCGCCAGATCGCGCAACCATACCTGCAATGGGCGTCCAAGCCGACGCTCGCCGTGCTGCCGTTCCGGACGATCAGCGGTACCGACGATGACAGCTACTACGGTGAGGGGATCACGGACGCGATTATTACCGGCCTCTCCAGAAACCGATCGCTTTACGTCATTGCGCGCAATTCCACACTGCGCTATCGCGCCGGTGGAAAAGACCTGCGACAGATCGCCAGTGAGCTCGATGTTCGTTACCTGCTCGACGGCAGCGTGCAACGCCAGGGCACACGATTGAGAATCAATACGGAGTTGACCGACATTTTGGGGAATGTCGCGATCTGGGCCCAAAAGTACGAGGGATCTACCGACGACCTGTTTGAATTTCAGGATCGTATTGCCTCAAGCATACTGTCCTCCATTGAGCCGCGTGTGCGTGCGGTTGAGACGGCTCGCGTCGGTGACCGTCCGACCGAGAGTTTGGATGCATTCCACTGCGTTCTTCGCGCGATGTCGCTTCTGTATCTCCTCACTGCGGAGAGCCACCGGGAAGCGGGTCAACTCCTGGAACGGGCGATCGTGCTCGATCCGTCCTACGCTCAGGCCCATGCCTACCTTGCGTGGTGGCTGAATTTCCAGTTTGGCGAAGGTTGGTCGCTGGATCCCGACCGCGACCGGGCGCGCGCTCTCATCGTGTCACAGCGCGCCATCGAACTCGACCCCGACGATCCCTTTGCGTTGGCCGTGGCCGGGCACGTCCTCTCTTTCATGGGAAAATCACCGGAAGAAGCGATGGAGCTTTTTGGGCGGGCGCTGGCCGTCAACGAGAACTCGGCGTTCGCATGGGGTTTGAGCGCCTTGACGCTCGCCTATTTGGGGCGGCCCGACGAAGCGCTGGAGCGATTGCAGAACGTATGGCGTCTTAATCCCTTTGATCCCTTGAACTTCTATTTTTGGATCGTGGCAGGAATTGCCGAATTCGTCGCTGGGCGATACGATGAAGCGATCGTCTACCTGAACAGGTCACGGCGGGCCAATCTACTTTTTCGTCCCTGCATACGAACGCTGGCTGCCGCGCTTGCGCTTTCGGGTGACGAAGCTGGGGCTGAATCAGCGGCTCGACAGCTTCTCGAAATTGAACCGTCGTTTAGAGTTTCAACTTTCATTTCCTGGTATCCGCTGCGGCGGAAGGATGATCTGGATCGTTTCGCGAAAGGATTGCGTGCCGCGGGGTTGCCTGAATAGCAACACATAAAATTCAAGTATCAGGGAGGCTTAACATGGGAGCTGGAGCTGGTGCTGGAGCGGGGGCAGGTGCTGGAGCAGGTGCCGGGGCGGGCGCTGGTGCCGGAGCAGGTGCAGGTGCAGGTGCAGGTGCAGGTGCAGGTGCAGGTGCAGGTGCAGGTGCAGGAGCGGGCGCAGGTGCAGGTGCAGGTGCCGGAGCGGGTGCTGGAGCGGGCGCAGGTGCTGGAGCGGGCGCAGGTGCCGGGGCGGGTGCGGGGCCCGGCACGGGACGCAGTTTTTACGCAACCCCCTCGGACCTGGGCTTTCGACCTTGGACACTCGACTTTACCCCTGATGACGCCGGGAATCCGCCGTATCCGTGGCCAGAAATCGTAAGTCCCTATCAGGTTGACGCCAACGGACAGGACGCGTTCCTCGAATGGACAACCGATGAGTGGGACCCGGCGTTACGGTTCTGGACGCTTCCATACGACCGCCATCTCACTCAATGGCTGCAGGCGGTCGATCCCTCTCGACCGTCAATCATGGCGGCGCGGGAATTCGGCGGCCTGCCCCATCAATGGCAATTCGGTCGGACTGACCTGCTGGCGAAGAACTGGCTGGAGAGCCTCGATTTGGCGTGGCAGCCCGATCCCCTTTTGGATCCTGAAAATCCTAACGCGGGCCCCGGCGCCTCGCCTGTTGCATGGACCGCGGCGAAGCGCGCGGCCTTCAACGCGATCGTCGGCGAAATCGAAGAGCTGCAAATGCTGATGCAGGACGATCGCGATCGCTATTTGGCCGAAATCATCGAGCAGGCGGATGGCAGTGCCGGCTACATTACCGCCTTCATCGATACGAGTGAATCACAGCGTCCGTGGACAATGGAGCTCATCAACTGCGGGTACGCCATCGGTAACGTCGCATATTTCTATTACAAGCAGCAATTCAGGCGCGTTCGCCCATCGACATTATGCCCGGGGCTGGCGCCTCCGTTCGGTCCTCCCGCGCATCCGTCGTTTATCAGCGGGCATTCCTTCATCGGTCATCTCATCGCGCTTCTGCTCCTGGAAATACCGGCGCTTCGACAGCGCTACGGCATGTTCGCCGCGCCGTACGACGGAACACCGGGCAAGGTGGTCTCCCCCTATCCGGCCGTGACGATCTCCCTCGCCAATCCAACCGTCGTCACCTTGAGCGCGTTGACTGCACACGGTCTGAGCGCCGGAGATCAGATCACTTTTCGGCCACTCTCCGGCGGCCAGCCGCTTCCAGCGCCGCTCGTCGCCGGAACAACCTATTACGTACTCGTCGCCGGCTTGACCGCCAACAGCTTCGAAATCAGCGCCGCCGCCAACGGCGCCCCGATTGACACCACCCCCGCGGGTGGGGGGGCGCCTGTGCCGGCCTTACTTCTGGCGAACCCGTTGATGGGGCGGGGCGAACTCACATCGCCGCTACTTTGGCTTGCCGAACGTATCGCCAAGAACCGCGAACGTCTCGGCGTTCACTATGCTTCCGACTCGGCCGGAAGTCGTCACATTGCAGCCGGTATTTGGCGAGCGCTGCTGCACGACGATACGACTAGCGGCATCAATTGTCCGACGCTCTCTTCGGTGCTCGCGCACGCAACCGCCGAGTGGCCGACCAAGTGGCCCTGAACCGCATTGTCCGTTTTGCTCGGCCGACCTGAGCAACGAAGCACACGCCATACCATCGGGCTGCCGCTAGGGGCCAACGACGACGAGACCGAGGTTGTTGTCATTGGGGACGAGGTCAATGAGCTTCGAGGGCATTTGGCTGCACGGAAGCAACGTCATGGGGTCAGTGTTGGCTGCATCGTCCGCGCAGGTTGCGATAGCCAGCACCAGATAGCGGGTGCCGGATGACGGTGGGTTGAACGTGAAAGCAAATTCAACAGGCGGCGCACCTGGGTCAATGGTTAGGCCGGAGCCCGATGACGGGTGGCACGGTTCCCAGGTCGTTGACACTGGTGAAGTCCATTTCGGCGGAGGACTGCCACTGGGCCATGCGTGCCACCAAGCGGTGACTACGACATTCGTTGCCTGTTGACTGCCGCGGTTTCCGACCTTCACGGAAATATTGCCGCCCGACACGACGATCGCGCTTTGGTCGGCCTGCCACAAGGGCGGAGCATCTGAACCGGACTGGTGGCGCTCCCAATCGAGCGAGACCGGATTGTAGCTGCCAGGCCCATACACGATATCGCCGTAGGGTGAGGCTTCCGAAAGCGGCCGCCGGTCCAGAATATAGACGTCGACCGGCGGTGGAAGGCCCGGCGCGTTTGTGATCGTTCCGGGAACGGCATACAGTCCCTGAACTTCGAACGCCCAGCGAATGACCTTGTGCACACAGCCGCCGATCCTGTGGAACGAGAACGATTTGGTGCTGTACGGTGGCGGGGGAAAGGTCACGTCCCAGTTGACGTCCCAGCGAATGGTGCCGATGTCGGCGTCGATCAGCGCGGAGACGAGCTGATCCGGCTCGTTGGTCAACACGGTGGTCGATGTCGGCAGAATCTGAATCCCCCTCATGATGAGGTAGACGGAATAGTGCGAAGCCGACTCGCGGGCGAATTGGTCAGGCTGGTTTTTCGTTCCCACCAGCTTCGTATCGCCACCAATAGCGCGGTACAGCCGGAACAGTGACGACGAGAGGATCTGTTCGGTCCAATAACCCTTGCGTCGGGGCGGCGTTGAATCGGGCACCTGGGACATCGCATAGTGCAACGTGCCGCCCCAGCTCCATCCATGCGACACGCATCGGTCGTGGCGACGCGGCGTAAACACCCACGGGAATGTCGCGCCGCGCCAATTGGCATCTCCGGCCAGTTGCGATTGCGGGTCCGAGACGATCGCCGCGAGCGCGTCGCCGGCGCTGTGGGCGAAGCGGAATTCCAGCTCCCCGACCGAGCACATCAGGAGCACGTGCCCGATCTCGTGCCAGATCCAGCGCGCGTCGGCCGCAATGCCAAGTGGCTCGATCGGCGAGCGCGCTTTTCCGTCCCATGGCTTGCGCGCCCGGGTCGAAAGGTCGGCCAGCGCCAAATGCAGTTGCAGGATCGGACGATCGCCGAACTTGGTCGGTCCGACGTAGTCGACCAGCCAGCCCTCTGGAAGAACACGCGCATTGACGGTCTGGCCGTCCTTGCCGGGTCCCGGCCTCACCCCCGAGCGATAAAAGACCTTGAGCGGCAGGCTGGCGATCCGAAAGTAGGAAACCGCATCAATCCCATACGCGTCGAGCCGCTCGAAGAATTGCCGGACATTGTTGTAGGCGCTGATTGCCGCGAAGTCGTTCGATCGAACGAGCGGTGCGGACGTGCCAGGCAGATCGACTGTCTTCGGATAAGGCTGCGGGGGATAGGGATAGGCAGGGGGCAGGCGATCGGCAAGAACGAATCCGGGGCAAACGACGACCCTTGCATCTTCGATGAAGCCGGGTGGTTCCGGATTGGGCGGTGGCGGGTAAATCAGCGGATCGGCCTCATACGCAGTGATTTCCTCATTGTGGCGATAGTGCTCGAGAGCTTCTTCGCTGCGTGTCGGGCGCCGCTTGCGAAGATCGGTTGGCGGCTCCTGCGACGCAGGATCAAGCGGAAAGACCCAGGCGTGTCCAGGTGTCAACGCATCGGCGACGAGCTCAACCTTGCTGACGAGAGCCCCTGCCTCTGTCGGCGTCCCCGAGAACACGAACGAATACGGCGTGGCCCTGGTTCGGCCGGCCACCGTTTCGGGCTTGCTCGTGGCTTGCCACCGGACAAGCGGTGTCTTTCCGTCGGATGTGGTCGCGATCCGGACGCCGCGAATGGAGACGGATTGATTTTTCAAACCAAGCTGCTCGGACATCTCCGCCTTGACCAGAGAAAGCGAGGCCGTTCTGAATATCTCCGCGAACTCGTTATTCTTTATCAGATCGAATACTCGGAACGTGCTGTAAGGGCTGAATGGAAGTGATGCGGTCAACCCGGTGATGCGTATTTCGTATTCTCCGTTTGCCGGCCGCACATGCGCAACCACGCGGATGCCGAACCCGGAGCCCAGGAAATGGCCCCGCGGGGGACCGTCGGAGTCGGCATTGGGGGCGGGGTCGGGAATCCACTCGGAAGCCACCAGAATCACGGTCCGATCGACAAGAGTGCCCGCGCGCGACTTACGCTCAACTCGGAACGACACGAACGGGTTGCCGGCATCGTCGTCGTCCGGATTTGCAGGAGGCCAGGCAAGGGGCAGCCACCGGAAGAAGCCCGAATCGCGATTGAAGAAGTTCCTCGAGTCGGTTGTGAATACTGGCAGCGGAGGGATTGGTGGATCGATATCGGGATTCTCCGTCACCGCCTTGAGGTACTCATTTCCCACGCGTTGCATATTGGGATCATCGATTGCGGGGACGGTAACCAGAAACGGAGCCGTTGGATGTCGCAGCAAAATAGAGGTCGGTGCGTTGTCCGCATCGCCCCAGCGCTCGCTCCAGAGCGCATATTTGCTGGGATGCCATTCCGCCGAATCGCGTGGTCCGCCAACAACTTCATCTGCCATCTGCCACCTCTCCTCGTTGAGGCGCCCGTCACGCTGTGACGGAGCTCAATGGTGTGCGCATTTGCGCGTGGCGTCGTTGTCGATGAATTCTACTCCATGCCGGCATCTCGCGATAGCCGTCCCGGCTGGTATGGCCTCGTAACGAGAGGGCGTGTTTGCAACGTGCAAGCTGAACGGCCGGCCGAAAGGAGCCCGATTACGCAGCCTCAAGGAAAATCCTGCGTCAGGATGGTAGCGAATTGCTCCAGCGCCCAGTCGACCTGGTCGTTTGTGATCACCAGCGGCGGGGCGATGCGGATCGTATGCTCATGGGTATCCTTGGCGAGAATGCCCTTGGCCTGGAGCGCCTCGCAGTAGCGGCGGGCGCGGCCGGCCTCGGGATGCAGCTCGACCGCCAGCATCAAGCCGCGCCCGCGCACCTCGCGGATCGTATTCGCACGAATGTCTTGCAAGCCTTTCAGAAAGCGCTCGCCCTGCCTGGCCGCATTCTCGATCATGCCTTCCTCGACCAGCACGCGCATCGCCGCGCGGGCCACGGCGCAGGCAAGCGGGTTGCCGCCGAAGGTCGAGCCATGCTGCCCGGGTCGCAAAGTCCCGAGCACGTCGTTGTTCGAGAGCACGGCCGACACCGGATAGAAGCCGCCGGACAGGGCCTTGCCGAGCAGCGTCACGTCGGCCTCGATTCCCTCATGCTGTTCGGCGAGCAGTTTACCGGTGCGACCGAGCCCGGTCTGGATCTCGTCGAGCACCAGCATCACGTTGTTGGCGGTGCAGAGCTGGCGCACCTCAGTGAAGTAGCCGGCCGGAGGAATGATGACGCCAGCTTCGCCCTGGATCGGCTCGACCAGAAAGGCGACGGTGTTTGGGGTGATGGCGTCTTGCAACGCCGCGGCGTCGCCGAACGGGATGATCCTGAAACCCGGCGCGAACGGCCCGAAATGTGTGCGTGTCTCGGGATCGGTTGAAAAGCCGACGATGCCAAGCGTGCGCCCGTGAAAATTGTTGGCGCAGACGATGATCTCGGCCGCACCGTCCGGCACGCCCTTCACCTCGTAGCCCCACTTGCGCACCGACTTGATCGCGCTTTCGACCGCCTCGGCGCCGCTGTTCATCGGCAGCACCTTGTGGGAACCGGTGAGCGCGGCGATCTCCTCGTAGAACAGGGCGAGTTGGTCGTTGTGGAAGGCCCTCGAGGTGAGCGTCAGCCTGTGCGCCTGTTCGACCATCGCCGCCAGGATCTTCGGGTGGCAGTGGCCCTGGCTGACCGCCGAATAGGCCGAGAGGCAATCGAGATAGCGGTTGCCTTCGGTATCCCAGACCCAGACACCTTCGCCGCGCGACAGGACGACCCCGATCGGCTCGTAATTATGGGCGCCAAAGCGTGCTTCCGTTGCGATGAGATCAATGACCGACGCGCTCATCTGTCGTCTCTCCATTGCTGCGCGCCGGCGTCAACCGACCGCTCCGGCGGCCCTCAACTTGATCTGGGTATCGCTCTGCCGTCTTGGAAGCCTTCATGCCCCGATCGCGTGGTGGGGCCCGATCTGCTCGAAATGTCAGATGGTTCTGCGGAACCACAGGGCCTCGTTCGCCGACACGCCCTCTACTGTGCATGGGGTTGTTTTCGACATTTTGTTCTGGACCCCTCAGTCGATCGCGCAGGGCACGCTCAAGAACCCGCGGAACCGGACCCGTCCGCCCCGGACCGGCTGCCCGCTCACGGCATAGTTCGGAAAGCGCGCCAGGAAGCGCGAGATCGCGATCGCGCCTTCCAGTCGCGCCAGCGCCATGCCGGCGCATTGATGTGCGCCGGTGGCGAAGGCGAGGTGCCGGTTCGGCGTGCGCGCAATATCGAAGCGCTCCGGGTCTGGAAACTGCGCGGGATCGCGGTTGGCCGCGCCAATGCACAGCGTCACCGATGTGCCGGCATCGAGCACGCCGCCGCCGAGCTCGACACGCTCCGTGGTCATGCGATTGCCGAGCTGGTTCGAGCTCTCATAGCGCAGCATCTCCTCGACCGCCGTCTTGATCATGTCGGGGTTGTCGATCAGCCGCTGCTTCTGGTCGGGATGGCGGTCGAGCGCCACGAGGCCGTTGCCGATCAGGTTGGTGGTGGTCTCGTGGCCGGCATTGAGCAGGAAGATGCAATTGTGCAGCAGCTCCTTCTCGGTCAGCCGCTCGCCGTCACTTTCGCCCTGGATCAGGCGCGTCAGCACGTCACGCTCGGGGTTGCCCGGCTTGGCGCGCCGCCGCGCCACCAGCGTATCGAGATAGGCGAGGAAATCCGTCACCGCCTTGTTGCCGCGCGCGGCCGCCTCGGGCGACACCACGGGTTCGAGGGCGCCCAGGATCGCCAGCGACCAGTCACGCAAGGGTGTGCGCTCGTCATGGGGAACGTCGAGCAGATTGCCGATCACCTCGATGGGAATGGAGGCCGCGAAATCCTCGATCAGCTCGCAAGCGCCCTTGGCTTCGATGGCGTCGAGCAGGCCGTCGACCAGCTTGATGAGGTCGCCTTCCATGCTCGCGATCGCGCGCGGCGACAGCGCCCCCATGATCAGGCGGCGCACGCGGGTATGGGACGGCGGGTCGTTGAAGACGAGGCTGGTGGTGTGGTGCTCGTAGAGCGGGGTATCGCCGTATTTCGGCGCGAACTCGCGCTTCTTGTCCGAGCTGAACGATTTGGTGTTCTTGTAGGTGGCGACGAGATCGTCGTAGCGGGTCAGGAACACGGTGCCGTTCGGCAGGCGCTTGACCGGCTCGTTCTCCCGCAGTGCACGATAGGTCGGGTAGGGATTGTCGTAGAACTCCGGCGTCAGCTTCTCGAGGTCGAAGCTGGCCGCCAGCGCCTTCGCATCTGCGTTCATCCCGTTATACTCGCCGGTTAAAGCCGATATGCCGTTTTTGTTGTTCTGGTCGGCGCATGCATGCGTCTACAGTCTTTCTACATTGCTAGCCGACCGGACAGGAAAATGCACGCACGCGCTGACGCTGCCGACACGGCCCCGAACTGGCCCGACGATATCTTCGCAACATTGCAGCGCTTCGACGTCCGGCAGGTGCCGTATGTGCCGGACGCCGGCCATTCCAGGCTGATCCAGCGCGTGCTGGACTCCTCCACAATGCGCGGCATTCCGCTGACGACCGAGGAGGAGGGCGTGGCACTGCTCGCCGGCGCCTGGGCCGGTGGCCAGCGCGGCGTCTTGCTGATGCAGTCGAGCGGCGTCGGCAATTGCATCAACATGCTGTCGCTGATCCCGATCCTGCGCTTTCCGTTCCTCACGCTCGTGACCATGCGCGGCGAGTGGGGCGAGTTCAATCCGTGGCAGGTGCCGATGGGCTCGACCACGCAGGGCGTGTTCGAACTGTCGGGTGTCCAGGTGCTGCGCGCCTCCAACGCGGCCGAGGTGCCCGCCGTGCTCGAAGCGGCAGCGGCGCAGGCCTACAACGCGCTCACCCCCACCGCCGTCCTTTTGTCGCAGCGCCTGATCGGCGCCAAGGTTTTCACCAAATGAGCAAGGCCAATCTCCTCGACCGCCGCCAGGTGGTGTCCACATTGCTGGCGGACCGCAAGGACGTCGTCGCGATCGGGGGGCTGGGTGCCTCCACCAACGACATGTGCGCCGCCGGCGATCATGCACGCAATTTCTACCTGTGGGGTGGCATGGGCGGCGCCGCGATGATCGGGCTCGGCCTCGCTCTGGCGCAGCCGAAGCTGCCGGTGCTGGTCATCACCGGGGACGGTGAAATGCTGATGGGGATGGGTAGCCTTGCCACCATTGGCCTGCAAAGGCCGCCCAATCTGTCGATCGCAGTGCTCGACAACGAGGCCTATGGCGAGACCGGCGGGCAGACCAGCCATACCTCGGCCGCCGCCGACCTCGTCGGCGTCGCCAAGGCATGCGGCATCGCGGACAGCCGTGCCGTCACGACCATCGCCGAGGTCGAGGCCTTTGCCAAAGCCGTCCACGACGTCTCCGCCGGGCCGCGCTTTGCCAATGTGAAGATCGACAGCGCCAGCCTGGAGCGGATCCTGCCAAGTCGGGATGGAACCTACATCCTGAACCGGATCCGCGGCGACCTCGGCTTCCAGCCGATCTAGCCGGGCGCGGCTCTCGGAGGGAGCGCCCTGCAAGCAGCCCGAGTGGTGGGGCGAATTTCCCCTGAATTTGCAACGCATTCAGGTTGCGATGCAACATAGTGCTTGACTTCTGGGTGGGTGAGTGTTTACTCACCCACCATGAGCTCATTGCGTATGACGAGCGACCTGAGGCGTCAATTGATCCTCGGTGCCGCAAAGCGCTGCTTTGCCCGACATGGCTACACCGGCACCACGACGAAGAGCGTGGCGGCCGCCGCTGCCATTTCCGAGGCGCTGCTGTTCAAGCATTTCCCGTCCAAGGCGGCGCTCTACGCCGAAATTCTCAGCGACGAATGCGAAGCGGATCCGGCGTTCATCGAGCTTCTCGAGCGGGAGCCCTCGACCGCCACGCTGGTCGAGGTGATCCGCAGGATGGTCGGGCATTTCCTGCACATTGCTGACGGTCCCGATCAAGAAGAGGCGCAGCGCCTGCGGCTGATGGCCACGAGCCATCTGGATGACGGCGAATTCGCGCGTTTGCTGTATGCCAAGATCGAGACACTGATTGGGGCGGCTTTTGTCGGCTCGCTCGAGCGCGCCGTGGCCGCCGGGGATGCGCGGCCCCACGCTGGCGATCCGCTCAACCTGTTCTGGTTTGCGCATCATGCGGTGATGACCGCGGCGCTGACCAGGCTGCCGGCCACGCCTTGTCTTGCCTACGGCAAGGCGAACGACTTGGAGCGACAGCTCTGTGAGTTTCTCCTGAGGGGTATCGGACTTAACGACGCCTCAATTGCTTCGCATCTGGGCCGCGATCAGGCCGCGGATGCCGGCAAGGCGGCGATTGCAGAAAGTGCATGACATGAACATCGTAACCGAACACAAGATTTCGGGCGAACCGATCGACAAGGCTCCCAAGCGTCCGGTCCGGCCGGTGCTCTGGTTCATCATCGTCGGCACGCTTCTCGCCGCGCTGGTCGGTGGACTCGTCTGGTTCAACTATTTCCGCGGCCAGATGATCCAGCAGTTCTTCGCCAACAACAAGCCGCCGCCGACGGCCGTCAGCGCGGCCGAGGCGAAGTCCGAGGTGGTGCCGAACCTGCTCACCGCGGTCGGCAGCCTTGTCGCCGTGCATCAGGTCGACGTCAGCGCCGACGTCAACGGCCGCGTCACGGAGATCAAGTTCGAGCCGGGTACGCGCGTCGAAGCCGGCACGCCGCTGGTGCAGCTGTTCGACGCGCCGGACCAGGGCGACCTCGCTAATTACAAGGCGCAGGCGACCGTCGCGCAGCTGTCGCTTGACCGCGCCAAGCAACTGGCCGCGCGCCAGTTCGGTCCGCAGGCGACCGTCGATGCCGCGCAGGCCGCCTACGACCAGGCGCAGGCCGGCATCGCCAAGACCGAAGCGTTGATCTCGCAGAAGCTGGTGCGCGCGCCGTTCTCCGGTGACCTCGGCATGCGCAAGGTCGAGGTTGGCCAATATCTGACGGCAGGTACGGCGATCGTGTCGTTGACCGATCTGTCGGAGCTGTGGGCCAACTTCACGGTGACGGAAAAGGATTCCGGCAATCTCAAGGTCGGCCAGACCGTCCGGCTGAAGGTCGATGCCTATCCGGGCCGCACCTTCGAGGGCAAGATCACCACGATCGAGCCGCAGATCGCGGCCGACACCCGCAACATCCGCGTGCAGGCGACGATCGCCAATCCGGAGAAGATCCTCAAGCCCGGCATGTTCGTGACCACCACGGTGGTGCTGCCGGACAAGCCGGCCGTGATCACCGTGCCCGAGACGGCGGTCGACTACACCCTGTACGGCGACTCGGTGTTCGTGATCGCCGAGAAAAAGGAAGCGGACGGCAAGACCAGCCTCTCGGCGGTGCGCACCTTCGTGCAGACCGGCAACCGGGTCGATGGTCGCGTCGAGATCCTCAAGGGCCTGAAAGCGGGCGACAAGGTCGTCGCCCTCGGTCAGCTCAAGCTGCAATCGGGTGCACCGGTATCGATTTCGACCGACCCGACTCCGCCGATCCCGGCGCAGCCGCCGCGCTACTGACAACATCCTCACGTGATCCGGCCCGGCCGGATCACGTCTCTTGAGACATAGAAATCCAGATCGGAAATCGAGATCGCCGCGATGGCCCTTACCGATATTTTCATCAAGCGCCCGGTTCTTTCGGTCGTCGTCAGCCTGCTGATCCTGCTGATCGGCCTGCGCGCGGCGATGGTGCTGCCGATCCGGCAATACCCGAAGCTGTCGAACACGGTCATCAACATCACGACCGTCTATCCCGGCGCGTCCGCGGACCTGATCCAGGGCTTCATTACCACGCCGATCGAGCAGGCAGTCGCCTCCGCCGAGGGCGTCGACTACATCACCTCGTCCTCCGTGCTCGGCACTTCGACGATTCAGGTCTACATCAAGCTGAATTTCGATCCGAACCAGGCGCTCACCGAGGTGCTGGCGAAGACGAACTCGGTGAAGTACCTGATCCCGAAGGAATCCAACGACCCGATCGTCACCAAGACCACCGGCCAGACCACGGCCGTGATGTACCTCGGCTTCTCGTCCGAGGAGCTGTCCGGTTCGGCGATCTCAGACTATCTGACGCGTGTGGTGCAGCCGGTGCTGTCGACCGTCGACGGTGTGGCCTCGGCCGACATTCTCGGCGGCCAGACCTTCGCGATGCGTCTTTGGCTCGATCCCGTGAAGATGGCCGGCCGCAACGTGTCGCCGGCCGACGTCGCCGCGGCAATCACCGCCAACAACTTCCAGTCAGCGGCGGGCCAGACCAAGGGCTATCTCATCGTCTCGAACGTCTCGACGAATACCGGCCTCACCGACGTCAACCAGTTCAAGAAGATGATCGTCAAGGCCAAGGACGGCGGCTTCGTGCGGATGGAGGACATCGCCACCGTCGAGCTTGCCGCCCAGAGCACGGACGCCAGCGTCGCCTTCAATGGCGAGCACGCGATCTTCATCGGCGTGCAGGCAACGCCGCAGGGCAACCCGCTGACGCTGGTCAAGGGTGTGCGCGCGCTGTTCCCTGAACTCGAGCGGAATTTGCCGCCGTCGATGAAGATGAAGGTCGCCTACGACTCCACCAAGTTCATCCAGTCCTCGATCGATGAGGTGGAGAAGACGCTGGGCGAAGCCGTGATCATCGTGATCGTGGTCATCTTCCTGTTCCTGGCTTCGCTGCGGTCGGTCATCATTCCCGTCGTCACCATTCCGCTGTCGATGATCGGTGTCTGCACCCTGATGCTGGCGCTGGGCTTCAGCTTCAATCTCCTGACCCTGCTTGCGATGGTGCTGGCGATCGGCCTCGTCGTCGACGACGCCATCGTCGTGGTGGAGAATATCCATCGCCACCTTGAGGAGGGCAAAACGCCGGTTCAGGCCTCGCTGCAAGGTGCGCGCGAGATCGTGGGTCCCGTCATCTCGATGACGATCACGCTCGCTGCGGTGTACGCGCCGATCGGCTTCCTCGGCGGCCTCACCGGCTCGCTGTTCCGCGAATTCGCCTTCACCCTCGCGGGCTCGGTGATCGTGTCGGGCGTGATCGCGCTGACGCTGTCGCCGATGATGTGCTCGATGCTGCTGAAGAACACCGAGGAAGGCCGCTTCGCAAAGCTCGTGAACCGGGTGTTCGGCGCGATGACGCGCTGGTACGGCCGCAGGCTCGACCGCTCGCTCGACTACAAGGCCATCACCGGTCTGTTTGCGATCACGATCCTCGGCCTCGTCGGGTTCCTTTACATGCACACCTCCAAGGAGCTGGCGCCCGAGGAAGACCAGGGCATCGTGTTCGCAGTGACCAAGGCCCCGAAATACGCCAACATCGATTATCTCGATTTCTACGGCGAAAAGCTCGACAAGGAATTCGCGAAATTCCCCGAGACCGATCTGCGATTCGTGCTGAACGGCATCAACGGTCCGCAGGGCGGCATCGCCGGCATGCTGCTCAAGCCCTGGGACGAGCGCAAGCGCTCGTCGATCCAGCTGAAGCCGCTGGTGCAGGCCGAACTCTCCAAGATCGAGGGCGTGCAGGCGTTCGCGTTCAACCTGCCGCCGCTGCCGGGCGGTCCGGGCGGCCTGCCGATCCAGATGGTGATCAACTCCACCGCCGGGTTCCAAACGGTCTATGAGCAGATGGAGAAGTTGAAGGAGGCTGCGCGCAAGAGCGGCATGTTCATCGTCTCCGACAGCGACCTCGCCTATAACCAGCCGAACGTGACGGTGACGATCGACCGCACCAAGGCACAGGACCTCGGCGTCAACATGCAGAACCTCGGCGCTACGCTCGCGGTGCTGCTCGGCGGCAACTACATCAACCGGTTCAATCTCGAGGGCCGGTCCTACCAGGTGATCCCGCAGGTGCCGCGCGCCAAGCGGCTGTCGCCGGAATCGCTCGGCGGCTACTACGTGACGACCAATACCGGCCAGCAGCTGCCGCTGTCGACGGTGGTGTCCATTGAAACCAAGACCGACCCGAATTCACTGACTCACTTCAACCAGCTCAATTCGGCGACGTTCTCGGCGGTGCCGATGCCGGGTGTGACCGTCGGCGCGGCGGTGGACTTCCTCGAAGGCGAGGCCAAGAAGCTGCCGCAGGGCTTCAGCCACGACTATCTGGCCGACTCCCGGCAATATGTGCAGGAAGGCAATCAGCTCGCGATCACCTTCGGCTTCGCGCTGATCATCATCTTCCTGGTGCTGGCCGCGCAGTTCGAGAGCCTCCGCGACCCGCTGGTGATCATGATCTCGGTGCCGATGGCGATCGTCGGCGCGCTGATCCCGCTGTTCTTCGGCGCGGCGACGATGAACATCTATACCCAGGTCGGTCTGCTCACCCTGGTCGGCCTGATCACCAAGCACGGCATCCTGATGGTGGAGTTCGCCAACGAACTCCAGGTCAAAGAGCGGCTCGACCGCCGCTCCGCGATCGAAATGTCGGCCCGCATCCGCTTGCGGCCGATCCTGATGACGACGGCCGCCATGGTCACCGGCCTGATCCCGCTCCTGACCGCGACCGGCGCAGGTGCGGCCAGCCGTTTCTCGATCGGTCTGGTCGTCGTGGCCGGCATGTCGATCGGCACGCTGTTCACGCTGTTCGTGCTGCCGGCGGTCTATGTGGTGCTGGCGACCGACCATCGCGCGGCGGCCGATTCGGAGCGGAACAAGCAGGTCAACGAGCTCGACCTCGGCTCCAAGGCGCTGCGGCCGACCTGAGGCCGCAAGGCAAGCCAGTCCAGGGGCGGCAGCGGTCATCCGCTGCCGTCCTTTTTCGTTGTGTCCTGGGGAAGCCCGTTCCTGCGCTTGCGAGAGACAAGGTCCGGTCTTCTTGCTAGGTTCCGCGGGATGAGCCTTTCCGTCCACTCCGACACACCTCGAGCCGGGCCGCTGCCGAGCGCGGCCCCAGGCAAGGCAGCGTCCGGCGAAACGGCGGGCCGCGGAATCAGGATGCGGCTGTTCACCAAATATGTCGCGCTGTTCGTGGCCGTCGTCGCCATCGCTCTGCTCGCCAATGGCTTGTTCGAGGTCTTCTTCTATTATCGCGAGCACAAGGCTTCGCTGATCAGAGTCCAGCACGAGCAGGCCGAGGCGGCCGCGGCCAAGATCGGCCAGTTCGTCAAGGAGATCGAGAGCCAGCTCGGCTGGACCACGCAACTGCCTTGGTCGGGAAGTTCGATCGAGCAGCGCCGGTTCGATGCGCTGCGCCTCCTGCGTCAGGTGCCTGCCATCACCGAACTTGCCCAGGTGGATTCGACCGGCAAGGAGCGGTTGCGGGTCTCGCGGCTGGCGATGGACGCGCTCGACAGCGGAATCGACCTGTCGGCCGACCCGAAGTTCACCGAGGCGGTCGCGCACAAGGTTTATTACGGCCCGGTCTATTTCCGCCGGGAGTCCGAACCCTACATGACGCTGGCGCTGGCCGGCGCCCGCAAGGATGCCGGCGTCAGCATCGCGGAGGTCAATCTCAAGCTGATCTGGGACGTTGTGTCCCAGATCAAGGTCGGCGAGCACGGACACGCCTACGTGGTCGGTCCGGAGGGACGACTGATCGCGCATCCCGACATCAGCCTCGTCCTGCGCAATACCGACATGTCCGGACTCCCCCAGGTACGTGCCGCGCTGGCCGGGAGCGGTACCGTCGCCGGCGCGCTTTCCGAAGCGCGCAACATCCAGGGCCGGCAGGTGCTGACCGCATCGGCCCCGATCGAGCCGCTGCATTGGACAATGTTCGTTGAGCTGCCGGTCGAGGAGGCCTATGCCGCGCTCTATGCTTCATTGCAGCGGCTTGCGATCGTGCTGCTCGCAGCATCGATTTTTGCGGTGCTCGCCGGGATCTTCCTGGCGCGCCGCATGGTCGTGCCGATCCAGGCGTTGCGCAGCGGTGCCGAGCGGATCGGGGGCGGCGATTTCTCCCAGCGCATCTCGATCAGAACCGGCGACGAGCTTGAAGGGCTCGCCGACCAGTTCAACGACATGGGTGCACGCTTGCAGGAATCCTATACCGACCTCGAGAACAAGGTCGAGCAGCGCACCGCGGAACTCCGCCAATCCCTCAACGATCTGCGCACCGCGCAGAACCGCCTGATCCAGACCGAGAAGCTTGCGTCTCTCGGCCAGCTCACCGCCGGCATCGCTCACGAGATCAAGAACCCGCTCAACTTCGTCAACAATTTCTCCGCAGTGTCGACGGAGCTGATCGACGAGCTCAACGAAGCGCTGCAATCCGCCGCTCTCGACGGCAAGACGAAGCAGGAGGTCGAGGAACTGACCGGCATGCTCAGGGGCAACCTCGAGAAGGTGGTGCAGCACGGCAGGCGCGCCGATTCCATCGTGCGGAACATGCTGCTGCATTCGCGCGAAGGCTCCGGCGAGCATCGCGCCGTCGACATCAATGCGGTCGTGGAGGAAAGCCTCAATCTGGCCTATCACGGCGCCCGGGCCGAAAGGCCGGCATTCAACGTCACGCTCGAGCGCGCGTTCGATCCCGCTGCCGGCATGGTCGACATTTATCCGCAGGAGATCACGCGCGTCTTCCTCAACCTGATCTCGAACGGCTTCTACGCGGCGGCCAAGCGCAAGGAGAGCGAGGGGGACGGCTTCGCGCCCACCTTGAGCGCGACAACGAAGGATCTCGGCGGCAGCGTCGAAATCCGGATCCGCGACAACGGCACCGGGATTCCGCCCGAGGTGAAGGAGAGGATGTTCAACCCCTTCTTCACCACCAAGCCGGCTGGCGAGGGGACGGGGCTCGGTCTGTCCATGAGCCATGATATCATCGTGAAACAGCACGGCGGCACGATCGACGTGAACACCGAGCCCGGCGTATTCACCGAATTCATCGTCACCCTGCCGCGGGCGATGGCAACAGGCGGCACGACTGACAGCGCACTTGGCAGTACACTTGGAGGCAAGTCTTGAACGTTTACATCCTGGTCGTCGATGACGAGCCCGACGTCGAGGCGCTGTTTCGGCAACAGTTCCGGCGCGACCTGCGCGCAGGCCGCTTCCAGATGGAGTTCGCGCTCTCGGGCCCCGAGGCGCTGAAGCGCGCGGCCGAGGTTCGCGATCCCTCGCTGATCCTGATCCTGTCTGATATCAACATGCCCGGCATGAGCGGGCTCGACATGCTGCCGAAGGTGCGTGCCGCGCATCCGGATGTGCCCGTCATCATGATCACGGCCTATGGCGACGCCGAGACGCGCCGAAAGGCGATCGAGCGCGGTGCCGTCGGGCTTCTCACCAAGCCGATCGACTTCGCGCTGCTGCGGCAGGAGATCGACACGAGGCTCGAGCAAGCCGCATGACTGCGACCATCCTCTTCGTCGACGACGAGCCTGACCTCGAGGCGCTGATCCTGCAGAAATTCCGCAGGCAGATTCGCGATGGGAAGCTCGCTCTCATATTCGCGCGCGACGGCCTGGAGGCGCTGGAGTCGCTCGAGCTGAACCCGCAAGTCGACATGGTGGTTTCCGACATCAACATGCCGCGGATGGACGGGCTGTCGCTGCTGGCGAGGCTCCAGGAGGCCGAGGACAAGAAGTCGACCATCATCGTCTCGGCTTATGGCGACATGAGCAATATCCGCATCGCCATGAACCGCGGCGCTTTCGACTTCCTGACCAAGCCGATCGACTTCGCCGATCTGGAGGCCACGATCGAGAAGACAATTCGTCATGTCGAGATGCTGCGCGAAGTGCGGCGGCGCCAGATGGAAGCCGAGCGCGCTTATGCCTCGCTGTCGCGCTTCTTCTCGCCGGAGATCGCAAGGCGCTTGGCGGCGGATGTCCAGGGTGACGGCATAGAGGTGCATTGGCGCGATGTCGCCACCCTCTTCACCGACATCACCGGCTTCACCTCACTGGTCGAGTCCGCGGCCCCGCAGACACTGGGCGAGCTTCTCAACGAATATTTCGGCGGCATGACCGAGATCGTCTTCGCTCATGAGGGGACGGTAGCCAAGATCATCGGCGATGCGATCCAGGTGCTGTTCAATGCACCCGGCGACCAGCCGGACTACGCGACGCGTGCTGTCGCCTGTGCCCATGACCTCGACGCCTGGGCGGAGGACTTCTCGGCGCGATGGAAGGCGAGAGGCGTGAATTTCGGGACCACCCGCATCGGTGTCCATGCTGGCCCCGCGCTGGTCGGCAATTTCGGCGGCAACCGCTTCTTCGACTACACGGCCTATGGCGACACCGTCAATACGGCAGCGCGGCTTGAGGCGGCCAACAAGTATCTTGGAACGCGCATCTGCGTCAGTGCCAGCGTGGCCAAGGGGGCTGCGAACTTCCGTGGTCGGCCCGTGGGCGACCTGATGCTGCGCGGACGCAGCGAGCCGCTGCGTGCGTTCGAACCGCTGCCCCAGGCGAAATTCGAAGCCCCGGCGACGGCGCAATATTCCGAAGCCTTTGCCAAGATGGAGGCCGGCGATGCCGCCGCCATGCCGGCCTTTGCCGCGCTGGTCGGGATGCATGCCGACGATCCGCTGGCCGGTTTTCACCTGAGGCGTCTGCTCAACGGCGCCAAGGGCACTCGCATGCAATTGGAATAGGAGTCCGTCATGACGCGCGAATTCTCCGCCGGAAACTATCGTTTCATTCCATCCGTGTTCCAGTATTCCGCCGGCGCCGCCGCGGACGAGGGGTATGAGATCGAACGCGTCCGGTTCGACCGCCTGGTGCCGCTCGCTGAAGGATTTGTGCTGGCCGCAAAATTCATCCAGGAGGCGGGGCGTCCGTTGACGGCATTCTGTGCCTGCGAGCTGCGCTCGCCGGCGGCCTTCAGCGAGGAGGGCTTTCGTGCGTTCAACCTGCACTATGTGAAGACGTTGTCCGAGTGGGGCATCTTCGACGGCACGACCAATCCGGTGGCGCGCAGCAATGTCTGCCCGGAGATCGATCCGCCGTCAGAGCCGTCCTTCTACGCATTCTCCTTCACGCGGCCGACGCGATCAAACACGCCCAGCTTCGTCATCGCCGGCGGCGCCGAGGCACGCGAGGGCAGCGGTACCTATGTCGAGCGCACCGTGCGCTACCGCGACCTCAGTCCGGAAGGCTTGCGGGAGAAGGTTCGCTTCACCACGACCTCGCAAATGGAGAGCCGGATGGCGGCCTTCGGCTTCGGCTGGAAGGACACGACCGGCGTGCAGGCCTATTCCGTGCACGACTTCCACCACGCGCTGGTCGACGAACTGGTCCGCCGCGGCGCCTTGCGCTCCGGCCTGACCTGGCATTTTGCGCGGCCGCCGGTGGTCGATCTCGAATACGAGATGGATTGCCGACGGGTGTTGCGGGAAGTGGTGATTTAGGTCCTCATCCTGAGGAGCGGCCGTGAGGCCGCGTCTCGAAGGATGGCCGCGGGTTGCAGCTGGGCCTTCATGGTTCGAGACGCGCGCAAGAACGCGCTCCTCACCATGAGGAATGACTAGCGCTGCCGCGGATCGAGGGCGTCGCGCAGGCCGTCGCCGAGCAGGTTCAGAGACAGCACCACGAGAAAGATCGCAAGCCCGGGCCAGATCGCCATCCAGGGCGCCTGGGTCAGGAAGCGTTGCGCGGCGTTGAGCATGCTGCCCCAGGATGGCGCGGGCGGCTGCTGGCCGAGGCCGAGGAAGGACAGGGCGGCTTCCGCGATGATGGCGGCGGCGATCGAGAGCGTCGCCTGCACCAGCAGCGCCGGCAGGATGTTCGGCAGGATATGGGAGAACGCGATCCGCCACGGCGGATTGCCAAGCGCCCGCGCGGCCTCGACATAGTCCTCGGCCTTGACGACGAGCACCTGGCCACGGGTCAGGCGGATGAAGATCGGGGTCGCCGAGATGCCGATCGCGATCATGGCATTGCCGAGGCTCGGCCCGAGGAATGCGGCGAGCGCGATCGCCAGGATCAGGAACGGGCAGGCCAGCATCGCATCGGTGATCCGGCTGATCAGCGCGTCGGTGAAGCCGCCGCGATAGCCGGCGAGAAGGCCGAGCGGCACGCCGATGCCGAGCGCGATCGCGACCGAGATGAGACCCGCGAGGAGGGAGGCGCGCGCGCCGTAGACGACGCGGCTCAGGATATCGCGGCCGAGCTCGTCGGTGCCGAACCAGTGCGCCGCCGTCGGCGGCTTGCGCACCAGGCTCCAGCTCGTCGCGATCGGATCGTAGGGAACGACGAGTGGCGCGAGCGCCGCAAGGAGGATGAATACCGTGATCACGACGAGCCCGAACACGGCCGCCTTGCGCTTGAACAGCCGCCGCCGGGCGCGCCGGGCCGGGCTGTCCAGCTCGTAGGCTTGGGCGGCGGAGCTGGCGGGCAGCGCAGTGTCGGTCATCGCCTAGCCCCTCAGCCGCGGATTGACGAGGACATAGGCGACGTCGGCGACGAGGTTCAGGGTGATGTAAACCGTGGCCGTCACCAGCACCACGCCCTGCACCACTGCGTAGTCGCGATTGAACACGGCGTCCACGATCAGCTTGCCGAAGCCGGGAATGGAGAAGATCTGCTCGGTCAGCACCGCGCCCGACAGCAGCGTCCCGAGCTCGAGCGCGCCGAGCGTGATGATCGGCGTCAGCGCATTGCGCATGGCGTGCTTGAGGATGACCGAGCGCTCGGAAAGACCCTTCGCGCGAGCGGTGCGGACATAGTCGCTCTCCAGCACCTGGAGCATGGCACTGCGGGTATGCCGCATCAGGATTGCGGAAATGGCGTTGCCGAGCACGAAGGCCGGCATGATGGTGGCGGCGAGACTCGCGCGCCAGTCCTCTGTCAGCGGCACGTAGCCGGAGGCTGGCAGCCAGCCGAGCTTGATCGAGAACAGGAAGATCAGGAGGATTCCGAGCCAGAAATTCGGCGTCGAGATGCCCCAAAGCGCGAACAGATTGGCGCCATAGTCCCAGGCCGTGCCCTTCTTCACCGCGGAGACGATGCCGGCGGGAATGCCGATGCAGAACGCGATCAGGATCGCCATCGAGCCGAGCTGCAGCGTCACCGGCAGTTTCTGTGCGATCAGCTCGCGCACCGGCATCTTGTTGCGCAGCGACTCGCCGAAATTACCCGTCAGCACGCCCCTGAGCCAGTAGACGTACTGCACCGGGACCGGCTGATCGAGCTTGTACTGCTGGCGGATCTGCTCGATCACGGCGGGATCGCGCTCCTCGCCGGCCATCACCAGCGCGGGGTCACCCGGCAGCAATTGTTGCAGCGAGAAGATCAGAACCGACACGAAGAACAGCGTCGGTACGATCTGCGCGATCCGGCGGGCGAGGAAGTTCAGCATGGTGCGGCTTGTGTCCCGGGCGCTACGCAACATGCTGGCTGTGCGGAGCAGCGCTTATGCGCTGCGCCGCGTCCGCGACACGCCATCGTCGTCACCAGATCTATCACTTGAACTTCAGACCAACCACGCGCACGAGGCCATCGGGCATCTGCCGGTAACCCTCGAGCCTCTTGGTGTGCGCGATCAGAAGCGTGCGGTGATAGATGTAGATGATCGGCAGGTCGTCGAGCAGGATCTTGGTCAGCTTGGCATAGATCGCCTTGCGCTCGTCGACGTTCGCTGTCGCTCGCCCCTCTTCCATCAGCTTGTCGGCCTCGGGGTTGGAATAGCCTCCGTCATTCTGCGGCGCCTTGCTGCGCATGAAGATGTAGGAATTGCCGTCGGGATCGATCCGGCCGCTCCAGTTGATCTGGAAGACTTGGAACTCGCCGGCCTGGGCCTGCTTGAACGTGGTCGCGAACTCGACGGCACGGATCTTGATGTCGAAGCCGGCTTCCGCCGCCATCGACTGAACGACCTGGGCGACGGCCTCGTTCTCCGCGCCCTTCGGGATCATGTAGTCCACCGTCACCGGCAGGGTGACGCCCGCTTCCTTCAGCAGCGCCTTGGCCTTGGCAACGTCGCGGCCGCGAACCGGGAATGCCTTCTGGTAATAGGGATGCGTCGGGCTGACCCATTGATTGCCCGGAGTGAACTCTCCGTTGAACACGACCTGGTTGAGAGCCTCGCGATCGATGGACAGGTCGAGCGCCTGCCGGACTTTGGCCGACTGGCTCAGCGGGCCCTTGTTCTTGTCGTTACCGATGTTGATGGTCAGGCCGAGATAGCCAAGTTCCGGCGCGGTCGACAATACGAGCCGGGAATCGGCGCGGACGTCCTTGATGTCGGTGGCGAGCACGCGTTCGATCAGGTCGAGCGCGCCGGACTTCAGGTTGGCGAGGCGCACGGTGGCGTCGACGATCGGTTGGAACACGACGCGGTCGATATGGATGTTGTCCTTGTTCCAGTAGTCGGCGAATTTCTCGAACACCATGCGGTCCTGCTGGACGCGCTCGACGAATTTGTAGGGACCGGCGCAGACTGGATGCAGGCCGAACTTGTCGCCGGCCTCCTTCGCAGCCTTGGGCGAGACCATCATGCCGGAGCGGTCGGTGAGCTGGGCGATCAGCGGCGAGTAGGGCGTCTTCAGCACCAGCTTGATGGTGAGAGGATCGACCACCTCGACGTGGTCGACGCTGGCGAGCTCGGACTTGCGGAACGAGGTCGGCAGCGTCATGTGACGCTCGATCGAGAATTTCGCGGCTTCAGCGTCCAGCGGTTCGCCGTCGTGGAATTTGACGCCGGGCCGAAGCTTGATCGTCATGGCCTTGCCGTCGGCCGATGTCTCGTAGGACAACGCCAGCTGTGGCACGATGTTGAGCTTCTCGTCGATGTCGAACAGCTTGTCACAGAACGCGGAGAAGACGATGCGGCCGACATAAGTGCGGCCGATGCTGGGATCGAGGATGTCGGGGTCTTCGGCGATGCCGATGCGAAGCGTCGTCTGCGCCTGGGCTGCGCCCGCGAGCGACGTCAGCAATGCCGACGCCAGGATTGTCAAACGCATAAAGCTCATCGTTCTCAACCTCTGTTTCACGGCGATGTTGGGGCCGCCCCCAATGAACGAACCCCGCCGCCGCGTGCTGCTTCCGGCCCGCCGCTGAAGGCTGCGACCAGTTTTTCCAGGACCGGCGAGAAGCCGCCGTCCATGGGGACGATCGCCTCCGAGGAGGGCAATTCCGATGTTCGGTGGCAGGCCGTTGCATGTCCGATGCCATCCGGCATGAGCTGGGGCATTTCGCTGCGGCAGCGGTCGATGACATAGGGACAGCGGGTGTGGAAGCGGCATCCCGGCGGCGGATTGAGCGCGCTGGGGATCTCTCCCTGCAGCACAATCCGGCTGCTCTTTGCCCGCGGTTTAGGCACGGGGATCGCGGACAGCAGCGCCCGGCTGTAGGGATGGCGCGGCGCGGCGAACAGCGCGTTCGCCTCCGCGGTCTCGACGATCTGGCCGAGATTCATCACCGCGACGTGGTCGGCGATGTGCTTGACCACGGCGAGGTCGTGCGAAACGAAAATGTATGCGAGACCGAGCCGGTCCTGCAGCTCGCTCAGCAGGTTCAGGATCTGCGAGCGGATCGAGACGTCGAGCGCCGAGACCGGCTCGTCGCAGATGATCAGCTTCGGCTCGACCGCGAGTGCGCGCGCGATGGCGATGCGCTGGCGCTGACCGCCGGAGAATTCATGCGGATAGCGCCGCGCCAGCCGCGGCTCGAGCCCGACCAGCCGCAGCAGCTCGGAAACGCGCTCGGATCGGCGCGGCGCCGGAACGAGATCGTGCAGCGCCAGCGGCTCGGTCAGGATCTGGCCGACCGTCATGCGCGGATTGAGGGAGGCGTAAGGATCCTGAAAGATGATCTGCGCCTCGCGGCGGAAGGCGCGCAAGCCGTTGGCGTCGAGCGAGAGCAGGTCGCGGCCGTCGAAGCGGATCGCGCCCGCATCCGGCTCGATCAGCCGCAGCACCAGACGGCTGACGGTGGACTTGCCGCATCCGGATTCGCCGACGAGGGCCAGCGTCTTGCCGGCGTCGAGCGAGAACGAAACGCCATCGACGGCCTTGACGTGTGCCAATGCGCGGCCGAACAGCGAGCGCTCGGCGACGAAATGCTTGACCAGGCCCTCGACCTCGAGCAGGGCCATCACGACACCAGCAGTTCGAGCGGCGCGCGGATGCAGCGCGAGAGGTGACCGGGGCCGACTTCCAGCAGCGGCGGCGGCGCGTTCGTACAGGCATCCAGCATGAAGGGACAGCGCGCGGCGAAGCGGCAACCGGCGGGCGCCTGCGCCATGTTCGGAACCATGCCTTCGATCGTCGCAAGCTGCTCGGCCCGATGGTCGAGCCGCGGGATCGAGCCGAGAAGACCGACCGTATAAGGATGCTGCGGAGCCGAGAACAGCTCGTCCACCGGCGCGCGCTCGACGATCTCGCCGGCATACATCACGGCCACCTCGTCGCAGACCTCGGCGACGACGCCGAGATCGTGGGTGATCAGGATGATCGCGGCGCCGCTCGCCGCTTTCAACTCGCGCATCAGCTCCAGGATCTGGGCCTGCAGGGTGACGTCGAGCGCCGTCGTCGGCTCGTCCGCGATGAGGAGGCGCGGGTCGCAGGCCAGCGCCATCGCGATCATGACGCGCTGGCGCATGCCGCCCGAGAGCTTGTGCGGATACTCGTCGATGCGCCGCTCGGGCGATGGGATGTGGACGCGGCGCAGCAGCTCGATTGCACGGTTCCGCGCACTCTTCCGCGAGCCGCCGCGATGGCGCAGGATCGTTTCGATGATCTGGTCTCCGATCGTGAAGCTCGGGTTGAGCGAGGTCATCGGTTCCTGGAAGATCATCGCGAGCCGGTTGCCGCGGAGGTCGCGCAGGATCTGGTCCGGGGTCTTCAACAGGTCGAAACCGTCGAAGCGGATCGCGCCTGATATCTCCGCGCTTCTCTTCGGCAAGAGGCCCATGATGGCCAGCGACGTCACGCTCTTGCCGCAGCCGGATTCGCCGACGAGGCCGAGCGTGGCGCCATGGGCGACACTGAGGTCGACGCTGTCGACGGCGTGCGTGACGCGGCCGTCGTCGCCGTGAAAGCGGATGCGCAGATCCCTGATCTCAATGAGGGGGTTCGGGTTCATGACCGCCTCGCCCGCGCTGCTGCGATGCTGGCGTCGATGACGCTGCGATCGGTGTTGCCGGCCGGGTTCTGCCGCGTCGGCATGGACGCGCGGAAATGCACCCAGAGCTCGTGGCTGACCTGCTCGAGCCGTTCGAGTTCGCCCAGCGGATCGGGATGATCGTCGGCGCGAATGTCGAGCGCCGGCCATTCCTCCTCGCCGTGGATCAGCAGCGCGGCGGACTGCTTGCCGCGCTTGTCCCCGCCGGCGGCTTCGCCCGCGCGCATCGCCGCGAGCAGGCGGCGCGGGAAGGGCAAGCTGTCATTGGCGATGTAGGTCTTTGCCGTCTCGTCGAGCACGTCGGCGCGGGCGAGCATGTTGCCGGCGATCGAGAAGCCGCTGCCCGCGATGTGACCGCACCAGTCGACACAATCGCGCCCTGTGTGCGCGGCGATCTCGCCGCTGGCATCCATGATGTGGATCTGGCGGCTCTCGCGGCCGTCGTCGGTCGCGAGCAGGGTGGCGAGCACGTCATGCGCGTCCAAACCTTCGCGCAGCAGCTTGACGCCGTCGATGCCGTAATAGGGGTTGACGAAGGCCTGCGTTGCGATGGCGCCGACACCGGCGGCGATGTAGGGGACCCTCGCGCCGACGGCGAAGAAGCGGGTCGCTACCGCAATGCCAAACTGGCCGGTGGCAGGGTCTCGCGCGATGATCGACCAGGTCATGTGCTACCTTCAGCGTCCTGCGGCGTAGCCCTGCATGCCGCGGGGATTGGCGGCGGCGCGGCGGCGCACGCCGACGCGCGAGGCCGCGGTAAGGCGGCCTTCCGACCAGTCGGGACCGACCTCGACGATATGCCCGCGCTCGCGCAGGTTCTCGATCGTTGCCTTCGGCACGCGGTTCTCGACCACGAGCACGCCGGGGCGCGCGGTGCGCGGCCAGAACGAGATCGGGAAGTGCTCGGAGTGCCAGGCCGGTGCGTCGATTGCCTCCTGGAGATTCAGATTGCAATGAACGTGGCGCAGGAAGAACTGCGTGATCCACTGGTCCTGCTGGTCGCCGCCGGGCGAGCCCCAGGCGAGATACGGCTCGCCATCGCGCAATGCCATGGTCGGCGACAGGGTCGTGCGTGGCCGCTTGCCCGGCGCGAGCGCGGCGGGATGACCTTCCTCCAGCCAGAACATCTGGGCGCGGCTGCCGAGGCAGAAGCCGAGCTCGGGAATGATTGGCGAGGATTGCAGCCATCCGCCCGATGGCGTCGAGGACACCATGTTGCCGGCCTTGTCGATGATGTCGAAATGCACGGTGTCGCCGCGCACCTCGCCGAAGCGCCCCACCGTCGGCTCGCCGGCACCGAGCGCGCCGACGGCCTCGCGCTGGCCCTCGGCGCGGCGCAGCTTGACCTCGCCGCCGAAGCCTTCGACCGAGCCGGGGAGGAGATCGAGCGAAGCCTTGTCGGTGATGAGCTTGCGACGCTCGTCATTGTAGGCATCCGACAACAGCGTCCCGATCGGAATCTCGTTGAACTTGGGATCGCCATAGAACTTCTCGCGGTCGGCGAAGGCAAGCTTGGCACATTCGATCTGGAGATGGATGAACTCCGGCCCGGTCGGATCGAGCCCGTCGAGCGCAAAGCCCTTGAGCAGCGCGAGCTGCTGGAGCGTGACGGGGCCCTGGCTCCAGACGCCGGCCTTGCAGACGGTGTAGCGGCCATAGTCGTAGGTGAGCGGCGCCTCGACCGTCGGCTGCCAGCGCGCCATGTCGTCGGCCGAGAGCACGCCGCGATGCGGGGAGCCGCTGACGTCCATCACCTCCTGCGTCCGGCTGAACTTGTCGATGGCCTCCGCAACGAAGCCTTGCGACCAGGCTATTCGCGCGCGCTCGATCTCGGCGTCGCGGCCCCCACCGCCGCTCTCGGCTTCGTTGAGGATCCGGGCGTAGGTCGCTGCCAGCGTCTTGTTGGTGAAGAGCGTGCCCGGTTTCGGCACCTCACCGTTCGGAAGATATACCGCGGCCGAGGTCGGCCAATACTTGCGGAACAGCTGCTCGACGGTCTGGATCGTGGCGCAGGCGCGTTCGACCAGCGGATAGCCGTCGCGGGCGTAGAAGATCGCCGGCTCCAGCACGTCGCGCACGCGCATCGTGCCGTAGTCTCGCAGCAGCATCATCCAGGATTCGAAAGTGCCGGGAACGCAGGCGGCGAGCAGGCCGGTGCCGGGCACCATGTCGAGGCCTTCGCTTCTGTAGTGTGCGATGGTGGCGCGCGCGGGTGCCGGGCCCTGACCGCAGATCACCTCGGTGCGGCCGCGCTTCACGTCGTGGACGATGATGGGTACGTCGCCGCCGGGACCGTTCAGATGCGGCTCGACCACCTGAAGCGTGAAGGCGGTGGCAACGCCGGCATCGAAGGCATTCCCGCCCTTTTCAAGGATGGCCATGCCGACGGCGGTCGCAATCCAGTGCGTGGTGGCGACGACCCCGAACGTGCCTTCGATCTCGGGCCTCGTCGTGAACGGATCGGGATTGATATTGTTGCCCATGAACTTCACCACCTTATTTCCGGCGCGCGCAATTGATCACAGGGCCACGCCGCCGCCAAATGCGCAGGCTGCATGGCACGCGCGCGTCACGCCGGGACCGGCGCGGTGTTGACGGCGTGGCAGGCGACGCCGTCGATCAGTTCCGGGATCTCCTTGCGGCAGAGATCGAACGCCAGCGGACAGCGCGGATTGAAGGCGCAGCCCGGTGGCGGATTGATCGGGTTCGGGATCTCACCCTTGACCGGAATGCGCTGGCGGCCGCTCATGGCGAGATCGGGCACCGCGCCCAGCAGCATCTTGGTGTAGGGCATGCGCGGGCGGGCAAACAGCTCGCGTCCTTCCGCGATCTCGACGATGCGACCGAGATACATCACGCCGACGCGGCTCGCCATGTGGCGGACCACGGCGAGGTTGTGGCTGATGAACATGTAGGTCAGGCCGAACTTGTCCTGGAGGTCGCGCATCAGGTTCAGGATCTGCGCCTGCACCGAGACGTCGAGCGCCGAGGTCGGCTCGTCGCAGACGATGAACTCGGCGTCGGAGGCGAGCGCGCGCGCGATCGCAATACGCTGGCGCTGGCCACCGGAAAACTCATGCGGAAATTTCAGCCGGTCGTCGGGATGCAGGCCGACGAGGCTGAGCAGCTCGCCGACGCGGGCCTGGATGTCACGTTCGCCCTGGATCAGGTCGAAGGCGCGGATCGGCTCGGAGATGATGGCATCCACGCGGAAGCGCGGGTTCAGGCTTGCATAGGGATCCTGAAAGATCATCTGAATCCGGCGACGCAGCTTTCGCCGCGCCGGCGCCTGCCGCGGATCGGTCATCGAGACGCCGTCGATCAGGACTTCGCCGGAACTTGGCGGCAGGAGACCGACGACCATCCGCGCCACCGTAGTCTTGCCGGAGCCGGATTCTCCGACCAGAGCAAACGTCTCGCCCTTTCTGATGTCGAAAGTGACGCCATCCACCGCCTTGAGGTATTCGAGGTGACCACCTTCGAGCACGCGGTTGAGCCAGGGTTTCGAGACGTCGAAAACGCGCCGCAGATTGGTGGCCTGGACGAAGGGAATGCTCATGCCGCGCTCTCCGCCGGCATAGTGTCGTAGAGATGGCACGCGACCGATTGCGCGCCGCGCGGCAGCGGCTCCGGCCGCTCCACGCGGCAGCGATCGAAGGCGAAGGCGCACCGCGGATTGAACGAGCAACCATGCGGGATCGCCGACAGCCGCGGCATAGAGCCGGGAATCTGCACGAGGCGCTTGTCCTCGCCCGCAAGCGTCGGGATCGCCCCCATCAGGCCCTTGGCGTAGGGATGCAGCGGGTTCCGCACGACATCCTGCACCGGGCCGATCTCCGCGATGCGGCCGGCATACATCACCGCGACGCGGTCCGAGGTTTCCGCGATCACGCCCATGTCGTGGGTCACCAGCATGACCGCTGTGCCATGGTCGCGCCCGAGCCGCTTGATCAGCGAGATGATCTGGGCCTGCACGGAAACGTCGAGCGCGGTGGTCGGCTCGTCCGCGATGATCAGCTCGGGCTCGGCGCAGATCGCGAGCGCGATGACCACGCGCTGGCGCATGCCGCCGGAGAATTCGTGCGGATAGCCGTCGATGCGCTTTTCGGGCGCGGGAATGCCGACTTCGGCGAGCAGGTCGATGGCGCGGCGGCGCGCCGCCTGCTCCGACAGATTGAGGTGCGTCCGGATCGTCTCCACGATCTGGTCGCCGACCCTGTACAGCGGATTGAGCGAGGTGAGGGGATCCTGGAAGATCATCCCGATGCGCTTGCCCCTGATCCGGCGCATCTGCTCCGGCGGCAGATTGTCGATGCGCAGGCCCGCGAGACGAATCTCGCCGCCGGCGATGCGGCCGGGCGGATCGATCAGCCCGATTACCGAGAGGCCGGTGACGGACTTGCCGGCGCCCGATTCGCCGACGACGCCGAGCACCTCGCCCTTGGCGATGTCGAAGGAGACGTCGTCGATGGCGCGCAAGGTGCCTCGGCGGGAGGCGAACTCCACCTGGAGGTTGCGCACGGAGAGAACGGGTTCGGTCATGGGCGAGGCGCTCTTATCGAAGTTTTGCTCATCGAAGCTTCGGGTTGAGCGCGTCGCGCAGCCAGTCGCCAAGCAGGTTGATGGAGAGGATCAGGGCGGCGAGCGCAAAGCCGGGGAAGGCGACGATCCACCATTCGCCGGCGAACAGATAATTGTTGCCGATGCGGATCAGCGTGCCGAGCGATGGCATCGTGTCGGGCAGACCGACGCCGAGGAAGGAGAGCGTCGCCTCGGTGATGATGGCGAGCGCAAGGTTGATCGTGGCGATGACCAGGATCGGGCCCATCGTGTTCGGCAGCACATGCCGCAGCATGATCTTCGGCGCAGGCAGGCCGATCAGCTGCGCGGCAGCCACGTAGTCCTTGTTCTTCTCGACCATCACGGAGCCACGCACCGTCCGCGCGTATCCCACCCAGAAGCTCAGGCCGATCGAGATCACCAGCACCACCAGCATGCTGGTGGCGTCGAGCCGGTTGCCGAGGATCGATTTCGCGATGCCGTTGACCAGCAGCGCGATCAGGATGGCGGGGAAGGTGAGTTGCACGTCGGCGATCCGCATGATCACGCCGTCGACTGCGCCGCCGAAATAGCCGGCGATCAGGCCGAGCGCGATGCCGAGCGCGCCGGCGAAGATCACGCCGGCGACGCCGACGGCGAGCGAGATGCGCATGCCATAGAGAATGGCGGAGAACACGTCGCGGCCCTGCTCGTCGGTGCCGAGCAGGAACGGGCTCTGGCCGTCGGCGGTCCACAGCGGCGAGATCCGCGAATTCATCAATTGCAGCTGCGCCGGATCGAATGGGTTCTGCACCGCAAGCACGGATGCAAAGATCGCGAGCAGGAAGAACAAGACCGTGATGGCCGCCGCCACCATGGTGAGCTTGGAACGGCGGAACGAATAGAAGATGTCGCTGTCGAGCGCGCGGCTGAACCAGCGGCGGGCCGCATGCGCCGGCTGCGCGTTCTGCTTGTCGGAACTGGAGACGACGGCGTCGGACATGCAGGCTGCCTTATGAGGCGCGACCGACGGTCGAGCGCAGGCGCGGATCGACCACGGTATAGAGAATGTCGACCACCAGATTGATGGTGACGAAGATCAGCGAGACCATCAGCAGATAGGCGGCCATGATCGGGATATCGACATTTTGCACGGCCTGGACGAACAGAAGTCCCATGCCCGGCCACTGGAACACGGTTTCGGTGATGATGGAAAATGCAATAACCGAGCCAAACTGAAGACCGGCCACCGTGATCACCGGAATCAACGTGTTCTTCAGCGCGTGGCCGAAATGGATGGCACGGGTGGTCAATCCCCTCGCGCGGGCGAAGCGGATATAGTCGGTCCGCAGCACTTCCAGCATCTCCGCGCGTACCAGCCGCATGATCAGGGTCATCTGGAACAGGCCGAGTGTGACCGAGGGCATGATCAGTGCCTTCAGTCCGGACAGCGTGAGCAGGCCCGTCGTCCACCAGCCGAGCTTGACCACCTCGCCGCGGCCGAACGAAGGCAACCAGCCCAATGTCACCGCGAACAGATAGATCAGGAGAATGCCGATCAGGAAAGTCGGCAGCGAGATGCCTACAAGCGAAACGGCCTGGAACAGTTTGGCCAGCACCGTGTCGCGCTTGAGCGCCGAATAGACGCCCATCAGGATGCCGAACACCATCGCGAAGACGGTCGCGCAGATCGCAAGCTCCAGTGTCGCGGGCATACGCTCCATCAACAGCGCCGAGACCGGCTGGCGGAACTGGTAGGACACGCCGAACTTGAATTGCGCCGCATCGGCGAAATAGCGCACGAACTGTACCGGCACGGGATCGTCGAGGCCGAGCGATTTGCGCACGATCGCGCGCTCGGCCGCCGAAGTATCGATCGAGACGATCTGGTTGACGGGGTCGCCGGCGAAGCGGAACATCGAGAACGCGATGATGCCGACGGCGAACATGACGCCGATGGCCTGAACGGCGCGGCGAAGAGTGAAAGCGAGCATGCCTTCCACCGTCCTTGGGTGTGCGTGCGGCTGACGTCTTTGCCGGCCGGAAAAGGAATGGTCCCGGACGCCTCACGCGACCGGGACCCTGTGTTCAACTGACGCTATTCCTTCTTGGTCGCCCAGTGGAATATGACCAGATTGTCGGCGCGCTGCGGCAGGTTGACCTTTTTCGATACGCCCCATGCCAGCGCCTGCTGGTGCAGCGGAATGTAGGCCCAGTCCTTCATGCCGATTTCATAGGCCTGCTTGATCAGCTGGTTGCGCTTGGCGGTGTCGGTCTCGACCAGCACCTTGTCGGTGATGGCATCGAACTCCTTGTTGCAGTAGCCGCCGAGATTGGCCTCGCCGCGCGAGGATTTCGCATCGTCGCGGCAGCCCATGATGTCGTAGAGCACGTTATGGGAATCCATGGTGCTCGGCGTCCAGCCCAGCAGGTAGAACGAGGTCTGGTAGCCGCCCTGCTTCAGCACCTTGGCGAAGTACTGCGCCTTCGGCTGCGCCAGCAGATTGATCTTGACGCCGATGCGCGCGAGCATGCCGACGACGGCCTGGCAGATCGCGGCGTCGTTGACGTAACGATCGTTCGGGCAGTCCATGGTGACCTCGAAGCCGTCGGGGTAACCGGCCTCGGCGAGGAGCTTCTTGGCACCGTCAGGATCGAATTTCGGCCGCGTGAAATCCTTGGAGAGCGCGAACAATTCAGGCGCGATCATCAGAGCCGACGGCGTCGACAGGCCGCGCATCACGCGCGTCTTGATCAGCTCGATGTCGATGGCCTTGTAGAAGGCTTCGCGGACGCGGACGTCCTTGAAGGGGTTCTTGCCCTTGATGTTGGAGTAGAGCAGCTCGTCGCGGGTCTGGTCGAAGCCGATGAAGATGGTGCGCAGCTCCGGCCCCTTCAGCACCTGGGCATTCGGGCTGGAATCGACGCGGGAGATGTCCTGGATCGGCACCGGCTCGATGACGTCGACTTCGCCCGAGAGCAGCGCGGCGACGCGGGTGGCGTCGGAGGCGATCGGGGTGAAGATGATCTCCTTTAAATTGCCTTCGACCTTGCCCCAATAGTTGGGGTTGGCCTTGAACACCGTCTTCACGCCGGGTTGATGGCTTTCGATGATGAAGGGACCGGTGCCGTTCTCGTGCAGCGAGGCGTAGCTCGGTGTGGTCGCCGCCACCGGCGTCGGGTCGACGACGTTGTTCGCCTCGGCCCACTTCTTGTCCATGATGTACCAGACATCCCACGACGAATGCAGGATGGGATTGGGCGAGGGCAGGATAAAATCGACGGTGTAGTCGTCAACCTTGACCACCTTGACGTCGGGCGCAAGGCGGGTCTGCATGTTGGACCCCTTCTTGCGGACGCGGTCGGCGGAGAACAGCACGTCATCGGCGGTGAAGGGATCGCCGTTGTGGAATTTCACGCCCTTGCGCAAATGGAAGCGCCAGCGGGTCGGCTCCGGCGTTTCCCAGCTCTCGGCCAGTGCCGGAATGATCTTGAGGTCCTTGTCGCGCGCGGTGAGGCCCTGATAGACGTGGCCAAGATGGGCGTGGGTGGTGCTCTCGTTCAGGGTGTAGGGATCGAGCGACTTCAGGTCACCCTGATTGGCATAACGTAGCGTCTGGCTTGACGCCGGCGAGACCGCCAACGCAAGCGCACCGGCGAGCGCCGCCGCAAACAGACTTTGACCGATTGACATTCTTGACCCTCTCCGCACTGCCACGCCGGTGATTTTTGATTGTTCGGCGAGGCTGACTGATCCATGTTGCCCAGAGTTATCGACCCGTGCAAGCGCCATTCCAGCAAGGAACGCGCCAAGTTGCGCCGCTGTGCAGCAATGCTGACCGTGTCGCTCGGCATGGAAGACCATGTCTTTCGACTTTGGTTGACCATGCCGGCTGATTGCCAGACGGAGCACGTCGCGCCGGCATCAGGTCGCTTGCGTTGCACCACAACTCGCGGCGATACTCCGACAGGCCGCTCGAATCTCATCTGGAGGGGACATGAAGGTTAACATCGAAATCGACTGCACCCCCCTCGAGGCTCGCCAGTTCTTCGGTCTGCCGGATGTGGGGCCGATGCAGACGGCGGTGATGGACAAGTTGCAGCAGCAGGTTCTCAGCAACATCGAGAAGGTCTCGCCGGAATCCCTGATCCAGAGCTGGTTCACCTTCGATCCCAAGATCGCCGAGCGGTTTCAGGACATGTTCGTCGCGATGGCCGGCCTCGGCGGCACCCGCAGCGGCGACAAGAAGAAATAGTGCCGCCCGGACCGGATGGGGCGCTGGAAGCAGGCCGGCTTCGTCCGCCGGGTCTCGGCATGTTGCTCGCCGAGGCCAGGGGGCTCTTCGAATTGAATGCGAGCCTGCTGCTGTCGCCGCTGCTGATGCGCGCGCCGAGGGGCGACGGCCATCCGGTGCTGGCGCTGCCGGGCTTTCTCGCCAGCGACCTGTCGATGGTGCCGATGCGGCGCTATCTCAGCGAGCTCGGTTATGAGGCACATGCCTGGCGGATGGGCCGCAATCTCGGCGGGCTCGGGCGGATGCGGGACTCGCTGCGAACCCGCCTGGCCGAAATTCATGCCGTCACGGGGCGCAAGGTCAGCCTGGTCGGATGGAGCCTCGGCGGCGTCTATGCCCGCGATCTCGCGCTTTGGGCACCCGACAAGGTCCGATACGTCATCACGCTCGGCAGCCCTTTCGCCAACGACGTGCGGGCGACCAACGCCACGCGGCTTTACGAGGCGCTGTCAGGCGAGCGGGTCGAGGATTTTGCGGAAGAACGCGAGGCCATCGCCGGCGATCTGCCGGTACCGACGACCTCGATCTATTCGCGTGCCGACGGTGTCGTGAACTGGCGGACTTGCCTGCTCCGTCCGTCCGGGCAAGCCGAGAACATCGAGGTACACCTGGCAAGCCATCTCGGGCTCGGGGTGAACCCCGCCGCGCTGTGGGCGGTGGCGGACCGCTTGGCGCAGCCGGAGGGGCAATTCCGGCCCTTCGACCGGTCCGGGCCCTTTGCCATTGCATATGCCCCGCCGGAACAGGCAGTATCGGCCTGACGAGAAGCGCCGGCCAAGGCGCCCGTCAAAGCTTTGCCGGGAGGGAACCATGGCAGACGGAAAAAAGCTGTCGTCGCTGGACGCATCGTTTCTCTATCTGGAAACGCCTGAAATGCCGATGCATGTCGGGAGCATGGCGATCTTCCGCCTGCCCGACGATTACAAGGGCGACTTCTTCGAAGACTTCAAGGCGATGATCGTCTCGCGCCTGCACATCGCGCCGATCCTGAAGGCGCGGCTGGAGAAGGCGCCGCTCGACATCGATCATCCCTCCTGGGTCGAGGATGACCAGTTCGACATCGACCGTCACATCTTTCGCGCCAGTCTGCCGCAACCGCGCGACCGCGCCACGCTCGAACGTATCGTCGGCTGGATGCACGCCAAGCTCCTGAACCGCGCCCGCCCGCTCTGGGAGTTCTACGTCTTCGAGGGCATGAAGGACAATGAGGTCGGGCTCTATTCCAAGATGCATCATGCCGCGATCGATGGCGGCGCGGGCGCTGCGCTGACCAACATGATCTACGATATCTCGCCAATTCCGCGGAAGGTCGATCCGCCGACGGCTGGAAGCAAGCCCGGACAGGAGCCGCGCGACATCGCCGCCAACCTGCTCGATTCCTATCAGCAGCTCTTCTCTCAGCCGCTCGACACTTCGCAGGCCGCGAAGAACCTGCAATTGCCGCGCACCGGCAAGAGCGACATCGGCTCGATCCTGTTCGACAACGCGATGTACCAGATCGAGAGCGCGGTGCGCTTCGCCGGCAACATCCCGACCGTGCTGAAGAGCGTCTCCGACGTGCTCGGCAAGGTCGCCGATCCCAAGTCGCGCGAGAGCCTCGCCAGCATGGTGTCGCCGCCGACCATGCTCAACAAGACGATCTCGTCGGAGCGAAGCTTTGCCGGCGTGTCGATCCCGCTGTCGCGGGCCAAGGCCCTGGCCAAGCGGGCCGGCGGCAAGCTCAACGACGTGGTGCTGGCGCTGGCCTCCGGCGTGGTCCGGCGCTACCTCCTGCAATATGGCACCCTGCCGGCGAAATCATTGACCGCGGCCGTGCCGATCTCGCTGCGCGAGGAAGGCAACACCGAGGCCAACAACCAGGTGTTCGGAATGATCTGCGCGATCGCGACCAACATCGAGGATCCCAAGGCGCGGCTGGAGGCGATCGTCGCGCAATCGACCAGGTCCAAGGAGATGTCGCATCCCTTGCGCGCCCTGATGCCGCAGGTCTCCAACATCTCCATGCTGGGCGCGCCGATCATGGTACAGATCCTGGCGCTGCTCTACAGCCGCTCCAACCTGTCGGACGTGCTGCCGCCGGCCGCCAACATCACGGTGTCCAACGTGCCGGGACCGCGGCAGACGCTCTATGCCGCCGGCGCCGAGCTGCTGCACATCTTCCCGGTGTCGATCTCGACGCACGGGCAGGCGCTCAACATCACCGTGCAGAGCTATCGCGACCAGCTCGATTTCGGCTTCATCGTCGGCGCCAACATCATTCCGCACGTGCAGGTGATGTGCGACATGTTGCCGGAGGAGTTCGCCGCGCTGGAGGCGGCCTACGCGCCACCGGCGGCGGACATCAAAGGTGCCGCTGAATAGGAATGCTGCAATGATTGAAATGCCGCCGCTCAAGTTCGCGTCGACGAACGGAATCCGCATGGGCTATTACGAGGCGGGCCCGGTCGACGACAAGCCGCCGATCGCGCTGTGCCACGGCTGGCCCGAGCTCGCCTTCTCCTGGCGCCACCAGATCAAGGCGCTGAGCGAGGCCGGCATCCGGGTGATCGCGCCCGACCAGCGCGGCTATGGCGCGACCGAGCGGCCCGAACCGGTCGAAGCCTATGACATGGAGCATTTGACCGGCGATCTCGTCGGTCTGCTCGATCACCTGAATATCGACAAGGCGATCTTCGTCGGCCATGACTGGGGCGGCTTCGTCGTCTGGCAGATGCCGCTGCGTCACCCTTCGCGCGTCGCCGGCGTCGTCGGCGTCAACACGCCGCATTGGGACCGCGCACCGATCGACCCGATCGCGCTGTTCCGTCAGCGCTTCGGCGACCAGATGTACATCGTCCAATTCCAGGACCCCGCACGCGAGCCGGACAGGATCTTCGGCAGCCGCGTCGAGCAGACCTTCGACGCCTTCATGCGCAAGCCGCTGCCGCGGCCGGCGGCCAAACTGGAGGAGCCGCCGATCGCGGGCGTCGGCGCCTCGTCGAAGACCAATCTGGCGTTTCCGCAGATGATCGCGGCCTATGATGCCAAGGTCGATCCGCGCACGCCGATCCTGTCGGCGGAGGAGAAGAAAGTGTTCGTCGACACGTTCACGAAAACCGGCTTCACGGGCGGCATCAACTGGTATCGCAATTTTACGCGCAATTGGGAGCGCGCGGAGGGATTGGATCATCACATTCATGTCCCGTCGTTGATGATCATGGCCGAGAACGACGCCGTGCTGCCGCCATCGGCGGCCGACGGGATGGAAAGGCTGATCTCCGACCTCGAAAAGTATCTGGTGAAGGACAGCGGCCATTGGACACAGCAGGAGAAGCCGGAAGAGGTCAGCGCCAAGCTGATCGAATGGCGTAGAAGGCGGTTTGGGTGAGGATCCGGTCGTCCGCGTAAGTCAGACGTCATTCCGGGACGGGCCGAAGGACCGGACTATGGTGCGCAATTGCGCACCTGAGAATCTCGAGATTCCGGGCTCGATGCTGCGCATCGCCCCGGAATGACGGCAAGAGGGGGGAAGCGCTTCAAATGTCATCCAAGAACCGTCTGGACCCGATTCCGCATCCGCCGACCCAGCCGGTGGTCGGCAACATGCTGTCGCTGGATTCGTCCGCCCCCGTGCAGCACCTGACGCGACTCGCCAAGGAGCTGGGTCCGATCTTCTGGCTCGACATGATGGGCTCGCCGATCGTCGTCGTCTCCGGCCACGATCTCGTCGACGAGCTCTCCGACGAGAAGCGGTTCGACAAGACGGTGCGCGGTGCGCTGCGGCGCGTGCGCGCAGTCGGCGGCGACGGCCTGTTCACGGCTGACACCAACGAGCCGAACTGGAGCAAGGCGCACAACATCCTGCTCCAGCCCTTCGGCAATCGCGCCATGCAGTCCTACCACGGAAGCATGGTCGACATCGCCGAGCAGCTCGTCCAGAAATGGGGGCGGCTCAACGCCGACGACGAGATCGACGTCGTCCACGACATGACCGCGCTGACGCTTGATACGATCGGCCTGTGCGGCTTCGACTATCGTTTCAATTCGTTCTACCGGCGCGACTACCATCCCTTCGTCGAATCGCTGGTGCGCTCGCTCGAAACCATCATGATGACGCGCGGCCTGCCGTTCGAGCAGCTCTGGATGCAGAAGCGCCGCAGGACGCTCGCCCAAGACGTCGCCTTCATGAACAAGATGGTCGACGAGATCATCGCCGAGCGTCGCAAGATCGCGGAGGGCATCGACGACAAGAAGGACATGCTCGCCGCGATGATGACCGGTGTCGACCGCGCGACCGGCGAGCAGCTCGACGACGTCAATATCCGCTACCAGATCAACACGTTCCTGATCGCAGGCCACGAGACCACCAGCGGCCTGTTGTCCTACACGCTTTATGCGCTGCTCAAGCACCCCGACATTCTCAAGAAGGCCTATGACGAGGTCGATCGCGTCTTCGGCCCCGATGTTAACGCGAAGCCAACCTATCAGCAGGTGACGCAGCTCACCTACATCACGCAGATCCTGAAGGAGGCGCTGCGGCTGTGGCCGCCGGCGCCGGCCTACGGCATCTCGCCGCTCAAGGACGAGACCATCGGCGGCGGCAGGTACAACCTCAGAAAGGGCACTTTCACCACTATCCTGGTGACCGCGCTGCATCGCGATCCCTCTGTCTGGGGACCGAACCCGGACGTGTTCGATCCCGAGAATTTCAGCCGCGAGGCGGAAGCGAAACGGCCGATCAATGCCTGGAAGCCGTTCGGCAACGGCCAGCGCGCCTGCATCGGCCGTGGCTTCGCCATGCACGAGGCTGCGCTCGCACTCGGCATGATCCTGCAGCGCTTCAAGCTGATCGACCATCAGCGCTACCAGATGCACCTGAAGGAAACGCTGACGATCAAGCCGGAAGGCTTCAAGATCAAGGTGCGTCCGCGTGCCGATCGCGAGCGCGGCGCCTATGGCGGCCCTGTCGCCGCCACGGTTTCGATTCCGAAGGCGCCGCGTCAGCCGACCGCGCGCCCGGGCCACAACACGCCGATGCTGGTGCTTTACGGCTCCAATCTCGGTACGGCCGAAGAGCTGGCGACGCGCATGGCGGACCTCGCCGAGATCAACGGCTTTGCCGTGCATCTCGGGCCGCTCGACGACTATGTCGGCAAGCTGCCGCAGGAGGGCGGTGTGCTGATCATCTGCGCCTCCTATAACGGCGCACCGCCCGACAATGCGACGCAGTTCGTCAAATGGCTCGGCGGCAACCTGCCGAAGGACGTCTTTGCCGGCGTACGATATGCGGTGTTCGGCTGCGGCAACAGCGACTGGGCCGCGACCTATCAATCGGTGCCGCGCTTCATAGACGAGCAATTGTCGAAACACGGTGCGCGCGCGGTCTATCCGCGCGGCGAGGGCGATGCGCGCAGCGATCTCGACGGCCAGTTCCAGAAATGGTTCCCGGCGGCAGCCCAAGTCGCGACCAAGGAGTTTGGCATCGACTGGAATTTCACCCGCACCGCCGAGGACGATCCGCTCTACGCGATCGAGCCGGTGGCGGTGACCGCCGTCAACACCATCGTCGCCCAGGGCGGCGCGGTGGCGATGAAGGTGCTGGCCAACGACGAGCTGCAGAACAAGAGTGGACCGCATCCGTCGGAGCGCTCGACGCGCCACATCGAGGTGCAGTTGCCGTCCGAGATGACCTACCGCGTCGGCGATCATTTGAGCGTGGTTCCGCGCAACGACCCGACGCTGGTGGATTCGGTGGCCCGCCGCTTCGGTTTCCTGCCCGCCGACCAGATCAGATTGCAGGTCGCCGAAGGCCGTCGTGCGCAATTGCCGGTCGGCGAGGCCGTGTCGGTCGGCCGTCTGCTCAGCGAGTTCGTCGAACTCCAGCAGGTCGCGACACGCAAGCAGATCCAGATCATGGCGGAGCACACCCGGTGCCCTGTGACCAAGCCGAAGCTGCTGGGCCTCGTCGGCGAGGAGCCTGAAACGCTGGAGCGCTATCACGGCGATATATTGGCCAGGCGCAAATCGGTGTTCGATCTGCTGCTCGAATATCCCGCCTGCGAATTGCCGTTCCACGTCTATCTGGAGATGCTCTCGCTGCTGGCCCCGCGCTATTACTCGATCTCGTCATCGCCATCGGTCGATCCGGCGCGTTGCAGCATCACCGTCGGCGTGGTCGAAGGTCCGGCAGCCTCCGGCCGGGGCACTTACAAGGGCATCTGCTCAAACTATCTCGCCAACCGGCGTGTGGGTGACGTGATCTACGCCACCGTGCGTGAGACCAAGGCCGGTTTCCGGCTTCCCGATGATCCCTCCGTGCCGATCATCATGATCGGACCGGGCACGGGGCTTGCGCCGTTCCGTGGCTTCCTCCAGGAGCGCGCTGCGCGCAGGGCCAGTGGCGACGCGCTCGGCCCGGCCATGCTGTTCTTCGGCTGCCGTCATCCCGATCAGGATTTTCTTTACGCGGAGGAACTGAAGGCACTGGCGGCCGGCGGCATCGCCGAGCTCTTCACGGCATTCTCGCGCGCGGATGGACCGAAGACCTATGTGCAGCATGTGCTCGCCGCCCAGAAGGACAAGGTCTGGCCGCTGATAGAGCAAGGCGCGATCATCTATGTCTGTGGCGACGGCGGCAGGATGGAGCCCGATGTGAAGGCGGCGCTGGTTGCGATCCAGCGCGAGAAGGCCGGCAGCGACAGCACCACGGCTGCGCGCTGGATCGAGGAGATGGGCGCGAAGAACCGGTATGTGCTGGATGTCTGGGCGGGTGGGTGACGGCCCGCCCGATCGTGCTAAACGTCTGGCATGATTCCCTGGGAAAAGATCGACACCGCCAAAATCCCCGGCTCCGACGAAGAGCTCCGCCTGATGCGGCGGGGCAAGGAGTTTTCGATCAAGCTCGGCACCAACGAGCTGATGAACAATCGCCTGTCGGGCTCCGAGGCCGCGCTCGCGACGCTCGCGGCAAAGCAGATCGAGCAGGTCGCCAAGCCCGTCGTCCTGATCGGCGGATTGGGCATGGGGTTTACGCTGCGTGCAGCGCTCGCCGTGCTTGGAGCCAAGGCGAAGGTTGTGGTCTCCGAGCTCGTGCCCGCGGTGGTGACTTGGGCGAGAGGTCCGATGGCCGAGGTCTTCGGCGACAGCCTCGATGATGCCAGGGTGAACATCCGGGAGATCGACGTCGGCGAAATCATCCGCGCAAAGCGGTCGGCCTTCGACGCCATTCTCCTCGACGTCGATAACGGGCCGGAGGGACTGACCCGCAAGGGCAACGATGCTCTCTATAGTGCGAGTGGACTCTCGGCGGCGAAGACGGCGCTGCGGCCGGGCGGTGTGCTCGCGGTGTGGTCGTCGGGCCCCAACCCGGCCTTCACCAAGCGGCTCGGCAAGGCCGGCTTCGACGTCAACGAAATCAACGTCCGTGCCACCGGCAGAGGCGGCGGCGCGCGCCACGTGATCTGGATCGCGCGGAAGGCCTAAGCCGCCTGCGCCGCTGCCCCGTGCGCATGCTTGTCGATGGCGTCGATGATCTCGGGCCAGAACCGCATCGGCAGGGCATGACCCATGCCTTCGATCATCAGCAGCTTCGCATTCGGGATTGACGCCGCCGTGTCCTTGCCACCTTCGGGATGGACCAGCGGATCGACCGTGCCGTGGATTACCAGCGTCGGCGTCTTCACGCTATGCAGGCGTTCCTTGCGGCTGCCGGAGGCAAGCACGGCGCGGAGCTGGCGGCCGACGCCGGCCGGATTGAGCCCGCGCGCGAAGACGCGCTCGGCGCGGCCAGGATCGAGCGCTTCCTCTTCCGGGAAATGCCCGGCGCGCAAAATCTTCCAGGTCTGGCCGAAGCGGACGATGAACTCCTCCTTGCTGCGTGGCGGCGGCGCCATCAGCATCGCGGCGGCCTCGCGGGTTGGCGGCGGTATGCGCGGATTGCCCGTGGTCGACATGATCGATGTCAACGAACGCACGCGGTGCGGAAACGACAGCGCCACCTCCTGCGCGATCATGCCGCCCATGGAGGCGCCGACCAGATGCCCCGACTTGATGCCGAGTGCATCCATCAAGCCGACTGTGTCCTTGGCCATGTCGATCAGCTTGTAGGTGGCGGCCACGGGAATCCTAAGGAAACGCAGCTTCAGCAGCTCGAGCGGGGTCAGGCGCTTGCCGCCGGTGAGATGGCTCGACTTACCGATGTCCCTGTTGTCGAAGCGGATCACGCGGAAGCCGCGCGCGGCGAGCTGCTCGCAGAACGCATCGTCCCAATGGATCATCTGCGCCCCGAGCCCCATGATCAGCAGCAGCGGCTCGGCATTGTCGTTGCCGAATATCTCGTAGCAGATGTCGATGCCATTGGCGCGGACGTTGTGGGGCGGCTGATGGGCGGTCACGGGCGCGGTCCCTCCTGCTGGTCGCTGCTGTATCGCACGGTTTCGTTCCGCGAAGAAGCCGCGAGCGCGACACCGCGCCTGCGGCTTGCCGGTTGACCGGCATCTCGCAACGGTGTGGTATGGCGAGAAAAGAAGGGTGCAAAGCTCCACATGGGAGGACGCTGATGACCGACAAGATCACCGATCCGGTCGCCTTGTGGCAGAAGATGGTTGGCGAGATGGAGAAGGGTTTCAACTCTTTCGCGACCAAGGCGATGGAGACGCCCGAGTTCTCGCAAGCCGTGAACCGCGCCGGCGGCGTTGCTGCAGGTGCTCAGAAGCAATTTGGCGATCTCATGGAGAAATACCTGCTCTCCATGAACCTGCCGAGCCGCGAGCAGATGACCGGTATCGCGGAGCGGCTTCAGTCAATTGAAGGGCAACTCGGCGAGATCAAGTCGATGCTGAGCCAGATGTCGGTCAGTTCGGGTGCGCAGCAGGGCGGCGCTGCTCCGCGGCCGCCGCGGACGAAACGTCCGCCGTCCGAAGGCGGAGACCAAAAATGAACGCGCCGACGGGACTCGATTTCGCGTCCATCCCGGAGCGCATCCAGTCCGAGGTGCAGCGCGCGATCCAGCGCAGCATCAAGGGCGTCGAGTATTTCTCGACCTCGGGCCCTTCGCTCGGCTCGACACCGAAGGACGTGCTGCATTCGCGCGGAACCATGAGCCTCTATCACTATCGGCCGATGTCGGACGAGATCTATCGCGTGCCGGTGCTGATCGTGATGGCGACGACCAACCGCGGCTATATCCTCGACCTCGTGCCCGGCCAGAGCTTCATCGAGTTCCTGCTGAGGCGCGGCTACGACGTCTACATGCTGGACTGGAGCGCCCCGCGGCCGGAGGAGAAGAACCTGCGCATGGAGGACTATGTCCTCGACTTCATTCCGGACTGCGTCCGCCGCGTGCAGGCCGATTCCGGCGAGCCGGACGTCTCGATCATCGGCTATTGCTTCGGCGGCGTGCTGTCGCTGCTCTACGGCGCGATCCACCAGGACGGGCCGATGAAGAACCTGATCTGCTTCACCACGCCGATCGACTTCCGCGAGATGAAGCTGTTCTCGAATTTCTCCGACCGCCGCTATTTCGACGTCGATCGTCTCGTCGATAGCGTGGGAAACGTGCCGCCGGAGATGATCCTGTCCTCGTTCGAGATGCTGCGCCCGGCCTCGCGCACGGCGAGCCAGATCCAGCTTTGGGAGAACATCTGGAACGACGAGTTCGTCAAGTCCTACCGCATGTTCGACCGCTGGGCGACCGACACGTTGCCGCTGGCGGGCGAGTATTTCCGCGCCATCACCAAGGACCTGATGTGGGACAACAAGCTGTTCAACGACACCATGTCGGTTGGCGGCCGGGCGGCGAAACTGGAAGACATCACGGTGCCGATCCTCCATGCGGTCGCCGAGCACGACCACATCGTGCCGTATGAGGCCGCCAAGCATCTGATCGCCAAGGTCGGCTCGGCGGACAAGGAGGAGGTGATCCTGAAGGGTGGTCACGTCTCTCTCGTCGCGGGCGCCAACGCGATGAAGCGACTATGGCCGAAACTGGATTCCTGGCTGGGGAAGAGATCGACATGAGTGAGCAGCGTTCCTACCCGCGTCAGGTCGAGACCGAGGCCGGCGACATCGAGATCCGCTTGATGTCGCCTGCGGACGAGGCCGCCGTGCTGGCCTTCGGCAAGGGCCTGCCGACCCACGATCTGCTGTTCCTCCCCCGCAACATCAGCGAGCCGAAGGTCCTGTCGGCATGGGTCAAGGAGATCGAGCGCGGCGCGATCCAGAGCCTGCTCGCGGTGAGAGAGGGCAGGGTGGTCGGTTGCGGCACGCTGGTGCGCGATCCGCATTCCTGGTCGCCGCATGTCGGCGAGATCCGGATGGTGGTCTCGCCCGATGTCCGCGGCAAGGGAGTGGGCAAGGCGCTCTCGCAGGAGACCTTTGCGCTCGCGCTCGGCGCCGGCCTGGAGAAGCTCTCGGTCCAGATGACCGTCGATCAGCAGGCGGCGATCGCCCTGTTCGAAAGCCTCGGGTTCAAGGCCGAGGCGCTGCTGCGCGACCATGTCCGGGATGTCGACGGCAAGACCCACGACATCGTCGTGCTCGGTCACAACATCGCGCAGGTCCAGGCCCAGATGGAGGCGTATGGGGTGCCGGGCGCTGTCCAGCATTAGGAGCGCCCCGCTCAGCATTCGGCTCAAATCGGGCCGATCGTCGGACCTGTTGGCTTAAGAGGCATCATGATGCCTCTTGCTGAGGCTTATCACACTTTTGTGATGGTGCGTTGCAATATGAATGTTGCGCCGCACAATTAACTATGCCATAGAAATGATGCCCCGGGCCAATGAGGACGGGGTGAGCCCATAGCTCAGATCAATGAGGATGGAGAGAACCCCCATGACCACTGAAACCAACACCGCTTTCGAGGGCTTCAAGGACGCTTTCAAGAACATCCAGAATCTGGAAGTTCCCGAGGCCGCCCGCGAATTCGTCAAGAAGACTGCCAACACTGCCAAGGACCGTGCCGCGGAGGCCTTCGCCGGCTCCGAGCGGGTGACCGCCGCTGTCGAGAACGCAGTGGCCGAATCCGTCGCCGAGGCCGGCAAGATCAGCCGCAATATCCAGCACGCGATCTACGAGGACGCCGAGGCGTTCTTCTCGGGCATCGACAAGCTGGCGTCGGCAAAATCGATCAGCGAAGCCGTCGAGATCCAGTCGAGCCTGCTCCGCTCCCGCGGCGAAGTGTTCGTCTCGCGTGCCAAGGCGACCGCCGACTATCTCGGCAACCTCGCCGCCAACGGTGCGAAGTCCGCTCAGGACAATTTCGCCAAGGTCTACAACAAGACCGCCTGATCCGGCACCTGAGCACAATCTGAATTTGAGGCCCGCTTCGGCGGGCCTTTTGTTTGTCGGCTTCGTCGCCTGAACCGTCATTCCGGGGCGATGCGAAGCATCAGGTGCGCAATTGCGCACCATAGTTCGGTCCTGCGGACCGCCCCGGAATGACGTACTCTCAAACCGTCATGACTCCACCCGCCACCTTCTCCTTCGACGCTCCCGGTGATGCCGAACGCGCGGCGGAACTGCGCCGCGTGAAAGCCCTGGCGACGCTGGTGCTGGCCTCGACGCTTCTGCTCTTCATCGTCGCGAAATGGCTCCTCCCGGTGCATCCCGTGTTCGGCTTCGTTGCAGCCTTCGCGGAAGCGGCGACCATCGGTGGTCTCGCCGATTGGTATGCGGTGGTCGCGCTGTTCAAGCGGCCGCTCGGCCTGCCGATCCCGCACACGGCGATCATCCAGAGCAATCAGGCCCGTATCGCCGACAAGCTCGGCGAATTCATCCAGGTGCATTTCCTCGAGGCCGGCCCCGTCGAGGCCAAGCTGAAGGAGATCGATTTCGGCTCCTTCGTTGCGGACTGGCTGCGGGACCGCAAGCGCAGCGATGATCTGGCGCGGTTCGCGCTGCGCCTGCTCCCGGAGGCCGTTTCCGCCACCGAAAGCTCCGGCCTGATGAGCTTCGTCATCCGCCGCATGTCATCTCAGCTCCAGGCGATCGATCTGGCGCCGCTCGCGGCCGGCACGCTGCGCGGCTTCGTTGCGGAGGGACGGCACCAGATCCTGTTCGACGATCTCCTGCGTGTGATGCACGACACGCTGAACCAGAAGGAAACGATGGCGATGATCCGCGAGAAAGTGCGCGCGGAGTTGCCGACCCTGCTCAAGCTCTATCGCGCCGACAAGTTTCTGGTGAACAAGATCGTGGCCTCAGCCACCGCTTTCTTCAACGAGGTGCGCAGCGATCCCAAGCATCCGTTCCGCGGCGAGTTCGATCGCATGGTGCTGAGCTTCGTCGATCGGCTCGGCACCGATCAGGCCTATGTCGACCGCATCGACGGCTTGAAGCGCGATCTGCTCGCGCGTCCCGAGCTTGCCGAACTCGCCCGCACCGTCTGGGCCAACACGCGCTCCTTCATCGAGCGCAGCGCGAGCGGCGAGACGCAGGTGCTGCAGCATCATCTCGCCGGCATGTTCGTCGCGGCCGGCGATGCGCTCGCCGGCGATGCTGAACTACGCGGCGAGATCAACAAGGGCCTAGTGAGGGTGCTGCGCAGCTTCGTTGCCGACCAGAAGAGTGGCGTCTCCACCTTCATCTCCGACCAGGTCAAGGCGTGGAATATGACGCAGCTGATCTCGCTGATCGAAATCAACATCGGGCGCGACCTGCAATACATCCGCTTCAACGGTTCGCTGATCGGCGGGCTCGCCGGGCTCGTGCTCTATTCCGTAGAATTCCTGCTTCGATTGCTGTGATATTTGCGTCACGGCCGTTAGCATTAGCGCGCGGGCCTATTGTCGCCCCGCGTATCTCCGGCTTGAATGTCGGGAACCGGCCGCCCAGCTGATTCATGTTGCGCTGCGGAACGTTCGCGGCGCCGGTGCATTGGAATTCATGCGAATTTGCCGGCTTCGCCGCCGGCGTCCTTTCCAGGAAGTCTTCCCAGGGGAAACATCGATGACCGCTACCACCCAGAGGCTGCGTCCGCCGTCCCGTACCCTGATGTTTCTGGAGGGGCGCGCGCTTCACGAGTTCGGTGCATTTCTCGGGGCGCTGCCGCTCCTCAGCCTTGCGCCACGCGGTGATGGGCATCCGGTGCTGGTGCTGCCGGGCCTCGTGGCTTCCGATGCGTCGACGCGCGCGCTGCGCACGTTTTTGACGAGCAAGGGCTATGCGGTGAGCGGCTGGCGTCAGGGTCGCAATTACGGCCTGCGTGAGGGCGTGCAGAACGCCATGCTCGATCTGGTCCAGGAGCTCAGCGACAAGCACGGCCGCAAGATCAGCCTAGTCGGGTGGAGCCTCGGTGGCCTCTATGCCCGCCAGCTCGCCAAGATGATGCCGGAGCGCGTACGCCAGGTGATCACGCTCGGCAGTCCCTTCGCCGGCGATCCGCGCTCGACCAACGCCTGGCGCGTCTACGAATGGGCCAGCGGACGAAAGTCCGACGAGGTCGATCCGCAGTTCGGCGGCGAGCTCGCCGCGCCGCCGCCGGTGCCGACCACCGCCATCTTCAGCCGCACCGACGGTGTCTGCGCCTGGCAGGGCTGCATGGAGAAAACGGGCGCGCAGACCGAGAGTATCGAGGTCGAGAGCAGCCATTGCGGCATGGGCCATCATCCCGCCGTCGTCTATGCCGTGGCCGACCGGCTCGCGCAGAAGGAGGGCCAGTGGTGCCCATTCGATCGCAGCGGCTGGCGCAGCCTGGCGTATCCCGATCCGCATAGGTAGCTCGTTCTCCACTTCGTCCCGCACGAGAATGGAAGAGGCGAGTCGCTTCCGTCCATTGTCGCAGCCACGCCAAACGCGCTATGGCTCGTGCATGGCGCATCCGCTCTCCCGCATCATCGACCAGCTCAAGCGCGAGCCGTCGCGCACCGGCTCCATCGTCATCACCGTGTTCGGCGACGCCATCGTGCCGCGCGGCGGCTCGGTGTGGCTGGGGACGCTGCTGGAATTCTTCGAGAGCCTCGATATCGACAGCGGTGTCGTCCGCACCGCGATGTCGCGGCTTGCTGCCGACGGCTGGCTGACGCGCGAAAAGGTCGGGCGCAACAGTTTTTATCGCCTGGCCGACAAGGGTCGGCAGATTTTTGAAGCTGCCACGCGCCACATCTACGATCCGCCGCCATCGGACTGGACCGGCCGTTTCGAGCTGCTGCTGATCGGCAATGGCGAGGATCGCGACGCCTCGCGCGAGGCGCTGCGCAATGCCGGCTTCGGCAGCCCGCTGCCGGGCGTCTGGGTCGCGCCGTCGGGCGTGCCGGTGCCGGACGAGGCTGCGGGCGCGATCCGTCTCGAAGTCTCGGCGGAGGACGACAGCGGGCGTCGTCTGCTCAGCGCGAGCTGGCCGCTGGAGCGCACCGCGGATGCCTATCTGAAATTCATGAAGACGTTCGAGCCGCTGCGCGCCGCGATTGCGCGCGGCACGGACCTGTCCGAGGCCGACGCCTTCACCGCGCGAATCCTCTTGATCCACTATTATCGGCGCGTCGTGCTGCGCGATCCGCTGCTGCCCGAAGGTCTGCTGCCTGTGGATTGGCCGGGCAGGGCCGCCCGCGCGCTCTGCGGCGAGATCTATCGTGCGCTGCTTGCCCCGTCGGAAGAATGGCTTGACGGCCATGCAACCAATGAAAAAGGGCCGTTGCCGGCGGCTCGAAAACTCCTGGAACGGCGGTTCGGCGCCTGACTTATATGTTACAGAAATATCTTGCATGAACTAATTTCTGTTATATGATCTCTCCCAATAAATCGGGAGGATGCGCATGTACACCCAGGCGCTGAACACGGCCGAGACCGGCGATCGCGGTCTCGAAGACGCGGCGAAGGCCGCGCAGTTCCAGGCCCGCATCGATGCAGAGGAACGCATCGAGCCGAACGACTGGATGCCGGCGGCCTACCGCAAGACGCTTACCCGCCAGATCTCCCAGCACGCGCATTCCGAGATCGTCGGCATGCTGCCCGAAGGCAACTGGATCACCCGTGCGCCGACGTTGCGCCGCAAGGCCGCGCTGCTCGCCAAGGTGCAGGACGAGTGCGGCCACGGGCTCTATCTTTACGCCGCAGCCGAGACGCTCGGCTCCTCGCGCGAGGAGCTGGTCGACGCGATGCTCGCCGGCAAGGCAAAATATTCCTCGATCTTCAACTACCCGACGCTGACCTGGGCCGACATCGGCACGATCGGGTGGCTGGTCGACGGCGCCGCGATCATGAACCAGATTCCGCTGTGCCGCTGCTCCTATGGCCCGTATGCGCGCGCGATGATCCGAGTCTGCAAGGAGGAGTCGTTCCATCAGCGCCAGGGCTACGAAATCATGCTGACGCTGTGCCGTGGCTCGGACGAGCAGAAGGCGATGGCGCAGGACGCGCTGAACCGCTGGTGGTGGCCGGTGCTGATGATGTTCGGCCCGCCGGACGCGACGAGCCAGCACAGCGACACCTCGACGAAGTGGAAGATCAAGCGCTTCTCCAATGACGAACTGCGCCAGAAATTCGTCGATGCCACCGTGCCGCAGGCGCAATATCTCGGCCTCACCATTCCCGATCCCGGCATGACGCAGGATGCGGACGGACACTGGCGCTACAGCGAGATCGACTGGACCGAATTCAAGCAGGTGCTCGCCGGCAATGGCCCCTGTAACCGCGACCGCATGGCCGCGCGCCGCAAGGCACACGAGGAGGGCGCCTGGGTGCGCGAGGCGGCAGCCGCCTATGCCGCCAAGCGCGCGCGGCGTCAGACCGCGCAGGCTGCCGAATAGGGAGATCAAGATGGCCACGCCGAACACCCCGCTGTGGGAGGTCTTCATTCGCAGCCGTAACGGGCTCGCGCACAAGCATGTCGGCTCTCTGCATGCCAGCGACGCAACCATGGCGCTGCAGGCCGCCCGCGACATCTACACTCGCCGCGGCGAGGGCCTGTCGATCTGGGTCGTGCCGTCGAGCGCGATCACCGCGAGCGATCCCGCCGAGAAGGGCATGATGTTCGAGCCGGCGGAATCGAAGATCTACCGGCACCCGACGTTCTACGAAGTGCCGGAAGAAGTGGGGCACATGTAGCGCTCTCTCCCCTCATGGTGAGGAACGCGAAGCGCGTATCGAGCCATGAAGGCTCCTGAACCTGCGGCCATCCTTCGAGACGGCGCTACGCGCCTCCTCAGGATGAGGTCGGAACAAGTGGATAGAATATGCCTGTTGCCAACATCCAGGTCTCCGAGACGCCGCTGGTGCTCTACGCGCTGCGCCGCGCCGACGATGCGCTGATCCTCGGCCATCGGCTGTCGGAATGGTGCGGGCACGCGCCGATGTTGGAAGAGGACATGGCGCTCTCCAACATCGCGCTCGACCTGATCGGCCAGGCGCGGGAGCTCTACACCTTTGCCGCCAAGGTAGAAGGCGGGGATAACGACGAGGACAAGCTCGCTTACTTGCGCGACGTGCGGCAGTACCGCAACCTGCTGCTGGTCGAGCAGCCGAACGGCGACTTTGCTCAGACCTTGGTGCGGCAATTCTTCTATTCCGCCTTCGCCGATCTCTATTGGCGCGCGATGATGAATTCGCGCGATGCGACGCTGGCGGCGATTGCTGCGAAGTCGGAAAAGGAGAGCGCCTACCATCTGCGCCATGCCTCGGAATGGATCATCCGGCTCGGCGACGGCACCGAGCAGAGCCACCGACGCGCGCAGGCTGCGATCGACCATCTCTGGGCCTTCACCGGCGAGATGTTTGCCGTCGATGACGGCGAACGCGCGCTGATTCATACCGGCAGTGCCGTCGATCCCGGAAGCTTGCGCGAGCGCTGGCTGACGACGATCACCGATGTCACGCGCGAAGCAACGCTCGCGCTGCCGCTGAACGAGTGGATGCAGCAAGGCGGCCGCACGGGCCGGCACAGCGAGCATCTCGGCCACCTCCTGTCGGAGCTGCAGTCGATGCAGCGGACTTTTCCGGGGCTGACATGGTGACGGTGATCGATGACCGCGCTTCGCTGCGCCAGCGTGCCTGGGACGCCGCCGCAAGCGTGGTCGATCCGGAAATTCCGGTGCTGAGCATTGCCGATCTCGGCGTGCTGCGCGACGTCGTTCTTGACGGCGATCATGTCGAGGTCGCGATCACACCAACCTACTCGGGCTGTCCGGCCATGAACATGATCGCGCTCGAAATCGAGGTCGCGTTGGAGCGCGCCGGTTTCCATCATCCCAAGGTACGAACCGTGCTATCCCCGGCCTGGACCACGGACTGGATGAGCGAGGAGGGGCGCAAGAAGCTGCGCGCCTACGGCATCGCGCCGCCGCAGGACTCGAGCTCGCGACGCGCGCTATTCGGCGACCAGGCGGTCGCATGCCCGCAATGCGGCTCGGACCAGACCGAGCTGCTGTCCGAATTCGGCTCGACCTCCTGCAAGGCGCTCTGGCGCTGCAAGGCCTGCCGCGAACCCTTCGACTACTTCAAGTGTCATTGACCATGTCCGCAGCCGCACCGCGCTTCCATCGCCTGGCCGTCAATGACCTCCGCCGCGAGGCGTCCGACGCGGTCTCGATGACCTTCGCCATTCCCGGCGAACTCGCCGGCGATTACGCCTTCACGCCCGGCCAGTATCTCACGCTCCGCACCAAGCTGGATGGCGAAGAGGTGCGCCGCTCCTATTCGATCTGCTCCGGCCCCGATGACGGCGAGATCCGCATCGCCGTGAAGAAGGTCGATGGTGGTGCGTTCTCGAGCTGGGCGGCGGACGAGTTGAAATGCGGCGATGAGCTCGACGTGATGACGCCGACCGGTCGTTTCGGCGTGGTGCCGCCGGCAGATCGCGCGCGCATCCATGTCGGCTTTGCCGCAGGCTCCGGCATCACGCCGATCCTGTCGATCGTGAAGGGTGTGCTTGCCCGCGAGCCGGATAGCCGCTTCTTCCTGTTCTACGGCAACCGTACCACCGACAACATCATGTTCCTCGAAGCGCTCGAGGAGCTGAAGGATCGCTTCATCGATCGCCTCTCGCTCTTCCACGTCATCTCCGGCGAGGAGCAGGACATCCCGATCCTGCATGGCCGGCTCGACGGCGACAAGGTGAGGGTGCTGCTGAGCTCGCTGGTGCCGGCGGGGAGCGTCGATCACGTCTTCATCTGCGGCCCTCTTGGCATGAGCGAGCAGATCGAGGCGACCTGCCGCGATCTCGGCATCGCGGACGAGCGCATCCACGTCGAGCGCTTCGTCTCCGAATTCGGCGGCAGGCCGCGGCCCAAGAAAGCTGTTGCGCCGGATGCGCCGCCGAAGGCGATTGCGTCGCTGATCATCGACGGCAAGCGGCGCGAGGTGCCCGTCGCCGAGGACGAAGCGATCCTCGATGCCGCACTGCGCGCCGGGGTCGATCTGCCCTTCGCCTGCAAGGGCGGCATGTGCTCGACCTGCCGCGCAAAACTGGTCGAGGGCGAAGCGCCGATGGACATCAACTATTCGCTGGAACCGTGGGAGCTGAAGGCCGGCTTCGTCCTGACCTGCCAGGCAAAACCATCGTCCGAGCGTGTCGTCGTCGATTATGACCATGTCTGATCGGGCAGATCAGATCCCATGAATGCAAATGCGTCGCATTATTTGACAGCTTGAGCCAACCAGCAGAACATCATGTGCAAGCATCTGGCCCGGAGAAGCGCGTGAACGTCAAAGCCGCCCTGTCGCCCGAGGATATTGCCCGCGCCTGCGCTGATGCGATGTGGGCGGAGGATGATGCGTCCAAGGGGCTCGGGATGGAGATCGTGGAGATCGGCCCCGGCTTCGCAACGCTTGCGATGACGGTGCGGCCGGACATGGTCAACGGCCAGCGCATCGCCCATGGCGGATTCATCTTCACCCTCGCCGACTCCGCCTTCGCGTTCGCCTGCAATTCGCACAATGAGCGCGTGGTGGCGGCGCAGGGCCAGATCACCTTCATCAAGCCGGGCAAGCTTGGCGATCGTCTCATCGCCAAGGCGCGGGAGATCACTCGCGGCGGCCGTTCCGGCATCTACGACGTGCGCGTGACCGCGGGCGACACTGTCATCGCGGAATTCCGCGGACATTCTCGCGTCATTCCCGGCACGTGGCTGCCGGCGCCAGATCAATAAGACCAAAGAAAAGAACAAACCAATGTGGGGAAACGAGGATGGCTCTGACGAGGCTCAAGGAAGGTGCCGGTACCTATAGCGCCGAGATGGACGCACATGAGCGCGCCTCGCGCGACGAGATCATGGCGCTGCAGAAGCAGCGGCTGGCCTGGTCGCTGAAGCACGCCTACGACAATGTCGCGCATTATCGCAAGGCGTTCGACAACGCCGGCGTGCATCCGTCCGACTTTCGTGAGCTGTCCGATCTCGCGAAATTTCCGTTCACGGCGAAGACGGACCTGCGCGACAACTATCCCTTCAACATGTTCGCCGTGCCGCGCGAGAAGCTGGTGCGCGTGCATGCCTCTTCCGGCACCACGGGCAAGCCCATCGTCGTCGGCTATACCCAGCGCGATATCGACACCTGGTCGGAGGTGATGGCGCGCTCGATCCGCGCCGCCGGCGGGCGCACTGGGATGATCATCCACAACGCCTACGGCTATGGGCTCTTCACTGGCGGGCTAGGAGTGCACTACGGCGCCGAAAAGCTCGGCTGCACGGTGGTGCCGATCTCTGGCGGCATGACCGAGCGGCAGGTGCAGCTCATCAACGACTTCCGGCCTGACATCATCACGGTGACGCCGAGTTACATGCTGGCGATCCTCGACGAGTTCAAGCGCCAGAAGCTCGACCCGCGCCAGTGCTCGCTCAAGATCGGCATCTTCGGCGCCGAGCCCTGGACCAACGCCATGCGCGGCGAGATCGAGGACGCCTTCGACATGGACGCGACCGACATCTACGGTCTTTCCGAGGTGATCGGCCCCGGCGTCGCGCAGGAATGTATCGAGACCAAGGACGGGCTGCACATCTGGGAGGACCATTTCTACCCCGAGGTGATTGACCCCGAGACCGGCGCGGTGCTTCCGGATGGGGAGAAGGGCGAACTGGTGTTCACCTCGCTCACCAAGGAAGCCTTTCCGGTGGTCCGCTATCGCACCCGCGATTTGACGCGACTGCTGCCGGGCACGGCGCGGCCCGGCATGCGGCGGATGGAGAAGGTGACCGGCCGCTCCGACGACATGATCATCCTGCGCGGCGTCAACCTGTTTCCGACCCAGATCGAGGAGGTGTTGCTCGCGACCGACTGGTGCGGCGGGCACTTCATCCTGGAACTTACTCGCGAAGGCCGCATGGACGAACTGACGATCATCGCGGAAGCGCGGCCCGAGAGCTGGGACGGCCGTGGTCTGCTCGACCATGCGGACCGGATCTCGACCCACATCAAGAACACGATCGGGATCAGCTCCAGGGTGCAGGTGGTCGCGCCCGCCACGCTGGAACGTTCGCTCGGCAAGGCCAAGAGGCTCTACGACAAGCGGCCCAAGGATTGACTTGACCGCGCCCAGGGGCGACAAGGCCCGCGAGAAATCGCGGGTCTTTCCATGTCGACAGCCGAAGCCAAAACCGTCGAAGCACGCTGTGTGCGCCTTGCCTTAAAGGCTGAAAGCGCCGCCGCGCTTGCGCCAGTCGTGGAGCGCCTGACACTCACGCGCGGTCCGAACGATGTTCTGATCGAGGTGAAAGCCGCAGCCGTCAATCCATCCGACGTCAAGGCCGCGACCGGGCTGATGCCCTATGCCGTGTTCCCCCGAACCCCTGGCCGCGACTACGCCGGCGTGGTGATCGACGGGCCGGCCGAGACAGTCGGCCACGAGGTGTTCGGCTCGTCCGGCGATCTCGGCATCCGCCGCGACGGCACCCATGCGAGCCATCTCGTCGTCGAGGCCGATGCTGTCGTGGAGAAGCCCAAAACCGTGTCCTGGGAGGAGGCCGCCGGCATCGGCGTGCCCTTCGTTACCGCGATGGAAGGCTTTCGCCGCGCCGGCGTTCCGAGGAGCGGCGAGACCGTGCTGGTGATGGGCGTCAATGGCAAGGTCGGCCAGGCCGCAGTGCAGATCGCGACCTGGCAGGGCGCGCGCGTCATCGGCGTGGTGCGCAAGGCGGAAGCCTACGAGGGGCATAGCAGCGCGCCGGTCGAGGTGATCGACGCCTCTGCCATTGACGTTGCTACACGCGTGCGCGAATTGACCGGCGGGAAGGGCGCCGACATCGTCTTCAACACGGTCGGCGACCCCTACTTCCAGGCCGCGCACAAATCGCTTGCGCTTCGCGGCCGCCAGATCCTGATCGCCGCGATCGACCGCATCGTGCAGTTCAACATCCTCGAATTCTACCGCGGCCAGCACACCTATGTCGGCATCGACACGCTGGGCCTGCCGTCGGCCGCCACGGGCGCGGTACTGCGCGACCTTGGTCCGGGCTTTGCGAGCGGACATCTGAAGCCTTTCCCGATCAAGGCGAATGCGATCTATCCGCTCGAGCGCGCCAAGGAAGCCTATGTCGCCGTCGCCGGCTCCTCGCGCGACCGGGTCATCCTGAAGCCGTAGCAAATCGTCATTGCGAGCGCAGCGAAGCAGTCCAGAAAAGCATCCGCGGAGACAGGCTGGATTGCTTCGCTGCGCTCGCAATGACGCAGAGTGTCGAGAGACCTGAGAATAATCGATGGAATCTGCGCAATTCGTCATCCTCGCCGGTCTCGTCATCGGGCTCGTCTACGGCGCCGTCGGCTTGCTCAGCGGTTTCTGCCTGATGAGCAGCATGCGCGGCTTTCTGGCGGAGGGAGACGGGCGGCTGGTGCGGAGCTATGCGCTGGCGATCGCCGTCGCGATCGCTGCGAGCCAGTTCCTTGCCGGCAACGGCATGGTCGATCTCGGCAAGTCGATCTACCTGCAGCAGTCATTCTCGGTGCCTGTGCTCTTCCTCGGCGGCCTGTTGTTCGGTTACGGCATGGTGCTGTCGAACGGTTGCGGCTCGCGGGCGCTGGTCCTGCTCGGCCGCGGCAATCTCCGTTCCTTCGTCGTCGTGATCGTGCTCGCCATTGCCGCGCAGATGACGCTGAAGGGCCTCATCGCGCCGGCGCGCATTGGGCTGGTCCAGGCCTCGCAAACGACCGTCAGCGCAAATTCGCTGCCGTCCGTGCTGGTGATGCTCGGTCTCACGGAATCGCTTTCGCGCGCGCTTGCCGCCGCCGCGGCGGTCGTCGCGCTGACGCTGTTCGCCTTCGCGCACCCAGCGTTTCGCCGTTCGCCGGGTCAGATCGCGGCAGGTGTCGTCGTCGGCCTGCTCGTCGCCGGCGGTTGGTACGTCACCGGCTGTCTCGGCGCAGACGACTTCAACCCCGTCCCGGTGACCTCGCTCACCTTCATTGCGCCGATCGCGGATACTCTCCAATACGCCATGCTCTCGACCGGTCTGACGCTGAATTTCGGCATCGCGACGGTGGCCGGCGTCTTCGCCGGCAGTCTGGTGACGGCGCTCGCTACGGGCCGGTTCAAGCTCGAAGGCTATTCCTCGCCGCGTCACATGCTGCGCTCAGGCAGCGGCGCGGCGCTGATGGGCATCGGCGGCGTGATGGCGTTCGGCTGCTCGATCGGGCAGGGGCTCACCGGCATCTCGACGCTTGCGCTGGGGTCGTTCGTGGCGCTCGCCGGCATCCTGCTCGGCACGACGGCGGGCCTGCGCGGTGCGCTGCGGGTTCAACCCCTCGCAGTGGCCTGACCGCGCAGCAGTCGGTCGCCGAGCGTCGCAAGGCCGATGCCGCTGACGATCAGTCCGGCCGCGATGGCAAGGCTTGCGTCGATCGGCTCGCCCAGCAGGATCGCGGCACTGGCGATGCCGACGAGCGGCGTCGCGGTGGTCCCGAGCGACGTCGTCAGCGCCGAGATGCTCTTGTTGACCATCGACATCGCCCAATAGGCCAGCACCGTCCCGATCAGGCCCGAATACAGGAACAGCGACACGAGCCGCCATGACCAGTCGACTTGCGGCAGCCCGTCGATGATCATCGCCAGTGTCGACAGCACGGCCGTGGCCACGAGCACCTGCCAGAGCAGGAGCTGGAGCGGGGACGCGATCCAGCGATGCGCGCGGATATAGATGATGTTCGCGGCCCAGGAGATCGCGGCCAGGATGACCATGCCGGCGCCGAGCAAGACGCCTGCATTGGTCCAGTCGATCGAGGACGGATTCAGGATGACGGCAAGCCCGAACAGCCCGAGCAGGGCACCGGCAAGCTTTGGCGCGGTCAACGTGCCCTGTCCGAGGATGGGCGCGGCGAGTGCGACCCAGAGCGGCGTGGTGTAGCCGAGCACGACGCCCTTGCTCGCGGGCAGGAAGCGCAGGCCCGCCGCGACGAGGATCGAGAACAGCGTCATGTGCAGCAGCGCGACGCTGAGGATGACGGGTATATCGCGCCGTTCCGGGATCACCAGATTCTTGCTCAGTCCGAGGATCACGACGAGGCCGACCAGAGCGATCCAACTCCGGATCGCGGCGGTCCACAGCGGCGAGACAAATTCCACGAGTTGCTTCGTCACCGACCAGTTCACACCCCAGGCCAGCACGACGATGAGGAACAGGCCGACGGCCGCGCGGGGTGAAAGTGAGTTCATCTCGGAGTCCTTGAAGCAGTCCGGTTCGCCCGATAGCATCGCCTCTGGCACCGGAAAAAGCGCCAGATCTGAGAATAATGAGATGCCAGTTTCGGAAGAGGTGATCTCCGCTCTGATCGACTTGAAACGGACGGACGACGCCGGGCTGGTGACGCAGCTGACGGGCCAGCTTAGAGACCTGATCGCGAGCGGCCGTCTCGGGAGGGGCCGTACGCTGCCGTCGAGCCGTCGGCTCGCGAGCGATCTCGGTGTCTCCCGCAACACCGTCACTTATGCGTACGAACAGCTTGCCGCCGAGGGATATATTGCGGCATCGCACGGCCGCCGTCCGGTGGTCACGGTCGATGGTGGCGGAGATCGTCTAGGAGCGGGTGCTGCTGTGGTGCGCGAACGCTCCGGTAAGCCGCGACTGTCGCCCTGGGCCTTGAATCTCAAGCAGACCGACTGGCCGATGTCCTATCAGGCATCACTGAGGCCGTTGCGCCCGGGGCATGGCGATTTCAGAGAGTTTCCGGACGAGGTCTGGGCGCGTTGCTTGCGCCGCAATGCCGTGCGTGCAGCCAGGCGCGAGCTCGGCCCGGTCAACCGGACGCGCCTGCGCGAGGTGCTCGCGGATTATCTGGCGACCAGCCGGGGTGTCCGGGCGGCCGCAGGCCAGATCATGATCCTTCCGAGCGCGCAGGCTGCGTTGACCTTGATTGCCGCGACCATCATCACGCCCGGCGATGAGGTCTGGGTCGAGGATCCCGGTTATCCCGGTGCTGCGGCCGCCTTCCGGGCGTCCGGCGCACGCGTGAGCGGTATCGGACTGGACGAGCAGGGTATGCAACGGATGCCGGGCCTTGCGGCGCCGAAATTGATCTTCATGACGCCCTCGCATCAGCATCCGACGGGGCGGCTGATGTCGCTGGCCCGCCGCGCCGAGTTTCTCAGCCTGAGCAGGCCCGGCAAGACCTGGATCGTGGAGGACGATTACGACGGCGAATTCCACTATGACAGCAGGCCGGTGCCGGCCTTGCAGGGACTCGATGCCCATGGCCGCGTGTTCTATGTCGGCACTTTCTCGAAGGCGATGACGCCGGATATCCGGCTCGGCTATCTCGTGGCGCCGCCGGCACTGGCCAGCACCCTGGAGATCGCGCAGCGGCATATCGGGCTGATCGCTTCGAGTCACATCCAGGAAGCACTCTCCGAGTTCATCGCCGATGGGCATTTCCTCGCACATCTGCGCCGGATGCGCCGGCTCTATCACGCGCGCCGCGATCACCTCATCGAGGAACTGGAGCGACAGCTCGGCGGGGTGCTCTCGGTCGAAGTGCCTCCTGGAGGTATCCAACTCGTCGCCCGACTCAAGCGCGGGCGCACTGATCAGGCGGCGGCGAAGCGGCTGGTTGCGGCGGGGGTCGAGACGCGCGCCCTGTCGAGCCTGGCGGTTGGCCGGCCCCGCGATCGCGGCCTGTTGCTCGGCTTCGCGGCGTGGCGCGAGAGCGAGATCAGCGCGGCCGTGCGGACGATGGCATCGTGCTTCTAGAGCATGATCCGGAAAAGTGCGCAGCGGTTTTCCGAAAAGATCACGCTTAAACAACAACCTAAAGCGCGATGACGATTTATGGTAATCGCATCGCGTTTTAGTGCAGGCGCCTACTCCACCGCCTTCGTCACGATGCGGATCTCCGACGTCAGCGTCCGATGCACCGGGCACTTGTCGGCGATCTCCATCAGCTTCTTGCGTTGCTCGGCATCGAGGGCGCCGTCCATCGTGATGTCGCGCTCGATCTGGTCGAGCATGCCGTCGCGGGTCTCGCATTCTTCGCAGTCTTTTGCGTAGATCTTGGAATGCTTCAGCGTGACGGTCACGCGCTCGAGCGGCAGCGACTTGCGGTCGGCATAGAGGCGCATGGTCATGGAGGTACAGGCGCCGAGGCCGGCGAGCAGGAAGTCATACGGGCCGGGCCCCGCATCTGCGCCGCCGGCCGCGACCGGCTCGTCGGCCACCAGATGATGCGGCCCGACGGTGATGATCTGGTTGAACTTGCTCTTGCGGGTCTCCTGCACCACGACCTTTCGCGGATCCTCGGGTAGATCCATCGCTTTAGCGGGCTTTGCTGCGTCAATGTAGCGGCTCGCCCAGGCCGCGATCACGTCGACCGCGTAAAGCGCGTCGGTGGGCTTCGTCAGCAGATGATCGGCATGATCGAGCGAGACGAAGCTTTTGGGATGCTTCGCCGCAACGAAGATCTTCGTCGCATTGTCGATGCCGACGGTGTCGTCGACAGGCGAATGCATCACCAGCAGCGCCTTGTGCAGGCCGGTGACGTCCTTCATCAGCTCGTGCTCGGCGATGTCGTTGAGGAATTCACGCCTGATCCGGAACGGACGTCCCGCGAGCGAGACTTCGACCTCGCCCTCGGTGCGGATCTTGTCGATATGCTCCTTGAACAGACCGGTGACGTGGGCGGGATCGGACGGCGCCGCGATGGCCACGACCGCCCTGGCTTCGGGGATCTGTCCTGCTGCCGCGAGGATCGCGGCACCGCCGAGGCTGTGGCCGATCAGGATGGACGGTGCCTTGCGGATGCTACGCAGATGATCGGCCGCGCGCACGAGATCGGAGATGTTGGAGGAGAACGTCGAATTGGCGAAGTCGCCCTCGCTGGAGCCGAGCCCGGTGAAGTCGAACCGCAGCACCGCAATGCCTTTGGCGGCGAGCGCGACCGCGATGCGCTTGGCCGCCAGCGCGTCCTTGCCGCAGGTGAAGCAATGCGCGAACAGCGCGAACGCCGTGGCCTCGCCGTCAGGCAGCTCCAGCGCGGCCGAGAGCTGATGGCCGCCTTCTCCGGTGAATTGAAAGCGTTCGGTCGGCATGGGCTTCCCCCGTCCTTGCTAGAACCTAATCGCCCGAATAGCGTTGTTCGGCCCAGGGATCGCCGCGGTTATGATAGCCGCTGACCTAAGGCCGTAAGTACTTGATATTGTTAATGGTCACAAGAACGTGACTCTTTTATGCCTCTTAAGGGCACAAAGCCTCCACGCTCGGAGAAGTAATGCTAGCTTCCCCGCGTGCGCAACTTAGCTTTTTCTGGTCCGCACGTTTATCCGCCGTGCCGGCTTCTTGGCGACGCGCTTTGGCTCCTCGCCAATCGTCTCATGCACGTGCGTCACTTTGTAGAGCGCGGGCTCGCCCTTGACGGTGCTTACCTGCCCGTCGATCACGTAGGCCACCTTAAAGGGGAAGGGACGGTCCAAGATTGCCGCTTTCGATTCCGGCGTCATGAAGTGCAACTTGACCGGCTTGTTCGAGAACCTCTCGATGATGCCTCGGTCGCCGACGCGCGACTTGGGATCGCCCCGCATCTGGTGGAGGTAGAGCACCTCCCGCTGAAATGAGCCGGGATCGGGCGGAGACGGACCCAAGAACCGTCGGACGTTGTTCTGAACGGCGTTGGCGGTCTCGTTGTTGATGACGATGTTGGTAATAGAGACCGGGGCGGTGTTGCCGACGACGGTAAAGCTCAGGAGGCCATTGCCGTCCTTAGCTACCGGCTCCACGATGCGGGAAAGCCTCGTTGCATCGTCGCGAGTGATCTCTGCCGGAGGAGCGGGCTTCGGCGTGCGGAAGTACTCGATGAGTTCGTATAGGTTCGTCACGAACCCGGCGAGAAGGTCCATGTCCTTGACCACCATCGAGCCCTGCTCAAGCAGGTTCTTCAGGAGGACGATGATGCTGCCGGAGCGCACCTGCGCAACGTAGAGCTTGGCGTTGCCGGGCTGATGGTCGAACCCGGAGTGGTTCACGTACTCTTCGTACTGGCGGCCAAGGGCGCGAAAGCTCTCACCCAGGTCGGACAGCTCTACGGGTCTGCCATTGTCGTACTTAATCTCAAAACCAACGCCCTTGTCGTCCGGTGCCATGCGTTCCCCCACGCTACACGCGGAGCGAGTGTTCCCGCATCGAGCTGGCACGTCAAGCGGGGGACTGAGAGATAAGGCACCTAAAGAAAAGGGCACCCCATTGCTGAGGTGCCCGATCCGTTAGAACAACCTCGACAGCAAGGCTATCATCGAAGCCAGATGCAGATTGCATCGCAAGCCAAGACGAAAGGTCTTCCCACTCGGTTGGCTGGCTTCGAGAGTGAATAACACCGTCATGGTGCTTCTCCATTCCCTGCGCGGGGTCCTAATTTAGCCGACATCGCGCGTTGAGCCAGTAGTCCGGGGGTTTTCGATTTACTAGCCTCGTTGGAGACCCCCAGCACACTTCGGCTAGCTCCGTGTCGGGGGGAAAGATAGCCGCGCGCCAGAAAGGAGCAAGCTGTGGTGACGAGATTCTTTGCAGTTGACCAGCCGCGAATCAGCGCCGGTCCTCACGGCCCCGTTGCCCCAGCAAATGCTACAGCTCGTCCTGGGCCCGCAGTATCCGGACAAAGTCGGCCATGCTCGATTGGTCCTGCGGCTGGGTCCCGAGCCCGGAGGTGACTACCTGGTTGGGACTACGGAAAAGCTGCAGAAAGTATTGAAGCACTGAAATGAGCCGCATAGTGATGCCTGCGATTTACAAAGTAGTCAGTCTACTCGCGAGGTCCGGAACAGTTCCCTCGAATGGAGAAAATAGACTTACCCGCTGGCTCACCCTTTAGGCGTATTGTCACTGGGCAGGGCACGAAGGACTCGTATGAAAGATTTGAAAGCCGAACTTGAGAAGCTACTGGTTAATGCAGAGGACTGCGACCTGATAGCCCGCCTTGCGGCAGACCAGGAGAAGCGGGAAACATTCGGCCGGATAGCCAAGCAGCTCCGCGAAATGGCGTCGGAGCTAAGCGCCGAGATCGCTGCTCGATTGACGGCCGCTGGAGGCAAGCGAGAGGACGATGCCTCGGCCTAGGGGGTCTTTGAGGTCTGAGAAGTGCCGACAGGTTGTACGACCAAGTGGTAGGTCGGAACCCACGCCGTGTTCCACGTCTCCAAGGTCTCGCCGCACACGGAGCAATCAAAGCAGTCCATCTCCCGCCGCGGGGCCATAGCCTCCGTCCGGCGGTAGATAGCGCCGCATTTGCAATGCCGGTGCTGAGTCATGCGGCTCTGTACACTTTTGCACCTGATTTGCCTACCGGGCGGGCGCTCTACTTAGGTCGCATCTTCGCTCAAAGCAGCAGCACTGCCCGCAATGCTACCGCGCGCCCTCTTATGCGGGTGCGGCTCGTCGTTGACGACGATAACAAGGTACATATTGTCGGCATTGTTACAGACCTTCGTGTACATCACTCGGTGGCCCCGGCTCGCAATATCAGCCAAGAATGCGTTGGCCCTTTTCTCCAAGTCGGCCGAACGCTCTTTGAAGACTTTGATGTAATTCATGTCTGATGTGTTGAACCTCGAACCGCCGCCACCCCTTGGTGCTCTAAACACCACCACATCTTCATACCAGGCGAGTAGGGCCTCAGCTCCTGGTGCGTTTCCTTGCGGCAGGTGAGGCAAAGGCGGGTCATTTTTGCTTTACAACTTTGATGCGACCTGCCGCGTACAAGCGTTTCAGTGTAGTTGCGAACATTCCGTATAGTGACGACCCTGTGAAACCAGTCGCCTTCTCCGCCTGTGTCCAGGACACTTCGCCGACAAACCAAGCCAGCGTCAATGCTTCGATCTCTTTAGGAGAAAATCTGGCGTCTGCACGGCTTTGACGAATGCGGTTCTTATAAAGTGGAATGCCCTTCGCCTTCGCGACCAGTGATTTGATTTTGCTCATATACTCTAGTGTAACATACGCAAAGTGACGCTGCGATATGGGTGGGGACAACCGCTTGCACCTTTTCCAATCCGTGAGACGATAGAGGTAGGTCGAACGTGGTTCGCTGAACGAAGCGGTGGCGGAATAGGTAGACGCTAAGACGAGTGGTTACTGTGTGTTGTTGGAGGGAGAAATCCCCCGCGAAAGCGGAGTACGCATACTGCTAACGTAAGTGCGCGAACACATGCGAGGTGACTATAAGGACTTAATCTTATGGGTCGGCAGCCCCCGCTCTTGCTGTGGTGAGAGAAAAGCTGTGTCTTTCAAATCCTCGCCCGCTTCACTCAGCGAACCACATATTATCAATAGTCAGACGCTGGATGCTGGCCGCGGGCTGACTGTGGTCAGCACCTAGCGAAGTATATGAATGAATTACAAGACGCACGCCAAGAGCGCGACAACAGCTTCTCCATCTTCGTAGAGGAGAGCGCGAAGGCGACGAAGCACTCTCTTAAAGCGCAGGCCGCTCGGGCGCGCTACATCCTAGCCAACGACGCGGTGCGCGCGATGGAGAGGGACGCAATGGCTTATGGTCCCCGCTTGGATTGAGGAGTTCATCGAGGAGCACAACCAGCGCGTCTACGGCGGCTTGATGTCTCCGAGAGCGAAGGCGGTGCTCCGCGCGATGAAGAAGATGAAGGAGCACGAGTTCTGGATAGCGCAGGAGAGTAGGCAGGACAGCAATACCGGGCGCGATGACCAATAGCAGCCAACTAAAATAATTTATGAGCGATTTTCTACCCGAAGGTTACAAGGTTCCAGTCAACGGCAATTACATGAAGTTTGTGGAAGGTGACAATACCTTCCGCGTTCTCGGCTCCGCTGTCGTCGGATATGAGTACTGGAACAACAAGGACGAGGGCGTTCGTTCACGCGTGCCGTTCGTCGGCATACCCGCTGACATCCGCTATGAGATCGACAAGAAGACGGGCGAGAGCAAGCCGTCGCGCATCAAGCACTTCTGGGCCTTTCCCGTGTGGAATGTAGAAGGAAGCAAGGTGCAAATACTCCAAGTGACCCAGCAGGGCGTCATGGACGCCATCAAGGCTCTCGTGGAGAATAAGAAGTGGGGCGACCCGAAGGGCTACGACATCACTGTGTCGCGGTCCGGTTCGGGCTTCGACACTGAGTATCAGGTCATGCCAAACCCTCACACGCCGATAGCGGCTGAAGCTGCCGCGGCGTTCGCGGCAATGCCCATCAACCTGAACGCATTGTTCGACAATGGCGACCCGTTCGCACCTGTCGATCCTACAGTGCCCGTAGGCGTTCCAACGGATGACCAGCAGGCAGATGAGGAGTTTTCCGCCACGGGAAAGCGGGAGGCCCCTGACATAGTGAAAAAGCACACGCCGCCTGCCGAAACTGGGGGCGATTGGGGGGCCGGAGTAGACCCCACAATCTAAACGCGTATACACTTACATTTCGGCAAACCGCGCCTGAGATTACTGGCGGGCGCGGGAGCTGGAATGGGGAGAGTAGTCGATGGGTGTACGTCCGCCTAGTAGCGAGCGAATGGCAGAGTACGCGAACGAACGCTTAGACCGATTGTTGGGGCGGCTCTATACGCTTTGGGTGGTTGCCATCATCTTCGGAGCGCTGAACCTGCGGCTGGAAAAGGTTCAAGCCGGTGGATTTGAGTTCACGCTGAAGGACCCCGACGTCGTCCAGGGGGTGCTGTTTCTTGTTTGCTTGCTGCACTACGTCGCAATCGTTGCCCTGATGATCATGTTCGCATCTCAGTATCGCTTCCCGAACAGGCACATATCCCGTCGAGCCATCTTCGCGGCGTTAGGTACGCGTACTACTCTCCTCAACCGGTCAAGAGCGCAAATTATTGCGGTTAAGAAGATTGCGAAGGCCGTTTACGCCGCTGCAGCCCTTTTTATGTTTGTCGTCTTGTTCCTGCCCCTCGTCCACATCCTCGTCTTTCAGCGGGAGCAGCTGCTCAAGGGTCTGTTTTTAGTCTTCTAAATGCTCGGAGGTATCGCGTGGCTGAACCAATAGACGCTAGGCAGTCGGCGGTCGAGCTGATCGGCTACGTGACCAACGTTCTCAACCCTCCTTCGCAGGTAGCAGAGCTAGGCAAAGCCCCCTAAGATGTGGCAGGTCGTCGGGTTTATTCTGCTCCCATTCGCGCTGCTCCTGCTAGCGGCAGCCAACAAAGCGCACAAGGAAGAGACTGGCGTATCGATGCCTTCTCGCGGCGCTCTCAAGTCGATGCGCCGCCGCGCGCGCAAAAAGGGCGTCAGCGAAGCTGAATATTACGCGGGCTGGGTGCAGCGGAAGCAGAAACGGGAAGGCGTGCTTCCAATAGCCCATAGCAGCCCGGTCCCAGCAGCGAGGCCGCCGTTGCTGCCGCCAAAGCTGCCGAAGCCCGAGCGGCTCAGGGCGCCTCCCCATGAGCCCTTTGATATCGAGCACCTATCCATGATGGCGGCTGGGTTCGGATGGACGCTGAGGCGGCAAGCGTTCGGCATGTACTATCTGGTGGATAGAAAAGGCGTTCCTGTCGCAAACCCGTACGCAGCGGCTAATGATATTGCGACCGACTTCTCCCGCGAAGACCTGGAAGATTTCCTGCTGACCTGCTAGGGCGAATTTTACACTGCTATCGAGAGCGGAGACCGAGATGAAAGACAAGGACGCACGCGGCATTGTTCTCCGTGCGCTTTACGACATCCGCCATACTCATCGTCATGCGGGCATCCCGGCTGATGTGCCAGGGCTCGAAAAGATAGAGTCGCCAGTGCTCGTAAATATCCTGCGGCAGCTCAACGAGAAGGGACTTATCACTTTCCAAAGCTTGTCAGGTGGTGATCAGATCTTTGGCAGAGGTGAAATTAGCGCCTACGGCGTGGACGTCATCGAGGGTGAGAGTGCCCCGCCGATCGCGATAACGATCGACAACAGCGTGAATGTGCATTCCTCTCAGAACGTGATGGTGGGCGGGTCGGGCAATACCCAAAGCGTGACCATGGACGTGGAGAAGCTCTTCAACGCCGTGGACGGCGCGGAGGCTAGCGCCACCGAAAAGGCCGAAGCTAAGTCATTGCTGAAGATGGTCTTAGACAATCCAATTGCGAAGAAAGCTCTAGATTGGCTCTTCAAGAGCCAAGTTGGTGGCTGAGGCTATCCACACCCTAGCCCTCGCGTCGCTTCATCGGTGCTACAGTTGGAGGGTATGGTTTTCAACGAGACAGTGGCAGTTACGCGCCTGCATCTTACCAATATGGTAAGATTTATACGCGCCACTCTCGGCGGAACATCATACACAGTAGACCCCCGCATCTCGTAAGAGGTTCGGGGGCGAACTGTGTCCGCCAACTCTGCCATCCCAGGCCATCCGCTCCGCTCAACGGATGTAAACCCCATAGCGCGTAAACTGGTGCGCGGTTCGTTGAAAACTGAATAGGGCACCCAACACACTCTATGGAGAACAAGACCACCACAGAGCTACTTGACCTTCTTTGGAAGATTGAGAGCCAGAAAGAACCCGACTGGGACAAGTACGAAGAGGTGCGCGCAGAACTCGAAAAGCGCCCGCCGTTCAAATTCATCGGCATCAACGACAATAGCGATGAGAGCCACGATACGCGTATCGATGAACTCGAAAGCGATGTGAAGCTCCTCAAACGCCATAAGCACGACCCGCACAGCGGCGACGTGATGACGCGCATTTAGACCTAACGCCCTATTCAGTTTTCAGCGCGCCGCCGCTTAAGCTCTTTCAGGTTCTGTTGCGAAAGCAGGGAAAATGCGTGCCGACTAAGTAGGCTGATACCCTATTGCACCCTGCCATCTGAACAGCATCGGAAAGAGAGCAGGCTGGGAGACAGATACACACTAGCCTGCATGGCTTCCCTGAAGGGTATTCAGAGGAAAAAGTCGGGCCGAACCCAAAATGGATTACAAAGCCTATTTGAAAAGCGCTGCTTGGAAGAAAAAGCGGAATGCCGCAAAATATTGGCACTCTAAACGCTGCGCTATTTGTGGAAAAGCGCGCACCGACATTCACCACAAAACCTATAAGGCCTTGGGTGACGAAGATGCCAAGCTACATCTCGTACCGTTGTGTCGTACACATCATTTCGCGCTACACGACTACGCAAAGGCGAATGGGTTGAATATTTGGGAGGCAAGCTTGCGATATATAGCCGTGAATGCGCGCCGCAGGCCTCGGAAGTGGAAGTACATGACTCCTCACGAGCGAGAGCAGTACCTAGGACCGGCACTGTAGCTGCCCGACTGATTAACAGAGGGGAAAGTCGGGCTTGTTCCCTCATAAGTGGTTCGTTAGATTTTCGAATTCAATTGGGGGGGTGATATGCCTGCATTCCAGTATTGGTTCACTGGTGCGGCTTTGGGAGCATTCCTAGCTCTCATGGCTACTGTCTCTACCTTGGGATACGCTTGGTTTAGAGCCGCGGCTACTGAGCAAGAGGCAGCGTCAACAAAGATTGCTCAAGCCGCTAAGGACAAGCGGAAGACGGAAGTTCGGTCGCAGCTCAGCTTGTTTTATTCCCGAGCGCAGGCACTGATGCGCACGAGTGTGACGATCGAATCCCTCGAAGCCTGGGTGACGCAGACAAATGAGTACGCCAACACTACCGCAAAGTGGATAGAGGCTAACATGGGGTCCAGTGCTCGTGACCGATTTTTAGATATGTCTGGCCCTAGTTACTCGTTCAACAACGCGCTGGGCAATGAACACCAAAACAGTCTTAACTGGCTTCACAAGGTAAGCACCAACCTCCAAGTCCTCATAGAGCGCAGCGACGCCTATGATGAGGCGCCGGGCACCGCGCAGAAGTGACGCAAAATGCCCCACCTGAAAAGGATGGGGCATTTATCGTTTCTGACGGTAGCGCGCGTCTCAGAGTGTTTTAGGCGGCAATCCGGGGCTGTATTCGGGTCCGAAGTCTTGTAGCTCGTTCCAAATGTCCCGGCACCATAGCTGCATGCGCACCTTGAGCACCTCATCGCCCAATAGTTCTGCGTACCAGTAAAGATCCAGCAACTCGTCCTGCGCTTCGCGCCTTGCATCGACATGCTCGGCGCTCCAGTCGGTGTCCGGATGCGCCGCGCGCCCCGCATCGAACTTGCGCTGCTTGGCTGTGTCGAAGTCCATGCTAGACGCGGTCCTTGGCCCCAAGAAGCTCGCCCATCGATCCCGACATGAGGTATTGCGTGAGCGCCTTGATGCCTGCGCGGCCGGCCGTGTAGGCGAGGGATACCGCGAAGCTCCAGCTGAGCGCCTCGCTCGCGGGGGCCGCCTGCAAGATCGCAATCGCGGTCATGAGAAACGAGCTGATAAAGGTGACGAACGAGGACCAGAAGTACTGCTTGAGTTTGTCGCTCATAAAAATCGGTTACTGATAACGGTGCTGAGCACCTCCCTGTCCGCTTTCGACCGTGCAGGGCGCGGGCAGGGAGCTACGCGGCACTCACTCTTTGTCTGTGTTGTTGCGACGCCAGTCGGGGTCGGTATAAATGTCGTTTGGCGGCGTATTTTTCTCGCGCTTCAGAGCGTCCTTAATGCTTGTAGCCCATAGTCTCTTTTCGATGGCGTACAGTTTCTTTTTCATGCGGACAGAATTTTTGAAATGAGATCAGCGGACGTGAGCCCGACGGCCTTAGCCACGGCGTTCGCGTAAGCTGTCGGATCATTGTTGTCCCCTGCGGGCGCGTAGTTGTTGAAGAACTGCAGGAGCGTCCACTGCGGGTGCGCCTTGATCTTCTCTCGGATGAGGTTCTGCAGATACAGCCATCCGGTCGCGTAGTCCTTGAATACCGCGAAGCCTTGCGCGTCCTTCAGGACTGGCTTGTAGATGTCGAGGTAACCGACCGAGCTGTAGCGACAGTTCCCCGGGTTGTTATTGCGGAAAGACCGGGAGCCGGGAAACCAGCCTTCATGCGCCTTTATGGCCGCGCAGAATGCGTCCAAACGGCTCGTGGCTGGGGGAGGGGTAGATACGGTCGGCTCGGTCGGTTTTGGCTCGTCCTGGGCCGTTTCATGCGGTTTCACGGGGGTATCCGCGGGCTGCTTGAAGATAGCCAGCACCTGCTTGATGAACTTCGCGAACCAGCTGTTGGAAACGACCTGCCTATTGAGGTAGTAGCTCATCGCAACCGACTTGCAGGCGTCCGGGCTCACCTCCTTGACGAAGGGAAAGAAGCTGTCGAAGCACAGAAAGTTGCCGTTCTCCAAGACCTTCATGACGGTCGTCCAGTGGTTCTCCGCGAACGGACCGCGCACATAGACGCCGTCCTTCTCTACCCACGCCGTGACGGCAATGCACACGGGCGAGCTTCTGAGCGCCTCCCTTATCGTGGCCGTGTTGTTGCTGATGTACTGATAGCCGAACTCGTACTCGGCGCCGCGCGCGACCGCGAGCGTTTTGAGGTTGTTGGGGATCTCCGTATAGAACGCCTCGACAGTTTCCTCATCGGGCCATTCGGGCTCGTTGACGCTCCAGCCATGGCGCAAGGCATCGGCGACGGTCTTGGGCGAGTTGCCTTGGCCCACGATCGTCCCGGACATCTTGGCAAGGAAGCGGTCGGACAGATTGAGGCCGTCGTTGAACGCGCGGGCGCGCGCCAGCATCTCTACCGCATTCGTCGTGCCAAACGAGACGCAGGCGTAGGTATCGCCGTTCCTGGTGCTTTGGTCTTCCGTGGATGGCGTAAAGCGGGACCAGTCGCCGGATGGATTGAGAAGCTCCGCGCCGTACTTGGTTGCGAGGGATTGGGAAGCGCCGAGAACGAAATCTTCAGGCTGTACCGGGTCGACTATGAGGCCGTAGTTCTTAGTCTCCATATCTGTTCACGATAGTATACCGCGATAAGTTACCACCATTGCGTTTGGAAGAATGGGCGGGAGGCAGGCGAGGCTACAAATGGCGACATGGAAACTCCGACTCCGCCGTATTGGGCGCTTCCGAACGTCGATATGATCGAGTAAGAGCCGGCGGGGCTCTTCGCGCCGTTAGTGTCATAGAAGCCGCTTTGTCCCGCGACGAACGCGCGCTTGGTCGTGCCGCTTCCAGCCGTTCCGTCGCCGTTGTTGTTATTGCGGAACACGCCGACAATCCATGAATTATCCGCCGTAGTGGTCGTAGTGAGCGTACCGCTGGTGCCGGTACCGCTTACATGCGTGTCCGTCGTGACGCTGCCCACTCCGGAATACGACACGGCCTGCGAGTTCACTTCGTCTACGGTGCTGGTGAACGTAATCACTACGTTATTGCATCCAGTAGGCGAGTTGAGCAGATAGTACAGATAGACCCTGACCGTTGCGTCCGTGGGAAGGGACTGCGGGGTGAAAGCTGAGGCAGTTAACGGCGCGCCTCCGTAGGTAACGCTTGATACCGCGGGCAATGCGAGCTTGTTGGCCGAAAACGCGACATAGGTAATAGGGTTACTCACTGCACCTACGCAGAACGAGTACGTAGCCGATGACGCAGATGCTGTGTGGTTTGTCGTCGAGTTGTCGAAGGCGATGGCCGCGAACGCGATAGGCGCGTGGCCCAATAACAGTATGAGCAGCGCACCTATGGTTAGTGATCGTTTCATTAGGTGCTCGATTCAATGGCGCGCAGAGAGCAGGAATTCGAGAGCGGAGAGGACGCGGGGGTCCCGTAGTCAAATTCGATAACGTCGCCGCGAGAGAATGTGTTTGCCGACGTGAACGCCACAGTGCCGACCGTCGAAGAGGCATTGAACATCGGCAGGACTTTCGTGGAATTGACGAGCACCTGCACATTGAGCGTTCCGGCGGGCACGCTGCATTGGATGTCCTTGAGTGTTCCCGAAAACGGCGCGACGACCTTGTTGTCGCTGCTGGTCGCCGTCCACGCTGTCGTCGTGGCGTTTAGGCCGGTCAAATAGCGGTACTTACTGAACACGGTCGTAGCCGAGCCGTCGCCCACCTTCAGTTGTCCGTCGGTTGTGTCGAAGGCAATGTGGCCGGCGATAGCCGGAGCCTGCGAGGCACTACTGGGCAGCTGGAGAAAGCTGGAGGCTGTCAGGGCGGTAGTTGACGCATTTATTACAGAAAGCAGGTCTGTTGCCGCAGCGTAGCTAAAGGATGCCTCTGAACCGATGGTGTTGGCGGCCGTGCCGTACGGAATTTGCGTGTTCGCGAGGGCGGTAGACGTGGAAACGCCGTACCAGGTGAGCGTTGAGTTTGCCCCCCCTACCAACGCACCGAGAGCGCCGGAGAGCGTTGCCGGGAAGCTTGAAAACGCGAGAGTGGTCGTCGCCACGCTTCCGAGCGTCGAGCGCCCGCTGGCCTTGGTGAAGTAGGCGAGCTGGGGCGCGGCGACCGAAGAGGTTGTGGCGATCTCGTAGGGAGACGTGCCGGCACCTATCGCGGTGCAGCTCTCCGAATTGCCGGATGCATCGACGCCGAGCGGATAGTTGCCCGCCGTACAGTTCGTGCCGTTTGCCGCGAGCGCCGTCGCTGTCCCTGCGTTGCCCGAAATGCTGCCGGTAATGAGATTGGTGAAAGCCTGCGTGCCGCCCCAGGTGTTGGAAGTTGTCGTCCCAAAGGCGAGCGAGAGAGTGTCGTTGGTGAGGAAGATCGGATACGTAACTGAAAGGTTCGTGTTAGCCGAGATATCTACCGTCGTGAGATAGGTGCTGGTGTCGACGGAGAGCGTGCCGTTGCCGCTGGATGTCTTTACGAGCCCATTGCTGGTGAGGTTGGTGAGCTTGGGGATATTCGCGCCGTTGCTGAGCGTCAGCACGGTCGTAGTAGCGTTGGAAGGAAAGGGGTAGGTGAAGTCCCCGCCGCAACCCGTGCCGCTCGATGTGAGCGTGCCGTTGACAGAGAACTGGGCGCACCCCGCCGCTTGGCCCGTGAGCCGTAATGCCTTACCGAAGGTGGTCTGCGTTATGGCGCTGGCTGGAGAAGTTGTCGAGGTGAACTGTTGGAGCTGACTAATGCCCTGGGCCATTACGCCAAGAGGAGCAAATACCGCGGCAGTCAAAAGCACGTAGGCAAGGTGTCTCATAGATTTACATTAAGTGCTTCACGTCAATTGGTTCTGGCTCCTTCCTACTGGTGAGCGCGGACATCGGAACGGTGAGCGACTGCCTGCTCAGAAGATCTTGTAGCCCTTTGTCGGCGCGGCCAACGATTTCCTGCTCGAATGCCATGAGCGACGTGCGGATTTCCTTCGCCACGTCCTTGCCTACCTGCTGTATGTCTGCCTTCGCGCTCGCGACGGCGGCCTCTATCTGTCTAGGCAATTCGTGGACGGCGGCGAGCACAGGGGAGAGGTCTAGTTTCTCGGGCTCCGGCAGTGACGCGATGGCTTTCTGAACGCTCGCCAATTCCGCAAGCACTGGGGTAGCGTCGAAAATGTCCTTGGGGACCCGATTAAGCTCGCGCCGCACGGCCCCAAGGGCGCCAAAGACGCTGTCGAACGGCATCTCCGGAAACTCCTTCGGAGTGGGCAGCGTCTCCAGTCCTTTAGCGACCACCTCTTCCACCAGTTCGCGAAGAGCGCGCATATCCACGCCGCCTCCGCCAAGGACGGGGGCAACCGCCTTGATGAGGTAGTATTGCTCCTGCTCTTCGTAGCTCTCCGACTGCTGCGTAAAGCCGCTGTCAGTGTAAACGCTCGCGATGGCCACGATGTTGCGGCCGTAGCCGCTCGGATCAGGCGGCGCTTGGACTGTCTTGATGAAAAGGCGCGCGTTCGTCGGCGACTGGTCGAGCCTGATGGTGTCGAGCAGCTCGCCCGTGCGCACGTCGTAGACCTTGGCGCGGACGTAGTAAGGCGTGCTGTCGAGTGGATTGCGGACGAAATAGAAGATATCGAACGGTTCGCCCGGCGAAATCTGATTGGGAGCAACCTGCATGCTCTACAGGGTACGCAAATTACGAGCTTTGTAACGCATCCGGCATTTTTATCAGCACCTTGTTGGTGACAGCGGTATTCGCCTTCATCGCTATGGTGTTCTCCTCCAGCGCGTTCGTGTTCTCCATGAGCTGGGCCGAAAGCCGCTCGCGAATGTCGTGCTCCAGCTCGCGCATCGCAGTATCGCGCGCGTCTAGCCTGTCCTCATTGCGCTTACGCTCTTGGTCGAACAACTTGTAAATGCCGTAGAACGCGACGATCGCTAGTCCGGTTGGGCCAAATTGAGCGATCGTCGTGAAGTCCATACGCTAGAAGTCAGTAACGGTGATAAGCGCGCCGGCAGCGGGAGCTATGCAATGGATTGCTCCGCGGTAGAGATTGTCGAGGTTGAACACGACGGTCGTGCTCGGGGCAATCGAGAACCCGCTGTAGAGCGTCGCTGCGCGGTCACCGAAGTTGCAGGTGACGAGCTGGGGCGTGGTGGTCGCGCCGCTGGCGTTGCTGATAGCGAGGTACTGGCGGGCGGTGCTGCTGCCGACAACGCTCGTGTCAGAGCTTCCGACAAATGCCCTGCCTATGGTCGTCGGGTAGCTGGGGAGCGTGTTATCGGACGAGGAGCCGAGGTGCTGAGGAGCCTCCGGCCGCGGGAACAAGGAAGCGACACCGAGCGTCAGGCCCTGGGCCAAGAAGACGCTCAAACTGATGACGAGCACTGCGGCGAGATGTTCTTTGATGTTCATGTGAGGGTGTTGCTTCCGAGCCTCATTGTGCGGCCCCGTTTGGAGCCGCACGAGAGGCTAAGAAGGCGGGTAATTAGGGACAGGTGCCGTAAGACCAGTAGGCGGTGCCCTTGAAAGTCGACGTTGCTCCTAGGGTGGACAAGACGAGCTTCACCGGCGTTGCAGAACTGGTCGCGAAGGCGCTGATGCAGCCTACGCCGCTGATGGTTGAGGTCGCCGACGAGTTCGATAGGGCGATATTGCCGCTGCTATCGACAGTCAGCTGCTGGGCAGAACCGGCATATATGCCGTTCCTGTACCACGTCTGCAGGGCCTCGTACCCGCCAGCGCCGCCGAGAGACTGCGGCTGCGGCGCCAGCGCCGGATGCGATCCGTAGCCGAGAAGGAAGCTCCCGAGCGCGATTGCCGCTGCTACTCCCAGCGCCAGAAGGGCGTTAATGGTGTTCTGGGTCATAAGCGGTCAATTAGGCGTGCACGTTCGAGTAAGTGGTGAAGCCGGTGGCGTCAGCGCGAACCTTGAGGAGGATCGTTGCGCGCGCCTGGTCCTGGAACACCTTGTTGTCGTAGACCGTCCACATGGTGTAGTCGCGGGCGATCTTGCCCGAGACCTGGTTCTCGTAGATCTCCGGGTCCTGGCGCACCGCAAGCGATACGTTCTTCGCAACCGTGAAGAACGATGCAACGTACTGCGTCGCGGCGGTGAAGAGGTTCGAAGCGGAAGTGAAGCTCGAAGAGAGCGTCACCTTGCCCGTACCCTTCATGACGATGCCGACCGACGTGGTGTTGTTGGTCGCCACCAAGCCGTGCAAAGCATCCGACTTGTTGATAGTGAAGCCGTTCTCGACCACGGTCGATGAGCCGATGCTGTTGTACCCGGCGTTGGTCGCGTCTGCTACGGTCGTGGTCGGCGCGTTGAGGAACGCAACGAGGTTGGCAACAGTGAGAGCTGCGGTTGAGGCAATCTTGACCTGGCCTGCGGTTACGCCCGCGTCCACGGTCGACTTGAAGGTGAGCGTGACGCCCTTGATCGTGATGGTGTCGCCATCCGTCGGGTTAACGCTCAGCGCTAAGCTTGCCGCGAACGGCAGGTTGTTCGAGATGAACAGGTTGAAGTCTCCGAACATGCCGCGATAGCCGTTGACGGTCGCATTGTCGCCGAGCGGGGTGCCGCGGGCGATGATGTACTTCTGGATGACGCTCCACACCTGCGGAGGGAGTATCCAGCAGAGCATGCCGCCGTAGTCCTCATACGCCAGCTTACCGAAGCGGAGGTTGTTGTTGTAGACCACGTTCGCGCCCATGAACTTCTCCATCGCGATGACGGGGAGATCGGCAATGTTGCCAATGCCGACGGTGAGGGCGTTGCCGGCCGTACCGCCAAGGCTGCCGTCGTCCAAGGTCTGGCCTGCTCCTGCACGCAGCGCATTCAGCGTATCTCCATCGATCTCGTTGAAGATGGCGTTGGAGAACTGCCTGCCGTAGCTGCGGGTAACATCAAGGTCGGTGTGGAGCACGTCAGGCTTGACGATGCGAACCGTTGCCTCCTTCTGTTTGGAGATGGTGAACGACTCCTCGCCCTCGGTGTAGTTCTGCACGGTGTAAGAACCGTCAGTTCCAAGGTCGTTGGCGAAGATGGGGTTGGTGCGGTAGCGGCGTTTGACCGTGTCACCGACCTTGAGGCCCGCCTCGAAGCGGGTGTCTGCAATTACCGGGTATACCGGCATCGACCAATTGGACTTCTGGTACTCCTTGGTCCACTCGGTCTGGTACTTAAATGTATTCACGTGAGTAAGCTGTTAGAGCCTACCTACGACTATTTCCCCTTGCGGATTTCGAGCGAGCTGCCGCCGCGTCCCTGGCTGGCTTTCTCCGCCATTGCGGGCGTGATGCCTTTGCCGGATGAGAAGTCGGGCTCCACCTCCGGGGCTGCTTCGGCCGGTGATCCGCCCCCTTCAAATGAGGGCTTCTTCGGCGAAACGAGCTTGGAGAGCGCGTCCTTGTTCCTAAAAACGATGTAGTCCACCTCTTTGTCGTGAAACTCTGGCGTATGCGAGAGCCTGACGATTTCCTTCATGACGGCGTCGAGTTCGGCATCGTCATGGATTTCGAGCTGGGTCTTCACCGTAGGCGCGGTGGCGAGAACTTCTTTGTCCTCCGCCGCTCGCTGCTCCTCGGCGTCCTTGGTGGCTTTCCACCCCTTGAGGGTTTCAAGCTCTTGGCGATCGGCCTCGGAGAGCTGTGCTGCGGGAATTCGCTTGCCGAGAACCTCAGCCAAACGAGCGAGAGCGGGGGCATCAAGGCCATGCTCCTGCGCGTAGGCTTCAAGTTCATCGGTGGGGGTTGAAGGCGCGGCGGGTGCCGGGGCGTCGGAAGGTGTCTTCTTTGCAAGCGCCTGCAGTTCCTCCGCAGTCTCTTTGCCGGTCAGCTTTATGCCTTGGGCTTCGAGAGCGGCAACTGCGGCGTCCTTGAAAGCGTTCTTCTCCTTTCGCGTATCCTTCAGGTCGTCGTAGATAGACCGTTTCTTGGGTAATGGGACTTCGGGAGCTGGCTCGTCAGCGGGCTTATCTTCTGGCTTGTCCTCCGGCTTGTCAGCCTCGGGAGCCTTGTCCTCAGGTGCCGGCGCCTCTTCAGGCTTCGGCTCGTCCTTTGGTGCCTCGGGTGCGGGAGCCTCCTGCTCTTGGCCCGGAAAATGAAGTTCTGCGTCGTCCATGCGTCCCGTTTAATGCCTCGGGGTAGAGGGCTAGGTTGTAAGCACTCCTAGAAACTTTCCCCGATAATGCCGTGGGGGCGGGAAGCACCTCGTGGCGCTTATGAGGCCCGCGGGATCTCCGCGGACCCTAAAGCTACGCGATGATGCGCGACGCGTTGGTCTCCTTGAACTCTGCTGCGAGCTTGGCGAAGTCCTTGCCGTGAACGTCCTCAGAGAAGACGCGCTCGGTCGGCTCGCCCTTGTGATCGCGGTACTTGACCGTGATGGGACCGCCTGACTTGGCAGCGTCCTTTGCTGCCTTCTCTGCGGCCTTGGCCTCCTCAGGGGAGAGAACCTTGACGCCATTTACTTCGGCGAGCGCCTCGATCTCTGCGGGGGTCTCGCTGCCGGTGAGCGCAACGCCGGCTGCTTTGAGGCCGTGGGTAAGGACCTCAGTCCTCTTTGCTGCTGCCTCCGCCGCTTTCTGCTCCTTGGTCTTTGCTGCCATAATAAGCTGGTTGATTACTACTATGCCCACATTCTAAAGTAGGCCCGAGCTTTGTAACGGCAGTCTGGGGGAAGATATGCACCTAAAAGACTGGGGGATTCTTTTCGGCATCCTGGTCGGAGTATCCGGGTTTGTTTTGTCGCTGGTGAACCTCGTGAGATCCGCGCAATCCGACAAAGACAAGCGTATGATGGAATTTACGCTGAAGAAGCAAGAGGGCTTGAGCCTCATTCATCCAACGATGGCGGCGATAGAAGCTCTCCGTGACCGCCTTACGAAATCAATAGATGATGCGGATCAAATCGGATTTTTTGAATTGAGCGATCCCGCGAAAGTCCTTCAAAAGAAGTGCAACGAAAAGCTCACGCGCCTCAGGAAAGCTCGCGATGAACTTGAAAGTCGGGAGCGCACCTCCGATCAAGACGGACTACTACAATTGATTGAGACAGATCTTAAAACAGCAAAGGAAGAGTGCAACGCAACGCAACTTACCTCAGAGGCAGCCAACTTCTTGGATGGCGTGCCGAACAAGATGTATGAAAAGCAAAGGGGGACCGGTTCAAAATGGTAGAGAGCTTGGTCATTCTGGCTAACGCGACAGCTCGGCCTCTAGCTCCCGGTCCAACTGGGCCAACTCGCCTGCGTAGTCCTTAGCAACAATCCTGACGAACCATAGCCGCGCGTCTATAACGTGCCACAGCTCGGCGCGCGCTTCCGGCAAAAGAATGCGGTCAGTCGCGAGTATCCGCTGGGCCGCCAAAATATCCTTACGGCACAACGTCAAAAGCTCCTGCGTGACCGGCTGCAGGGCGTAGTCTTGCTTGCGCAAGAGGTCAGATATGGCCTTCTCGTCCTGCTCGATCCGCGCGACATCGTCCGGGTACTGTTTTTTTAGCTCCGCCAGTTTTGGATAGGGGTCAATCATGCGAGGTTTTGCGCGACCTGGCGCACCTGCGCGCCCGGGCTAGGAATCGCGCCGGGCAGCGCGGGGCGCTCGGGAGGGGGCTCAGCACCCTCGTTCGGCTGCTCCGCCGCAGCGGCCGCCGCCTGCTGCCCTGCCTTGCGCAGCATGTTCTCTTGTGCGATCGGGGCATGCGCCATCTCGTACTGAATAAGTGTCTGATAGCGGCGGTCGCCGAGCGTGACGCGGTTATTGATGGCGAAGTCGTGGATGATCTGCATGAAGAGTGTGGTCGCGCCGTAGAAGTACTCCAGCTTCTCGCCGTGCTGCACGGCCTGGATGGCTTGGTGCGCGCGGGCTTCCTCTTCCTTGCTGCCGTAGTTCTTTGTGTCCATAAGGAGCTTCACCTCAGCGTCGTCGAACTCAGCTCCCGACTTCAACAGCTCCGCTGTGATGCCCTGCGGATTCACCTGAGAGATGAGCACCGGGTTGGAGATGATCTTGTCGATGGTGGCGAGCCGCGCCTCCTTCTTCAGCTGGGACTGCTGCATCTCCACTGTCGAGGAAACCACGCGCACGTCCGGCTCGGAGTAGAGGTCGAGGTCCGTGCGGCGGATGACCGGCTCCCATCCTTCCCCCTCGATGCCGAGGCTCTTGAGCGCCTTCTTGGCCGGGAGATGGTCCTTGCACCCTTGGATGAACAGCTTGGCTATTTCCCCCATTGCCTCGGTGTAGGAGCTGGAGCGCAGCAACAGCCGCTTGGAAATGCTCTGCTGCTCGGCAAACACCACGGTCGCCTTCTTGGAGGCCTGCTGCACGCCGCCCATGGACAGGTCGGTGACGCCCACGTCGCGGCCTGCCTCGCCTTGCATCCAATCCAGTAGGTCGATGGTGCCCCGCAGCTCGGCCGTCTCGAACGTGAATATCCCGTCCTCAATGCGCTTGCCGGCGGGCACGTTGACGGGGACCAAGGCATCCGGCCGGGTCTGCGCCTGGTCGAGCTTGGCCACGTCCGGGAACATGCTGATGTCGTAGCCGCGCGCGTTGAAATTCCGCTTCTCGCGGTTGGTCAGTTCTTGATTGAAAAACGTGTGGGTGGCATCGGCGACGCCATAGAGGTCGTCGGCAAAGCTCTTGGAGAGGAAGTTCTTATTGTCCTCGTGCGTGGCCCACGACACCCACGGGTACAGGTTGGAGGAGCAGATATCCTGCAGCTTCCCGAAGCGCAGCCACACCTTGTACCAAGGCGAGAAGACGATGTAGTAGCGGATGCCCTCGATGGTGATGGCCATCTCGACGAGTTTGAACATCTGCTCGCCGATATAGTTGTTTGCCTCGGGTGCGAGACCCATAGCCTTGAACTTGCCGAGCGCGGCCATTGCGCTCTCGCCATCGGCTCCCTCGAACTTCGGCGAATAATCCGTTTTGGCAGCAAGATCCAGGAGCGCCTTTACTTGCTGCTGATCGTAGGAACCTTTCTTCAGGTCGGCCGCCGAGCGCACGATATCTTGGCGCCCGGCATACTGGTGATTTTCCCAGTGGCCGCCGCCGTCCGGCTGGAAGATGGCGTCCTCAAGCTCGAAGATCTCGAAGCAGTTCTTGTACTCCGGCGTGGACACAGCGTAGTTGGCCATGAACCCGCGACCTGAGAAGAGCGCGTTATGGCGGTCTTGGCGGGTCTTGAGGGCGAACTTGGCGTTGGGTGCCCCCGACATCAGCTCCATCTGCCAGAGTGTGTCGAGCTTGCGCACGGCAATATAGTCGGCCGGCTCCTGCTCCTTCAGCTCAACGGACAGGTCGTCGTTGAACGCCGCCGCCAAGGTGTCCATGGCGCCGGAGAAGACGGGCAGCACCACATTGAACGGCTGGCGGTACTTCTTCTTGGTCTTACCTGCGTAGAGGTCGCGGTAAAGCTGGATGCGGTCTAGTCGCGGCTGCTTGAAGCGGTTGCAATTGGCAACGAGGCGCGCGGCGCGCTCGGTAGTCTCGTCAGCGAGCTTGTTGCTCTTAGCTTTAGGATCGACAGACGAATCCTTCTCGTCGTCATTGGAGTATTCCATGCTCTCAGGATACGGAGGCTAGGCGCTTTGTAACGCATGGGCCGTCCTCCAGCGCTTGCGCTCGCCTTTCCGAACAACGTCGCGCTTCTCGGAGGAGAGGCGCAGATAGAACTGCCAGCGCGCGCACGGGCCGCATACGCCGTTGCTATGGATTGGGAAGATGCTGGAGGGCAGGCGGCACGCGCCGCATACGGCCTTTAGCGCCTCGGGATGGCAGTGCGGGCACCTCACGAGTGCGACCACCGCCGCGACCTGGTTAGGATTGCGCGGCCGGCGAACGGAGTAGATGCGCTCGCATTCCCCGCATCGCAGATTAAGAAAGTGCATCGCCATGGCCTTAGTCTAAGCCCGGCGCCTCATACGGCGGCTGTTGATAACCCACGGGCAGGCGCCACGGGTGATGGCACATGCGGCACTCGTCCACGACGGACTGCTTGTAGAAATACCCGCACTTCGGGCAATTCCCCCACTCCTTCGCCTGTTTAGAGGCCTGTTCGTTCATAGGGTTCTTGCTCGTACGTAGAGGTCGGTCCCTTGGCCTTGGCGTGCTTGCGCATCTCCCACGCAATTGCGATGGCCATCAGTAGGTCGAAGTGGTTGGTGAAGTGCCCAACGCGGCTCCGGCCCAGGTCGTCGGCGTCCGTGTGAGTAAAGCTCTTCATCTCGCGCAAAATGCGCTCGTCATTGATTATCAAAAGCCCGTCCTCGACCGCCGTGCGCAGGTCGTTGAGGATGGTGTACTTGGTAGCGCTGTTGGTCTCCCAGCCCAGCTCCCCGCTTCCAAGAGGCTGGTCGCTGATGCGGTCGAGCGGCACCTGCCGATAGATGACGTTCGTGTCGTAGATCATCTTGAGTGTGGTGAGGCATGAGCCGCCGCTCTCGCTGTTCTTCTCGGGCGCGACGAGGCAGGAGCCGAACAGGTCGGCCTGCCGCTTCAGCTCGTAGGCGAACTGGTCGGCCGGGATCATGTTGTTGGCATAGGAGCCGATCTGGCGGGCAGGGACGGTTGAGAAGTCGATGAGGCAGGAGGTCGAGTGGTCTCCCCCGTTGCCCTTGCCGGTGTCCGCGCCGATGGCGTAGCGGTGGGAGGGGTTGTAGTCTGCCCAGATATGAAAGCCTGCTTTTACCTCCTTAGACTCCGTGCATTGGGCGATGAGCCGCTCAATAGCTGCGCGGTCGAAGAAGGGCGAGCCCGCCGCGACCGGGTCGAGCATCATCTCTACCTCATAGATGCGCCGCCCGCCCGCGTTTAACTCCCGCTTCTTGCTCTCGAGGGAAATCTTGCGCTTGCTCGGGTCAGTAATCCCCGCGTTCACCTCAGCGGCCTCCGCGTCGGTCTTCACGTATTTGTCTGGCCATGAGATGTTGCCCTGCTTGTCGACGACCGGGATAAAGCGCACCCGTCCGCCTGCGCCCGCGACCAGCTTCATGATGTAGGCCACCACACCCTGCTCGCTGATGTAGTTGCCGAGTGTGAGGGAGGCTGAGTAGTCGGGCAACCCCGCCTTGCTCTCGCTGAGTACGCGGATGATCTTCTCGGTGACGGCGGGGCTCTCTGCCGTGATGGCGTTCTCCAAGTCGTCGCCTAGCCGGAAATCCGGGCGCTCCGTACCTACTTTGCGCCCGCGGGTCGGGGTGAGGGCGGTATGTGCCTCGAAGCGTACGCCCGAGGTCGTGTTGAACTTCTCGACGCGCTTGAGGTCTTTCTGGTCGGAGGAGCGCGGCGCGTTGAAGAGGTGCCCGAAGTCCGCGATGAGCAGGTCGTTCGTCTGCAGCTCGGTCACGAGATCGAAGAGGATGTTCTCCGCATTGGCCTTGTCGTAGCAATCGACGTTGACGTACCGGCGCACGCCCCAGTGGTCCACGTTCTCGCCCTGGGCGGCGAGCCCGTCGATGACCTTCTTGCGGGCGGCGATCCAGCTGAGCCCCATGTTGGCCGCGATGGAGGTCTTGGCGCTCTCACGGTAGGCGACCCACGCCGCGTCCTTGATGCGGCCGTACACCAGATCTTCGAAGTCCTGATAGAAATCGTCGTGGAACGGGGCCAGCTGGTAGCGGAAGTAGCGGCTGTAATAGAAGACGCAAAAGAGCTTGAAGGATTTAGCGCACGCGTAGACGCGCTCCTCGCGCGTGCCGTTAGTGAGTAGGTCGATTTTCTGCTTGGTAAGTTTCATTCATGGGGCTAACGCTTTCGCATCTTAGAGCATTTGTGCCGTCGCCAAGTGAGTTTCGGGTGGTCCGACGGGTAGATAATGCCTGGTGTTCGTTGAGCTAAATACTCTTCGCCGCCGTGTTCTATCGAAGCTTTCACGATCAACACCCCACAGCCTCGATGGCAGGGGTGCGGTCCATAGTAGATTTTGTCCTGTCGTTTCATGGTCAGTCTTCGATTAGCGCATCAATTCTGTGCCGCACCTCGGCGCTGATGGCGATATTCGCCGTAGGCTTGCCGCCCAACAATTGAATATTGTAGGTGAGCGTGTCCATCGATTTGCGCAGCTCGTCGTATGTCGCATCGTCGATCTTCAGATCCATCTGCGCTTGGACGGCCATGCGGTGCTTCTTCATCCAATCCACGGTGTCGAGCAAATGAGGCTTGATACCTGCCATTACGTTGCTCTGCTGTCTCGCACTCTCGTGGCCAAAACCCGCTTCCAATAGTATTTGCTCGACTGTCTTATTCTCGCCACCGACGACATTCGCCTCGAACAGCTGGATAGCCCGCGCTTGCATCATAGTGGGCTTTGTGCGGGTGCCTCTGGCCATACGCTATTTGGTGGCGCGCTTCTCTTCGATGATCGTCTTGAGGTACTCGGCCTTCGCGTCCTGGCCGTCCATGGCCTCCTGTGTCTGGCGGATGGCATGGTCCAGCTCGTCGAACCTGTCCTTGTTCTTGACGCGATTGAGGCCGGCGATGTCGCGCTTGAGCATGTGCAGCGCGATCCCCTGCTGGAATTTGGCGTTGGTGACGCTCTGCAGAAGCTCCAGAATATCGGCGGCAGGATCGTCCTCGTAGAAGATTACGATAGTGTCGCGGTTGAAGTTGATATTTCCGACTGGCTTATGCGCCTTCAGGAACTCGTTGGCTTTCTCTTGGCCGTCAGGGAGCTGGAACGTAGCGACTTGAAGCATGATTTAAGAGTGAACTTGTAATGCGCCCAGTGTACCATGCGGCGTTACAAAGCAGGGTTGAGGGGTGGGGATAGTGGCAGACGATAGCCCTAGGAACGTAGGGGACAAACTAGAGGATTTTGCGCGGAATCCGCTGTACGAGAAGCGTGTGGTTGTTTTCTATGACGTACTCGGATGGCGAAGCGAGATTGAGAAGGCCGGAGCTGACCAGGAGAAAATCGGTAATCTGCGCCGTATGATCCTATCTCACGCTAGGGTGCTTCGCATGCCGGTGCAGGTGCCAGTTAACGTCAGCACATTCTCGGATAACATAGTGATTTCGACTCCCGTTCTGGACGGAAATGTCCCGTATTTTCTCCGCTCAATCGCCGCTATGCAGCTCATGACTGCCGGAATGCATTTTCTCTTGCGGGGCGGCATCACCATCGGCGATATTTACCATGACGATGAGGTCGTATTTGGGCCAGCATTAAATCGTGCGTATGAATTGGAATCGAAGATAGCGGTCGTGCCGCGGATTGTCTTTGATGCCGAATTGCTTGAGCTGGGAGATGTTAGCTGGTTGAGCGCATGCGAAAACGGCGTGCATTTTCTTGACCCATTCACAAACCAGTTCATGCAGCATTGGTTGGACAATTCGTCCAACCGCAATCACAGTGGGGCGAAGTTCGATGAGGCGGGCATCCCAGCGGCGGGCAAGCTTCCTCCGGTCCCCGCGGACGTTGGTCTGCAGGTGATTTTAAATAGCCTCAAGCCACGACTTCGCGAGCCGCTTTCCGACAAGAACTATGGCAAGGTAACTTGGCTCTTCGACAGAATAGCTCAACGTCTCGGTCAGCCGCTGTCCAGCTCTTATCCTCGCGTTCGGTCGAAGGATGCAGTATAGTGCCGATATGCCGTATATTCTCGCCTTCCTTGCAGCATGCTGGTTCATCAGCCGCTTACGACGCTAATTCTCTTTCTTAGGCGTCGACATAAACGTTTTGATGAATTTGCCCGTCTTGGTGTTTACGCCAGTTGGGCCTTTTGCCGCCGGCACCGAAGTAACCGAAGAGGCGGGTGGAGTGCGCGGACCCATCGGGATCGAGCTGGCCCCAGGGAGAGCCAAGCGAGTATCGCGCTCCATGCCTGCCCGTTTCATGAAATCGAGCACTTGCTGGTAGGCGGCGGGGTCCGCCTTCTGCAGATTGCGGAGAAGGAGAGCGCGTACCGGATTGCTGAAGGTTGAGCGTTGGAGCAACTCAGCGACCATATCGCCGCCAAGTGCACCAAAAAACGTGCCGAGCGGCCCACCCGATGACCCAACAGCGGCGCCGATGATCCGACCCGAATACTTGCCTAGCCTTCCGCCCTTTACCGTTTGGCCATCGAGAGTGCGCAGGAATTTCTCAGCGTCGTATATGTCGCCGATATGCGCATTTAACTCATGTATCCCGAAAGCCTCCTTTGGCACGGTGGCCTCAATGTCATCTTTCATTGCCCGACCGATCGCATAATTGATATCGCTCTGGAGTGGCTTCGAGGCGTCAAAGGGCGTCTTACCCCACTTGCCGCGCTTGATGGCATTAGCCTGGCGCAGCGTTATCTCGTCGCCAAAGCTCTTGCGATACTCGGCGAATTCCCTGCGGATGCCGGCTTCAAAGTCGCCTGCCGAGTTATTTGCAATGTTGCGCTCCGTGCGTACATTCTTGATGGCGCGCTGCTCTAGGTCGGAAAGCTTGCGGCGCGGCGTGGACTGCTCCAGCTCGGCCAAGCCCATATCCAAATGGTCATTGAGGGGGTCCGCGGAGGCGTGCAAGGCATCGGCTTTCTCGGCCGTTACCATCTTGCCGCCTTTTACGTCGGGCTTGATGTTGCGCTCTGCAAGAAATCGCACGGGGTCCTTTCCGCGAGTCTCGGATCTGACCAGCACCTTTTGCGAATTTCCATAAGCGGCCTCCCGGATGTCGCTTTCCAGTGCGGACACCGCTTTGCTTTGAAGCTTGGTCGGCGCAACGGCCCGTGAAGCTGCTTTGGCCGTGTCCATCGCAGCGTCTAGGGTTTTAGGAAGTATCCGTCCCGCGGTTGCCGCACCCTTGGGTCCCGGCGCGAGGTTTAGGTATTCCTGAAAGGCCTTGATGTCGCGCTCAATAGAAAGCTCCGGTGACGCAGCTGCGGCCTCTTGAAAGAGCTTGGTCTTGGAAAGCGCCTCTGCAGGCTTGGTAATGATGGGCGCCGCCGCCTTTGCGCCGACGGCCAGCGCGGACTTCAGCCAGTCGGGCACGGCAGCTTTTACGCCTTGGACGAAGGGGTCTACCGCGGCGCCTACAAACTGGCCGCCCGCTTGAAATGCCGAGCGAGCAAATCCCTGCTCCCCCTTCGTATTCGCGTCAGAGATGCGGTTAAGCTCGGCTGTCCGCGCGGCCGTTGCTTCCTTCATGCCTGTGTCGAACTTCTGCGCGACGCTCGGAGCGGGAGTTCTGCCGTATTTGGCGTCGTACTCGGCCTGGGTCATCCTCACGGGCGCAGCCTTAGCCGCTGCGGGCGGCTTGCCGAACTTCTTCTCGTATTCGGCTCGGGTCATTTGTATGGCCATACTAGTCGATGATTTCTACCTCTTGGCCATCGGGCGCGGTGACAACGTTGCCGCCTCCGCTTGCAGAAGCGCCGGTGCTTTCAAGCTTTTGGATGACGCGGTCCAGCTCAGAATTGAATGCCTTCTCGCTCATGCTGGTGTCGAGCGAGGAGCCGATGCTGTTGAGGAACATGAGGTCCTTATCCGACATCGCGCCCTTGAGGAGTTTAAGGTTGTCGAGCGTCAGGTTGGATTTGAGCGACGCTACCTTGGCCTCGAATGCTGTGCGGTCGCCCTGCCAGCCCAATGCCTGGCCGAACGGGACAAGCTTCGCGGCGCTTGCTCCGACTGCGCTGCCCTTGCCGACTGCAGTGTCTGATCGCAGTTCCTTCGCGAGTTCCAACGCCTCGTTCTTCTGCTGGGCGGCCTGCGAAGCAGCTTGCGTCGTGGCGATCGAGGAGCCCGCATAGATGGTCTTCAGCTTGCTCATGTCGCCGTCCCATCCATCGGGGATGGCCACGATGTTGTCGCCTATCTTTTGGAAATTCTTGTACTCGGTCGGTAGGCCGCCCGGCACCTGCACGGTATCGTAGGCAATCTTGCCGGTGAGGGGGTTTTGGTAGGCCTGTATGAAATGGTCGCCTACACGCACAGGAGAGCCCACCAACTGGTCTTTGGGACGGTTGACCGCGAATAGCCCCTTGAGGGCCTCCTCAGAGCCTCCTACGGCCTCCAGGGCATGGTTATAGACCTCGCTGTTGGCTGCACTGTTCTTAAAGCTGTCGAAATCTACGAGGCCGCCCTGTGCCATAAGCTTGATATTCTCGACGGCCTTACCCTGCGCCGCTGTGCGGCGGGCGACGATGTCGTTCGCGTTGGCAGTGGCGTCTTCCCTCTGTTTCAACGCTTCGTCGCGGGCATCCTTAGAAATCTGCGAGTAGAGGCTCTGCAGGTCCAAAAGCCTCTGATTGTTGACTGCCTGCACCTCCTTATCGTTCTTGTCGATCGTCGCGCCGCGCGTGCGGCCCGCCTCGGTTGAGCCGGTCAGTCCCGAGAGGACCGAAATGGCGTTGTCCTGGGCGAGGCGCTCCTGGCCAATCACGCCCTTCGCCGCAACCTGGTCATCATAGGTCTTGTTGATGGCGTCGATGGCACCTTGCGATCCGCGGCGCATCTCCTCGGCGATCTGGTCGGCGGTCTTGGGTGCAGTAAATGTGCTGAGATAGCTCTCAGCTGCATCTGCGCCGGTGTCAACGGTGCGCTTGACCTTGATAGGCGAGGGAGCGGGGGACGCAGGTGCCGCGCCGGGCACAAGGGCTGCCGCATTCGCAATCGCAGTCTTCTGCGCGTCCGTCGTCGGCGCGAAAGACTCAGTCAGTCCCTTCGATGCCGCCTCGGGGTCCTTGTAAGGGGTCGGAGTCGCCATGTTACCAGCGGACGATCAGGATACCTGATAAGCCAGAGCCGCCCGAGCCGGCTGCGTTGTCGTTGTTCATTTCGCAGCCGCCTGAATGCCCGTTGCCGTACCCCTGCCCGGCGCCGCCGCCTGTGCCTGAGCCGCTCCCCCAAAAGAAGGGCGTTCCGAAGCGCGACGTGCCACTGATGGCCACGCAAAGCGCGCTGCCGACCGCGCCGACCGAGCCTAACGCGCCCGGTATCGCGATGTCGCCTCCTGACCCGGTATTCGCGGCGGCATTGAACCGACCCGAACCAGCTACCATGAACGTACTGAAGCGGGAGGAAGTCCCATCGCTGCTTGCCGTGCCGCCAGTGCCAACCGTCACTGCCACCGACGTGGTAGCGGACACGTCGATAATGCCGGCGCGGTACTCGCCGCTAGATCCCGGGCTTCCTGTGCAGGATGACGAGGTACTGCAGCCGGAAGAGCCACCGCCGCTGCCCACCATCTCGACCGAGACTTTCTTGACGTTCGTCGGCACGAGGAATGTGCCGGAGCCGGTAAATACCTGGACGTTCTTGCCAATATCGACGGCGTTGAAGCTGCCGATGACGGTAGACGACGAGAAGGTGTCCGTGCCTGCGAAGGTGATGTTCTTGCTGATCGTTGTGGGCAAGAAGCCTTGGTCGATAAGGCCGTCATTACCAGTTGAGAGAACACGGCAGGGAGCCGTGGCAGCGTTGTAAGTCGATGTCGCTAGGCTAGCAGGGACAACGAGTGGGCCAGAACCGCCGGTCACAGTCGAGCTTGCGGCTTCGCAGCCAGTTGCAAGCTCCACAACGCCTTTTGAGGCCGTAGTTGCATCGATCACGCCTGCGCCAGCGAAGGCCAAGCTGTCGGCGTACTCTTTGTCCGTCAGGTCGCTGGGCAGCGTCGGCGTGACGCCTGAGGCATAGTGCAGCGTATTGGGATAGGTCTCGGTGCCGTTAGCTTGGTTGCGAAGTATCTGCAGGACCGGGAAATCGGTGATCTTGACGTTGGCGCCGACGCGGTGCGCGAACTTCAGCGCGCTGTTACTGCTGGTGCCCGTCGCCGGGTCTAAGCCGCGCGTAAGGCTGGAGACGCTGGTGCCCGACACCGTGCCGCACATGTACTCAGCGTCGGTCCGGCCCTCGTCCACCGTGAAGCAGTTGTAGCCCGAGAGCGAGCTGCCTCCGCGCACGCTGTTGGCGACGAGGGTGAGGCTCGTGTCAGTTGAGCTAATGCGGCTCTGCAGCGAAGTCTCGAACACGGCCGGGGCAGAGGGGAGCGCCGTACCAAGGCTCGGCTCGTGAGCCTGAGGGGCAGGTTGGACGATGCCGAAGAGGGAGCTGACAAAGGCGGCAACGCCGACGAACACTGAAACCATGGCGTGTAGCATGCCTCACATGGTACGTAGGCACCGGGCTTTGTAACGCTGATCGTCTTGAAGGAGGTTTCGCAATGGCGCTCCTATCTAGTAAGGCCCAGTCGGAAGTTGATAGAGCGAAGGATGGGATTGAAGACCTGCAAGAATGCAGCGGAAATCTAGATGGATTTAGCAATGGTTTGGTCCTTTGGACCTCCGAAAAGGAATTCCACAAGCTTGGTCACTTGATTGATGCGCATGTGGCCGCGATTACCGAAGTAATAGAGGGTTATCTGGGTAAAGACTCGCGCGAAACCAACCTACTATTAGCGCGTATTCAGCTACGGAAGGTTCCATCGAACTTGGATCAGGATGGGCTCGTAAAGGCACTTCGCCAAAACATAGTCAAAGCCCAAGAGGCGCTTAAGGACGCTGTTGACCTCCTTGAAGAGAAGATCGCTCGCATCAAAAGCGAAACTACCGCAGCACCTTCCGCGAAAGATGCGCCGATAAAGAAGGACCCTGTCGTCGTGCTCAAGCCAACGCTTTGGGGGATGAGCATCGACTTAGGCGAGCTGTGGCGCCGGTGGCGTGGACGCTAGACTGTCTTGACCGGCAAGCTCCTGCTGCCTTTGTCGCGAATATCCTTGTACGTGTAGCTGTTGATGGCCGCGTGCCCGATGTTGAGCGCCTGGAAGCGGGCGCTGATGTTCTGAAACACGTCGGTGTGGATCGGGAAGGTCACGTCGAAGGGATGCGCGGTGGCTTCCCCGCCGCCGCCTATCACATGCGTGCCGATCGTCTCGCTGCCGATCGTGGTGTTAATTCCTTGGTCCACGTAGGCGCCGTCGCCTTCGATGGTGAAGACCTCCACGGGCGTACCGTCGTCCAGCACCAGCGATACCGCGATATCCTGATCGCGCTGAATGAGACCCGTCACCCGCATGAGATGCGCGCGCTTAAGCCTGTCGGTCCCGAGATTGAGCTGCCCGTCCTGCCAGTAGTTCTCTATCGCGGCCTCGTCGTCGTCAAAGCCTGAGAAAAGGGTGAAGACGTTGTTGGAAATCGGGTCGCCCGCGATCAGCGCGCCGTTGAATATGTCGAGGCAAGAGGCTCTAAAGTCCAGCCGGTCTATCGCGTGCGAGTAGACGTTCCGCACGTACATGACCGAGTTGTAGGCGTCTGCCACGCCGTTGGTGAATGCCTGGCAGCACACAATCTCGTAGTCGCCCCAGCGGAACGCCACGGCGTAGTCGAAGGCGTGGACGCTGAGGTCTATCGCGTCGAAGATGCTCGTCGGCACTATGGTGAGGTTGTTGGTGTTCTGCCCGATCTCCAGCCGTCGCACCTTCGGGTCGTTAGGGTTCGACACGTCGATGCAGAGTATGCCGTCTGGGGTCTCTTTTGCCGCGCGCGGGTAGGGGATGCCGATGGCGCGGTAGGGCAGGTTGGTCGCAGACGTGTCGTCGATAGTCGTGGTCACAGCCCACGTCTTCAGGAGATGAAAAGCGTACTCCACATCGAGGAACGGAAGCACCGCCATGAACGCGCCGCCGTCGTCCTGGCGGAATATCTTGGCCTTACCCGCGCCGGTCGAGCTGGTATCGAAGTCCAGAGGGCCGTCGCTCGTGGCGTCTTCGGTGTAGTAGCTGCACGTAATGGCGGTAGGGCTGGTCGGGGCTGTTGCGAAAGTCACCGACACTGCGCCGGTCGCGTAGTTGACGGTCCCCGTGCCGCCCGCGCTTCCCACCATGTTTCCATTGCGGTCGTCGGTAAAGGTCTCGGTGCCGTCAGTCACCGCCACGTACATCGCCGTCTTCTTGGTGCCGCTAAGCACGGCGAGAGTATGCGCGAAGGTCTTAGTTGAGCCGTCTCCCGTGCCGTACGCCTCGGCCGTGGTCTGCGTGTACAGCGACAGGTTCGCCTTATCGATGTCGGAGAGGTAGAGGCCGGTTTTGTCGAGGTTGCCCGCCGTTGTGCCGTTGCGCTGGCCCGCGAACGAGCGTCCTTGGCCGAAGCGCAGCACGCCGAAGCGGAAGCTGTTCGTCGCCTGGTCGACCGCGCTCGCGGGATTGGCCACCGGGATCTTGTAAATGCTGCTGTTCGGCGAGCCCGCATACATCATTGAGCCGCCCAAATTGGCGTAAGGGGAGAACCAGCAATCCTCGCCGTCAGCCGCCACGGGAAGGATGTTGCTGCCTACCTCGGCGCGGTCATCGGTCGCCGCGTTGTAGTATTCGATCTTGCGCCCTCGGCTCCAGAACGGGACCTGCACGCCATCGTAGCGCAGGCCGACGCCCAAACCGGTAATCTTGCCCGCGCCATCGACGCGCGTTTGACCGAGCAATGCGCTCCCGCGTCTAAGCTCCATATGGTCGCCGTACTTCCCCGTAAGCCAATTGAGGCTCTGCGTCGCCACGCCGGGCTTGAGCGTCTTCAAGTCTTTGATGAAGGTGTTGATGCCGGAGAACTGCGAAACCGTGTAGTCGGGGATTCTCATACAGCTTGGCGAATGCGTTTAGGTTGCCAATACCCGGAGGTATCCTTACGCCGCCTTCGAGCGCGGTCTCCTTGGTTGTGCCGCTTGTAGTTCATCAGAGATTGATTGCGCCCGGCCTATCGCCATCTCCCTCCTGATAGGGATCTGTGTTCTGTTGAGATTGGAGCTGCTTCTCGTTGTCCCAGCCTTCGAGCATCTTGATGATGGCGTTTGCCTGGGCTCGGTTGTCGGGCGCCATGCGCGCGTTGATATCGTCATAATCCACGCCGCCCTTGTTGATAGCTACCGCGTAGAAGCCCAAGAGCGGATGCACCCAGCTCGGGAACATCCACGATGAGCTGTCGTCGTTCGTTATCTCAGGGCTGTCCTTGATGTGGTCGATATAGAGGGTGCCGGCAAATGAGACCGTGCCGTTGAGGTAAAGCAGCTTGTTCGCCTCATCGTAGACGAAGGTGCCGGACGTGTCCCGATACTCAAGCCGCCTGTCAAAGGGTACTTGTCTGAAGTACTGGATGCCGCTGGTGCCATCGAACAGCTTGATCGGCGTCTCGCCATAGAAGCGGTTAAAGCGTTCGACGGTCGATAGGTCGATAGCGGTCTGCCACGTGCTCGCGGTAGCGACGCTCTTGGTCGTGTCGGTATTGCGTAGGAGCATCCACGGCCGCTGCTGCTCCACCATCGCTTTCGCGAGATTGATGAATTGGAAGATGAGGGTCGCGCCGATCGAAGCGCCGCCGTTTATCTCTGTCGAGAATGTCTCAAGTTCTGGTCCGGTCATGCCGCAATGGTACGCTGGCACGGAGCTTTGTAACGACTGCGGCCGATTGCCTCTCAGGTTGTTTTGCGATAAAGTTATTCCTTTAAATGGAAGGATAATAGCAATGCGCTGTTTTGCTTTGTTACTATTGATAACGGCAAGTCTAACAACCGCGACAGCCCAGCCAATTGGTCGACCCGCTGAGCCCGCTCCGTTTCCGAGCACGCCGCAGAACTCCGCCATATTGCAGCCCTTCACCATTGAAAATGCCGGCCGTGGCACGGTGATAAAGCGGTACAACGTGAATCCTGGGCCGGCACTCTCTGATCGCGTCTTCGACGCAGTCCGCCTCGCAGGTCATCCCTTACAAGGAACGCTTGCACGTGAGGTAAATCAATGGGTGGTCGTTGCCACGCGCAACGCCAATTCGCCTACTGCTACTGTTGGCATAAGTGGAACGTCATTTAACAACCGATGGACTCCGAGGCATCCCCGAAGTGGAGCAATCTTGAGCCGCAATGGATTTGAAGTCCGGATTAAGCAGGGCTTTGTGGTGCTGGCCAGTTTCAATTTAGGCTTTACTGGAAACCTCAACATTTGCCGGCAAGGACCAGACTCGGTTGTTTTTCAGCCGATCCAAATCACTAGCTTCCAATTCGATGTCATGGACAATATTGAAATCTGGAGCAGAGGCGAGCTGTACTACGGCTGTCCATAAAAACCGAATGAGCCGTGCGGAGTCGAACCGCAGCCGCCCCGGATAAGCCAATCAGGCTATGAAAAGCGGAGTTGCACCGCACGCGGGATCGAACTCGCGTTATCCGTTTGCCCTAGTGATGTTCGGACGGGCGCCGAACCCTCCGGCTCCCGCTTGAATTGTATTGCATTATCACGCAAGCTGCAAGCGTGGCGTGATAGGCCACTTTATGCAATGGAGGTATTGATGTTTCCAAAAGTTGTTTGTGCAACCCTGATGTCCGGCTTCTTGTTCACTTCGCCTAGCTTCGCCTGTCCCAGTGATCTAGTGGCCAATATGGTATGGATCAAGGCTAACAATCCCGGAGCAGCCGCAACCATTCGCGCCGGGGTCGCTAGTGGTGCTGTTGGAAATGTAGGCACGAATCAAATCATCAGCGGATTTAAGACGGGTCAAAGCCACGATCAAGGCATCGCGAATTCTATCGACTCCTGCTCGTTGATCGAAGTCCACGATGCTGCGAGACGAGCAGGCTACTAATAGTTTGTTTGACAACGGGGGGAGGCTGCTCATAGGCGCTCGTTAAGTTGCACCTATGAGCAGCTTGCAATCGTGATAGCTATGCGTGGCCTGGGTTTATCGTAAGCCCGCTCAATCGTGAGCTTCGCTATCTGACTGTCGTCTAAGTACGCGATGCCGGCGAGCGCGTCCAAGCTCAGCTTGTTGAAATTGTCGAGGTCAGCCTTTCGCTTTGTGCCGAAGTAGAGCGTGATCTCCACGGCAATATCGCCCTCAAGCGGCTTCCCCTTCCACTGCGCCCGCGCTTCCCACTGGTACTGCTCCTTCAAGGCCTTCCCTGCCGGTGTCATGTAGCGCTGGGGAAATCGGCCGCGGCAGGCTAAGCCGTAGATGTGTTGGGTTGATTTAGGCTCGCCGCTGAGGCGAATTGTCTGCATGTGCCGGAGGCAGGGATCGAACCTGCGGCCTGCGGCTTATGAGGCCGCCGAGCTACCGCTGCTCCACTCCGACCTCCCTAGCGTACCATGGCGTCGCTTAGGCGTTGTCCATCATTGCCTTAGCCTGGAGCCATTGCTCCTTCGAGAGGATATGCTGCGTAGGCTCTCCCTTCTCGAATACTTCCAGGACGTACATATCGCCGGCAGCATCCTTGAGCTTCTTGTAAGCCTCCTGCGGGATATGCTCCCCCACGGTCATGATCTCGTCGCGAGTACCCATAGGACTCACGATGTGCACAGTGCAGGTAATCTTCTTACTGAACCAACCCAAGTTCGTCCCCCTATGTGTCGAGCTAACGTAATTGAAAGGCGGGCGGCGATCAAAGAAAGAAGCCCCGCCGTAGCGGGGCTTTTGGGGGTTTTGGTGGTGGTTTGATGAGGAGCCGAGGCCCCAGTTTAGTGGGCGCGCACGGTCCACTTCGCAGGTCATCAGCTCTCAACGGGCTTCAACCTTCCGATAAAATCGGACGGTTGGTCGTCTACCCCGCCAGCGTGCCTTGCTGCTGCTCCGACGACGGAATCGCAGTCGTGCGTCCGTCGTTCATCGTACCATGCTGCAGGGGGCGGGCTATCGTCGCCCCGTGCATCCTCATGAACAGGTTGACCTGGTGCATGACCGTATAGCCTGCGTCCGGGTCGACCATCTCGTACCTCGCGCTGCCGTCCGGCAGCACGAACTCGTACTCAATGCATCGCATGGCACACGCCGTCGATCACTTGGTGGAGATCCCGCGTAATGGCCGGTTTCTCAGCCACGCGGCCCGCTAGCGCGAACGTAGCGGCATTGAACAGCCTCCACGCGCTACGGTCTCCCCAGTCGTGGGGCGGCTCGTCATAGGCTTTTAGCACCTGGCCGATTGCCTGCACGCCGATCACGTCCTTGCGATACATGGACATGATGGCGTGGTCGACCTGGGCCTCGTCCAGCATCGCCTCCTTATAGGCCAGCAAACGCGTATTCTGCGCCTGCCGCTGTTCCTTGAGAGGCACGATGATGTCGGAGAGCAGGGCCGGCAACTCGCGCTTGGCCTTAACCGTGTGCTTGCGGCGGATGACGTGATCGGCCGCGAACGCGAGGTTGTCGCAGACAAAGACGCGCGAGCCGAACGCAATCCCGATCGGCAGGGACTTGTCGTGGCTGTTGCGCAGTCCCAGCATGTCCGTGTAGTCGCCGTGCGGCGAGCGCAGGCACATGATGCCGAAGTACCGGGCGCCGTCGGGCGTGGTGGCGTGGTGCTCTTCGGCTATCTCGTGCTGATAGAAACCGAGCGTGTAGCGCATCAGCTCCACGATCTCATGGTGCGGGATCGGCACGTGGCTCTCGGTGGGCTCGGGCGTAGCGACGGCCCGCAGTTCGTCATAGGTCACGGCGTTCGCGCCGCTGTGAAGCATCAGCGTCATGATAGGCTCCTGTTGTGGGGGGACAGTCCTGCTTAATCATACCGCACGTTCGAGATGTGGTGGTTTGCGGCCTTGGCAACGAGGAGGGCGCGCATAAACTACGGGCCATGGCCTACATCGTCCGCACACGCAAAGGCTATTACGAAGAGCGAGAGAGCTATCGCGATCCCGTTACGGGTAAGCCGCGTTCTCGCTTCCTCCGCTATCTTGGTCGTAGGTCAGAAGACCTGCAGGTCCGGTACCAACAGATGATTGAGACCGCGGAGCGCAAGGGCGCGGAAATCGACGCTATGCAGCGAGAGAAATACGGAGAGACTGCCGGCGAGCGGCGCGAGCGTGAGGAGACTGAGGCAGCGTTCTCTCAGCATAGATTTTTGGAGGAGACTACAGGCCCAACGCCCGACGAGCCTCAATCTGCGCCAATATCTTCAGCAGACGACGCTCTTTCTTCTTCTGACGCGCCACAAGCAATTGATCCTGACGCTCCTGTTGGCTCAGACGACGCTTTGGGGAGCTAAAGGTCATGCTCGTTTTTAATGCGGCGGATAAGTTCATCGGGTCTGAAATCATGCGAGGGTTTAACTGCCCACCACTCGCCCTTGTCGTTGTGCATCGGTGTGAGTTTCATACGCTTTGGGGAGTTAGTCATTGCGGCCAATCTTTATCTGCTTCTTGCCACATTTGATGCATCGTCGTTCCTCCTGAAACCAGATGCCTACAAATCGTTCGTTGCGCACTATGTCGCCCTTGTCAGTCTCCTGCCATGCGCCCCATTTGTGGATTAAAAAGCAGTTCATATCTCCTTGGATTAGTTAGCGAGTAACTCCTGCCACCATTTCTCCATATCGCCGCCAGTGAGGATGAGGTCGTAGAAGCGGTGGGCATTTTCAGACCAGCCCGCCTCATAGTGGTCTGCCGTACCGATTGAAGTTACACGCATACCTGCTTTCTGTTCCCACCCCAACGCCTTACCCAACGCTTGCCAAAAAGTGCGGTCGAGGGCAATTGTCTGCCAATCCGATAGAGCTAATATGTTGTGAGCGTATAAGGACGCTTCTTTTTTATCGAGGCCTTCAAAGTGTTTCCAACCTCCCTCTATGGCCTTCTCTATCGCAAATTTGTCAATCATGTTTTTCAATGAGGATTTCTACGACAGTCATTAACTCGCCTATCGTCGCCTCCCTGCGAGTAGCGGTGCTTACTTGACCCTCCTTGCGGTACAGCCACCTCTTTAGGTTCTCAATTGTTTGTTCGTGCATCATATTTAATTAGTTAATCGAGTATCTCTGCGAGGAAGGCGATGCACTCGGGGGATTGGAGGGTGAGGTCGTCTGTTTCCCATTTCCAATCCCACATAACTTTCTCACACTTGCTGCTGCTCTTCGGCACGCGGGATTTACCGATCGCCAACAGCACGTCAGTGAGGCGGACAGGCTCCTCTATCATCCCGATGATGGGCGAGTGCACGTGGTCGAAGAACTGCCAATCCCTCTCCGAGTTCGCCTTAATGCAGGCAGCGCGTATCAGTTCTATGTCGTGGTCTCGTTGGGTCAGTAGTGTTTTCATACTTCAGAAAGTTAAGCGAGTAGCTCGGGGTTCTCGTAGATGTTGCCGATGACTAAGATATTTTCATTCCACAAGCCGCCGACGTATCCACCTGGATTATCGTCAAACTGTGCACCTCCAAGCCGATATCCAAGGTTGGGCTTGAACTCGATAGCTCGCACTTCACGAATCATGCCTCCAAGGTTGTTGTCACGGGCGTATTCTAGAATATCCCCTTCGTATATCTCCTTGCCGTTCTTGTCCTTGAGGCCGGTGAATTGCATGATGTCCCAGTTATGAGAATGGTTCACGAAGTCCTCGCCCCTTCCAACCATCGCGGGGTCGTCAAGTCTAAATGGTACAGACATTCTTTTGATGTTTTTGTCCCACGCCCTGAATTTGATTTCGCGTTGCATGTTAGTTGAGGCTAGCGGCTAGTATGTCCAAGCGGACCGCGGCGTAGCACACGAACAGGACTGGGAGGGAGAGCGCTGCGAGGTAAAGCTTTGTGGTCATACAAATGGGGTGCGGATGAGGGCGTTTAATGCTGCGCGTTGCTCGCCTCGGCGCCGGGGACCTGTGTCACATGCTGCTGCTAGAAGCTTGATGGTGCGGAGCGGGTTCGCTATCTGCTTGCTAAGCTGCACGTTCACTTTCTTTAGCTCTGCGGTCTCATGGCGTAGCAGGGCGGCGGGGAGGTCTCCTGCGCGGCCGTGGAAGTAAAAGATGCGGGTCATATTAGTGTTGAGACGGATAATCTGAGGGAGAGGGCGCTTTGTGGTTTACGTTGCAGTACAGTCCACCATGCGGGGCCTCGAATAAGGGAGAGCCGTCGCGGTCGCAATAAAGCTTGTCCTTGTTTTCAACCTTGCTAATCCAACCCGTTTTTGTTCGCAGAGAGATTTCCATATTTATTCTTGGTTAGCTGTTAGCGGCTCGCCCCAACGTGTCTCGTGCTCGGCAATTTCCTCTAAAGCGAGAACTGTTTTCTCTGAGAGGCTCATGCCGTCAGTGCGCTCTACAAACCCTGCCTTCGGATAATCGCTGGGGAGGTGCTTCACCTCTAGCTTGCGCGTGGTGTGGTCGTAGAACTCGCACCAGCCGCACTCCTTCTGGTGATCTACCATGAAGCAGTCGTCGCACTGTTCTTCACGCTGGCAGTTGTAGGTCGATGCTGTGCCATCGTATTCGCAGGTGGTCATTTCCATATTAGTTGGTGTTAGTAGGAGCTTTTAAATACTGGCGGCACTTGGGGCAGGACACCGGGTTCTCGACTTTCGGGGTCCACTGATAGAGGCAGTTAGGATTGGTGCAAGTGGTCATATTAGGCGAGGACAGTTACCTCATCGTAGAGCGAAATCGGATACCCGTTTACTTGAAGGGTGCCATCTTTTTCAGTAACCAGAAAATCATTTGTGCCAGCGTCACGTGCAAACAAACGAGCCCGAACCGTATCTCCAACTTTGACTGCGCGGCCTGTTAAATCTTGGTTCATAAGTAATTCGATAAACTGCTATATCTACATCGTACCTCATCATCATCATCACGCAAGCAATCCAAACACGACGCGACTGCTTGAAGTAAAAGTCAAGAGCGCCCCCGTAGGAGCGCTCTGTTGAGCCATTTTCAGGCTCGTTGCTTCAGAACGACGACATTACCAGCGACATACGGCAGGAGCTTCGAGGGGAGCTTGGCCGCTTCTACTGCGGCAAATCCAGCGATATCCCCATTGTCGTACCGCATGGCGATGTAGACCTTGCCGCGATACATGCCGATACCAAGCAACTCGGCGTCCGACTCGATGATGCCGAGTGCGGCCACCTCATGCGTATATTCCAATTTGGAAGCAAATGCCTGAGGATCGAATTCAGCGCGAGATGAGGCAGGTTGGCTCCTGCCTTCCGACTTCTCGGCTGGGGGCACGGTGGCACGTCCTTTGCTAACTGTAGATACAGTACTGTCACTGGTACTGTTCTTATTGTTTGCAAGCGTCATGCCGAACTGCTGAGCGATGAAGATAGCCGCGTCCTGCTGGCCGATGTCCATTACATGCGCGACCAGGCCGATGCGATCGCCGCCAGTCTTCTCTCGTTGGCAAAAGAATACGCCAAGCGAGCCGCGCTTAGATTTCACCTGCGGGGAGATGCAGAGATCGCGGTGATGGCCCGGATGAGCCGGGCACTCGCACCTCCACTGCGCGCCGCTGCGCCGGATGTCCAGGTTGAGCATTTGAGCGAGGCGTTCGATGGTCGCCAGCTCCTCCACTTCTTCAAACGGGATGAAGTTTGACGCCACTGTTGCCTCCTGTGATGTACGGGGATCTGGCGCAATTCTACCATGGTAAGATTGGGGGAGAGGCGGTTCGGATGTGGATGGGGGAAGTGGCGACATGGGCGTGCAATCTAGCCCAAGGGATTGTTGAAGGCACACAGGCGTCCCCGTTCCCCACCTGCATCTGAGCGGGAGAAAGAGAGTTTCAAATGGCGAACGCGCCAGTCGTTAAGTTTAGAATTGGCTTCGTCACGGCATCGGTCTGGGCCAATGACCGTCACTACAACGTGACCCTCAGCAAGTCCTACAAGGAGAAGGACAGCGACGAATGGCGTGAGACCGACAGTCTCGGGCACGGCGATCTGCTCAACGCGGCGAAGGTGCTGGAGCGTGCGGAGAGCTTCATTGCCGACCAAGTGTGAAAGAAAAAGCCCGGCTCAACTGCCGGGCTTCCCCTTTTCCTGCTCTCTGTATTCCTCAATCAGCCGCAGCAGGCGCTCGGCCTCCCTCAGTAGCTGCTCCTTGAGATTTGGCGGCTTCCACGGGCCTTGTATCACCATTGGCTCCCTCCTTCGGTCTGCGGCTCCATGTCTTCTTCGGCGTCTCCCCGCCGAACAGGCGGGTCAGCTCTTCTTCGCGCTCCCGTATCTCACGCGCCAATTCGTTCGCGCGCTCCAGTTTCTTCAATGCGTCCATGCAACAGCTCCATGAGGTTGAGCGTGCCGTCTTTCCCCTGCCACGGCACGATGAGGTTGTCTGTCGGCAGGAGTTTGGGGGGAATGCTGGCCGCGTAGAAGCGCGTTTTGCCCTTCTCGGGGAACAGGTCGATGAGCGATTTCGTGTCCGGCCTCGTCGTCAAGAACAGTACGCTCGGGGCAACCTGAAAGCCGAAGTGCGTCTTATAGGTTTCCGTCCGCAGGTACTCGCTGTAGCGCTCCACTTTGCTCTTGAGGCTCTGGCGGGCGTTCTGGCTGATGACGGGCTCGGTACCCCGGTCTACCTCAATGTGCAGGAAGATCGTGCGGCTCCCGTTGGAAAAGCCTCGGGTGATGTCGGGTTCAAGCTTGGGGCGCTCGATGCGGAAGGGATAGGATGCGTCTTTGGTGCCTTCGGGGCAGCGGTCGTCGGCTAAGATATGCTCCGGCCCCTTCACCTCGAACGGTGTACGGTCGAGCAGAAATTCAATCTCGCTTCGCAGGAGCCTGTGCTTGAAGTGGTCGTTGCCGCCCTGGGTGACGATGTCCCCGTGCTTGGCGAGGAGCATCCGGCCGCGCGGCTTCAGCTCGAAAACATAGAAGGCGTTGCGCGGGATGTAGGCGAGCTTCTCTTCCTTGGGAAGGTCGGGCAGGCCGATGTAGTGGCCCTTTGCAAGCAGGGTGAGTGCCTTGCGCGTACCCTGGTACTTGCCGAGCGCATGATAGATGAAACTGGAGGGCAGGAGGTCGTAGCGAGCAAGGAGCTTGAGTATCGCGATCTCGCGTTCGTTGCCGGCCGTTTCGTAGGTCGGCTTGCCTATCGTTTTGTAAGCTGAGTGTCGCTCCATAACAGGGAGGATAAGGCGGACAGCCCATTGCTGTCATCGGCACACATCGAACGTGCGCTATGTGGGTATCGTATCACGGGTTTTGCTCGGTCAGCGGCTCGTCGTCTATGTCACGGTTCGGCGGGGGGGCTTGGTAAGGATACTGAATCCCGAGGCGTGCGCGCATGCGCTTGTAGTCGTCGTACTCCATTTTATTCTGCTCCTTGAACTCGAAGCGCTGCACCGGGATGGTGAGCGTGGTGCGCTGGTTTATCGTCACTTCGACATCGCCGACCGCGATGCACTCGGAGTGGATGCTCGCGTTGTTGAGCGCCTTCTCTACGCCGGGGTCTACGCCGTCCTGCCCTTTGTATTGGTACGCCACCGTCATGCCGATGCGGGCTTCCCCGGCTTTAGTGAGTATCTGAATGAAGCTCTTGTCGTAGCGGAGATAGTCGGCCGCTTCGTCGATGTAGACGTAGATGGGCGTTTTATTGTCAAGCTTGGTGCGGCGCTGCATCACCTCGCGCAGCATGGCGATGAACAGGCGGCCCATGAGGTTCGTACCTTCGTCGCCGTTCTTTTCGTTGTCAGTATCAATGAGGAGCACCCTGCCGCCTTTGTGCAATTCGTTAAATAGATCGAATTGTCCGTCTCTATCTCCCCAGCGCCCCGCATTAAGGTTCTTGTAGAAGGGCGTGTGCTGCTGCTCGTTGATAAAGCTCGCCAGCCTTTCATCGAGGCCGCTCTTGGTGCCCGCGTGCAGGCCTTTGCGCGTCGTTCTAAACCAAGTGGCAACGTCGGGCGGGAAGTTCCCAATTTCGCCCGGTATAGTTTCCGCGTCCATCTGCACGTATCGCAAGAGCTGCGCCAAGCTTTTGTCCCGCGAGTGGAGCGTGGCTTCTACGAAGAAGGGCAACGCTCTCTCCTGGCCCGCAGCGGGGTCGAGGTTGCCGAGCATGTACGTGATGAGGGTCTTGGATAAGACCTTCTGCTTGAGGTCGATATAGAACGGGTTGAGCGGGAATCGCACATCGCTGTCGATGACGATAAGCCGCCCATCGAGAGACTGGCCGGGACCGAAGATCGACAGCTCACGCATGTGGTTCACCATACTCTTACTGTCGATGATAACGATCGAACACTCCCCCTTTGCAGCCCGCGCGAGGTCGTCGCGTATGAGGTGCCGCAGGAAGGTGGACTTGCCCTGTTGGTTGCGGCCAATGCACCAGTGATGGGCGCAGCGGTCGTTCTCAGTAAACGGGGCGAACGGCACCAGCACGTCAAGCAAAGTTTTAAGCGGAGTTCCCTTCAAGTAAATCTCGGCCATCTTGTCGGGCGGGCCTGTGTAGTCCTGCGGCTGGATGGGCGGCTGGCCGGGCTTGCTTATGGCATAGACGTTGCGGTTGTACTGGTTGGTGATCCACGTACACAGGCCCAACTCCTTGAGATGCGGAGCGCGGAACGGCTCTAGCATGTCAAAGATCATGGAAGGCGTCGGCTCCATCGCCTTTGAGAACGGCGCGGGTTCGGCTGGCTTGAGTTTGCTGATGTAGCCGGTCATTGACTGAACAATGGCTTCAAAGATGTAGCCGTCGGCCTTCGCCCACTCTGCCGTCTTCCTGTCCCACTCGGCTTGCGTAGGGTCGCCGTCTTGCGGTCTAGGCTGCGTTACTAGCTCGGGCGGCGTTTCCTTGACCGACCATATTGCTCCGGCAGTTGAGAAGATGAGATCCCACTGGGCTTCAGTCGGCAGGACATAGTTGTTGTCCATGATAGCGACTTTGAGACGGCCTTCTAACTGTCTTCGCAGTGGTGTGGGAGAGGGTGGAGCAGGCTGCGGGAGTTGCTGTATCTGGTACTTAGTAGAGTAATAAACCGCTGCAAACGTCGACACGAGCCACAACACAAGGAGGACGAGGATTACGTTGTGGTTCGGAAGAATAAAAGTTAGAGCGAGGCAAAATAGGCTGCCAAACAGAGCAAAAGTGTAAAAGTCTCCTGTTGCTTTGAATATCAGAGCTTCCCGGGGTGGAAGGCTTTCAATAAACTTCTCGTTCTCCACGACGTTGAGCCGGAAGAACGCCCGGACCCATCTCCAATAGGTCATATCTCCCTCCCGTTTTACGGGAGCCTATCGGGCAGCACATCAAGAGTCGAATCGGTCAAGGGGCTGGGGGAAGGGTGAACTAAAGTAGGCCCATGGCCTCTTTAACGAAGGTGTCGTGGCCATCCGTATCGGGCATCTTGCCGGCGTAGCTGGCTAACACTACCGCGTCCTCGTAGGTGCAGCCGTACCCGTACTTGTCAGGAATGGTTAAGAGCACCTGCTGAAGCTCTCTGGACACCTCGGAGAGCGTATTGAGCCCCACGGTCAGGCGTTGTTCCTCTATCAAGGACATGTGTAAAGGACACAGGTAGGCACGGGCATTAGCGACAATGATGTGTCCTTTATGTTGTCCGATTAATAGGCGGGCGAGCATTTTGGCGTCGGTCGGGTGCAGCGCGTCCAGGTCGGCAATAACGCTACGGTCAAAAGTGAAGTTCGGCTTGCGGGTGAGTACGCGCTTTAGCGCTGGGGAGAACAGCAAGTCGTCTACGGTTGCCAGCGCCTCCGCGATCGCGGGATCTTTACGATCGCCAGTGAGCTTGTGGAGAGGTGTAGTGTTGTCTCGCAAGAGTTTGGCGAGTGCACGCTTGCCATTGCGAACAGTGAGTGTGTTGCTTCCCTCGCCAGAGGAATAAAGTATCTCCGCAAAGTCGCGGACAGAGTAAGCGTTGCGCTCGATTGCGAAGGAATGGTTGCGCGGATTGAACCGTACCGCTTCGGGAAACTCAGCAGCAAATTGTTTTGCAAGACCGCCGCCGCAAATGAAAAGGAACGGCTCCTGGGCAGAGTGCAAATAGTTTTGTGTATGGTCGGCTGTACCTAAAAGTAGCATGGGTGGAGTTGTCGCGGTGAGTAGAGCTGTCTGCTTTGCCAGTTGCTCACGGGACTTCTCCACCGCGAAAGGAAGAACAGTCCGCTGTAATTTTATCACGCGGGAGCGGGACTGTAGTGGGTAAAGGACATTGTGCCCGCCAACTGTCCGTCGTGCGCGTAGCGCGCCGACCCAATGGGAGCGTGTCTCGATAGGACTCGAATGACTTTAGAGGCCAACTGGACTCTAATAGGCAAGCGAAGCTGCCATTGGGTCGGGGCGTGAGCCACGCGGACAGTTGGCGGGAAGTGTATGCTGTGTCCCGTTTAATCGCGCACAGAATACTCGCAACGTAGATGAGAGAGCGGATGCGACACGAAAAACCCCCGTCCAGGCGACTGGCGGGGGCTTCGTAGGAACAGCCACGCCCTGGTTACAGGGTGGGGGTGTCAGATGGTAGGAACTGTACCGAAGAAGGCGATAACCTCACTCAGCAAGTAGTGGACGCGGGAAGAGGAAGTTGCTTTCCGAGCGGTAAGCCTCTTCGCCTTTTCCCATCGTCGGTAACTTTCTCCGCAGTACGTGTAACCGTACATCTCGTTTACTTGTCTCCGAGTCACTAGTCTGTCTGTCATTTCGAGCCGTCCTTTCTTTCGAGAGGGCGGGCCGAGTGACGCGCACACTGGCGTCTACTGTGCCAAGTGTAGGTAGTAGTGGCGGTGGGAGTCAACCGCCACATCTCGCACTCATGCAGTGCAGCAATCTACTCCTTTAGCAGTGACCTGAACCAGTTCTCATACTTCTCGACCGCCTCGGTCATCTCTGGAAGATAACCCCAAACGTCATAAATCTGCTCAACCTCATTCTGCACGGCGACATGGTTCACCAGTCGCTCGGCAATGTGCGGCGCGACCCGCAAGCGCCCAAGGTTGGTGCGGTAGGTTCTTCGGAGGTCGTGAAGCGTCCACGGCGCGATCTTGAGCAGCTTGTCGATGTTCTTCTTGCTCTGAGAAAAGCCAGTGAAGGGGTGCTGCCCCTCCCGTTCGGGGAATAGGTAGACCGAGTGGTTGCTCTTTTGGGACAGGATTGCACGAGCCATAGTCCCCAACGGTACGATGTGGTCGCGGCCGTTTTTCGTGATCGTGCCGGGCAGGTTCACCGTGTCGAGCTGAACCCACGAATTCTCGATCGCGGAGCATTCGCCGCGCCGGAAGCCTCGCAGGATCAGGAGCCGAACGATTGAGCCGAAGTGCCCGCCGTACTCGCCGGCAGCGTGCCAGACCGCTACCAGTTCGTCGTCGGTCAGCACTCGCTTGCGGCGCTTAGCTTTGGGGAGCTGTGCCCCGTCCAGCGGGGAGAAGGTCAGGTAGCGACGGCGGACGCACCATTTGAAGAACGTCTTACCGTAGGCGATGCAGTGGGATTGCTCAGTCGGGGTCTTTACCAGTGCATCCGTGATCGCATCCGTCATGTGGCTCGTAATGGCGTCCAGGCGCCGCTTGGCGAGCGTGGGGACGTAATAGCGGTCGAGCACGCGCGTGTAGTCTAATTGCGTCCGCGCCTTGAGGCGGGGGAGGTGGTGCTTCTTGAAGAGGGTGTAAGCATCCTCGAACGTGATGCGTTCGTGGTTGAGTTGGGTGGAGGCCAAGAGCTGCTTGCCCTTGGTCCTCGCTTCCGAAAGGGTCATGGCCGGGTAGTGGCCTACGCGGATGATGCGTCGGTCTGCTCCGCGCTGGACGATGAACGTAAGGCGGTTCTTTCCAACTCTGATGCCGAAGGCTGGCGTGCTTGCGTCGAAATGTTTGCCTATCGGGAGCTTCTTTATGCCTTGGTCTGTAAAAGCGATGCGCGACACTTTTTGACTCCCTGATCGGGTGTGACGGGGTGTTGGAACGTCTTCCAACATCTCGGCACAAAGTTCACGAAACCCCTTTAAATATAGGGTGAAACGCGAACTAGTCTACGTCGTATCGTTCCTCTTTCCAAGGGTCTCCGCGCTTATGATAGCCGCGGACTTCCCAGAAGCCCGGCGCGTCCTCGGTCAGGAATTCGATGGCCTGGAGCCATTTGGCGCTCTTCCAGAAATACAGATGCGGCACCACCAGCCGCACCGGGCCGCCATGCTCCTCGCTCAGGGGCTGGCCCGACCAGCTATGGGCGAGCAGCGCGTCCTCGGCGGCGAAGTCGTCCAGTGGGAGGTTGGTGGTGTAGCCGTCATAGGAATGCAGCACGACGAAGCGCGCATCCTCGCGCGGCCGGCAGGCCGCCAGCAGCTCACGCGTCGCGAGCCCGTCCCACTCGTTGTCATAGCGCGACCAGGTCGTCACGCAGTGAATGTCGGAGGTGAACCGGTCCTGCTTCTGCGCGATGAATTCGTCGAAGGTCCAGAACACGGGGCTCTCGACCGCACCGTAGACGTCGAGCCGCCAGCGTTCGCGCGACACCGGCGGCGTGACGCCGAGATCGAGCACTGGCCAATCCTTCGTGAGGTGCTGCCCCGGCGGCAGGCGCTGATCTTCCGGCCGGATCACCTTGCCGGTGAGGAAGCGGCCCTCGCGTGCCCATCTCTCCTTGGTGCGGGACAGCTTGCTGTCGGGCGGCGCCATGGCCGAGCTTCTCCGTCCTCAGGTTGGAGAGGCCTACATCGCCTTTCCCAGCAAAAATGGCAACTGCCGGGGGCCTCTCACCGTGCCCTGTGACCAGGTCACGGTGCCTGCCGGATCGAGCCGGAAGTCCGGAACTCGCTTCAGCCATTCCTCCAGCGCAACCTGCATCTCCATTCGCGCAAGGTTGGAACCGACGCAGCGATGAATGCCGAGGCCGAAGGCAGCGTGGCGGTTCTCGCGGCGGTCGATCACGACTTTGTCAGCGTCCGGAAACATCTTGGGGTCACGGTTCGCGGCCGGGAACGACAGCAGCACCATGTTGCCGGGCTTCACCGGACAACCCGAGACCGTGGTTTCCTTGACCACCTCACGCGCCATCGTCACCGGTGAATAGGCGCGCAGCAGCTCCTCCACCGCGGTCGGGATCAGTCCGGGCTCGGCGATCAGCCGCGCGCGGTCGGCCGGCGTCTTCGCAAGATGCCAGAGCGAGGAGCCGATCGCGCTCCAGGTGGTGTCGATGCCGGCGATCAGCAGCAGGCGCAGCGAGCCCAGCACATGGGAGTCTTCGAGCGGATTGCCTTGCTTGTCCCGGGCGTTCATCAGATAGGAGATCAGGTCCTCGGTGGGCTTGTTCTTGCGCGCTTCGATGTGGCCACTGAAATAGGCCGTCATCTCCTGCACGGCCTGGAGCAGCTTGCTCTCGTCCTTGATGCCGACCTCGAGGATCATGTGAATCCAGTTGATGAAAAGGTCGCTGTCGCTCTCGGGAATGCCGAGCATGTGCGCGATCGCTCGAACCGGGATGTATTTGCTGTAGCGTGCGGCGGCGTCGACCTTGCCGTCGGCGATGAACTCGTCGATCAGTTCGTTGCAGATGGCGCGAACCCGCGGTTCGAGCTTCTTCATCGCGTCCGGCGTGAAAGGCGGCAGCAGCAATTGCTTGGCCGGCTTGTGCTCGGGCGGGTCCGAGGTGATCGGCGGCGCCGCGTTCCTGGCGACTTCGGGGCGCACATCGCGGACGATGATGCGGCGTGAGGAGAAGTGCTGGGTGTCGTTGGCGATCTCGCGCACGGCTTCATAAGTCGTCGGCAGGTAGCAGCCGAGGAAGCGTTCCGTGTGCACCACGGGACTCGCGGCGCGCAGCTCGTCCCAGATCGGGAACGGGTCCTCCGTCCATTGCGGATCGGTGTGGTCGAAATCATGGACCCAGTCGGTCACGGGCGGATGGGCGATGGGCTGGTTGACGTCGGTCATGGCAGGGAATCCCTCGGCTCGTGTTCGCTGAAAGCACGCAGGTGGCCGCGCTACTCCTCGATCACATCGATTGCGATTTCCGGGCAGTTGGCTTTCGCAAGCCAGGCCTTGTCCTCGAGCCCCGGCGGGACGGCGCCATCGCCGGCTTCGTGCGCGTTGCCATATTCGTCGAGCTCGAAAAGCTCCGGCGCGAGGGCCTTGCAGCGGGCGTGGCCCTGGCATTTCTCCGGATCGACGTGAACCCTTAGTCGCTCTGACATTGCGGCTTCCTCGGTCGTGCGCGCGCGGGGCCCGAAGGGCGGCGCGTTCCTCATCTGGGATTGTTCTAAGTTATATCCTATTACATTCGCGGCGGGCTTCCCCTGTCAAGCGCAAACTCATAGGCTTCGACTCAACATGCGTTCACAATTCGCTCGCAAATCCGAGAAGACCTATCACCATGGCGATCTCCGCGACGCCTTGATCAAGGCCGCATTGCGCGAAGCGGAACGGGGCGGCGCCGAGGCGATCAGCATCAAGGCGCTTGCCAGGCAGCTCGGTGTTTCGCAGCCGGCGCCATACCGGCATTTCGCCGACCGCGAGGCGCTGCTCGCGGCGGTCACGGCGGAGGCGTTCCGGCAACTTACGGCGGTTCTGCGCGAGGCGATGGCGGAGCCGTCGAAGCAGTCAAAGCTCTCGCGACTCGCGCAAGCGACGCTCGATTTCGGTCTGCGCCGTAACGGTATCTACCGCTTGATGTTCGCCTCGCGCACCGTGTCCTGCGCGGCCAAGGGCAGCGAGCTGCACGAGGCGACGCGGGAGACCTTTGCGCTCGTGATCGAGGCGCTGGAGGCCCCGGCGGTCGGCTACTTGCGCGAGCGGCAGGCGCTCAAGATCTGGGCCGCGCTGCATGGGGTGGTGATGCTGGCCGAGCAGGGCCTGTTCACCGGCGAGGCGGCGCATGCCACGCGCGAGGAATTGGTCGAGGATTTCGTCAATGAGACGAAGGCTGCGCTCGCGGTCGCGATCAAGGATGCGCGGCGCCGGACAAAGGCCGGCGCCTAAGCCTTGGCCTTCAGCAGCCTCATCAGCTTGTCGACGGCACTGTCCGGCGTCGTCACGACCGGGCGGCCGGTGGCCTCTGCAACCAGCGGCGCAGTCGCGGCGATGCTGAATTGCGCGAGCGCGATGACGTCGCAATCGCGCAAATCGCGAGATGCTTCCGCGATCAGCCGGTCGTGCGTGGCACGGTCGCCGCGATCGAGCGCGGCCAGCGCGCCCTCGGCCAGTTTCGGCACGATCTGGACGGAGGCAGGGAACTCGGGCGGCATCGAGGCCAGCGTCGGAGGAAAGCTCGAGAGCAGGCCGATGCGCTCACCCATGGTTACGGCACGTTCGATCATGGCCTCGTTCGGCTTCAGCACCGGCATCGAAGCATATGCGCGCGCGACCGCCTCGATGCAGGGGCCGAACGCGGAACAAGTGAACAAAATTCCATCCGCCGCCGTCGCCGCTGCGTAATCGCCCAGCGCGAGGAAGCGCTCGGTCATGGCCTCGGTGAGCGCGCCGTCGCGCGCCAGATCCGCAGACAGGCTGTCGTCGAGCAGGTTCATCAGTCGCGCCTCAGGCCACACCGTCGCGAACGCCGCCTCGATCGGGGCGATGGAGTGCTTGAGGGCGTGGATGAGGGCGATGCGAGGCGGCGTCGTCATCAGGTATATGTCAGTTCTTCACTTTCGGATCGATCGGGGTCGTGCCGCGCAGGTCCAGAATATCCTCCAGCACCTTCGCGCCGGCGATCACCTGTGCGTCGGCCCGCGGTGCGCCGACGACCTGCACGCCGACCGGCAGGCCCGACGCCGTGAAGCCGCACGGCAGCGACAGCGCAGGACAGCAGGCGAGCGTGATGGCGTAGACGATGCCGAGCCACTCGACGTAATTGTCGAATCTCTTGCCGGCGCATTCGGCGACATAGCGGTGTTCGATCGGGAAGGGCGGCACGATCGTCGTCGGCACCAGCAGGAGATCGTAGGACTTGAAGAACTCGACCGCCCGCGCAGTCATGCCGACGCGCTGCGCCTCGGCGCGCGCGAGCTGATCGACCGTGAGCTTGAGGCCTTCCTCGATGTTCCAGATCACCTCGGGCTTGAGCATGTCGCGCTTGGTGCGCAGCAGGTTGGCCTTGGTGATCGCGAAATCGAACGCGCGCAGCACGTGGAAGCATTCATGCGCCTCGCGCCAGTCCGGATGCGCCTCCTCCACGATCGCGCCGGCTTCCGCGAAGCGCTCCGCGGCCTTGCGTGTGATCGCCTTCACTTCTGGATCGACCGGCGTGATGCCAAGGTCGGGTGAATAGGCGATGCGCTTCGGCTTCTTGCCCTGTGCCGCCGAAAGAAACGAGGTCGTCGGCGCCGGCAGCGACAGCGGATCGTCCGCATAGTCGCCGCTCATGGCGTCCAGCAGCAGCGCGAGATCCTCGACGTTGCGCGCCATCGGGCCGACCACGCCGAGATTGCGATCGATACCTGACTTCGGGGTATGCGCGACACGGCCGATGCTCGGCCGCATGCCGACGACGCCGCAGAACGCCGCCGGGCTGCGCAAGGATCCGCCCATGTCGGAGCCCTGGGCGAGCCAGGCCATGCCGGTCGCAAGCGCCACGGCCGCGCCGCCGGAGGAACCCGCTGCCGATTTCGTCGTATCCCAGGGATTGAGGGTCGCACCGAACAGCTCGTTGAAGGTGTTGGCGCCGGCGCCGAATTCCGGCGTGTTGGATTTGGCGTAGACCACCGCGCCGTTCGCCTCGAGGTTCTCGACCATGAGGTCGGACTGCGCGGGGATGTTGTCCCTGAAAATCGGCGAGCCCTGCGTGTTCAACACGCCCGCGACGTCGGTGAGATCCTTGATCGGCACCGGCAGCCCTGCGAGCAGCCCGCGCGCCCCGGCCGGCTTCTGCATCAGCGCCTTGGCGCTATCCCGTGCGCGATCGAAGCACAGTATCGGCAGCGCGTTCACCTTGCCGTCGACCTCACCGATGCGCTTCTCCAGCTCATCCAGGAGCTCGAGTGGCGAGACGTCGCCGGAGCGCAGCTTGTCGACGACGGCGCATGCGGTTTCGCGGATCAGGTCTTGAGACAATTAGTTTACTCCTACCTCTTGATTGTCATTCCGGGGCGCCCGAAGGGCGAACCCGGAATCTCGAGGTTCCGGGTTCGATGCTTTGCATCGTCCCGGAACGACGTGAGCAATTAACCCCACCCCGCGCTGATACCGCCGTCCACCGTATATATCACGCCCGACGTATAGCCGGAGCGATCCGACGCCACGAACGCCATGAGGTCGCCGATCTCGCGCGCATGCGCAGGGCGGCCGAGCGGCAGGGTCTTCTGGAACTCCTTGTAGCGGCTCTCGTCGCCGAACTGGTGCTTGGCCCGCGTCTTGAGCAGGGTGACGTGGCGATCGGTGCCGACGGGACCGGGATTGATGCCGACGACGCGGATGTTGTCGGCGAGGCTCTTGCCGCCGAGCGCGCGCGTGAACGCCATCAGCGCGGCGTTGCCGGCGCTGCCGCAAATGTAGTTGGCGTCGAATTTTTCGCCGGCCGCGCCGATGTCATTGACGATGACGCCGCCGCCCCTGGCCTTCATCTGCGCATAGATGTGCCGCGTCAGGTTGATGTAGCCGAACACTTTCAATTCCCAGGCGTGCCGCCAGATCGCCTCGTCGATCTTGTCGATCGAGCCGCCGGGGATATCGCCGGCATTGTTGACGAGCACGTCGATGTCGGCGGCTTCTTTCGCCAGCCGCGCCACGTCCTCCTCCTTGCGCAGATCGACGATGCTCGTTGCGGCGTCGATCTGGTGTGCGGAGCGCAGCCGGTCGGCCAGCGCCTTCAGCGCCTCGCCATTGCGGGCGGCGAGCAGGAGATGCGCGCCTTCCTCGGCAAACGCCTCGGCGGCGGCTGCGCCAATGCCCTTGGACGCGCCGGTGATCAGGACGCGCTTGCCACGCAGATGCAGATCCATGGGAGTACTCGCGGGATAGGAACAGGATCAAACCAGTAGGCGCTCGGCCGCGCCATGGTCAACATTGCAGTGCAGCGTTGCACCATCAGCGACTTTGGTCCATTGCAGTGCGGTCAAAACGCGGCGGCTGCCGGACCAACCAAGGACGTTCTCGATGAGCAAGAAACAATACCGGATCGCGGTCATTCCCGGCGACGGCATCGGCAAGGAAGTCATGCCGGAGGGCCTGCGCGTTCTGGAGGCGGCGGCGAAGAAGCACGGCGTCTCCGTGCATTTCGACCATTTCGATTTCTCGTCCTGGGACTATTACGAGAAGCACGGCCAGATGATGCCCGATGACTGGAAGGAGAAGATCGGCAAGCACGATGCGATCTATTTCGGCGCGGTCGGCTGGCCGGCCAAGATCCCGGATCACGTCTCGCTGTGGGGCTCGCTGATCAAGTTCCGCCGCGAGTTCGACCAGTACGTGAACCTTCGCCCGGTGCGCCTGATGCCCGGCGTGCCGTCGCCGCTGGCGGGCCGCAAGCCCGGCGACATCGATTTCTGGGTGGTGCGCGAGAACACCGAAGGCGAATATTCCTCGGTCGGCGGCCGCATGTTCCCGGACACCGACCGCGAGTTCGTGACACAGCAGACGGTGATGACCCGCACCGGCGTCGATCGCATCCTGAAATTCGCCTTCGAGCTCGCGCAGTCGCGGCCGAAGAAGCACCTGACCTCGGCGACCAAGTCGAACGGCATCTCGATCACCATGCCCTATTGGGACGAGCGCGTGGAGGCGATGGCCAAGAAGTTTCCGGGCGTGAAGTGGGACAAGTACCACATCGACATTCTTACGGCGAACTTCGTGCTGCATCCGGACTGGTTCGACGTCGTGGTCGGCTCGAACCTGTTCGGCGACATCCTCTCCGATCTCGGGCCGGCCTGCACCGGCACCATCGGCATCGCTCCGTCCGGCAACATCAACCCCGAGGGCGATTTCCCCTCGGTGTTCGAGCCGGTACACGGCTCGGCGCCCGATATCGCAGGCCAGGGCATCGCCAACCCGATCGGCATGATCTGGTCGGGCGCCATGATGTTCGAGCATCTCGGAGAGAAGGAAGCAGGAAAATCGATCGTCGACGCAATCGAGCGCACGCTGGCCGAACGCACGTTGCGGACGAAGGATCTCGGCGGCAATGCCGACACGACCGCCTGCGGCAAGGCGGTCGCGGATATGGTGGATTGACGGGCGACTTTCCCTCTCCCCTTGTGGGACCTTGTGGGAGAGGGTGGCTCGCCGCGGAGCGGCGAGACGGGTGAGGGGTCTGCTTCCGCGAAGACAGACCTCCATCACTGCACGATTGCTCGCGGTGAGAACCCCTCATCCGGCGCTTCGCGCCACCTTCTCCCACAAGGGGAGAAGGAAGGAGCGCATTGCGCGTCGAGCCGTTCAGCCCACGATCTTCTCGATCGCCGCCTGGTCCAGCCCGAACTTCTTCCCGGCCTCGAGAATCTCCTGCCAGGTGGTCGGGTCGACCGGAATGCCTTCGGCGAGGCGCTTCTTCTTGGTCTCGCGCTCTGGCTCGCCCGCGATCTTGACCTTGTCAACGCCGGGGCCGGGCGGCGAGGCCGTGTGCCAGGCCACGAAGCTCTCGACTTCGCGCGCGAGGTTCTCGCCGGTGCCGAGCTTGCCCGGGTCGATGACGATCGAGAGCATGCCGTTGAGGACGTTGTGCTTGCCGTCGGACGGGCCCTTGACCACCTGCCCGCCTGAGAGCGCGCCGCCGAGGATTTCGCACACCAGCGCGAGCCCCGAGCCCTTATGCTCGCCGAACGGCAGGATGGCGCCGTACGGCGGGATCACGGTGTAGCGCGGATTGACGGTGGGTTTGCCTTCATTGTCGATGATGGTACCGGGCTCGAGTTCGACGCCCTTGTTGTGGGCCACGCGGGTCTTGCCCTGCGCGATCCTGCTGGTGGCGAAGTCGAGCACGATCGGCTCCTTGCCCCTGCGCGGGATGCCGACGCAGAACGGGTTGGTGCCGTGGCGAGCATCGCTGCCGCCCCAGGGCGCCACGATCGGCCGCGAGATCACGTTGACGAAATGGATCGAGACCAGCCCATGGTCGATGCACTGCTCGGCCCAGTGACCGATGCGGCCGATGTGGTGCGCGTTGGAAAGGCCGACGAGGCACACGCCGTTGCGCTTTGCGCGCTCGGCCGCCAGTTCCATCGCTTCATGGCCGATCACTTGGCCATAGCCCGTGACGCCGTCGAGGGTGAGAAGCGGGCCGGTGTCGAGCACGATCTTGACGTGCTGGTTCACGGCGAGGCCGCCATTCGTGACGCTCTGGACATAGCGTGGGATCATGCCGACGCCGTGGGAGTCATGTCCCTTGAGATTGGCCTCGACGAGATTGGTGGACACGAGCTCGGCCTCGCGGTCCGAGGAGCCGCCGGCTTTGACGATGGCGCGGACGGCGCTGGTGAGCGCTTCCGCCTGGATGGTGCGATAGTCAGCCATTTGTTGTGCTCTTATCCCTTCACGATCCGGCGGCAGTGGACCCAGGCCGCTTCAATCAGGTTCTCGCTCGCCTCCGGCGTGCGGAAGGCCGAATGCGCCGACAGCGTCACGTTCGGCAGTTTCGTCAGCGGATGATCGCCGGGGAGCGGCTCCGTGTTGAAGACGTCGAGGCCGGCATGGCGGATGTGGCCGGACTTCAGCGCGTCGATCATGGCGGCTTCGTCGACGATCGCAGCGCGGGCAGTATTGACGAGGATGACACCACGTTTCATCGCGAAGATCTTGTCGCGCGTGATCATGCCGCGGGTTTCGTCGTTGAGCAGCAGATGCAGCGACACGACGTCGCTCTTCGCCAGCACCGTATCGAGATCGGTGAATTCGACACCGGGATAGCTCTTCGGCGAGCGATTCCAGGCGATCACCTTCATGCCGCCTCCCGTGGCAATGCGCGCAATTTCCGCGGCGATGCCGCCGAACCCGATCAGGCCGAGCGTCTTGCTGGTGAGCTGCATGCCGTCCTCGCGCAGCCAGTTGCCGGCCCGCATCTCGCGGTCCATCATCGCGATGACGCGGGCGGAGGCCCACATCAGTGCGATCGCGCATTCGGCCACTGCCGTGTCGCCATATCCCTTGATCAGATGCACGGAGATGCCGAGCTCGGCGAGTTCCTCCGGGTTCATGTAGCTGCGCGCGCCGGTGCCGAGGAACACGACGTGCTTCAGCCCCGTGCATTTCCTCGCCACTTCGGTGGGAAGCGCGGTGTGGTCCACGATCGCGATCTCGGCGCCGTCGAGGATTTCCGGGTATTGCTCGGGCTTGATGTCGGGGTCCCTGTGGATCAGCACCTTGGGATCCCCGGGTTTCTCCAGCCGCTCCATGATCACGGCGAGGGCTTCATTGGCGTCGACGAAAACTCCGCGCATGGCTCTCTCCGATCAGGACGCGACGCCGGCAATCGCCAGCACGGTGTGCATGAGCACGTTGGTGCCCGCAGCGCAGTCGGTCTGCGTGGCGTCCTCCAGCTCGTTGTGACTGATGCCATCCTTGCAGGGGACGAACACCATCGCCGCCGGCATGACGGTGTTGAGGTTGCAGGCATCATGGCCGGCGCCGGAGGTGATGCGGCGAGAGGAGTAGCCCAGCGTCTTCGCGGCGTTCTCGACCGCCGCGATCAGCTTCGGATCGAAATGCGTCGGCGGCTTGCGCCAGACGAGATCGATCTTGACCTCGACCTTGCGGCGCGCGGCGATCTCGGCGATCGCCGCACGCAGATCGCGATCGAGCGCATCCATGATGGCGCCATCGGCACTGCGGCAGTCCATGGTGAAGGCGATCTCGCCGGGAATGACGTTACGCGAGGGATTGGCGATCACGGCCTCGCCGATGGTGCCGACGGCGTTCGGTCCGTGCTTCTTCGCAATCGACTCCATCGCCAGCACGATTTCGGACAAGGTCGCCAGCGCATCGCGCCGCAGCGGCATCGGCGTGGAGCCCGCATGGCTCTCGAACCCAGAAATCTTGCCGTCATACCAGAGCACGCCCTGGCCGGAATCGACCACGCCGATGGTCTTGGCTTCCGCTTCCAGAATGGGACCCTGCTCGATGTGCAGTTCGACGAAGCATCCGAGCTTCTGGAAGCCGACCGGCTTGTCGCCGCGATAGCCGATGCCGTCGAGCGCCTGACCGACGGTGATGCCTTCGGCGTCTTTGCGCGACAGAATGTCGTCGGTGGTGAAGTCGCCGACATAGGCGGCGGAGGCCATCATCGCAGGTGCGAAGCGCGATCCTTCCTCGTTGGTCCAGTTGACGACGCAGATCGGAGCCTCGGTCTCGATGCCGGCGTCGTTCAGCGTCCGGATCACCTCCAGCGCGCCGAGCGTCCCCAGGATGCCGTCATATTTGCCGCCGGTCGGCTGGGTATCGAGATGCGAGCCGATGCCGACGGGCAGCTTCGACATGTCGCGGCCCTTGCGCAGGCCGAACTGTGATCCGAGCGCGTCGACGTGGACGTCCAGTCCGGCATCCTCGCAGGCCTTGCGGAACCAGTCGCGCACCTGCTTGTCTTCCGCGCTCAGTGTCAGCCGCCGCACGCCGCCCTTGGCGGTCGCGCCGAACTGTGCGGTCTCGTGGATGGAGCCCCAGAGGCGGGCGGAATCGATTTGCAGATTGGTGGCGGCTCGGCTCATGCGGTCAGTCTCTCAGTTGTCATTCCGGGGCGGCTCGAAGAGCCGAACTATGGTGCGCTCTTGCGCACCTGAGAATCTCGAGATTCCGGGTCTGGTGCTGCGCACCATCCCGGAATGACGTTGAAGGTTGTCCGGCGCTTTTTCAATGACGCGCCTGCGCGGGCGCGTCAACCGCGAGGCTGCTCTGCGCAATCTGCCTTGCCAGCTCGGCGACGCGCTCCACGGCGACGACGTCGGGCGAGGCGAGCCAGCTCGCCGTGAAGGTCAGCGGCGCGATGGCGAGATCGGTGTCGAGCAGTTGCAGCCGTCCGTCGGCGAGCTCGTTCTCGACGATGGCGTCGGGGATCACGGCGATGCCGAGTCCCTCGACCGCCATGTGGATGACGGTCGCCAGCGAGGCGGAGGCATGCAGGCGGATCGGCGGCAGCTCCGGCCGGTCGAACACCTCGCGCACGACCTCGTAGGGCTTGGTCTTGCGCGGGAAGGTGATGATCGGAAACCGCGCGAGCTCCGCCGGCGTCACCGGCCCCTTGCCGAGCCCGAGCGAGGGGCTTGCGAGGAATCCGATCGGATAATCGGCGAGCACACGATTGTGCACGCCGGAAGCCGACAGCGGCCCGACGACGAAGGCGAGCTCGATTTCCTGCGCGAGCAGGCGCGCGGTGAGGTTCGGCGTGATGTCGACCTCGATCTCCAGCGACAGGTTCGGATAGACCTGGTTCACGCTTTTCACGAGACGAGGCAGCCAGGTGTGCACGATGGTCTCGGCGACACCGAGGCGCATCACGCCGCGCATCGCCGACCGGTCGCCGATCTCCGCCATCATCGCGGCACGCAGACCGATCAGCTTCTCGGCGTAGACCATCATCTGCCGGCCGCTCGGTGTCGGCGAGGCGATGCGATGATCGCGATTCAGGAGCTTCACGCCCATCTCGCGCTCGAGCTGTGCAATGCGCTGCGAGATCGCCGGCTGGGTGGTGTTAAGTCGTTGGGCGGCGCCACGGAAGCTGCCGAGCTTCACAACCCAGAGGAACGTCTCGATCGACCTGAAGTCCAGCATTGGAAGGATGTTCCCGATCGATAAATTGAATTTATCGAGATTGATTAGAAACGACGATTAGACTTTATAGCACGCTTGGTGTTGGCTTGTCTTTGTCGAGTTTCTAGGCAGGTCGATCACATGACTGTTTTGGTGGCAGCGCAGCAAACTGAAACAACCGACTCCCTTCCGAGCCGCAAGGCCCGGCTGGCCTACCGCGCGGGGCTGGTCGCCTCCACCGCCGGCGTCGCTCCGGGTTTTGTCCAGGGCAATCTTGCGATCCTGCCTGCCGAATATGCCGGCGCCTTTCACCGCTTCTGCCAGCTCAATCCGAAGCCATGCCCGATCATCGGCATGTCCGATGTCGGCAGCCCGCACATCCCGTCCCTCGGCGCCGATCTCGATATCCGCACCGACGTGCCGCGCTACCGCGTCTGGCGCGACGGCGAGGTCGTGGACGAGCCGACCGATGTGACGAAGTATTGGCGCGACGATCTCGTGACCTTCGTGCTCGGTTGCTCCTTCTCGTTCGAAGAAGCGCTGCTCGAGGAGGGCATGCCGATCCGCCACATCGAGCAGAATGTGCGCGTGCCGATGTACCGCACCAACATCGCCTGCGGCGAGGCCGGGCCGTTCGCCGGTCCGATGGTCGTCTCGATGCGCCCGTTCAAGCCGGCCGATGCGATCCGCGCGGTGCAGATCACCTCGCGTTATCCCGCCGTGCACGGAGCACCCGTGCATCTCGGCCATCCGCATCTGATCGGCATCAAGGACATTGCCAAGCCCGACTACGGCGATCCGGTGCCGGTCGCCGCCGACGAGATTCCGGTGTTCTGGGCCTGCGGGGTGACGCCGCAATCGGTGATCAATGCCGCAAAACTCCCGTTCGCCATCACGCATTCGCCCGGCCTCATGCTGGTGACGGATCTGAAGAACAGAACCATGGCCGTGATTTAGTAGGCAGCGCCTGCTGCTTCTTCAGGCTTTACCGCATCTCTCAATCGCTTCATTCGATCAGCCGAAATTCAGTAACAGGGGACTTTGCCATGACGATCACTCGCCGCGACGTGTTGTTGGGAGCCACCGCCACTGCCGCTCTCGTGCCGCTGGCAGCGCGCGCACAGACCTCGGAAGTCGTGATCGGCGTGATCTATCCGTTTTCCGGCGGCAGCGCGCAGCAGGGCGTCGACGCGCAGAAGGCCTATGAGACTGCGCTCGAAGTCATCAACAAGAAAACCGATTTCGACCTGCCGCTGGCGAAAGGCGAGGGCCTGCCGGGTCTCGGCGGCGCGAAGATCCGTCTCGTGTTCGCCGATCACCAGGCCGATCCGCAGAAGGGGCGCGCCGAGGCCGAGCGTCTGATCACGCAGGAGAAGGTCTGCGCCATCATCGGCACCTACCAGAGCGCCGTCGCCGTCACCGTCAGCCAGATCTGCGAACGCTATCAGGTCCCGTTCGTGTCCGCCGACAATTCCTCGCCCAGCCTGCATCGCCGCGGCCTGAAATATTACTTCCGTGCTGCGCCGCATGACGAGATGTACTCGGCCGCGATGTTCGATTTCTTCGATGCCATGAAGAAGAAGGGCACCAAGATCGAGACGCTGTCGCTGTTCCACGAGGACACCATCTTCGGCACCGACTCCGGCAATGCCCAGACCAAGATCGCCGGCGAGCGCGGCTACAAGATCGTCACCGACATCAAGTACCGCGCCAACTCGCCCTCGCTCTCGGCCGAGGTGCAGCAGCTCAAGACCGCCAATGCCGACGTGCTGATGCCGTCGAGCTACACCACCGACGGCATTCTCCTGGTCAAGACCATGGCCGAGCTCGGCTACAAGCCGAATGCGATCGTGGCGCAGGACGCCGGCTTCTCCGAGAAGGCACTCTATGATGCCGTCGGCGACAAGCTCGAAGGCGTGATCTCGCGCGGCACCTTCTCGCTCGACCTCGCGAAGAAGCGCCCGATGGTCGGCAAGATCAACGACATGTTCAAGGCGAAGTCCGGCAAGGATTTCAACGATCTCACCTCGCGCCAGTTCATGGGCCTGATCATCCTCGCCGACGCCATCAACCGGGCCAAGTCGACCGACGGCGAGAAGATCCGCGACGCGCTGGCTGCCACCGACATCCCGGGCGATCAGACCATCATGCCCTGGAAGCGCGTCAAGTTCGACGAGATGGGCCAGAACAACGACGCCGACCCGGTGCTGTTGCAATATGTCGGCGGCAAGTTCGTCACCATCTTCCCGCCGCAGGCCGCGATCGCCGAGGCGATCTGGCCGATGAAGTAAGAGTAGGAAGCGGGAGCTCAGATGTAGCTCCCGCCCTCATCCTGAGGAGCGGGCGCAGCCCGCGTCTCGAAGGACGAGGGCTGGGCCATCCTTCGAGACGCGCGCTGATGCGCGCCCCTCGGGATGAGGATCTATTTCGGGGGACAGACTTTTGACAGCCCAAGCCATAATCCAAAGTCTCGCGAGCGGCCTCCTCATGGGCCTGCTCTACGGACTGATCGCGGTCGGCCTCGCGCTGATCTTCGGCCTGATGGACGTCACGAACTTCGCCCATGGCGAGTTCCTGATGCTCGCGATGTACCTGTCCTTCTTTCTGTTCGCGTTCTTCGCCATCGACCCCTTGCTGTCGGCGCCCCTGGTCGCCGCGGCGTTGTTCGTTTTCGGAGCGGTGATCTACCTGCTCATTGTTCGCTTCGCCATGCGAGCCAAGGCCAATGCCGGCATGGTGCAGATCTTCACCACCTTCGGCCTCGCCATCGTGATGCGCGGGCTCGCGCAATACTTCTTCACGCCGGACTATCGCAGCATTCCGCAGTCCTGGCTCGGCGGCAAGACCATCTCGATCGGCGGCATCTTCCTGCCGGAGCCGCAGCTGGTCGGTGCGCTGGTGTCGATTGCGGCCTTCGCCGGACTCTACTTCTTCATCCACCGCACCGATTTCGGCCGCGCGATCGAAGCGACCCGCGAGGATCCCGGTGCAGTCGCGCTCGTCGGCATCGACAAGAACCGCGTGTTCGCCTTCGGCTGGGGCCTCGGCGCCGCGCTGGTCGGTCTCGCCGGCGCGATCATGGCGGTGTTCTTCTACATCTACCCCGATGTCGGCGCGTCCTTCGCGCTGATCGCCTATGTCACGGTGGCGCTGGGCGGCTTCGGCAGCGTGTTCGGGGCCTTCGCCGGCGGCATCATCGTCGGCCTCGTCGAGGCGGTCACGGCCTTGGTGCTGCCGCCGTCGCTGAAATCGGTCGGCATCTACGCCGTCTATCTGCTCGTCGTCTTCATCCGGCCGCGCGGCCTGTTCGGGTCGATGTGATGGACAAGAATTTTGCAGCGCGGCGCCGCCGCGACCTCATCATCGCCGCAGGACTGGCCGGGATTGCCGCACTGGCGCCGCTGTTCGTCAAGGACGTCTACGTCCAGAACATCCTGATCCTGACGCTGATGTACGCAGCGCTGTCGCAGAGCTGGAACATCCTGTCCGGCTATTGCGGACAGATCTCGCTTGGACACGCGCTCTATTTCGGCATCGGCGCCTACACCACCGAGCTGCTGTTCACCAAGTTCGGCGTGCTGCCCTGGTTCGGCATGCTCGGCGGCGGCGTGATCGCCGCGCTGATCGCGATGGGGCTCGGCTATCCCTTCTTTCGCCTGCGCGGCCATTACTTCGTGATCGCGACCATCGTCATCGCCGAGATCGGTCTGCTCCTGTTCCAGAACTGGGAATGGGCGGGAGCCGCGATGGGCATCACCATTCCGATCCGCGGCGACAGCTGGCTGAAATTCCAGTTCCTGCGCACTAAACTGCCATACTTCTATTTCGCGCTGGGGCTGTGCTGCCTCGCCTGGTTCGTCACCTGGTGGCTGGAAGATTCCAAATGGGGCTTCTGGTGGCGTGCGGTGAAGGACAATCCCGAAGCGGCCGAAAGCCTCGGCGTCGTCGTGTTCAATTCCAAGATGGGCGCGGCCGCCGTCTCCGCCTTCCTGGTCGCCATTGGCGGCGCCTTCTATGCGCAGTTTCTCGCCTATATTGATCCTGAAAGCGTGATGGGCTTCCAGTTCTCGCTGCTGATGGCGCTGCCGGCCGTGCTCGGCGGCATCGGCACCCTCTGGGGCCCGGTGTTGGGGGCCGCCATCCTGATCCCGATGACGGAGCTGACGCGCTCCTATATCGGCGGCTCCGGGCGCGGCGTCGATCTCATCGTCTACGGCACGCTGATCGTGCTGATCTCGCTGGCCCTGCCGCAAGGTCTGGTGAGCCTGTTCTCCCGTTCGAAGGCAAAGGGAGCAACGCGATGACGGCGCTCCTTGAAACCCGCGGCGTCTGGCAGCGCTTTGGCGGCCTCATCGCCAACAGCGACGTGTCGATCTCGGTCGGCCGCGGCGAGATCGTCGGCCTGATCGGCCCGAACGGCGCCGGCAAGTCGACCCTGTTCAATCTCATCGCGGGCGTGCTGCCGCCGACCCAAGGCTCGATTCTATTCGACGGCAAGGATGTCACCCGCATGCCGGCGGCCGAGCGCTGTCAGCGCGGGATCGGCCGAACCTTCCAGGTCGTCAAGAGCTTCGAGACCATGACTGTCATCGACAACGTCATCGTCGGTGCACTCGTGCGCAACACCGTGATGCGCGAGGCGCGCCGCAAGGCCCATGAGGTGCTGGAATTCACCGGCCTTGCCGCGCGCGCCGACGTGCTCGCCAGCGACCTCGTGCCGGCCGAGAAGCGCCGTCTCGAAGTTGCCCGTGCGCTCGCGACCGAACCGAAGCTGCTGCTGCTCGATGAAGTTCTCACCGGGCTCACGCCGACCGAAGCGCAGACCGGTGTGGCGCTGGTGCGCAAGGTGCGCGATGCCGGCATCACCGTGCTGATGGTCGAGCACGTCATGGAGATCGTGATGCCGCTGGTCGACCGGGCCATCGTGCTCGACCTCGGCAAGGTGCTGGTCGAGGGCAAGCCCGCCGACGTCGTCCGCGATCCCAAGGTGATCAGCGCATATCTGGGAGATCGTCATGCTGTCGGTGCGTGAAGTCACGACGGCCTATCAGGGCCTCGTCGCGATCTCCGCGGTCTCGATCGAGGTCCAGAAGGGCGAGATCGTCTGCGTCGCCGGGGCCAACGGCGCGGGCAAGTCGACGTTGCTGAAATCCATCGCCGGTGCCGAGCGTCCGCGCTCGGGCACGGTGACGTTCGACGGCAAGCGCATCGACGGCATGGCGCAGCACCACATCACCGCGACAGGTATCGCCTACGTGCCGGAGAACCGCCGCCTGTTTCCACGGCTGTCGGTGCGCGACAATCTTCGCCTCGGCAGCTACCTCTACCGTGGCGAAGCCAACCGCGAAGAGCCGCTCGATCTCGTCTTCAAGCTGTTCCCGCGTCTCCAAGAACGTCTCGAGCAGCGCGCCGAAACGCTGTCCGGCGGTGAGCAGCAGATGCTCGCCATCGGCCGCGCGCTGATGACCCGTCCTCGGCTGCTGATGCTCGACGAGCCCTCGCAGGGCATCATGCCGAAGCTGGTTGACGAGATTTTCCAGGCGGTGAAGCTCATCCGCGACTCCGGCATGACCGTCCTCATCGTCGAGCAACGCATGGCCGAGTGCCTGGAGATCGCCGACCGCGCCTACATCCTGCAAACCGGCCGCGTGCTGATGCAGGGCGCCGCAAGCGAAATCAAGGGCAATCCGGACGTGAGGAAAGCGTATCTGGGGCTGTAGGCGAGAAGTATCGGGCACGCCCGCGCAACATACTCAGTGTCATCGCCCGACTTGATCGGGCGATCCAGTAGTCCGAGACGTCAATGATATGCGGAGAAGCCGCGGCGTACTGGATTCCTCGCCTTCGCGGGGAATGACTGGGTTGGAGCTAATGCTCGTGGCTGTGCTCCGGCAACCTCACCCCAAACACCTTCACCAGATCCTTCACCTGCTCCGGCGACAGGTACCGCGGGTTCGTCCCGCGCAGCAGCAGGTACAGCTTCGCCGTCTCCTCCAACTCCTCGGTCGCGAACACGGCGGCCTCGAGCGTGTCGCCGGCAACGACCGGGCCGTGATTGGCGAGCAGCACGGATGAATATTTTCCCGCCAGCCCCTTGATCGCATCCGCGACTGCGGGATCGCCCGGGCGGTAATAGGGCACGAGTGCGGTGGCGCCGCATTTCATCAGGTAATAGGCCGTCATCGGCGGCAGCGTGGCGCGCGGGTCGATCTCGGGCAGCATCGAGAGCGCGACCGAATGGGTGGAGTGCAGATGCACGATCGCCCGTGCGCTTCCGCGGGTGTCGTAGAGCGCCGTGTGCAGCGGCACTTCCTTGGTCGGCGCGTCGCCCGACACCAGCCGGCCCTGATCGTCCAGCCGCGACAGCTTTGCGGGATCAAGAAAGCCGAGGGAGGCGTTGGTCGGCGTCACCAGCCAGCCGCCGCTGTCCAGCCGCACGCTGATATTGCCGGAGGAGCCCGGCGTCAGCCCGCGCTCGAACAGGGAGCGTCCGAAGCGACAGATATCCTCACGCAGCAATGTTTCGTTGCTCATGGCCGTCATGCCTGCTTGTCTCACGCTTTGGCAGCGCGGCCAAGCCGTGATATCGGTTCGCTGAGCCGCCGCAAAGGCGGACCATCCGGGAAACGTTCGCAAGGGTCAGTTGCATGTCCTCTACGTCACCAAATCAGCGCATCGCCGTCGTCGGCCTCGGCTCGATGGGATACGGCATGGCGAGCTCGCTGAAGCGCGCCGGCCACGCCGTGACCGGCTGCGATGTCTCGGCTGACGCGGTGGCGCGCTTCGTGAAGGATGGCGGCGCGGGGGCCAGGACTCCGGCCGAAGCGGCCAAGGAGGCCGATATCGTCGTCAGCGTCGTCGTCAACGCCGCGCAGACGGAGGCGATCCTGTTCGGCAAGGATGGGGCTGCCGAGATCATGCCGAAGGACAGCGTCTTCGTATCCTCGGCCACCATGGATCCCGACGTGGCGCGGCGCCTGGCCAAGCAGCTCGAGGCGACCGGCCGCCACTATCTCGACGCGCCGATCTCCGGCGGGGCGCAGCGCGCAGCGCAGGGCGAGCTGACGATCCTCGCCTCCGGCAGTCCCGCCGCATTTGCGAAGGCGCGGCCCGCGCTCGATGCCATGGCCGCAAAGCTCTACGAACTCGGCGATGCTGCCGGGCAGGGCGCTGCGTTCAAGATGATCAATCAGCTGCTGGCCGGCGTGCACATCGCCGCCGCCAGCGAAGCGATGGCGTTCGCGGCGAAGCAGGGCCTCGACATCCGCAAGGTCTATGAGGTGATCACGGCTTCGGCCGGCAATTCCTGGATGTTCGAGAATCGCATGCCGCACGTGCTCGACGGCGACTACACGCCGCGCAGTGCCGTCGAGATCTTCGTCAAGGACCTCGGCATCATTCAGGACATGGCACGCACTGCCCGATTCCCCGTGCCGGTCTCCGCCGCCGCGCTCCAGATGTTCCTGATGACATCAGCCGCCGGCATGGGCCGTGACGACGATGCTTCGGTGGCGCGGATGTATGCGCAGGTCACCGGCGTCAAGCTGCCCGGCGACAAATAAGCAAGAGGAACTCCGATGCCCCGTTTCGCCGCCAATCTCTCGATGATGTTCACCGAGGTGCCGTTCCTCGACCGCTTCGACGCCGCCGCGCAAGCGGGCTTCACCGCCGTCGAGTTTCTCTTTCCCTACGAGCATCCGGCGGAAGCGATCGGCGAGCGGCTCAAGCGCAACGGCCTGACCCAGGCGCTGTTCAACCTGCCGCCGGGCGACTGGAACGCCGGCGAGAAGGGCTTTGCCGCGCTGCCATCACGCTTCTCCGATCTCAAGGCGAGCCTGGAGACGGCGCTGCCTTACGCCAGGGCGACCGGCGTCAAGCGCCTGCACCTGATGGCCGGCATCGCCAATCGCGGCGAGCGCGTGGCAATCGAGGCGTTCTACAAGTCGGTGGCCTGGGCCGCGGAATTCTTCGCTCCGCACGGTATTGACGTCGTGATCGAGCCGATCAACGCGCGCAACGTGCCCGGCTACTTCCTCAACGATTTCGGCTTCGCGCGCGACCTGATCCAGGAGCTGAGGCTTGCGAACCTGAAGCTCCAGTTCGACATCTATCACTGCCAGATCATCCATGGCGACGTCACCATGCGGCTGCGCGAGATGATGCCGATCATCGGCCACGTCCAGATCGCCAGCATCCCCTCACGCAACGAGCCCGACGGCGAGGAGCTGAATTATCCGTTCCTGTTCGCAGAGCTCGACCGGCTCGGTTATGCCGGCTTCGTCGGCTGCGAGTACAATCCGCGCGGCAAGACCACCGATGGGCTCGGCTGGTTCAAGCCTTATGCGGGAGTGAAGTCGTGACACTTGCGTTGGGCTGCATCGCCGACGACTACACCGGCGCCTCCGATCTCGCCAACACGCTGACGCGCGCGGGCCTGCGCACCGTGCAGACCATCGGCGTGCCCGCCGACGATCTCGCGCTGCCCGAGGTCGATGCCGTTGTGGTATCGCTGAAGAGCCGCTCGATCGAAGCCGGCCTCGCGGTGTCGCGCTCGCGCGCGGCGGAGACATGGCTGCGTGGCCGTGGCACGCGCCACGTGCTGTTCAAGATCTGCTCGACCTTCGATTCCACCGACGCCGGCAATATCGGCCCGGTGATGGACGCGTTGCGCGCCGATTGCGGCGAAGCCGTCGTGCTGGTGACACCGGCGTTCCCCGAGACCGGCCGCACCGTCTACCAGGGCAACCTGTTCGTCGGCGCCGTGCCGCTCAACGAGAGCCCGCTGAAGGACCATCCGCTCAACCCGATGCACGATTCGAACCTGGTGCGCGTGCTGGCGCGCCAGAGCATCACGCAGATCGGCCTCGTCGATCTCGCCACCGTCACGCGCGGCGCGGCGGCCGTGCGGGCGCGATTGGCCGAGCTCGCCGCCAAGGGCATCGGCGCCGCGATCATCGACGCCGTCTTCGACCGTGATCTCGAGACCATCGGTCTCGTCGCCGCCGAACATCGGCTGTCGGTCGGCGCCTCGGGCATCGGCCTTGGGCTCGCACGGGCTCTGGTATCGACTGGAAGGGTCAACGCAGCGGCAACCAGTGATTCAGGCGCTCCGGTCGGCGGACCGGCGGCATGCCTTGCCGGGAGTTGCTCGCAGGCGACGCTTCAGCAGATCGCCAATGCCGAACGCATCATGCCGGTGCTTCATCTCGATCCGGACCGTATCATTGCGGGGGCAGACGAAGTGCAGCGCGCGCTGGACTGGGCAGCACCGCGACTGGCCGAGGGTCCGGTGCTGATCGCATCGAGCTCGACACCGGATCAGGTCGCCGCGTTGCAGGCACGCCACGGTCGCGACGCCGCCGGCCATGCCATCGAGCAGGCGATGGCCGATATTGCAGAGAGCCTCGTAAAATCGGGCGTCCGGCGACTGATCGTTGCCGGCGGCGAGACGTCCGGGGCCGTTGTCGATCGGTTGAAGATTCCCGGATTTCTCGTGGGAGTGGAAATTTCCGCAGGCGTTCCGGTGCTGCGCGCGGTGGGCGCCGAAAGCGACATGCTGCTCGCCCTGAAGTCGGGAAATTTCGGCGGCGGAGAGTTCTTCTCCGATGCGCTTAGGCTCATGCGCTGAGCGCAGGGCGTTTTTAGCTGCCTGTTCATTTCTTTCAGGCTCCGTGCTTGCATGGAGCCGTCGTTAACATCTGCACAAGTGCTCTGGTGTTGGATGTCGGCGCTGCTCCCTTTGATTGATTCGTAGAACTTCGGACGCGCGCCGGCGCCAATACAACGAGACCCGATTATGTTTGCCAAACTCTCCATCCGCACCAAGATCATCAGTGTCGTGGCATTCCTGCTGGTTGCGATGGCCGGCATGGGCCTGCTTGCCGTCATGAAGATGCGATCGATCAACGCCAGCACCGTGGACATCACCACGAATTGGATGCCCAGCGTGCGGACAATCGGGGATTTGCGCGCCAGCGTCATCACCTACCGTAACGTGGTTCGCCAGCACATGCTGGCCGAAGCTCTGGAAGACAAGCTCGCGACGGAGAAGACCGCAGCCACGGTGAGCGAAGCGCTCGCCAAGGTACGCTCCAAGTACGAGGCCATGATCAGCTCCCCGGAAGAGCGGGCGCTTTACAGCCAATGGTCCAGGCTCTGGGACGACTACAAGAAGGGCACCGAGGAGGTCATGGCGCTGTCGCGCAAGGAGGCCGGCAAGCTCCCGCGCGAGGCGCAGGAGCTCAACTCCAAGACCGTCAACAAGATCGGGCTCCAGGCCGACGAGGTTCTGAACAAGGACATCGAGCTCAACACCAAGGGCGGTGATCGGGCCGCTCAGGATGCTGCCGACAGCTACGCCTACGCCTTCATGCTGGTGTCGGTCATTCTCGGCGCCGCTGTCGTGATCGGCCTTGGGCTCAGCTTCTATCTCGTCCGAGACGTCTCCAGCGGCATCGACTCGATCATCGAACCGATGCAGGCGCTGGGTAAGGGTGATCTTTCCGCCGAGGTTCCCCATCGCGGCGAGAAGACCGAGATCGGCGCCATGGCCGACGTGCTCCAGATCTTCAAGGAGGCGCTGGTCGCCAAGAAGGCCGCCGACGAAGCCGCCGCGGCGGACGCCGAAGCCAAGATCGAGCGCGGCCGCCGTGTCGACAACATCACTCGCGAATTTGAAACGATGATCGGCGAGATCGTTCAGACCGTGTCGTCGGCCTCAACTCAGTTAGAGGCCTCCGCCTCGACGCTGACTGCGACCGCGGACCGCTCGCAGCGGCTGGCAACCACGGTGGCCGGCGCTTCGGAGGAAGCTTCGACCAACGTGCAATCGGTCGCCTCGGCGACGGAGGAGATGGCTTCATCGGTCGGCGAGATCAGCCGGCAGGTGCAGGAATCGGCGCGGATGGCAGGCGATGCCGTCGGCCAGGCCCGTGCCACCACCGAGCGCGTCAGCGAGCTCTCCAAGGCCGCCTCGCGCATCGGCGACGTCGTCGAACTGATCAACACCATCGCCGGCCAGACCAATCTGCTCGCGCTGAACGCCACCATCGAAGCCGCACGTGCCGGTGAAGCCGGCCGCGGCTTCGCCGTGGTCGCTTCCGAGGTGAAGGCGCTCGCCGAGCAGACCGCGAAGGCAACCGGCGAGATCGGCCAGCAGATCTCCGGCATCCAGGCGGCGACCAACGACTCGGTCGGCGCCATCAAGGAGATCTCCTCGACCATCGAGCGTCTGTCGGAGATCTCGTCGGCGATCGCGGCGGCGGTGGAGGAGCAAGGCGCCGCGACGCAGGAAATCGCCCGCAACGTGCAGCAGGCCGCGCAAGGCACGCAGCAGGTGTCGTCCAACATCACCGACGTGCAGCGCGGGGCCACCGAGACCGGCACGGCCTCCTCGCAGGTGCTGTCGGCGGCGCAGATGCTGTCGAACGACTCGAACCGGCTCAAGACCGAGGTCGGCAAGTTCCTGACCAACGTCCGTGCGGCCTGACTGGTTGTGATTCAGCGGCCAAGAGAGCGGCGCGGCTCATTCGGCGGCCGCTGACAGCTTGGCTTGGAGCCGTACAGGGGCCCCGAGCCTGTAGTCGAGTGGCCCAACTTCCATTTTCCGATAGTCCGGTAAGAATGCGGGGCCTCGCTCCGCAATATCTCCGTAGGAGTGCGGAGTATGGCTAATGGTTTCATTACATGTTGTTCGCACAATGACAGGGCCGAACTTCGTGCGCACTCGGGGATTCTGTGCGCTCGATGAGCAATTGGTGCACCGGCAAGTGGGGTATCTGATGTCCTGGATCAATAATCTGCGCATTTCCATCAAGGTTTCTGCGGTGTTTGTCGCGATCTGTCTCGTCGTCGCCGGCAGCACCGGGGCGATCTACAATTCGCTGAGCGTGATGAACTCGACGGCGAAGATGACTGTTCACACCTATGAGGTGCTCGAGCAGCTTTCCGGCCTTGTCAGCGCCATGGTCAACCAGGAGACCGGCGTCCGCGGCTATCTCGTGTCGGGCGATGCCGGCTTCCTTGGTCCCTACGAGGCAGGCCAGAAGCAGTTTCAGGCGGCGGCGGCCAAGGTCGGCAGCCTGACCTCGGATAACGCGACGCAGCAGAAGCGCCTTGATCAAGTCAAGGCGTTCGCCAGTGACTGGGCGACCAACATCGCGCAGCGCGAAATCGCGCTAATGAAGGATCCGGCAACTCAGGCAAAGGCCCGCGAGCTCGAAGCATCCGGAGCCGGCAAGAAGGCGATGGATGGTTTGCGCGCCGTGGTGCAGGAAATGGACAAGGAAGAGCGATCACTGTTGTCGGTGCGGGCTGCGGCGGCCGACGCTGCGTCCGGCAACGCAACTCTGTCCATGCTGATCGGCGGCCTCGTCACCCTGCTGCTGTCGCTTGTGGGTGCCTTCGGCGTCGCGATCGCGGTGACCCGCCCAATCCAGCGCATCACCACGGAGATGGGGATTCTTGCGAAGGGTGACACATCGGTGGTCGTATCGGGCACCGAACGCAAGGACGAGATCGGGGCGATGGCCCAGGCGGTTCAGGTGTTCAAGACCAATGCGATCGAGGTCGAGCGGCTCAAGGCGGAACAGGTCGAAGCTGAGCGGCGGAATGCGGAGCAACGCAAGCAAGACATGATCAGGCTCGCAAACGATTTCGAAGGCGCTGTCGGCCAGATCATCGGAACGGTCTCGTCCGCCTCGACGCAGCTCGAGGCGTCGGCCACGACCCTCACCGGTACGGCTGAACGCTCACAACACTTGGCCACTACGGTTGCCGCCGCTTCGGAGGAAGCTTCGACCAACGTGCAATCGGTCGCCTCGGCGACCGAAGAGATGGCTTCGTCGGTCGGCGAGATCAGCCGGCAGGTGCAGGAATCGGCGCGGATGGCGGGCGATGCCGTCGGCCAGGCCCGCGCCACCACCGAGCGCGTCAGCGAGCTGTCCAAAGCCGCCGCGCGCATCGGCGACGTCGTGGAGTTGATCAACACCATCGCCGGCCAGACCAACCTTCTGGCGCTGAACGCCACGATCGAGGCGGCACGCGCGGGCGAAGCCGGCCGCGGCTTCGCCGTCGTCGCTTCCGAGGTGAAGGCGCTCGCCGAGCAGACCGCGAAGGCAACCGGCGAGATCGGCCAGCAGATCTCCGGCATCCAGGCGGCGACCAACGACTCGGTCGGCGCCATCAAGGAGATCTCCTCGACCATCGAGCGTCTGTCGGAGATCTCGTCGGCGATCGCCGCTGCGGTGGAAGAGCAGGGCGCCGCGACGCAGGAGATCGCCCGCAACGTGCAGCAGGCCGCGCAGGGCACGCAGCAGGTGTCGTCCAACATCACCGACGTGCAGCGCGGGGCCACCGAGACCGGCACGGCCTCCTCGCAGGTGCTGTCGGCGGCGCAGATGCTGTCGAACGATTCCGGCCGGCTGAAGACCGAGGTCAGCAAGTTCCTGACCACCGTGCGCGCGGCGTAAAGTGCGGCCTATCCATCAAACCCATGAGCGGCGCTATAAGCGCCGCTCTTTTTTCCGGTAGCATCATGTCGTTCGAAGCAAGCGTCCGAGGCCTTCCCAGTAATCTTACGGGCACGCCGTTTCATGGATAGTTAAACCGGACTTACGAATGTGGGGCGAGGGCAGCCCAGCAAGGGGCGAGGTTCCAATTGGAATGATTTCACACTGAACCGGTCTTTTGGGGGATCCGATGCGCAAGAATTTTCCGGTCACGGCCGTCGAATATCCCGTCAGTGACGAGACGCTGATCGTTTCGCGAACCGATCTCAAGGGCAAGCTCACCTACTTCAATGAGGATTTCATTGCCGCTGCCGGCTTCACGTCGGCGGAACTCATGGGCCAGCCGCACAACATCGTCCGCCACCCCGACATGCCGCCGGAGGCGTTCGATAATCTCTGGGACACGTTGAAGGCCGGCAAGCCCTGGCTCGGCGCGGTGAAGAACCGCCGCAAGAACGGCGACTTCTACTGGGTGCTGGCGACGGCTTCGCCGATCCGCGAGAACGGCGAGGTCAAGGGCTACACCTCGATCCGCACCAGGCTGCCGGCCGACCAGCGCAAGCTCGCCGAAGAGGTCTACGCCGCCATCCGTGAGAAGAAGCCGCACGGCTATCGTATCGACGCCGGCATCATCCGTCGCCGCTCTTGGCTCGACCGCTTCAGCATCTTCACCGGCACGCTGAAGGCTCGCCTGGTCACGACCATGGTGCTCCAGGTGCTGTTCATGCTCGCACTCGGCATCGGCGGCGCCCTCTCCGCCGGCGGTTCGGCCAGCCTGCTCCTGTCGACGCTTGCCGTCGTAGGCGCTGCCATCGTCTGCTTCGCCGGCTTTGCGACCATGCGCGCGATCCAGGAGCCGATGCGGCAGCTCAACGACACTCTGGTCAACATCGTGCAGGACAAGCTCGACAATCGCATCGTGATCGAGCGCGACGACGAGATCGGCGAGGCGCTGCGCAACCTTCAGACCGTGCAAACCCTGGTCCGCTTCAGCCGCGACGAGGTGCAGGCCGTGCAGCGCCGTGCCGAGGCGCAACGCAAGGCCGACATGACCAAGCTCGCCAACGGTTTCGAGGCCGCGATCGGCGAGATCGTCGAGACCGTGTCTTCGGCGGCGACCGAGCTCGAGGCCTCGGCCTCGACGCTGTCCTCGACCGCGGGCCGGGCGCAGGAATTGGCGACGGCGGTCGCAACCGGCTCGGAAGCCGCGTCGACCAATGTCCATTCGGTGGCCTCGGCCGCCGAAGAGATGTCCTCCTCGGTGCGCGAGATCGGCCGGCAGGTGCAGGATTCCTCCCGGATCGCGAGCGAGGCGGTCAGTCAGGCCCACGCGACCACCGAACGTGTCAGCGAATTGTCGCGGGCCGCATCGCGGATCGGCGACGTCGTGGAGCTCATCAACGCGATTGCCGGCCAGACCAACCTGCTGGCGCTCAATGCCACGATCGAGGCGGCGCGGGCGGGCGAGGCCGGTCGCGGCTTCGCGGTGGTGGCCTCCGAGGTCAAGGCGCTGGCCGAGCAGACGGCCAAAGCCACCGGCGAGATCGGCCAGCAGATCGGCGGCATCCAGGCGGCGACGCAGGATTCCGTCAGCGCCATCGGCGAGATCAGCGGCACCATCGCGCGTCTGTCGGAGATCGCCTCGGCGATCGCCGCGGCCGTGGAGCAGCAGGGCGCAGCAACCCAGGAGATCGCCCGCAATGTTCAGGAGGCGGCCAGGGGAACGCAGCAGGTGTCGTCCAATGTCGGCGACGTCCAGCGCGGCGCCTCCGAAACAGGCTCGGCGTCGTCGCAGGTGCTGTCGGCGGCGCAGATGTTGTCGCGCGACTCCAACCGCCTCAAGCTCGAGGTCGGCAAGTTCCTGAACTCGGTCCGCGCCGCCTGAGGCGCGCGGCCGCATTGCTGCGATGTCGATTTCGCAGTGCGGTAGCAGGGAAGTGAATGCGGGATAACGGCCGGGGATTAGCGTTTCCGGCGGTGCTCAGGTAAAGGGGGAAGGGGATCGCCGTGGGGGCGGATTCCATATCCTCACTTGACCTGGAATTGCCTGGCGCATGATTGCTCTGGTCCGTATTGCCCTGAGCCGGCCTTATACATTCGTGGTGCTGGCGCTGCTGCTGCTGATCATCGGACCGCTCGCGGCGCTGCGAACCCCGACCGACATCTTCCCGGATATCCGTATTCCCGTCATCGGCGTGGTCTGGCAGTACACAGGGCTGCCGCCGGACCAGATGTCCGGCCGTATCACCACGCCGTTCCAGCGCGCGCTGACGACCACGGTCAACGACATCGAGCATATCGTCGCCAATTCCTACAACGGCTTTGGCATCATCAAGATCTTCTTCCAGCCCAACGTCGACATCCGCACCGCCAACGCGCAGGTCACCGCGATCTCGCAGACGCTGCTCAAGCAGATGCCGCCGGGCGCGACGCCACCCTTGATCCTGAATTACTCCGCCTCCACCGTGCCGATCCTCCAGGTGGCGCTGTCGGGCGACGGCCTCACCGAGCAGAACCTCGCCGACATCGGCATCAACCAGCTCCGCACACCTCTGGTGACCGTGCCGGGCGCGGCGATTCCCTATCCGTTCGGCGGCAAGCAGCGCCAGGTCCAGATCGATCTCAATCCTACCGCGCTCCAGGCCCGCGGCCTCTCGGGCCAGGACGTCGCCAATGCGCTGGCTGCCCAGAACCTGATCACACCGGTCGGCACCCAGAAGATCGGCCAGTTCGAGTACAACATCCAGCTCAACAACTCGCCGCTCCGGATCGAGGAACTCGGCAATCTGCCGATCAAGACCGTCAACGGCGCCATGGTTTATGTGCGAGACGTCGCGACCGTGCGAGACGGCAATCCGCCGCAGACCAACATCGTTCATGTCGACGGCAACCGCTCGGTGCTGATGATGGTGCTGAAGGCGGGCGCGACATCGACGCTCGATATCATCGCCGGCATCAAGCAGAAGGTCATCGACGTCAAGGATCAGCTGCCCGACGCACTGAAGATCGGCTTCATCGGTGATCAGTCGGTGTTCGTCCGCGGCGCGATCCAGGGTGTCGCCTTCGAGGGCGTGATCGCGGCGTTGCTCACCAGCGTCATGATCCTGCTGTTCCTCGGCAGCTGGCGCTCGACCATCATCATCGCGGTCTCGATCCCGCTGTCCGTTCTGGGCGCCATCATCATGCTGTCGGCGATCGGCGAGACGCTGAACATCATGACGCTCGGCGGCCTCGCGCTCGCGGTCGGCATCCTCGTCGACGACGCCACGGTCACGATCGAGAACATCAACTACCATCTGGAGCAGGGCAAGCCGGTCGAGCAGTCCATCCTCGACGGCGCCAACCAGATCGTGACGCCGGCCTTCGTGTCGCTGCTCTGCATCTGCATCGTGTTCGTGCCGATGTTCTTCCTTTCAGGCGTCGCGCGCTTCCTGTTCGTGCCAATGGCGGAAGCCGTGATGTTCGCGATGATCTGGTCGTTCATCCTGTCGCGCACGCTGGTGCCGACCATGGCGAACTATCTGCTCAAGGCGCATGTCCATCACGAGGGCGGGCCCCCAGCATCGCGCAATCCCTTTGTCTGGTTCCAGCGCGGATTCGAGGCGCGGTTCGAGCGCATCCGTGGTGGTTATCGCGGCCTCCTTGGCCTGGCGCTGGCGCACCGGGCGGTGTTCGTCATCGGCTTCATCTGCATCGTCGGCGCGTCCTTCGCGCTGGTGCCGTTCCTCGGCCGCAACTTCTTCCCAGCCGTCGATGCCGGCAACATCCTGATGCATGTCCGCACGCAAGTAGGCACCCGAGTCGAGGAGACCGCCAACCAGCTCGCCGATGTCCAAAAGGCGGTGCGCAAGCTGATCCCGGGCGAGATCGAGACCATGACCGACAATATCGGCATGCCGATCTCCGGTATCAACATGACCTACAACAACACCGGCGTGATCGGCCCGCAGGACGGCGACATTCAGATCAAGCTGAAGGAAGGCCACAAGCCGACCGAAGAGCATGTCCGCGTGCTGCGCGAGCAGTTGCCGCGGCTGTTTCCAGGCGTGAGCTTTGCGTTCCTGCCGGCCGACATCGTCAGCCAGATCCTGAATTTCGGCGCGCCGGCGCCGATCGACCTGCAAATCCGCGGCGCCAATGTCAGCGCGAATTTCGCCTATGCCAACAGCCTGCTGGCGAAGGTCCGCAAGATTCCCGGCGTTGCCGATGCGCGCATCCAGCAGTCGCCGAACAACCCGACCTTCAACATCGATGTCGACCGAACCCGCGCGCAATATGTCGGCCTGACCGAGCGCGACGTCACCAACAGTCTCGTGGTCAATCTCGCCGGCTCCTCGCAGGTGGCGCCGACTTATTATCTCAATCCCGACAACGGCGTGTCCTATTCGATCGTGATGCAGACGCCGCAATACCAGATCGACTCGCTCAGTGCGCTGCAGACCCTGCCGATCACCGCGGCCAGCAATGCGCAGTCGCCGATCCTCGGCGGCATCGCCGACATCAAGCGCTTGACCTCGAGCGCCGTGGTCTCGCAATACGACATCCAGTCCATGGTGCAGATCTTTGCCACGACCTCGGGCCGCGATCTCGGCGCGGTTGCCGCCGACATCCGCCAGCTGATCGCCGACACCGCGAAGGATGTGCCGAAGGGCTCTTCCGTGGTGCTGCTCGGCCAGGTGCAGACCATGAACAGCGCCTTCACCGGCCTGCTGTTCGGCCTGCTCGGGGCCGTCGTGCTGATCTACTTCCTGATCGTCGTGAACTTCCAGTCCTGGTCCGACCCGTTCGTGATCATCACCGCCTTGCCGGCCGCGCTCGCCGGCATCGTCTGGATTCTGTTCATGACCGAGACCACGCTGTCGGTGCCGGCGCTCACCGGCGCCATCATGTGCATGGGGGTTGCCACTGCCAACAGCGTGCTCGTGATCTCCTTTGCCCGCGAGCGCTACGAGGAACTCGGCGATCCCATCGCCGCGGCGCTCGAAGCCGGCTTCGTCCGGTTCCGCCCGGTGCTGATGACCGCGCTCGCCATGATCATCGGCATGGCGCCGATGGCGCTCGGGTTGGGTGAGGGCGGCGAGCAGAATGCACCGCTCGGCCGGGCCGTGATCGGCGGCCTGATCTTTGCAACCTTCGCCACGCTGATGTTTGTTCCCGTGGTGTTCAGCATGGTTCACAAGAAACAAGGCGCCGAAGCCGCCGCCTCATTGGAGACTCCGCATGTCGCCCACTGAACCCCGCTCCCCGGTCTCGCACCGGAAACTGGGCATCTTCGGCGTGGTGGCGCTGATTGCGGCAGGCCTCGTCGTGGGCACGGGCATCAGAGCCCGCGAGGAGCAGGGCTCCAAGCTGAAAGAATGGACTGACGACCAGGCCATTCCCAGCGTGGCAGTGACGCTGCCCAATGCCAAGGAACTCAACGCCACCATCGAGCTGCCGGGCCGGCTGGAAGCCTACTACCGCGCCCCGATCTTCGCGCGCGTGTCGGGCTACCTGACGAGGTGGAGCGCCGACATCGGCGCGCGCGTCAAGGCCGGCCAGGTGATTGCCGAGATCGAGGCGCCCGACCTCGATCAGCAGCTGCTGCAAGCCCGCGCCGACCTCGCCAGCCAGCAGGCCAGCGCCAGGCTGTCGGAGGCAACGCTGAACCGGCGCAAGACGCTGGTCGCCTCCAACTTCGTTTCCGCGCAGGAGATCGACGAGCGCACCGCCGACCTCTCCAACAAGAAGGCCGCCGTCAATTCGGGGCAGGCCAATGTCGAACGGCTGGAAGCGCTCGCCGGCTACAAGAAGATCACGGCGCCGTTCGACGGCGTCGTCACCGCGCGCGACACCGACGTCGGCGCGCTCATCAATGCCGGCGGCGGCTCGGGCCCGGCGATGTTCGTGATCTCGGACATCACCAAGCTGCGCGTCTACGTCAACGTGCCCCAGAACTACGTGCCGGCGATCAAGATCGGGGCCAAGGCGATCATCACGCTGCCGGAATATCCCAACCGGACCTTTCAGGCGACGGTGGAGGCTTCATCGCAGGCCGTCGACGTCGCCTCCGGCACCACGCGCATGCAGCTCGGGCTCGACAATTCCAGAGGGGAGTTGATGCCCGGCGGCTATGCCAGCGTGAAGCTCAGCCTCCAGCGCGACTCCGCGCCGCTCAGCATCCCCGCCAGCGCCCTGATCTTCAACGGCAGCGGCCTGCGTGTTGCGACCGTCGGTGCGGACGACAAGGTGCTGTTCAAGCCTGTGACGATCGCGCGTGATCTCGGCCGGGAAATCGAGCTCGCGTCGGGCATTGCGCCGGACGATCGCGTCATCACCGCCCCGCCGGATGGTCTCTCGGATGGCGATCAGGTGCGCGTCGTCGGTGCCAAGGGTAAGCCGGCAACGGCGTCTGAGAAGCAGGCACCGAAGAGCTAGGGTGGTCTCGTGCCCCGGACGCGGCGCAGCATGCAATGATGCGCTGCTGAGCCGGGGCCCATCTCTCCTTCTGTGCCGTGCTGCCTTTTTGGGTCCCGGCTCTGCGGAGCGGCATTACATGCCGCACCGCGTCCGGGACACGAGAGCGAGATCACGCCATCCGCCACTCCGGCACGCCATCCGCGGCCATCGCGACCTCGCCGATTGAGCCGACCGGCGTGCGGTCCATGTCGAGCAGATGCGCGAGCGCCGCGCCGTCGGTCGCCGGAATCCGCGCCAGCGTGCGCCGGTCGTCTTCGGTGCGCAGCATCACCACGCCGTGCTCGACATCGCCGCTGCGGCCATAGAGCACCGTAAAGCTCTCGACCTTGCCTTTGCCTCCGGCCTCGGTGACGAACTCCGGCACCGCGCGCTTGTTGCGGTCAGCCTCCGTTTGCACGCTCGTCTCCTGGACCAGCGCCTCGCGCGGCGGGGTCTTCGACACCACCAAGGCATGATGCTTGGTGACGAAGCCGCCCTGGCCGTAGAGCAGGCCGAGCTCGGCGCCGCCGCGCAGGCGCCGCACCATCGCGCAGGCCGCATGCGTCATGTAGGTGTTGAGCGGCGCGCCGAAGAAGGTGAGGCCGCCGGTCACGGTCGGCTGCACGTCGTCGCCGAGCCCAAGCGTCCGCCGCGCCATCTTGGGCACGCAGGGGAAGCAGCTATAGAGCTCGATCGCATCGAACTTTCTGCCGTCGCCGCCGGAGAGGTCCATCACGGCGTTCAGCACCGCGTTCTGCGGATGGCTCTCGTAAAACTGGTCCCGCAGCAGATAGTCGCGCGGCTCCTCCGCCGAGGCGCCGCCGAGCGGGTAGACCAGCCTATCCTCGGGAATCCCCGCGGCGCGCGCCTTGGCAAGGCTGGTGAGCAGCAGCGCGCCGCCCATATTGACGCTCGGGTTGGCAACCATGAGCTTGTTGTAGGGCCATGCGATCAGGCGGTTGTCGGCGGTCGGCGTCGTGATCTCCTCGGGCGTATAGCACCGCTTCAGCCAGGCATTCGGATTGTGCGCGGCGGCTTCGGAATAACGCGACCACAGCACACCGGACTCGGCCATCGCCTCTCGCGGCGTCTGGCCCCAATGGGCAGAGGAGGCCGCCTCATAGAACGGATAGACCGTGACGGGACGGAACACGCCGAGCTTGACCGCCAGCGGCTTCTGGAACGCCGCGCCGCGCTTGGGTTCCTCGACGTCATGGGCGAACGGGGTCCATGGCAGATCGACGCTCGCACGCTCCGCCTTGGTCGCGGTCGACTGCGCCTCCGCGCCGCACACGGCCGCCACGGTGCATTCGCCGCGCGCAATGCGCTTTGCGGCCTCGTGGATGTAGCGGATCGGACTCTCGCCGCCGACCGGGCCGTAATAACAATGCGCGGGCGAGATGCCGAGACGCTGCGCCAAAAGCTGCTCGGGATCGCGATAGCGCCAGCTCAGGAAATTGACGACGTCGAGCGACTGCACCTCGCCGAGCAGTCTTGCGCCCGCATCGGCCTCGGCGCGCCGCAGCGCCTGTTCGAGCAGGTCGAGCGGCTCGAGGCCGTCGGTGATCTCCTTCGGTCGATCGACGATCTCGCCGATGCCGACGATGACGGGAATGCGGTCTTCGGAAACAGTCATTGTTCTTGCTTCTTTGCTCTTTCAGAAATCTCGACCTCATCCTGAGGAGCCTGCAAAGCAGGCGTCTCGAAGGATGGGCCGCGGGCTCTCATGGTTCGAGACGGCGCTTGCGCGCCTCCTCACCATGAGGGTCTACACCTACTCCGCCACCAGCGCATTCATGTGCTCGACGGCTTCCGCAAATTCTTCCTTGAATTCCTGCACCACCGCGCCTGCTGATTTCACGCTGTCGACAAGGCCGACGCCTTGGCCGACGAAGTAACTCACGAGATCGCGCGCCCTCGCATTCCCGCTCGCCGCCGCGCGGTCGATCGAATGGAAGGCGTCGCGGCTGATGATGCTTTGCATCGGCATCGGCAGCGCGCCGGGGCTTTCCGGCGCGCGATCCCAGGCATCGGTCCAGACCGAGCGGAGTTGCCGCGCCGGCTTGCCGGTGCGGCCCTTCGAGCGCACGGCGTCGCGCGAGGAGGCCGCGATCATCTTCTCGCGAAAGATCTCGGTGGTCTCGGCCTCGACGGTCGCAAGCCACACCGACCCGGTCCACGCGCCCGCCGCGCCCATCGCCATGCAGGCGGCCATCTGCCGTCCCGTCATGATGCCGCCGGCCGCGAGCACCGGCACGTCGCGGATCTTCCTGATCGCCTTGATCACCTCCGGCACCAGCACCATGGTCGAGACCTCGCCGCAATGGCCGCCGGCCTCGGTGCCCTGCACCACGAGGATGTCGACGCCGGCCGCGACCTGGCGCAGCGCGTGCTCCTTGGCGCCGACCAGTGCCGCAACGGGGACGCAGTGTTTCCTGCCCATCTCGATCATCGCCTTCGGCGGCACGCCCAGCGCGTTGGCGATCAGCCGGATCGGATGACGAAAAGAGACTTCGAGCAGCTCAAGCGCCGTCTTGGCATCGAACGGCTGCGGCTGGTCGTCCGCGACCTCCGTGGTGATCAGTTCGATGTCGTACTTCTTCAGGAGGTCGCGCGTATAGTTGCGATGCTCTTGCGGCACCCGCGCCTCCAGGCTCTTCCAGGTGACGTCCTTCTCGCCCGCGGTCGAGATGTTCTCGGGTATCAACACGTCGATGCCGTAGGGCTTGCCGTCGACATGCGCATCGATCCATGCCAGTTCGCGTTCGAGCGTCTCAGGCGTGTGCACGGTCGCGCCCAGCACGCCGAAGCCGCCGGCGCGGCTGACGGCGGCAACGACATCGCGGCAATGGCTGAAGGCGAGCAGCGGGAACTCGATACCCAGCATGTCGCAGATCGGCGATTTCATGGCTCTCTCCCGGCGGCTTTTGCGTTCGCGTTGCTTTCGCTCAGGAAGCAAAGTGACGCTAGCCGATCGACACGCGCGATGCCACGCCGGATTCGGCGATGCATCTTGCGTGTAGACGTTGCGCTGCTGCCTGCCCTCTGTCATCCCGGGCGGTCGCGAAGCGACGAGCCCGGAATCCATTTTTTCAGAGCATTCCTGGCGGCCCGATGGATTCCGGGCTCGCCCTGCGGGCGCCCCGGAATGACGGGGAGGGAGCTTGCCATGACGAAACGGTGAGATGCCCCGCCCGGCAATGCGTCTAGGAGGGCTTGCCATCGGCCGATCGCGGGCTAATTAATGCAGACGCATCCTTTTTCCCGGAGCCCCGCATGACCGATGCCCCCGCCTACGTGCCGCCCAAAGTCTGGACCTGGAACAAGGAGAACGGTGGGCAATTCGCCAGCATCAACCGCCCGATCGCCGGGCCCACTCACGAGAAGGAGCTGCCGGTCGGCAAGCACCCCTTGCAGCTCTATTCGCTGGCGACGCCGAACGGGGTGAAGGTGACGGTGATGCTGGAGGAGCTCCTGGCGCTCGGCCACAAGGGCGCTGAATACGACGCCTGGCTGATCAAGATCGGCAACGGCGATCAGTTCGGCAGCAGCTTCGTCGATATCAATCCGAACTCCAAAATTCCAGCGCTGATGGACCGCTCCGGACCCGAGCCGATCCGCGTGTTCGAGTCCGGCTCGATCCTGTTCTACCTCGCCGAGAAGTTCGGCGCCTTCCTGCCGAAGGACATCAAGACACGCACCGAGGCGATGTCCTGGCTGTTCTGGCAGATGGGCAGCGCGCCGTATCTCGGCGGCGGCTTCGGCCATTTCTATGCGTACGCGCCATTCAAGATCGAATACGCCATCGATCGTTTCGCGATGGAAGTCAAACGCCAGCTCGACGTGCTCGACCGCCGCCTCGCCGACAACGAATATCTCGCGGGCAAGGAATACACCATCGCCGACATGGCGGTGTGGCCCTGGTATGGCGCGCTCGCCAAGGGGCTGGTCTATGGCGCCGGCGAATTCCTTTCGGTGCAGGACTACAAGAACGTGCAGCGCTGGACCGACCAGATCGCCAAGCGTCCAGCCGTGAAGCGCGGCCGCATGGTCAACCGCATCTCCGGCGATCCCGCCAGCCAGCTCCACGAGCGGCACGACGCGAGCGATTTCGAGACCAGGACGCAGGACAAGCTCGCACCGGCGACGTAACTGCGTAGGGCGGATTAGCCGTAGGCGTAATCCGCCATTCTTCGTCCCGCATGTGTTCGGCGGATTACGCTTCGCTAATCCGCCCTACGGTCAATCCGGCAGCATCTCGCCGGAGCCGCCGAGCTCCGCCGGCAGGTCGGCATATTTCGGCAGGCCATCCCGGACCGACACCATCTTGCTCGCGTAGTTCGCGTGCAGGGTCGGCTGGTGCTGGTATCCCTTCAGCAGATTGGCGTAGACATCGATCAGCCGCATCCGCGGATGCTCGGTCATGACGTGGCCGCCGCAGCGCTTGCAGAACTTTCGATAGGAATGCTCGGTCTTGTTGAACGTCCCGAGCTCCGCCTCGCCCTTGGTGATGCGCACGCCGTCCGATTTCCACAGGCTGAACGCGTTGATCGGCGCCGCTGACCACGCCTGGCAGTCGGCGCAATGGCAATAGCCTGCAAACATCGGCTTGCCGGTCACCTCGACCTCCACGGTGCCGCAGAAGCAGCCGGCACGATAGCTCGGCTGCAGCTCGGCATGCGTGTCCCCGTCATCCACCAGGAGGTCGTTGTAGCCGGGATCTTTCCGCATGAAATTGCGGATGAAATCGCACTCGACCGAAAGCTTGCGTCGCTGCGCCCGTACCGCATCCAGCGTGGCGCGGCCGAGCTTCGAGCCGATGCCGCGGCCGCCCAGTTCCGGCGGCACCTCGGTGTGCACCAGCGTGATCGCACTGTCGGTCTTGCGGTACGTCACGAAGGCGATTGGTCCGTCGACGTCGAGCTCGAACCGGCTGCGTTCTTCGTTGTCGCGAAAAGCTTCCGGCATCATCTCGCTCCCGGGTTCGGTTATCTGGTCTTGGCGCCTTCGGCCGCCGGAAACACCACGCGATCATCGGTGCGGCAATAGCGGTCGGCGAACATGCGGCCGATCGGGTGATAGCGCTCCATGTGCACCCGCATCGCCTCGGGATCCCAGAGCTCGTCGCGGATGTGAAAGTGGATGCCTTCGCCCATGATCAGGCGGCGATCATCGTTGACGTCGATCAGCTTCCAGAGCTTGCACTCCATCGCCCATGGCGTGTCGGCGAGGCGCGGCACCGCGATGCTGGTGGATGGCGCCAGCTTCAGGCCGAGATAGTCGGGCTCGCCGATCTCGGGCGGAAAATCGCCGCTGCTCTCGTGCATCGCTTTCGCCAGCGGCTCGTCGGCGAGGTTGACCACGAACTCGCCGGTGCGCTGGATGTTGAGGAACGTGTCCTTGTCCTCGCCGTTCGGCTTGCGGTTCGCCGCGAACATGCAGAGCGGCGGATCCTCGCAGAAGGCGTTGAAGAAGCTGAACGGGGCGGCGTTGACCACGCCGGTCGGCCCGAGCGAGGTCACCCACGCGATCGGCCGCGGCAAGATGAAGGAGGTCAGCACCTTGTAGCGCTCGCGTGGCGTCAGGTCGCTGGCGGCGTAGTCCATGATGGCTCCAGGGGCTTGCTTTCTTCACCTCTCCCCCGCTTGCGGGGAGAGGTCGAATTCGATCGAAGATCGAATTCGGGTGAGGGGGTACAGGTGCCTCAGCGATCGCGAGTGCGGAGAGAGACCCCTCACCCAACCATCTCCCCGTAAGAACGGGGAGAGGGAGAGACCCTTACGCCATGCTCAGCTCGTGGCGGCCGACCACCATCCAGTGCACCTCGTCCGGGCCGTCGGCAAAGCGCAGGTGGCGCACGTCCTGATACATTTCGGCCAGCGGGGTCCAGTGCGAGATGCCGGTGGCGCCGTGCATCTGGATCGCCTGATCGATGATCTTGCAGGCGCGCTCCGGCACCATGGCCTTGACCATGGAGACCCAGACGCGGGCCTCCTTGTTGCCGAGCACGTCCATCGCCTTGGCGGCCTTCAGCACCATCAGCCGCATCGCCTCGATCTCGCAGCGCGCCTGCGCGATGATCTGCATGTTGCCGCCGAGATGGGCGATCTTCTTGCCGAAGGCCTCGCGGGTGAGGCCGCGCTGCACCATGAGGTCGAGCGCCTTCTCGGCCTTGCCGATGGTGCGCATGCAGTGATGGATGCGGCCCGGGCCGAGGCGGAGCTGCGAGATTTCGAAGCCGCGGCCTTCGCCGAGCAGGATGTTCTCCTTTGGCACGCGCACGTTGTTGAAACGCATGTGCATGTGGCCGCGCGGGGCATGGTCCTGGCCGAACACGTGCATGGGGCCGAGCACCTCGACGCCGGGCGTGTCGCGCGGCACCAGGATCTGCGACTGCTGCTTGCTCGGCGCCGCGTCGGGATTGGTCTTCACCATCACGATCAGGATCTTGCAGCGGGGATCGCCGACACCCGAGATGTAGTACTTCTCGCCGTTGATGACCCATTCGTCGCCGACGAGCTTGGCGGTGGTCGAGATGTTCTTGGCGTCGGAGGAGGCGACGTTCGGCTCGGTCATGACATAGGCCGAGCGGATCTCGCCGTTGAGCAGCGGTTTCAGCCATTTCTCCTTCTGCTCCTTGGTGCCGACGCGCTCCAGCACCTCCATGTTGCCGGTGTCGGGCGCGGAGCAGTTCATGGTCTCGGAGGCCAGCGGGCTCTTGCCGAGCTCGGCGGCGATATAGGCGTAGTCGAGGTTCTTCAGGCCCTGGCCGGTCTCGTCATCGGGCAGGAAGAAGTTCCAGAGACCTTCCTGCTTGGCCTTGTTCTTGGCCTTCTCCAGCACCTCGAGCTGCTTCGGCGTGAAGCTCCAGCGATCCTCCTTGCCTTCGCCCGCCTTGGCGAACTCGATCGACATCGGCTCGACGGTGTCGCGGATGAACTTCTTGACGTGGTCATAGAGCGGACGGACCTGGTCCGACATCCGGAGGTCGTTGAGCTCGTCGCCGGGATTGAGAGTGTAGTTGGTGGTGCGGGGAATGTAGGCGTGTTTTGTCATTGTTCCTCCCGGGGACGCTGAGATCGTTCTGGCGGCAGAATAGTGCCAGTGAGGCCAAAGTGCGAGCGCGCATTTGTTCGCGCCGAGCCGTGCCACGCGATGGAATATCGCGAGGTCGTTTGAAATGTTGTTTGAATGAGGCTGGAGAACTCTCTCCAGTGTCGTCCCGGACAAGCGAAGCGCAGATCCGGGACCCAGCCACAGGGAGACGTTTGGCGAAGACTCGGAGTGACCAACTTGTCCCATAACCGCTTCCTGGGGTTATGGGTCCCGGCGTTCGCCGGGACGACACCGAGTTTGGAGCCAGCTCAGTTCGGCATCCGGTGCATCGCGCAGATCTTGTTGCCGTCGAGGTCGCGCAGATAGGCGAGATAGAGCTTGCCGCCAGGGCCCTGACGCACCCCTGGCGGATCCTCGATGGATTTTGCGCCGGCTGCGACACCAGCCGCGTGCCAGGCGTCGACCTGCTCCGGGGAGCCGCAGGCAAAGCCGATCGTGCCGCCATTCGCGCAGGTCGCCGGTTCGCCGTTGATCGGCTTCGAGACCGAGAACACGCCGGTCTTGGTGATGTAGAAGATGCGATGGCCGTCGACCCTGGCTGGCCGGACCTCGAGCGTGCTCAGCAGATTGTCGTAGAACGTCTTGGCCTTGTCGAGGTCGTTGGTGCCGATCATGACGTGTGAGAACATTTGCCCATTCCCTCAGAGTTTGTTGCCCGGACGGAGCGTAGCGAAATCCGGGTCTGTTTTGCTTTGGCCGTCCCGGATCGCGCCTCGCTCCATCCGGCGGTACTCGAAAGATCAAAACGCCGTATAGCCGCCGTCGATCACGAACGTGTCCGCGGTGTGATAAGAAGAGGCCTTGCTCATCAGATACACTGCGATGCCGCCGAAATCGGACGCCTCGCCGAAGCGCCGCATCGGAATCCGCGGCATGACGTTGCCGACGAACTTGTCGTTGGCCATGAGCCCTGCCGTCATGTCGCTCTTGATCCATCCCGGCAGGATCGCATTCGCGGTGACTCCGTGGCGCGCCAGCTCGACGCCGAGCGCGCGCACCAGCGCGTTGATCGCCGCCTTGGTCGCCGCATAGTGCTCGTTGCGCGCGGTGCCGAAGATCGAGGCGAGGCTCGAGGTCGCGACGAGGCGGCCGAAGGGATCGCCGGCATTGGCGCGCTCGGTCATGTGTTTCGCCGCGGCCTGGAACGCGTGGAACACGCCGTCCAGATTGGTCGCGAACATCGTGCGCCATTCCTCCTCGGTGCGCTCGATGAAGGAGCGCCGGCCGCCGCCGCCGATGCCGGCATTGGCGAAGCAGCCGTCGACCCGGCCGAACGCATCGAGCGTCGCCTTCATCGCTGCGTTGACCGACGCGGGATCGGTGACGTCGCAGACGCGGGTGTCGACCTTGCCGGCAAGGCCGGCCAGGCTGGCGGCCGCAGCCTTGTTCTTGTCCGCATTGCGGCCCCAGATCGAGACGTTGCAGCCCTGGGCCGCGAGCGCCTGGGCGATGCCGAGCCCGATGCCGCCATTGCCGCCGGTGATCACGGCGACGCGGCCGGAGAGGTCGAAAAGGTTCATGCGCGTTTCCTGCTATTGGCAAGGTCTCGGCAAGTCATCCTGGCATGCTGCAGCATCAGCCGCTGCGCACAAGATTGCTTGCCATGCGCCGATCACCATGGACAAGGTCGCGACAAAAATCAAATATGCGCCCCGGCAAAAAGTAATTCCGGTCTGCGAAACTGTCGCAAGCCGCAACCGACGAGGAAACCATGCAGTTCAAACACGTCACGCTCGATTTCGATGGCGCGGTCGCAATCCTCAAGCTCGACCATCAGGAGGTGATGAACGCGGTCTCCGTCGACATGCTGGGTGGCCTTGCCGAGGCGCTCGATGCGATCGAGGAGAAGAGGGACGAGGTGCGCTGCGTGGTGCTGACCGGCGCGGGCCGCGCGTTCTGCACCGGTGCGAATCTGCAGGGCCGCAACAATCAGTCGAAGAAGACCAAGGCCGGCCTGACGCTGGAAACCGGCTTCCACCCTTTCCTGCGCCGCATCCGCAATCTGCATTGCCCGATCGTCACCGCGGTCAACGGTCCCGCCGCCGGCGCCGGCATGAGCTTCGCGCTGCTCGGCGACATGATCCTGTGCGCGCGCTCGTCATATTTCCTGCAGGCCTTCCGCCGCATCGGCCTCGTGCCGGATTGCGGCTCGACCTGGCTGCTGCCGCGGCTCGTCGGCCGCGCGCGTTCGATCGAATTGTCGCTGATGGGCGAGCGGCTTCCGGCCGAGAAGGCGCTGGAATGGGGGCTCGTCAACCGCGTCTATGACGACGGCGTGCTGATGGAGGAGGCGATGAAGCTCGCGCGCGATCTAGCGAGCGGCCCGACGGTGGCACTGTCGCTGATCCGCAAGCTCTATTGGGACAGTCCGGAAAATTCCTTCGAGGATCAGCTGAATCTCGAGTTCCAGTGCCAGCTCCGTGCCGGCGACACCCAGGACTTCCGGGAGGGCGTCGGCGCGTTCCTCGAGAAGCGGCCCGCGCAGTTCAAAGGCAAATGATCGAGGTCGAACTCTCTCGAAGCGTCGCGCGCTGGTGCAGCGGGGCGAGCGGCGTCACTGGAGCGGCCAAGCTGTCCGGCGGCGCCAGCCAGGAAACCTGGCGCTTCGACATCGTGCATCCCGATGGACCGATCGGCGCGATCCTCCGCCGCTCACCGAAGGGCTACGGCGCAGCACCGACGCGTGCGGCGGGTCTTGCCGCGGAAGCGCAGCTGATGCAGCTCGCCTACGAGGCCGGTGTGCCGTCACCGCGCGTGATGCATGTGCTGGTGCCGGAAGACGATCTCGGCACCGGCTTCATCATGCAGCGGGTCGAGGGCGAGACCATCGCGCGCAAGATTTTGCGCGACGACGAATACGCCACGGCGCGGCCGCTTCTGGCGCGGCAGATCGGCGGCATTCTTGCGGCCCTTCACAGGCTGCCGCAGGACAGATTGCCCGAACTGCGCATCCGGGGCGCGACCCAGGAAATCGCCGAATTCGAGCGCGACTATCGCAGCCTGAACTGGCCCAAGCCGGTGTTCGAGCTGGCGCTGCGCTGGCTGCGCGACCACGATCCCGGTCCCGCGCCCGAGACCACGCTGGTGCATGGCGATTTCCGCAACGGCAATCTCATCATCGGCGCCGAGGGCGTGCGCGCGGTGCTGGACTGGGAGCTCGCCCATCTCGGCGATCCCATGGAAGATCTCGGCTGGGTCTGTGTCAACTCGTGGCGCTTCGGGGAGATCGACAAGCCGGTCGGCGGTTTTGGCCCGCGCGAGGAGCTGTTCGCCGGCTATGAAGCGGCGGGCCGCAAGGTCGACGCAGCGCGCGTAAAATTCTGGGAAGTGATGGGCACCTTGCGCTGGGGCATCATGTGCGGCGGCATGATGCAGCGATTCCGCGAGGGACCCGACCATTCGATGGAACGGGCCATGATCGGCCGCCGCGCGAGTGAAACCGAGATCGATCTGTTGCGGCTCCTGGCGCCGCGCGGGAGCTGACACATGCAGGACGAGCCGACCCCGATCGAGCTGACCAAGTCCGTCGCCGATTTCCTCCGCAACGACATCAACCCGCTGATCTCCGGCCACCAAGCCTTCAAGCTGCGCGTCGCCGTCAACATCCTCGATCTCGTGACCCGGCAGCTGACGCGGGAGGAGGGGAGCGATGCCGCGGAAGTGGAGCGCCTGCGCGCGCTGCTTGGTGTTGATGGCTCGGTTACCGATCTCAACCGCGCGCTCGCCGAGCGCATCGCCAAGGGCGAGGTCGATCTCGCAACCCCAGGCCTCGCCGATCACCTCTGGGCGACCACGATGGACAAGCTAGCCGTCGATCAGCCGAACTATGCGTCCTATAAGCGTGAGCTATCGAGAGACAGGTAAACCTCTCCTCGTCATTGCGAGGAGCTCTTGCGACGAAACAATCCAGAATCTTTCCGCGGATGCAATTCTGGATTGCTTCGCTGCGCTCGCAATGACGGTGTTGAAGCAATCGCCCGCGCTCTCTGCCGTCATTCCGGGGCGACGCGTAGCGACGAACCCGGAATCCATTCATCCACGCGTTCTGGCGCCTGATGGATTCCGGGTTCGCGCCCAAGCGGGGCGCGCCCCGGAATGACCACGCAAAGCGGGGTCACTTCCCCACCCATTTCGGCGGCCGCTTCTCCGCAAACGCCTTCGGGCCCTCGATGTAGTCCTGCGAGGCGACCATCGCCTTCACCGCCGGATACTCGCGCTGCTCCTCGATCGCCTGTTCCAGCGACACGCCAAGCCCCTTCTGGATCGCCTGCTTCGAGGCCCGGATCGACATCGGCGAATTCTTAGCGATCATCTCGGCCCAGCGCAGCGCGCCCGCGAGTGCCTCGCCCTGCGGCACGACCTCGTTGACGAAGCCGAGCTCGAGCCCTTCCTTGGCGCTGACATGGCGCGCGGTCAGGATCATCCCCATCGCGCGCTTGAGCCCGATCTGCCGCGGCAGCCGGTGCAGGCCGCCGGCGAGGGCGGCGAGGCCGACGCGCGGCTCGGGCAGGGCGAAGGTCGCGTTCTCCGACGCAATGATCAGGTCGCACGCCAGCGCGATCTCGAAGCCGCCGCCCATCGCGACGCCATTGACCGCAGCGATGATCGGCTTGTCGCAGTCGAACCGCGAGGTCAGGCCGGCAAAGCCGCCCTTGTCCCAGCCGCGCTTGCCGCCGGCCGCCTGCCACTTCAGGTCGTTGCCGGCGCAGAATGCCTTGTCACCGGCGCCGGTGACGATCGCAATCCACTGTTCCGGATCTCCGGAGAAATCGTCGAACACCTTCTGAAGCTCGAAATGCGCATCGGTGTGCAGCGCGTTGTAGACCTCGGGCCGCGACAGCGTGACGATCGTGATCGGCCCCTTGCGTTCCACTTTCGAAAACTTCAGCTCCATGGTCGCTCCCCGCATTTTCTCGTCAAGGAATATTGGTGGCATAGTAGCGCGCGTCGGCGACGGAGCACCATCGAATTGCGCTGGCGTGCTTTGCGCAATCGTCACGCCTTGGCTTGCTTGACTTGAGCGCGCTCTTCTCCGCTTAATCGCGCGAAGGACTAACGCCCCTAGCGCCTTAACGCAAAACGATAAAATCATTCCGGGAGAGAACCCTTGGATTTCTCACTGCCTGCCGATCTCGTCGCCTATCTCGGAGAGCTCGACCGTTTCATCGAACGCGAGATCAAGCCGCTGGAGGAGGCCGACGACAACATCCGCTTCTTCGACCACCGCCGCGAATGGGCACGTACCGATTTCGAGAACGGCGGTCTGCCGCGCCACGAATGGGAAACGCTGCTGCGCCAGGCCAAGGATCTCGCCGACGCTGCCGGCCATCTGCGTTTTCCGGTGCCGAAGCAATATGGCGGCAAGGACGGGTCCAACCTCTGGATGGCCGTGATCCGCGAGCACTTCGCAGCGAAGGGGCTTGGCCTCCACAACGATCTCCAGAACGAGCACTCGATCGTCGGCAACTTCCCCGTCGTCACCATGCTCGACCGCTACGGCCGCGACGACCAGAAGGCGATGATCGACGGCTCGATCAGGGGCAAGTACCGCATCACGTTCGGCCTGACCGAGCCGCATCACGGCTCGGATGCCACCCACATGGAAACGCGCGCGGTGCCTGCGACCCGCGACAACGTCAAGGGCTGGATCATCAACGGCGAGAAGATGTGGACCACCGGCATGCATGTCGCCACCCACTGCGCGCTGTTCGCGCGCACGTCGGGCAACGACGGCGATGCGCGAGGGATCACCTGCTTCCTGGTGCCGGCCAAGAGCTATGGCGTCAAGGTCGAGGAATACATGTGGACCTTCAACATGCCGACCGATCATCCCCGCGTCAGCTTCACCGACGTGTTCGTGCCCGAAGATGCGCTGTTCGGAGAGGTCGGTCGCGGCCTGTCGCTGGCGCAGTGCTTCGTGCACCAAAACCGCATCCGGCAGGCGGCGAGCTCGCTGGGCGCTGCGGTCTACTGCATCAACGAGAGCGTCAAATATGCCCGCGAGCGCAAGCCGTTCGGCCGGGCGCTCGCCGAGAACCAGGCGATCCAGTTTCCGCTGGTCGAACTCGCCACCCAGGCCGAGATGCTGCGCCTGTTGATCCGCAAGACCGCCTGGGAGATGGACCAGCTCACCGAGGAACAGATCGAGCGCACGCTCTCCGATCGCGTCTCGATGTGCAACTATTGGGCAAATCGCCTCTGCTGCGAATCCGCCGACCGCGCCATGCAGGTCCATGGCGGCATGGGCTATTCACGCCACAAGCCGTTCGAGCACATCTACCGCCACCACCGCCGCTACCGCATCACCGAAGGCAGCGAGGAGATCCAGATGCGGAAAGTGGCGGGGTTCCTGTTCGGCTATATGGGGCCGGGGAAGCATTGAGTCGTTACCGCGCGTTATCTCTCCCGAGTCGTCCCCGCCTAGTGCGCAATTGCGCACGGGGGCGGGGACCCATAACCCCAGGGAGAAGTGTGGCGCGGGAAAGCAACTCCGTGTCGTCGCCAAACTCTACCCTGTGGATATGGGTCCCGGGCTCGCGCTACGCGCGCCCCGGGACGACGAAATGGATAGACCGCGGATCAATTCACCCTTCGATCCTTCCCCGCCCAATAGGGCTCCCGCAATTGCCGCCGCAGGATCTTGCCCGATGGATTGCGCGGCAGCGCCGGCAGGAATTCCACGCTCTTCGGCGTCTTGTAGCCGGCGATACGCTCGCGCGCGAAGTTGATGATGTCGGTGGCGGTCGCCTGCTTGCCCGGTTTCATCACCACCACCGCCTTCACCGCCTCGCCCCATTTGTCGTCGGGCACGCCGATCACGGCGGCCTCGGCGACATCAGGATGATCGCACAGCGCGCTCTCGACCTCGGCCGGGTAGATGTTCTCGCCGCCGGAGATGATCATGTCCTTGATGCGGTCGTGGATGTAGAGATAGCCGTCCTCGTCCATGTAGCCGGCGTCGCCCGTGCGCAGCCAGCCGTCGCTGCGCAGCGTCGCAGCGGTGGCTTCAGGCAAGTTCCAGTAGCCGGCCATGTTCGAGCCCGAACGCGTCACGATCTCGCCGACCTGGCGCGGCGGCAGCGGCTTGCCGTCCGGATCCAGGATCGCGATCTCGACGCCCGGTAGCGCCTTGCCCGCCGAGCGCATCCGTTCGAGTCCCTCGACGTGATCCTCCGGCGGCAGCGCGACGATGGTGCCGGTGGTCTCGGTCATGCCGTACATCTGCACGAAGCCGCATTTGAAGACGTCGATGCACTCCTTCAGCAGCGCCGCCGGAATCGGGGAAGCGCCGTAGAGCATGTATTTCAACCGCGAGAAATCGACCGTCCTGGCGCGCGGCTGCCGCACAACGAACTGCATCGCCGCCGGCACCATGAACAGCTTCGTGATGCCCAACTGCTCGAAGAAGTCCAGAACCTTGGTCGGATCGAATTCGCGCGCGATCACGCCGCGGGCGCCATGATAGAGCCCCATCACACCCCAGCCGGAGCCGCCGATGTGGAAGATCGGCATCGCGACCAGCGAGACGTCATCGGTCGACCACCGGTTCCATTCCGGCTTGTCCTCGGCATTGCCTGTCTGCACCAAGTTGAGGAAGTTCGCGTGGCTCAGCATCGCGCCCTTCGGCTTGCCTGTCGTGCCCGAGGTGTAGAGCTGGATCGCGATGTCCCTGGTGTCGATCGGCACTTTCGGGTCGTCGCCACTCTGTGCATCGCGCCAGGCCGTAAAGTCCGGCCACTCCGGTGCGCCGCCTTCGGTGGTGATGACGGTGCGCACGCCGGGCAGCCGGTCCCTGATCTGGCGGACCTGTGTGATGAACTCCGGCCCGACGAAAAGCAGCGCCGCTTTGCAGTCTTCGACGATGAAGGCGACTTCGGGCCCCGCGAGCCGCCAGTTCACCGGCGCCATCACGACGCCGGCTTTCATCGCGCCCATCAGCAGCTCGAAATAGAGATCGCTGTTCTTGCCGAGATAGGCGATACGGTCGCCCTTCTTCAGGCCCATCTCGATCAGGGCGTTGGCGACCTTGTTGGTCTTGATGTCGAACTCTGCAAAGCTGGTGCGGCGGCTCTCGAATTCATAGGCGATGGCGTTGCCGCGGCTCTTCGCGCGCTCGCGCACCATGTCGGCGAGGTTCGCCAATGGCTGTGTGGACATGTTTCTCCCGTGACGTCTTGTTCTTATGCCTGGGAGTGTGGCGTCATCTGCCAGTAAAGACAATACGCGAGAAGGCAAGCTGTCGTCCCGGACAAGCGCGCCATAGGCGCGCGCAGATCCGGGACCCATAATCACAGGAAGTGGTTTGGCGAAGACTCGGAGTTACCGACTCGCGCGACATTGTTCCCTGTGGTTATGGGTCCCCGCGTTCGCGGGGACGACAGGTGAGGGCGGGGCGAAAGACCTAGCCCCTTACATATGCGCGCACTCGCAACGCGTCCTCACCCCCGCTTCGCCCGGTCCTTCTCGTTCTGCGCCATGATGCTCTCGCGCGCGGTCTTCCAGTCGTCGTCGCTCCAGTCGCGGAGCTGATAGAAATTGCCGCCCATGGCGAGGGCCTGCGCGCCGTCCATCGCGATGGTCTCGCCGTTGATCCAGTCGCAGCCGCCGGAGATCAGGAACACGGCGACGTTCTGCAGTTCCTCCATGGTGCCGACGCGGCCCATCGGGTTCATCGCCTTGGTACGCGCGCCGGCCTCGTCACCGGGCTTGATGCGCTTGCTCATGCCTTCGGTCGGGATCTCGCCCGGGGCGATGGTGTTGAGGCGGATGCCGTAGCGGCCCCATTCGGTCGCCAGCGACATCGTCATGGCGTGGATCGCCGACTTGCTCATTGCCGACGGCACCACGTAAGGCGAGCCGTTGCGCACCCAGGTCGTGGTGATCGAGACGACGTTGCCGGGCTGCTTCAAGGCGATCCAGCGCTTGCCGACCGCATGTGTCACGTAGAAGGTGCCGTGCATGACGATGTTGGCGACGGCATCGAAGCCGCGCGGCGACAGTTCCTCGGTGCGCGAGATGAAATTGCCGGCGGCGTTGTTGATGAGGTCGGTCAGCGGAGCCTCGCGGAAGATGTTCTCCACCATCTCCTCGACCGCGAGCGCGTTGCGGATGTCGACGCCGTGGCTGGTGACGCGGCCGCCATGGCGATCCATCAGCTCGGTCGCGGTCTCGTCGCAGACGATCTTACGTCGGCCGCAAATGTGCACGTCGGCGCCGAGCTGGAGGAAGCGCGCCGCCATCGACTTGCCGAGACCTGTGCCGCCGCCGGTCACGAGAATGCTCCGGCCGGCGAGAAGATTTTCCTTGAACATGGCTGTTTCCCCCGTAGGGATTGTCAGTTAATTGGTCGATTGACTAAATCCGGCCGCCAGCGTCCTGTAAAGCGGCACTGAACAAGAACAGGGGAGAATTCGTCCATGGAAGAGCGCGTCTCGATCTCGATCTCGGAAGGCGTCGCCGACGTGCGGCTGGTACGCGCGGACAAGATGAATGCGCTCGATCAGGCGATGTTCGAGGCCCTTGTCGCCGCAACCGAGCGGCTTTCCAGGGAGAAAGGCCTGCGCGCCGTCGTGCTGTCGGGTGAAGGACGCGCCTTCTGCGCCGGGCTCGACATGGGGCGTTTTGCCGCCATGAAGGAGAAGGGCGGCAACGGAATTCCGGGTGGCGAAAATCGCGATCTCACCAAGCGCACGCACGGCCAGGCGAACTTTCCGCAAGCTGCGGTGTGGGGCTGGCGCCAGCTTCCGGTACCCGTGATCGCGGCCGTGCACGGCGTTGCGTTCGGCGGCGGTTTCCAGCTCTCGCTCGGTGCCGACATGCGCTTTCTCTCGGCGGATGCGCGGATGTCGATCATGGAGATCAAATGGGGCCTCGTGCCGGACATGGCCGGCACGCCGATCCTGGCCTCGCTCGTGCGCGACGACATCCTGCGCGATCTCACCTACACAGGGCGCATCTTCTCGGCACAGGAAGCCATGACATACGGCCTCGCCACGCGCATCTGCGACGACCCGCGCGCGAGCGCCCTCGAAGCCGCGCGCGAGATCGCCGGCAAGAGCCCCGATGCGATCCGCGCGGCAAAGCGCCTGCTCAACAATCTCGCGGTCGATCCCGGCCCGGCGCTGCTTGCCGAGTCCGTCGAGCAGCAGAAGCTGATCGGCAGCGCCAACCAAACCGAAGCGGTCCGCGCCAACTTGGAGAAGCGCGCGCCGAAGTTCGCGGATTAGCTTTCCGTCATTCCGGGGCGATGCGAAGCATCGAGCTCGGAATCCATAACCACGATCGGGAGTATGGATTCCGGGCCTGCGCCTTTGGCGCATCCCGGAATGACGACGGTAGGTTTGGCCGCATTCTCGAACCCGACGAAAGATCGGAAAAGCAACAATGAGCGAAACGCCCCAATTCCTCGGCATCGTCTCCGGCGAGCGCCGTCGTGCCCATGCCGAGGTCGCAGACCGTAGCGACCGCATCGCCTCCGGCCTCGCCAAGCTCGGCGTCAAGCCTGGCGATTGCGTCTGCATGCTGATGCGTAACGACATCGCCTTCCTCGAAGCCGCCTACGCCGCGATGCGGCTCGGCGCCTATGGCGTGCCGATCAACTGGCACTTCAAGCCGGAGGAGATCACCTACATCCTCGGCGACACCGGCACTTCCGTGCTGATCGGACATGCCGACATGCTGCATGCCTTGCGCGATGCGATACCGAAGGGCGTCACCGTGCTCAGCGTGCCGACGCCGCCGGAAATCCTCTCCAACTACAAGATCGATCCAGATCATCTGACGACGCCCGATTTCGCGATCGATTTTGAGACGTGGCTCGCGCAGCACCGGCCCTATGACGGCCCGATCGTGCCGCAGCCCATGAACATGATCTACACGTCGGGCACGACAGGCCATCCCAAGGGCGTGCGGCGCAACGCGCCGACGCCGGAGCAGGCCGCGGCCGGCGAGCGCATGCGCGCGATGATCTACGGGCTCAAGCCCGGCGCCCGCGCGCTGCTGCCGGGCCCGCTCTATCACTCGGCGCCGAACTCCTTCGGCATCCGTGCCGGCAAGCTCGGCGGCGCGCTGGTGCTGATGCCGCGCTTCGAAGCCGAGGAGTTCCTGGAACTGATCGAGCGCTATGAGATCGACACCATCTTCATGGTGCCGACCATGTTCATCCGCCTGATGAAGCTGCCCGAGCCGGTGCGCAGAAAGTACGACGTCTCCTCGCTGCGCCACGTCATCCACGCCGCCGCGCCATGCCCGGCAGACGTCAAGCGCGCCATGATCGAATGGTGGGGACCGGTGATCTACGAGTTCTACGGCTCGACCGAATCCAGCGCCGTCACCTTCGCGACGTCGGAGGACGCGCTGAAGAAGCCCGGTACCGTCGGCAGGATTTCGCCGGGCGCCGAATTGCGGTTCATCGGCGAGGACGGCCGCGTGCTTGGCGTCGGCGAGATCGGCGAGATCTATTCCCGCATGGCCGAGATGGCCGATTTCACCTATCACAACAAGCCGGAGAAGCGCGCCGAGATCGACCGCGACGGCTTCATCACCTCCGGCGACGTCGGTTACATCGACGAGGACGGCTACGTCTTCATCTGCGACCGCAAGCGCGACATGGTGATCTCGGGTGGCGTCAACATCTACCCGGCCGAGATCGAGTCCGTGCTGCATGCCGTGCCCGGCGTGCATGATTGCGCCGTGTTCGGCATCCCCGACGCTGAATTCGGTGAGGCGCTGATGGCGGTGGTCGAGCCGCAGGCCGGTGTCACGCTCGATGAAGCCGGAGTCCGCGCCGCGTTGAAGGCGCATCTGGCCGACTACAAGGTCCCCAGGCACATCGAGATCCGCTCCGGGCTGCCGCGCGAAGATTCCGGCAAGATCTTCAAGCGCCGCCTTCGCGATCCCTATTGGGAGCAGGTGGGCCGGAAGATCTGACGTTGCGTAGCCCGGATGAGCGAAGCGATATCCGGGACAGTGCGAGTTAAGGCCCCGGATGGCGCTTCGCTCATCCGGGCTACAAGAACCGATGAGGAGGGGCTCCCATGACCGACGCCGCCAACGAAGTCCTCTACGCAGTCGCCGACCACATCGCGACCATCACGCTGAACGCGCCGGAGCGCATGAACACGATCTCCGGGCCGATGCTGAACGATCTCGCCCGTCTGCTGACCGAGGCCAATGAGGACAGGAATGTCCGCGTCGTGATCCTCACCGGCAAGGGCAAGGCGTTCTGCGCCGGCCTCGACCTGCGCAAGGAGCGCGACGGAAACGGCCTCAGCGCGGCGTCCTCCCCGACCACGATCAACCTCCGCAACACCCCGCCGACGGTCCTGCATGCGATGGACAAGCCGACCATCTGCGCCGTCAACGGCGGCGCGGCTGGGTACGGTATGGATACTGCGCTGGGCTGCGACATCCGCATCATGGCTGAGTCCGCAAAGCTCGCCGCAGCCTTCGTCAAGCGCGGCGTGGTGCCGGAGTCCGGCGGCACCTGGCTGTTGCCGCGCATGCTCGGCTGGGCCAAGGCCTCCGAGCTGATCTTCACGGGCCGCACGCTTGGCGCCCGCGAGTGCCTGGAATGGGGCCTCGCCAACGAGGTGGTGCCGGATGCCGAGCTGATGAGCCGTGCCACGGCGATCGCCCGCGAGATCGCCGCCAACGCGCCGCTCGCGGTGCAGGCCTCCAAGCGCATGATGCGGATGGGCCTGAACGAAAACTTCCCCGACCACGTTCATCATGTCTATCTGCAGCTCCTGCCGCTGTTCAAGACTGAGGACATGGCCGAGGGCATCAAGGCCTTCATGGAGAAGCGCGATCCGAAATTCCAGGGGCGGTAGCGGGTTGTGCCTGGCGGGTCGTCTTAGCAGCGACAGATTTCGTGCCTATATGAGCGGGGTCATTGACCTCTGGATCATCCCATGACCCCCGTTTCCATGCTGCTCAACATCCTCTGGATCCTGATCGGCGGCGCCTGGATGGCGTTCGGCTGGCTGGTGGCTGCCATCATCATGGCCATCACCATCATCGGCCTGCCCTGGGCGCGGGCGGCGTTCAACATCGCCGTCTACACGCTGCTGCCGTTCGGCTCGCGCGCGGTCAATCGCTATGACGTCACCGGTGTCGAGGATATAGGCACCGGCCCGCTCGGGGTGATCGGCAACATCATCTGGTTCGTGCTCGCCGGCTGGTGGCTGGCGCTCGGCCACGTCCTGACCGCGCTGGTCCTCGCGATCACCATCATCGGCATCCCCTTCGCCTGGGCCCATCTCAAGCTCGCGGGCATCGCGCTCTGGCCGATCGGCAAGGTGATCGTGCCGGCTTGAGGCGCGCGGACGCGTCTATGTCGGTCGCGGGGGCCGGTGCGCTCCGGCGAAGCAGACTTTGGAGCCTCGCGGCAATCGACGCTCCTGTGGGACTTTCGCATCGCTAGGCTCGCGGCGAGTTCTCTCGAAACTCGCTTGGCGTTATGCCCGCCATGCGGCGGAACGCACGGGCAAAGTGAGCCGGGTCGGTGTAACCCGTGGCAAACGCAACATCGATTATTCTGGCGTCCGTCTTGCGCAGCAAGTCGGCTCCTTTCTCGAACCGGACCTGATCGAGCAAACGAGAGTATGTCAGTCCTGCGCTTGCGAGGCCGCGCTGAAGGCTTCTTACGCTGATCCCGGCGATCTCCGCCACCTCGGCGATGCCGGGGGGGCCCTCATCCAGGTACGATGGAAGCATCATCTTGAGCGATGTTATGGCATCGGTGCCGATACGCCGAAACTCGCGCTCCGATGGACCTGATGCCGCGGGCTTCACCGGATTGGGCAAGCTCAGCATTGAAATGGGCACATCAATCCATGAAACCTTCTGACCCGATAGGAAGCGGGTGTGAGGCCACCGGGATTGGGTCTCGGGACCAGGCGTGTATCGAGCTTCAAAGGCGATCGTCGCCGGCGCCCAATTCGGCCCTGCAAACTGGCGGATGACGTACACCATCATCACGTTCTGCAGCCATTGCGTATGCTCGAGATGCAGAGTTCCAGCAGTTCCGGAGATGCTGTTGCAAACCCTCAAGAGGTCATCATGACGCTCGAGCCAATAGCGGACGAAGTTGTCTTCGATCTGGATAAGCTGACACCATTGCTCCAAGACGGAAAACAGGGTCGGCGCGTGGCGAACCGCAGCTTGAAGTTGGTCACTCATATGACCAAAGTGCATTCGTTGGACGGCCCGAAATCCAAGATCCGTAATCCCCTGCGATGATTGTGCAATCGTTGCGAACTGAAGGGCGGGAATGAGCGGGAAATAGTCGTTGGGCTTCTGTTCGGGATGTGCTGGCAGGCCGAACCTGCTCAGCATCCGTTCAGCCGGGGCCCCGGCCTCGTTCAAAACCTCGACGAAAGGTGCAAGCAGGGCGCAACGCGCCACGACAATGGCCTTCATGGTCGTGCCCCGGGACGACACGGCTTTCCGCTGTCCCGGCCTCCCAAGGTGATGCAACCGTGCGCCTTGCGCATGATGCTACTTTAGACTGAGTTCGAGATCAACCTTGCCACGCTGCGGCATCATGCCGGTGCTACCCTTCGCAACGGTCGGCGAGGTCGCATTTTGGCGCGCGATGGCCATACGTCATGGCGTCTTCTGCGTAAACATTGGCGAATATGTCGGAAGAGCGGAGGTTTTGCGCCGCATCATGAAGCGAGTCTCCACGCCGTCCCGATACGCTGTCCGGGCGGCCATCGCCGCGTCGCTGCGCCAGGACCGTGCGGTGCTCCCGCAAACGGCGCACCGGCTCGGCATCAGTGCCCGCTCGCTGCAGCGCCGCCTTGCCGAGATGGGCACCACCTACGCTGAGCTCGTCGCGGAGGTTCGGCTCGACACCGCCTGCCATCTGCTCGCGGAATCGGACGAAAACATCGCCGACATCGCTGCGCGTTTGGGTTTCGCAGGTGCCAGCAGCTTCAGCCGCAACTTCGCGCGCTTGATGAAGATCCAACCCATTGCCTATCGGCGACAGCAGTCAAACCGGACGAATGGCTCGAAATGCGGTCCTTTTGCCCGAAAGCCGGCAGGCAAGCGCTTCTCAGGACCTCGAAATGACTAACTCGACCTCGGAATGATTGGCGCGAAATGGCAAGACGCGGCGACATCGAGAGATCATTCTGCACGCTGTGCGAGCGTGCCTCGATTGTCAGTGAACCGGGAAGCGCGTCATGCAGGCATTTGGAATACCTGCCGCTAACCATTGGGTTTTGGCAGGCAACAGCAAACGAAAAAGACGAGCGGCAAACAGGAGTGAACGTCACATGCGGATCGCTGGACTAGATCGGATTATCGCAATTCTCGCCCTGGCCATGACGTTTTGCAGCGCCAGTGCGTCGCTCGCCCAGAACGCGGCGGCACCGTCGTCCATGAAGACCATCGGCACGCCAGCAGCCTCAGCCAAACCCGAGATCGTGCCGTCGCTGTTCGTGCTCAACTCCCGCGGCGCCACGTTGCAAGGCGACACACTCACTTTGACCGGCGTATCGCCCAGCTCCATCATATTTGCCGACCGTCCAGTACGGTCCGCAGGCCACCAGGCGACCGCCGACGTGATCGCGGAGTGGGGATCGGGTGACGACAGTTTCACCAAAAATCCTCCGAACGCGACCGTTTCCGTGCTGGGCAAGGATGGTTCAGTCAAGGACGCCGTCGTGGTCCTCAAGAACCCGAAGCTCGAGGGCGACAAGCTCACCTTCCATGTCCAGACTCTGGAAGGCGATCTTGCCGACGCCGACGGTGGCGCTGCCCTCTTCATCGACATCATCGGGCGGCCATTCACGCCGATGTCGTTCGCCGGCGTTGCCCGGCGTAGCGCGTTCCGCGGCGCGATGTATGCAGGCGCCGCATATGGCGCGGCTGCGTACTATCACCCCTACGCGCGGCCGGCATGCGGCTATTACCCGTATCCGCCCTGCTATTGAGACGAGAGAGGAGCGGGTTTCCCCTTAGCTCGGTGAATTGAGCGACCAACGCATCGAAAGATTTCCAGTTCTTCATTTCAACGGAGTTCGTATGATGGATATCACCCGTCGCAACGTAACGATCGGCGGCATCAGCCTGCTCGCTAGTTCCTCGATAAGCACGATGGGCCACGCCGAGCTCGGCGAACTTCTCGGCATCGGCGAGGGACTCGAGGAGTTCGCACTCGCCACCGACGCCTATATCTTCGGCTATCCGCTCGTGACGATGGAGATGACGCGCCGTGTCATCACCAACGTTGCAACGCCGGTCGGCACGCGCGCGCCGATGGGCCAGATCATCAAGCTGCGCAAGTATCCTGATGCGTCCTTCCGCGACGTGACGGCACCAAATGCAGACACGCTTTACACCAGTGCGTTCTTCGACGTCGGCAAAGAACCGTGGGTGCTCAGCATTCCGGACATGAAGGGTCGTTACGCACTCTTCCCGATGCTGGACGGCTGGACGACGGTATTCCAGGTGCCGGGCAAGCGGACGACCGGCACCGGCGCGCAGACCTACGCCATCACGGGCCCCGGATGGAAGGGCACGCTGCCGCCCGGCGTCAAGGAATACAAGTCGCCCACCAGCATGGTGTGGCTGCTCGGCCGCATCTATTGCACCGGCACGCCCGAAGACTACGCCGAGGTGCACAAGCTGCAGGACGAATGCAAGCTGGTCCCGCTGAGCTCCTATGGCAAGCCCTACACACCGCCCCAAGGCAAGGTCGATGCTTCCATCGACATGAAGACTGCTGTTCGTGATCAGGTCAATCGCATGGATGCGACGGCCTATTTCACGTTGCTCTGCAAGCTCATGAAGGACAATCCGCCGGCGGCCGCCGACGCGCCGCAACTCGCCAAGTTCGCGAGGATCGGAATCGTGCCCGGGCAGGATTTCGACGCAAGCAAGCTCAAGGCAGATTTCGTCAAGCGAGTTCCGGAAATCGGCTTCGATCGCATCATGCTTCAGTTCAAGATCAACAAGGACATGAAGGACGAGAGCGGCTGGGGCTTCACCACCAAGACCGGCATCTACGGTACCGACTATCTGATGCGCGCGCTGGTGACCGCCATCGGGCTCGGTGCCAACCGGCCGCAGGACGCCGTATATCCGACATCGCTGAAAGACGCTGAGGGCCGCAAATACAACGGTGCCAACAAATACGTGCTGCGATTTGCCAAGGGGCAACTGCCGCCGGCGCTCGGGTTCTGGTCGTTGACGATGTACGATTCGAACTATTTCTTCGTGGCCAATCCACTCGACCGCTATTCGATCAGCGCGCGACAGAATTTGAAATCGAATCCTGACGGCTCCACCGATCTCTACATCCAGAAGGACTCGCCGGGGAAGGACAAGGAATCCAACTGGCTTCCCGCACCGTCAGGCGATTTTGTCCTGATGATGCGGCTGTATTGGCCGAACGAGAAGAGCCCCTCGATCATCAATGGATCTTGGAAGATTCCGCCGGTCAAGCAGGTCACCTGAGCCGAAGGCAAACGACAGCACAAACTCTCAAATACCTCGGCTGGTCCGGCCTGCGGCTATGGCCTCATCCGCTCCGACATCTAGGCCCAGCGCCTTGGCGCTGGCGGCCGCCGAACAAAAGAACAATGGTAACAAAGGAGAGCGTCCCATGTTGACGAAACGCGATCTGCTTCGCTCCGCTGCGCTGACTGCGCTCGCCGTCACGACGGCCAAGTCCACCCCGGCAATCGCGCAGAACAAAGCCGATTGGCCCGGGCTGTTGGAGGCCAAGGACATCGCCGAGGTAGGTTTCATCTATGGCCTGCCAATCGTGATGAACTATGCAATCATGTACGAATACGCGGTCGACCGCAATTCGGGGCAGTTCAAGGCACCGTTCAACCAAATCAAGAACGAGCCGAATGTCTACACCTACAAGGATACGGCAATCGTCACGCCCAATAGCGACACGCCCTATTCCTTCGTGTGGCTGGATTTGCGGGCGGAGCCGGTGGTGCTCTCGGTGCCGGCAATCGACCCGAAGCGCTACTACTCGGTCATGCTCTGCGACGGCAATACCTACAATTACGGGTATATCGGCACCCGAGCCACAGGGAGCGAGGCAGGCGACTACATGGTGGTCGGGCCCGACTGGAAGGGCGACACCCCGGCGGGCATCAAGCGGGTGTTTCGTTCGAGCACACAGTTATCCCTCGCGGGCTATCGCACCCAGCTTTTCGGCCCGGATGATCTCGACAACGTCAAGAAGGTGCAAGCTGGCTACAAGGTGCAGATGCTCTCGGCTTATCTGAAACAGACGCCGCCGCCGGCCGCGCCGACCATCGACTTCCCCAAGATCGACAAGGAACTCGTGAAGACCAACTTCTTCGATTATCTCGACTTCGCGCTACAATTCGCGCCGGCACAGGATAATGAGAAGGGGATACGCTCCAAGCTGGCACGCATCGGGGTCGGGCCGGGCAAGACCCTCAACTTCAAGGACCTGCCACTGGAGCACAAGCTGGAGCTTGGCCTCGGCATGAAGGAGGGGCAGCGGAAGGTGGACGAGGCCGTCGCATCTGCCGGCAAAGCGATCAACGGCTGGCGCGTTAGCGGTCTTCCAGGCGATAGCGCCCACTACAATGGCGACTGGTTGAAGCGAGCCGTCGCCGCTCAGGCCGGCATTTACGGCAATGACCCGGCGGAAGCGACCTATCCGTTCACGCGTGTTGACAGCGATGGCCGGACGCTCGACGGCAGCAAGCACAATTACACACTGACCTTCCCGGCGGGACAACTGCCACCGGTGAACTCCTTCTGGTCGGTGACGATGTATGACGGCAAGAGCCAACTCCTGGTCAAGAACCCGATCAGCCGCTACCTCATCAACTCGCCGATGTTGCCCGGCATGAAGAAGAATGGGGATGGCTCGCTCACCCTCTACATCCAGAAGGACAGCCCCGGCGCGGACAAGGAAGCAAACTGGCTGCCTGCGCCCAATGACACGATCTATCTTGTCATGCGCTTGTACTGGCCGAAGAGCGAAGCACCTTCGATCCTGCCGGCCGGCGAAGGGAGCTGGCAGCCGCCTGGCATCAAGCGGGTTTGACAGTCGTCCGAATGCAGATCGATTCGGCAAATGGTCCGGTCCGATCGTATGACGCATACTTTTGGCGCGGACCGTGACCACCCGTTGCAGTTCAGCGACGGCCATTTTGGGTTCAGATACCATTCGTGTCGGGGGCAGAGAATGACGCGATCCAAGCAAGAATCTCGGGTTTGGTTCATCCGCTCGAGTCTCGGCGCAGCCATGGTGCTGCTCGGCTGCGTGCCCGAAGCGGCATATGCCGATGAGGGTGGGGTTTCGTACTGGCTTCCCGGCCGGTTCGGCAGCCTCGCGGCGGCCCCGGCGGTGCCGGGCTGGTCGATGGCGGCGGTGTATTATCACACGACCGTATCCGCATCCGGGGCCACAGCTGCGGCGAAGGAAATCCAGATCGGCAGGTTTCCCGCGACGGTGAACAGCAGCCTCAATCTGCATCTCAATGCGCAGGGCGATCTCGTTCTGCTCAACCCCACCTACACCTTCGCAACGCCGGTGCTCGGAGGACAATTGGCCATTGGCGTAACCGGCCTGTTCGGGCGGTCGAGCGCCGACCTGAGCGGGATGCTGACCACGGCACTCGGACCGCTGGTGATAACGCGCAACGGCACCATCGCCGACTCCATCACATCGGTCGGCGACCTCTATCCGCAGGCGACATTGAAGTGGAACGCCGGGGTCCACAATTTCATGACCTATGTGACCGGGGACATTCCGGTCGGCGCCTATTCGCCAATCCGGCTTGCCAATCTCGGTATCGGCCATGCTGCTATCGACGGCGGCGGGGGCTACACCTACTTCAATCCGCAGACCGGCCACGAGTTTTCGGCTGTCGCGGGACTTACCTACAATTTCAAGAACCACGACACACAATATCAGAATGGCATCGACTTCCACTTTGACTGGGGCGCCTCCCAGTTTCTCTCCAAACAGCTTTTTGTCGGACTGGTGGGGTACGGCTATCAGCAGATCACCGACGACTTTGGACAACACCCGATCCTCGGTGGTTTCCGGTCACGGGTCGTTGGGGTAGGTCCGCAGGTCGGATACCTGTTTCCGGTTGACGACATGCAAGGTTATCTCAACCTGAAAGCATATGGCGAATTCGCGGCGGAGAACCGGCCGGCAGGATGGAATGCGTGGTTGACGTTCTCGATCTCGCCGATGGCTCCTGCCGGCACCGTGGCGCCGACCCGACGGATGGTGACGAAATAGGCCGTGGTCGCACACAATCCCTCGCGTTCCCCGGTCGGGCAAAGCACGGCATATGCAGGTCAAGGGGCCAGAACCGTCCTCAGATTTCGCAACTGGTCAGATTCAATGCCTTGAGCAAGCCACCAAACGCCTTGAGCCGACAAGGCTCGGTATTGTCGGCGGCCTTTGAACGCTGGACATTGGCAGTTCGCTTGATAGCGGCTGCCTTCGGTTTTGGCTTGGGACGTTCAGCGGTCGCGATCTTCTTCGAATGGTGCCGATGACGGGTAATCGTTTCCGGCTCGCGCGAACCGAGATGGATGTCTTCCGGCGCAGCAACGGGCGGTTCGACCAAAGCAGCCTGTGTCGGCATCTCGCTGCTCACAGCGACGACGTCAAGGCGATCGGCCTTCGCCAATGCGTCATGTGCAGCCGGGATGGCTGCGTTTTGCTCGGCAAGCGGCTGGACGATCGCGCGACGCGGTGGAGTTCTCAGCTCCATTGCCGAGAGCATTCCTACGCTCAACAGGATAAGGAGGCCCAACAACGCCATTCTCAGCATAATGCGCCTCTAACCAAGGTTAGTGCCGCTGAAAATTCTCCGCTGCAATAAGGCAACTTGTCGGCGGCTGCCGCCTCACGACGAATCATTTGCGCGACAGGGTTAACGTCGGTGATGCTCCTGCACGTGCCGAAAATGCCGCCGCTCACTAGCTCGTAGGATGGGTAGAGCGTAAGCGAAGCCCATCAAGCTCCGCCGATGACGCAACGGGACGGGTTTCGCAAGGGTTCAGCCCATCCTACGTGCTGAGCTCCTCAATCGCTCGCGGTGCCCGGAGGCAAAACACGCCGCATCGAGGTCAAGAGAATCGAGGTCAAGAGCCATGGGTGCAAACATTCCGGTTGATCGAATTTGCCGATTCCTGTGGTCACCCCGCGTGCGTTTTTCGCGGGCGGACCCTGGGTGCCGGCCGGCGTCCGGCCTTCCCTGCGCCCCCTTCTTATCGATGAGGGCGAAACGGACAGCAAAGCTCGGGCGAAACCGGCCGCGAGACCGCGAGACTATGTCCATTGGTGAGATTGCAGCAATCTCTCGTGCCCCGGACGCAGCGCAGCGCGCCGCGTCTTCGCGGCGTGACGCGCTGCAGAGCCGGGACCCATGTTGCGGCAATGTGCTCCGTGGCATATGGGTCCCGGCACGGCGCAGCAGCGCTTGCGGCGTTGCTGCTTGTCCGGGACACGCGATCAAGACCCCAGCCCCGCCGCGCCGCCACCAAGTTCATCTTGCACTGCGGCAGAAAAATATCGCACACTCGCCGTTGCCGGGCATCCAAGCGAGCTCGAACCAAGGAGCGAGCCATGTCCCTCCAGACCGTACCATCCGACAGCACTGAACCCCGCGCCAACCGCCCTGAAGACGTCCAGGCGCTGGAGGCCGACGCGCGCATGCGGGACGACATCCGCCTGCTCGGGCGCATCCTCGGCGACACCGTGCGCGACCAGGAGGGCGCCGACGTGTTCGACCTGGTCGAGCGCATCCGGCAGACCTCGATCCGGTTCCACCGCGACGAGGACCGGCTCGCTCGCCGCGAGCTCGAGCAGATCCTCGACAGCATGTCGACCTCCGAGACGGTGCGGATCGTCCGTGCCTTCAGCTATTTCTCGCACCTTGCCAACATCGCCGAGGACCAGAACAACATCCGCCAGATGCGCGCGCGCGCTGCCAGAAGCAGCGGCTCCGGCGTGCTGGCGGACACGCTGGCGCATGCCAAGGCGGCGGGCATTGGTCCCGATCAGCTCCGTAACTTCTTCAAGACCGCATTGGTCAGCCCGGTGCTGACCGCTCATCCGACCGAAGTCCGCCGCAAGAGCACCATGGACCGCGAGATGGAGGTCGCTGGCCTGCTCGACCGCCGCGAGCGGGTCGCGTTGACCGCGGAGGAGGCGGCCGCCAGCGACGAGCAGCTTCGCCGCGAGGTGCTGACGCTGTGGCAGACCAATCTCTTGCGCCGGACCAAGCTGACCGTGCTCGACGAGGTCGCCAACGGCCTGTCCTTCTACGACTACACCTTCCTCCGCGAGGTGCCGCGGCTCGTAAACGCGCTCGAAGACCGGCTGGAGGAGGACGGCGCACAGGCTGCCGGCGAGCTCGCCTCGTTCCTGCGCATGGGCAGCTGGATCGGCGGCGACCGTGACGGCAACCCTTTCGTCACGGCCGACGTCATGCGCGGCACGCTGCGGCTGCAGTCGAGCCGGGTGATGCAGTTCTATCTGAACGAGCTGCACGTGCTCGGCGCCGAGCTGTCGATCGCGGCTCATCTTGCCGACGTCTCCGAGGAACTGCGCAACCTGGCGGAGCGCTCGCCGGACACCTCGCCGCACCGAAGCGGCGAGCCTTATCGTCTCGCGGTGTCCGGCATCTATGCCCGGCTCGCTGCAACGGCCGAAATGCTGGAGGTCGAGATCACACGCCGGCCGGTCGGCAAAGCGGCGCCTTACGCCAGCGTCAAGGAGCTGCAGGCCGATCTCGACGTGCTGCACCGCTCGCTGATTTCCAACAACGCCCGCGTCATCGCCCGCGGCCGGCTGCGGCTGCTGCGCCGCGCGGTGGACTGCTTCGGCTTCCATCTCGCCCGGCTCGACATCCGCCAGAACTCGGCCGTGCACGAACGCACCATCGCCGAGCTGATGGACGCCGCCAATCCCGGCATGTCCTATCTCGCGCTCGGCGAGGATGCCCGCATCTCGCTGCTCACCAACGAATTGCGCTCGACGCGCGCGCTGGTCTCGCCCTTCGTCAAATACAGCGACGAGACCATGGGGGAGCTCAATGTCTTCCATGCCGCCGCGGAAGCGCATGCGAAGTTCGGCTCGGACGCCATCCCCCAATGCATCATCTCGATGTGCAAGGGCATGTCGGACATGCTGGAAGTGGCCGTGCTGCTCAAGGAGGTCGGCCTCGTCCATCCTTCCGGCCGCAGCGCCATCAACATCGTCCCGCTGTTCGAGACCATCGAGGATCTGCAGTCCTCATCCGGCATCATGGATCGCATGCTGTCGCTGCACGACTATCGCCGGCTGGTCGACAGCCGCGGCAGCGTGCAGGAAGTCATGCTCGGCTATTCCGACTCGAACAAGGACGGCGGCTTCGTCACCTCGGGCTGGGAGCTCTACAAGGCCGAGATCGGCCTCGTCGAGGTGTTCGAGCGCCACCACGTGCGGCTGCGCCTGTTCCACGGCCGCGGCGGCTCGGTCGGCCGCGGCGGCGGTCCGAGCTATGACGCCATCATCGCGCAGCCCGGCGGCGCCGTGAACGGCCAGATCCGCATCACCGAGCAGGGCGAGATCATCTCGTCGAAATATTCCAACGCCGAGGTCGGCCGCAACAACCTGGAGATCCTCGCCGCGGCGACGCTGGAAGCAAGTCTCCTGCATCCGCGCCAGAGCGCGCCGCGGCGCGAATATCTGGTCGCGATGGACGAGCTTTCCAATCTCGCCTTCAAGGCCTATCGCGGCCTGGTCTACGAGACCGACGGCTTCGTCGATTATTTCTGGGCGTCCACCGTCATCAACGAGATCGCGACGCTCAACATCGGCAGCCGTCCTGCCTCGCGCAAGAAAACACGCGCCATCGAAGACCTTCGCGCCATCCCCTGGGTGTTCTCCTGGGCGCAATGCCGCCTGATGCTGCCGGGCTGGTACGGCTTCGGCAGCGCAGTCGAGCAGTGGATCGCCGAGCATCCCGACAAGGGCATGCCGTTCCTGAAAGAGCTCTACCAGGAATGGCCGTTCTTCCGCATGCTGCTGTCGAACATGGACATGGTGCTGGCGAAAAGCTCGATCGCGATCGCCTCGCGCTATGCCGAGCTCGTGCCCGACGAAGCCTTGCGCGAGAAGATCTTCGGCCGTATCCGCCGCGAATGGCATTCCTGCATCGAGACGCTGCTCGACATCATGGGCCAGGACCGGCTGCTCCAGGGCAACCCGCTGCTGGAGCGCTCCGTACGCCACCGCTTCCCTTATCTCGACCCGCTCAACCACGTGCAGGTCGAACTCTTGAAAGAGCACCGCGCGCAGAAGCCGGACGAGCAGGTGCTGCGCGGAATTCAGCTGACGATCAACGGCATTTCGGCGGGGTTGAGGAATACGGGGTAGGGGACGACGCTGTCGCCAAATCCTCAGCCGTCATGCCCGGGCTTGTCCCGGGCATCCACGTTCTTCGTGCCGCGCGTCAAGGCGTGGATGGCCGGGACAAGCCCGGCCATGACGCGTGGTGATGCAGTGCCCCTCAACAGAAATGCGCGCCCTGCGTTTCCACATAGACCGCATAGAGCGACTGGCTCGCGGTCATGAACAGGCGGTTGCGCTTCTTGCCGCCGAAGCAGACATTGGCGCAGGTCTCGGGCAGCAGGATCTGCCCGATCCGCGCGCCGTCGTTCGGTGCGAACACCTGCACGCCGTCATAGCCGGGGCCGACCCAGCCGGCGCCGACCCAGATATTGCCCTCGGTGTCGACGCGAAGGCCGTCCGGAAAGCCTGACTTGCCGTCGAGCTTCATGTCGATCAGCTTCTTCGGGTTCGACAGCTTCGGGCCGTCGACGTCATAGGACCACACCACGTTCTCCGCTTGCGGGTAATGCGTGATGCCGGTGTCGCAGACATAGAGCTTCCTGTAGTCGTGGCTGAAGGCGATGCCGTTCGGCTTGAACGGTTCGTCGGCGACCTTCGCGACTTGGCCAGTCTGGGTGTCGAGACGATAGACCGCTTCCTTCTGGTGGGGCTGGAGCGAGCCCGTCTTGGCGAGCTTGCCTTCGTAGATGCTGATCGCGCCATAGCCGGGATCGGTGAACCAGATCGCCTTGTCGTTGGGATGGACCACCATGTCGTTGGGGCCGTTGAGCGGCTTGCCACCCGCCTGCTCGGCCAGGGTCGTGACCGAGCCGTCGTGCTCGTAACGGACGAGGCGGGTGCGTTCGGCGCTGAGCTGGCGGCCCTCGGTGTCGAACGAGTTGCCGTTGGATTCGTTCGACGGCTTGTGGAACTGCTCGGAGATATGGCCGTCATCGTCGAGATAGCGAAGCTGCCGGTTGGCGGGGATGTCGCTCCAGACCAGATATTGCCCCTGCGCATTCCACGCCGGCCCTTCCGCCCAGAGGCAGCCGGTGTAGAGCCGCTTGATCGCGGTGTTGCCGACCTTGGCCTTGAAGCGTTTGGGATCGATCACGACGATGTCGGGGTCGGGATAGCGCTGCGGTTCGGCATTGGCGCCGAAGTCGCGGGCATTGGCCTGTGAGGCAAGGATGGTGGACGCCGCGAGAGCCGCGGTGCCTTTGAGGAAAGTGCGGCGTCCAAGGCCGCCGGTCGCAGTGGTGTCGTCGGTATTGGTCAGTATTCTTGTCATGGTTTCCTCCCAAAGTTTGTTGGGAGGACACCATTCGCCCGCATTCGGGCGTAAACCGGGGCGATCTCTCGGCGAGACAACCAGAGATCGCAGGGCAGGGATGCCGGAAATGCAGCTAGACCGGATCCCAGGTGAAGATGTCGGCCGAGCGGTCGAGCTTGTAGAATGAACCCTTCAGCGCCGGCATGCCATGTTCCGCGATCGATTGCGGCGTCCAGCCTTCGCTCCGCTGCACCGAGCGGATCGGCCGGTTCTGGCTGAACAGGAAGATCTCGTTCATGCGCACGCCGAAGATCTGGCCGGTGACGTCCTTGGCGGAATCGCCGAGCAGATAGCCGCAGAGCGGGGCGATCTTCTCCGGTCCCATCTGCTTGATCTTCTCGACGCGCGCCTTCTCGGCCTCGGTCTCGGTCGGGATGGTCCCGATCATGCGGGTCCAGGCGAACGGCGAGACGCAGTTGGAGCGCACGTTGAAGCGGCCCATGTCGAGCGCGATGGACTTGGAGAGCCCGACGATGCCGAGCTTTGCGGCGGCGTAGTTGGCCTGGCCAAAATTGCCGATCAGGCCCGAGGTCGAGGTGAAGTGCACGAAGGAGCCCGACTCCTGCTCGCGGAAGACGCGAGCGGCGGCGTGGCTGACGTAGAACGAGCCCATCAGATGCACCTTGATGACGGCCTCGAACGCCTCCACGCTCATCTTGTGGAAGATCATGTCGCGCAGGATGCCGGCATTGTTGACGACGCCGTCGAGCCGGCCGAAATGATCGGTCGCGGTCTTCACGATCTTGCTCGCCGGGATCGCTTCCGCGACCGACTCGAAGTTGGCGACGGCCGTGCCGCCACGCTTCTTGATCTCCTCGACCACTTCCTCGGCCGGAGCAGCGTTCGCGCCGGCGCCGTCCGCGGCGCTGCCGGGATCGTTGACGACGACCTTGGCGCCCTCTGCCGCGCACAGCAGCGCGATCTCGCGCCCGATGCCGCGGCCTGCGCCGGTGACGATGATGACCTTGTCCTGCAGTGATTTCGTCATGTGGGTTTCTCCGCTATCCCTTCCAAATTCCGCTGTCATTCCGGGGCGCGCCTCTTGGCGCGAGCCCGGAATCCATTTCTCCGCCTCGCTTGCTGCACGATGGATTCTCAGGTGCGCAATTGCGCACCATAGTTCGTCGCTTCGCGCCGCCCCGGAATGACAGCTATTACCTCTCGTTCGTAAACACGATCGTGCCGCTTGCGGCGAACATGCCGCCGACGCCGTGGCACACCGAAATCTTCGCGTTCGGCACTTGCGCCGGCGCGATGCCGCGCATCTGGCGCACGCTCTCCTGCAGCGCGTACATGCCGTACATGCCCGAATGCATGTAGCTCAATCCGCCACCATTGGTGTTGAGCGGCAACTTGGCCCCGGGCCGCGTGTTGCCGTCCGCGATGAACTGGCCGGTTTCTTCGTACGGCATGAAGCCGAGATCGCCGAGCCCGAACAGCGGCAGATGCGCAAACGCATCGTAGATCATGAGATGGTCGACGTCCTCATGCGCGATGCCGGCTTCCTTGAAGGCGAGAGGGCCCGCGGTCTTGAACGCGCGCGAGGAGTTGAACGTCTCCATCTGGCTGACCATCGGCGTCTCCACGCTCTCGCCGGTGCCCATGATGTAGACCGGCTTGCGCGGAAAGTCCCGGGCGCGGTCCGCCGAGGTCAGGATCAGCGCGCCGCCGCCGTCGGTGACGAGGCAGCACTGGAGCAGGCGGAACGGATAGGCGATCATGCGCGAGTTGAGGACGTCAGCGACCGTGATCGGGTCCTTCATCATCGCGCGCGGATTCTTCGCCGCCCATTCGCGCTGCACCACCGCAACCGAGGCGAGCTGCTCGTGGGTGATGCCCCAGGTCTTCATGAAGCGCAGCACGGGAATGGGGAACATGCTGGGCGGCCCATAGACGCCATAGGGCGCCTCGAACTGGCCGTTGAGGCTGTCCGCCGGCGTCGAGCGCGGCAGCTTGCCGATCATCGACTTGCCGCTCTCGGCGTGGGTGATCAGCACGGTCTTGCACAGGCCCGCCTCGATCGCCGCTGCGGCATGGCGGACGTGGAGCATGAACGAGCAGCCGCCCACCGAGGTGCCGTCCACCCAGGTCGGCTTGATGCCGAGATAGTGGCAGACCTGCTGCGGCGTCTCGACCGCCGTGGCGAAGCCGTCGATGTCGGACAGCTTCAGCCCGGCGTCCGCGATGGCGTTGAGTGCGGCGTCCGCATGGAGCTGGAGCTGCGAGGCGTTGGGGATGATTCCGAGCTCGGTGGTCTCGGCCGCGCCGACGACGGCAACCTGGTTCTTGCGCATGGCTTACCCTTTCGCCGGACGGAAGACGGGGAGGGTGATCTTGTCGTCGAGCTCCTGGAAGGCGACCTCGAGCTTCATGTCGAGCTCGAGTGCCTCCGGCGTCTGCGGGCAGTCGATGATGTTGCTCATCATCCGCGGGCCCTCGTCGAGCTCGACCACGGCGATGGCGTAAGGCGGTGTGAAGCCCGGCGCGGCGGGGCGATGGTTGATCACGTAGCTGTAGAGAAAGCCCTTGCCGCTCGCCTTGAAGACCGAGACCTTGCGCGAGGCGCAGGAGGGGCAGAACGGGCGCGGCGGGAAGTAGACATGCGCGCAGGCGTCGCAGCGCTGCAGCCGCAATTCGCCCGCCTTCGTGCCGTCCCAGAAATGCTGGGTCTCCGGCGTCGGTTTCGGTCGCGCGCGCTGCGGTTCGGCCATTGGGGGCTCCTCCCAAAAGACAGGCTTCCCGCCTGGCTGTTTCGATCTTGATGCGACAATCGACTATGGTGCGTCAACGGTCCAGCAATACGCATGCATGCCATCATGCGCACAATGCTTGTGTCGAACTGAGCCAGCGCTATAGATTGCGCGCACCAATATTCCGTGAGACAGACATGCCCGATTTTCCGACACTGGCGAAGCTCGCCGAAGACCTCGAAAGCGGCCGCACGACCGCCCGCAAGCTGGTCGAAGCCTGCATGGCCAGGATCGCCGATCCCGCCGGCGAGGGCCAGCGCGCCTTCATCCATGTCGACAAGGACGCCGCGCTGGCGGCGGCCAACGCCATGGACGGCTTGCGCAAGGCCAAGGCGGCGCCGTCGCGCTTTGCCGGCATTCCGATCTCGATCAAGGATCTCTTCGACATCAAGGGCCAGGTGACGCGCGCCGGCTCGCGCGCGCTCGACGATTCCCCGCCGGCCGAGCAGGATGCCGCAACGGTGGCGCGGCTGCGCGGGGCCGGCTTCGTCGTGATCGGCCGCACCAACATGACCGAGTTCGCCTATTCCGGCATCGGCATCAATCCGCATTACGGCACCCCGAAGGGCGCCTGGAACCGGAGCGAGGGCCATGTGCCCGGTGGCTCCTCCTCGGGTGCGGCCGTTTCAGTGCTGGATGGCATGGCGCATGGCGCGCTCGGCACCGACACCGGCGGCTCCTGCCGGATTCCCGCGGCCTTCAACGGCATCGTCGGCTACAAGCCGACGCAGCGCCGCGTGCCGCTCGACGGCTCCGTGCCGCTCTCGTTTTCGCTCGACAGCATCGGCCCGCTGGCACGATCGGTCAGCTGCTGTGCCATACTCGACGCCGTGCTCGCGAACGAGCCGATCGTCGCATTGAAGCCGCGGCCGATCCAGGGCATGCGGCTCGCGGTGCCCACCACGATCGCGCTCGACGACCTCGACGCAGAAGTGGCCCAAACATTCGAGCGCGCGTTGAAGACGCTTGCCGATCACGGCGCCACCATCGAGCGCATCGAGATGGCGGAATTCCACGATGTCGGCCCGATGAACGCCAAAGGCGGTTTTGCGGCCTCTGAAAGCTATGCCTGGCATCGCTATCTCATCACGTCGAAGGGCGATGTCTATGATCCCAGGGTCGCCGTGCGCATCATGCGCGGCGAGTCACAGAGCGCGGCCGATTACATCGATCTTCTCAACGAGCGCCGCTCGCTGATCGCCCGCGTCAATGCGCGCATTGCGTCCTATGATGCGCTGGTGCTGCCGACCACCGCCAACACGCCGCCGAAGATCGCCGATCTCGCCGACGACAAGGCCTTCACCACCGAAAACCTGCGCGCGCTGCGCAACTGCACCCTGATCAACATGATCGATGGCTGCGCCATCTCGATCCCTGCGCATCGCCAGGGCGACGTCCCGGTCGGCCTGATGCTGGCGGGGGCGGGCGGATCAGACCGTCGCATTTTCGAGCTTGCTGCCGGCATGGAGACCGCAATTCGTGTTTGACCTGACCTTCACCGTCGATGCCCAGGACACCACCACGCCGCTGACGCTGGCGATCGACCAGATGGTCATCGCCGGCTGGACCGGCCGCGATCCCGTCGCCCGCGACAAGCACATCGCCGAGCTCGAGGCGGTCGGCATCGCACGCCCGGCCTCGACGCCGATCTACTATCGCGCCTCGGCGCGGCGACTGACCCAGGAAGTCCGCATCGAATGCACCGGCGGCGATTCCAGTGGCGAGGTCGAGTTCGTGCTGATCGGCTGGCAGGGCCGCATCTTCGTCGGCTGCGGCTCCGACCACACCGACCGCAAGGTCGAGGCGTACAACGTCACGGTGTCCAAGCAGATGTGCGACAAGCCCATTGCCTCCACCCTGTGGGAGCTCGAAGACGTCATCGAGCACTGGGACAAGATGATCCTGCGCTCCTACGCCACCATCAAGGGCGAGCGCGTGCTCTACCAGGAGGGGACGCTGGATGCGATGCTGCCGGTCGCCGACCTCATCGCGCGCGGCTTTGATGGCGGCAAGTTCCCCGACGGCTGCGCCATGTTCGGCGGCACCTTCGCCGCCAAGGGCGGCATCCGCCCCGCCGACCACTTCGACTTCGAGCTGGAGGACCCCGTGCTGAAGCGCACGATCAAGCACGGCTACGACGTGGTGACGCTGCCGGTGCGGGGTTAGGTCCCCTGCGTTGCGACGCGACTCTCTCCCCGTCATCGCAATGACGGGGAGAGAGTCGGAAATCGGGTGGCGGCGGACGGATGGGTTTTGCGAGAGTCATGGCCATGACAGCAACAGCACGCAAGTCGCCCGCCAACTCGCCCGTGGATATCGCCACCCACATCGAAGCTCTCGACTGGTCGCAAATCACCGCCGAGCTCGACTCCCAGGGCGGCGCCGTCCTGAAGAACCTGCTCACGCCCGATCAATGCCGCGACATCGCCGCGCTCTATCCCGATGACGCGCACTTCCGCAGCCGGATCGTCATGGGCCGCCACGGCTTTGGCCGCGGCGAGTACAAGTACTTCTCCTATCCGCTGCCCGACCTGATCGCACAATTGCGCCCGGTGCTCTACGCCCATCTGCAAGGCGTCGCCAATCGCTGGAACGAGGCGATGGGGATCGACATCCGCTATCCCGAAAGCCATGCGGCCTTTCTGAAGCGATGCCATGAGGCCGGACAGGCGCGGCCGACACCGCTGCTGCTGCAATACGGGGACGGCGACTACAATTGCCTGCACCAGGACCTCTATGGCGAGCACGTGTTCCCGCTCCAGGTCGCGATCCTGCTCTCCGAGCCGGGCCGCGATTTCACCGGCGGCGAGTTCGTGCTGACCGAGCAGCGCCCGCGCATGCAGTCCCGCGCCGAGGTCGTGCCGCTGGCGCAAGGCGATGCGGTCGCCTTCGCTGTGCATCACCGCCCGGTGCAGGGGACACGCGGCACCTACCGCGTTAATCTACGCCATGGCGTCAGCCGGATCAGGTCCGGCCAACGCCACACCCTGGGCGTGATCTTTCATGATGCCAAATGAGCGCTGCGATTGACGGGTGATCTGTTCGACAGTGTTGCCGAGGCGCAGCCGTCGCGTGAGGAGATCGCGGACGGCGCCGTGCTGCTGCGCGGCTTCGTCAAGCCGATCGAGAGCGAGCTGATCGAAGCGGTGCGCGCCATCGTGGCGCAATCGCCGTTCCGGCGCATGACGACACCCGGCGCGCATCTGATGTCGGTGGCGATGACCAATTGCGGCGAGCGCGGCTGGATCACCGATCACACTGGCTATCGCTACGATCCCGTCGACCCGCGCACCGGCGCGCCCTGGCCGGCGATGCCGCCTGTGTTCCGAGATCTCGCCCGCCGCGCTGCGGAGCAGGGCGGTTTCGCTGGCTTTGCGCCCGATGCCTGTCTCGTCAATCGCTACGAGCCCGGCACGCGGCTCTCGCTGCACCAGGACAAGGACGAGCTGGACTATGCGGCGCCGATTGTCTCGGTCTCGCTCGGGCTGCCCGCGACCTTCCTGTTCGGCGGCCTGGCGCGCAGCGACAAGCCGCGCCGCTTCCGGCTCGTCCATGGCGACGTCGTGGTCTGGGGCGGGCCGAGCAGGCTCGCCTATCACGGCGTGGCGCCGCTTGCCGACGGTGAGCATCCGCTGCTCGGACGGCGGCGCATCAACCTGACCTTCCGCAAGGTGATCTGAGGCATTCCCAAGAGGCATCGCCGTCGTCTAAGCTGCTGCGAGGGGGGGCGGCGACGCCTCTGCGAGGGGGCGGCGACATGACGACTGCACAGGTCTCGACTGGCGCGAGCACGAGTTCATCGCGCACGGGGCTCTATCTGGCCGTGCTGCAACTCGTGTTCACGCTGGGCTGGACGACTTATGTCGTCTACCTGCCGAAGCTCGCAGCGGATGTCGGCCTTGCGCCGGCGGCCGTGATCCTCATCCTGATGCTGGACCAGGCGATCTTCACCATCGCCGATACCGCGATGGGGATCGCGGCCGACAAGCTTGGGCCCGTCGTCGGAAGGCTCGGCCTGTTCGTCGGCGTGCTGGCGGCGATCTCCTGCGCGGCCTTCGTCGCGATGCCTTTCGTGGCCGGCATCGGCGCGGGCGCGCAGGTATGGTTGATCGCGCTGATCGTGGTCTGGTCGATCACGTCATCGGCCCTGCGCGCGCCGCCGCTGACCTTGCTCGGCAAGTACCGCGCCATGCCGCAGGTGCCGTTCCTCGCGGCGCTGGCCATGCTGGGCTATGGCGTTGCCGGCGCCGTCTCGCCCTATCTCGGCGTAGTGCTGCGCGAGCACGATGCGCGGCTGCCATTCGTGATATCGAGCGCGGTGCTGCTGCTGACGGCGCTGGGGCTGTCACGGATCGAGTATGACGTGGCGCGCGACACCGTGCGGCCGGCGCCGGCCAAGGCGGCCAAGCCGCTTGGCCTCGTCCCGATCGCCTTCATCGTCGCAATGGTGGCGCTCGCGCTCGGCTATCAGCTGCATTTCGCCATGAACAGCGCGCCGTTCTATCTGCGATTCGCCGAGCCGGACGATCTGCAATGGCTGATGCCGGTGTTCTGGATCGGCTTCAACATCGCGATGTTTCCGGCGAGCCTCGTCGTCAAGCACCGGGGCGGCCTGATCGTGATGGGCGCGGCCGGCCTGTTCGGTGCGGTGGCGATTGCCGCCGCCGAATTTGCCGGCAGCCTCAATACGCTGATCGTCGCCCAGTTCCTCGCCGGAGCCGCGTGGGGCTGCATGCTGATGAGCGCAGTCTCGGCTGCGCTTGCGATCGGCTCGACCGGCGCGGAGGGAAAGGTCACGGGCCTCGTGTTCTCGGCGCTCGCGCTCGGCACCTTCGCGCGGATGGCGGCGGTCGCGGGCGGCCTGCAGAAGATGCCGGAATACGCGCCGCTGCTGCACTGGGCGCCGGTCGCCTGCTGGTCGGTCGCAGGCGCGGGCCTGCTGGTGATTGCGGCCGCGCGGCTCCAGGGCGGTGTTCAGCTCAAGGCTTCGGCGGGTGGATGAAGGCCCAGGGGCTCACTTCCGAATCCCTGGTCACCTCGACCGAGATCAGATACGGCCCGCCATGGGCCAACGCCTTCTCCAGCACGGCCTTGAACTGCTCGGGTGCGGTGACGCGCGCGGCCGCGACGCCAAAGGACTCCGCGAGCTTGACGAAATCCGGATTGACGAGGTCCGATGCCACCACGCGGCCGTCGAAACGTTCGCGCTGGTCGCGGCGGACGTTGCCATAGGCGTTGTTGTTGAACACCAGCGTGACCACGCCGATGTTGAACTGCACGGCGGTCGAGAGCTCCTGCACGCCGAACATGAAGCCGCCGTCGCCTGTGATGGCGACCACTGGCTTGTCGGGGTTGGCGACCTTCGCACCAAGCGCGGTCGGAAAGCCCGAGCCGAGCGTGCCCTGATAGCCCGAGGTGATGAAGGTGCGCGGCTGGTAGACCGGGAAGCCGTACCAGGAGGCGAAGCCGACCTGCGACAGTTCATCGGTGACGATCGCGTTCGCCGGCAGCACCTCGCGCAGGATGTTGAGATAGGCCATCTGCGGCTGGATGCGCTGGATCTCGGCTTGCGCGGTCGCGGTCGCCTCGCCGATCGCCTCCCGCCGGCCACGGGTGCGCGCATAGCCGGCTTTCTTCACGGCCGCGACGAGATCGGCCGTGCCGGCCCTGGCGTCGGCGACGATGGCCGCATCGGAGGTGATCCGGCGCATCTCGACCGGGTCGATATCGATCCGAATGGATTTCAGTCCACTCGGTTGATAAGGCCAGCGAAAGCCCGAGGCCGGCAGTTCAGCGCGCGTGCCGATTGCGATCATCAAATCGGTTGTCGGCCAAAGCTTGTAGGCGGCGGCCATGGTCAGGCCGAGTTCGTGCGCGTTGGAGACGATGCCGCGGCCGCTGCGGAAGGCAACCACGGGCGCATCGATCATCTCGGCGAGCTCGAGGATCTCCTCGCCCGCCTCGATCGCGCCGCTGCCGACGAAGATCATCGGTGTCTTGCTGGTCTTGATGAGCGCGGCTGCCTGCCTGACCAGGTCGGGATCGGGCCGCGCCGCGGGCAGCGGCTCCAGCACTTGAGCAGCCGCCGTATCCGCCCGCTGGGTGAAGACGTCCCAGGGCATCTCGACGGAGGCAGGGCCGCGCCGTCCCGACATCATCTCCTGGAACGCACGCGCCACGACCGTCGGCGCGTTGCCGGGATATTCGATCCGCTCGGCCCATTTCACATAGGTGCGCAAGGTCGCGAGCTGATCCGGCATCTCGTGCAGATGACCGCGGCCCTTGCCGAGGAACTGCGTCGGCACCTGGCCGGTGACGCACAGCACCGGCTCGTTGCAGCCGAACGCCGTGAGCAGTGCCGCGCTGGCATTGAGCACGCCGGGGCCGGGCACGACGCTGAACACGCCGGGCCGGCCGCTGGAGCGCGCATAGCCGAAGGCCATGTAGCCGCAGGCCTGCTCGTGCCGAGCGCCGATCACCTTGAGCTGGGCCTGATGGAAGGCGTCGAACAGGCCGTAGACCTGCGCGCCGGGCAGGCCGAAGACTGTGTCGACGCCATGGGCGACCAGGCCGCTTACGATCGCTTCGCCGCCGGTGAGGGTGGTCATCTGGCTATTCCACTTCGATGGTTGTTCAGGCTTCGTCGACGACGCCGTTGCGCAAGCGGCCGATACCCTCGGCCTCGACCTCGACGACGTCGCCGGGCTTCAGGTACCGCGGCGGATCGAACCGCGCGCCCGCGCCGGTCGGCGTGCCCGTGACGATGATATCGCCGGGGACGAGGGTTGCGAAGGTCGAGATATAGTTCACGAGATAGCGGAACGGAAACATCAACCGGCTGGTGCGATCGTCCTGCCTGAGCTCGCCGTTGACATGCGTGGTGAGACGAATGTCCGCAATCTGCGATTCTGATGTGTAGGGCACGAGCCACGGGCCGAGGCTGCCGCTGGAGTCGAAGTTCTTGCCCTGGGTGACGTTGAACTTGGCGTGGCGCAGCCAGTCGCGTACCGAGCCCTCGTTACAGAGCGTCAGCGCGGCGATATGATCGAGCGCGGCGCTTTCGGGAATGTGCCGGCCTTGCTTGCCGACCACCAGCACGATCTCGCCCTCATAGTCGAGCTGCACGGACGCGCGCGGGCGCACCAGCGGCGTGTCGTGCCCGACGAAGGAGCGCGGCGAGCGCATGAACATGCTCGGATATTTCGGCGCGTCCTGGCCGTCCTTGTACTCGGCGTTGCGGTCGGGATAGTTGACGCCGATGCAGATGATTTTCTCCGGCGTGGGCACCGGCGGCAGCCAGCTGATTTCGCTGAGCGCGTGATCGGGTGCGCGGCCGGCAGCCTCTTCGGCGAGCTTCGTGAGCATGCCTGCTGCGATCACCTCGCGCAGCGTCGGATAGTCCTTGCCGTAACGCCCGGAGAGATCGACGAGGCCGCCGTCCACGACGGCGCCGTAGCGGGTGTCACCTTTGACGGAATAGGTGGCGAGGCGAGGCAGGGTCATCAGTCCGCCACCAGCACGTCGGCCACGAATTTCGGCTCGCGCACGGCCTGGCCCGTGAACGGCGAGCCCTGCTCGAACCAGGAACGCGGAGCAGGGGCGCCCCACAGCGTCTGGCGGCGCGGATCGCGCAGCGACCAGCGCAGCGGCTCGTGGTCGTGATCTCCCGTGAAGTAGTCGCTGGTGTAGAGCTCGAGGCGGTGTCCGTCGGGATCGCGGACATAGAGGAAGAACGCGTTCGAGATGCCGTGGCGTCCCGGTCCGCGCTCGATGTTCTTCACGAAACCTTGCGAGGCCATGACGTCGCAGAGATGGATGATGTTCATCGCCGTCGGCGTCCAGTAGGCGAAATGGTGCAGGCGCGGACCCTTGCCGTTGGTGATGGCGAAATCGTGGACGTTGCCCTTGCGGTGCATCCAGGCCGCGGCGATGCGGCCGTTCGGTCCGTCCTCCTCGGCATATTCGGTGAGGCGGAAGCCGAGCCGAGCGTAGAATTCCATCGTGTCCTGCACTTCGGCCGCGAAGACGTTGAAATGGTCGAGCCGCTGCGGATGGCAGCCCCGGTAGAGGTCGTAGCGGCGCAGCAGGTGCGGCCGCCGGTCCATCGAGGCGTAGAGCTCGATCTGGAAGCCGAAGGGATCGGTGAATTGCAATGTGCGGGCCTGGAACGGCTGATCGACGAAGGCGTAGGCAAGGCCGTTCTCGGAGAGAAAGGCGGCGGCCTTGTCGAGATCCCCGTCGTTGCCGACCTTGAAGCCGAGCCGCGCGCAGGCCGGCGCTGCCGCCTTGCGCAGGACGAGCGAGTGATGCTGGTGCTCCTCGGCCGCGCGGAGGTAAACGGCATTGTCGTCGGCGTCCTCGACATGCAGGCCGACGACGGTCTCGTAGAACTCCCGGCTCAGCTTCAGGTCGGTGACGTCGAGCACGACGTGGCTTGAGCGGATGATGTTGAACGGCGGCTCGAAGACGTGTTGCGGTACGGGCATGTGCGTTTCCCCTTTTCTCGGCTTCGTCATTCCGGGGCGTGCGAAGCACGAACCCGGAATCCATTCATCCACCAACTCTGCTGCTCGATGGATTCCGGGTTCGGCTCTTCGAACCGCCCCGGAATGACACCGCCGCTAAATCCCCAATCTCTGAATCTTGTGCGTGCCCCGCGCCAGCGAGACGTGCTTGGTTTCCATGTAGAAGTCGAACGAGTAATCGCCGCCGTCGCGGCCGATGCCCGAGGCCTTCATGCCGCCGAACGGCGTCGGCAGATGGCGGACGTTCTCCGAGTTCAGCCAGATCATGCCGGCCTCCAGCGCATCGGCCACGCGCAGCGCCCGGCCCATGTCGTTGGTCCAGACATAGCCGGTGAGGCCATAGCGGATGTCGTTGGCGATCTCGATCGCGTCCGTCTCGTCGCGGAACGGCAACACGGTGAGGAACGGCCCGAACACCTCCTCCTGCGCCACGCGCATCTTGCCATGCGCGCCGGTCACCAGCGTCGGCTCGACATAGTGCCCGCCGCCGGGGCCGTCATGGGCCTTGCCGCCGACCGCGATCGTCGCGCCGTCCTGGCGCGCGACGTCGAAATAGGAGCAGACCTTGGCGAGGTGCCGCTCGTGGATCAGCGGCCCGATCTCGGTGGCGGGATCAAGGGGATGGCCGACCTTCAGCGCCTTCACGCGCGCCGTCAGCTTCTCGACGAACTTTTCCGCGATGCTCTGCTGGATCAGCAGGCGGCTCGAGGAGGTGCAGCGCTCGCCGTTGAGCGAGTAGATCATGAACACGACGGCATCGAGCGCACGGTCGAGATCGGCGTCGTCGAACACGATGACGGGGTTCTTGCCGCCGAGCTCGAAATGCACGCGCTTCAGCGTCGGCGCACCCTGCATCATGATGGCCGAGCCCGTCGCGCTCTCGCCGACGAAGCCGATCGCCTTGATGGCGAGATGCTCGGTCAGCGCCTTGCCGGCCTCTTCACCGAAGCCGTGGACGGTGTTGAGCACGCCATCGGGCACACCGGCTTCCTTCACGAGCTTCGCCAGAATGGAGGCCGTCACCGGCGACCATTCGGCCGGCTTATGCACGACGGTGCAGCCTGCCGCCAGCGCTGGGGCGATCTTCCATGTCGAGAGCATGAACGGCGTATTCCAGGGCGTGATCACGCCGACCGGGCCGATTGGCACGCGGGTCGAGACGTTCCAGTGCTCGTCGCTCGGCGTGTTGAGGCCGTCGCGCGCCTCCGCGCATTTGTCGGCGAAGAAACGGAAATTCTCGGCGGCGCGGATCGCGGCCTTGGCCATGAAACGATAGGCTTGGCCGGTGTCGATGCATTCGAGCACCGCGATGTCCTCGGCGTTGTCCTCGATCGCGTCGGCCACCCGATGCAGCAGCTTGCGCCGCATCGCCGGTCCCATGTCGCGCCAGGACTTGAAGGCGAGCGCCGCCGCTGTTGCCGCCGCATCGATATCTTCCGCTTCGCCGCGGGCGACGTTTGCGAGCACAGTGCCATCGACCGGCGATTTGGTCTCGAACGTCTCGCCCGAGATCGAGGCAACGGTCTTGCCGCCGATCATGTGGCCGATGTCGTCGGCACGCAGTTTCTTCAGCAGCGGCGCGAGGCGGTCGCGATTGGCTTGGAATACATCGGCTTTCGGCGTGGGCTTATCCATGGGCGGCCTCCGCTTTCAGGGCGTCGTGGATGTTGTTGCGCTTCCAGCTGGTGTCCTTGTCGTTGATCTGCATGTCGAACGACAGGGCGAACCTGCTGGCGGCAAAGACGGGATCGAGATGTCTTGAGAGCGCCTGGAAGATTTGCTCGCCGGCCTTCTGGCGCGTTTCGAGATCGCGGCCCTCGCCGATGCGCAGCACCATGTCGAGAAAGCCGTAATCCTGGCGGGCGTCCGCGATCGCATAATGCTCGCACCTGACGGCGCGAACGCGGATGCCGCCGAGCGGGAAGATGCCGGTCTCGCTGGCTGCCTTGCGCACGATCTCACACACCGTGCCGATGTCGAGACGGCCGTCGAGATTGGCCGAATATTCGATCGTGAAGTGCGGCATCGCCGTTTCACTCCCTGTCTTGTTGTTCGCCTTAAGCGAAGTAGCAGCTCACCGAGCCGTAGGCGCCATAATCGGCCTGAATTGTGTCGCCCTTGCGGGTCTCGATCGGACGGATAAAGGATCCCGCGAGCACGACCTGGCCGGGCTCCAGCGCAAGGCCGAGCGGCGCGATCTTGTTGGCGAGCCAGGCCACGGCCGTGGCGGGATGATTGAGCACGCCGGCGGCAAGGCCCGTCTCTTCCAGCTGGCCGTTCTTGAAGCACAGCGCACCGATCCAGCGCAGATCCGCGTCCAGCGGACGGATCGGCCGTCCTCCGAGCACGATGCCGGCATTCGCCGCATTGTCGGCGATGGTGTCGAAAATCTTCCGCGTCGCTTTCGTGGTCGGATCGACGCGTTCGATCCGCGTGTCCAGGATCTCCAGCGCCGGCACGACGAAATCGGTGGCGTTGAGGACATCGAACATCGTGCAATCGGGCCCAGAGAGCCGTTTGCTCATGACGAAGGCCAGCTCGGCCTCGATGCGCGTCGCGATGAAACGCTCGGTCGGAACGATCCCGCCATCGGCGAAGAACATGTCGTCGAGCAGCACGCCGGAATCCGGCTCGTCGATATTGAGCGCGCTCTGCATCGCCTTCGAGGTGAGGCCGATCTTGTGGCCCTTGACGATGCGCCCTTCGGCGATCTTGACCTCGACCCAGGCCTTCTGAATCGCGTAGGCATCGGCGATGGTGATCTCGGGAAAATCCAGCGACAGCTGCCGGATCTGCGTACGGGTCTTCTCCGCCTGGTGCAGACGCCTCGCGCAAGCTCGGATATCGTCGTCGGAAAGCGCCATCTCTAGTCTGACAAATCGTGGTGCCGGAGATACTTAACATGTTAAGTGAATGCGTCAAACACAATTCGGGCTTGCTGCACTGCAAACATTCTGCGGCTTGAAGGGGCGTCATGACGAAGAAACCCGCCGATCCCGCCAACGGAGGCGCGTCTCCCGCAGGACCTGCCGCAAGACAGGTGCCGATGCGCGAGTTCTCGCGCTCGCTGCCGATGTCGCTGCTGCGGGCGCGCGAGGCGGTGATGCGGCAGTTTCGTCCCTCGCTGCGCGTGCACGGCTTGACCGAGCAGCAATGGCGCATCCTGCGCGCGCTCGCGTCCATCGAGGCGGTCGAGGTCACGGAACTCGCGCGCACGGCGTTCCTGCTCGGGCCGAGTCTGTCGCGCATCCTGCGCGATCTCGAAGCGCGCAATCTGATCGAGCGCAAGACCGCCAAGGCGGATCAACGCCGCAGCGTGGTCTCGATCTCGAAGGACGGCGTGAAGCTGATGGCCTCGGTTGCGCCGACGTCGGAGGCGATCTACGCGGAGATCACGCGCCGCTTTGGCGCACGCAAGCTTGCCGAATTGCAGGAGATGCTCGGCGAGCTCGAACGGAGTCTCGCAAGCCTTGGCGCCAGCGAGGAAGCAAGTCCCGAGGAGTGAGAGCAGATATGCGCTCCCATGCGGCAGCGGCCATGGACATGGTCGGGTTTTTTCGCTCAAGTGCCGCCCAAGCTGATCGCTGCAAAGTCGGCGCCGGGGAGACAGACAGGCCGTCATGGTCACCATTCAGGTCCAGAAGCTGATCGACTTCGTCACCGAAGTCTTCGCGCATGCGCAGTCCTCGCCGGAGGAGGCCAGGCGTATCGCCACCTATCTGACCACCGCGAACCTGACCGGCCATGACAGCCACGGCGTGATCCGCGTTCCCGTCTATATCCGCTGGCAGAAGACCGGATCGGTCGTCCCAAATCAGAACGCGGAGGTCGTGCTCGACACGCCCTCGCTTGCGGTGATCGACGGCAAGTTCGGCTACGGCCAGACCGTGACGCCGCAGGCGGTCCAGATCGGCATCGAGAAGTGCAGGAAGGCCGGGCTCGCCGCGGTCGCGCTGCGCAACGCCGGCCATATCGGCCGTGTCGGCGACTGGGCCGAGATGGCCGCGGCCGAAGGTCTCGTCTCCGTGCATTTCGTCAATGCCGCAGGCTCGCTGCTGGTCGCCCCGTTCGGCGGCGTCGAGAAGCGGCTGTCGACTGCGCCGTATTGCGTCGGCATCCCGCGTGAGGGCGAGGACCCGATCGTGCTGGATTTTGCGACCTCGGTCGTCGCCGAGGGCAAGGTGCTGGTCGCGAGCCGCGGCGGCAAGAAGCTGCCGAACGGCGCGCTCGTGGATTCCGACGGGACCTTGAGCGAGGATCCGGCCGTGCTCTACGGCCCCTACACGCCGGACGGGCCGCGCGATCACACCAAGGGAACGGGCGCAATCCGCGCCTTCGGCGAGCACAAGGGATCGGGCCTCGCCTTCATGTGCGAGCTCCTGGGCGGGGCGCTGACCGGAACCGGCGCCACCTCGGGCGGTCGGCGCTTTGCCAACGGCATGCTGGCGTTCTATGTCGATCCGAAGGTGGTCGACACCTCCAACCTTTTCGACGCCGAAGTCTCGCGCTATGTCGATTTCATCCGCGCCACCAAGCCGATGGCCGGGGTCGATCAGGTGCTGATTCCGGGCGATCCGGAGCGAAAGACCCGCGCTGAGCGGACCCGGAACGGCATCCCCTTGCCGGATGACACCTGGGCGGCAATAGTGAACACCGCCCGTGAGGTCGGCGTCAGCGAAGTCAGCATCCAGAGGGCGACGGCTTAGACGCGTTTCGTCATTGCGAGGCGCGCCAGTGACGGAGCAATCCAGAGTGTCATCGCGGAGAAATTCTGGACTGCTTCGCGGAGCCCGTCATCGGGCCGCGCTTCGCGCGGGCCCGGTGGCTCGCAACGACAGTGAGTGAGATCAACAAAGAAGGAAGGCAACGTGGCGAATAAAGTCAAAGAGATCTGGAAGTCGGGCAAGGCGGTTGTCAACGCGTGGCTTGCCATACCCTCCGGCTTCTCGGCCGAGATGATCGCGCAATGCGGCTTCGACAGCGTCACCGTCGACATGCAGCATGGCGTACAGGATTATCTGTCGATGGTGCAGTGCTTCCAGGCCATGGACAAGCATCCGATCACGCCGATGGTTCGCGTACCCTGGAACGAGCCTGGCATCATCGGCAAGGTGCTCGACGGCGGCGCCTATGGCGTGATCTGCCCGATGGTCAACACGCCGCAGGAAGCCCGGAACCTCGTCTCGTATTCGAAGTACCCGCCGAAGGGCGTCCGCTCCAACGGCCCGATCCGCGCCGGCATGTACGGCACCGCCGGCTCCTACCAGAAGACGGCCAACGACGAGATCGTGCTGCTGCCGATGATGGAGACCCGGACCGCGGTCGAGAACATGGAAGCGATCCTCGATGTGGAAGGCATCGACGGGGTCTATATCGGCCCGTCCGATCTCGGCTTCTCCTATGGCCTCGAGCCCAAGCTCGACCGCAGCGAGCCGGAGATCCTCGCGATCTACGACAAGATCATCAAGGAGTGCGGCAAGCGCGGTCTGAACCCGGGCATCCATTGCAGCGGCGCGGAAGGCGCGGCGCGCGCCATCAACATGGGCTTCAAGCTGGTGACGCTGTCCAACGAGGTCGGCCTGATGACGACCTACGCCAAGATGCAGGTGAACGCCACGCGCAAGGATTCAGGCGGCAAGGCCTGAGCTCTTTCCCTCTCCCCGTTCTTACGGGGAGAGGGTCAGGGTGAGGGGCCTCTCTCAACACGACTAATCTAACGATCGAGCGCGCGGCTTGCCCCTCACCCGGATCGCTGTGCGATCCGACCTCTCCCCGTAAGAACGGGGAGAGGTGAAGTAAGAGACCCCAAGGAGACTCCCATGACCATCAGCCCCGTCATCCGCCTGCATCCCGATGATGGCGTGGTCATCGCGCGCGCGAGCCTGCCGCCTGGAACAAGCGTGGCCGACGGCGTGACCACGGTCGATCGCATTCCCTCCGGCCACAAGGTCGCGATCAAGCCGATCGCGGTAGGCGAGCCGATCAGGCGCTACGGCCAGATCATCGGCTTTGCCACGGTGCCGATCGCGCCGGGCCAGCACGTGCACACCCAGAACTGCGGCATGGGCGATTTCGCCAAGGACTATGCCTATTGCGCCGACGTCAAGCCGACGCCGAACTTCGACCTGCCGGCGACCTTCGAAGGGATCCGCCGCCCGGATGGCCGCGTCGCCACGCGCAACTATATCGGCATCCTCACCTCGGTGAATTGCAGCGCGCATGTCGCAAGCCTCGTCGCCGACGTCTTCAAGAAGAATCCCTTTACCGGCGACAATCCGCTGGCCGACTTCCCCAATGTCGACGGCGTGGTCGCGCTGACCCACAAGACCGGCTGCGGCATGACGCAGAACGAGCCGCTGGCGTTGCTCCGTCGCACGCTCGGCGGCTATGCGCGGCACGTCAACTTCTCCCATGTCATCGTGCTCGGCCTCGGCTGCGAGGTGAACCAGATCGGCGGCCTGATGGAAGAGCAGAAGCTCGCCGGCCGCCTCCGCGCGATGGACATCCAGGAGGTCGGCGGCACCCGCAAGACGGTGGAGGCGGGCATTGCCTTCGTGCGCGAGGCGCTGGCTGACGCCGACAAGGTCAGGCGGGAAACGGTGCCGGCCAGCGAACTCACCGTGGCCCTGCAATGCGGCGGCTCGGACGGCTATTCCGGCGTATCCGCCAATCCCGCGCTCGGCGCCGCCAGCGACCTCGTCGTTCGCCACGGCGGCACCGTGATCCTGTCGGAGACGCCGGAGACCTACGGCGCCGAGCACCTGCTGACGCGCCGCGCCGTCAGCCGCGAGGTCGGTGAGAAGCTGGTCGATCTGATGCGCTGGTGGGACGAGTACACGACGCGCGAGGGCGCCGAGATGAACGCAAATCCCAGTCCCGGCAACAAGGCCGGCGGTCTCACCACGATCCTGGAAAAGTCGCTCGGCGCGATGGCCAAGGCCGGCACCACCAATCTCGTGGAGGTACTGCGCTACGCTGAGCCCGTCACCAAGAAGGGCTTCGTCTTCATGGACACGCCCGGCTACGATCCGGTGGCTGCGACTGGGCAGGTCGCCGGTGGCGCCAATCTGGTCTGCTTCACCACGGGCCGCGGCAGCGTGTTCGGCTGCAAGCCGGCGCCCTCGATCAAGCTCGCCACCAACACGCCCATGTACAAGCGAATGGAAGATGACATGGACGTCAATTGCGGCACCATCCTCGAAGGCGAGGAGAGCGTCGCGCAGTGCGGCCAGCGCATCTTCGATCTGATCCTGAAGACGGCTTCGGGAAAGCCCACCAAGAGCGAGAGTTTCGATTTCGGCGGCGCCGAGTTCGCGCCCTGGGTGCTCGGCGCGACGATGTAGTCGCACCGGGACCGAAGTGTAATCGCAACGCAGTCGCAATTGAGATAATTGATGACAGCGACGCGTGTAGTTGCAACCGGTGCAACGATCCCTCGCTAAGTATTGGTACGGAGGCGCGGATCTCGCCTGCCGGTTCCCGAACTTACATCTGGTTAACACTGTTGCCGTAGACAGGAGGTGATGCGGCTCCACATCGTTGTGGGGCCGGCCTTTACTTGAGGATCGAACCGATGCAGGCGATACGTCCCACTGGGGTGGAAAATCTCCTCGGTGAGGAGGAGCTGATCGTATCGAAGACCGATCTCAAGGGCCGCATCACCTACGCCAACGATGTCTTCATCCGGATGGCGAAGTACTCGTGGAAGGAGCTGATGGGCGCCCCCCACAGCCTGATCCGCCATCCCGACATGCCGCGCGCCGTGTTCAAGCTGCTGTGGGACACGCTCCAGTCAAAGCAGGAGATATTCGCCTACGTCGTCAATCTGGCGAAAGACGGTAGCCATTACTGGGTGTTCGCCCACGTCACGCCGACATTCGACGAGCGTGGCAATATCGTCGGCTATCACTCCAACCGCCGCAAGCCCGACCCTGCGCAGATCGAGCGCATCAAGCCGATCTACAGGACGCTGTGCGCGGAAGAGGCGCGGCATGCCAACGCCAAGGACGGCATGCATGCGAGCTTCGAGGCGATGGTCGGGCTGCTCAAGCAACAGGGTGTCGGTTACGATGAATTTGTGCTCTCTCTCTAAGGCGCAGGGAGCGACCGCGCTCGCGTGTGCTCTTGCCGTCGTTGCGTTCGTTCTCTCGCTTCTCGGTGCAACCGGAATCAGCAGTGCTGTCTTGCTCGGCGCGACGGTCGCGTTGCTCGGCTACGCCGTTTGGTGCCAGCATCGCACGGCGGTGGCCGTCGACGAGGTGGCCGATGTGTGCCGCAAGGCGGCGCATGGCGATCTCGAGGCGCGCATCATGAGTGAGCGGCAGGCCGGGCGGATCGGCGCGATCCAGAAATCGGTCAACGACATGCTCGACATCACCGATGCCTTCGTCCGCGAGGCCTCGGCGTCGATGGACTATGCTAGCCGCGGCAAGTATTTCCGCAAGATCCTCGCGCGGGGTCTGCCCGGCTCGTTCCGCCGTTCGGCCACCGTGATCAATTCGGGCACCGACAGCCTCGGCCGCCGCGTCGTCGAGATCGCCGAGCTCGCCAAGCAGTTCGGCACGCACCTCGATGAGGTCGCAGGCGGCCTGATGAGCGCGGCGACCGATCTCGAATCCGACGCCGGCCAGATGGCCGCGGCGGCCGAGACGACGAACCGTCAGACCTCCGGCGTGCGAAGCGCGTCCGATCAAGCTTCCAGCAACGTCGCGACGGTGGCGAGCGCGGCCGAAGAGCTGGCGTCATCGATCGCCGAGATCGGCCGTCAGGTGGCCGGCTCGACCGCGAGCACGGGACGGGCGGTGAACGAGGCCAATCGCGCCGGCAGCGAGATCCGCTCGCTCGCCGACGCGGCGCTGCGGATCGGCGACGTCGTCAGGCTGATCAGCGAGATCGCCGAGCAGACCAACCTGCTGGCGCTCAACGCCACCATCGAGGCGGCGCGGGCAGGGGAAGCCGGCCGCGGCTTCGCGGTGGTGGCCTCCGAGGTCAAGAGCCTCGCCAACCAGACCGCGAAGGCGACCGAGGAGATCAGCGCCAAGGTCGGCGAGATGCAGCAGTCGACGACCAACTCGGTCGCGGCGGTCGAGGCGATCGCGCAGACCATCGCCGAGATCGACGGGATCACCGCCGCGATTGCGACCTCCATCGAGCAGCAGGGTCTCGCCACCCGCGAGATCGCCCGCAATGTCCAGGAGGCCTCGGCCAGCACCACGCAGGTGTCCTCCAACGTCACCGGCATCAGCGAAGCCGCCGCCGACACCGGCCGTGTGGCAAGCCGCGTCAACAGCGCCTCCGAACGCGTCTACGGCGAGGTCGAGACGCTCCGGCGCGAGGTGACGCAGTTCCTGCAGCGGCTGACCTCGGCGGCGTAAGGCTGCGCTACCCACCGCCGTCGTCCCGGACAAGCGCGCCCCAAGGCGCGCGCCGATCCGGGATCCATAACCACAGGCAGTGGTTGAGTGCGAGCTGATAATTACCAGCCTTCGTCAAACGACTTCCTGTGGTAATGGGTCCCGGATCAGCGCTCCGCTCCGGGCAACGCTGCGCGTTGGCCGGAGCTCTGCTTGTCCGGGACGACGTGTGTAGGAAGAGCGCGGCGTAGCCACAATCTCCGTCGTCGCCCCGGCAAAGCCGGAACGACGGGGATACTTCCTAGGCACCCCGTGCCCGTTGTTAGTGCTTGATCGCATCCTCCTCAGGTGTTCTGCTCAAAAAAGCTGCTGGAGCATCGCATCCCGTGTCGATCTACGTCGCACTACACCACGTCACGCACTACAAATACGACCGCCCGATCGACCTTGGCCCGCAGACCATCCGCCTGCGGCCGGCGCCGCATACGCGCACGCCGATCCTGAGCTATTCGCTCAAGGTCACGCCATCCAATCATTTCGTGAACTGGCAGCAGGATCCGCAAGGCAACTGGCTCGCGCGCTACGTCTTCCCGGAGAAGACCACCGAGCTGAAATTCGAGGTCGACTTCACGGCGCAGATGACCGTGGTCAATCCGTTCGACTTCTTCGTCGAGCCCTACGCCGACAGTTTTCCGTTCGAGTACCCGAAGGATCTCAAGACGGAGCTGGCGCCGTATCTCGAGACCGTCAAGCCCGATCGCCTGTTCGCGCAATATCTCGACTCGATCCCGACCGAAGCCCCGAACACCGTCAATTTCCTGGTCGATCTCAATCGCGAGCTCCAGAAGAAGATCCGCTACATCATCCGGATGGAGCCGGGCGTGCAGACGCCGGAGGAGACGCTTGCTTCCTGCGCGGGGTCATGCCGCGATTCCGCCTGGCTCCTGATCCAGACGTTCCGCCATCTCGGCCTCGCCGCGCGTTTTGTTTCCGGCTATCTCATCCAGATCCGTCCCGACATCGATCCGATCGAGGGACCGCCCGAAGTCGAGAACGACTTTACCGATCTGCACGCCTGGGCCGAGGTCTATCTGCCGGGCGCGGGCTGGATCGGATTCGATGCGACCTCCGGCATGCTCGCCGGCGAGGGGCACATTCCGGTCGCCGCCACGCCGCATTATCGCTCGGCGGCACCAATTTCCGGTGGGGCGGGCTTTGCCGAGGTCGAATTCGCCTTCGATATGAGCGTGCGGCGCATCCGCGAGGCGCCGCGCATCACGAAGCCCTTTTCCGATGAGGCATGGGCGCGGCTCAACGATCTCGGCGAGCAGGTCGACGGCGATCTCGCCGCGCAGGATGTTCGGCTCACGATGGGCGGCGAGCCGACTTTCGTCTCGGTCGACGATCTCGAGGCGGCGGAATGGAACACCGACGCCGTCGGCCCGACCAAGCGCGCGCTCGGTGACGATCTGATCCGCCGCTTGCGCACGCGCTTCGCGCCGGGCGGCCTTTTGCATTACGGCCAGGGCAAATGGTATCCGGGCGAGAGTCTGCCGCGTTGGGCCTTCGGCCTCTACTGGCGCAAGGACGGCGTGCCGATCTGGAAGAATGCCGACCTCATCGCCAAGATCGAAAATCCGCGCCGCGCCGAGGTAAAGGACGCCGAGGCCTTCATGGAAGGCACGGCGGCCCGGCTCGGCCTCGATGCCGGCTACATCATGCCGGCTTATGAGGACACCGCGTACTGGCTCCAGAAGGAGGCCGAGCTTCCCGTCAACGTCGATCCCTCCGATTCCAAACTGTCGGATCCGGAAGCCCGCGTGCGGATGGCGCGCGTGTTCAACGAGGGCCTCAACACACCGCGCGGCTTCGTGCTGCCGGTGCAGCGCTGGAACGCGCCGCCGCGCTGGCGCAGCGAGCGATGGCAACTCCGGCGCAATCATCTGTTCCTGATGCCGGGCGATTCGCCTCTCGGTTTGCGCCTGCCGATCGGCTCGCTCGGTTACGTCCCGCCCAACCAATATCCCTACATCGTCGAGCAGGACCCGATGGAGGCCAGGGACAAGCTGCCGGTGTTCACGCTCGCCGCGCGTCCGGAATCCCCGCCGCGGGCCGCGCCGGAGCATCTCAACACCTCCGTCCCGGTTCGCACCGCGATGTCGGTCGAGGTCCGCGACGGCGTGCTCTGCGCCTTCATGCCGCCGGTCGAGCGCATCGAGGACTATCTCGAACTGGTCGCCGCGCTCGAAGCCACCGCGGAGGAAATGCAGCTGCAGGTCCATGTCGAGGGCTATCCGCCGCCGTTCGATCCGCGTATCGAGGTCATCAAGGTGACGCCCGACCCTGGTGTCATCGAGATCAACGTCCAGCCGGCGAAGAGTTGGCGCGACGCGGTGGAGATCACCTCCGGACTCTACGAGGACGCGGCGAAGGTGCGGCTCGGCGCCAACCGCTTCCTGGTCGATGGCCGTCACACCGGCACCGGCGGCGGCAATCACGTCGTGGTCGGCGGTTCGAGCCCGCAGGACTCCCCGTTCCTTCGCCGCCCCGATCTCCTGAAAAGCCTCGTGCTGTACTGGCAGCGGCATCCGTCGCTGTCCTATTTCTTCTCCGGCCTCTTCATCGGCCCGACCAGCCAGGCGCCGCGCATCGACGAGGCCCGGCACGACAGCATCTATGAGCTCGATATCGCGCTCTCGCACGTTCCGCCGCCGGGCACCCAGGCGCCGCTGTGGCTGGTCGACCGCCTGTTCCGGCATCTGCTGGTCGACATCACCGGCAACACCCACCGTGCCGAGATCTGCATCGACAAGCTCTATTCGCCGGAGGGGCCGACCGGGCGGCTCGGCCTTGTCGAATTCCGCGCGCTTGAAATGCCGCCCGATCCGCGCATGTCGCTGGCGCAGCAGCTCCTGATCCGCGCGCTGATCGCAAGATTCTGGCGCGAGCCGCAGGCCGGCAAGTTCGTGCGCTGGGGCACCGGGCTGCACGATCGCTTCATGCTGCCGCACTTCATCTGGGACGATTTTCTGGAGGTGCTCACCGAGCTGAAGCAGTTCGGCTACCCGTTCGAGCCGGAATGGTATCTGGCCCAGCTCGAATTCCGCTTCCCCGCCTTCGGCCGCGTCCATCATGGTGGGGTGACGCTGGAACTGCGCCAGGCGCTGGAGCCCTGGCACGTGCTGGGTGAGGAGGGCTCGGCCGGCGGCACCGTGCGCTATGTCGACTCATCGGTCGAGCGGCTTCAGGTCAAGGCGGAGGGCTTCGTCGAGGGCCGTCACATCGTCACCTGCAACGGCCGTCGCCTGCCGATGACCCCCACGGGTCGGTCGACCGAAGCCGTGGCCGGCGTCCGCTTCAAGGCCTGGCAGCCGGCCTCCGGCCTGCACCCGACCATCCCCGTTCACGCGCCCCTGACGTTTGATCTGATCGATACCTGGAACGGCCGCTCGCTCGGCGGCTGCGTCTATCACGTCGCCCATCCCGGCGGGCGCAGCTACGACACCAAGCCGGTCAACACCTACGAGGCCGAGGCGCGGCGGCTGGCGCGCTTCCAGGACCACGGCCATACCCCGGGTCCGATGCAACCGCCGCCCGAGGAACGCACAAATGAGTTTCCGCTGACCCTCGACTTGCGGACCCCGCTCCTGCAATGAGTAGGGTGCGGGGGCAAGGAGAGGCGCATGGGCGAGGGCGCAGCCGAACAGGATGACAGGGCGGAGAAGGCGCAGGGCCAGCGGGAAGGCCAGCGCCGCCTCGCGCAATGGGTCCGCGACTATAGCCGGCTGCCCGGTATCCCCGACGAGTTCTTAGGGCCGGACGGCGCCCCGCGCGCGGTCTGGAGCCGCTTCTTCGACGCCTTCGGCGCGCTGGCGCCCGACGAGATCGAGCGGCGCTTCGGCATGGCCGACCGCCATCTCCGCGAAGCCGGCGTCACCTACCGCGCGCCCGGCGACAGCGCCGACCGCCCGTGGTCGATCAGCCATCTGCCGCTTTTGATCGACGAGGCCGACTGGCGGCAGCTCTGCGCCGGCATCACCCAGCGCGCCGAGCTGCTGGAGAGCGTGCTGCGTGACATCTATGGCGAGGGCCGGCTCGTTGCCGAAGGCGCGCTGCCGGCGGCCGCGATCGCCGGCAGCCCCGAATATCTCCGTCCCGTCTGCGGCGTGCCGCCCCCCGGCGGGCGCTATCTCTCGCTCTATGCCGCCGATGTCGGCCGCGGGCCCGACGGCCGCTGGTGGGTGCTCGGCGACCGCACCCAGGCGCCGTCGGGCGCGGGCTATGCGCTGGAGAATCGCCTGGTGCTGTCGCGCGCCTTCTCCGACCTCTACAAGTCGATGAACGTGCCGCGTGTCGCGCCGTTCTTCGAGGCGTTCCGCGACAGCCTTCGCGCGCGCGCCGACCGCGACGAGCCGAGGATCGGCGTGCTCACCCCCGGCAGCTTCAGCGAGACCTATTTCGAGCATGCGACGCTGGCGCGCTATCTCGGCTTCCTGCTGGTCGAGGGCGACGACCTCGCGGTCAGCGACAACCGCGTCCACATCCGCACCGTGGCCGGCCTGAAGCGGCTCGACGTGCTGTTGCGCCGGGTCGATTCCAACTCGCTCGATCCGCTCGAGCTCGATGCCTCCTCGCGGCTCGGGGTCCCCGGCCTGATCGACGTGCTGCGCAAGGACGGCGTCGTCGTCGCCAACATGCCGGGCTCGGGCGTCCTGGAGGCGCGGGCGCTGCTCGGCTTCCTGCCGGCGCTCAGCCGTCGCCTGCTCGGGGAAGACCTGAAGATGCCGCACATCGCGACCTGGTGGTGCGGCCAGCGCGCGGCGCGCGACGAGGTGCTGGCGCGGCTCGACGAGGTCGCGATCGAAGGCGCCTACCGGCGCGGCGTTCCCGGTTTCGACAGCAACGGTCCGGTGCTCGCGAGCGAGCTGGACGCCGCCGACCGCCGGCGCCTGGTCGACGCCATCACCGCGCGCGGCATGGACTATGTCGGCCAGGAGGTGGTGCGGCTCTCGACCATGCCGGTGTGGGAGCAGGGCCAGCTCACGCCGCGTCCCTTCGTGCTGCGCGTGTTTGCCGCCGCCACGCCCGACGGTTGGGCCATCATGCCCGGCGGCTTCTGCCGCATCGCCGAGCAGCCCGATGCGCGTGCGGTCTCGATGGGCGACGGCGCGCGTGCCGCCGACGTCTGGGTGGTCTCCGACAAGCAGGTCCCGACCGCGACGCTGCTGCCGGCGACCGACAAGGTGCGCATCCGCCGCATCGCCGGCGTGCTGCCGAGCCGCGCCGCCGATAATCTGTTCTGGCTCGGCCGCTATCTCGAACGCGCCGAGGCGACGCTGCGGCTGGTGCGCGCCTTGGGCTCGCCGAGCGGGCCCAACAAGGGCACTGCGGCCTCGCTGCAATCGGCCGAACGCATCCAGCGCCTGCTGGTGGCCTGGGGCGCGGTCCCGCAATCCTCGCGCACGGCCGCGGGGCGCATCGTCGCCGAAGCGCTGCAGAGCGAGGAGCGTTTCGGCTCGGCGCTGTCGCTGGTGCGCGCGGCACAGCGCACCGCGACCTCCTTGCGCGAGCGGCTGTCGCCCGATGCCTGGCAGGTGATCACCGAAATGACCGAGCGCCTTGCCATCGAGGTGGAGGACGACGACAGCGCACTGAGCGCTGCCGAGCTGACCTTGCAGGAGCTGGCGAGCTTCGCAGGCCTGGCGCAGGAGAACATGAACCGCGCCGCCGGCTGGCGCTTCCTCGACATCGGCCGCCGCATCGAGCGCGCCATCAACACCACCCGCTTTGCCCGCCAGTTCGCCTATGACGAAGCCGGCGACGAGGACCTCGACATCCTGCTGACGCTGGTCGATTGCCAGATCACCTACCGCTCGCGTTACCTGCTGGCGCCGATCCTGGCGCCGGTGCGCGACCTCGCCGTGCTCGACGGCTACAATCCGCGGTCGGTGGCGTTCCAGGTGACGACGCTGAATGAGCACATTGCCGCGCTGCCGAGCCTGAAGGAGCACGGCCTGATCGAGAAGCCGCAGCGGCTCGCGGTGGCGATGCAGGCGATGCTCGCGACCGCGGAGGCCGAGAGGCTCGAGGTCAAGACCCTGTTCGCGCTGGAGCAGGATCTGCTCAGCCTTGCCGACGCGATCGGGCAGCACTACTTCCCGCACGGTCCCAATGCCAGCCGGCCGGAAAAGCTGACGGGGTTGGCGTGATCTACGACATCCGTCACGTCACCACCTACGAGTACGAGAATCCCGTCAGCTTCGCGCGCTGCACGCTGCGGCTGGAGCCGAGAAGCGGCGGCGGCCAGGAGCTGATCTCGCACGAGGTCGAGATCCATCCCCGCCCGGCCGAGCGCAACGTGCGGCGCGATTTCTTCGGCACGCTGACCGAGAGCGTGACGATCGAGGCTGCGCATCGCAATCTGCGCATCGACTCGCGCTCGCGTGTCTCGGTGTCGCGCCAGCCGCCGGCACGCGATGCGGCGAGCCCGTCCTGGGAGAGCATTCGCGACCTTGCCTTCGAGGCGACGAGCCTCGGGCCGTCCTCGCCCGTCGGCTATGTCTTTGCCAGCCCCCTAGTGCCGGTGCTGCGCCCGGTCAGCGCCTATGCCGCGGAGAGCTTTGCGCCCGGCGCGGGCATCCTCAAGGGCGCGGTCGATCTGATGCATCGCATCCGCAACCAGTTCCGCTACGATCCCAAGGCCACGGTGATCTCGACACCGCTCGACGAGGTCTTCGAGAAGCGTCACGGCGTCTGCCAGGACTTTGCCCATGTGATGATTGCAGGGCTGCGCGGGCTCGGCCTGCCCGCGGCCTATGTCAGCGGATATCTGCGCACCATTCCAGCGCCGGGCCAGCCGCGTCTGCAGGGCGCCGACGCCACCCACGCCTGGGTGTCGCTGTGGTGCGGGGCGGAGCTCGGCTGGGTCGATCTCGATCCGACCAACGATCTCCTGATCGGCAACGACCACATCGTGCTTGCAATGGGACGCGATTTTTCCGACGTCTCGCCGGTCGACGGCATCATCGTCGGCTCGCCCAAGCAGAAGCTCAGTGTTGCCGTCGATGTGTTGCTGGTGGAGTAGGGCGTGTACGCATAAGCGTCGGCTTGCCAACGCAAAGCGGAAGTCTGCTATCTAGATTGTGATTAGTAACTTGTGGCCCGAAGCTGACGTTTCACTGTCCCGATTCAGCTTCTTCGATGAAACACAACCGCATATCCAGGAGGGCGGCGTATGCTACCCTCTTTGCAACGCTAAGCGGTCAGCACGTCCTCGATCCGGATCGGCAGGGTGCGGACCCGCTTGCCGGTCGCATGAAAGACGGCGTTTGCGATCGCGGGGGCGATACCGACAAGGGCGATTTCGCCGAGACCCTTGACCCCGAGTTCGTTGACGTGCGGATCCGACTCCTCGACGAAGTGCGCTTCGACCTGGGGAATGTCCAGGTTGACGGGCATCAGGTAGTCGGCCATGTGAGCGTTGACCGGCCGACCGTCGCGAGCGTCGAGAACGGTGCGCTCCATCAGCGCCATGCCGATGCCGCCGACCATGCCGCCGGTGCATTGGCTGCGGGCAAGGCGCGGGTTGACGACGCGGCCGATGCCATAGGCGCCGACCGCGCGGCGGACGCGGATCGTGCCGACGTCGGGATCGACGGCGACCTCGACGAAGACGGCGCCGAACGAGTGCATCGAGAATCTGGCGGCGGCTTCGGGATCCCGCTGAGACGACGCCGTGGCTTCGATCGGTCGATCGTTCCGGCCCTTCGCGGCCTGTTCCCGCACGGCGATGCAGGCGGCGCGGATCGCGGAGCCGACCGAGGCCATGGTCCATGAACCGCCGTGGGACGGGGCAGGCGGATAATCCGAGCGACCAAGGCTGAAGCGCACCTTTTCGACGGGGAGTCCGAGAGTCTCGGCGGCGACCTGCGTCATCGACGTATAGGTGCCCGGACCCATGTCGCTGGCCGCGATCTCGACCTCGGCTGTCCCGTCGCGAAGCAGCCGCGCGCGCGCGGTGGCCGGCGCGTGAAAGGCCGGATAGCTTGCCGAGGCTACTCCCATCCCGATCAGCAGGCGGCCGTCGCGCATCGAGCTCGGTTCGGGCGTACGGCGCGACCAGCCGAACAGTTCGGCCCCGAGATGGTAGCATTTCATCAGCGATCGGCTGGAGAAGGGCTTGTTTTCTCCCTCGTCGATCTCCGGTTCGTTCCGGCGCCGCAGATCGATGGGATCCAGACGGAGCTTGTACGCCAACTCGTCCATGGCGCATTCGAGCGCGAAAACGCCGCTGGCCTCGCCAGGACCACGCATGTGGTTTGGCGTTCCGGTATCGAGCGGGATCAGACGGTAACGCGTCCGTACGTTAGGCGAGGAGTAGAGGAACGTCGTGACCGAGGTCAGGGCTTCCATGAATTCCTCGTAGCGACTGGTCTCGCCCATACCTTCGTGCACCACGCTGATGAGTTTTCCATCCGCCGTGGCGCCGAGAGCGATCCTCTGCACCGTGCGCGGCCGATGCCCGGTCGTGAAGAACATCTGCTTGCGCGTCAGGACGAGCTTCACCGGGCGCCCAACGTGGCGGGCGGCCATGGCCGCGAGCGTCACATGGGGCCAGGTTCTGAGCGAAGTCCCGAAGGCCCCGCCGATGAACGGGCAGATCACCGTCACTTTCTCGGGCGACAAACCGAAGATCGCCGCGATCTCGGCCTGCTCGTTGACGACGAACTGGCTCTTACTCCAAAGCGTCAGGCGGTCACCGTTCCAGCTGGCGATCGTCGCATGCGGTTCCATCGGATTGTGGTTCTCGCGCGCGATGTCATAGGTCTCATCGACTTTCACCGGTGCGCCGGCCAAAGCCTTATCGGCGCTTCCGCGCGCCTTGTCGGCGGGCAGCCGGGCGTCCGGCTGTTTGCCGGCCTCGGGCACGATGGGACGGGCTTCGGGACCTGCGGAATCGATGATTGGCCGCTCGGCCTTGTAGGTGATGCGCAGCGCCGAGGCGGCGCGCTCGGCCTGCGCGATGGTTGCGGCAACGACAACCGCCACCGGCTGGCCGTGGAAGCGCACATGGTCGTCCTGCAGCACATGCAGCCGCTCGCCCGTCGCCGGATCGATGTAGCTCTTGTGCAGCCCGTACGCCAGGCGTGGCGCGTTGAGATGCGACAGAACCGCGAGAACGCCCGGCATCTTCTCGACCGCCGCGGTGTCTACGCCGGTCACTCGTCCAAGTCCTACCGTGGCGCTGACGATCACGGCATAGGCCTGGCCCGGCTGATTAAAATCGGCCGCGTACCGCGCGGAGCCGGTGACCTTGGCGCGGCCATCCACGCGGGGCAGCGGCTGTCCGATGACGCTGATGGTCATGCAATTCCTCCCGTCATTTCGAAAGCGCGGACGATCGTCCGCGGCAGGAGTTCGAGCTTGTAATGATTGCCGGACAGCGGGCGGGCCCCTTCCAATGCCGATCGGGCGGCCGCCTCGAACACCTGCCGGCCCGGTACCTTGCCGATCAGCGCCGCTTCCACCGCGCGCATGCGCCAGGGTCGGGTGCCGACCCCGCCGACCGCGAGCCGCGCGCCGCGGATCACGCCGTCCACGACGTCGAGCGCCGCTGCCGCGGAGACCAGCGCAAATTCGTAGGACGCGCGGTCGCGCACCTTGAGATAGCGCGCACGGCGGCTATCAGGCCCCCCGGGGACCCGCACCTCAACGATGAGCTCGCCGGGCAGCAGCGTGTGTTCGAGATGTGGGGTATCGCCGGGCAAGCGAAACAGCTCCTCCACTGGGAAAGTGCGCTCGCCCTTCGGACCCCTGACCTGCATGGTGGCGTCGAGCGCGACCAGTGCGACCGCGACGTCCGAGGGGTGCGTCGCCACGCAGTGATCGCTGGTGCCGAGAATGGCGTGACCGGCATTCAGGCCGGCGAGGGCGGCGCAACCCGAGCCAGGGCTGCGCTTGTTGCAGGGTGCGTCGAGCATCCGAAAGTAGGGGCAGCGCACGCGCTGGAGCAGGTTGCCGCCGATCGAGGCCATGTTGCGCAGTTGCGGCGAGGCGCCCTCGATCAGGCTCTCGGCGATCAGCGGCTGCAGGCGCTGGACATCCGGATGGGCGGCCACGTCGGCCATTCTCGCGAGAGCGCCGATGACGAGGTCGGAGCGGTCGATGCGGATCTCGGAAAGCGGAAGCGCATTGATGTCGACGAGTTGCTGCGGCTGCTCCACCTCGTCGCGCATGAGATCGATCAACGTCGTACCTCCGGCAATAAGGCGGCGGCCGGAGGACGCGGCGGCGATGGCGGCCTCGACGGAGGTCACCTTCTCGATCGTGAACGGAAGCATGGTCAGACCCTCTTGGCGGCGTCGGCAACGGCGGCGACGATCCCGGGATACGCCCCGCAGCGACAGATATTGCCGCTCATCCAGAACCGAATGTCGTCCGGCGAGCCCGCATGGCCTTCGGCGATGCAGCCGACCGCCGACATGATCTGCCCGGGGGTACAGAAGCCGCATTGCAAGCCGTCGTGTTCGACGAATGCGCTCTGGAGCGGATGAAGCTCACCATTCTTCTCGAGACCCTCGATCGTCTCTACTGTGGCCCCGTCATGCATCGCGGCCAGCGTCAGACACGACACGACCCGCCTGCCGTTGAGCAGGATGGTGCAAGCGCCGCAGGCGCCCTGATTGCAGCCCTTCTTCGTGCCGGTGAGACCGAGGTCTTCGCGCAGGACGTCGAGCAGGGATTGCCGCGTATCCAAGTCGAGCTCGTGCCGTATCCCGTTCACTGCCAAGCGAACCCGTGACGTTGACGAGGATAGCCTGCTTTCGGATGCCGATTGCACGGCGAGTTGGGGCACCACCGCCATGGAAGCCGCTCCCCCGACGGTCAGCAGAACCGAACGGCGCGATATTCCTTCCCGCGTGCTATCGGTCTCAGCACCGTCGGCGGCGAACGGCTCTTGGTTTGTCATGGTGGTCGGGATCCCCCTCGGATGATCCTGCCCAGTAGGCCATGATCCCGACGGACGCACCGTTCCGATATTGCGGCGACTATCGCAATCTTGCGACGAAGTGACGCCAGCGCCTGTGGACTCTGCTTCTCGCCCATCGCGGCCAAGGCCGCCCAGCCGTGAGGGGTAGCGCAATGAGATCAAGCCCGACCCTCGCTCTTGCCATCGGAGTTGTCTCGACGCCCCGGTGTCAATCATGCGCACTATTTGTGCAATCCGCCAGATATTGCGACATTTCGGACCGCAGCTTCCATTCCCGCAATGTCGTGAAACATGGTATGTTGATGAAGCAGCCTGTCGCGGTGCGGTCAAATATTGCGTAACCAAAGCGATGCCTGATCGAAATCCTTTTCAGTCGATGGTCCGGCTGCTATCGGAGGCCCCGCCGCCTTTGGCACCCATCCAGTTAAACTGCGGCACACAACTCACTCATCGTTTTGTTCGCGGCACGCGTTATGGGTATGCCCCAGGCATGCCCGGACACCTCGTCGGCACCTACTATGGTGAGCCTCAGCACAGTGCGTGGACGGTTGAGCGACGGCGGCTCTCTGCCCCGCTGCGGCCGAATTCGATCACTGTGATTCCCGACCGGCATGATGGAGATTGGGAAGTTGAAGGACCGCTCCACGTGTCCCATGTCTATCTCACCAACGAACGACTAGAGCATTGCCGAACACTCATCGGTGGACGAGGCAATGTAGAGCTGACGCCACGCGTCGGCAGCGAAGACGCCGTGACCTCGCAGCTTCTCGCGATCCTCAGCGATCCCGCCGTCATTGTCGATCCTTCGGCAAAATTGCTGGTCGATCGCGCGGTCGACCTACTCTGCATCCAGTTATTGCGCTCGCACAGCATAGTACGGCTGCCGCAGAGGCTCGCCTATAGTCGCGGCGGGCTCGCGCGCTGGCAGCTCAAGCGTGTAACCGAATACATGCTGGCTCATCTCGATAAGCCGATCGGCCTCGAAGAACTGGCATCGCTGGTCGGCCGCAGCCGCTATCATTTCTGCACGGCGTTCCGTCTCTCGACCGGATTGACGCCGCATGCCTGGCTAACTCGGCAACGCATGTTGCTTGCACAACGGCTGCTGAATGATCCAAATCTATCGATCAGTGAAGTTGCGCTCGCAGTCGGATATTCAACGCCGTCGGCTTTCGCCCAGACCTTCCGCAGAAATGTCGGCACGACGCCGCGAAATTTCCGCCAATCCTTGTAGCCTCACATCGGATGTCAGCTTCTGGCCCATCTTCGACCTAGGGTGAGCGACGCAACGCGCCCCTATCAAGGTGGAGAGGACTCTGCAAGAAGTGCAGCGCTGCTTCATGCGTACACGGCTCGGTAATGGTCGGCGCTCGCCGGTCACCGAACCATGGTCTCGCGATCCCAGGCCTTGTAGTCGGGCGAACCCTGGGTGCGGATGGGGCCGTCATAGCCGTATTCCACCATGTGCACGGTCACATAGTCCTCCCCGAGAAATGCGACGCCGTAGGATTGCGGCAGGTCGCAGGCGCTCAGCAGCTTCGTCTCGGAAAAGAGCGGATAGCTCGCATGGTTGGTGCCGCGTAGCGACGAGACGGGGACGCCGGCAATCGAGCCGGCGAGAGGCAAGTGACAATGCCCGAAGAACACGTGGCGGATCTTGGCCCGATGGCGATTGACGAGATGCCGGAATGGAGCCTCGTCGAGCAGGCCGATCTGGTCGAACGGGACGAGATGCACCGGCATGGGATTATGGTGCATGAAGATCAGGAACGGCCCGTCATGCTCGGCCAGCCGTGCCTCGAGCCAACCGAGGCGATCTTCGCAATAGCGGCCGGCGTGCGTTTCAGGATGGGCGGTGTCGAGGAACAGGCAGCGGCCGGCTGGCGTATCGTGGATGCCCTGGACGAAACCGTTCTCGTCGGCGAGGTCGGGAAACACGCTCAGGAAGGCGGCGCGTCGGTCGTGGTTGCCGATGCAGAGCCGGACCGGCAGTGGATATTCGTCGAGGCGCTGCTTGAGCCATTGATAATCGGCGAGGTCGCCCCAGTCCGAGAGATCACCGGTGATCACCATCAATTCGGCGTCGTGATGATCGTTCAGCGCATGCGCGAGCGCCCGTTCGAAATTGACGCGCGGGTCGCGGCCGCCGATGGTCGAGCCGGGCGCGGTCAGGTGAATGTCGCTCAGATGCAGCAGTTTCATCGCCATCTCCAGTCACTGGTGCGGCACGGGGCGCCGATGGCGTCCCGTGCCGGCGGATATCAGGATATTCAGCGCGCCGCGCCGGTGGTCTTCGGCAGCAGCTTCTGCACGTCCGCGGTCATGTCGGCGAGGACGGCCTCGGGCTCCTTGGCGCGGGCGCCCGAGATGATCGCGTTGAGATGATCCTTGATCACGTCGGTGATCTTCAGGCCGTTGTCGCCGGGGAAGGCGTACCATTTGGTGAGCAGCGCGAGCTGGCTGACCGCGGTGTAGTTGTTGGGGTTCTTGACGTAGAAGTCCTTCAGATAGACGTCGTTGGCGACCTTGTTCGGCGGCATGTAACCGGTGGTCTCCGCCATGATCGCCGCGCCCTTGGGGCCGGTCCAGAACTTCACCGCTTCCCAGGCGGCGTCGCGCTTGGCCTTGTCCTTGGCGAGGATCAGCACGACATTGCCGCCGGCCGGCAGCCTGCCGGCCGGAGAGACGACGTCCGGGAACGGAATCGTCTTCAGCGCGAACTTGCCGCCGGTCATCTGCGTGACCTTGTTGAGGTCAGAGGTCGAGGTGATGTGGAATCCGGTCTTGCCGGCCGCGAACGCCGCGCGCATCGACGGCTGGTCGAGATTGGGCATGCCGCCCTCGTTGACGAGGCGCGCAATCGTGTTGATGGCGAACTTGCCTTCCGCCCCGTCGAACGCGACCTTGGTCTCGTCGGCATTGAGCATGGTGCCGCCGCGCGCGAAGACCGGCGCCTGCCACAGCCAGTTGCCGGTGATGTCCCAGGCATAGGTGACGCCGTTGGTGTCGTTGCCGAGCGCCTTGATCTTCTTGGCAAGCGCGATCAGCTCGTCCCAGCTCTTCGGCAGGTTGTTCACGTCGCCGCCGGCCTGCTTCACGAGGTCGAGATTGACGTAGACGATGGGCAGGGAGATCGCAAAGGGAAGGGCGTAGACCTTGCCGCCGGCGGTGCCGATGTCGTACATCGCCTGGTGGAAGCCCTGCTTGTCGAAGTCCTTTTCGGCCGCGATGTAGCCGCCGAGCTCGGCCGGGATGTTCTTGTCGACCAGGACGCGGATGCGGTTCAGGCCTTGGAAGGACACGTCCGGCATCTGGTTGGTCACGGCTTCCCGCAGCACCTTCTGGGTGGCGTCCTCGTAGGATTCGTAAGGAGCCCGCATGGTGACCTTGATCTCCGGGTGCACCTTGGCGAACTCCTCGGCGATGCGCTTGTGCGTCTCGGTGAACAGCTCCGGATAGGGATACTGCATCACGATCTCGGTCTGGGCCTGCGCGAGCGCAGATCCGGCCACGAGCGACAGAGCCGCCGCGGCGATGATGGACTTCAGCATGGATAAACTCCTTGGTTGAGGTGACGCGGTTACTTGATGCCGGTGAGGGTGATGCCCTCGATGAAACGGCGCTGGGCAAAGAGAAAGGCGATGACGAGCGGCGCGATGATCACCATCGCCGCGGCCATCAGCGGGCCGTAGCTGGTGCCGGCCTCGTTGTTGCGGAAATGCGCGACCGCGAGCGGCGGCGTACGCAGCTGCTCGCTGTTGAGCACGATCAGCGGCCAGAAGTAGTCGTTCCAATGCGCGACCACGGAGAAGATTCCGAAGGCGGTCACTGCGGGAATCGCGGCCGGCAGCATCACCCGCCAGACGATGCCGAATTCGGAGATGCCGTCCATGCGCGCGGCATCGACGAGATCGTCCGGCACAGTCTTGAAGAACTGGCGCATCAGGAAGATACCGAACACCGAGATCGTGAAGGGCAGGACCAGTGCGGCATAGCTGTCGAGCAGGCCGGCCTTGTGCAGCAGCAGGAAAACGGGGATCGCGGTCGCCTGCGGCGGGATCAGGATCCCGAACAGCACGAGCGCGAACAGCGTCTCGCGGCCGAGGAAGCGAAGCTTTGCCAGCGCGTAGGCCGCCGGCAGCGCCACCATGACCTGCAGCACGAAGATCGAGACCGTGACGATGACGCCGTTGAGCAGGAAGCGCAGCAGATTGGCCTTGGCGAAGGCCTCGCGCAGGTTCTCGGCCAGCGCGAACTGGTGCGGGATCAGGTGCAGCTCGCTGGAAAAGATCTCGGTCTGCGGCTTGGACGCGGTCGAGATCATCCAGATGAAGGGTGCCAGCATGAGCGCGGCGCCCGCGATCAGCAGCACGTGGCGGAGGATCGCCCGGAACGGGATGGGATGCGCGTTGCTCATGTGTAGTGCACCCCGCGATCGGCGAGCCTCGATTTGACCAGCGTGAGCAGGAGAACGAAGACCAGGAAAACGACGGTGATCGCCGCGGCATAGCCCGAGCGGAAGAACTCGAAGCCTTCCGTGTACATGGTGTGGATCAGCACCTCCGTGGATTTCGACGGGCCGCCCTTGGTCAATACGTGCACGGTGTCGAACACCTGGAAGGAGCGGATGCCGGAGATCACGACGACGAAGGTCGTCACCGGCCCCAGCATCGGCCAGGTCACGAGCCGGAAGCGCGCCCAGCCGCTCGAGGCGCCGTCGATCTCGGCCGCCTCGTAGAGCTGCTTGGGAATGGAGACGAGGCCGGCGAGAAACAGGACCATGTTGAAGCCGACCGCCTGCCAGATGCCGATCGCGCACAGCGCGTAGAGCGCTGTGCTGCGGTCCTGCAGCCAGGCGAAAGCCGGCAGGCCGGCGCCGCGCAGCAGCCCGTTCACCAGGCCGAATTGCGGATGCAGCATGAATTCCCACACCACGGCCATGGCGATCAGGGTGGCCATGACGGGCAGGAAGTAGATCGTCCGGTAGAGGCTGCGCAGGCTGGTGCCGCTCTGGATCAAAAGCGCAATCGCAAGGCCGGCGATCACGGCGCCGGGCACCACGATCACGACGTAAGCCAACGTGTTGCGCAGCGCGGTCCAGAACACCTTGTCGGCGAACAGGTCCTGGTAATTGGCGAGGCCGATCCAGGAGAAATGCGGCGCGCCGAGCTGATAGTCGGTGAAGGAAAGGGCGATCACGCCGGCGAGCGGGCCAAGCAGCATGATCAGCATCAGCACTGCCGCCGGCGTCACCAGGGCGTAGGCGGCATAGGTGCGTCGGCTGCCATGGGCCGGCAGCGCGCGCCTCGTCGCGGCCGCGGGGGCGATGGCCGTGCCCAGGGTCATCGAGCCGTCAGACATGGGCGGGCTCACGGATGCGCTCGGCCTGCTCAAATCGGAGCTCGATCCGTTTCCCGGCCGGATCGAAAACCCGCACCGAGTCGGGCGCGAACCCGAAGGTGACGGAGCTTCCCATCGCGGGCAGGTGCCGGACGTCCGCGAGCCGCGCGATCAGGCGCAGTCCCGCGCCTTCGATCGCAAGGTGAACGAAAGCTTCCGCACCCAGATTCTCCAGATGGACGACGGTGCCGGAGAACGGCCCCGTGCCGACCTCGATCCGCTCCGGACGGACGCCGACCCGGCATTCGCCGGCCGCCGCATTGCACGACAGCTTCAGGGCAGTCCCGAGCACGTCGACGCCGCCGTCCTTGCGGATCCGGCCGGGGAGGACGTTGATCTTGGGGCTGCCGATGAATTCGGCGACACGGATGTCGCCGGGGTCGTTGTAGATCTCCGCAGGCGTGCCGGCCTGAATCAATTCACCACCCATCATGACGGCGATCCGGCTCGACATCGTCATCGCCTCGGCCTGGTCGTGCGTGACGTAGACGAACGTCGCCTTGAGGCGGCGATGCAGCTCGGCGAGCTCTGCGCGCATATGGACACGCAGCTTTGCGTCGAGATTGGAGAGCGGCTCATCGAACAGGAAAGCCAGCGGCTCGCGCACCATGGCGCGTCCGACCGCGACGCGTTGCCGCTGTCCGCCGGACAATTGCCCTGGCTTGCGCCGCAGCAATGGAGCGATGTCGAGCTGCTCGGCGATCGCTTCGACGTCGGCGCGAATGTGCCGCTCCTTGGCACGCCGGCCCGGCAGCAGGGCACCCAGCAGCGGCAGCCGTTCGATCGCCGAGAGGCGCCGCATCCTGAGCGGCACTGCGATGTTGTCGAAGGTACTCAAATGCGGATAGAGCGCATAGGACTGGAAGACCATTGCGAGGTTGCGCGCGCTTGGGCGAATGGCGTCCACGTGGCGGCCGTCGATGTGGACCTGGCCGGAATTCTGCGGCTCGAGGCCGGCAATGATGCGGAGCAGGGTGGACTTGCCGCAGCCGGACGGACCGACCAGGGAGATGAACTCGCCGTCCTCAATTCGGAAATCGATGCCCTTCAGGACGTCGGTGCCGTCAAAGGATTTGCGGATTGCGGAAAGCTCGATTTGCGCCATGCGCGCTGATCCCCTGCTGGCCCGTTGCGGCGCATCAGGAGTAGGAAGCGCGTCTGACATTCACATAACGGTCAATGGCCTTGCTTATGGTCATCCCAGGTTTTGCTTTCGGGGCCGGAAGACGGGGAATGTCGATCTTGGGTTGCTTGTCGTGGCGTTGACGTCCTCGCGCGTCCGGGCGGTCAATGCGGTGTTCGAGACCGGCAGTTTTGCCGCAGCGGCGAGGCGGCTCGGCGTGTCGCAGCCGGCGGTGGCGCAGCTCGTGCGCGACCTCGAGGCCGAGTTCGCGGTCGCACTGTTCGATCGGCACGGCCAGACCCTGATTGCGACGCCGCTGTGCCGGCGGCTCTACGCTGCAACGAGCCGCATGCAGGCGGTCGAGGCGGATGCGCTGGCCATCCTGCAGCAGCGCGACGAACTCACGGGCGGCGAGCTTCGCATCGGGCTCGGCAACGCCATGCCGGGCATGGCGCTGATCGCGGCGTTCCGCAATCTCTATCCGAAGATCCAGATCAACATCGAGATCGGCAGCTGGTCGGCGATCATGGCCGCCGTGGTCGACCAGCGCGTCGACGTTGCCGTCTTGCCGGAGGTGCCGCAGGACAACCGCTTCCGGCGCGAGCCCTGCGTGCAGCAGCGCGTCGTGGCGATCTGTCATCCCGTTCACGAGCTCAGTCGTGAATCGCGCGTGTCCATCGCCGGCCTCGTGCAATATCCGCTGGTCTTTCGGACCCGGGATTCCGCGACCCAGCGCGCCGTGGACAGGGCCCTTCGCGCCGTCAACCTGCGCGCAACTCCCGCGATCATCGTCAATACACGCGAGGGGATGCTGGAGGCGGTCGCCAATCGGCTTGGTGTCGGTTTTGTCTGGGAGCACGGCTCGAGCCGCATCGACCGGATCGCGAAGGTGGCGATCGCGGAGATCGAGGCGGAGTCACCCGAATACATCTTCTCGCTGGCCGGCAAGCGCGGCAAGCTGGTCGAACTGTTCTATCTGGCCAGAAGTCTTTCGCGCTCGGCCGAAGGAGCCGCCATGCTGGCCGCGCCCTGATGCGGCAGTCGGGCCTGGAGTCGACCCCGGCCCTCCGGCGCCTTCGGTTGTGGTGTACTGTGGCGTCAACCATGATGCCGCGCGGCGGGACGGCAAGATATTTACGTATTTTTGCTTCGGAGTTTGGTGACCCGGCCGAAGATGGGCTATGCTCCCCGCTGCGTCGAGGAGAAGAATGACGTCGGGAGATAGCATGGGATACCAGCGGCGGACGGGGCTGCATCCATGATGACGTTACCGAGACTGGCGGCCGAAACCCTGGAGAAGATGCTGGGTCGGTTCATGCGTCGCCGGTATGACGAACCTTCCGCCCGGGTACTGGAGGGATCGACGCGCACCGCGATGGAGTGTATCGGCAACAGCGACGCGCTCTACCACAACATCGAGCATACCATGCTCGTGACTCTGGCCGCTCAGGCAATCCTCTCGGGACGCAATCTCCATGCGCATCTTGCGGCGGAGGACTACCTCCACATCCTGATCGCCTGCCTGGCGCACGACATAGGCTATGTCCGCGGCCTGTTCCCGGAGGATGACGAAGACGGCTTCATCATCGACGAGGCCGGGACCAAGGTGTCGCTACCGCGCGGTGCATCGGATGCCAGTTTGATGATGTATCACGTCGATCGCTCGAAACTGTTCGTCCTGCGGCGGCTGCCTCCGGTCCGCGGTCTCGACCCGGAGCGCATTGCGAGCGCCATCGAAGGGACGCGCTTTCCCGCCCGTGAAGGCCAGGAATATGACGAGGAGGCCTCGATCCTGCGCGCGGCCGACTTCATCGGCCAGCTCGGCGATCCCAACTATCTGCGCAAGGCCAACGCGCTGTATTACGAGTTCGAGGAGGTCGGCATCAACCGTCAGCTCGGCTACGATTCGCCTGCCGACATCGTAAATCGCTACCCGCAATTCTATTGGAACAGTGTCGCACCGCACATCCAGACCGAGATCGGCTATCTCAACAAGACCGAGATCGGCCGGCAATGGATCGCCAACCTCTACAGCAACGTGTTCCGCGCCGAACGCGACATCTCGCTGTCCGGTCCGCAGAGATAGGCCGGGTTACGATCGTGGTCACTCCGCGAGACACGCATGCAACAGAAAAACATCGCCACTGACGTCCTCGACATCGCCTACCGCGAATACGGCGTGCCGGAGGGCTGGCCCTGCATCCTCGGGCACGGCTTTCCCTATGACGTGAACGCCTACGCCGAGACCGCGTCGATCATTGCACGAGCCGGCGCACGGGTGCTGGTGCCCTGGCTGCGCGGCTATGGCCCGACGCGGTTTCGATTCCCGGAGACGCTGCGCTCCGGCGAGCAGGCGGCGCTTGGCGCCGATCTCCTCGCCTTCATGGATGCGCTCGGCATCGAGCGCGCCGTCGTCGGCGGCTATGATTGGGGCGGGCGCGCGGCCTGCGTGGTCTCGGCGCTCCATCCGGAACGCGTGATCGGGCTCGTCTCCGGCAATTCCTACAACATCCAGAACATCGCCCGCGCCATGGAGCCGGCCTCGCCGCCGGAGGAGGCGGCACTCTGGTATCAATATCTCTTCCACAACGAACGCGGCCGCCGCGCGCTGGAGCGCAACCGCCGCGGCTTTGCCCGTCAGCTCTGGGCGATGTGGTCGCCCAAATGGGCGTTCGACGACGCGACGTTCGAGACAAGCACTGTGTCCTTCGACAATCCCGATTTCGTCGATGTCGTGATCCACTCCTATCGCCACCGCTACGCGCTGGTGGCGGGCGACCCCGCCTATGCCGCGATCGAGGCGAAGCTCGCCGCCCAGCCGCCGATCCGCGTTCCGACGATTGCGATCGACGGCGACAGCGACGGCGTCAATCCCGGCACGGCCCACCACGCGCGCAAGTTCGAGGGGTTTTTCGAGCGGCGCGTCTTCAAGGATGCCGGCCACAACCTGCCGCAGGAGCGGCCCGCCGAATGGGCCCAGGCCGTGCTCGACGTTCGCAACGCAGCCGGGCGCGCCTGATCATTGCAGCACATGGAAGACATATTCGCCGCATTCGATCTTGATTTGCGTCAATGTTGCTGCCGATGAGGAGTGTTCTGCTGGCTGTCGTCCCGGTCCGGTTCGTGCTATCTTGAATTGTGCCTCCGGGCTTTGCACAGGAGTGGCGGCCATGACGAGTGCTTCGGATACGTCTCACCAAGCGAGCCTCGGTTCAGGCATCGCCGCGTTACATGCCAAATGGGGCTGGATCGTCGCGCTCGGCGTCGTCTATCTGATCGCCGGATTCGTCGCGCTCGGCAGCGTCGTGATGGCGACGGTGGCGAGCGTGATCGTGGTTGGCGCGATGATGATCGTGGCTGGTGTCGCCGAGGTGATCGGCGCATTCCAGATGAAGAGCTGGGGCAAATTCCTGATCTGGGCGTTTCTCGGCGTGCTCTATATCGTCGCCGGCTTCCTGACCTTCGCGAATCCGCTGCTCGCGGCAGTCCTGCTGACGCTGTTTTTGGGAGCATCGCTGATCGCCTCGGGCGCCGTCAGGCTGTTTCTCGCCTTCAGCATGAAACGAGAGAGCCCGTGGGTGTGGGTTGCGCTCTCCGGCGCGATCACGTTGCTGCTCGGCCTGCTCATCGTGGCGCGCTGGCCCGTGAACAGCGTCTACATCCTCGGCCTGTTTCTCGGTATCGACCTGATCATGGCCGGTGCCGGGTGGATCAGTCTCGGCTTTGGCCTGAAGCGGCGAGGCTGAGCGCAGGCGCGCGCAGCTCTCTCTTTATCTCCATCTCTTCCGTCGGGAGAGGTGAAGCGACGGCTTCATGCGCCAGGCCGACGCGGGCCATCAGCAACTCGACGCAAGACCATCCTGCAGAACTCCGCTGATCTGACGCGCTGACAAGAAAGCAGCACGCCGCGCAGGCGCTGACCGCCTCGCGCGGGCGATCATCACCGGGGAGAAACCATGAGAGCCGCTTTGGCCCTGGCCGCAGCGCTGGCTGCCGGCTGCCTGTCCACGCCCGTTTTCGCGCAAAAGTCCTACGGTCCCGGCGTCAGCGACACCGAGATCAAGATCGGCAACACCATGCCCTATAGCGGCCCGGCCTCGCCGCTCAGCATCACGGGCAGGGTGATCTCCGCCTATTTCGACGAGATCAACGAGAAGGGTGGAGTTGGCGGCCGCAAGCTCAATCTGATGTCGCTGGACGATGCCTTCTCTCCGCCCAAGACCATGGAGGCCGCGCGGCGCCTCGTCGAGGGCGAGGGCGTCGCCTTCATCTTCGCGACCATGGGCACCGCGCCGAGCTCGGCCATCGCGAAGTATCTCAACAGCAACAAGGTGCCGCAGCTCTTCTTGATCAGCTCGGCCTCGAAGTGGAACGATCCGGCCAACATGCCCTGGTCGATGGCGCTGCCCTGGGCGCCGAACTACACCAGCGAGGCCGCGATCGACGTCGCCTATGCCCGCGCCAAGAACCCGAACGCGCGCTTCGCGGTGCTCTATCAGAACGACGATGCCGGCAAGGAATATCTGCGCGGCGTCAAGGAGGCGCTCGGCGCCGACGCCGACAAGGCGATCGCGATGGCCTCGAGCTTCGAGGTCGCGGACCCCACCGTCGATTCCCAGGTGCTGACGCTGGCCAATACCAAGGCCGACGTCTTCCTGATCTATTCGGTGACGCCGCGCGCCTGCGCGCAGGCGATCCGGAAAGCCCATGAGGTCGGCTGGAAGCCGACGCGCTTCATCGCCAGCGGCTGCGCCAACAAGGCGACCGTGATGGTGCCGGCCGGCCTCGACGCGGGCAAGGGCGTGCTCTCGCTCGGCTCGCTCAAGCCGTTCGTCGCCGAGCCCAAGGACGATCCGGCGATGACGGCCTATATCGACTTCATGAAGCGCCGCCTGCCCAATGCCGACGTCAACAACGTCGCCGGCCTCTACGGCTACACCGTCGCCGAGGCGCTGGTGGTGCTGCTGAGGCAATGCAAGGACAATCTGACGCGCGAGAACATCATGGCGCAGGCGGCCAATTTGAAGAACGTGCCGCTGTCGCTGCTGATGCCCGGCATCACGCTGAACACCACGCCGCAGGATTTCCGCCCGATCAAGGACGGCTACATGCTCCAGTTCGACGGCAACGACTGGGTTGTGGCGAGCGAGCTGTTGAAGGGGACGTGAGGGGCATAGCGCATCCTTCGGGACGCCCGCTCCGCGGGCTCCTCAGGATGAGGACGGAGCGTGCGGCGACACGTTCAATGGGTGCAAAGCGCTGCTTAGCCTCACCCTGAGGAGCCCGCGGAGCGGGCGTCTCGAAGGGCGAGGCGTGCGCTCCTCGCTCGGCGTGAACAGGAGACCACCATGGACTTCCACCACTCTCCCCGTTCGCTGGAGCTCCAGGACCGCGTTCGCCAGTTCATGCGGACGCATGTCGAGCCGGTCGAGGAGCTCTATTACGAGCAGGTCAAGCCGGAAGCATCGCGCTACAAGACGCCGCCCGTCTTGCAGGACCTGAAGCGGCTGGCGCGGGAGCAGGGGTTCTGGAACCTGTTCCTGTCAGGCGAGCATGGCCCGGGCCTCTCCAATCTCGAATATGCGCCCGTGAAAGAGATCATGGGCCGCATCCTCTGGGCGCCGGAGGTCTTTAATTGTTCCGCCCCCGATGTCGGCAACATGGAGGTGCTCGCCAACTACGGCACGAAGGCGCAGCAGGAGCGCTGGCTGAAGCCGCTCCTGGAGGGCCGCATCCGCTCCGGCTTTTCGATGACGGAGCCGCAGGTTGCCTCCAGCGACGCCACCAACATCCAGTGCGAGATCAGGCGCGACGGCGGCGACTACGTCGTCAACGGCCGCAAATGGTTCACGTCAGGCGCGATGAACGACGATTGCGAGATCCTGATCGTGATGGGCAAGACCGCGCCGGATCATCCCGACCGCCATCGCCAGCAATCGATGATCCTGGTGCCGAAGAATACCCCGGGCGTGCGCATCGTCCGCGACATGCTCACTTACGGTTATGACGACGCGCCGGTTGGCCACCCCGAGATCGTCTACGAGAATGTCCGCGTGCCCGCCGAGAACATTTTGCTCGGGGAAGGCCGCGGCTTCGAGATCGCGCAAGGCCGGCTCGGCCCCGGCCGCATCCACCACTGCATGCGGCTGATCGGCTGCGCCCAGCGTGCGCTGGAATTGATGTGCCAGCGCGCGGTCTCGCGCACGGCTTTCGGCAAGCCACTCGCCGAGCAGGGCTCGGTGCGCGAGGACATCGCAAACTCCTTCTGCGAGATCGCGCAGGCGCGCTTATTGACGCTGCAGGCCGCCGACAGGATGGACCGCGAAGGCAACAAGGCCGCGCGCGACCTGATCGCGGCCGCCAAGATCGTGGTGCCCAGCATGGCCGCCCGCGTCATCGACCGCGCCATCCAGATCCACGGCGCCGCCGGCGTCTCGCAGGATACGTTCCTCGCGCGTGCCTATGTCTACGCCCGCTTCATCCGCATCGGCGATGGGCCGGACCAGGTGCATCTCGCCGCGGTGGGCAAGGAGCTGATCAGACGGGGCGGGGTGATGGGGTAGGGATATTGTGAGATCGACGAAGGGCGGCACGTTTCCTGGCGGTCAAGCCGATCTCCTAGTCATCCCTTCGACACTTTCGCCATCGTCCGCCGTCCTTCCTGGGGGCGCGGCTGGCGCCCGCCCGTCAATCGCAGTATTCGGCGATGGAGAATTTGAGCGTCGTACGGCGCCGGAAGCGGCCCTCCGTCGCACAGCGACGCCGCTACGTCGACGGCTCGTTTGGTGGTGCCGGTGAGGCGCAATTCGAGATCGGGCCGATGATCCCTGAGCCATTTCGCGATTCCGAAGCCGTCGCCAGCCAGCTCGACACTGCTGATCACGACATGTGCCGGGATGCTGCAATCTTCGAGCAACCGGATCGCCTCGTCGGCGGATCGCGCCTCCAGCACCTTGTACCCGCACCCTCGCAGATAGTCGGCGAGCGACATCCGCACCAGGACGTCCTGTTCGGCGAGTACAATCGTGCGGGAACCGGTGGTTCGATCGATCTGCATGCCCAACAACCGGCAAGCGGTCGTCTTCGTTCCTATGCGCCGACGATCGATTTGATGTGCCGGATAACGTTGGGAATATCCCACGGCTTCGCGACGAAATGATCGAACTTGGCGCCGTCGGGCGGTCGTTCGGATGATGTGATTATTACCTTCAGCTCGGGATATTCACGCTTGATGACGCTCGCGAGGCCGACCCCGTTCATCGATCCCGGCATCTGTATGTCGGTGACGACGAGCGAAACCTGGGTTCTCGATCGAAGAACCTCCAGAGCTTCATCCGCGTCGCCGCACTCGATCACGGAAATTCCGTTCGCTCTCAGCTCGTCTGACACCATGGTGCGGACCAGAACGTCGTCCTCTACGAGCAGCACAGGAGCTTTCGAAAGGGGATTGGTGTCGGTATCCAGCATCCTGCCCGTGGTCACTTTTGACACCCATTCAACAGCTTGGCCGGAAACAACCGTTCGCGGGAGGGTTCGTTCCAGGCAGCGATTTTTGTCATTCAAGCCGGTGCTGCCGCCTTGAGCCTTAGCCTATGTTAAGGCCCGACAACGCGGCCCCCGCCGCATCCATCATTGCAATGCGGTCGATCGGCTGTACCCAGCGCGCTCGGAAGATGTGCCAGCGGTCCGCGTCGCGTGCAGCCTTCGGCAAGCCGCCGGCCGAGCAGGGCTCGGTACGTGAGAATATCGTGCGCGCCTGCTGGCCGTTCAGGCCGCCGACCAGATGGACAGCGAGGGCACTTCGTCTTTTTGGCCCAGCAGCAGACATCACGCAGTCGAACTACGTTCATGACAGACGACGCAGCTCTTCCACACCGATTGGCGGCTTTGCTCGCCACCCGACGATGAAAGCGCGTTTTGCGAGCCCGTTCTGAACGCGAGCGATCTGCGTTCGCTCTCTGTCGAGCCGAAGCCGCAGCAGGGGATCGCGAGTTCCCGAGACGGCGAGGCTCTTGTTGATGACCCAGCCGTATGGCTCGACGCCGGCGCGCCGCAAGTCATCCTGAAGGGAGGCGGCTTCGGAAACCGGCGTCGTCTCCGGCAGCGCCACGAGGATGACCTTTGTGTGATTCGGGTCCTGCAGCCTCATCAACGGGGTAACGATACGTCCTGCACCGGTCGGTGCAACCTGGCTCGTCATCTGGCGGTGATAGGCGCCGGTCGCGTCCAGCAGCAGGAGCGTGTGGCCTGTCGGCGCCGTGTCGAGCACGACGAACGCGCTCCGCGCCTCCCCTACAATGTGTGAGAAGGCGTGGAACACGGCGACCTCTTCCGTGCATGGCGAAGCGAGATCTTCGAGCAGCAGGGCTTTGGCCTGCTCGTCCAGGTTCCGGCCCCGGCTCGCCAGTATCTTTGCGACATACCGCTCCGTTTCAACCCGGGGATCGATCCGGTCGACCGTCAGACCGGGCATGACGCCATCGACGACGAAGCTGACGTGAGCTGCGGGATCGGTCGTGCTGAGATGAACGGCATGGCCGCGCTTGGCCAATCCCGTGGCGATGGCCGCGGCGATCGTCGTCTTTCCGACGCCCCCCTTACCCATGACCATGATGAGGCCATGCTTGCCCTGCGCGATGTCATCGACCAGCCGATTCAGTCCCGGCAGGTCGATCGGTTCAGTGCCGGGCTCGGTGGATACAGGCGATGGCTGATTGGCCGGCGATAAAAGTGCCCGCAGAGCCACCAGGCCGACGATGTCGAACCCAAGCAGAGGAATTTCGTCGCGCAGCAGGTTCGTGAGAGATGCAGGCATTGCGGCCAGTGCCTCGTCCTGATCCCGCTCGATGGCAACTGCAACGACATCGGTCGGGTCCGTGGCATGAAAGCGCCCGTTCACCACGAGAAGCTGGTTCGACAGATTGAGCGCGTCAAGTTCGGCCGCCGTTCTGGCCGCCTCGCGGATCGCACCCCGGTCGGCGCGGGTGACCAGAATGATGGTGGTCTGCTTGGAATCGCCCAAGGCTTGGAGCGCCTTGCGAAAGCGGTCCTCCTGCATCTTCAGACCTGAATGCGGCCCGAGGCAGGATGCTCCCCGATCGTTGTCCTTGAGAAAGCCGGTCCATGCCTTTGGCAGGCTCAGGAGCCGCAACGTGTGACCGGTCGGGGCGGTGTCGAATATGATGTGATCGAACCCCGCGATATCGCCGTCCAGCAATCCCACGAATTCGTCAAAGGCAGCTATTTCGGTGGTGCAGGCGCCGGAGAGCTGCTCGCGCACGGTCGATCGCTCGTCGGGAGGAACCTCCGGTCCGAGCTGTTCAAGCACTTTACTGCGATAGTTTTCGGCCGCAGCCTCGGGATCGATATTCATCGCCGAAAGTCCGGTCGCGTTTGGCACCGGGGTGGGACGATCGTTCAAGGTGACCTCGAGCATCTCGTCGAGATTCGACGCGGGGTCGGTGCTGACGATGAGGACGCGCAGTCCACGGTCGGCCAGGCTAACGGCCGTGGCGCACGCAAGAGAGGTCTTGCCGACTCCGCCCTTGCCGGTAAAGAACAGATATGGGGTTGGGGCGGTCAGCGCGCGAAAGTGGGGCAATATAGGCAGTCCTCAGGCCGCAGAGGTCACGCGGCATTTTCCGATCGGTCGGGATGCCGCGTGAGCATGGTTCAATTGATCGACTCAAGCGCAAGCGCAATCCCCTGGCCGCCGCCGATGCAAAGAGTAACGATACCGTTTTTGATGCCGTCGCGTTTCATCGAATGCAGCAATCGAGTGGTCAGGACCGCGCCGCTGGCTCCGATCGGATGACCATGCGCGATTGCACCGCCTTCCACATTGACGATACTGGTGTCGAGACCCAGGTCCTTCGCAACCGCAATTGCGATCGCCGCGAAGGCTTCGTTGATCTCGATGCGCTGGACATCCGATACCTTCCAGCCGGCCCGTTCGAGCGCCTGCTTCACTGCCGGCACCGGCCCCAACCCGAACATGCCTGGTTCGACAGCGCCTATCCCGTAGGCAACCAGACGCGCCATCGGCAGTAAGCCCTTCTTGTCGGCCCAGGCGCGATCGGCGACGATCATCGCCGATGCGCCGGTATTGAGCCCGGGCGCGTTGCCGGCCGTAATGGTGCCGTCTTTACGGAACGCTGGCTTCAGCTTGCCGAGGCTTTCCATCGTCGTATCGGGCCGGTTGTGCTCATCCTTGTCGAAATGAGTTGGACCCTTGCGGGAGGCAATTTCGACGGCAGCGATTTCTGCGGCGAACTTGCCGGCAGCCTGGGCTGCGGAAAATCGCTTCTGCGAGCGCTCGGCCCAACGGTCCTGCTCTTCGCGGGTGATCTGATGCGAGGCTGCGAGATCCTCGGTATGCCATCCGGAATGTTGCCCGGAGAAGGCGTCATTCAGGCCGTCCATCAGCATCGCATCGAAGATCTTCGCATCGCCCATGCGATAGCCCCACCGCCCGGAACCCATGAGATACGGCGCGCGGTCCATGTTCTCCATGCCGCCGGCAACCGCGCTCTCAACGAACCCGAGCATCACCTCCTGGGCGGCGCTTGCAATCGCCTGCGCACCCGAGCCACAGACCCGGTTGACTGTCAGTGCCGGAACAGCGACGGGAACGCCGCCATTGATGGCCGCTTGCCGGGCTGGATTCATCTTGTTGCCGGCCTGGATCACGTTGCCCATGACGATGGTGCCGACATCGCCGGGCGACAGCTTCGCGCGCTCAAGCGTTGCACGGATCGCCACGGCGCCGAGATCGGCGGCCGGAAAATCCTTCAGCGTGCCTCCATACGTGCCGATGGCGGTGCGCACGGGTGAACAGATCACGACTTCCTTATTGGCCATTGGTCATCTCTCGCTTCCGCTGCATCGCTGTGCGATAGGCATTTTGTAAATTATGAACAACTCGGCCGAGGCTCTGTTGAGATGGATCAACGGAGCGGAGGAACCAATCGATGTCCGATCTCGGCCTCAGGCTGGCGGCCATCGTCGCTGGGGCTGTTGGGCCGAGGGCCGCCGTCGACCCCATTGGACTCAAGCGCTGCCTTCTGAGCGCATGGCCAACGCGACGATTCTTGGGATCAGGCCTGCCCTGCACGCGCGCACCGATAGCAGCTGGGTCCGTCTACGTCGACGGAAGGACGGTGCGCCAATGATGACATCATGCCGGTGTTTTGCCCGACGAGTCAAATTGACTTCGCAAAATCCGCAGCGTTTCGCGGCGGCAGCTAACCCATTGATTCAGTTGCCCCCGCCTACTGTGCATGGGGTTGTTTTTGCACTTTTTGTGTCTGCGTGGGCTTCGCGGCCCGCGCCCGCGCCGTCATCCCGCCTTGGCGAGGCGGCCGTCCGCCGAACCTGCGCGCAGGTTCTGGAAGAACTTCTCCACCTCGCGCGACAGCGTGTCCGCCGTCGCCGTCAGGCTGCTCGCCGCCGTCAGCACCGAGGATGCCGCCGTGTCGGTCTCGCCGATGGCATCGCGCAGCGAGGTGATGTTCGCCACGAGCGTCTCGTTGCCCTGCGCGGCCGACTGCGCATTTGACGAGATCTCGCGCGTGGCGGCGTCCTGCTGACTGACGGCGCCGGCGATCGCCGAGGTGACCTCATTGATCTCGCGCACCGCGCCGCCGATCTCGCGGACGGCATCGACGGCGTTGCGGGTCGAGGCCTGGATCATCGAGACGTTCTCGCTGATCTCGGCGGTGGCCTTGGCGGTCTGGCCCGCGAGCGCCTTCACTTCGTGGGCGACGACGGCGAAGCCGCGGCCGGCATCGCCGGCGCGCGCGGCTTCGATGGTGGCGTTCAGCGCCAGCAGATTGGTCTGCTCGGCGATGGCCTGGATCAGGCTGAGCACGCCGTCGATGCGCTGCGTGGCCGCGGCCAGGCTCTCGATCTCGGAGATCGACTTCTCGGTGCGCTGGCCGGTCTGCTCGACCGCGCCGGCGCTCTGCCGCACCTGGCGGCCGATCTCCACCACCGAGGCGGACAGTTCTTCGGCCGCGCCCGCCACCGCCGTGACGTTGTGCGAGGCCTGCTCGGTCGCGTTCGCCGCGGTGCCGGCGCGGCTGTTCGCATCCGCGGTGACGCGGGTGATGGTCTGCGCGGTCTCGCGCATCACCGAGGCGTTGTCGCTGAGGCCGCGCATGATCGCGCCGATCGCCTCGCGAAACTGCTCGACGGACCGTTCGACGTGGCGGGCGCGCTCCTCGCGGGCGGCGGCATCGTGCGACACTTGCGAGGCCAGGTTGCGGTTGCGGCCCATGGCGTCCTGGAACACCTGGATCGCGCGGGCCAGTGCGCCGATCTCGTCGCCGCGCTCGGAGTGCGGCACCACGATGTTTTCGGCGCCGTCGGCGACCTGCTTGATGGTGGCGGTGATCGAGGCGAGCGGCCGAGCGATCGAGCGAGCGATGATGACGATGCCGATCACGACGAGGGCCAGCGCCACGCCGCCGAGGCAGGTCAGCACGAACGACAATCCGCGATTGGTCTCGGTCTGCTGCGCGATCTGCCGGGCGCGCTCGGCATAAACCTTGGACAGCGCCTCGAGGTCCTTGTTCAGGGCCGAGCGCACCGCGCGGTTGGCGTCGTTGTCGCCCCATTCGCGGCCCGCGGCTGCATTGATTTCGACGCCGCGGCGCACCAGCTCCTTGCGGAACTCGACGAACTGCTCGATGCGCTTCTTGAAGGTAGCAAACTGCTCGGCGTCGTCGGCCTTGACGATGGTCTCCCAACGCTTCACGACGTCCAGGATCTGCGCGTTGAACTTGAGCAGGCCATCGCCGTATTTCTTCACCACGGCCGGTTCGGTCGACATGTAGACGCCGCGAGATTCCATCACGACCGCATAGACCAGCGAGTTGACCCGCTCGACGTTCAGCGCGGCGGCATTCGCCGTCTCGATCGCGCTGGTCAGGTCGGCGCTGCGGCGGCTGTTGTAGTCGGACAGCATCGCGATCGCGGCCGTGAGCAGCGCGAACAGCGCGAAGATCGCATAGAGCTTGGTGGCAAGCGTGAAACGGCCTGCCAGCTTGGTGGCATTCCCAGGTCGGTCTGATGTCATGGTGTGCAGGCGCCCGGAATGGCCTGAAGCGGCCGGTGAGCGGGGTCGTGTAGAATTGATGCAAAACTTTGCAGGAGGAAGGTGGATGTGGCGTTAACGCGCCCGTCAGGCTCCCTCCGTCCTTGGTCGAACGAAAGGTAAGATATTTCAGCGTCTTGATCCCAGGGTATAGTCTCGGGATAGTCTTTCAGCATAGTCTTTCAGCATAGTCCTGGAGTCGGCCGTTGGCCGACGACCCCCCCCTGGAGAGCCCCGTGGTCTACCGCCACAGCATCGACGCCACGACCTACACCTTCCCGGATCTGCGCGACCTGCTCGCCAAGGCGACACCGCCGCGCTCCGGCGACCGGCTGGCCGGAATTGCCGCTGCCAGCTCCGAGCAGATGATCGCGGCACGGATGGCGCTGGCGGATGTGCCGCTCGGCCAATTCCTGCAGGAAGCCGTCATTCCCTATGAGACCGACGAGGTCACCCGCCTCGTCATCGACAGCCACCACGCCAAGGCCTTCGCGCCGGTGGCATCGCTCACCGTCGGGGCCTTCCGCGACTGGTTGCTGTCCGATGCCGCAACGCCCGAGATCCTGCGCAAGCTCGCGCCCGGCATCACGCCGGAGATGGCGGCCGCAGTGTCAAAGCTGATGCGCAATCAGGATCTGATCCTGGCGGCGCGGAAATGCGAGGTCACCACCGCTTTCCGCAACACCATCGGGCTGAAGGGGCGGATGAGCACGCGGCTCCAGCCGAACCATCCGTTCGACGACGCCAGGGGCATCACCGCCTCGATCCTCGACGGCATTCTGTTGGGGGCCGGCGATGCCTGCATCGGCATCAATCCTGCGAGTGACGATCCTGCCGTCATCGCCCAATTGCTGCGGCTGCTCGACGAGGTCGTCGCGCGGCTGAAGATCCCGACGCAAGGCTGCGTGCTGACCCATGTCACGACGACGCTGTCGCTGATCGGGCAGGGCGTGCCGGTCGACCTCGTCTTCCAGTCGGTCGCCGGCACCGAGGCCGCCAACCGCAGTTTCGGCATCGATCTCGCGCTCCTGAAAGAAGCGCAGCAGGCCGGGCTGTCGCTGCGGCGCGGCACCGTCGGGCAGAACGTGATGTATTTCGAGACCGGCCAGGGCTCGGCGCTGTCGGCGGGTGCCCATCACGGGGTCGACCAGCAGACCTGCGAAGCGCGCGCCTATGCGGTCGCCCGCGCGTTCGCCCCGCTCCTCGTCAACAGCGTGGTCGGCTTCATCGGCCCGGAATATCTCTATGATGGCAAGGAGATCATCCGGGCTGGACTGGAGGATCATTTCTGCGGCAAGCTGCTCGGGCTGCCGCTGGGGGTCGACATCTGCTACACCAACCATGCCGAGGCGGACCAGGACGACATGGACAACCTGCTGACGCTGCTCGCAGCCGCCGGCGTCACCTTCATCATGGGCGTCCCCGGCGCCGACGACGTCATGCTGAACTACCAGTCGACCTCTTTTCACGACGCGCTCTATGTTCGCGACGTCTTCGGCTTGCGCCGCGCGCCGGAATTCGACGACTGGCTGGTGCAGTCGGGAATTACAGGCGCCGATCTCCGCCTGGCCGGCGATGCAGGCCTGCTGCCCGATTTTGCCTCACGGTTGATCGCGTGAGGGCGCCAACTCGCACACCGATGAAACTATCGGCGCCCCCCGGAATTGTGCTTGTGCCACAATATTGAGAAATTCCGGCGACAGCATTACTCTGAGTCTGGCTGGCAATTTCCGCACTATCGGTCGAGCGTGGCGGGGGAGCTTTGATGCGAGCTGAAAGTAACGGAACGTCCCGGCGGATTCTCTGCGTGTTTCCGCGCTACACCTCGTCCTTCGGTACGTTCGAGCACTCCTATCCCTTGACCGACGGCGTCCGCGCCTTCATGCCGCCGCAGGGGCTGCTGCTGATTTCCGCCTACCTTCCGAAAGAGTGGCAGGTCAAATTCGTCGACGAGAACCTGCGCCGGACGACGAAGGAGGAATTCGAATGGGCCGAAGCGGTCTTCGTCAGCGGCATGCACATCCAGCGCCAGCAGATGAACGACATCTGCCGCCGCGCCCATGAATTCGATCTGCCGGTCGCGCTCGGCGGGCCCTCGGTCAGCGCCTGCCCGGATTATTATCCCTCCTTCGACTATCTGCATGTCGGCGAGCTCGGCGACGCCACCAACCAGCTGATCGATATCCTGGCGCGCGACACCTCGCGTCCCGAGCAACAGGTGGTGCTGACCACCAAAGACCGCGTGCCGATGACGGAGTTCCCGATCCCGGCCTACGAGCTCGTCGACGTGAAGAAGTACTTCCTCGGCAGCATCCAGTATTCCAGCGGCTGTCCCTATCAATGCGAGTTCTGCGACATTCCCGGCCTCTACGGCCGCAATCCGCGCATCAAGACGCCGCAGCAGATCATCGCCGAGCTCGACCGCCTGCGCGAATGCGGCATGACCGACACGGTTTATTTCGTCGACGACAATTTCATCGGCAATCGCAAGGCGACGCTCGACCTGCTGCCGCATCTGATCGAATGGCAGAAGCGGACCGGCTACGTGGTGCGCCTCGCCTGCGAGGCGACGCTCAACATCGCCAAGCGGCCCGAGATCCTCGAGAAGATGCGTGAGGCCTATTTCATAACCATCTTCTGCGGCATCGAGACGCCGGATCCGGACGCCCTGAAGGCGATGCAGAAGGACCACAACATGATGGTCCCGATCCTCGAGGGCGTGCGCACCATCAACTCCTACGGCATGGAGGTCGTGTCCGGCATCATCATGGGGCTCGACACCGACAAGCCGAATACGTCGGAGGCGCTGCTCGCCTTCGTCGAGGAGTCCCGGATTCCGCTGCTCACCATCAACCTGCTCCAGGCGCTGCCCAAGACGCCGCTGTGGGACCGGCTGGAGCGCGAGGGTCGCCTGGTCCACGACGACGGCCGCGATTCCAATGTCGACTTCGTGCTGCCCTATGACGAGGTCGTCGCATCCTGGAAGCACGCGATGGCGGTCGCCTACGCGCCGGACAAGGTCTACGCGCGCTATCAGCATCAATGCGACAACGTCTATGTGAATCGGGTCAAGGTGCCGGTGCCGGACGAGATGAAGACCTGGCGCAACATCCGGCGCGGCCTCGTCATGTTGCGCAACATCTTCTGGAAGGTCGGCGTGCTCGGCGACTACAGGCGCGTGTTCTGGAAGTTCGCGCTCGGACGCATCAAGCGCGGCGACATCGAAGGCCTGATCGGCTGTACGCTTATTGCGCACCATCTCATCACCTTTGCGCGCGCGGCCTCCAGCGGCAAGCAGAACGCCTCGAACTATTCGATCCGGCTGCGCGAGGCAGCCGTTCCGGCTGAATGATGCGACATGTCTGATCCGTCTCCGCCGCGCCGCCCGACCCTCGATCTGCGGGCGTTCACGCCCGCGCGCGTCGCGCTCGGGCGCAGCGGCGCGAGCATGCCGACGAGGGCGCTGCTTGATTTCACACGGGACCATGCCCGCGCGCGCGATGCCGTGCATGCCGCTTTCGACACGCCGCGCCTGGTCGCCGACCTCGGCGCGCTCGGACTTGCCGTGACCGAAGTGAGGAGCCGGGCCGTCGATCGCAGCGACTATCTGCGGCGGCCGGATCTGGGACGACAGCTTGAACCCGGTTCGGCGCAGCTTCTGGCACGAAGCGCCTCGGCGCCGTGCCGGGTCGCGATAGTGATCGGAGACGGCCTGTCCGCGGCGGCGGTTCAGGCCCATGCGGCGATCGTGGTGAGGCGCCTGTTGCCATTGCTTGCGCAAGGGGATGACGTCGCGATCGGCCATGTCGTTGTCGCATCGGGCGCGCGCGTCGCGCTCGGCGACGAGATCGGCGCCATTCTCGGGGCGCGCATGGTCGCGATGCTGATCGGCGAACGGCCCGGCCTGTCCGCGCCCGACAGTCTCGGCGTCTATCTGACCTTCGCACCGAAGCCGGGCCGGACCGATGCCGAACGCAATTGCGTGTCGAACATCCACCATGCCGGTCTGAGCTACGACGAGGCCGCCTTCAAGATCGCCTGGCTCATCCGTGAGGGGCTCGCGCGCGAGACCACCGGCGTGGCTCTGAAGGACGAGAGCACGGACCGGGCGCCGCGTCGAATTGGCACGCCGCCGCCGGGATGATAGGCGGTCGGGACCCGAAATCGCCGCTTGTTGATCGATTCGGGCGCGCTTCGCCTGCTTGCGAGAAGACCTGTTGACCTGCTAAACCCCTCGCGGCGATTTTCCGCGCATTTTCAAAGGGCAAGCCTCCCATTGGTATGGCGTTTTCAAGCCGTTCGCGGGGCGCAACAAGCTCTCAAGACCGAGCCGATTTAGGAACTGGACAAGGCATGCTCGAAAAGCACAGCGAGAATGAGGTTCATGTCGACAAGGTCGAGCAGGGACCTGCGTCCTCGATCGCCTTCGGGCTGGAGCGCCTCGGGTTGATCGCCGTTCGGGCGCCGATCGTCTCCTGCATCGTTCTGCTGGCGCTGATCGTCGGCGCCGTGTTCGGCATCCACCGGATCAAGATCGACGATTCGCTGTCGCAGCTCTTCCGCTCCGACACCCGCGAATTCAAGCAGTATGAAGAGGTGACGAAGAAGTTCCCGGCCGAGGAGTTCGACGTCCTCGTCGTGGTCGAGGGCAAGTCCCTCCTGGAGCGCAGCAACCTCGAGAAGCTGCGTGACTTCGTTACCGACCTGCAACTGGTCGATGGCACGCGCGGGCTGGTCTCGCTGTTCTCGGCACGTCAGGCGCCGGCCCCGGGAAAGCTGCCGGCGGCACTGTTCCCGGCCGAGCTCCCCGAGGGGGCCGCCTATGACAAGTTCATCGAGACCGTCAAGAACAACGAGATCATCCGCGGCAAGCTGCTGTCGGAGGACGGCACGCTGGCGCTGATCGTGCTCTCGCTCGATCCCGATGTGGTCGGCTCCAACAAGCTGACCAAGACCGTCGGCGACATCCGCGCGCTGATGAAGGAGGACCTCGGCGACACCGGGCTCAACGTGCAGCTCTCCGGCGTTCCGGTGATGCAGCTCGAGATCCGCAACGCGGTCGAGCGCGACGGGCTGACCTACAACATCCTCGGCATCCTCGCCGGCTGCATCATCGCCATCATCTTCTTCCGCAAGATCTCCTTCATGGTCGCCGCGGCATTCCCGCCGATGATCGCGATCCTGCTGGCGCTCGGCGCGCTCGGCTGGGCCAATTTCAATCTCAACATGTTCCTGAACGTGATGACGCCGCTCATCATGGTCATTAGCTTTTCGGACTCGATGCAGCTCACCTTCGCCGCGCGCGACCGGCTGATTGCAGGACAGGACAAGTTCACCGCGTTCAAGAACGCGGTGCTGGTGGTGGGACCCGCCTGCGTGCTGACGCACGGCACGGCCGGCATTTCCTTCATCGCGCTGCAATTCTCCGACTCCGACCTGATCCGCAAGTTCGGCGAGGCCGGGCTCGCCGCCACCATCATCGCGCTGGTCGCGGTGCTGTCGCTGGTGCCGGTGTTCGGCGTGCTGCTCGTGCGCAACGAGAAGGTGTTCGCCGTCAAGTTCCAAAGCGCAGATGCCGGCGTCCAGGCCCTGCGCAATTTCTGCTACTGGATCGCGGTGCGCATGGTCGGCCGTCCCGGCCTGTTCAGCCTGATCGCGGTGCTGTTCGTCGGCGGCCTCGGCGTCATCTATGCCAATCTGGAGCCGCGCTACCGGCTCGCCGACCAGGTGCCGGACAAGCGCCAGGCGGTCGCCGCCAGCGACCGGCTCGATGCCAAGCTGACCGGCGCCAACCCGGTCAACGTGCTGATCCAGTTCCCCAAGGGCGAATCGCTCTATTCGCCGGAGACGCTCCAGACCATCGCCGACGTGCATGCGACGGTGGAGAAGACGGCCGGTGTCGGCAACGTCTGGTCGCTGGAGACGCTGCGCCGCTGGCTGGCAGAGAAGGCGGGCAGCGCCGACGTCGCGACGTTGAAGGAATATGTCAACGTCATCCCCGAGCATCTGGTGCGGCGGTTCATCGATGCCGAGCAGGATGCCGTCGTGGTCGCCGGCCGCGTACCGGACAAGGATTCCAGCCAGCTCCTGCCGATCGTCGACAAGCTCGACCACGAGCTCGACGCCGTCCGCAAGAAGCATCCCGGCTACGAGATCGCGGTGACGGGTCTTGCCGCCATCGCTGCGCGCAACTCGGCCAGCATGATCGAGAAGCTGAACCACGGCCTCACCATCGAATTTGCGCTGGTCGCGATCTTCATCGGCCTCGCGTTCCGCTCCTGGGTGGTGATGTTCGCCTGCATTCTGCCGGGTATCTTCCCGGTGGTGATGTCGGGAACGGTGCTGTGGGCGATGGGCGAGGGCCTGCAATTCGCCAGCGTCGTCGCGCTCACCGTCTCGTTCGGCCTTGGCTTGAGCGCGACCATCCACTTCCTCAACCGCTTGAGGCTCGAGAGCAAGCCGGGCGTCGGCTCGGCGCTCGCGGTGGAGCGGGCCACCGTGCTGGTCGGCCCGGCGCTGATCCTGACCACGGTGGTGCTGGCCTGCGGCCTCGTCGTCACCGTGTTCTCGGACCTGCCGTCGCTGCGGCTGTTCGGCTGGCTCAGCGCCTTCTCGATGGTGATGGCCCTCGTCGCCGACCTCTTCATCCTGCGGCCGACGGCGATGTGGCTGATCAATCTGCACGCCAGGCTTCAGGGCCCCGACAAGCCTGCGATCTGAGCGGCTTCATCTGATCCAGGTCAGCAAAAAGCCCCCGGCCCGCGAGAGCCGGAGGCTGTATCCTTTCGAGCGGAAAGGGCGTCAGCCCTTCGTCATCGTGATGTTGACGCCGCGGATCTCGCCCTTGGAGCTGATCTGCACCGTCTGCTTGCTGCCGTTGGTGCGCAGCGAGAGGTTGGCGGCAAAGCCGTTGGCCTCGACGAACACGTCGATCTGGCCGCCGCCGGCGGTGCCCTGCAGATTGCCGAAGATGTTGCGGCTGGACTCGCTCCAATTGCCGGAGATGCGCTCGCCCTGGCTCGTCACGTCGCTGGTGAGGTTGAACTTGTAGCTGTCGGACGCGCAGTGCAGCGCCTGCTTCAGGTTGAGGCCGCTGCCGCCGACCTTGTAGTCCGCCTTGCAGCGAATGCGCTCGGTGGAGCCGTCGGACAACGACACCGTGCCGGTGCCGGTCCATGCGCCATCGAAACCGGCAAACGGTCCGGACGACTGAGCATGGCTCGCCGAAACCGAGAAGAGCAGCGCCGCCCCGATGCCGGCCGCCTTGATTGCCAGTCCAGTTCGCCCAATGAATTTCATCGCAATTATCCCGTTTTGGAACGACGCTCGCTTACGATTGAGAACGTCTCGCCACATCGAAAGTTTAGTGCTCCGAGCAAGTCGCAGGTTCAAAGCCTGACCGCCCGGCATGACGGGTCACGACGCCTCGCGCCAGGCTTGATCGCCCGATTTGCCACGTTTCGGCATGTTTCCGGCGGGAAAGGCAAGGCGGACAGATGCAGCGCTGCAACAGGTATGCAGTAAAACGCAGATGTTCTGAATTATGACGTAGTATCAATCGCTTACATCTGCGAATGAAGGCGCGGGGAAGTCCCGATTCGGCGCGTGCGGTGCCAATTTGGCCGCATTTGCCGGTGCTTGTGCTTTCTCTGGGCCGCCACTCCTGCGGCGACTTGCCATCAGAACAATCCGCTCCGGTCGTTCGCCCTGTGCAGCCGGGTCCGGTATTATTCTGCCGTCAGAATGAAGGAATACAATGCGTAATCTTCTCGTCGCTCTCACCCTGCTGTCGGCATCCCTTTCGACGGCGGCGTTCGCTCAGCAAGGGCGTGGCACGGACGCCGAGCAGAAGGCCTGCACACGCGATGTGCAGAAGTTCTGCCGTCCGGTCATCGATCAGGGCGATTTCACGATCCTCGCGTGTCTCAAGGAGAACCGGGCCAAGATCTCGCAGGCCTGCGACCAGGTGCTGAAGAACCACAACCAGTAAGCTTGGCCATTGGCTCCCAAAGGTGGATCCCGGAGCCGCCTTTGGGGTCCGATCCGCAAAGGGCGGCCATCGACAGACAGGATTGGTTTTGCGGCATTATTCCCCTATATGGGGGCCGCGGCGGCATCGCCGGCATGAGCCCGCGCGAGCGAAAAAGCCTTCCTGTCCAAACGATTGTAAACCAGCCCTCGATGACCTCTGCGAGCGAATTGCGATCCGGCAAGGGTGACCGCGACGAGAATTTTCCCGTCGCGTCCTGGATCATTCATCCGCGTCATCGCGCCCTGATCCTGGCCTATTACAATTTCGTCCGCACCGCCGACGACATCGCCGACCACGCGACCCTGCCGCCCGACCAGAAGCTCGCTTATCTCGACCTGCTCGAGGCGGAACTGCTTGGCAAGGGCGACACCCAGGCCGAAGCCGTCACCCTGCGCCGTGCGCTGGCCGAGCGCGGCATGGCCCCGCGCCATGCGCTCGACGTGCTCATCGCCTTCCGCATGGACGTGACCAAGCTGCGATATGAGAATTGGGACGAGGTCATCAACTATTGCCGTTACTCGGCGATGCCCGTAGGCCGCTTCATGCTCGACGTCCACGGCGAGAGCACCTCGACCTGGGCCGCATCGGATGCGCTCTGCGCAGGCTTGCAGATCAACAATCACCTGCAGGATTGCGGCAAGGATTTTCGCGAGCTCAACCGCGTCTATCTGCCGCGCGATGCGCTGGCAGCACACGGCGCCTCGGTCGAGCAGCTCGGGCTTGCGCAGTCGCCGCCGGCGATGCTGGCCTGCCTGCAGTCGCTTGCCGCACGCAACGAAGCACTGCTCAACGAGGGCAGGTCGCTCGCTGCGGAAATCCGGGATTTCCGTCTCGGCGTCGACGTCTCGGTCATCCAGGCCTATGCGGACCGCATCGTGCGCCTCTTGAAGGTGCGCGATCCCCTGCGCGAGCGCGTTCATCTGAACAAGTTCGAGCTGCTCGCCTTCAGCCTCGCCGGGATGATCGGCGAAGCCGGTCGCCGCGCGATCGGACGCAAGGCCATTTCCAGACCGGGGACTGCACATGACGCTTGAGGCGACCACGCCCGGCGCCAATTACGGCTCGGCCGCATCCGGCAGCTCGTTCTATGCCGCGATGCGCATCCTGCCGCACGACCAGCGCGAAGCGATGTTCCAGATCTACAGCTTCTGCCGCCAGGTCGACGACATCGCCGATTCCGACGGACCGCGGGAGGAGCGGCTCGCCGCACTCCAGCAATGGCGCGACGACATCGACGCGCTCTATCAGGGCCATCCGCCGCCGCGGCTGAAGGACTACGTCGCCTCGGTGAAGGCCTTCGGGCTCAAACGCGAGGATTTCCTCGCCATCGTCGACGGGATGGAAATGGATGTGCCGCAGGACATCCGCGCGCCCGACATGGCGACCCTGGATCTCTACTGCGACCGTGTCGCCAGCGCCGTGGGGCGGCTGTCGGTGCGTGTGTTCGGAATGCCCGAGGAAGACGGCATCCTGCTCGCGTACCATCTCGGCCGCGCGCTGCAGCTCACCAACATCCTGCGCGACATCGACGAGGATGCGGGCCTCGGCCGGCTCTATCTGCCGCGCGAAGCGCTGCTGCATGCCGGCATCACCTCCGATGATCCGGACCGCGTGATCTCCGAGCGCGCGCTGCCGAAGGTCTGCCTGCCGCTGGCGCAGCGCGCGAAGGTGCATTTCGAGAAGTCGGACGAGATCATGAACCGCAACAAGCGCCGCGCGGTGCGCGCGCCGCGGATCATGTCGAAATATTATCATTCCATTCTGGACCTGCTGATCGCGCGCGGCTTCACCGCGCCGCGCGAGCCGGTGCGTGTGTCGAAGATCACACGCATCCTGATCCTGCTCCGCTACGCTTTCATCTGATGCAAAAGACAGCTCACATCATCGGTGCTGGAATTTCCGGCCTCTCCGCCGCTGTGCGGCTCGCCGATGCCGGCTTCAAGGTCGCCGTGCACGAGGCCACGCACCAGGCCGGCGGCCGCTGCCGTTCCTATTTCGACGGCGCCACCAACCTCACTATCGACAACGGCAATCATCTGCTGCTGTCGGGTAACGGCCATGCGCGCGCCTATGCGCGCGCGATCGGCACCGAAGCGGGTCTCGTCGGCCCCGAGAGCGCGCAGTTTCCCTTCGTCGACATCAAGACGGGGCAGCGCTGGCAGATCGATCTCGGCGCTGGCCGGCTGCCGACCTGGGTGCTCGACGAGAGCCGCCGCGTGCCCGACACCGGCCTCACCGATTATCTGAAGCTGGCGCCGCTGATCTGGGCGTCGGAGGAGACGCTGGTCGGCAAGTCCATTCCTTGCGAAGGCATCCTCTATCAGCGTCTGGTGCAGCCGTTGCTGCTCGCGGCACTCAACGTCGATCCGCCCGAGGGCTCGGCGGGGCTCGCGGGCGCCATCGTGCGCGAGACGCTGCTCGCGGGCGGGCAGGCCTGCCGTCCCTTGATCGCGCGCGACGGTCTCAGCGCGGTGCTGATCGAGCCTGCCGTGAAGTTCTTGGCTGAGCGCGGCCACTCGGTTCAGCTCGGCCATGAGCTGCGCTCGTTTGCGACCACCGACGGCAAGGTCGGCGCGCTGAATTTCGGCGGCGAGGATGTGATCCAGATCGGTGAGGGCGATGTCGTCGTGATGGCGGTGCCGCCGCGCGCCGCTGCGAGCCTGCTGCCGGGCCTGAAGACGCCGACCGAATTCCGCGCCATCGTGAACGCACATTTCCGCTTCACACCGCCGCCGGGCTCGGCGCCGATCCTCGGCGTGATCGGCGGCGTGGTGGAATGGCTGTTCGCGTTCCCCAATCGGCTTTCCGTCACGATCAGCAATGGCGACCGTCTGGTCGACATGCCTCGCGAGGAACTCGCGCAGGCAATCTGGAACGACGTCTGCAAGGCCGCCGGCCTTTCGGGTGAGCTGCCGCCGCAATTGCCCCCCTGGCAGATCGTGCGCGAGCGCCGCGCCACCTTTGCCGCCACACCGGCCCAGAATGCCCTGCGTCCGGGGCCGGTTACTGCGCTGAAAAACCTGTTCCTTGCCGGCGACTGGACTGCTACGGGATTGCCAGCAACCATTGAGGGATCGGTCCGGTCCGGCGATCGCGCCGCCGATCTGGTTCTGGCCGCCAAAGGATCCTGAAAGGCGGCCCTGACGGGCAGATGTCCCGGTCAACTTTCAATCGACTATCGGAGCAATCGAGCGACATGGATTCCGTGAACGCGACCAGCCGCGAGACCCTGGAATCGAGCATTGAGTCGGCTACGCAGGGCGTTCTCGGCTTCCAGCAGTCCGACGGCCATTGGGTGTTCGAGCTCGAGGCCGACTGCACGATTCCGGCCGAGTACGTCCTGCTGCGCCACTATCTCGCAGAGCCCGTTGACACGGTGCTCGAAGCCAAGATCGGCAACTACCTGCGTCGCGTGCAGGGAGCCCATGGCGGCTGGCCGTTGGTGCACGACGGCGAGTTCGACATGAGCGCCAGCGTGAAGGCCTACTTCGCGCTCAAGATGATCGGCGACTCCGTCGATGCGCCGCACATGGTGCGCGCGCGCGAGGCGATCCGTGCCCGAGGCGGTGCGATCAACAGCAACGTCTTCACGCGCTTCCTGCTGGCGACGTTCGGCGTCGTGACCTGGCGCGCGGTGCCGGTGCTGCCGATCGAGATCGTGCTGCTGCCGTTCTGGTCGCCGTTCCACCTCAACAAGATCTCCTACTGGGCGCGCACCACCATGGTGCCGCTGATGGTGATCGCCGCGCTGAAGCCGCGCGCACGGAATCCGAAGGGCGTCGGCATCGACGAATTGTTCCTGCAGGACCCGCGCTCGATCGGCATGACCGCGAAAGCGCCGCACCAGAGCATGGCCTGGTTTCTGTTGTTCCGCTCGCTGGATGCGATCCTGCGCGTGGTCGAGCCGCTGTTTCCGAAGAGTCTGCGCAAGCGCGCGATCGACGCCGCGCTCGCTTTCATCGAGGAGCGGCTCAACGGCGAGGATGGCATGGGCGCGATCTATCCGCCCATGGCCAACATCGTCATGATGTATGACGCGCTCGGCAAGGACGAGAACTATCCGCCGCGCGCGACCACGCGGCGCGGCATCGACAAGCTGCTCGTGATTGGCGACGACGAGGCCTATTGCCAGCCCTGCGTCTCGCCGGTGTGGGATACGACCCTGACCGCGCATGCGCTGCTGGAAGCCGGTGGAGACATGGCGGTGCCCGCGGCCAAGCAGGGCCTCGACTGGTTGATTCCGAAGCAGGAGCTCGAGGTGAAGGGCGACTGGGCCGTGAAGCGGCCCGACGTGCGCCCGGGCGGCTGGGCCTTCCAGTACAACAACGCGCATTATCCTGATCTCGACGACACTGCCGTCGTGGTGATGTCGATGGACCGCATGCGCCGGGAGCACGGCGTCGCCGGCTATGACACTGCGATCGCCCGTGGCCGCGAGTGGATCGAGGGCATGCAGAGCGACGACGGTGGCTGGGCGGCCTTCGACGTCAACAATCTCGAATATTACCTGAACAACATCCCGTTCTCGGACCATGGCGCGCTGCTCGATCCGCCGACCGAGGACGTCACCGCGCGCTGCGTATCGATGCTGGCGCAGCTCGGCGAAACCGCGACAACCAGCAAGCAGGTGGCCGCCGGCGTCGCTTACCTCAGGAAGACCCAGCACCCGGAAGGGTCCTGGTACGGCCGCTGGGGCATGAACTTCATCTACGGGACTTGGTCGGTTCTGTGCGCTCTCAACATGGCCGGCGTCGACCGCAAGGATCCCATGATCCGGAAAGCCGCCGCCTGGCTGACCTCGATCCAGAACGAGGACGGCGGATGGGGCGAGGACGCCGTCAGCTACCGGCTGGACTACCGGGGATGGCAGGCCGCCCCCTCGACGGCCTCGCAAACGGCATGGGCCTTGCTTGCCCTGATGGCGGCAGGCGAGGTCGATCACCCGGCCGTCGCCCGCGGGGTGGAGTACCTGATTGCAACACAAAACAAAAAAGGACTGTGGGACGAGCAGCGGTACACCGCCACAGGCTTCCCCCGTGTATTCTATCTACGGTATCATGGTTACCCGAAGTTCTTTCCGCTGTGGGCGTTGGCGCGGTATCGGAACTTGCGGAACACCAACAGCAGGGTGGTAGGGGTCGGAATGTGACTTTGGGGACGGGGGACTATTTTACCGCGGGTCAGGCCATCGACCCGCGGCCGATACTGATCGTGACCGGACTGGTTCAGGAGGCCCGCATTGCGGCCGGGCCCGGAATGGCGGTCATCTGTTCATCCAGCAGCCCGACCCAGTTGCGGGCCCTGCTGACGGTGGTGGATCCTGATACGATTCGCGGCGTGATCTCCTTCGGCGTGGCCGGCGGGCTCGACCCGACGCTGCGGTCCGGCGACGTCGTGCTGGCGACCGAAGTGCTGTCCGGCGATACCCGCTGGGCCGCCGGCCTGTCGCTCGGCGACGACCTGATCGAGCGCCTGACCTCGGGCCGTCGCCGTGTGGTGCGCGGCAGCCTCGCCGGCGCCGAGGAAGTGGTCACCGGCCGGTCCTGCAAGGCGGCGCTGCATTTGGAGACGGGGGCGTTCGCCGTCGACATGGAGAGCCACATCGCGGCCGCCTACGCCGCCGAAGCCGGGCTGCCCTTTGCCGCCGTCCGCGTCATCAGCGATCCCGCCCATCGCGCCCTGCCGGCGCTCGCCCGCGCCGCCATCAAGCCGAACGGCCAGATCGATCTCGCCGCCGTGCTGCGCGGCATCGTCCGCAACCCGACCACGTTGCATGCGCTGGTCTCGACCGGCATCGACTTCAACCGCGCGCTGCGCAGCTTGCGCGGCTGCCGCGATTTTCTGATCGGGACGGAGCTCATCGAGAGCGAGGCCCTGGTCTCCAAGGCAGCCTGAGCGCAAGAGAACAAGCGACGACGGAACAGGTGAAGCTCCGATCTCCATTGGAGGTCGGAGCTTTTTGCACTGACAGCCAAGTGTGCGTGCAGACCAGGCGCCGCCTCGTCGCTTGGAGACGCTCAGTCGGCCTTCAGGACCGTAGCAACTGCGCCCTTCGGCTTCACGTCGATGACCAGGAGCTTGACCGGTTCGCTCCCGATATTCTCTGCCTTGTGCCATTGATCGACCGCTTCGAGAATGAAGCTGCCGGCACTGTAAGTCTCGGTCTTGTTGACGTCGAGATTGGTCACCCGCAGCGTACCCGATTGCATGTAGCCATAGCGGGGATGTGGGTGCTTGTGCTCAGGCAGTTTCGCGCCCGCCGGGATGTCGTAGGTTGAAACGGAGATCTGCACGTCCTTCTGCGGCATCATGATTGGCTGTCCGCTCGATGTTTTCGAAGTCGTGAGTATCGGAGTCACCTTCACGGCCTTCGCGCTATCGGCTGCCTGAACATTTTCCGCCAGGGCCGGCGAAACAAGCAGAACAAGACCCGCTGCAATTCCTGGCAGTCCGCGGTAATTCAACTTTGACACGTTGCGTCTCCTTTGTAGTCGTCGCGGATAGTCGATGCGCCAAAGGCGCTGACGGCGGCGACCATCCCGTGGGAGTGGATGCATGTCGCCCGCTACGAAAGTATTTCTGTCTCCTTCAGTGTCGTTACCAATGCAACGCTGTTGCGGATACATGTCGTCTTGAACAGCACGCCTACTGGCGTCGGCCTGCCGAATGGCTTTGGGGAATGATGCGGCAAAGGGAATGCAGGACGCTTGCGCCGAACAAGCAAAAGGCCCGGTCGCGATGGCGACCGGGCCTTTGTGTTTCGATGTTGGTGGTCCGCTCTTACGCGGCGGTCGAAGCCTTCTGCGCGGCCTTCGCCTGCGCCGCTGCCGCCTCGTCCGCAATCCGGCGACGCTGCATGCGCCGGTCTCGACCGGCATCGACTTCAACCGCGCGCTGCGCAGCTTGCGCGGATGCCGCGATTTTCTGATCGGGACGGAACTTGTGGGCAGCGAGATTCTGGTGTCCGAGACGGTCTAGATCAGGTGGTTCTGCCGGGCGCAGGAACTTCCGGTTCCGCCGATGCCCTGATCGCCGATTGTGCTAATCGGGGCGCGAGGGCCGGTGAGCCTTCGCGCGGCACCAAACGTCGAGCCGTGCGCTCCGGGTGCTCTGAGAGCGCGCCGGCAGCGCGCGCCATCTGCCAAGCGCTGATGCACCCATAGCCTTGCGGATCGGAGTCGGCGCAATCGTTCCAGTTCCGATCAGAAGCCCGACAAGGCAAGGCCATCGAACTTTACGTTCATCCGAACCAGCACTTGCGACGATTTCAGACCGACATCGGCGGTGACGTTGCTGACATCGCCGGCTGCAGATGTGACTGTGCCGAGATTGTAGGTTGCCTTGTTGAGTGTCAGGTAGCGGTACTCGACGCCGAATGAGACGTTGTTGGTGAAGGCGTATTCGGCGCCGGCCCCGACCGTATAGCCGAACTGGAGCTTGCGGGTGTCCTCGAAGCTCAGCGGCGCGCCGGCGCCGATGCCGGTTCGGGGCGCATAGTTGGCGGTAACGTCCACGCGTCCCATCTCCAGGCCGCCGGCCACATAGGCCACGACGCGGTCCCAGGCGTAGCCGACCTTCACGCGCGTTGCGCTGAGATAACTGACCTTGGCATTGAAGCTGTCTCCCTCGGCAAACGGGGCCGCGACACCCGATCCGGTCGTGATGCTGCCGTTCAGTTTGGTGAATTGTGCATCGTGCTCGAATCCAAGTACCCACCGACCAAACTGCCAGTTGCGGCCGACCTGAAATCCGCCGATGAAGGCATCGTTGCCGTTCGACGATGTATCGCCGAAAGATGTGCCGGCACCGCCAAGCGCCGGCGACGCGATCGGGCTGAAGCTGAAATCGCCCTTGGCGCCGCCGATATGGACCCCGACATAATTGCCGGTCCAGTTGAAGGCAGTCTGCTCGGCCGTCAGGTAGGGAGGTATCTTGTAGGACGGCGTCGCGACGCCAATATCCGCCGCCATCGCGGGACCAGCAAGGACAGCGGTGAAAGCCGAAACGATAGTCCGACGCATCTGATATCTCCGGGGATTGGACGGCGCGTAACAAAGGATGCAGGACGACTGTCAATGCCGTTTCGTGCTGATGCGGCGATTTGTGGGATCTTGTAACGATGCGTAACATCTCGCCGGATCGGCGGCTCTCGACTGGCAGAGCCGATCGCTTGAACGACTCCGTCACCCATGATCGAAGCATCAGAGCTGAGACTCAGCCTTGATTGCCGAAATTCGTCCATCCTCGAATTCGACGATGCGATCGAACAGATCGAGCGAACGTGGATCGTGCGTGACCACGGCGACGCCGGCTCTGCGCTCGGTCGCAATCCGACGGAAGAGCTGCATGACCTGACGTCCGCGCACGCTGTCGAGTGCGGCGGACGGTTCGTCGGCAAGGATCAGCGGCGGATCGTTGGCCAGCGCACGGGCCACCGCCACGCGCTGTTGCTCTCCCCCCGAGAGCTGGGTCGGCCGGTTGTCGGCTCGGTGGGCGAGGTCAAGCGCGCGCAGAAGCTCGATGGCATATTCACGCGATGGCCTCGCGGGGACGTCGTCGATCTCCAATGCCAGCGCGACATTCTCGACGGCCGTCAGGAACGGGATCAGATTGGCTTTCTGGAAGACGAAGCCGATATGACGTCGCCGGAAATCACGCAGTCGTTCGAGTTCGGCGGTGGGGTCCGATACGTGCTCGCCGGCCACGATCACCTCGCCGCCCGTCGGTAGTTCCAGAAGTCCGGCAATCAGGAGAAATGTGCTCTTGCCGGAACCGCTCGGACCGAAGATACCGACCAGCTCGCCAGCGCGGAGATCCAGGGAAACGCCATCGAGCGCGCGCGTGATGGAATCTCCGCTCGGATAATATTTTCGCGCGTTCCGGACGGAAAGGACGACGTCGGTTTTCACGATAGCACCTCCCGAGCGTTGACCTTGAGGGCGCGGGCAATGCCGACACCGCTCGCAATGGCGCAAATTGCAGCCAGCACGGCAGCCAGCATGCCGGCATCCGCGATATCGATGATGATCCGTCGCGGAAAAAACGGGAAAATCACCATGGACATGACCAGCGCCAGCGCAAAGCCGGCTAAGCCGATCAGCCCGGCCTGCTGGCCGATCATCTTCACGATCACGGAATTGCGCGCGCCGATCAACTTCAGCATCGCAATCTGATGCAGTTTCTCGATCGTCATGGTGTAGATGATCAGCGAGACGACGATGCAGGTGATCAGCAAGATCAGAACCGTGAAGGCAAGGATCTGAATTCGCAGCTTCCACAGTCGCGCGTTGAGAAGAAGATCGCGCTGATCCGCGCCGCTCAGGACGTCCGCATCGCCCCAGAGTTTGATCGCGGCGGCGACCCTGGCAGGGTCCGCGGCGGAATCGAGCGTGACCAGGACGGCGGAGATCTTGCTATCCTGCGACACCGAACTCTTGTCGCCTGCCTGTGGTGTCTGGCCTCCCATGGCGGCTCTGGCCAGAAGAACTTCCTCGCTGGTACGCCGCTGGGCGATGGTGATGGCATCGTTGATGCTCACGAAGATCAGCCCGTCTCCGCCCGAATCCACCATTTGCCGCGTAGCGCCGACGATCTCGTAAAGATCGAGGCCGAGCCGGACGTGGTCGCCAATCGCGAGCCCCGTGCTCTCGTCGGCAATTGCTTCGTAGTGGCCTGAAGCCAGACAACGACCCGCGATCAGGTGGATCCAGTCGCCGCTGTCTTGCGGAAAATCGAGACCTGTGATGGTGGCGCGATGCGATTGTCGCTCGAAGCTGTATTGCTGGCTGAACTGCACGAAGCGGCGGACGGCTGCGACGCCCGGGACGCCCTCGACGCGGCGGTCCATTGTCGGGGAAAGTGCCGAGCTTTCGGCGAAGGGGCCCGAGCGGTCACCCTGGACGACCCAGAGGTCAGCTCCGATCGTGTCGACGATCAGAAGAGCATCCGCGACGATGCCGCGATAGAGCCCCGTCATCCCGATTGCCGCCGTCATCAGAAAAGCGACGCCGATGGCGGTCAGACCGAAGCGCGTGGGGTTATGCCGGATATCCTTCCAGCCGAGATTCATGTGGGGGCACCCCGTACCTGCACCCTCATGAAGCGGTAGATGCCGTCCGGCACGAGAGTGATCTCGCCCGGCGCCAGTCCTCGACGAATCTCCACGCGATGTACGCCTGCGGCGCCGGGCTCGACGGTCCGCCAGTGCGCTCTGCCGCCCTCGACGACCCATAAGCCCGCCTGTCCATGCCTGCGCACCAAGAATGACTTCGGGACGGTCGGGACTTGGGCAAGGGTCGCGACGGTAACGCTCGCGAGCCCGCGCTGGCCCAGCGCCCAATTTTCCGGCAGCGTGTCGAGCTTGACGTCGAGCGTGAATTCACGCGTCTCGGTGTCGACGATACGGCCAAGGCGCAGCACGTGACCCGACAAGTTCTTGCCGGCCTGCGAGCCGAATGAGATGCACACAGGTTGCCCCGGCTTCATCGACTGCATCGTGCTTTCGTCGAACCTTGCTGTCAGCACGATCGTGGCCGGGTCGACGAGCTGCAGGATCGAAGCGCCGATTGTCAGTGTGTCACCGACGTTTCTGTCGCGCGAGACCACAATGCCGGGAAAGGGGGCGCGCACGATCGTATCGTCGATCTGCGCCTGCACGACACCGACATTGGCCGCCGCACTTTGTGCCTGAGACCGAGCCTGCTCGATCGCCTGATCGTCATGCGCAAGGTCGGCGACCGCCTGGCGAAAGGTGGCTTCCGCCGCATCGAAGTTCTGCCGGCTGGTGAAGCCCTTGTCGAGAAGAACGGCTTGTCGCTGGTAGTTGTTCCTGGCGTTGACCAACGCCGCATCGGAACGTGTTCGACCGGCCTTGGCAACCTCGATAGCACGGATAGCGGCCTGCTCGCTGGCTTGTGCTGCTGCGAGCTGGTGGCGCAGATCATAGGACTCGATGCGAGCCAGAATCTGTCCCGCCGTTACGGCATCGTTGCGGTCGACGGTGATTTCGGTGAGGCGGCCCTGGCTACGGCTGCTGACGACGATCTTGTTGGTTGCGTCGAGCGTACCTGGCCCGCTGACGCTGACCGCTAGGTTCGAGGGAACGATCGTCGCCCCCTCGACGGAATGTGGGTATAAGTATCGGAACGCTAAGAAACCGGCCGCTCCGACGCCGAGCACGGCCATCAGCCAGAACGCGGGCGAAATGCGTCTGGGTCGTGGCTGTGGACGGTCCACTGTCAGGAGAGAGTTGACTGGCTGCTGAACGTTCATGGTTTGACGGGCTGCACGCGAGAATTGGCAACATTGAAGCCCGAGACGAACATCCGGATAGTCGTGTCGGCTTCCGTATCCTCGGCGGGAACCGAACGTCGCCGACGGCCGACATGGAGCAAAGGCGCATCGCAGATGCTCCGCACCATTGCGGCGATCAGGCTACGCAGCCGAAAGGGAGCTGCGTCCAGCGGTTCGAAGCGCGTTGCCGGGGCGGGTCCGGTGGTAACCGTCTTTGCCGGCCTCTTGCGCGTGGTCTTCACCGACATTGACATGTCCCGCCAGCGCTCACTTCGGCAATGTGCCGGCCCCGGCAGCCTGCGATCTGAGCAACTCGGCCTTCGGCATGGCGTCGCGGCATGACGGCGTCAGTTCACCGGAATGGCCTTGCAGGCAGGCCAGAATGCGGCCGCCGCCGCGTTGTACGTTTGCGCAGTGCTGACCGATGTCGACGCGACAGGCCTGAGCCATGGCCATGACCTGGGCCTGCATCTGAGATGAGGCTTGGGCCCGAGCCGTCGTCGAGCAAGCGGCCGTTGCGGCAGCCGCGACCAGCGAGAAGGCAGCGATGCGATAGCGATATGCACTTGTAGCCATGGTCTTCATTCTCCGATGATCGGTGCAGGGACGTCGTTCGGCCGGCTGTCGGCCTTTTGCTCTCGCGATCACGAGTGCGTACATGGTCAGAGCTTTCCCATCGCGCTATCGCCGAAATCGCGTCGGCCTCCAAAGACGGCGAGCCGTCGTGAGGAAAATGCTGGAGCAATGTCAGCGCCGTTTGATCCGGACGCCTAGTTTCTTGGAGTTTGGTCAGTGGTTGTAACGGTTTGTAAAATCCGGCCTGTGCCCTTGTTTCTCCTTGTCAGATGTTCATAAAGTTCCGGATGGGCGCGATTGACACCACGATCCTGATTGTCGAGGACGATCCGGAGATCCGAAGGCAGGTCAGTAAGCTGCTGCGCAACGAGGGATTTTGCGTCGAGGAAGCGGAGGATGCCGCTGCAACCGGCGCAGTACTTGCTCGCGCGCAGCCGGATCTCATCATCCTCGACCTGATGCTTCCTGGCGAAGACGGGTTGTCGATCTGCCGCAGGATACGAACGAAGGACGTCACGCCGATCATGATGCTGACTGCCAAGAGCGACGAGATCGACAAGGTCATCGGGCTCGAAATGGGCGCCGACGACTATCTCGTAAAGCCGTTTGCGCCACGCGAGTTGCTCGCTCGTGTGCGGGCATTGCTGCGGCGCGCGAACATAAAGCCCGTCGCTTCGACGGCGAGGCGTTTTGCCTTCGACCGATTCATCATCGATCTGGACGCGCGGCAGCTCGTCGACGACGGGGGGGGCGAAGTGGTGCTGACCACCGCGGAGTTCGATCTTCTCGCCTGTTTCGTGCAGAGGCCGCGTCGGGTGTTGACGCGCGACCAGATTCTCGATTGGACTCGCGGACGCGCGGCTGACCCGTTCGATCGTACCATCGACATGCTGGTCTCGCGCGTTCGCAAAAAATTCCAGGCGAAAAGCCCCGGTTCAAGCCTTATCAGCACGGTCCGTAACGGCGGTTATCTCTTCACCGCTCAGGTGAAGGCGGTGATGTGATGCTTCGTGTGAGTCTCACGGCCCGCGTCACGATGATCGTCGTCACCGCCCTGATGGCCGTCTGGCTCGTCGCGATAGCGACGTTCTACCGCTCGGGGGACTGGGGCGCGCTGAATGTCCGTCCGGCGGCACGACAGATCTCTGCACTGGTGGATCTCCTCGAACGGGCGCCGCGCGAGCAAGTACCTGATATACTCGACGTAGCCACGTCGAGCACTCTGACCGCCCGGTTGGAAGCCGGTCAGGCAGTTGGAAAATCCGACGAGGCCCTCGACGTTGACGCGAACTTGCGCCAAACATACGCCGACGCAATCGGCAGCCGACCATTTGCGATCAGGTTGAGCCCAAACGTTGCCGAGAACGGTCGCTATTACTGGTTGCCTCCAGGAGCCAGGAAGGCACTCGAAATCCGTATAGGGCTGAATGCGGGGGACACGCTCATCGTCGATTCGACGAGCCCGTTGGCCGTCAACCGGATCGGCCTCCCGATTGGGTTCGGCGCCGGCTTGCTTGGGACCTTGATTGCTCTGGTCGCGCTCGTCGTCACTCTTCGAGAGACGCGGCCTTTGTCGAAGCTTGCCGCGGCCGTCGACAGAATGGACCTCACAGGCGCGCCAGTATACTTGCCACAGCCACGGGCCAGCGCGCCCGAAATACAGGCCGTCATCGCGGCCTTCAACCGGCTGCAGACACGTCTCGCTCTGCTCCTGCGTGCCCGGATGGCGTTGCTCGGAGGCATCTCGCACGACGTTCGATCCTTCGCGACGCGATTACGTCTGAGCGTCGATTGCATTCCGGAAGCGACGGAGCGCGACCGGGCAGTCAACGGAATCGCGGACATGATCCGTCTGCTGGACGACTCGCTCCTTGCCAGTCGCGCGGGAGCCGGCGAACTCGAAGAGGAGCTGTTGGAGTTCGACGAAATTGTTCGCTCCGAAGTTCTGGACAGGCGGGCGGCGGGAGCCGCAATCGACCTGCGCGTCGGTCCGGGCGTGGAGGGTTCCAATATCCTTGGTGATCGCCTCGCGTGCCGGCGGATCGTCGCCAACCTTGCTGACAATGCACTCAAGTACGGTTACGTTGCGCATCTCGCTATGGAAAGAGAGGCGCATTTCGTTCTCTTGATGGTTGACGACGAAGGCCCCGGCGTTCCGCTCAGTCAACGCGATATCTTGCTCGAACCCTTCGTGCGCCTGGAGCAGTCTCGCAATCGGTGCACGGGCGGGGCGGGTCTCGGCCTCGCCGTTGTTCGCAGTCTGGTCGAGGTCTGCGGCGGGACGATTGCGATTGGCGATGCGCCCTCTGGCGGGGCGCGCTTCTCCGTCCGGCTGCCGGTGTTTGCCGCAGGCTGAGGATTGCATCGCCGAGGGCGATTGCCGGACCTGGGACAAGCGGATTCATCGGGCCGGATTCTTACAGAACGTTACGTGCCGTTGACCAAACTCCAAGCAACGATGAATCAGGATCAAAAGGCGCTGACATTGTCCCTGCATTCTCCGTGACACGGACCTGCCGCAGCGCATGGCCGTCAACTCGTTCACGGAGAATGCCATGATGAAGAAGCTCCTGACCATGTCCGCGCTTGCAGGAGTGCTGTCGGTGGCCGTCGTCGCCGACGCCAATGCTTGGACGCGCAGCCGCTCGGTGTCCGGCTGGCGCGGTACGGCGTCCGTCAACGCCTCGGGCAGCTGCGCCAACGGAACCTGCTCACGGCAGATCACGCGCACCGGTCCGCACGGCAACAGCGTAAGCCGCCAAGGGACGGTCACCTGCAGCGGCGGGGTCTGCACCGGCAGCCGCACCACGACCGGGCCGAATGGCAATTCCGTCACCCGTGAGGTAACGGCGGCCCGCTGGGGATCGGCCGGCGCTCCGCGCTACTATGGTCCGGGTGTTGCCGCAGCCGGCTTCGCGGTGGGGAGTGCCGTCGGCGCGGCTGCGGTCGCCCCGGCATACGCTGCGCCGGCCGTTGTATATCCGCCCGCGCCGGTCGTTTATGCGGCCCGCCCGGTTGTCTATGGCCCGCGCCCCTATTACTACGTGCCTTGGTACCATGCACGCTGGGCCTACTACCATGCCCCGCGAGCCTACTATTGGCGCTAACCCCAGGGCCTCGAAAAGTGACGCCGCAATCGTCCCGAAGGCGCTGACTTGCACTTAGCCAACGAAAAGGCCCGGTCGCGATGGCGACCGGGCCTTTTGTGTTTCGATATTGGTGGTCCGCGCTTACGCCGCGGTCGAAGCCTTCTGCGCGGCCTTCGCCTGCGCCGCTGCCGCCTCGTCCTTGCGGATCTCGGAGAGCTTCTTCTGGACCTGCTCCGAGAAGATGTACTGTGCCGGGCGCTGCTTGCTCATGTCGATCTCCGGCGCCATCGGACCCGTGGTCCTGATGCCGCGCAGCGACACCCACATCGCCTTCAGCGGGTTGTTGAGCGCTGCGGTCGCCGCCGTCGGCTCGTAGCCGCAATGGGCCATGCAGTCGGCGCACTTCTCGTAACGTCCGGTGCCGTAGGAATCCCAGTCGGTGGTCTCCATCAGCTCCTTGAAGGTTTTCGCGTAGCCTTCACCCAGCAGATAGCAAGGCTTCTGCCAGCCGAAGATGTTGCGCGCGGGCATGCCCCAGGGTGTGCACTCGTATTCCTGGTTGCCGGCGAGGAAATCCAGGAACAGGCCGGAATGCATGAAATTCCACTTCTTGCCCTTGCCCATGGCAAAAACGTCGCGGAACAGCTTCTTGGTCTTGGTGCGGTTGAGGAAGTGCTCCTGGTCCGGGGCGCGCTCATAGGCGTAGCCCGGCGACATCGAGACACCGACGCCGAGTTCGACGGTGAGGTCGAGGAATTTCGCGATCTCCTCGGCCGGATGGCCGTCGAAGATAGTGGCGTTGACGTTGACGGTGAAGCCGCGCGCCTTGGCCGCCTTGATCGCGGAGACGGCGCGGTCGAACACGCCCTTCTGCGACACCGCCTTGTCGTGGTGGTCGCGCAGGCCGTCGAGATGCACGGAGAAGAACAAGTACGGCGAAGGCTCGAACAGATCGAGCTTCTTCTCGAGCAGCAGTGCGTTGGTGCAGAGCGAGACGAACTTCTTGCGCGCGACGAGGCCGCGCACGATCTCGCCGATCTCCTTGTGGATCAGCGGTTCGCCGCCGGGAATGGCGACCATCGGCGCGCCGCACTCGTCGGCCGCGTCCCAGCACTCCTGCGCCGTCATGCGGCGGTTGAGGATCGCGTCGGGATAGTCGATCTTGCCGCAGCCGACGCAGGCGAGGTTGCAGCGAAACAGCGGCTCCAGCATCAGCACGAGCGGATAGCGCTTGCGGCCAAGCAGTTTCTGCTTGAGCAAATAGCCGCCGATACGCATTTCCTTGAAGAAGGGGATAGCCATTACACGTTTCTTTCTGGGCTTGAAATTCGGGTGGGTCAGCTCGCAGCCAATTGGGCCGGAAGCCGAAATTCGATGTTCTCCTCGCGGCCCGGCAGCACCGAGACCTTGACCGGTCCGAGCCGCCGCATCGCTTCGATCACGTCATCCACGAGTACCTCGGGCGCCGAGGCGCCGGCCGTGATGCCGACGGTCCTGGCATTTTTCAGCCACTCCGGATTGAGCTCGCTGCCGTCGGCAATCAAATAACTCGCGACGCCGGCCTCGGTGCCGATTTCGCGAAGCCGGTTCGAGTTCGAGCTGTTGGCAGCGCCCACCACCAGGATCACGTCGACCAGTTTGCTCAAGTCCCTTACCGCAGATTGGCGGTTCTGTGTCGCATAGCAGATATCCCGGATATCCGGACCTTGAATGTCTGTAAAGCGGGCCTGCAGGGCGGCGATGATGTCCTTGGTGTCGTCGACCGACAGGGTGGTCTGGGTGATGTAGGCCACCGGCGTATCCGCCGCCAGCGTGAGCGCCTTAACCTCTTCAACGCTCTGGACAAGCTGCACGGGCCCGGGGACCTGGCCCATCGTGCCCTCGACCTCGGGGTGACCGGCATGGCCGATCAGGATCAGCGTGCGGCCCTTGCCGATGTAGCGCTTCCCCTGATTGTGAACCTTCGTGACCAGGGGGCAGGTGGCATTGAGCACCGGAAGATCGCGCGCGGCGGCCTCTTCCTCGACGCTGCGGGCGACACCATGGGCGCTGAAAACCGTCACCGCCTTCGGCGGAACCTCGGAGAGTTCCTCGACGAAGATCGCGCCTTTGCTCTTCAGGCTCTCGACGACGTATTTGTTATGCACGATCTCATGGCGCACGTAGACCGGGGGGCCGTATTTCTCCAGCGCCCGTTCCACGATCTCGATCGCGCGCACCACGCCTGCGCAGAAGCCGCGCGGTTGCGCCAGATACACTTCCATTGGACGCCCATTACGCAAGTTGCACCAATCCGCTTTTGTAAGTCCCCGACGGCATCCCGATACTGACCAATGAGCTGCAATATCCGCACCATTGGTTCGCGTACGCGGTAGCTGCCCACCCCCGGAGGGGGCTCCGCGCATGGAGGCGCAATACTTTGTGTCAAAAAATCGGCATTAAGGAAAGGTCGGACCGCTACGGGTCCAATGTTGAGGTATCATAGTAGGATATGCGATGGGTACAAATGCGCGACATTCGTGCATCGTCCTTCGTCACTTTCCCGCCTCAACTCCCCGGCTATACCGGCCGCCCGCATGATTTTGCCCCGGTCTCCCGCCGTTTACCTCGAACCTTCTCGCGGCGAGAACCACCCAAAACAGCAATAGGTTTCGCCTGGGAACTCCGATAAACAGCGGGCGTTTCCGGCAAGCTGTAACCGCAGAAAGAAAAGAAGTGCTGCAAAGCGTCGTCGTTGCCATCGTCAGGGCCTGCACCCGGTTTGCCCCCCTCGTCGTCGTTCTCGGGCTCCTGCTGGCGGTGGGTGCGGGCTATTACGCGTCCCGGCACTTCGCCATCAACACCGACATCAACTCGCTGATTTCCCAGAATCTCGACTGGCGGAAGCGTGACCAGCAATTCGACAAGGCGTTCGATCAGAACGAGACGATTCTCGCCGTGATCGAGGCCCGGACGCCAGAGATGGCGAGCGCCGCAGCAGACGCGCTCTATGCAAGGCTGAAGGACGACAAGACCAACTTCCAGTCGATGCAGCAACTCGGTGGCGGCGAGTTCTTCGAGAAGAATGGACTGTTGTTCCTGCCGACGGAGGAAGTCGCCAAGACGACCGGCCAGCTCGAATCCGCCGCGCCCCTTATCGAGATCATGGCCGGCGATCCCTCGATCCGCGGCCTGACCGGTGCGCTGGAAACCGGCCTTGCCGGCATCAAGCGAGGCCAGGTCAAGCTCGACAACACCGAACGGCCCTTCAACCTGATCGCGCAGACCGTCGAGACCGTGCTCAACAAGGGCAATGCCAGCTTCTCCTGGCGCGAGCTCGTCAGCGACGAGCCGTTGAAGGATTCGGACAAGCGCGCCTTCATCGAGTTCAAGCCCATCCTCGATTACAACGCGCTGGAGCCTGGCAAGGACGCGACCAACGCGATCCGGAAAGCGGCGGCTGATCTGGACTTCCCCAACAAATACCAGGCGCGGGTGCGGCTGACCGGCCCGGTCCCGATCGCCAACGAGGAATACGCGACCGTCCAGGAGGGAGCCGTCGTCAACGGCGTCGGCACGATTCTCGTCGTGCTGGTCATCCTGTGGCTCGCGCTGCATTCGTCGAAGATCATCTTGGCGGTGTTCGTCAATCTCTTCGTCGGTCTTGCCATCACGACAGCGGCCGGCCTGATGATGGTCGGATCGTTCAACCTGCTGTCGATCGCGTTCGCGGTGTTGTTCGTCGGCCTCGGCGTCGATTTCGGCATCCAGTACAGCGTCCGCTATCGCTCGGAGCGCTACAAGCACAACGATCTTGCGGGCGCGCTGGTGCTGGCCGCGAAGCGCTCGGCAGTTCCGCTGTCGCTGGCGGCGATGGCCACGGCCGCAGGCTTCCTCTGCTTCATGCCGACCGACTACCAGGGCATCGCCGAACTCGGCCAGATCGCCGGTGTCGGCATGCTGGTGGCGTTCATCTCGTCGATCACCGTTCTGCCGGCCATGCTGAAGCTTCTGAACCCGCCCGGCGAGCCGGAGCCCGTCGGTTACGCCTTCCTGGCGCCGCTCGATCACTTCCTCGAAAAGCACCGCGTGCTGATCGTCGGCGGGACGCTGCTGCTGGCGCTCGGCGGCCTGCCGCTGCTCTACTTCATGAAGTTCGACTTCAACCCGATGAACCTGCGCAATCCGAAGGCCGAATCGATCGCCACCTTCCTCGATTTGCGCAAGGATCCCAACACCGGCGCCAATGCCATCAACGTGATGACGACGTCGGAAGAGCAGGCGAGGCAGGTCGAGGCGAGGCTCGAGAAAGTGCCCGAGGTGCTCAGGGTGATGTCTCTCGCCAGCTTTGTGCCGCAGGACCAGCCGCCGAAGCTGAAGCTGCTTGCGCAGGCGGCCAAGGTGCTGAACCCCGCGCTGAACCCCGATCAGATCGATGCGGCGCCGTCGGATCAGGAAAATGTCGAGTCGCTGAAATCCTCGGTCGACAATCTGCGCCGGACCGCGGGTGACGCAAAGGGGCCGGGTGCGGTCGCCTCGCGCCGTCTTGCAGACGCGCTCGAAAAGCTCGCCGATAGCGACGAGGCCACGCGCAACAAGGCGCAGGACGTGTTCGTCACGCCGATGAAGATCGTGTTCGACCAGCTCAGGAACGCCATGCAGGCCGAGCCGGTCACCCTGAAGTCACTGCCGCCCGAGCTCGTCAACGCCTGGAAGAGCAAGGACGGCATCATCCGCGTCGAGGCGCTGCCCAAGGGCGATCCCAACGACAACGACACGCTGCGCAAATTCGCGGCGGCGGTGCTCGCGGCCGAGCCGACCGCGATCGGCGGACCGGTCTCGATCCTGAAATCCGGCGACACCGTGGTGAAGGCGTTCATCCACGCCGGCATCTACGCGCTGGTCGTGATCGGGCTCTTGCTGTGGATCACACTGCGCCGGTTCGTCGACGTGCTGATGACGCTGGTGCCGCTTCTGGTTGCCGGCGCAGTGACGCTCGAAATCTGCGTGTTGATCGGCCTGCCGCTGAACTTCGCCAATATCGTTGCATTTCCGCTGCTGCTCGGCGTCGGTGTCGCCTTCAAGATCTATTATGTCGTCGCGTGGCGCTCTGGCAGAACAAACCTGCTCCAGACCAGCCTCACGCGCGCGATCTTTTTCAGCGCGCTGACGACGGCAACAGCGTTCGGCAGCCTTTGGCTCTCGAGCCATCCCGGCACGTCCAGCATGGGCAAGCTGCTGGCACTCTCGCTGGTGACGACGCTTGCCGCCGTGCTGCTGTTTCAGCCGGCCCTAATGGGCAAACCCCGCAATCTCAGGGAGTAGGCAGATGTCGCCGACGGGGTCGGCGGCGCCCTTCTGACCGGGCTTGGCGGCGCCGGCGGCCTTCGGAGCTGCAGGCGCAGGCGCAGGTGCCGTGGCGCCTGTCGTGGCTTGAGCTGCCTGCGCACCTTGAGCCTTCGGCGGCGTGGCGCCGCCGGATTTCGGTGCGCCCTTGGCCATGGCGTTGACGGGACTCGAGGGGATTGGCGGGCCGACCCGGGTCCAGGTCTCGCCGCCGCAGAGGAAGCCCATCACGCAGCCCTTGATTTCGAGTTGGTCAGGACCAGCCGGCGTGATGGTCGCGCTGTAGAGCTGTCCATCCTTGGCGTTGTAGACCTGTCCTTCCCACTGATCGATACCGGGCTTCTTCTTCATGTCGATCAGGGTTGCCATACCCAGCGTCGGCCTGTTCTTTTTCGAGACATCCGGATTGTTCTCGTCGCGCCCGCCGGGTTGCTTTTCCCAGGAGACCGCGCCCCACATGCTGCCATAACATTGGGCGACACGAATGTTGGCAACGCTGTCGGCCACCCGCCAGTCGCCGGTCGGGTCTGCAGCGAGCGCGGGTGTCAGGCAGGTGTAACCGCCAGCCAGTATTAGTCCGGTGTAAAGGGCTAAACGCATGATGGTTCCTTGGCAGTGCAACATGATCTAAAAGCTGTGCTTGCGAAGATGGTCCGAAAAAGGGCAAAAGGCCACACAGACCGTTTTCAGCAGCGGTCCGTTTTCAGTTGACGAGACGGCCTCCAATCGAAGTATGTAGCGGATGCACAGCCCAAATCCAGACATGTCTCAGCTATTCGCGGACCGTCAGGCCCAGCGCAGCACCCTGCATAACCGGTATCTGAACGAGCAGTTCGTCCGGGTTCTCAAGACCATCGGCTACGATGTCGGCTTCCAGAAGGGGCAAGGGCAGTACCTTTACGATCGCGAGGGCGCTCGCTACCTTGACCTGTTGTCCGGCTTTGGCGTGTTCGCGATCGGGCGCAATCATCCTGTCATGCGCGATGCGCTCAAGAGCGTGCTCGATGCCGACCTGCCCAACCTCGTCCAGTTCGACGTCTCGACGCTCGCCGGCGTGCTGGCCGAGCGGCTGCTGAAATACGTCCCTTATCTCGACAAGGCGTTCTTCGCCAATTCCGGCGCGGAATGCGTCGAAGCCGCGATCAAATTTGCGCGTGGCGCGACCGGCCGCCCCGGCATCGTCTATTGCGCCCACGGCTACCACGGCCTGACCTATGGCGCGCTGTCGCTGACGGGCGATTCGAACTTCCGTACCGGATTCGAGCCGCTGCTGCCGGGCTGCACCCCGGTCCCGTTCAACGATCTGGCTGCGCTGGAAAAGGCCCTGGCCTCGCGCGAGGTTGCGGCCTTCGTCGTCGAGCCGATCCAGGGCAAGGGCGTCAACATGCCCACCGACGAGTTCCTGCCCGGCGCGGCCGCGCTCTGCAAGAAATACGGCACGCTGTTCGTCGCCGACGAGATCCAGACCGGCATGGGCCGCACTGGCCGCTTCCTCGCGGTCGAGCACTGGAACGTCGAGCCCGACATGGTGCTGCTATCGAAGTCGCTGTCGGGCGGCCACGTGCCGGTCGGCGCCGTGCTGACGCGCAAGGCCATCTTCGACAAGATCTTCAACCAGATGGACCGTGCGGTGGTGCACGGCTCCACCTTCTCCAAGAACGACCTCGCCATGGCTGCGGGCATCGCCACGCTCGACGTCATGGAGTCCGAGAAGCTGATCGAGTCCGCCGCCAAGCGCGGTGCCGAGCTGCGCCTCGCATTGACGCGCATGGTGCCCGGTTACGAGCTGATGAAGGAAGTGCGCGGCAAGGGCCTGATGATCGGCGTCGAGTTCGGCCCGCCGAAGTCGCTGCGTCTGCGCGCCTCCTGGAACGTGCTGGAAGCCGCCAACAAGGGCCTGTTTTGCCAGCTCATCACCGTGCCGCTGTTCAAGGATCACAAGATCCTTACTCAGGTCGCCGGCCACGGCAGCCACACAATCAAGCTGCTGCCGCCGCTCACCATCACCGAGGAAGACTGCAGCTGGATCGAGCGCGCCTTCGACGACGTCATCGCCGGCAGCCACAAGGTCCCTGGCGCGATCTGGTCGCTCGGCAAGACGCTGGTGGACAACGCGGTGCGACGGTCGGCTTAGCGCAGTACGCGCCTGTGAATATGCGCGTCAGTCAGCAAACACCGTATTGAACATCGCTGCGGCATCGCCGTCCTTTGCGATGGCGAGGATTGCGCGGCGTTGCGTGCCGTAGAAGAGCGGAATGTCGATCCAGTCCCTGCTCCTGATCAGGCGCCGGTTCGCCGATGCGTTCTGCGCGACGCCGGACATGCCAATCAGAAAGTGCGTGTCGTCGATTTTTACGGACAGCGCGTCGATCGGAACGCCTTTGGCCTGCTCACTTGTTTTCAACATTAGGCCCATCACCTGCTCAATGCTGCCGCCCGCGAAGCCGAGAGGCGGTTTGAAATCGACCTGGACTGTGTGGCTGGCGGAGAGTGACGAATCGAAGTTCCGACGAAAAGAGACCACCATCCGCGCGCCTCGGGAAGGGATCACGATGTCGCCCCGTATCGTGATGTCGTCGGGCGGCGCCGAAGGATCGGCCGTCCGCTCTGTCCGCCAAGTCACCTGGCCTTCAGCCTTATCGCCCTGTCCTGCGCCTTCTTCGTAGAGAACAGCTTGCCGTGCGACGTCCTGAGTCGCGACTTGCGCCAGCGCCGTAGTAGCCCAGGCAAGAGCTACAGTAACAACCAGAATTCGTTTCATGACATTGCATTAGCAACCTGTGTCGGCTGATGCAACCGGGAGCTGTGGCGCTGCCGGATGGCCGCCTTGCACGCCGCAGTGCGTCGAGGGGCCTATTTCGCGAATTCCCGCACAGCCCGCACGACGGCACTCGGCAATTCCTGCGCCACGCAATGACCGGCGTCCTCGAAAGCCAGCGTGCTGACGATTGGAATCAGCGACACGGCGCGTCGCGCCATCTCCTTGTAGATCGACCCCGAATTCGCGGCGGTCGTGACGCGCACCGGGCAGTCGATCTCGGTCAGCCAGGCAAACGGATTGCCGCGGGCGTCGCCAACGTACACCTGCTCCATCGCCTCATAGATCGGACGCAGGATCGCGGACTCAATCTCGGGGGTGCAGCAGAGCCGAACGCGGCCGTCGTCGAGCCGCTTGAAACCGTGGCGTACATAGGCCCAGAGCGACGTCTCGGTCCAATCCGCGAACGCTGGCGCTTCGCTGTAGCGCGCGAACACGGCGTCGGCGCTGTCGAATTCAGCCCGCCGGCGCAGCGTGCCCTGCACGCGGGCGAGGGATTCTTCGCTCAAATCCGCGGAGCGCGCCGTGCGCGGATCCATGACCGTCGGCTCCATCACGAACAGGCGTGTGAAGCATCCCGGCCGCATTTTTGCTGTCAGCAGCAGGTCGGTCGCGCCCGCGCTGTGGCCAATGCCGTAGACGTCTCGGAGATCGAGCGCATCGATCACCCGGCAGACATCGTCGGCGTAATCCAGGAAATGATAGGCACCGGGCTTATGGCTCGCACCGTGGCCGCGACGGTCGAGTGCGTAGACGGTGTAGGTCGATGCAAGCTCGCGCGCGACCTCATCCCAGACATCGGCGACGAAGCCGGTGCCATGCAGAAGCAGCGCGGGCGGCCTGACGCTCTCGCCCCATTGCAACATGGCGATCTGCGCGTCGGCCGGGCCGATGGAAAAACGGTGCGGATTGATCATGGGTGAAGCAGTGATGCGCTGAGGGTTGGTTTACTTCGCGTCTTCCAGGATCATCGTCGCGCCTTTCTCCGCAATCATCGCCGTCGGTGTGTTGGTGTTTCCCGACGTGATCGTCGGCATGATCGAGGCATCGACGATGCGCAAGCCCGTGAGGCCGTAGAAGCGCAACCGCTCGTCCACCACCGCCATCGGGTCGTTTGCCGTCCCCATCTTCGCCGTGCCGACGGGATGGAAAATGGTGGTGCCGATGTCGCCGGCGGCCTTTGCCAGCGAGGCGTCGTCATCGCCGACCGTGGGGCCAGGCAGATATTCGCTTGGCCGGTATTTTGCCAGCGCCTTCTGCTGCATCAGGCGGCGCGTGGTGCGGATGGCGTCTGCGGCGACCTGGCGGTCGTCGTCCGTCGACAGGTAGTTCGGCGCGATGATCGGCTTCTCATCAAGTGTCGCCGCGCGCAAGCGAACGGTGCCGCGAGAGGTCGGCTGCAGATTGCAGGCGCTGACGGTGATGGCGGGAAAGCGGTGCAGGGGATCGCCGAACTTGTCGAGCGACAGCGGCTGCACGTGAAACTGGATGTTGGCGCGGGCGCGCGTCGCGTCCGAGCGCGTGAAGATGCCGAGCTGCGACGGCGCCATGGTCAGCGGCCCGCGGCGGCGGAAGGCGTAGTCGAGACCCATCAGGCCGCGGCGGAAGAGGTTGTAATAGGTCTCGTTCAGGGTGCGGACGCCCTCGACCCGGTAGATCGCGCGCTGCTGGAGGTGGTCCTGGAGATTGCGCCCCACACCCGGCTTCTCCATCACGATGTCGATGCCGAGCGGGGACAGCCAGTCGGCGGGTCCGATGCCGGAGCGATGCAGCACCTGCACCGAGCCGATCGAGCCTGCCGAGAGGATGACCTCGCGTTTCGCACGCGCCTCGACGATCTCGCCGTTCTGGATGAAGCGGACGCCGACGGCGCGGCCTTGCTCGATGATGAGGCGGTCGACCAGCACATGCTTCTCGAGCCGCAGATTGGGGCGGTTCAGTGCGGGCTTGAGGAAACCGCGCGCCGACGACCAGCGCCGGCCGCGCTTCTGGTTGACGTGGAAATAGCTCGTGCCTTCGTTGTCGCCGGTGTTGAAGTCCGGAATGCGCCTGATGCCCATCTCCTCGGCGGCATCGCCGACGGCGTCGAGAATGGCCCATGACAGCCGCGGGGCCTCGATGCGCCAGCCGCCGCCGGCGCCGTGATGCTCGCTGGCGCCGAGGAAGTGGTCCTCGAGCCGCTTGAACAGCGGCAGCACGTCGTCATAGCCCCAGCCGGTCAACCCAAGCTGGCGCCAATGATCGTAATCGGCGGCCTGTCCGCGCATCGAGATCATGGCGTTGATCGCCGAGCAACCGCCGATCACCTTGCCGCGGGGATAGGCGAGCGAACGTCCGTTCAGGCCGGGCTCCGCCTCGGTCTTGAACATCCAGTCCGAGCGGGGATTGCCGATCGCGAAGAGATAGCCGACCGGGATGTGGAACCAGATCCAATTGTCGTCGCCGCCGGCTTCGAGAATGAGGACTCGGTTGTTCGGATCGGCCGAGAGCCGGTTGGCGACGATGCAGCCGGCCGTACCGGCTCCGACGACAATGTAGTCAAACTCACCTTCGAGCCGCCTTGGCATTCTGTTTCCACCCGGATGGTCACTTTGCGTTTCGTCTAATAGGCAGACGCAGCGGATCGGGACAAGCCCGGCCATGACGAGAGAACAGAGCTACCCTGGACCCTCCGCCGGTTGGGTGGACCGGCGCTTGCATGGTAGAGAGTCCTGTATTGCCAACAAAGCTCGAGACCTTCCATGCCCATCGTGAACCGCGTCGCCGACCTTCAGCCCGACATCCAGGCCTGGCGGCGGGACATCCATGAGCACCCCGAGCTGCTGTACGACGTTCACCGCACCGCAGCATTCGTCGCGGATCGGCTGCGGGAGTTCGGGTGCGATGAGGTCGTGACCGGTCTCGGCCAGACCGGCGTGGTCGGAGTGATCAAGGGCAACAAGCCGGTCGGCGAGGGGCCCAAGGTGATCGGCATGCGTGCCGACATGGACGCGCTGCCGGTCGAGGAGCAGACCAATCTGCCCTACGCCTCCAAGATTCCCGGCAAGATGCACGCCTGCGGCCATGACGGCCATACTGCGATGCTGCTGGGGGCCGCCCGCTATCTCGCCGAGACCCGCAATTTTGCCGGCGATGCCGTGGTGATCTTCCAGCCGGCCGAGGAGGGCGGTGCCGGCGGCGCGGCCATGGTCAAGGACGGCCTGATGGAACGCTTCGGCATCGACCAGGTCTACGGCATGCACAACGGGCCGGGCATCCCGATCGGCTCGTTCGCGATCCGGCCGGGTCCGATCATGGCGGCGACGGACGAGGTCGATATCATGATCGAGGGTGTCGGCGGCCACGCCGCGCGTCCGCACAAATGCGTCGATTCCGTTCTGGTCGGCGCGCAGGTGATCACGGCGCTGCAGTCGATCGTGGCGCGCAGCGTCGATCCCCTCGAATCGGCGGTGATCTCGATCTGCGAATTCCACGCCGGCAACGCCCGCAACGTCATTCCGCAGACCGCGACGCTCCGAGGCACCATCCGCACGCTGTCGCCGGAAGTGCGCAAGCTGGTCGAGAAGCGCGTGCGTGAAGTCGTGGCGGGCGTGGCGCAGATCACCGGCGCCAAGATCGACCTGCGCTACAAGCGAAATTATCCCGTCGTGAACAACCATGCGGCGGAGACCGAGGTCGCGCGGCGCATTGCCACGCAGGTCGCGGGCGAGGCCAACGTGCACGACATGGCGCCGCTGATGGGCGGCGAGGATTTCGCCTACATGCTGGAAGCGCGGCCCGGCGCCTTCATCTTCTGCGGCAACGGTGACAGCGCCGGCTTGCATCACCCCGCCTACAATTTCAACGACGAGGCGATCGTTTACGGCACGTCCTACTGGGTCAAGCTGATCGAGGAATCGCTGGCGGCGTCGTAACGCTCCGTCGTCATTCCGGGTTCGGTCCTGCGGACCGCCCCGGAATGACAGCCTGGAATGCGAAGGGCCGGGACATCAGGCAGCCTGGGCGGCCTTCTGCAAGGCAGCGGCGATCTTCAAATCCTCGACAAAGCGCCGATACTCCAGCACCTTGGCTTCCGGATCTGGCAGCCGCAGCAGATAGGACGGATGCACCGTCACGAGTGCTTTGCGTCCGTCGGGAAGGTCCATGAGCCGGCCGCGGTTCTTGCCGATCGGGGTGATCTTGCCGAGCACGCTTTGCGCGGCGGTTGCGCCCATCGCCACGATGAGATCGGGCTGGATTGCCGCAACTTCCCGCTCGTACCATTGCCGGCAGGCTCGGATCTCAGGTGTGTTCGGCTTCTGGTGCAGGCGGATTTTTCCGCGCGGCACGAATTTGAAGTGCTTGACCGCGTTGGTGACATAGACCTTCCTGCGGTCGACGCCGGCTTCCTCCAGCGCGCGGTCGAGCATCTGACCGGCCGGACCGACGAAGGGATGGCCGGCGAGGTCTTCCTTGTCGCCGGGCTGTTCGCCGACCAGCATGATGTTGGCGGACTTCGGGCCTTCGCCGAACACGGTCTGGGTCGCGTCCTTGTAGAGATGGCAGGCGCGGCAATGCGCGGCCTCTTCGCGGAGCGCTTCGAGATCGTCGGCAGCAAGCTTGCGTTTCATCGGGGCCTCCGGCCGCTTCTGAGGCTTGTGCGGATCGGTTGCGGCATTGGCGATCATGGCACCGGTCATGCGCTCGGCGTCTTCGATCAGAGGCTTAATGATCGAAGCCTCGGGCAGGTTCCTCCAATATTTCTTCGGCATTTCGGCCTGCATCGCCTTCACCTTGAGCCGTGCCGGATTGAAGATGCTGGCATAGTAGCGCCGCCAGGTTTCATCCAGCCGGTCTTCGCTCGGCGCTTCGCTCCTGCTGACGCCGGATGTGAACGACAGTGCGTGGCTATCCCAATGCGCGCAGAGGTCCGGTGTCAGGATCGACCAGGGCATGTCGGCAAATCGCTTGGCGAAGAACGACGCAGCGAGCTCGACGATGTGATGCTCCGGCTCGAACCAGGCGACGTAATGCGCCTCGCGTTCCCGGCCGATCTCGCGGAAGCGGACGAAGGCATGCATCTTGTGCTCGTCGCGATAGACCGCTTTTGCCATGGCCGTGACCTGCGCGACGTCAGGATCGGTCGCAACCTCGATGAGGTCGTGATTGTCCCTCAATCGCCAGAGCAGGCGATAGAGGATCGCAAAGCGCTCGACATCGCGGTGCAGGATGGCGGCCTTGGCCAGCTCGACGAATTTTGCTGATACGTTGAAGGTGCCGTCGTTCACCTCGAGGATCGGAGACGGCGAGGGCGGCGCGAACAAATCGGCTTCGCCGCCTTGCACGGTCCAGGTCACATCGCTGGGCGGCACGTGGTGAAGCACGAGGCTGCGTGCGGATTTGCGCCAGCCGTCGAAATCGGTTTCGCGATCGAGCATGATGTACTGCATCAGAAGCCAAATCCGAGTTGCATTGCCTTCGGCTTGAACCGTTCGATCAGCCCGGCAGCGTCGAGCCGATGGAGCGAGGGGCGGTGATCGCTGAGGACGATGAACGGCAGCGCCTTGTGCCGGGGCACGTGCAGCCGCGCGAGATCGGCAAGACGGATCGTGGTGGTGCGCCGCGTCGCGATGATGCGTTCGACCGCCTTGGTGCCGAAGCCCGGCACGCGCAGCAATTCCTCGCGGCTGGCGTGGTTGACGTCGAGCGGGAAGCGGTCGCGATGGCGGAGCGCCCAGGCCAGCTTTGGATCGATGTCGAGCGGCAGCATCGCGCTGTCGTCGACGATCTCGCCGACATCGAAGCCGTAGAACCGCATCAGCCAGTCGGCCTGGTAGAGCCGGTGCTCGCGCAGCAAGGGGGGCGCCCGCAGGGGCAAGGCACGGCTGGCGTCGGGAATCGGGCTGAAGGCGGAATAGTAGACGCGCCGCAGCCGGTAGGCGCCGTAGAGATTGGCGCTGGTGTGGAGAATGGTGTGATCGGAGGCCGCGTCGGCGCCGACGATCATCTGCGTGCTTTGACCAGCTGGCGCGAAGCGCTGCGGCTTGGCCTTTGTTTTCGTTGTGCGGTTCTCCTCGGCCTCGTCCAGCTTCAGCCGCAGCCGGCCCATGGTGCGGCGGATCGCGCGCACGTCCTTCTCCGGCGCGAATTGCTGCAGGCTGGTCTCCTCAGGCATCTCGATGTTGATGGAGAGGCGGTCGGCATATTTGCCGGCTTCCGCGATCAGCGCGTCGTCGGCTTCGGGAATGGTCTTCAGGTGAATGTAGCCGCGGAAGTGATGCTCCTCGCGCAGTTTTCGCGCGACGTTCACCACTTGCTCCATCGTATAGTCGGGGCTGCGGATGATGCCGGAGGAGAGAAACAGGCCCTCGATGTAATTGCGCCGGTAGAAGTCGAGCGTCAGCTTGACCACCTCGTCGACGGTGAAGCGGGCGCGTGGCACGTTCGAGGACGCGCGGTTGACGCAATAGAGGCAATCGTAATTGCAGGCGTTGGTCAGCAGCACCTTGAGCAGCGAGATGCAGCGCCCGTCCGGCGCGTAGGAATGGCAGATCCCCATGCCGGGCGCGGTCGAGCCCATCCCTTTGCCGTCGCTGGAATCCCGCTTCTCGGTGCCGCTGGAGGCGCAGGACGCGTCGTATTTGGCGGCGTCCGCCAGAATCTCCAGCTTGCGTTGTACGTCCATCCTTGAATCCCTTTGATTCAGCTCACGAATCCGATCGAGCGCCAATTCGATTGACTCTTCTGGTCCCGTTAGCTTTATATTAGAACATATCATGAACAAATGAGCCAGCCGTTGGTTCTTCTTTTGAGGACCACGGCATCAATCTCTGAAGGAGCGGCGAGCATGAGCGGCGCACGTGGAAGCGCGCTTGCGATCTTGCGCGGCCAGATCGAGCGCATCGAGACCGCGGAGGTCGTGCATCAGCGCGATCGCGTCGCGCTTGGCCACAACGCGGCCGACAGCGCGCTGAAGGGCGGGCTCGCGCGTGCGGCGATCCACGAGGTGTTTTGCGAAGGGCGTCAGGGCGCTGCCGCGACCGGCTTCGTCATGGGTCTTGCGGGGCGTGTGAGCGCGCAGCGGCCGCTGCTGTGGGTGCGGCAGGATTTTTCGGAGCTCGAAACCGGTGCGCTGTCGATGAGCGGGCTCGCCGAACTCGGCCTCGATCCGCGCCGCGTGGTGATGGTGCGCGCCGCCGATGTCGAGAGCGCGTTGCGCACCTCGGCCGATGCGCTCGCCTGCGATGCGCTGGGCGCCGTCGTGCTCGAGCTATGGGGCGAAATCAGACAGTTCGATCTTGTGGCAAGCCGCAAGCTGACGCTCGCCGCGCAATCGTCAGGCGTCACCGGTCTGATGCTGCGCATGGCCGCGCAGCCACTGCCTTCAACTGCCGAAACGCGATGGATGCTGCGCGCGGCGCATTCGCCGCCGGGCTCAGCATGGAGCGCCTGGGGCGCGCCGCGCTTCGATGCCGAACTCTTGCGCAATCGTCATGGCCCCTGTGGCCGGTGGATCATGGAATGGAATTGTGATGAGTGCCAGTTCAGTGAACCGTCGACGTATCCTCAGCCTGTGGCTGCCGCGCCTGCCCATCGACCGGATCCAGCGGTTTTTCGGCAGCGCCGGGCTGGGTAAAGCCAATCATGGGCCTGATATCGTCGTCATCAAGGACAACAATGCGCTGGTGATCTATGCGCTGGACGAGGCCGCCGAGCGCCTCGGCCTGTATATCGGCCAACCCCTGGCCAATGCGCGGGCGATGTGCCCGGACTTGAAAGTGTTCGATGCCGATGTCGCGGCCGATGCGAAGACGCTCAGCGATATCGCCGACTGGTGCGACCGCTTCACGCCGTTGGTGGCGCTCGACGCGCCGCACGGGCTGTTCCTCGACATCACCGGCTGCGCGCATCTGTTCGGCGGCGAAGCCGCGCTGTTGCGGACGCTGGTCCGGGCGCTCGACCGGCAGGGCTTTGCCGTCAGCGCCGCGATTGCCGGGACCTCGGTCTGCGCGCGCACGCTGACGCGGCAGGCCACGGGAACCATCGTTGCAGATGGCGGGGAGGCGGCTGCGATCGACCAGTTTCCGGTGTCCGCACTCGGGGCGGGCGAGGCGATCACGACCGGCTTGCGCCGCGCCGGCCTGAAGACCATCGGCGATGTCGCCTCGCGCAGCTCCCACGAGATCACGGCGCGGTTTGGCGCGCGGTTCTCCACGCTGCTCGCGCATGCGCTGGGACAGGGCGATGCGCCGATCAATCCGCGCAAACCGCTGCCCGACTACATCGTCGAGAAGCGTTTCGCCGAGCCGATCGCGACCGACACCATGATCGCGATGACGTTGTCGCGGCTGGCGGACACGTTGATCGCGTCCATGGAGAAGCAGGGCAAAGGCGCGCGACGGCTGGAGGCTGCCTTCTTCCGCACCGACGGCGTGGTGCGCGCGATCACGGTCGAGACCGGACGTCCGGTGACGCGAAGCGCCGTGATCGACCGGCTGTTCCGCGAACGCCTCGATGCGCTCGCCGATCCCCTCGATCCCGGCTTCGGCTTCGACATGGTGCGGCTGTCGGCGAGCCGCACCGAGATCGTGGTGCAGGAGCAGCGCGATCTCGATGCGCATGTCCACGACAATGACGAGATTGCTGCGCTGATCGACCGCATCGCCGCGCGCATCGGGGGCAAGCGCGTCGTCGTGCATCTGCCGCAGGACACCCATATCCCCGAACGCGCGGTTTGGTCCGCCCCCGCCCAGCATCATCTCGCCGCTGCCATGCAGGCCGAATGGCCTGTTCGCACCGAGGGCGAGCCGCCGCTGCGTCCCTTGCGGCTGTTCGACAAGCCGGAGCCGATCAAGGTGCCGTTCGCGACCGTGCCGGATGGTCCGCCGCATCAATTCACCTGGCGCCGCGCGCTGCATGCGGTGGTGCGGGTGGAGGGGCCCGAGCGCATTGCGATGGAATGGTGGCAGCAGGACGGCAAGCAGCTGACGCGGGACTATTTCCGCATCGAGGATGCCGAGGGTCTGCGCTTCTGGATCTTTCGCGACGGTCTCTACGAGGGAGAGACGTTCGACGGCGAAGGCAAGCCCGTTTCCCCCAACTGGTATGTGCACGGTCTCTTCGCATGACCACGCTTAGCTATGCCGAGATCGGCATCACCACAAACTTCTCCTTCCTGCGCGGCGGCTCGGATCCGCGCGCCTATGTGCATCAGGCCAGCATCCTCGGCATCCCCGCGATCGGCATTGCCGATCACAACACGCTCGCCGGCGTGGTGCGGGCCTACAAGGAACTCGATAATGCCGAAGTGCTGCACAAGCCGAAGCTGCTGATCGGCGCGCGCATCGTCTTCGTCGACGGCACGCCCGACATCCTGGTCTATCCGCGCGACCGTGCCGCCTATGGCCGTCTGTGCCAGCTTCTCACCCGGGGCAAGCGCGGCGACGACATCACGCGGATCGAGAAGGGCGAATGCCATCTCGCCTTCGCTGATCTCCTGGAGTTTTCGGAAGGCCAGCTCCTGGTTCTGACGCTGCCGCATCGTTTCGAGCCGGCGCGGGCGTTGGATGTCCTCGCAAAGCTCAAAGCCAGCCGCGCCGAGGGCGTGTGGCTGGCGGCGAGCCTGATCTATCGCGGCGACGACAGGCGTCGCCTGGCGCGGCTCGATGATCTCGCAGCAAAAGCCCAAGTCCCGCTGCTTGCAACCAACGAGGTGCTCTATCACCATCCCGCGCGCCGTCCCCTCCAGGATGTGCTGACCTGCATCCGGGAAAAGACCACGATCGATGCAATCGGACGGAAGCTGGAGGCCAATGCCGAGCGGTTCCTGAAGCCGCCGCGAGAAATGGCGCGGCTGTTTCGTGATTTCCCCGACGCGATCGCGGAGACCATGCGCTTTGCGGACAAGATCGACTTTTCGCTCGACCAGCTCAAATACCAATATCCCGACGAGCCGGTGCCGCCGGGAAAGACCGCGCAGGGACATCTGGAGGATCTGACCTGGGCCGGCGTCGACAAATATTTCGGCGGCGAGATCGACGACAAGCTGCGCGCGACGCTGAAGAAGGAGCTCGCGCTGATCGCCGAGCTGAAATACGCGCATTACTTCCTCACCGTGCACGACATCGTGCACTATGCACGCAGCCAGAACATCCTGTGCCAGGGGCGGGGATCGGCGGCGAATTCGGCCGTCTGCTACGTGCTCGGCATCACCTCGGTCGATCCGACCAAGGTCGACCTGTTGTTCGAGCGCTTCATCTCCAAGGAGCGACTGGAGCCGCCCGACATCGACGTCGATTTCGAGCATTCGCGGCGCGAGGAGGTGATGCAATATGTCTACCGCCGCTACGGCCGCCATCGTGCCGCGATCATCGCCACCGTCATCCATTATCGCCCGCGCAGCGCCATTCGCGACGTCGGCAAGGCGCTGGGCCTGACCGAGGACGTCACCGCCGCGCTCGCCGACACGGTTTGGGGCAGCTGGGGCAAGGGCCTCAACGACATGCAGGTCAGGCAGGCCGGGCTCGATCCGAACAATCCCATGATCAACCTCGCGGTCGAGCTTGCGACCGAGCTGATCGAATTCCCGCGCCATCTCTCCCAGCATGTCGGCGGCTATGTGCTGACGCAGGACCGGCTCGACACCTATGTGCCGATCGGCAACGCCGCGATGGACGACCGCACCTTCATCGAATGGGACAAGGACGACGTCGATGCGCTTCATATGATGAAGGTCGACGTTCTGGCGCTCGGCATGCTGACCTGCATCCGCAAGTGTTTTGATCTGATCGATCGGCACAAGGGCGAGCGTTTTGTGCTGGCGAGTGTTCCGCAGGACGATCCCAGGGTCTACGACATGCTGTGCGCCGGGGAGTCGCTCGGCGTGTTCCAGGTCGAGAGCCGCGCCCAGATGAACATGCTGCCGCGCCTGAAGCCACGGACCTTCTACGATCTCGTCATCGAAGTCGCGATCGTGCGGCCGGGGCCGATCCAGGGCGACATGGTGCATCCGTATTTGCGGCGAAGGAACGGGCTCGAGAAGGTGAGCTACCCCTCGCCGTCACCGGAGCATGGCGACAAGGACGAGCTCTATAAGGTGCTGCACAAGACGCTTGGCGTCCCGCTGTTCCAGGAGCAGGCGATGCGCATTGCGATCGAGGCTGCACATTTCACCTCCGAGGAAGCCAACGGCCTGCGCCGCTCGATGGCGACCTTCCGCAATGTCGGCACCATCGGCCAATACGAGGAGAAGCTGATCGGCAATATGGTGGCGCGCGGCTACGACCCCAATTTCGCCAGAAGCTGCTTTGACCAGATCAAGGGATTTGGCTCCTACGGTTTTCCTGAGAGCCATGCCGCGAGCTTTGCGCAACTGGTCTACATTTCGTCGTGGCTGAAGCACTACCATCCCGACGCTTTCTGCTGCGGCCTCTTGAATTCGCAGCCGATGGGCTTTTATGCGCCGGCGCAGATCGTCGGCGATGCCCGCAAGAACGGCGTCGAGGTTCGCGACATCGACGTGTCCTACAGCTTTGCGCAGAACACGCTGGAGCAGGGGAGTGGCAAATACTGCGCCGTGCGCCTCGGCTTTCGCCAGATCGACGGCTTTCACTGGCTCGATGAGGATGAGGAGAGGCTGAAACGCTCCCAGCTGTCATTCCGAGATTTACCTGAAGAACTTTCCAGGATTGGGCCGGCCTTGCCGCAGGCTCCGTTCACTTCTCCCCAACGGGGAGAGGTCGATTTGCTCCTCGCGATGCGAAGCATCGTCGAGTGCAAATCGGGTGAGGGGGCTCAGGTCCGTCCAGAGACCGGGCCCCTCACCCGCGCCTTCGGCGCGACCTCTCCCTATGGGAGAGGTGTAGCACCGCCGACGCCTCAACAGGACTGGGCCGACCGCATCGTCGCCGCCCGCAACCGCCGTCCCTTCACCTCGCTCGAAGACTTCGCCCGCGACACCGGCCTGCCCAAGCGCGCGCTGATCCTGCTGGCGGATGCCGATGCGTTCCGCTCGCTCGGGCTGGATCGCCGCGAGGCGCTGTGGCAGGTGCGGCGGTTGCCCGACGACGTGCCGCTGCCGCTGTTCGAGGCGGCGACCGCGCGCGAGCAGCCGGACGAGCACGCCAAGCCGCTGCCGGTGATGCCGCGCGCCGAGCAGGTGGTCGCGGACTACCAGACCATCCGGCTATCGCTGAAGGGTCACCCGATGGAATTCTTGCGCGAGATGTTTTCGCGCGAGCGCATCGTCGCCTGCAAGGACATCAGTCACGAGAACGAGCGACGCCGCGTCCGCTGCGCCGGCGTGGTCCTGGTCCGGCAGCGGCCGGGCAGCGCCAGCGGCGTCGTTTTCATGACGCTGGAGGACGAGACCGGCATCGCCAATGTCGTGGTCTGGCCCAAGATCATGGAGCAGTACCGCAAGGAGGTGATGGGCGCGCGCCTCATCCTGGTCGAGGGTTATATCCAGAGCAGCCCGGAAAAGGTGACGCATCTCATCGCCCAGCGCATGGTCGACCGCTCGCACGATCTGATCGGCCTCGCCAACGATGCCTTGAACCGCAAGCATCCGGTACCGGCAGGCGCCACCGTGGTCGAACCGCTCAACGAAGACCCTCGCGCGCTCACGGACATGCCGGCGCAAAAAATCCGCCACCCCCGCAATGTCCGCATCCTGCCGCCCTCGCGGGACTTTCATTGAGGGAGGTCGTGTCCCCGGGAGTGGTGTAGCTCGGTAGAGCAAAGCCGCCCGGACGCGCGCCCCCAAATAGCGCCGTAGCGGGCGGGCGGCTTTGCGGTGGTCATCGGCAGTTCTCCGGTAGGATCGGGT